>Ga0180007_10000115_pt1 | contig 142902 bp, 127 predicted proteins | sample MM_PC_MetaG_FD_121122 | JGI IMG/M metagenome (GOLD analysis project Ga0180007, IMG submission 121122) | Groundwater microbial communities from the Aspo Hard Rock Laboratory (HRL) deep subsurface site, Sweden - MM_PC_MetaG | ecosystem: Environmental > Aquatic > Deep subsurface > Groundwater...
AACGATAGGATAGCCCAAAATAATAATATTCCTCCCTTACCAGATCTAATGGAACTTAAGGCTGCTATTGCCTCGGCATAGTTGCGTCTTTTCTACCACATACTTTTTGAGATGTTACATAAGGAGGAGTTTACAAATGATAGAAGGTTTTGATCCGTTTCAAAATCGGTTGTGCCGTGATGTCAGAAATGAATTGTCGGAAAGTGTGATAGAAACCATCTATAGTGGGGCCATCGCGCCATCACAGGCTGCCGCTGAAAAATACCTGTCTCAAGGTGTGGAACCCTATATCCGTTCTTATATCCATAATCGGATAGTGCGTTACACAACCGTTCTTTCTCAGATTCAATCCGCAAAGGTAGAGACAACTGAAATCTATGCCATCGCTGTCCTCTTATGGGATCAGGAACTGTTTTTTGAAGTCCATGAATGGCTTGAGGAAAAATGGCACAAGAGTATGGGGGCTGAAAAGTTTGTATTGCAGGCACTCATCCGGGCAGCAGGGACATATATTCATTTTGAATATGGCAGAAAGACCGGGGGGGAGAAAATGGCTAAAAAGGCTGTTTCCGGTCTGATCTCGCACAAGACGTCGGTTCCGGAATTTTTCAACATTGATTTATTAATCGCCAAGCTTAGTGCATTTGATCCGATTCCTCCGAAACTGGGGGCAGCCAGTTGGAAGAAAAGAAATTTATTATAAAAGTTTGATTTTTTTAATAAAAAATGCTTGGCGCCTGTTTTTATGCAAAATATTTGCATTATTTTCTTGTTTTTATAATTAATAAGGTTATGCTTGGTTCGTTAAAAGAGTGGGTCTTTATCCGGTCAGGCCGGACGGAGACCAGAAAAAAATTATTAAAAAAGGAAAATGTTACAATGGCAAATGGTACTGTCAAATGGTTCAGCGACCAAAAAGGTTTTGGATTTATCGAGCAAGAAGATGGCCCTGATGTATTCGTTCATCATTCAGCGATTAATGCTTCTGGGTTTAAATCACTAAGTGAAGGCGATCGGGTTTCATACGAAGTGGAACAGGGAAAAAAAGGTCCTGCAGCCACCAATGTGACTGTGCTGTAGCCAGCTGCGTTAAAAAAACCAAAGGGCATTCATTAAAAAATAATGAATGCCCTTTTTTTTGTCTGATTTTTTAAGTGTTCTCTCCAAATGATGATTCCCATTGAATCCTGTCAGGATGTTTTTTCAACATAGAATCTGAAATCACACGGCAGATTGTCACCTGCCAGTGTATGGCTTCGCATCAAGGTTGCGTGCCAGGCTTTGGCAAGAGGGTAACCCAGATTGCAGGATGCATATTGACAAATTACCGGTACGCCTTGGCACTTATAATATTCCTGAAACGGGCAGCGGCGAACGTTAAATGCAACATCTGCATCAGAATACGTCATACTCTTTGAAACGGTTCGGTGAAGAGAGCTGTCCACAACACGTCATTGATCCATTTTTCCTTTTGTCTGGCTATTTGCTATAATTGATAACATGAGATATTTTCACTGTCCGGCAAATGATTCCACAGGTCGTCTTTCGATTGATATTGCCTTAATGTTTCAATGATTATTGGAAGCGGTTCCGTCAAAATATCGGGAAAATCGATTTCGCCATCGATTCTTGCCGAATAGGCCAGTTGTTCTACAGGCGGCGAGAATTGGGCGTTTACGCCGGCCTTATTTCCTCTTGAATCAATTCGATACCATCCAAACTCGGGGAGATAAACCGCATTAAACCCGTGAAGACAAAACGGCGGGCCATCATCATCCCGGCTCAACCGCTGATAGCAGAAACCACCCGGGATGTTGTTTGCTCTTAACAGGGCTGCCAGCAGGTGACTCTTTGCATAACAAATTCCCGAGCCTGAATGCAATACCTCTGATGCGGAGCAGGACACCGTTTGTATGTTATAATCATCGATGTGTTTGATGGTATCTCTTACCCATTCAAAGCATTCTTTTGCGATGACGGAGATATTTTTTTCACCGCCTGAGAGTGTTTTCGCCCTGTACAGGATATCAGGGTGTTGCCAATCGATGATTTCTGTCAATTTGAGATATTGTTGCATAAATTTTGACATACGCTTCTATAAATATCCTGTCAATGAGGCATTCCATCTCAAAATGGATTTTGTTAATGCGTATATTGTGCTACTATCGCTTCCAATTTTTCAATAGTTTGCATAAAACAGTCTATCAGATGACGCCATTCAGGAGAGGAAGGAATGATTTGCCATGACAACCGATATAAACAGACTTGTACCTGTAATAAATCTTCCCTATCATCAGTTTCTGGGCGTTCAGAATCTGCGTGGAGAGGCGGGACGGGGATTTCTCTCCATTACCGTAAATCAGAACAATGCCAATCCTCTGGGCGCACTTCACGGTGGGGTGATTTATTCGCTTTGCGATGTATGTGCCTATGCGGCCCTGTTAAGCATTATGGAAGATGAAAATGAAGCCGTGACACACGATATTCATGTCTCTGTGCTTCGGTCGGCCAGATTGGGACAGAAAATCGATTTTGAGGCTGAGGTCGTAAAAAAGGGACGAACGCTTTGTTTTATTGACGCTGCCGCGCGGGTGGAAGGAAACGTGATCGCTGCTGCCCGGGTGACGAAAAGCATTGTTAAAAGAGTTTTATAATGCCATTTTTTTTGTGCCTTGTTTAACGCAAGGTGTTATTTGCCCAGTGGTATGTTATATTCCCGGGTTTTGTGGAATACGATATCCGGGTTCTGTTCTTTTGCAAAACCAAGCTGCCATTCGCTGGTCGTTAAAAAACAGAGATGGCCTTCCGAATCAATGGCCATATTCAGGATATTCTTTTTTTCAAATTCCTTGAGTGTGGAAGGCTTGTCGCATGTGACCCATCTTGCCACAGCGTAATTGATGGGAGAGTATTCTGCATCTACCCCATATTCCGCTTTCAGTCTGGCCACGGTGACATCAAACTGGAGAACGCCCACGGCGCCCAGAATATATTCGTTACCTTTGATTGGCTTGAAGACCTGAACCGTTCCCTCTTCAGCAAGCTGGACAAGGCCTTTCTGGAGTTGCTTGGCTTTCAGGGGATTTCTCAAAAAAACGCTCCTGAAATGCTCGGGGGCGAAATTGGGGATACCGGTAAACGTCAGCGGTTCTTTTTCCGTAAACGTGTCCCCTATTTTTATGGTTCCGTGATTGTGGATGCCGATGATATCGCCGGGATATGCCTCCTCCACATTGGTCCTGTCCTGGGCCATGAAAATGGTGGCATTGGCCCAGATCACCTCTTTCCCGATTCGGTGATGCATGACTTTCATGCCTCGCGTAAACTTTCCTGAGCAGATCCGGACAAAGGCGATTCTGTCTCGGTGGGCCGGGTCCATATTAGCCTGAATTTTAAAGGCAAATCCGGAAAATGCCGGTTCGTAAGGGCTTACTTTTCTGCTAACCGCCTCACGTGTCATCGGGCCTGGCGCCATTTCAACAAATGCGTCAAGCATTTCCCTCACACCGAAATTGTTCACTGCACTGCCGAAAAATACCGGCGTCTGGTTTCCCTGGAGATAATGCGCCAATTCAAAAGGGTTTGCCGCGCCTTCGATCAGTTCAATATCGTCTCTCAATTCGGTTGCCTGGGAACCCAGAAGCTCGTCTAATTTGGGATCAGAAAGATCGGTAATGACAACGCCGCCTTCTGTTTTTTTGGTTTTCCCAGGATCAAAGAGGTGAAGGGTTTTTTTGTAAATATTGTAAACCCCTTTGAATCGTTTTCCCATGCCTATTGGCCAGGAAAGTGGGGAACATTCAACCTGCAGTTTGTCTTCGATTTCACTTAACAGGTCTAACGGGGATATGCCTTCACGATCGAGCTTGTTGATGAAGGTCATGATGGGCGTATTCCTCATCCTGCAGACCTCCATGAGTTTCATGGTCTGCGGCTCAACCCCTTTGGCACTGTCGATGATCATGAGCGCACTGTCAACTGCTGTGAGTACGCGATAGGTATCTTCGGAAAAATCCTGATGACCCGGTGTATCAAGAAGGTTGATGTCATAATCCCGGTAGTTGAATTTCATGACTGAAGACGTAACCGAGATCCCTCTTTCTTTTTCGATGGACATCCAGTCGCTGGTGGCATGACGAGAAGCCTTTCTGGCTTTTACGGCACCTGCCTGCTGAATGGCACCGCCAAAAAGAAGCAGTTTTTCGGTTAACGTGGTTTTACCGGCATCAGGGTGGCTGATGATGCCAAACGTCCTTCTGCTGTCAATTTCGTGCCTGATCGATTTGGATAGGGTGACATTCTCCATAAGTTTTCTGTTTTTTAAAGATACCTTTTCATTTTTTACCAAAAAAACCATGACTTGACCATTTTAAAGCGTAATCAAATCCTGAGGGGTGATATCACTTGATGCCAGATGTGTCAATCTGCCAGAATCATTTTAGATGAAAAACTTATAACACTTTCGCAAGAAAATGTCGAATGGTCTGAATATGGGATTTGGACCATATAAAAGGAGATTCGCGGTGTCCTCCCATATTGCAAATACCTTTGGTCAGCGTGGGGTACTCTTGCAACAGCCCTGTTATTGCCATGGTGGTCTCGCCGCCTAAAAAAATCTGCAAATAATCCATTTGATTACTAAATTCCCACGGTCGGCCGGATGAGATACAGGCATGCAGCATGTAAGCCGCTTGGATAATTTCATGCACTTGGTGTGGGTCCATCTGTTTGTCCTTAAGAATATTGAAAAATTCCAGAACCCTTTTGGCCGTGTAAAGAACAACATTATCAAATAATATTTTCCATCCCACCTGGAACAGCTTGACCAAACGGTACGTTTTCAAGATTTTTGTTAAAGGTTCGGCTGGCATGTTATCTTCCGGTCCTGTATCTGTTTTGGGCAAGATCTCACTGCCCAGATTACAGACTGAAAAAGCCGCTTCTGCCGCTTCCTTCGGTTGAAAGATGCGCTCCTGAAAACCACACCCGGCAATCAAGGTGTTGGAGAGATAGTACAGCTCGGTCAGAAGTTGTGTGTACAGATCCGGATCTGTTTGATTGATATGGTCCATTGCTTTGGCCAGGGGCAGATGGTGGTCCCATGGTCCGGCATCGTCATGGTCTATCATTTTATAATCAGATGCCGGTAGTACTTCAGCATTCTGGAGTGTCTGAATAAATCGAACAACCTTTATATTAATTGACTCTGAATCAATGTGATCCGATGGCTTGTCACCTGTCCGGGATGGAAGATCAGGCTTGAGCTCTGCTTCTGCCGCCTTAAAATATGCACGGGCAGCAGGAGCCATTTTGGGGGTTGCAATAATTTTTTTTAAGGGGTCAGACCGTGCCTGACTTAAAAAAGCCGCCGCTGATGTCGGGGTGACAAATCCCTTGCCTTCCTTTCGTTCTTCCCGATCAGCAGCGACATCTTCCTCGAGCATCTCGTCTTCAGTCAACACATTAAAAAGACCGCCATTATCCTCTATACACTCTCCGGATGTCTGTCTGCACCGGCCCAGTAAGCGCATCAGAAAATCATAATCCAATTCATTAAGTTCCATCAGAATGGCACAGACCGCATCCCAGGTGGTGTCGTTTTTTGAAAGCACCAAATAACTATCAAAGGACTGGCTGAGCGCACTGCCCAAAACATTTTCCAGTATATCGTCACTATCTGGCTTCCATTCATCCCTTAGGCGCATGGCCAGGTCATCGATACCCACCACTAAAACCAGCCGGCACAACCCCAAAGTCACCAGGCCCTCATCCAGTTCCAAAATCTTGCTTGCGGTAAAAGTTGTTCCGGATTCAAGCATGACTTCCAGCCAAAGACCAAAACGCTCCGAATCAAAAGCTTCTGCCTGACCCGGTGTTTTGCTATGCCAGAGATCCTCATCAAAAATACCCTTCAACTGATCCGTTGATGCAAGAGAAACGATTTGGGCAGAATCCTCCAACCCTATATGCCGAATTAATTTTATCAGCACACCAGCATCCAGATGTTGAATAATATCGGGCAGATCCGGATGGTCTAATATATGGTTTAAAAGTTCATGGGGCTGTTTAGGTTTAGAAATAAGGAATTTCATCAACACCTCATCGCATGGTTATTGTTGGATAGTGTCCGGTTGACTATAAGGCCGGAAACAGAAATACAAATCAAGAACAATACCTCTCCAAACAGATTTTCCTGTTAGTCCTTGAAATTCAGACAATGCCCCAACTTTTCCGCTTTGGTTTTTAAATAGAACGCATTATATTTATTGGGTCTTATTTCATGTGCAATACGTTCGGCCACACGGATTCCTTTTTTTTCCAACTGAGCTATTTTTTGAGGATTATTTGTCATGAGCCGGATGCAATCCACACCCTGATCAAGCAGCATCTCTGCTGCTGCATCATATGAACGTTCATCAGGTGCAAAACCCAGTTTCAGATTGGCTTCTACCGTGTCCAAACCCTGGTCCTGAAGCTGGTATGCCTGAATTTTATTGGCCAATCCAATGCCCCGGCCTTCCTGCTTCAGATAAACCAGAATACCATTGCCGTCTTCGGCGATATTTTTAAGGGCCAATTGAAGCTGAGGGCCGCAATCGCAGCGATAGGAGCCCAACAGGTCCCCGGTCAGGCATGAGGAATGTAAACGGACAAGTGGCGGATGCAAAGAATGCTCCCCCATGCTTAAAAGCAGATATTCTTCGTTGTTTTCCAGATCACGGTATGCCACGACATTAAATTCCCCATAAACTGTGGGAAGTCGCGTTGATGCGCCCCGAATAACATTTCCGGAGCTCGAATTGATGCTTAAACTGTCATCGCCTTTTTCCAATCGGTACTTTACCATGGCTTCAACAGTGAGAACTTTAATGGCATGTTTTTCACCAAATTCAAGAAGCTCCGGTAACCGTGCCATATTGCCGCTGGCAGACATCACTTCGCAGACAACACCCGCAGGTAGTAATCCGGCTAAGCAGGCCAAATCAACACTTGCTTCCGTCTGTCCCTGCCGCTCCAGAACCCCACCGGGTTTTGCGCGAAGGGGGAAAATATGTCCGGGCATGGCAATGTCACAAGGGCTGCTTTTTGGATCAATCAGGACTTCGATGGTCCGCGCCCGGTCAAATGCAGAAATTCCTGTGGAAACCCCATGATGCGCCTCTACAGAAACCGTAAAATTTGTTCCAAAACCCGAACCATTCCGGCTTGACGGCACCATCATGGGAATCCCCAACCGATCCAGCATTTCACCGCTCATGGACACGCAAATCAATCCCCGCCCATGTTGCGCCATAAAATTTATAGCCTCAGGGGTCGCGTATTGGGCGGCAATCACCAGATCACCTTCATTCTCCCGTTTTTCATCATCTACGACAATTACAAATTTTCCTGCTTTAATGTCTTCTACTGCTTCTTCTACGGTAGCCAATCGCATTGCTTTCTCCTTATTGAAAATAATAAAATAAAAAACGCACCGAAGTCATCTTCGAGGCGTTATTCATTGGAAAACAATACACCACAAGACACATGGCAATTGGCTTTTCCCGGCAATTAAAGCCGTTAAAAATCACCACCGCATGGTTTTGGTGCAAACAGGCATAGCGCAGCGTCCTGTTTCTTAAAAACAAAAACCCCTGCGCATATGGCAGGGGCGTGTTTTTAAAGAAAACAGCATTTCTCCGGATGATATTATTTGTCAGACAATATGCCCAGGGCCATTGACCACGACAAACCTTTATGCCCTGCAAAATAATGGATATTAATGCATCGCTATTGGTTAGGAAATCATGGCGAATTCACCTGTTTTGCCGTTACTCCCAGGTCTGCATCAATTCCATTTTTTCACGGTGCATCGGGCCTCATTGTCTTCTTGCGAATCCTCATCAAGATAGCAGCTATTTTGTTCCCAATCTTCTTCCATCCGGACTGTACCGTCGGCTTCGGATTTTCACCGAATCAGCATTGGTATTTTGGGTACCGCAGCTCGCGGGCTTTTCCTTGCAGAAATCACCGCCGGTCGGGAATTGGTTCACCTATTTTTGCAAACCTCACCACGCCCCGAAGATTTTCACAAACAAATTATGTTTTATTCATACTGTAAATAAAAATGAGAAAGCAAGCATAAAATTTTATAAATCGATTGTCTTATAAATCATGAATCGAGCGTTCATGATTTTTTTCAAAAACACTAAAGATAGCTTTTCTGATACTTTTTTATTCTTAAAAATTCGATAGCCATTTTTCTGGTAGATGCACAGATATAAGTTCTCACAAGATACTTTCCCTCCGGGGCATTATCGCGTGAGCTGCCGGTATTTAATCCGGTGCGGCTGATCTGCATCGATGCCCAAGCGTTTTTTCCGGTCTTCCTCATATTCCGAATAGTTGCCTTCAAACCAGATGGCCTGGCTGTCTCCTTCAAAGGCCAGAATATGGGTGGCGATTCTGTCCAGAAACCACCGGTCATGGCTGATGACAACCGCACAGCCGCCGAAATTCTCAAGTGCCTCCTCAAGTGCGCGCATGGTGTTGACGTCGAGGTCGTTTGTGGGTTCGTCCAGAAGGAGGACATTTGCCTCCTCCTTGAGCATCCTGGCCAGATGGACCCGGTTTCTGGCACCGCCGGAGAGGGTTTCAATCTTTTTCTGCTGTTCGGCGCCTGAGAAATTGAACTTGGCCACATAGGCCCTGGAATTGATTTCCCGGCCGCCTATAAGAATCATGTCCTGCCCGTCTGAAATCATTTCCCATATTGTTTTTTGAGGATTCAACACGTCTCTTGTCTGATCCACATAAGCCAGTTTCACGGTTTTTCCGACAATGATGTTTCCGGAATCCGGACTTTCCTGGCCGGTGATCATCTTGAAGAGGGTGGTTTTGCCGGCACCGTTCGGACCGATAATGCCCACGATGCCACCTGGAGGCAGGGCAAAGGTCATATTTTCAATGAGCAGTTTTTTGTCAAATGCTTTATTTACTTTTTCTGCCTGGATAACAATATCTCCCAGCCTGGGTCCGGGCGGAATATAAATTTCAAGGTCTTCGGATCTTTTTTGGGTGTCCTGTGCAAGGAGGTTTTCGTAGGAATTGATACGGGCTTTGGATTTTGCATGTCTGCCCTTGGGTGACATGTTGATCCACTCCAGTTCCCGCTGAAGTGTTTTTTGCCGTTTGCTTTCACTCTTTTCTTCATTCTGAAGCCGTGCGCGTTTCTGGTCTAGCCACGACGAATAATTGCCTTTCCAGGGAATGCCCCGTCCCCGGTCGAGTTCCAGTATCCATCCGGCCACATTATCCAGAAAATACCGGTCATGGGTTACGGCGATAATGGTTCCGGGATACTTTTGCAGATGGTGCTCAAGCCACGCCACCGATGCGGCATCCAGATGGTTGGTGGGCTCATCCAGAAGAAGGATATCCGGATTCTGAAGCAAGAGCCGACACAAGGCCACACGTCTTTTTTCTCCACCGGATATGATGTTAACAGGCATGTCTCCGGGCGGGCATCTCAGGGCGTCCATGGCCATTTCGAGTTTCGAATCCAGATCCCATGCATCGCGGTTGTCCAGCTGTTCCTGTACTTCTGCCTGTCGGGTAATGAGCTTGTCCATGTCATCATCGGACATGGGCTCTGCGAATTTTTCATTGATTTGATCATACTCTTTTAACAGGGATACGGTTTCCTGAACGGCTTCTTCCACCACTTCCCGAACGGTCCGGGTTTCATTCAAAAGCGGTTCCTGTTCAAGATACCCGATTGAAAAGCCTTTGGACAGAATCGTCTGGCCGTTGAAATCCGTATCGATTCCTGAAAGAATTCGTAAAAGAGAACTTTTTCCTGAACCATTCAATCCTAAAACACCGATTTTGGCCCCGTAAAAATAAGACAGGCTGATGTTTTCCAGAACTGGCTTCTTGTCATAGTATTTGCTGACTCCTATCATGGAGTAGATGACTTTGTTACCTTCGTCGCCCATGGGTTTGCTCCTAAAAAAATAAAATCGTTTATGTTATACGCTTCTTTCCCTATTTCTTTTCAGTGGGTGCAGGAACGCTTTTTTCCTCTGGTTTGATGACCGTCGCCTTTTTTATGATGACGGGTCTTAAGGGAACATTTTGGTTAAAGCCGTTGTTGGCAGTAGACACACCTTCTATTTTATCTACCACATCCATGCCCTCAACCACTTTTCCAAACACGCAATATCCCCAGCCATCCCTGGTTTTTGACCGGAAGTTCAGGAAATGATTGTCAACCGTATTGATAAAAAACTGGGAGGTGGCTGAATCCGGAATTGATGTTCTGGCCATGGCAATGGTGCCGCGCAAATTTTTAAGTGTGTTATCAGCCTCGTTTTTTATGGGAGGGCTGGTTTTTTTTTCGTTCATGTCAGGTGTAAATCCGCCTCCCTGGATCATGAACCCTTTGATGACCCGGTGAAAAATCGTGCCATCGTAGAATCCCTTATTGACGTATTCCAAAAAATTTTTAACGGTTTCAGGGGATTTCTCTGCATCGAGTTCGAGAAGGATATCGCCAAAACTGGTTTCCAGTTTGACCCGGTCTTCTGCCTGGGCGGATAATGCCAGGGTAAGCATCAGGAATATCACAGATACGATATAAATTTTTTTATTCACGTTTTGTCTCCTTTGTACTTTAAGTCTCATCATGGATCAATATGCTGCAATACACTCTATTTCAATACGAGCATCCAGAGGCAATCTTGCCACTTCCACCGTGGATCGGGCGGGTTTATGGCCGCTCAGGCACTCCTGATACGCAGTATTAAATACCTGAAAATCGTTCATGTCCTTTAAGAAAACCGTTGTCTTGACAATATGGCCGAGAGACAATCCGGCTTCTTTTAATACCGATTCTATATTTTTGAATATCTGTTGGGTCTGGGTGCCTATATCTCCTGTCACCAGTTTGTCTGATGCTGGATCAAGTGCAATCTGGCCGGACAGAAAAAGCAGGTCTCCCGAAGAAACAGCATGAGAATAAGGGCCTTTTGCCAAAGGTGCTTCCTTGGAATTAATGGTTTTCATTTGACCTCCTTAAAATGGTTCATATTATGCGTCATAGAATGACACAATCGGTTCTTTCATGATCATATCGATCGCAAGAGATGCTGCGTTCGAAATGTCCGGAAAAATATCGATTAAATTTTTAATGTGCCGGAGATTGTCGGCAGTCCGCAATATCAGTCGAGCCATATCACCTTCGGCTAGATCACTGATTAAAAGTATCTTTTCCCAGTCTGCACCTTTCGCCCACGCATGCATGGTTACCGCCGGTTGCAGGAAAAGGGGCTTTACATCAAAGCCCCAGTCGATCATCTTATGTGCAAATGGTCGGAGCATGTTTTTTGTTTTCAGATAGCGCGAAAGAAGATGTTTGGGAGTGAAATTTTTTTCACAAAGTTCATCATCTGATTCACGTTCATTTACAAAGGCGGCGATGATGGCGGCCAGCACAGCCGGGTCTCGGTCAGGGAAGATATTCAGCCTGAATCCTTCTGCCACAAGAAGCGGTGAATCAATTCTTAATTTTGAAGCCCATTCCCCATCTGGCGTGAGTTGTCCGTTTTCGTCCACAAATCCTTCATCTTTCAGAAAATCAAAATGTCTTGAAAAATCTTCCCAAAGACCATTGTGATTCGTAATAAACTGACTTTTTATGGTATGCTGCTCCATATGATGGGCGAGTTGAAAAGAGGCAAACGATTTTTCAAGAAGTAATTTAATCTGAGCCGGAGAATGCGATAACAGCAGATTCAGTGCCATGGAGAAATTGATTTTAATCTGGCTGTTCACATCAAGCGGTGGTGAATGTATCAGCTTGGGGATGACTTTCAGATTCATGAATTTTCCAGGTACGGTAACGGCAAACCCTATATTGTCTTTTCCTCTCCTTCCGGCCCGGCCAGTCATCTGCTGAAATTCCGTAGGGGTAAGCGGCATGAATTCTGTGCCGTTATATCTGTCTGAGTTGAACATCACAACGGTTCGGGCCGGAAAATTAACGCCTGCTGCGACCGTTGATGTGGCAAAGAGGGCATCCAATAACCCTTCGGTCATCAGGGTTTCAATAAGGACCTTCCAGGCAGGCAACTGTCCGCTGTGGTGCGCGCCAACCGCCAGATGCTTCAGGCTCCACAACTGCTTGTGTTTTGAAAGATGGGGGTTCTTTTCGACCAATTCGAAAATCCTCCCCATCAGTTTTTCTTTTCTCTCGGGATCACTTAAAAGGATTTCTTCGGTAACGAGCTCGATGGCACGGTCACAATCGGCCCTGGATTTCAGGAAAAAAATGGCCGGAAGAAGCCTGTACCGGTTGAGAACGTTTAATATATCTCCCATGGGCGGAAGGCTTCCGGGACGGCCCAATGACGGCTGATGATTGTCATCGATAAACTGCAGGACCTTTTTATAAAGGGCCGCACTTTTTCCCTTACCCTGTTTTGCAACAAGAGGCATGAGCTTTCCGGAAGGGTGAAAAAATATCGGATAGAGGGGAACCGGCCTTTGGGTTTCATCGATAACGATGCAGGGATTCCCCCGGATGTGTTTCAGCCACGCGGCAATCTGATGTGCGTTTCCGATGGTTGCAGAAAGCATTAAAAGGGGGATTCTGGGGGGCAGATAAATCATGATTTCTTCCCAGACCACCCCCCGTTCTTCATCACCCAGAAAGTGAGCCTCATCCAGTATCACAAAGTCGGTAGACAGATCTTCTCCCCGGTGCATGGCGTCGTATAAATGGTTCCTCAGAATTTCGGTTGTGCCGATGACAATCGGTGCATCAGGATTTTCCTTTTTGTCACCGGTCAGGATACCGATATTCTCCTGGCCGAAAATCGTTGCAAACGAAGCATATATGGTGTTTGATAAAGCTTTTAATGGTGTGCCGTACCAGACTTTTCCCTTGTTCCCGATAATTTTCTGGATGGCCTGCTCTGCAATCCATGTTTTACCCGACCCTGTGGGCGCTGTAACCAGGCAGTCTCCTTTTTCAATGGCTGAAAGGGCGTTAAGTTGAAAAGGGTCAGGCACGAATTCTGTTTCCTGCGGTACACCAATGCGATCAAAAACATTTTCGAGCCTTTCATCCATTCCCGGACGAATTTTAGGCGCATGGAAAGAATGGTTGTTTCTTGTCCTGGGTTTTTTGAAGTATCTTTTGTTTTTTCTTCCCATATTTCCTGCTTTTTTATATCGGTTGTAATTATGTCTGATAACCGTTCATCGGTATGGAATTGTTTTTTGGGCAATGGCATCTGTTGCAGGAACGATTCATATTCAAATCAATCAGGATGGCCAAACCCGTGTTTTAAAAAGACCGTCATCGTATATCATTTGAAAGGAGCTGGGGCAAGACGATAATTTACGGATGATTTTTTGCCTTAATATATGATACAGGGTATAGATCATTCCGTTTGATAACGCGATGACAATTTATCGCATTCACGTGATTCATGTTTTATGAAAAGGAAACCGGTTCTGTGGCAGGTAAAATAGAAGATTTAGATGACAGAAAACCCCTTATCCTTGCTCCGGCTGGGGACAGGGCATCTTTTTTTGCGGCAATTCAGGCTGGTGCTGATGCCATCTACTGTGGCCTTAAGCAGTTTTCCGCACGCATGGAAGCAACCAACTTTACCATGGATGAATTGAGCCGTCTGGTTTCACTTGCCCATAAGAAGGGTGTTTTGGTATATATTACGCTGAACAGCCTTATAAAACCGGATGAACTCGACCATGCCACGTCGATGCTTAAAAATCTTTCAACATATGTGAAGCCCGATGCCATCATTATTCAGGATCTGGCATTTATAAAGATCGCAAAACACGTGGGGTTCAAGGGAGAAATTCACTTGTCCACGCTGGCCAATTTAAGCAACCCGGCAGGCTTGAAAACCGCTTTCATGTTGGGTGTGAACCGGGTGGTGATTCCCAGAGAATTATCAATCGATGAAATGAAAAAAATGGCTGCCGCCTGTCCGGAACATATGGATTTGGAAGTGTTTGTTCAGGGAGCGCTTTGTTATAGTGTTTCCGGAAGATGTTACTGGAGCAGTTTTTTTGGGGGTAAAAGCGGTCTGAGAGGAAGATGTGTTCAGCCCTGCAGGCGGATTTACCAGCAAAAGGGTCAGAAAAAGAGTTATTTTTCATGTCAGGATTTAAGTGTCGACGTATTGACAAAAGTGGTCATGACTGTACCGGAAATCCGTACACTCAAAATCGAGGGACGGAAAAAAGGCCCGCATTATGTGTATTATACAGTAAGAGCTTACCGGATGTTCAGGGATGAAGGGAACGATCCTGCGGCTAAAAAGTCAGCCATAGCCTTTCTGGAACAGGCCCTGGGACGGGGCTCAACACATTATAATTTTCTGCCTCAGCGGCCCCAGGTCCCGGTCCTGTCAGATGCCCAGACCGGATCGGGGCTGTTTTTGGGAACAGTCAAAGGACAGGCTGCCAATTCCTATCTCGTGCCCAGAGAAAAGCTCTTGCCAAATGATCTGCTTCGTATCGGTTACGAGGATGAAAGCGGTCATTTCATTCAGCGGATCACTATTTCTGTCCCCAAGAAAGGCCGACTTCATTTAAAAAGAAAACAGGGAAAAATCGCCAGTAACAGCCCGGTTTTTTTAATTGATCGACGGGAGAAGATGCTTGAGGAGCTGCTTTTTCAAATTGAAAAAGAATTTGACCAGTTGGCGGGCGTATCCATCCCTGAGAGTACGAAACCGGTCAAGGTCAAACTGGCCGGAAAACCCGGTTTAAAATCGATAAAAAATTGGGTTTACGGAGACATGTGCGTCACACGCGATGGGCGGACAGGAAAGAAAAACGATATTTCAGGTATCTGGATGAAAGCGGCCCGTGACAATACCATGCCGGCAAAATCCCTTTCATCCGTTTGGTGGTGGCTGCCACCGGTATTGTGGCCGGATGATGAGGATGTCTTTTCAAAAAACATTTTTCATATGATCGAAAAGGGTGCCACGCGATTCGTGTTGAATGCCCCCTGGCAGATGGCCTTTTTTAAAGAATTTTCTTCCGGTCAGTTGAAAAAAATGGTGCTTTGGGCAGGACCGTTTTGCAATATTTCAAATGGATTGGCAATGGCTGTGCTTGCCGATATGGGGTTTTCCGGCGTGATCGTAAGCCCGGAGCTGAGTAAAAGTGATTATTCGGAACTGTCAAACCAAAGTTGTCTGCCCCTTGGAATTGTCGTAGAAGGCAACTGGCCTTTGGGCATCTCAAGAACACTTTCAAATGAGATATCAACAGATCGGTTGTTTAAAAGTCCAAAAGGGGAGGAGGCGTGGGTATCAAAAATTGGATCTGACAACTGGGTGTTTCCGAACTGGAAAATTGATCTGACTTCAAAAAAAAATGAGCTTCAGAAGGCGGGTTTCAGCCTTTTTGTCAACCTCCAGGAGAGGGTTCCCCGGGATATTCAGCTGAAACCCAGACCTGGTCTTTGGAACTGGGAACATGGGCTGAGCTGATTGAATCAGGAAAAAGTCTATATGTAATCCCCACGGGTGAACTTGATGAATTCAGTGTTTGCTTTAATGGCTGTCTGGTTAACAATATCCTTGAGCTTTTGATCCTTGCTGCCTGTTTCGTTTGTTGTCTCAAGAAGCTTTAATGCTTCTTCCTGAATGGATACGATCAGGGGTTCGATGTCCTTTAGTGTTTTTTCCGGATTTTCAAGATCTTTTGTATAGATATCCAGCTTGTCTAAAAGAAAGTTGGTCCTGTCGAAAATGCTTTCTGTCGATGGTTCAATGGCATGAAGGGTCGTAGGCGCGATTTCACCCAGAGAATTTGCGGGCCCTTGAATGCTGTCTGATGATTTTTTGCCTTCCAGCGCAGCATCTAACGCTTTTTGGAATTCTTGGGTGTCTGTTTTCTTAACATTCTGCTGTTTCGGTATATTGATGCCTTCAGTAATATTGGTAATTTTTCCCATTTGGGTTCCCTCCATGTATGGTATTATTCTGTTTGAACAATAATGCAATAAACAGACCACATTTTAAAACTGATATGTATTGTTTTGATTGTTTGATATATCAAACTGTTGACAAGTTATCAGGGGGAATAATAGGGCATACATTCAGGAAAAGTCCAGGCAATTATTTCCCCGTTTGGGGAAATAATTGTCTATACAATGTCACTGATAATCGAACCAACCATTTTATCCGCTATTTTATCAGGGTTTACTTCATAAGTACCTTCTTTTATAGCTGTTCTCAATTCTTCAACTTTTTCTGCCCTGATTTCGGGAGCAGATTCGGCAGCAGCTTTTGCTGTCTGCAAATCCTTTGAGGCCGTGGAGAGGCTGACCGTATCACCCTTGGCTGTTTCTTGTTTCTTTTCTGCAGCCTGGGTTTCCCGCTGATCCAGACGTTTATTTTCTGTCATTTCTTTGACATAGACCTGATTGTCGTATTTTCCTGTGGTATTTGTTATTTTCATCCCTTGATCTCCTGACTTAAATTTCCATATTTTTATCAACGACTTCCTTTGCAAGCTGATCAAGACGTTCGATAACGAAATTCGAATCCTCAACAGAAAGCGTTGTTTTAACCTTGTTATCATTCTCATCAATTACATTAAATACAAACTTGCGATCCCCTTTTTGCTTGAAATCGATTTCCTGACCCAGTTCGTCTTTAAGTTTGTTGACAATTTCATAATCCACATCATTCTGGGGGCCAAAATTTGTAATTCTTTCAACAATATCTGATGCAACCTTTTCGATAATGGCCTTTCGTTTTCCTTCAGCAGACAGATTGATTTTATCGGAAGACGTACTTTTACCAAGCGCTTTGTTCCGCTCAATCATTTTCGTCTGGCTTACCTGTTTGCTGTAAACCTTCAGCACATTATGTATTTGATATGAAGGTATTTCCATTTTATTTAATCCCCCTTACAACGTTCTTCGGCAAGGTATTCTCAAAACTTTAGGAAAAAACGCATACCCATTGAAAAAAAATGATTTCGATGAACAATGTTTTAATCTATATTATCAAATAGTTTTGAATAGTCAATCCAGAATGTTAAACGCATCGTCAAAATTAATTTCAACAAGACGGACTAAAGGAAATTTTTTTCAACCTATTGTATTTTTAAATAAAATTTATTTAATAATTTTTCGTGACTTTTAAATGCGATTTCCGGTAACGCCTGAAAAGGGAAAAATTGTGTTTCAGATGCATCATCACCGGCAATGAGTTCACCTGAAAAATGTCTGACAACATAACAGGCGATTAGAACCGTATGATACAGTTTGCTCGGATTTGATACCACATCTAGAAGGTGATCGATTTCACCGGTCAGGCCGGTTTCCTCTTTTAATTCTCTCAAGGCTGATGCTTCCGGTGTTTCCCCGAGTTCGATAAAACCTCCGGGGAGGCACCAGAAACCTATTTGGGGTTCAACATTTCTTTTAACAAGCAAAACACGTTTTTCCTGACCGGTTACGATCAGGCAGGTTGCCGGAACCGGGTTTTCATATATCGGCTCGTTGCATTTGGCGCAGAAAAGACGGGGCCGTCCTTCAAAAAACCTTTCTTCAAGCGTGTCACTGCAGAAATGGCAATACTGTTTTTTTCTCATGGTGGGGGTTTACCATTTACGCCTAATCATCAAAATTACCCTCAGGCCCCTTATTTGAATCAATGAGCGATGCTTTTCTCATAATGTCTCCGGTGGTCCAGTCTGAGGACGATTCGATTTGCTTTGCTTTGGGGCCGGGATCGTATGAGCCTTTTTTTAAAATCATGTCGATTGCTATGGGCGCGGAGTCGGTGGCATTGAACACATCGGTCAAAAGTTTATAGATAAAATCTTCCACCCGTCCTGCCATGCGTTCCCTGATTTCTTTAGGCTGACTTAAGAGTTTGCTTTCAAACGGAAGATTGAGATTTTTAAAATCCCCTTTTTTCAGATTGTTTTTTTTCGCATAATCGAGCATTTCCTGCCACATGCCTTCGGTCATTCCTTCATTCTTTTCTTTGATGAAGTTACCATCAGCATTCAGGATCGCATTCCCGTAATCATTGACTTCCAGTCCCCAGGAAACCATCTGAAGGGCTGTCGCCACATTGGCTTTTGTTGTATTTGTATTTTTGGCAATGTCCCGCAACCTGTCAGAGCTGTTGCCGGAAGTGCCGTGTTGCGCACCAGATACATGATATGGCTTTAGGGCATCGTGAATGGTTTGTGTTAATTGGACATTAATTCCCTGGTCGCTTTCTTCAATGCCATGGGTTGTACCATTATTCAAAGCAATCCAGTCCGGAAAAACACCACGGGAATTCAATCCCTGGATAAGATAGAGTGCTTCTGCCGGTGTGGAAAGGCCAAGAGAACCCTTGATTTCACCTATTTCCGTTTCAAGGCCTGACCATTCAGGGATATAGGATTTTAGAGCGATATTTGCCAGAAGGTTCATATCATCTGCCATGTGGGATGCGTCAATGGCAATAGAGGTGATCCCTGCGTCAAACATGCTGGGTATTTCCGTTTTTGCCGCATCAATGTCAGTCTCTTTTTTAATTCCATAGTGATCTGCATGAACGGCTACGGGAACGGTAATGTGAAGTTCATTGCACAATGCGTCCACAATTCGTGCAATATTCCAGTAGTTTACAGCACAATAGGCCGTCCGACCGCCTTCTGATTTTGCGATTTCGATGATAATAGCCGCATTGGCCCTCTGGGCAGCCTGAAGCGCACCTTTAATTACAAAATAGCTTCTTCCGTTGGCTGCAATAGTCATGGCCTTGCCTTTGGCCATGAGTGCCCTGTCAATTACCCGGCCACTGACGATAAGTGCTTTTGAGTTTGGAAACAGGTGGGTGACATTGGGTGGACGTCCAATCTCAACTGCTTTTTCAAAGTCTTTTGAATAGGATTTATCACTCATTCTGATTGTCTCCTTTTATGTTTTTTTTAATCAGGCACCCATTATTATTCATAAATCTTTTAAAATCAACTCCTGATAAAAAAAACATCAAATATGCCAAAGAATTTCAGAAAAGCGGACCTGAAGATCGAATAATAGATATTTACCCACTGTTAAAGAAATGATTAGTCGTTGAATTAAAAACCGATTTATGGCTATCACCCAGATAGCCTGGCCTGTCTGGCCTATCATTTTTTTCTTGACGGACTGCCAATGGTTTATTAAGTTTGCATGCTTTAGGTAATGTAACCTCAGACATGAAGATGAAAGATATAAGCTGGCGCTTATATTAACCAATAAAATTTTAACTTTTTTAATGCAAGGAAAGGGAATTTTAATATGGAACCACTAGTCGCGCCGTCCAATTATTACTTTCTGGGATTTTTTCCAGCGGTGATTTTTTCATTATTGATACCTGCCGTGGGCGTGGGATTGTTTACCTACATCATGGCCAAACGGTTTGAGCCGCTTTATAAAGCGGCCCCGGACCATCGCCTGGATAATATTCCTGAAAGAATTATCCGGTTGTTCAAGTTTGGTATCGGGCAATACAAACAGCCAAGATATATGCTGGCAGGTGTACTTCACATCATTATTTTTGCCGGCTTCATGATTTTGAGCATTCGGTCAATATCTCTTGTTGTTATCGGTGTGTCTTCCGACTTTGTGCTGCCCGGATTTGACGGGATACTGGGGGTTGTTTACAATTTTATCAAGGACTATGCGGCAACAGCCGTTTTTTTTGCCGCTTTGGTTGCCGCCATCAGAAGAGGCGTGTACAAACCGAAACGATATGCGGTTCCTGAAAAATATGGGAAAGACCATACAGCGGAGGCGGTTTTTGTATGCGGCATGATCATGACCCTGATGGTTTCGGAAAGTCTTTTTGAAGCGGCCGTTATTGCACATGGCATGCACCATGGATTTGTCGCGCCATTAACGCTTGTTTGGTTTTTTACTCTGATTCTTAAAATGGTTCCTCAGGGCGGGCAGCAATTTTTCCATATTCTTGCCTATTATATTCATGATATTACATTCTTTACGTTTCTCTGTTTCCTTCCGCTTGGAAAACATTTTCACGTGATCACGTCATTAATGAATGTATTCCTTATGAGATTGAATACAGGTAATATCAAACCGGTCAAATATGGCATTTCAGATGAACAACTGGATGATCTGAAATCATTTGGGGTGAAAAATCTTGAAGATTTTACCTGGAAACATATATTGGATTTTTATTCCTGTGCGGATTGCGGCAGATGTTCAGATCAGTGCCCGGCAAACCTTGTTGGCAGGCCCCTGTCTCCCCGATTCATTTCCATCAAGGCAAGAGATCTACTTTTTAATACATATCCCCTGAAATCAGATGCTGAAATTCCTGAAAAGAAACCCCTGATCGGGAGCATATATACACCTGATGAAATTTGGTCCTGCACCACCTGCGGTGCCTGTGAACAGGAATGCCCCATCTGCATCGAGTATATCGATAAAATTGTCGACCTCAGGAGAGGTATGGTAGATGACGGCGAAGTCCCCCAGACGCTCCAGAAACCCTTGCAGGCCATCGGGAAACGGGGAAATCCATGGGGCAAAATGGAAAAGAAACGTGCAGACTGGGCAAGAGATAAAGAATTTGCGGCAGATTGCAACGTGGGGCTGTTTGAAAACGGAGATACCTTTGAAACCCTTTATTTTGTGGACAGTATTTCGTCATATGACGACAGAATGGTTGGCATTGCAAAGTCCACGGCAAAGATTCTGGATGCTGTGGGAATTGATTTCGGTGTTCTTGGAAAAGATGAAAAAGACAGTGGAAACGAGGTCAGGCGTTTTGGTGAAGAAATGCTTTTCCAGGATCTCAAGAGGCATAATACGGATATGATTGCAGAAACAGGTGTGAAAAGTATTATTACTTCCGACCCTCATGCCTTGAATGCGCTCAAGAATGATTATCCGGAAATGAAACTTCCGGTGGAACATATCAGCCAGGTCATTACCAGATACGTGAAATCAGGTGATCTGAAACTGAAATCTGTTGCTGATAATTCCAAAGTATATACGTACCATGATCCATGCTATCTAGGGCGTCACAACAGTATCTATGATGATCCAAGAGACGCGCTGGATGCGATCCCCGGTTTAAGACGAGTAGAGATGGCCAAATTCCGTGACCGTTCATTGTGCTGCAGTGGCGGTGGTCTGATGCTTTTCTATGAGCCGGAAGAGGAAGAGCGTATGGCCGTTATAAGGGTTAAAATGGCTGCGGAGGCAGGTGCGAACGTTATTGTTACCGCTTGTCCTTTCTGCCTTGTGAATATGGAAGACGCCATCAAGGTTGCAGGGCTTGACGGACAGGTGGAAGCGATTGATCTGGCCGAGCTTGTCGAGCAGCATATTGATAAATAGTGAGATGATGACCGGTGCCAATTCCATATTCTTCGTTTCATCAAAAAAAGGCGCAAGTCATATTATAATATACCTGATTGTTAGTACGTTAACATAACATCAATTATTTGGGAGGTAACATGGAGATTTTGGTATGTGTTAAGAGAGTTCCCGATACTGCTGAGAATGAAATTGAAATGAACAGCGCAGGGAATGACATTGAGCGTGATGATCTTGTTTATTCGGTAAACGAATGGGACAATTACGCTGTTGAAGAAGCCATTCAGATTGTAGATAAAGTCGGCGGAAGCGTGACCGTTGTGACCGTGGGTGATGAAGATTCTGATGAAATTCTTCGCCGTGAAATGGCCATGGGCGCTGAAAAAGGTCTTCTTGCAACAGATGATGCGTTTTCCGGTTCTGATTGCAAAGGTATTGCAACGATTTTAAAGGGTGTTGTTGCCAAGGGCCAATATGACCTGATCATGACCGGTGCACAGGCTGATGAAGGCTATGGCGCAGTCGGCGGCATGCTTGCAGCCATGATGGACGTTCCGTATGCGTCTCTCGTGAACAAGGTGGACGTGCAGGATGGCAAACTCGTTATTGGCAGGGAAATTCAGGGTGGAAGTCAGGAAATGAATGAAATTACCCTTCCCTGTGTTCTTTCCATTCAGACAGGCATTAACGAACCCCGTTATGTGGGTATCCGGGGTATCAGAAAAGTGTCTTCAGTAGAAATACCTGAATTGAGCGCATCTGACCTGGGTGTTGACGCTGGCAGCGTTGGTGAAGCTGCTGCCAAGGTTAAAAAAGTGGATTACTTCGTGCCTGAAAAGGGCGAAGGCGCTGAAATGCTTGAAGGAAGCACAGATGAGATTATTGAAAAGCTGATAGAAATCCTTAAAGCAAACGGAGGGCTCAAATAATGGCACAAATTTATGCATATATTGAACATCATGATGGTGTCTTAGATGATACCGCTATGGAACTTGTTGTCGCCGGAAAGAAAATTGCGGCTGGACCGGTAACCGCTATTGTCACAGGCTCAGGCATTGATGCTGTTGCCAGTGAAGCAGCAAAAATTTATCCGGAAGTCATCAAAATCGACACGCCGGCACTGGCGTACCCGAATGCTGAAGTGATTCGAAAAGCATTGGTCAATATTTTGCCTTCAGGTGCAATTGTTCTTCTTCCCCATGGCCCGTTTGGCATGGATTTGGGACCCGGCCTTTCCATCAAGATGGATTCTTCTTTTGCGTCTGACATTGTTGATATTGAAGGCACAGATGGTAACCTGGTAAAGCTCATCCGACAGGAATTCGGCGGGGTCGTTTCTGTTCATGTGACCAGTGATATCAGTAGCGGTGCTGTATTGTGCGTTCGTCCGGGTGCAATGGCGCCTGATGAATCCAAATCAGCCAGCGGAAAAATCACAGATAAATCCGGTGACGCCGGTGACCTTTCTGCAAACCGTAAATTCCTTGAAATCGTTGAACCCGAAGCAGGCGATGTTGACATCACCAAAGCCGACGTCCTTGTCTCCATTGGCCGTGGTATTGAAGATCAGGAGAATATCGGAATCGCTCAGGAACTTGCAGATGCCATGGGCGCAGTCGTTTCCTGTTCACGACCGATCGTTGATGCAAAATGGCTTGAACCTGCCCGTCAGGTTGGAACATCCGGAAATACGGTTAAACCAAAAGTTTACATGGCATGCGGTATCAGTGGATCATTCCAGCATCTGGGCGGCATCAAAGGCGGCTTCATTATCGCGATCAACAAAAACCCCAATGCCCCGATTTTCCAGGTGGCAAACGTGGGTATTGTTGCTGACATTCTCGAATTCATGCCTGCGCTGACCGAGAAACTGCAGGGATAATACAAAGACCTTATATAAGCAGTAAACAAAAACCGGCTGTAAATCATGTTAGGATATGCAGCCGGTTTTTTTATGCGTGAAAAACACTTGCCAAGCAGAAAAAAATTGAATATTGTTTTATAAACATTGTTCGCATATATATTGATAGTTTTTCGAAATGGATAAGTTGCTAAATGATTTGTTTTGATTGGGTTTCTAAAATTACCGTTATTTCCATTTATTTGCTGTGCATGTTTTTATTTCCTTATCCATCAACGGCTGCTTATTATGGCGGCGAAAAGCACATTACGATGAATGATGCGTTGTCCGGTTCTGTCATGCTGAAATATATGTTCCGGAAGAATTCCGACCAGTCAGAAACGTTTCACCGCCTGTTACAGTCAGCAGCCTTAACTTTTAAACCGGTTTCGTATGAAACAATTGAGCTGAACGTATCGGGTGATCTTTATATCAACCCCGGACCAGGCAATGAGGGATCGATCTGGGATACCTACGATGATAAAGATGCCTTTGTTTATGAAGCATATGCCTCTTTCAATCAAACCATGCCATTTGTAAATATCAAAGCAGGAAGGCATTATGTGTCCTACCAGTTTCCCGTTCATATTGACGGGGTCAGCGCGGCGATTCCTTTTTCCGAAGAACAGGGCCTGTTTTACATGTATGCAGGAAAAGACGTCGATCTTTACGGGTTTGAAGATGGGATAGACGGGACGCCGATCGGTGCAGGCATGACGACCTTTTTAGGGGAAAAAACCGAACTCGGTATGGAATATCTCCAGATTCGGGAAGAAAAAGATGACACTGAAACGGACAATAAATCGAAAGAAACCTATCGTCAGTCATCATTTTCATTCAAGAGGTATCTGGACACAGGAAAAGCGGGTGCCACACTAAAAACCTTTGATAACAATATCGAGTCAGTAAAATTGTCTGCCGCCATTTCCCCTGTAACCATGGAGAATGTTCAAATCACAGTTTCCTATTTCCGTCAGTTTATCGAAGTCGAGCAAAAACCGTCTGCACTGTCACCTTTTTTAAGCCTTTTGGGATCAATTAAACCCTACCAGGAGATGTCGTTTCAAATCAGCAAGGGATTTGAAAGGAAAAATCTGGTTATTTGGGGTGGGGGAGACTGGCGGGATTTGCTTGAAGATAATAATGATTCCTCGTTTAACCATTCTTATTTCCATGCGTATCTGGCTTTGGAAAAGTCCGAATTTTTCCTAAAAGATCTATGTCTTTTTGTTCAGGCTGATTCCTGGCAGAGCATGATTGAGCAAAGTGTCATCGAAGAAGACCGTTCTGATAAAAGGATAGTCACATGTGGCGGTGAACTTGAGTACCAATTTAGCGGGAAAACGCGTTTCGGAGTTGGATCGTATTATTCCCTGTATAAATACGACTATTACTCGGATTTGAATGAAAAGACCGATGTGTATTCCACATTTGCAAAGATTAAATTCGTTCCGGCAGATTCGATACGGTTAAACGTCGAATATCAGCTGGATATATATGATATTAAAGAGCACAGTGTTACGATAACCACTGAATGGCAATTTTAGGGCAGGATATGAAGTATTACCGTTTTTTTATAATACTACTGGTTGTAACCGGCATATGTTATACGGCCTTTGGCAGGAGTAGTGGTCTTTCCGGATTTCCTCATAAGGGTCACATTGAAAAAACGACTTGTGTGACATGCCACTCTGTTTCGGAAGATAGTGTCCCCGGGTTCCCTGATAAGGCTAAGTGCTTGGAATGCCATGATGATAAAAAAGTCGCATGGGAAACAGCATATCCTGAAAAGAGGAAGAAGACGCCGGATCTGCCGTTCCCCCATAAAAAACATAGCAACCATAAATGCGCCCTTTGTCATCATCCCGATGAAAAGACAATCACGGCTGAAGCTTCAAAGGCGTGCCTTGACTGCCATGAAGCAAACAATGTGGCTCCGGATTGCGTTTCCTGTCATCAAACGGAAGTGATGCCCGGATATCATGATGCTGCCTGGCGAATGAATCATTCCCGCCTGTCAGAAAAGATGATTGATCCGGATGTGCACGGTAAAGATTGCCGCATGTGTCACAGTGAGCCGGTGTGCACAACCTGCCATAATACAATGAAACCGATGTCTCACAATGGATTCTTCCGGCTGCGCGGGCATGGTCTCAATGCTGCTATAGACAGCAAATCATGTTCGACGTGTCATAAGGAAAGTGCCTGCATCCAATGTCACCGGCAAACAAAACCGTTGAATCACAAGGGACTTTGGGAAACATCGCACGGACGAGCTGTGCCAGCAGGTTTGGACGGACCTGTTGGCAGCTGCTCTGTTTGCCATAATCCGGCATGGTGTACGAGTTGTCACAACAGATGATTAGAAAGGATTGGCGTATGAGAAAGTGGATTGCATATACAAATAACAGGGCCGTTTGTTTAAGGTGGTTTTTCATATTTATGTCATCGTGTATCCTGATGTTGAACGGTTGCAGCAGCACGGACCTGCCTGATGGCATGACTGACGGTGGCAAATCGATTTCGACTTCATCCGCATGTGTCAAATGCCATGGCAGTATTGAAAATGCGGCGCCGCCTTTGTCCGTATCCGGTGCATTTGATACATCAGATGTGACGGTTGGCGCCCATCAGACCCATCTTCAGAATGGGGAAATCCGAAAAGCCTTATCCTGTGACAACTGCCATATTGTACCGGAAAGTTCCGATCAGGATGGTCACATGGATGAAAGCCCTGCTGAAATAACATGGGGAACCCTTTCCGTGACAGAAAATGCAAATCCTTCCTGGGACAGAATCAATGAACGCTGCTCAAACGTTTACTGTCACGGTGCGACTTTAAGTGGTGGCACAAACAAAACACCTGTATGGACAGTTGTGGACGGTTCACAGGTTTCTTGCGGAACATGTCACGGCAATCCGCCTCCCTCGCATCCTTCACAGACCCAATGCAACCTCTGCCATTCTGATACGGTCAATGCAGACGGTGGGATAAATGTAGACGGTAATTTCCATATCGATGGCATCGTTCAGGTGGATGATACGTTCGAGGCTGTTCATCCTGAAGGATTTGACAGTCCGGATAAGCATGGCTATGCGTTTTATGATGATAAGGAAAGCTGCAAGGACTGCCATGGAGAAAAGTATACAGGCGGCCTTTCAGGTATTTCCTGTGATGACTGTCATAACAGTCAGAATTGGCGAACCGATTGCACATTCTGTCACGGTGGCACTGATAATTCTTCCGGTGCTCCACCTGCAGGAGTTAGAGATGAAGACAGCACTTCCATGCTGGCTGTCGGCGCACATACTATCCATCTGGAGGATCAGGGATTGTCTTCGGGGCTTTGCGGATTATGTCATATCAAAATGGACTGCTCATTCTGTCATATAAAACCCACGAGTTTTAAAGATGAAGGACATATTGACGGTCTCCCCGGCGCAGAAGTTCATATTTCGTCTGCCACAGGCAGCAAGGCAAGATATGACAGTGCGACTGGCACATGCAGTGCAGTGGGGTGCCATTTTGGAAAGACGGTTTCGTGGAAATCTCCTGAAGATGCTGATCCGAAATCCTTGAATAAAACACATGACCAGGATGGTTTTGACAGCTTGTTGGAACAGTGGTTTGGTGGGATCGGCAAAAAATAAAAAGGATTATTTAAATGATGGAAGACAATAAACACCATACTTTTTCAATCAGTCGAAGACATTTTTTAAAATATTCAGGTGTGGCTGCATCTGGTATCGCATGTTCAACACTTGTGTCATGTGATCAGCCGCAACCTGAAGGATGCGGCCAGATCATGCCTGCTCTTGCCGGATATCAGCCTTCGATCAGCAGTGCATGGGTTCAGAAAGACATGCATGAGGAATCCTATCCTCTTTTTAAATCTGTTGTCGACGCAGCCACCGATTTTTCCTGGTACAATACAGGAGACAAAATTCTTTTAAAATTGGCCCTCAATTCAGGTGCTCCCTTTCCAGCGACAACAGATGCATGGTCATTGGCATGCATGATTCGATATCTTGTGGAGGAAAAGGGGGTTGAAAAAGAAAATATCATCGTAGGGGATCAAAGCGGTGCAGAATATGTTGTGTGGACGTCCAAATCAAAGCGGGGGGCAAGCCGTGCCCTCTGCAAAACAGCAGGACTTCTTCAAGTGATAGAGGGCACAGGCGTCACACCTTGTTTTTTTGAAGAAAGAGGTTATGATGCCTATTTTGCCGCTTATCCGCCAGAACCGCACCATTGGGAAGCCCCCCTTTATATCAGTTCGATAGTCAATGAGGTGGATCATATCATATTCCTGCCAAGAGTTGGCGCCCATATACTTGGAGATATCTCCTCAGGATTGAAAATCAGTGTCGGTTTTCTGCGTGATGACAGCAGGCTTCAATTTCATCAGGGAGGGGGGAATTTTTATGCCATGTACGAGGAAATCAGCCAGGTAGATGAAATAAGAAATAAGCTGCGTCTGGCTGTAACCTCAGGAAGAAAAGTCTTGACAACCATCGGGCCTGATTTCGGACATATTTCATATCCGGAGCATGGCCTTATTTTTGCCTCTTCAGACCTTCTGGCACACGAGCTGCTGGCGTCTGCCTGGTTGAAATATAATTACGAACACCTCACACCGTCTTCAGCCAAAGCGTTTGCAGATGTCTCCAATTTCCGTTCTGTCATTAATGCGGGATTCACAAGTATTTTTTTTGCAGGCATGAAAGGACAGAAAATTATTACACCAGGGTTGCCCATAAACAACAAGGATAATATCCTATGTCACCAGGCAATACTGAATTGTATCAAAAGAACAGGCGGACAACCTGAGGCGATTATTTGGCAAAGTGCAAATGACAATCCAGATGAATCCGTCACTCAATATCTGGAGGATATGATTGACCCGATCTCTGTATAGCATGGGGCGACGCGTCCGACAGGCAGAAACAGCATTCGCATAAACAGTATTGATCGAACGTACTAAATTTTAAACCATTTGATTAACTGATTGAGTTTTTCTGCAAGTGTTGACAGATCTGACGCGCTCGTCTTGATCTGCTCGCTTCCGGAACGCATTTCATTTGTTGCCCGGCTGACTTCTGCTATATCACGGGTAACCTCACCTGCAACGGCTGAAGTCTGGTTGACATTTTCATTGACTTCCCCGAGACCGGCTGCAGCCTGACTCACATTGTTTGAAATTTCCTGCGTGGTGGTTGACTGTTCTTCAATGGCAGACGCCATCGAGGTCACGATCATATTAATTTTATTTATCACCGCTACTATCGATTCAATAGCATCCACAGACTCTTTGGTCGTCAGTTGCACATCCGCAATCTGTGTGGTGATTTCCCTGGTCGCCTCAGCCGTCTGAAGGGCAAGGGCTTTGATTTCGCCTGCAACAACGGCAAACCCTTTTCCGGCGTCACCTGCTCTTGCTGCTTCAATGGTTGCGTTAAGGGCCAAAAGGTTGGTCTGGTCAGAAATATCGGTTATCGTTTCGGTTACCTTGCTGATCGCGGTGGTCGCCTTGATCAGGTTGCCCATTTTTTCAGAAATTTCCTGAGCTTTTGTTACTGCCATGGCAGTGGTTTCATTGCCTGTTACGGTATTTTTTGAAATTTCCTGGATGGTTGATGTCATTTCTTCTGATGCAGTAACGACCATCTGGATATTGGCGGTGGTCTGTTCAGTAGCAGCAGCCACGCTGCCCATATTGGCACTCATTTCCTCAGCAGCCGCAGAGACATTGCTTGCTTTTTCGGCGGTCTGTTTGGAATTTGCAGAAATTTGTTCTGAAACAGCTGACAATTCCGTGGCAGAAGCGGTCAGGGCCTGTATGGATTGGGTCACATCCAGAAACATATTTTTCAAGGTGCTTGACATGGTGTTCATGGCTTCACAGAGGACACCCAGTTCATCTTTCTGATCGATGTCGATATTTTGGGTAAGATCACCTCCTGCAACAGACTTTACAAAATCAACACTTTTTAATAAAGGACGGCTGATGCTCTTTGCGATAATGAAGATCAGAAAGATGCCTATGGCAAGTGCCACCACGCTGAACAGAAGAACTTTCATCCGGGTTTTTTGAGCGCCTTTCAGCAATTGCGCATCAGTCATGATATTCTTTCTTGAAACACTGCGAATCGTCTCAATCATTTGTTCAACCGTGTTAAGCGCCGTCAACGTTTCAGATGCATAAACCGCTCCTGCCTCTTTCATGCGGAGTCTGATTGCCATTTCCGCGTCGATAGCCGTGTTGAAGTAAGTTTCTATCTCCTTCAAGATGGTCTGGGTTTGATTCTGAAACAGGTTTATGGCCAGGGCCATGTCCAGGTCGTTGATGGCCGCCTCAATTTCAAGGGCACTTTTATGCAGGCGTTCATGGGGTTCAATAATGGCGCTTATCGCGTCTTTGAACTCGGGAAAAGTCGCCATGAGTTCCCGGGTTTTGCTATCATTCAAAAACTTTCCAAATGCGCATTTCTCCGGATCAAGCTGAAGTCCGGTTGAAAATGGCATGCCAGATGCGAATTCCTCTACGCGTTTTAGAAGACCTGTATTGGTGTGATCGACATAGACCCCTGAACCAATGATCCAGTTCCAGGGTTTGTACAATTGGACAAAGGTAATTTTGGGTGCGATTTCCTGGCTGTCGGGAAGCGGCCAGTAATAAGTCACAAATCCTTTGCCGTCATTTTTTGCAATGTCCACCATACGTTTGAACAACGGAAATCCTTTTTGATCGATATTTTGGATAACATTCTGGCCTTCCATTTCTGGTTTATATGGATGCATGATCATGTTAGCCTTGTCATCTATCACAAAGAAATAATCTGTTTCCGAATCCCCATACCTGAAATTTTTCAAACTCTTGTATGCAAATGCCTTTCGGTTTTCAAGTGAAAGTTCAGCCTGAGCGTCAATGGATTTGATCTGTGACACCGCTTGCTGAACGAAAGACTTCAGCAGATTTTGGTAACAATAGATGCCACCAGCTTCTTCTGCAATGGATTGGCCTAATTTTGCCACCCAGGTCACATGGTCATTCAGCCGGTTTGAAAGCACGATAGCCAGGTCTGAATGATCCTGTTTAAACGTGGTTTTAATTTTTTTTGCAGACTCATGCAATTCCTGATGCGGTATTTCAATAGCTTTTAACAGCGGTTTTAATTCCGGGACCAACATTTCTGCCTGTTTTCTTCCGTCTCCATAAAGCCATTGACCGAATCCGCAATGATGATGATCTGTTTCCACATTCAGTTCGGTCACGTGTTCATCGGTAAACAGCAGGCTGATATTTCTGGCCCAATTCAGATGGTCCACCTCTTTTTGGGCAATCACGCCATCCAGTTTGTTTCCGTCAATGACTTCTTTTGCATTATCAAGAATCCCACTGATGCCTGTATAACTTTGAAACGCTACAACCACCAGAAGGAAAATCACACTGCCAATGCCAAGACCGATTTTGTTTGATATCTTTAAATTCTTCCACCACATGACCATTCCCTCCGCATATCTGCCAATGTATAGTTAACCTTATCAATTGTCATCTACCGGGCGCTTGTTTTTCATGGAGAAATTCCATAATTCGTTTTTATGAAGGCAGAGAATCAATGTCGAAAAGATTATATAGCGGTTATTTTTTTAAAAAAAATTTAGAGAATATAATTATTCTCCAACATATTTTCTCTGTTTTGGGTAAGTCATTCATTTAAAAATGAGCACAATATAGCATAAAATATTTATATTACAAAGAAATTTTTTTATTCAGTTTTTGCGTGCAAGACATTGGCCGCATTACAGTTTGCTTACGCATGGCAAGTAATTCACAGGTGTGTTTGCAGATCTGTAAAAGGAACCCTGACTATTCCTGATTCTTTTTTCTTTTTTTTTGAATGCTTTCAAGCCAGGCCTTTTGTTCTTTTTGATAGTCATCTTCGGTCTGTTTCCATGAAGTTCCATATTGATCAAAATCAGGGTGTTCAGGTTTTTTTTTGATAACTATCCCTTTGAAGGACTTGATAATTGAGAGAAGTTTCTCAATGGGCCTGGGCAGGCTTTTGGGGTCGGTATTCATAGGCGACAGGGCACAGTCTTTATTATTTTGAGTTGTCCGGGACAATAAAGTCCTTTAATTTCTCAAAAAGAGTTTCAGTCCATGCGTCTTCATGGAGAAACGCGTGAATTTCATCTTCCGTTAAGGACTGTCTGATATTGGGGGGAAGACTTTTAAACGCCTCTTCTCTTTCCTTCATCTCACTTTTAGTCTGGGCTGTTTTCTTTTTCATTTCGATTCTATTGTTTTTGGGTGCACGTTACTGTGAACACACACATGCACGTTCACGATGCAGTTACAGGGGGGGGCCTGTATCCGGACTTTTGGGCTCTCAATTTCAACCCACTGACTTTTGGCCAGTGGGTATTTAGTTTTGCTGATGCTTTATTTTTTAAGATCCGGGAAGGCCTTGTCCAGGGCCTTGTTCCATGCCTCTACCTTGTCCTTTGTCTGTTCAAGCAGGGCATCGGCATCACCTTCAATGGTAATGGAGATTATTTTGTCGCGCTGAACAATTTTGTTGACGACCTTCAAGTCCTCTTTTCCCTCTACTTCACCAAAAACCGTATGGTTGTTGTTCAGGTGGGGAGTGGGGATATGGGTGATAAAGAACTGGCTGCCATTTGTTCCCGGTCCGGCATTGGCCATGGAAAGAATACCCGGTTTGTCATGTTTGAGGTTATCCTTAAATTCATCCTCGAATTGATAACCGGGTCCGCCTGTTCCATTGCCAAATGGACAGCCTGCCTGAATCATGAAATTGCCGATCACTCTGTGGAATTTGATGCCATTATAAAACTGACGTTTTGCAAGGTTCACGAAATTGCTCACGGTCAGAGGGGTTTCATTGCTGTGAAGGTTGATTCTGATGGTTCCCTTGTTTGTTTCAATAACTGCTTTTAACTGGTTTGACGACATGATGACTCCTTATAAAGTATTAATAATGACTTGTATTATAATGATAAAATTGCAGGTTGCAATTGATAAATAAAATTATTTTGTCAATGCTTTTCGGATCGCGTTCTGCCAGCCTTCAATAAGTGCCTGTCTTGTTTGACCGTCCATTGCCGGCTTGAATTGATGGTCAATGGTTTTAAGGTTCAAGAGTTCATCTGAAGATTTCCAGACATTTGCCTTAAGGCCTGCCAGATAGGCCGCACCCAGTGAGGTTGATTCGATAATCCGGGGCCGTATCACCGTCTTGTTCATGATATCTGCCTGAAACTGCATGAGAAAATTATTGGCGGTTGCGCCACCGTCCACAGCGAGCTCATGAACGCCTATGCCGGATTCCTTTTCCATAATCGAGATGACATCCATGGTCTGATAGGCCATGGACTCCAGAGCGGCTCTAACCATATGTTTCCTGTTCGCTCCTCTGGTAAGGCCGGTGATGATCCCTCTGGCATCCATATCCCAGTGGGGTGCACCCAGTCCCACAAATGCCGGTACAATGTAAACCCCGCCATTATCCGAAACCTCTTTTGCAAGGTTTTCACTGTCTGCCGCATGATCGATGATGTTTAGTTCATCGCGGAGCCATTGGATCACCGCACCTGCAATAAATATAGAGCCTTCCAGTGCAAAGCATGGATCGCCGTCACCATTGATGGCAAGGGTGGTGATCAGACCGTTCTTTGAAAGAATGTTCCGGTCTCCCGTATTCATAACGGCAAAACAGCCCGTGCCATATGTGTTTTTTATCTGGCCGGCCCTAAAGCACGTCTGACCGAAAAGTGCGGCCTGCTGGTCTCCTGCAACACCATAGATAGGAATGCCCTTGATTGGGTCTATTGCCTCCACAACACCAAAGTCGTCTATGGATTTTTTGACTTCAGGAAGAATCGATTTGGGCAGTTCCATAATATCCAGCAAGTCATCGTCCCACTTTTTTTCCTTGATGTTAAAAATCAGGGTTCGGGCTGCATTGGTATAATCTGTGACGTGAACGGTGCCGTTGGTCAGTTTCCAGATAAGGTAAGTGTCTATTGTCCCGAAAAGGAGGTTATTGACATCTTTTACACCGCTATGATCCAGAATCCATTTTATTTTTGTGGCACTGAAATATGGGTCAACCGGCAACCCTGTCTTTTCCCGGAAGGATACTTCATGAACCTTCAAAGGTTGACATTGTGCGGAAGTCCTTCTGCATTGCCATACGATTGCGTTATAAACAGGTTTCCCTGTCCGCTTGTCCCATACAACCGTTGTCTCACGCTGATTGGTGATCCCTATGCCAGCGATTTTGACAGGGTTTTTTTCGAGAAGCTCCTTTAAGGCGTCTTTCACACTTGACCAGATGTTTTCCGGATCATGCTCCACCCAACCCGGTTTGGGATAGATTTGCCGGATTTCCCTGTATGCCTTTCCGATCATCTCACTTTTCTGATTGTACAGGCAAACGGTCGTACCTGTGGTTCCCTGATCAATGGCCAGAATATTCATGTCTCCCTCACTTACTTTGGTTCACCTGATCCTTTTATGGGTAATGACCTGGCGTATGCATCCAGGCGATGAAATGCGTTTTTAACCTTGAGAAATGCTTCCCTGCTCTCATTCAGCATGTGTGTTTTTCCTGTTTCTTCAAGTTCTTTGGACGCTTTGAAAAGCTCATCTGCAATAAGATTTGAGGCTGCCCCTTTAATAGAATGGGACTCCCGGACAACCGTTTCGGAATCTCCTTTTTCAATCGCCTTTTCAATAACGTCCAACTGCGCGTGAATGAGACGCACAAAATTAAAAAGGATTCGGTTTAATATTGTTTCGTCACCGTCAAACTCAAGGAGCGCTTCCTTGTAATTCATGGGGCCATCTGCTTCAGCGTCTTCACCGGTCTCCCTGTCCATTGAAGGCAGCATGACCCATTTTTCAATCATTTCAACAATATCTTTTTTCTTCAACGGCTTGGTCAGGTAATCATCCATGCCGGCAGAGACACATTTATCCCTGTCTCCTTCAATGGCATTTGCGGTAGCTGCAATAATAGGTGTCCTTGCCGGTTTTTTATCATAATTGTTCTGCTGCTGTTTCAGTTCCAGTTTCCGGATAACACCTGTGGCCTGGTAACCATCCATGACAGGCATTTGCACGTCCATGAGAATAAGGTCGTAGGCGTTGTTCAGATAGGCGTTAATGGCTTCTTTTCCGTTTTCAGCCAGATCCACCTCAAACCCCATGCTCCTGATATGTCTGAGTGCCACCTTTTGATTGCTTTTGTTGTCTTCCACAAGGAGTATATGCGCGCTCGGCTTTTTAAATGGACTGGTCTCCCCGGTTGATCGGATTTCAGGTATATCTGTATCTGATGGTTTTTGGACGAGTCCGGTTTTTTCCTTATTCGGGGTTTGCTGAAGTCCGATGTCCGTCGTTCTTTTGGCTTTGGTCAATTGCAGCCATTTGCCCACTGTTGCAATGATCTGTTTTTTGCGGATGGGTTTGGGAACATAATCATTGGCGCCAGCTTCAAGGCATTTTTCCTTGTCACCTTTAAGGGCGTTTGCGGTCATCGCGATGATGGGCACAGCCTTTTCTGCTGTTTGGCCAGGTTTCTCCCTTTCAAGTGACCGGATGGTTTTTGTGGCATCATAGCCATCCATCACCGGCATCTGCATGTCCATGAAAATGAGATCATAGTGCTTGTTTTTAAAAGCCTCGACCGCCTGCTGCCCGTTTTCCGCAAGTTCAACAAGGCAGCCGGTTTCAGCGAGAAAGGTTAAGGCAATGATCTGATTTGCCGGATAATCTTCTACCAGAAGAATGTTTCCTTTGGCCTCCGTTACATTTTGTTCTGTTTGGGATATCTCCTGCAATTCATCAGAGGGTTCTTTTTCTTTGGCCTGTTTTCCGGCAAGGACAGACAAAAGGATGCTCTGAAGATTTTTTAATTTGACCGGCCGGGTAATATAGGCGTTCGCAATGGATGTGAGATCATGAGGAATGGCAGTGGCCGGTCCGCCGGGTTTCTGTATAATTACATGAATTTCCGGCATGGTCTCACTATTTTTGAGTTGCACCAATGTGTTTATCCAGGTTTCGTCCAATATCCCGCTATCCACAATCATCAGATGAAACGGGGGGCCATGCTGACCTGATGCGGCCATCATCCGGGTAATCGGCTCCGGATCATCCGTTTCATGGACGTCACATCCGAAGCTTTTCAGATAATTGGCGATGACAAACCTGCCTGTTCGATGCCTATCTATAATCATGGCCTGAACAGGTCCTTTCCTGTTATCGATCAGGGATGCCAGGTTCAAAGAGGTGAGCGGTTCCTTTTCCGGTTGATTGTCAACACTTCCAAACACGGTTGTAAACCAGAAAGTGCTTCCTTTTCCTTCATCACTTTCAAGTCCGATCTCTCCGCCCATCAGTTCCGTCAATTGTTTGCTGATGGTGGTGCCAAGACCGGTCCCACCGTATTTTCTCGTTGTTGATCCGTCTGCCTGCGTGAAACTTTCAAAAATCCGGTCCTGTTGTTTTTTGGGAATACCAATACCCGTATCCCGGACTTCGAAATAAACCTTGATTTTATCCGCTACCTTTTCGATAATTTTGGCCAGGATGAATATTTCACCGTCATGAGTGAATTTAAGGGCATTACCCACAAGATTCATGAGGATTTGCCGCAATCTGCCAGGATCACCGATAACGATGGATGGGTGATCGCATGGCATGTAGACATAAATTCTCACTCCCTTTTGCTCGGACCTAATGGCAATGCCACTTCCCAAATCTTCCATGAGTGTCCGGATATCAAAGGAAATCAACTCCAGTTCCAGCTTGCCGGCTTCAATTTTTGAAAAATCGAGAATGTCATTGATGATGCCAAGGAGGGCTTCAGATTCCGTATTGATTGTCTGGACAAGGTCTATCTGTTCCTCATCAAGCCTTGTTTCCATAATGATCTCGGCCATACCGAGTATAGCGTTAATCGGCGTCCGGATTTCATGGCTCATATTGGCCAGAAATTCACTTTTGGCAATGTTTGCCGTTTCCGCCTTTTCCCTGGCTTCAATCAGATCGGTCACATCCACGAACGATTCTATCCGGCCTGAGGGTTTTTTGAATTTATCATAAATTGTATCTGCATTTTTAATGACTGTCAGCTTACGGCCATCTTTTGTATATAGCATACACTGGGTTTTATAGACAGGTTTGCCGGTATCCTCAATTTCAGATGCGTCTGCTTCCATATCTTCGCCTGATTTCAGGATATCATAATGCTTGCCAATAATATCTTTTTTCCGGTAATTCGTAATCAGGCAGAACTCATCATTGACGTTAACAATTTTCTGATCCATATCAAGCGTGATGATTGCGGTTGCCGCAACATCCAGTGTCTTTTTCTGCAGGCGGCTGATTTCTTTTAACTGATCATTGACAATTTTGAGTTCTTTTGTCTGGGCGTCTATTTCCGATTTCAGTTTGTCTGCATATTCGGCCTGCTGTTTCTGGATGATCTGATAATTCCTGTGGTTTTCTTCCAGTATCTCCTGGTTTTTGATCTCAAGAACCTTCAGCTGCCGCTTCATCTGGATTTTTTGAATCTCGATCAACTCTTTTTCTTCATCCAGATGTTTCCGGGTTTCAAAAAGATCGATACAGAGTTTGATCTGTTCCAAACAAATTTTTTCATCAGATGGCGTGGTCACGTGAGGGGGAAGGGTGCAGATCAATGTTGCGTTCAGGCTGTCAATCGACAAGGCGAACACCTTTAAAACGCCGTCTTTTGCCACCATTTGAACCGGCAGGGATTCTTTTTTTGCCTTTCTGATCAAACTGTCTTTAAGGTCATTTCCAATATCCATGGTGTCACCAATCAGGATGGTGTCCCTGTCATTCAAAACGATCTGGAATTTTGCATCTGCCATATGTTTTTCAAGAAGCAGAAAGAGGTCTTTCTGGGACTGGAACGAATCGTCTACTTCGTTAAAAATATCATCAATTACATCCATTTGATTACTCCGCATCCAGGTCGTGAAGTTCCCTGGCTTTGGCCATTTCCTCAGGGAGTTCCCTGGCCAGCAGGCGAAATTCTTTTATATTGTCGTGAATATACTGCTTGAGCGGAGGAGAGAGCTCAGGGTGCATTTCCGGTATTGTCGTATAATCGAGCCTGGAAACCATGAATTCGGCTATCTGGATAATACCCGGAATGGAGGATGGCTCCACAGTGGTCATGATTTTATGATGCTGCTTGATGCCTTTCCGGACTTCCTCCGGCAGTTTCCAGTCATTTGCCAGTGTGTTTCCAATGGCACTGTGGTCGGTCCCAATGATTTCAAGTTCATAATCGGTAATGGAATTTTTTTTGGGATCATAGGTTTTGCATACCTCAATAAACAAATCCGGAATGGTCTGATCTTCGACGATAAATCCGATATCATGGAGAATGCCGCATAAAAATGCATTCTCCCCCTTTTTTGCAAATATTCTTTCAGAAATCATCTGGCTGCAAATACTCACCGCTGCACTATGAAGCCAGAGGCGTTTTCTTGAGAAAACCGATTCATTGGGGTTGACCTTGTAAATGTCTTTCAGGGCGGTTGTGACAACAATATTTCTCAAGTTATCCATTCCCACATAGATGACGGCATCGCTGATGCTGGTGCATTTTTGCCTTAAGGCATAGTAAGGGCTGTTGACCAGCCGAAGCAGACGAAGCACCATTGTCGGGTCCATTTTGATCACTTCTTCAAACTCCTGAATGGTCCGGTTGTCGTCCGAGATCATCTTTGACAGTTTGATGGCCAGATGGGGCAGGGTTTTCATGTTGGTAAATTTTTGAAGCAGCGACTGCGCAGTGATCATTTCCAAAACTCCATTTAAGGAAGTTCAACTATCTGTTTTTTTTAAGTGAAAAGTATGCTTGAACGGCTTTAGACAGATATAGCGTATCTTTTGAGCCTGCTGTTTCCCTTATCGAATGCATCGCAAATGTGGGGACGCCGATATCAATGGTTGTTACGCCCAGTTTTGTCGCTGTGATGGGGCCGATGGTCGTTCCGCATGCCATATCGCTTCGCATGACAAATTCCTGAACAGGCACCGATGCCGTGCTGCAGATAGATTTGAATATGGCCGTGGTGTCGCTGTTTGAGGCATAGCGCTGATTCGAGTTGATTTTTATCGCCGGGCCGTGATTGAGCAAAGGGCTGTGGTTGGGATCATATTTTCCCATATGGTTCGGATGCACACCATGGGCATTATCGATGGATACCATCATGGACCGGGCCATGGTGCGCCCAAACTCTTCTGCACCAGGGCATAATCGTTCAAGGACGGACATGAGAAACTGGCCGTGTGCGCCTGTGGTTGAGGCGCTTCCCACCTCTTCATGATCATTTAATACAATCAGGCTGGAACTGTTTTTGTCTGCATGAATGAGGCCCATGAGACCAATATAGCAGCTTAACAGATTGTCGAGCCGGGCGCCTGAAATGAAATCTCCGGTTAATCCTGTAAACGCTGGGGGCTGTGTATCATAAAAGCACAGCTCATGACTGGATATGGCTACGGGTTTGTCTTTGGCCTTTGTGTGCGTCCCGATATGGCTGATCAACATTTCCCCGAAACCGGTCATATCGCCATCCGCATGGCACAAAAGGATGGGGGGCAGGTCGGTCTGGGCATTGATGCTTTTATTGTCATTTGCATTTCTGTCAAAATGGATGGCAAGACTTGGCAGAATGGCTACCGGGTTTTTCAGATCGATGAGCGTTTTTTTGATATTTCCTTTCTTGTCGATCCAGTTGATTCGGCCTGCGATAGACAAATCCCTGTCAAACCAGGTGGACAAAAGCACCCCGCCATATACCTCCACCCCCAGTTGCAGGTATGCTTCTTTTCTGATTTCCGGAATGGGTTTGACTTTAAGGCAGGGGCTGTCTGTATGGGCGCCTGCCATGCGAAAGCCTGTTTCAGAAAGATTTTTTTCACCCAGAGTAAAGGCGATTAAAGATGAATCATTCCGGGTAATGTAATACCGTCCTCCTTTGTTGATCTGCCACGCGTCTGCTTCCAAAAGCGGTGAGAATCCGGCTTTGCCGAGCAATTGAATCATATTGGCCACCGCATGAAAGGGTGTGGGAGAGGCTTTTAAAAAATCAATGAGTTCCTGATTCAGTCTGGTTTCTTTCATATGTCCCTTATAAGGATGCTTCAGGTGATGTAATGATGACAATATGGTTGTTGAATTCAACACGTTGTCCGTTTTTCAGCTTCCGGCCTTTTCGATATTCGATTATACCGTCAACTGTCACAAGCCCGTCTTCAATCGCCATTTTGGCCATGCCGCCTGTATCTGCAAGCCCGGCTGCCTTGAGCAGTTTGATGAGTTCGATATAGTCGCCTTTGATGGTGAATGTTTCTGTCATAAATGTCTCAACATAGGGTTGATGTTTGGAAAAAGCAGGGTTTGTCCCCTTAAATTTGTCCATATGTTACGAAATCATCGAATAAAAGACAAATAAAATATTTTTATTAAGGCTGCCTTTTCAGGCAGCCTTAGGGGGGAGGAGTTTTTGGGGGGTAAACGGAGATTACGGCAGGTTGGGGCTGTCATCTATAATGGGGTTCAAGACCGGGTCATCACCATTGTATGCGGAGCCTTCGCCCATGCTCCATTCGAACCAGGAACTGTCAAAGTTGCTGATTTCCGGATATCCCATTAAATACGCATAAAACCACGCCAGGCTTGAGCGCCAGGCGGTACCGCAGTAAAAACTCAGGTGTGTGTTTGACGAAATGCCTTTCCCATTCCAGAAAGGATAAAGTTCAGAAGGGGGCATCAGGGTGCCGTCATCCTTGGTAAAATCATCCGTGCCCCAGATCGCGCCTGGAATTCTTCCATCTGTGGGAATATAACTGTACGGCCTGCTTGCGCCAATGTACTCCTCGTAGTCACGGATGTCCACAAGCATGGCATCTTTTTCAACACCGTTTACCACACCTCTCACATAGGGGATATCCACCTTGTATTCGGGGTGGATGGCGGTTACACGACCCGGATCATCCGGATCGAAAATGGCCACTGGTGTTCGGGTATTGGCGGTCGTTTCCAGACTATACCCGGCGGCTGCCCAGGCATTTTTCCCGCCATCCAGAAAATGGACGTCCTCAACGCCCACATACATCAGTGTCCAGAGAATTCTCGCTGCAGCAGACGCATTTTTGCTGTATACGATAACGGTTGTGTTTTTATCGACGCCCATATACGCGATGGCCGGCAGCAGGTATTCGTCCGGATAGATGTTCCACCAGTTCCGGGGGAGTGTGTCATCAGGACCAAGGCCCTTGGCGGCATCCTCTTCTTCGGTGGTGCTTCTGTCCCAGCATGCCGGATCTCCCGCATCCACGGGCCAGTCGTTTCGCGCATTAAAGCAATCATATTCGATTTCATCCGTGTTCACCCATATGGCGCCGGGAACATGACCGTTGATGTATGAACTGCCGGGTTGACCCCATCCTGTTTCCACAATGACGTATGCTTTGCCATTGTTGTTGGTGTCTATCATTTCTTTGACTTGGCTTGCTGTGGCCAGCTTGTCGGCGTGGCCGGTTTCACTGGGATTATTGTAATGAGACCATTCAAACCACCCGCCGTCATAATTTGCGGCCGGCCATCCCATCAGATACGCATAGAAGGTATACAGACCGGAGCGCCAGCCTGTTCCGCAATAGAAATACATTGTCTTTTCTGATGTGAATCCCGAATCGATCCAGGTTTTTTCAACTTCAGAAAAGGGTTTCAGGGTCTGGGCGTCTGTCCGGACAATGTCAACCCAGTCTCCGATCCATCGGGCCGTGGCAATACGCCCCAATGCATGGAAGTAGGGGTAGTATGAATTTGAATCACCGATGAATTCCGACCAGTCGCGATCATCCACGATGACCGAATCGGTCCTGGTCCCGTCGATCACATCATTCAAATCATTGGACGTGGCCAGATATTGGGGATTGCCGGAACTATCACCGAAAGAAACCGCATTCAGGGTGTTTGGCCTGGTTTCGATGTCTCCGCCGTAAGACACCCAGGCCTGATAGTTTCCGTTCAACATCCGGACATCGTCAACGCCTGCGAGGAGCAAAGACCAGGCCATGCGGCCTGCGGTCATCATTGAGATGTCGTCGTCGGCATACACCACAACGGTCATGTCTGTGGTTATGCCCAGGCTGCCAAATAGGTCCTGAAGTTCGGACACCGGTTTGGCATTTCCCTCTTCAGGCGCCTGATACCCGTCGCCATATTCCGAATTGGGTCCGTTCTCTAGGGAATATGTGTCGAGAAAAATCGCACCAGGGATGTGGCCGGCTTCATAAGGCGTGCCCTTATAATCTGACCGGTTTTCACTGTAACGAGCTGCCCAGGACGTGAAAAGGATGGCATAGCCTTTTCCCGGATAGGTCGGCGGATTTTCTCCTTTGATGAGCGCATCCACCCATTCCGGGTAGACGAGTGCCTGATAATTTTCAAGCTTATCCATAGGATATGTGGATGCATCTGCCGCTGCCCAGTCCCATATGGAGCCGTCGTAATTGGCCACATGCTTGTATCCCATGAGTCTTGTCAGGAAATAGAAAAATCCCGAGCGAACACCTGCGGTGCAGTAAGCGACAATTTCCTTGTCTGCCGTGATGCCGTGGGACTCTAAAAGGGCCTTGAGATCTGCATAGCCTAAAATGCTGTTGTCCGTGTTGTAATAGTCTTTGTAAGGCAGTTGCACGGCACCGGAAATGTGACCGCCACGGGCCTCTTCGTAACGTGTCCAGCCCATGTATTCTTCGTCGGTTCGGGTGTCGACGAGGGCAAAGTCGGTATCATCGAGACGACTTAAAATATAATCCTTGTCCACGTTGATATCCGGAAAAAGGGTCAGATCAGCGCTGAATGCGGAAGGCGCAAGCGTAGTTGTGGTTTTTTCGGTTGCAAGGCTGTCTGCTTTCCATTTATCCCAGCCACCGTTTAAAATCTGAACATTCACACAGCCCAGATATTCAAGCATCCAGAAGATACGACCGGCTGATCCCCAGGATGTCAGCGTATCGTCATAGAGAATCATTTTTGATGTCCGGGTGAGTCCCAGTTCCCCCAGTTGTTCTTCCAGATCGGCAACCGGTTTGAGGATGGCTTTCTCCGGCGGGTCATTCCAGACAGCGAATGCTCCCCATTCCATATGAATGGCACCCGGAATATGGCCAGCTGCATAAGCATCTGCGGAGCGTGTATCGATGATGATCCGTTCTTCCGATTTGGTTTCAGCATCGATATAATCCAACAGATCATCTGTCGATGCCAAAAGATCAGCATTTGGAAACAGGGAAAGATCTCCGCTCAGTATGCTGTTCGGTGTTCCCTCATCACTATTCGTTTTTTTCTTGTCGGTGGAACTGCCGCAACCCCATAGCATAGCCATGACCAGGCCAGGAAGTATAAGCCTGGCAATAAAACGATACTTTTTTTTCATCTTTACGTTCTCCTTTGTCTGTCCTAATTTTTTTATTTTCGTCGTTTCCATTCCTCTGTGCCGCCTTCGAAATTGACAGGTGAGCCTTTACCCGCCAACTGGTGCGTCAGCCAGGCAAAGGAAGACCGGATGCCACCGGTGCAGTAGTAAACGACGGGTTTGTCAAATGAAATTCCGTTTTTTTCAAGCAGCCGGGAAAGGGCATTTGCGTCAAGGGGCGTCTTGAGAGGGCCAGTATAAAATTCCTCCCAGTTGATATGAACGGCTCCGGGCACCCGGTCACCTGTAATCCATTCCATGAAGGATCGTGTATCCACGATAAAGACATCCTTTTTCATTCGTTCAAGTGCTTCTGCAGATATATTCAATTGGTATCTCAATGCCACGTGATAGGTCTTTGGCAGGAGGGTTCCGGTCACCGATTCAGAAGTTAATGGAAATCCGGCCTTTTCCCATGCGTCTATCCCTCCTTCTATCAGCCGGACAGGGCCAGTATGTCCTAACCAGGAAAGCAGCCATACGACCCAAGCCTCTCCACCCCAGCTTGTATCCGTATCGCCGTAAACCGCTATCTTTGTTTGTTCATCGATTCCCCGCTTTCCCAGGATACCGGCTATCTCCTCAGGCTGAAACACACGATAGGCTATCTTTTTATCATCGGTTCGGGTATAAGACTCCCAGGAAAAGGAAATGGCCCCGGGGATATGATTTTTTTCCCATATGGAAACCGGCCTTGCGTCCAGAATGGTCCAGGTGCCGGTTTCGGCATGCACCTTTTCCGGCTGGATAAGGCCAATATCCATGGTATGAACGTTTTCAAGGCCCCAACATGATCCTGGAAGAATGATGATAAAAACAAAAAATGCTGACATCATTGATACACGAAATCGGTTTATCATATATGGAATCCCCTTTTTTATCATTTGTCTGTATGCCATGCTGGCCGCGCAATCAAACCTGCGGTTTTCCGTACCCCTTCTGATTTTCATTTCAGCGGCCATCTGGATTCTTCTTGCTGTGATTCAATATAACGAAGATCGAAACACCTGCAGTTTATCTCCCTGGCTGATTTTGGGTGTTGCCGCCATCATCCGGGTCATGTTTGTTTTTAGGCCGCCTGAACTCTCAGACGACATTTACCGGTATATCTGGGACGGCCTGCAAATGGTTTTCGGAAACAATCCCTATCAACTGGCACCTGCCCATGTATTGCCCCAAAGTCAAGTGGCAGCGGAAATCCTTCCCTTGGTCAACCATCCTGATCTGGTCACCATTTACCCGCCCGGTGCCCAGGTGGTTTTTTTAATGGCCGCCTTGTTGGGCCATCAGACCTGGGTGTTGAAAGGGCTTCTTTCCCTCATGGATCTTCTGTCCTGCGTCATGATCATTCGTCTCCTGAAGCAATTTGACCTGAAGACTTCAAGAAGCATCCTATACGCCTGGCATCCCCTGACCGTTCTGGAGATAAGCGGATCTGGCCATATCGATGCCGCAGGTATTTTCTTCTTCTTTCTTTCGTTATCAATCGCCTTCAATACCATCAGTTCTTCGTCTTTTCCTGACAGAATGAAAAAGAATTTACCGGTTATCCTGTCCGGTTTGTTTTATGCCTGGTCCTGTCTGATAAAGCTGTTTCCTGTTTTGTTTTTTCCCATACTCCTCAAGTCTGTTTCCCGGCAATACCGACACCTGTTCCTTGCGGGTGTGCTGTCAGGCGGGCTTTTGTTGTGTCTGCCGTTTTTTGGCCACCTGACCCATATGGCTGAAACCCTTTTTCTTTACACCCGTCACTGGGCGTTTTCCGGTCTTTCTTACGTCTCGCTTACACACCTTCATCTTTCCGGTGATCTGTCCAGAACGATATTGGGTACGCTGTTCCTGGCTGCTCTCTCCGTTATATGGCTTCGGACACCTGGTAGCTTTTTCGGCAGAAGCTCGGCGGAGGTAACAAATTTCTCCTTCTACTCCCTCTACCTGATCAATCTGGCCTTTTTGTTTTTTACGCCCACGCTTCACCCCTGGTATGCCCTTTATCTGATATCTGTCCTTCCTTTTGTCCCGGGGCTGACCGGTGCCATCTTGTCCTGGTCCGTTCTTCTGGCCTATGCTGTATTGATTCCCTATGCCTTGACAGGAGAGTGGTCGGAAAATGCGCTCTCGACGGTCCTGATCTGGCTGGGGCCTTTTTCTGCATTTTTCGTCAAGCACCTGATCTTCAGATTAAAACCGATATTACCGTTTAAACGCTATGGCCAATGACACATTTGTCCCGGCAGACGTATTCTTTCCATATATCTCCGGCCGAACTCCCAGTTCTATAGCGTAACCGGCCGGCAATTTATATCCGATAGCCAGATCGAGTTTGCCCAGGTCGGATTCGTTTTTGACATTGGGCGTGTTTCCGTTATCCGATGAACGGTCACTGTTTTCCATGCTCAATATGCCGTCTATTTTCAGGCGGCCGTAAATTCTTGGTGAAAAATCAAGGCCGAATTCAGCGAGATATCGACATTCATCTGAAGGTGTGTCAAGCCGCCAGCGATATCCGGCCTCCAGATTGACATATCCGGGGATTTTAGGGTACAGGGATATCCCGTAAAGCAGTCTCACCTCAAGGTCATATTGCCCGTTACCCAAGGGTAATGTGTCGTCCTCATCATAGGTTTCAGGAATTTTAACCATTCCCTGTATGGAGAAGATACCCATCTTCGTATCAGAAAGTTTGTATTTCGTTCCCAGATCGATGTCCGGAAAGCCGTAGGTTTTGGTTTCGATGGCTTCATCTTCATACTGAAGGTATTTGTAAGACAGGCTTGTCAGGACTGTCAAGCGGTCTGACAGCCCGTATTCCATGTACGTATTTGCATTGACGTCCGTAAAATGACCGTCTGACGAAAAATCCCGGCGATTGCCGTCCTCGTCAAAATGGGCATCTGCGCAATAGGTGTTTAGCGTAAACTGAAGATAGGTCTCACCGGATTTTCGCGTCCAGGCACCGGCCAAACATGAATTTGGCGTAATAAAAAACAGCATGCCAATGATAAAGATGCGGGGCAGACTGTTCAATACATTTGTTTTCATTTAAATATTCCTAAAAACGGGGTATATGGATTTTTATCCTGTCCGTGCCGGCACCATCCGCAACCGGTCAGCAGGGAAAAAGGAATTTAGATTGAGGCTTTCATTAAATCAAATTGATAATATTGATACGACAAGGAACACAAATCGGATATATCGATTTGACCTCTAACGGGGATTCAGTTTAAACCGGTTTCCATCGATCCCGCCATGCGGTGATAAGTCGCTTGTCATGGCTGAAATTGAATTGAGAAGACGTGAAAACGAGCAGATAGATACATGATTTCATACGGTAATATGCTATGGCTGATTCACATGGCGGCGCTTTTGGGGCTGGTACTATACGGCATGCACCGGATCTGGCTTTTGATTCTCTGGAAAAAGATCCGCCAGGATTCTTCCAATGGATTTTTTTTGCCGGAAATGGATAAAGACCCCCGTGTAACCATTCAATTGCCCCTTTATAACGAACGGTTTGTGGTGAAACGGCTGATCGACGCCGCATCAAATCTGGATTGGCCAAAGGATTGCCTGGAGATTCAGGTTTTGGATGATTCATCAGACGAAACCCGGGCGTTGGTTGATGAACGGGTCCTATACTGGCAAGGCCGGGGGGTGGACATCAAGGCGATCCGGCGTAAAGACCGGAACGGCTTCAAGGCCGGCGCCCTGGCTTTTGGCATGGCTTCTGCGAAAGGGGAGTTTATCGCCGTGTTTGATGCGGATTTTGTGCCGGGCAAGGATTTTCTCCGTCGGACCGTTTCCTGCTTCACCGATGCAAAGATCGGTATGGTTCAGTGCCGTTGGGCCTTTCTTAACGAAGAACACTCCTGGCTGACCCGGATTCAGGGTGTGCTCCTTTCGGCTCACTTCAGGATTGAACATCATGTGCGCCACCAATATGGTTTGTGTTTCAATTTCAACGGCACAGCTGGGATCTGGCGGAAAGCGGTCATTGTTGATGCTGGGGGCTTTCAAGCAGACACCGTCACCGAAGATCTTGATATCAGTTACCGTGCCCAGCTAAAGGGATGGCGATTTGTCTATCTGGACGACTATGCCGTGCCGTCTGAACTGCCCACGACCATGGCCGCCTTCAGAACGCAACAGAAGCGCTGGACAAAAGGCTCCATTCAGACCGCAAGAAAGCTTCTGCCTCTTATTTTTGCATCAAAAATCATGACACCTTTGGCCAAGCTGGAGGCTTTTGCCCATCTTCTTTCAAATACAGGCTGGCTGCTTTGTATGGTGCTGACCTTAACCCTGTATCCGGCGGTTCAAATCAATGAAACCGTTGTCTCGGCGAATTTATTGCAGGTAGAGCTCTTGTTGTTCCTGTTTTCCAGCGGAGCGGTGCTGCTCTATTTTTTCATTTATGCAGTGACATTTGAAGCGTCTTCAAAATGGGTTCTGCCGCTCATTCCGGTGCTGTCAATCGGCATGGCACCGGTTCTTTCCTTATCTGTCATCTCAGGTATGCTGACAAAAGGCGGAATATTCCATCGGACGCCCAAATACAGTGTTCTGGGACGGTCGCAACTTCCCGGCCTTTCTTTGATTTACAAAGAGAGATCAACAGGGGCGATGATGATCAATATCCCTATTTTTCTTTACACCCTTCTTCCGGTCTGGTTTTTATGGCAGACCCAGAAGCTGAGCGTTGTTTTTCCGCTGTTGTTCCCTCTGGGATTTATCTGGGTTATCTTAAAGGACTTTCAGGACGCGCTTACGAGCAGAAATGATTACATACTGAATAAAAAAGACCATTCGCCTTGAATTCAGGACAACAGCGGTCCCCATGGGTATTTATTCTGGACGTATTGATGAATTTTAGGTTTATTCGTAAAAGATAGCATATGCCCATCCGGTTGGAATGAGCTAAAAGTACCAGTTATCCCCGACATCGGGGCCAGATTAACCAAGGAATAATCTTCTGGTAATCAAACGGTCATTTTTAGGTCATCTTCACGTCATCTTCATCCTGTACTATGAAACCATGCAAAATACCAAACAAGGGTCATATCAAAATCCTAATTCAAAGGTCCAAAACAATATGAAACAAAAAAAGGATGCATGGCTGTGCCAATGGCTATCATCATTTTGCCAGTTTGAAACATGCAGACTCGCAATGAATCTGATGCTGAAAAAAAGATTGATGTGTTGCAGCGTTATTTCGATGATCTGCCTTGGAATGATGGTAAAAAATGCCGATGCAAAATCCGTTGTTGAGACTTCAGGGGATATTTCCCAGCTGATCATTCCACTATCCGTTTATGCATCCACCTTTATATTTGATGATGATGAAGGAAAAACGGAGTTTTATGAATCCTTTTTCCTTAATCTGGGCGTAACCTACGGGCTTAAATTAAGTGTGGACAAAACCCGTCCGGATGGGGGTAGCCAATCTTTCCCGTCCGGCCATACATCCGTATCGTTTCAGGGGGCAACCTTTATGTATTTGCGATATGGCTGGAAGCCGGCGATTCCCTTTTATCTGGGGGCGGCATATGTGGGATGGAGCCGGGTAGATTCTAAACGGCACGATACCACGGATGTCCTTGCCGGGGCTGCCATCGGTATTGCCAGTAGTTATCTGTTCACCAAGCCGTTTAAAGGTGTGACCGTAACACCGTTGATAAAGGATGACGCAATCGGGCTGAATTTCAGCGTAAAATGGTGATGATGTTATCAATTTGCTAAAAGCGTTTACAAAAATGAGATGCCGGAAAATCGTATTCAGATCAAAAAATAGCATACCTATCTTCATTATTTTTTTTTGGGTCATTTTTTTTGCCTCAGTGGCCAGGGCTGAAATGGCATCCAACGATGGTGCAGTTGAAGATGAAATCGTATTTGAAAAGCCCGGAAAATACGATTTTATAAAAAATATCACACCGGATTATACATTGTTCTGGGGGCAAACGTTCAGCCGGTCAAATATCCTGAATCTTGCCGGTATTGCCCTCGCCACAGGTATTCTTGTGTATTATGATGAACCTTTGGTTGAAGAAGCCCAGCGTTTGGGAGACAGACTGCATATTTCCCAGAAAACAAAAAATCTCCAAGGTTTTCCTTTTCTGGAACTGCCCTCTGATTTTGGCACATCGCTTTACTTCATTGGTGACGGGGCTGTGGATATCGGTATTGCAGCCGGATTTCTGACTTATGGCTATTACAATGACAACAGCAGGGCGCTTCAGACAGCAAGCCAGCTTGCCGAAGGCATGGTGAATGTCGGCATCATCGTTCAGGTATTAAAACATTCATTCGGAAGGACTTCCCCAAGGCCAAGCAACAACAAGGATAAATGGACCCCTTTTCCCAGCCTTAAAGAGTATCATCAACACGTACCGAGCTATGATGCATATCCATCCGGCCACCTGGCGACTTCCATGATGACATTTACCGTGTTGACCGAGAATTATCCGGAAAATAAATTCATTCGTCCTGTTGGATATACATTGATGGGATTGTTATCGTTCCAGATGCTCAATAATGGTGTCCACTGGGCAAGTGATTATCCTTTGGCCATTTATATCGGTCATGCTTTTGGAAAAATTGCCGCTTCCCGGGGAAAGAAGCGTAAAAAAGATAAACCCGAAACCTCTGAATTCGGCTCATGGTGCATTTCCCCCTATTTCAGTGAAGAGAATGATATCGGTATTTCCTTTAATCATTTATTTTAGACACATCTATTAATGTCATCCCCAGTCAGCGTTTTTCCCTAAAAAAAATCCGGCCATCATCATCCATCGCCGTGTTTGAAATCAAAAATATGCATTTCTATAGTCATGGCAACTTTTATCCGATTATGATATAGGGATAAAAAAATGAGATTTCATGTTTGTAGAAACCGATAACACCCATCAAATGGAAATCAAGCATGCGACTGCTCTTAATCGAAGATGATCAAAAGATTGCCTCATTTATCGTTACGGGATTTAAAAAGGCAGGATATGCAATCGATCATGCAGATAATGGTGAAGATGGCCTCCATTTACTGTCAAGCGGTCAATATGATTCGGCAATCATTGATTTGATGCTGCCCCGGCTGGATGGATTGAGCCTCATCAGAAAAGTTCGTGTGGAAAAAAATAATACGCCAATCATCATTTTAAGCGGAAAACAGTCGGTTGATGACCGCATCAAAGGATTGCAAACAGGTGCAGATGACTATTTGACCAAACCGTTTCATTTTTCTGAACTTCTGGCAAGGGTACAGGCTTTGATACGAAGAGATTCAGATGTATTGGAATCGACGTCCCTGTCCATTTCCGACCTTACAATGGATCTGTTGACCCATGAAGTTCACCGGTCAGGAAGGAAGATCGATCTTCAGCCCCTTGAATTTTCCCTTTTGGAATATTTATTGCGAAACCAGAACAAGGTCGTGACCCGGACGATGATCATGGAGCATGTATGGGATTACAATTTTGACCCTAAGACAAATGTCGTTGAAGCAAGAATATGCAAACTGCGTGAAAAAATAGATAAGGATTTTGATAAAAAACTGATTCATACGGTTCGCGGCGTCGGCTATATCGTTCGGGAGAGCGCGTCGTGAACACCCAAAACCCTTTCCTGCGGAGATATTCTTCAATTGTTTTTATCTTGATGATGCTCATCCCCCTGATGTCGATTGCAGCGGAAAAAACGGTTCCTTCAGTGATTGAAGCGCACCACCTTTCACTCGAGTTTCCGATTCTGGATTTTCCCTATAATACGGAATCGGATTTCCAATTACCTAGTATGAATCAGTCCCTTTGTCTGTCAAAAAATTTTTATCAGCTGTCCCATGCTTACCTGATCGACCTTTTGAAAGAGAAACCCAGATGGCAGACGATTTTTTCAATCGCCGCTTTTGATTTCTTGTCCACATGGTTTCCACCAGGGACGTCCTGGCTTCACGAAGAGTGGCACAGAGCGGTTCTGGGGAGAAGGGGCATCAAAAGTTATAACGAAGTGTATGACTTCGATTTTTTCGAAGAGACGATAGCGGTTTCAGAAATAAAGGATGAAGACCTCATTAACTTGAAGAACAATCATCCCCAGGAAATGGTCCGGCTCCATTCAGCAGGAGTTGAAGCCCAATATGAAATGAATCTGTCCATTGAAAAAGACCAGTTCTTCTTCGACACCTATGCCTTTGAGGACCTTGTTTTATGGTTGAATTACCTGAACAGTATCCTTTATATCGATTTATGCACGACCAGTGAAGCAGATGACATGACCAGCGACATGATGGCGGAAGAGGGCCGGGATATCTCTGAACGGGATTTTACCGGGCTCGATTTCACCGCATATGTGTATGATCTGTTTCGTCCGGATGAACCCTATGAACAAAGGGGGATCCATCCGTCCGGAAACGGGATCAGGCGATATATCGCCTATTCCGATCTGACCGATCCGGAAAAAGATTATCTCAAATTTCAGAGGAATCTGTCGTTACTGAATCTGGTTAACCCGTTCTTGTTTCAGAAGAGAAGGTTTTCCGGAAATGCCTATCAATGGAATGCCACACTGCGGCACCACCTCACCCCCCATGGGTACAATATCTCCGCCAACCTGTTTTACAAAAAAAATCAAGTCAATGTGCTTTTAAAACTGCACACTTACAGTAACAAATACAAAACATGGCCGGGGCTGGAGATCGAACTTCTTGGATATCCAAAGAAAATAAGAAACAGAATAATCCTGTTTTCTTTGCGCTCGGGAATTTGGCTGCAACCAGAGAATCAAACTTTTAAAACCAGGGATTCGGAAGCTGGTGGTTTTGGCTCGTTTAAGATAGCGACCCCGGTATCGGACCATGTTGACGTCTATATCGCGGTTGAAGGAAAAACCAACGGATGGGTTGCAGGAAATGTCTATCTTGAGGATAATTTCAGTACGGTTTGCGGCGTTGTCATCAAATAATCCCTGGATTGAAATTTTTTAAGCATTGGTCGAAGATTACCAAATAATAATATACAGATCATCTTATGGTTAACTCTATCCTGTATACTCTTTATATAAAAACAAATAAATAAGGATATCGGTTAGTATGCGTATCTTGGTAATTGAAGATGATAAAAATATAGCGTCTTTTATTCTGGCCGGGTTGCGGGATAACGGATATTCGGTAGATCATGCCGAAGATGGTGAAAATGGTCTTGATATGGCACTCACGTTCTCTTATGATGCAGCTGTGGTTGATATCATGCTTCCCAAACTGGACGGATTGACACTCATTGAAGAAATGCGGAAACAGAAAGATAATACGCCTGTTATTATTCTGAGCGCCAAGCGGGCAGTGGATGATCGTATCAGAGGCCTTCAGAAAGGGGGGGATGATTATCTGACCAAACCGTTTTCGTTTTCAGAGCTCCTTGCAAGAATTCAGGCGCTGATCCGAAGAAATACAGGCGTTTCAGAACCGTCGTCCCTGTCTTATGCCGGGCTCAGTCTGAACCTCCTTACCCGGGAAGTAAAACGGGATCATACGCCTATTGTTCTTCAGCCTCTGGAATTCTCATTGCTCGAGTACTTAATGCGGAATGCAGAAAGAGTGGTGTCCAAAAACATGATCATGGAGCATGTGTGGGATTACAATTTTGATCCCCAGACAAATATTGTCGAAGCACGCATTTGTAGGCTCAGGGATAAAATCGACAATGAATTTGACATCAAGCTCATTCAAACCATTCGCGGTGTGGGGTATGTCCTTAAAAAACCGTCTTGAAATCAAATCGACCCTGGCATTACGGCTGACCATCTGGTATGCGGGTTTCTTCTCGTTTTTTATCCTTCTATTGTTTTTTATCTTCTATGTGGCCATGACCTCGGCATTTCTCAAAACCATGGATAAAGCGCTTTTAAGCGAAGTGCATGAATGTTCCTCAGTTCTATCCTTGAATGGTATGGAAGCGCTGAAGGAGACGGTTCGGATTGAATCGGAAGCCGAGGGGATTGATACCATGTTCTACAAGATACTTTCTCTTGGGGGTGAAATCATAGATTCATCCGATACAGCCCTGTGGCCGCAGACTGAATCCAAAAAACGAATCATCAGGCAGATGTCCATACAGACACAACCCGTATTTGAGACATTGCTTGATCGCCATTCGCCATACAAAACCCGTATTGTCTATGCCAGAATCGGGCCGGATACCATTCTTCAGGTCGGGAAGAAGATGAGGGATGAAGCCGGATTTGTAGACATTTTTAAAAGCGTTTTTGGTTTTTCTACGGGACTTATCATTTTCATTGCATCATTTGTGGGATGGTTCATGTCCAAAAGGGCACTCGAAGGCGTCAGGGAAATTACCAAAACAACACGGCTCATTGGCGCAGGTAACTTTGAAAAACGTGTTCAGTTAAAAAACCGGGGGGATGAGATTGAAGAACTGGCGATCACCTTCAATGAAATGGTGGAACGGATTTCAACACTGATCAAGGAAATGAGGGAAATGGGTGACAATATCGCCCATGATCTGAAAAGTCCTGTGACCGGAATCCGCGGAATGGCGGAAATCACGCTGAATTCAGGACAGAGTGTCGATGATTACCGGAAAATGGCCGGGAAAACCATAGAAGAGTGTGACCGGATCGTGAATATGGTCAATACCATGTTATATATCTCCGAAACCGAAGCTGGCGTTTACGAACACGCTTATAAGGAGTTGGACCTCTCGTCTGTTCTTAAGAGTGCTGTTCTGTTGTTTGAGCCCATCGCTGAGGACAGGAATATCGAAATTGCTTTAGATGTTCCGGAAACGCTGATGATTATCGGAGAAAAGCAGATGCTTCAACGCATGGTGGCAAATATCATTGACAATTCCCTGAAATATTCATTCGAGGGCGGCCAGATAGCCATTACAGGTCAAAAAATGGGTGATGCTATCGTGTTGATTTTCAAAGATACCGGAATGGGCATTGCCGAAGAACATCTGCCGCATATATTCAAACGGTTTTACAGGTGTGATAAAAGCAGGTCATTGCCAGGTACGGGACTCGGACTAAGTCTGGTCTATGCTATTGTTCATGCCCATGAAGGGGACATAACCGTAAAGAATCATCAAGCCGGGGGAATCATTTTAACGATTACCTTCCCGCTTAAAAAAAGACATCGCAATATCTGAATCTCACCTGAAAGATAATGTCCGGCCTTTCTCCAATGATAATGTGCCAGGGGGGGGCCATTTATTGAGTTTATGTTCCAATATATAGTTTCCTCCCTGATAATAAGACATGGTCTCAATATCCATAAGGGTGGCGACCGATTTCTCTTCGACAATCCGGTCACTTTTCCAGGGCGTGTTTATGATTTCAATCCGCTTCCGGGGCGATAAAATCACCAGGGTATCGTTTTTATAGAGCGCGAGCTTTTGATAGTTTCCGATCAGCGCCCGTTCGATGAAGTCATCGGATAAAATATCCCTGCCGAAAAAATAGCTTTTGTAATTAAAATTCAACAATGAAAGAAGGGTGGGGGCGATATCTATCTGACAGGCGATTTTATTCACTTCTTTGTTTTGAACATAACCGGGAGCATAAATGAATAATGGGATATGATATTTGTCAATGGGCAAGCCGACTTTTCCGGCACTGCCGGCGCAGTGGTCCGCCACAACAATAAAAATGGTATCGGTAAACCAGACCTGCTTTTTCGCTGATATTATCAGCTGCTGCAAGGCATAATCCGTGTATCTCACGGCACCTTTTCGGCTCGTACCCGGCGTGATATCGATCTTCCCGTCCAGATAGGTATATGGCCTGTGATTGCTTGTGGTCATCACATGAAAAAAGAACGGCTTCCCGGTCTCGAAGGATTGATTCGCCTCTTTTATCAGTTTTCCGTATAAATCCTCATCTGACACGCCCCATGCGTTTTTAAACGATATTTCTTCGTCCGTGAAGTCTGTCTGATCGACAATACGGTAACCGTTGCCGGAAAAAAAAGCGTTCATATTGTCAAAAAACCCGAAGCCGCCATATAAAAAGGCAACATCATATCCCTTCTCCTTAAAGACTTTACCCAGGCTGTAATAATTTTCATTGTCCGGTCTTTTCACAATGGACCGTCCCGGTGCCGGGGGAAAAGAGAGAGTGATGGCTTCCAGTCCCCTTGTTGTCCGGGTGCCGGTCGCATAAAAATTGGTAAAGAGCAACCCCTCCTTGAACCACTGATCCATGAACGGTGTAATGCCATCCTCGTTGCCAAACCGGGACAGATATTTGGCGCTTAAGCTTTCCACCGTAATCAGAACGACATTCAATCTTTTTTCTTCACCATCACATGCTATCTGCCTTGAAATATCATACAGGCCGCCGCCTTGATCTTTTTTGCCAACCATTTCCTTCAAGACTTTTGACAGGCTGTCATCATTTCCTTTCCGGTAAAATGTGTCGTAATCCAGCGAATTGCTCTTGAATGCGGCCACGAACTGGTAAGGTCCATTGGAGGCCAGTTCCGTCACATAATTATTATCGGAAACATCTCTCAGTGACTGATCGATTCCCCCATAGATCAACAGTGCAAGTGTGATTATCGTCAGGGTAAACGTGAGCCTTTTTAAAAAGCCTTCTTTTATGGACAACACGTGCGACAGGGGATTTCTGATCATATAAAGCGTGAAAAGAGATAGCGCGCCGATTGCAGCAAGGAGCCATCGCACCGGATAAGACTCAAGGATATTTTGTGTCACCTCCTGCCTGTAAATCAGGTAATCAACAGATATGAAATTAAACCGGGTACTGAACTCCTCCCAGAACAGCCATTCGGCAACCAGGACAAAATAGAGTGCGAAAATAAGAACAAAGAAAAAGCTCCGGGTGAATATGCCGAATATTCTATGGGTATACACCTTGTTGGGAACCAATAAGAACAGCAATGAAAAAAACAGGCAGAAATAGATATTGAAAGCCATATCATAAATAAAACCTGCAAGGAAAATGGTGGAAAAAGTGGTGAGTGTATGCTCGATATTTCCCCATGCCTGAATAAGAAGGACACCCCTTAATGCGGTAAAGGCAATCAGACTCACCATCAGATAAACAAGAAGGATGCCATAGCGGCTTGAACCTATTTTGATCATACGCGTCATTAAAATTTTTCTCCACACATGTATCAGTTATAACCCATAATAATTATCACAGGAAAATGATCAGAACATGATGGCAAGATTACATTTTGGTAATCAAACAGGCTGGCACAATCGTAAGCGGCAAGGGGAAGAAAAAGGCCGGTTCCTGTAAAGAGACTTAGGAACCGGCCCGTATTGTGTTTTGTTGTTATCTTTTGTTACAATTTATTGCGATCAGATGCCGCCAAAACCGTCATCCGGGATATCGATGGCTGCCGGGTGCATGGCAAGAATACCTTCTATTTTGCCAATGGTGGCTGGCACAACCACGTTGATAAAGAATTCAGCGGTTTTGACCTGGCCCTGATAAAATGCCTGGTCTTTTTTCTTTGCGCCTTCAATTTTTGGGGCGGCTACAACGGCACGCCAGAGGAGCATCCATGCCATGATTGTGTCACCCATGACCTCAAGATACGGGTGGGAATAGGCAAACGCCAGTTTGATTTCGCCGGCCATGGCTTTATTACCCAGGTGCATGGCAACTTCTCCCAGGCGTTTGACCAGGTTTTCAGTTTTGGCGGCAATATCTTTAAGGCTTTCAATTTCTTTTGCCTGATTGATGATATCCGTGATCTCACCCAGAAAGATCATGAATACCTTTCCTTTGTCCATGGGCATTTTCCGTGCAAGAAGGTCCATGGCCTGGACACCGCTGCACCCTTCAAAGATAGAGGTGATTTTAATGTCCCGGGTATATTGTTCAGGCAGAAAATCTTTGCAGTAGCCCACGCCACCATGAACCTGCTGGGACTGGACGCAGATGTCATGCCCATGATTCGCAAGATAGTCTTTGGCAAGAGGCGTCAGGAGTTCAAACATATCTGTCCATTTTTTCCGCTCTTCTTCGGTGTCAGCGGTGATGCTTCTTGTACCGACGATGGTTGCATAATAGAAAAAGCTTCTCATGCCATCCAGATAGGATTTCATCCAGAGAAGGTTGCGTCTGACGTCAGGATGCTTGATAATGGGAACAGACGGGGCTGCGGCATCGAAGAAGTTTTCGATATCCCGGCCCTGTAATCTTTCACGGGCGTAATTGACTGCCAGAAGATAGGAGGCAGAGGCATAGGAAAGGGCCTGAAGGCCGGTCGCCATTCTCGCTTCATTCATCATGTTGAACATGATTTTCATGCCTTTGTTGACTTCGCCAAGAAGAAAACCGGTACATTTCCCTTTTGACCCCATGGTCATGCTGCAGGTGGCACTGCCGTGAATACCCATTTTTTCTTCCGTGCCTGTGCAGAGAATGTCATTTCTCTCCCCCAGGCTGCCATCATCATTGATCATAAATTTGGGAACGATAAAAATGGAAATACCTTTGGTGCCGGCAGGAGACCCTTCGATTCGGGCAAGTACGGGATGAATAATATTATCTGCCAGATCATGCTCACCATTTGTGATGAATATTTTGTTGCCGGTAATATTATATGTCCCATCATCATTTTGGGTGGCTATTGTTTCAATTGCACCCACATCCGTTCCTGCCTGAGGTTCGGTCAGGAGCATGGTGCCGCCCCAATCTGCCGAAACCAGTTTGGGAACATATTGATCGATCTGTTCTTGCGTGCCGAAGTGTTGAATCATACCGGCTGTAGAGCATCCCATTGCAAGGTATGAGAACAGAGCCCAGTTCGCAGCCATGAAATACTCGATAGCAGCAGTGGCGACAAATGGTGGCGCGCCTTGGCCATGCATTTCAGAAGGTACCTGAAGATTGCCCCATTCGCCTTCTTTCATCAGTTCAAAGGGGCGTTTAAAACACTCAGGAAGTTTAACCGTGTTGTTTTCATAATGAACGCCAATGGTGTCACCTTCTGCGAGTGTGGGGAGAACTTCTTTGATGGCCAGGCTTCTTGCCTCATTAATGATCATATCACAGGTTTTTCTGTTGAATTCCTTGAATAATGGGTGTTTGAGGTGCTCTTCGCCATTCAATTGTTCCCAGATTACGAAATCCAGGTCGCGTCTGTCAGCTAATTCTTGTGCCATGATTTTACCTATGCTCCTTGTCTCAAATTTTTTTCATTTGAAAATTAGTTAAAAATAAACAAAACGAGAACATTATAATGATATCATTGATTTGTCAACATAAACATAATATCAGTAATTATAGTGGGTTATCTGTATTTTGGCTGATGGCAAAAATGGTTTTGCACATCACAGGCGGTCTGATCAATAATCAGATACCGGGAGTGGTGGCGTTGCTTTGAGAGCGGATTTGATCATATCGATAATCGATTGATTGACAGATCGCCATCTCGGGTTAATGGCCTTGCTGTCATGCCAGTCGAATTCGACAGATTCAAATTTTTCCGGAATGGTTTTCCTGGGGTTCTGGCCATATTCAATTTTGTCATAATATTCGATATAATACATCCGGTTGGGGGCAATATTGAATTTTTCCGTGACAAGTGTGGCAATATGACCGGCACAGCTTTTTACAGACATTTTTTTGCCAGATTTATCTGATACAATGATGATGTAGGGCCTGACAAAAGTCACACCTTCACCTTCGGCAGACGCCTTTCTCCGATCGATAATCCGGAGCCAGCATTCACCACTCGCTAGTTTAAGCTTGCCTCCAAATCCGTCCCAGGCAAATGTATCGTTATAAATCAGCATAAGTTAACCTTGGTTTTATGGCAGACCGCCAAATAAATGCTAAGACGCTCAGGAAAAACCACCTTTGGCCGCACCATCGCCGCAGCCTTTACCGGAACCGGTTATCATACGGGTCGCACTGATCACTTTTTTGGTTTTCTTTTGGTTGCATTTCGGGCACGAAACCTGATCTTCATCACTCTTGAATACCAGTTTTTCAAACTGATGACCGCAATGATCACATGTGTATTCAAAAATAGGCATGTTATCCTCCGTTTTTATTTAAATAATTAGGATGAATTTGAATTCAGTCAATGGACTTGTTTTAATGGCTGCACCCTCCCATGATGCCATGCCCGTGGCCCATGCATGTTTGGTCCATGGTGAATTTTTGTAGCTTTCCGGTTTTGAAAAGTGTCATATTCTCATATACAGTGCCTTCAGTCGCACGAAAAACGGTCATGCCTTCATTCATCAGTTTTTTCAGGGCACCGCCACCAATGCCGCCGACAACAATGGCATCCACTTTTGTACCGCCCAGCGCAACCAGGGGCTGACAATTGCCATGCTGATGGTTAAGGTCCTGATTGTTAATGATATTGAGCTCTTGCGTTTCAGAATCCACAACGATAAAGACAGGTGCGGACCCGAAATGGTTAAAAACAGGGCTTTTCAATCCTAAATTCTCTTGTGCCGGAAATGCGATTTTCATTTTTGTTCCTTTTAATTTCTTTTCAAGTGAATGAACCTATGGCATATAACCTGGTGTTTGTTCAGACAATCAGGGGTTGACCAAATGCCGAATGGTATCATAAAATTATCAGTAAACCAGGATTGTCAAGTAACGATTCATAACAGAACTTAACAGATTTCAATAAAAATGAGAAGGAACATCTGATGGATACAATATCAACCGAAAACATGTATGCAATTCCTTTTTTCAAGAAAATACCTGTTGCCATTGAGCGGGGCGAGGGCGTGTATGTATGGGATGAAAGCGGCAGAAAATATGTTGATCTCACTGCAGGATGGGGTGTAACCAGTATTGGTCATGCCAATCCGGTTCTTGCAGATGCCATATCGAAACAAAGCCGGACCCTTCTTCAGACACCGAGTTCAGGGCTTGTCTATTCTCCGGTACGGGCAGCCCTTCTCAAGAAAATGGCCGAAATTTTACCCGGAAAGCTTTCCAACGTCTTTTTTGCAAACAGCGGCGCAGAAGCGAATGACGCGGTCATCAAACTGGCCAGGAAGATATCAGGCCGTCTTGACGTGATTTCCATGACCCAGAGCTTTCATGGAAGAACGATCAGCACTGCCTCAGCTACCGGCCAGTCAAAGCACAGGGAAAAATACAATCCGCTCATGCCCAACTACCGGTTTGTTCCCTTTAACGATCTTGATGCCATGGCCCGGGAAATAGATGACAAGGTCGCAGCCGTTCTTCTGGAGCCGATCCAGGGGGAGGGCGGTGTCATCATACCCAAAGAAGGTTATCTTGAAGGCGTATCCGCATTGTGCCGTGAAAATGGTGTATACCTGATTGTTGACGAGGTCCAGACCGGATTCTGCAGAACCGGACCGATGTTTGCCGTAAATCGTCATAAAATGGAAGTCGATTTTATGACCATGGCCAAAGGCATTGGGGGGGGATTTCCCTTTGCCGCATTTGCAGTGACAGAAGCGGTCTCCAAAAAGGTTGAAATCGGAGATCACGGGGGGACCTATTGTGGCAATCCTTTGGGATGTGCAGCCGCACTTTCCGTGATTCAGTATCTGATGGATCATGATATTGAAAACCATGTGGAAACTGTTGGCAAATATGTGATCGACCGAATGAAAACCCTGCAAAAAAGATATCCGGAACTCATTTCTGATGTGAGAGGCCGGGGACTTCTTGTGGCTGTGGAATTCAGGGATAAGCTCATGGCTGAAAAAGTGTATTCAGAATGTTTGAAAACGGGTCTCTTTATCAACATGACCCAGGGGTATATTTTTCGCATATTCCCGGCATTGAATATCACACTGGATGAGATAGGGGAAGGCTTGGGCATTTTTGAAGCTGCAATTGCATTTGTGGCCGGGCAATGACGGGCAGTCAGGCAATGATCTGTTTTTGATGCTTTTGGGCGGATTACTTTTGTCGTGCCGAACCCAGATAAATGGCAAAAATGGTAAGCATGATCCCTGTGATATCCAATAATGATGTCGGCCTGCTAAAGAAGATCATATCCCAGGCAAAAGCGAAAGTCGGCTGCAGGAGAAGAAGAAGCCCTGTGACAGACGTCTGGAGATGAGGAAGTGCACGGGATATGATCATCCATCCCAATGCCTGGCTTAAAAACCCATAGGCGGCCAGAGACAAGAAACTTTGAATATCCGGTATCACAAACGCATTTTTTTGAAACAGCATGAGGCAGGCAAAGATGGTCGCAGTGGAAAGGCAGATGATTAAGAGATTTGCCTCCGCAGAAAGGGGCTTTGGCATGGACTGGAGTTTTTTCAGGGAAAGAATATAGCCAGTGTAGCACATGGCCGTAACGATTCCTAAAAAAATACCGGTTTTATAGGCTGACGAAAGATTCTCCCATGCCACACCCACCACAAGAAAAAGGCCTGCGATGGCAAACGGTATGGCAAGCAGAAGACGGGGGGTTATTTTTTCCTTGAGAACGAATATGCCAATACCTGCCAGGAAAAAGACCTGGAAATTACCCAGAATGGTTGCAAGGCCAGGGCCGATATAATGAATACTTTTGTGCCAGGCAAACAGATCAATCGCAAAAAAGATTCCGCCTGTGATACCCAAAAGACACGTGTACCACCCTTTCCATAAGGGTTCTCTTTTAACAAGAAGAATAATGAAAAGCGGGATCGCGCCGAAAATTACCCTGTAAAAACCAGCGGTTTCAGATGATACATGGGCAAGCTTCACATATACGCCTGAAAAGCTGATCATCAGGGCACCGGTCAGCATCATGCCAACCGCATGTTTTCGTGATTTAATACTGAACAGATTCAATCCCGTATCCTTATTTTAGGGTAATGACATTGTCATTTTCTTGTTGCGCTTTTTTTTCAACTTCCCCATATGTTTGATTGCACCCTCTTCGTTGATACGTCGGGCATATTAATGTATATGAAAGACCATGGCAATTCTTTAAAATATCTTTTTTCTACTTCGGATGAATTTTCATTTTTGGGGTGTATAAACGTTAACATCGGTCTGAACAATTCAAACCGGGTGGCCGAAAATCATCCGGATAACCATGGAAAATATTGACAGCAGCCGATTGTCTTCAGTATAGTCCATGTCCAAGTTTGGAACATTTCCGATTAACACTTAATAAAAGTAAACCACGTACCGAAGATAGTGGCCCAGTTTCAGGCATACACGCGGGAAAAATGACGATAATCAGAAAAGACGGGTTTGACTATGAATTTGATCCCGAGGCCTGTAAAGCATGTGCCGGACGCTGTTGCAGGGGAGAGTCCGGTGATATCTGGGTCAATCAGAAAGATATAGCGGAAATCAGCCGTTTTCTGAATATTTCCCCTGTCCTGTTTATTGAAAAATACCTTCATAAAAGAGGGAATCGATTCACCATCAATGAACGCTTTGCGGGTCAGGAATTTGATTGTGTTTTTCTGAATGACGGTGATGATAAGGTATGCACGATTTATCCCGTAAGGCCTGAGCAATGCCGCAAGTTTCCTTTCTGGAGCTATTACAGAAATCGCAAGGAAGAACTTTTCAAGGAATGCCCGGGAATCCGGTCACTCAATAGAAACGTGACCTGAATAAACATTTGAGAACTGAACCCAAATGCCTATGAAAAAGAAGATTCTGCTGTTTGCCACGCTCCCGCCGCCTGTTCATGGCTCAAACACCATGAGTCAATATGTTGTGGATCATTTGAAATCAAATGATGAGTTCGAAGTGAACATATTGCCATTGCATTATTCCCGTTCCATTAAGGATATCGGCAGACCGAGGGTCGGAAAAATTGCCTCTTTTATTACGTATTGGTTTAGGCTTTTTGCCATTTTGCATAAATTCCGGCCTGATTTTGTTTACTTCAGTATTGTGGCCATCAATATCCCATTCTACAGAGACTGCTTTTATATCCTCCTGATGAAGTGTTATAAGGCGAAAATTGTCTTTCATTTTCATTTAAAAGGCATCAAAGAAAAAACGCGTAATCCGTTTGTAAGGAAAATATATGAGTGGGCTTTTGATAAGGAATTCGTCATCCTTTTGTCCCCTCTTCTTTTTAACGATATCGATGGTATTGTAAAACCGGATCAGGTTTTTTTTATCCCCAATGGTATTCCACAACCTCAAATATGTCATGAAAACAGACACGCACCGGAAAAATTGACCCTGAAAATTCTTTTTTTATCCAACTTGCTTGTTGCCAAAGGGACGCTTACCGTTTTAAGTGCCTGTCATATTTTGAAAGACAGGGGCTATTCGTTCAAGGTTGATTTTGTGGGTAACCCCGCCGGAAATACGGGTCAGCATATGTTTAACAAACTGGTTAAAGAGTATGGCATTGAAGATGTCATAAATGTAGCCGGGCCCAAATATGGAGAAGAAAAATTGCAGGCCTTGTCGGAAGCAGATATTTTTGTCTTTCCAACCCTAAACGAATGTTTCCCCCTGGTATTGCTGGAAGCCATGGCCTGCGGTTTGCCTGTTGTCTCCACTCACGAAGGCGCCATTCCAGAAATAATCGATAACGGACAGAATGGCTTCCTGATTGAAAAAAAGAACGCCCATGACCTGGCAGAAAAAGTTGCCTGGTTGATAGACCATCCAGATGAGAGAATGAGAATGGGTGAGGCTGGCAGAAAAAAATATTTATCTTTTTACACGCTTCACCATTTTCAGAAAAACATGGAAGCCGCATTCAGGCATATAGCCGGAATGTCCCGTTAATGGGTTTTCGCCATATGAAAATCTTCAATAATATTTCCAGTCAAATGGTGTAAAAAAGATGAAAAATGTTTTACTGCTTCTGGCCCAGGGATTTGAAGCGTACGAAGCAAGTGTGTTTACGGATGTGCTTGGATGGAGCAGGCATGTGGGGGATACACCGGTAAATGTCACGACAGCAGGCCGAAGAACGCATATTAAATGTACCTGGAATTTTACAGTGATACCGGAGCTCCAGGTGGATGAGATAGATGTGGCTCATTTTGATGCATTGGCCCTACCCGGCGGATTTAAAGAATCCAAATTCTACGAAGATGCCTATCATGAGGATTTTTTAAGAATTATTCGTCAGTTTCATGCGTCCGGAAAGATTATCGCGTCCATATGCGTAGGGGCGCTTCCTCTGGGTAAAAGCGGCATTCTGAAAGGAAAAAATGCAACCACATATCATTTGCTTAATGGCGTGCGAAGAAAGCAGCTTGAATCATTCGGGGCACATGTGAAGGATCAACCTGTTGTTGTCGATGGTAACATCATCACGTCCACATCTCCGGCAACGGCACTGGAAGTCGCATTTGTCCTTTTGGAGATGTTGACTGCAACAGACAATATGTGCAAGGTTAGAACGGCCATGGGGTTTGCATGACCACAAACATATGAGGTTTAAAAATTAAAATGATTTTCCCATTTGGGTTGTGCAGAAGATTTTTGGACGGTGAAAAAAACGGGGGGCTCATTTCTATTGGCATTCTGTCACCATCATATCGACTTCGTAAATTGATAAGGTTATTTTATATGCACCTTAAGCCTCAAAAACCAACGCCCCTTTCCGGTACGTCCATATAAAGCCCCGAAGACGGATGGCTGAACATTTTAGAGAATGTATCTGTTCGTTATCATATCTAAAACAGATTAACTATTTTAATATAGAATTTAAGTTCATATTAAATAACGATGTTTTGTATTTGATAGGCAATTATTGAATATATTATTCGTTTACATAATGATTCAGATGTTATATCATCATTCAAGGAGTGATGATTACAATCAATGATATATACCATAAAATCAATATAGTAAGTTTGGATTTGACGCTTGAGATATGATATTTTTCGGGTATTGTGCAGGCATTGGGGAATGAATCTGTGGTTTGTCGTGATTTTGCGACAATTGATCCACGTTTTTTGGACTGCCAAGGGCCCGGAGATTTCAATGGATTGTTATTCGGTTCAGGCAATATTAGAAATACACAGGTGCAAGTTTTGTTGACCGAGATTCAAAAGGAGAATGCCAAGGAATTCTGTTCGATTATTGATGTGCTCAATATGCGAATGAAAGATCATTACAATAAAGCCGCCTTTTCATACGTGGATTTTCTTGAAAATGATCAGACAAAAGAAACAAACCTGACATATGGAGAAATTGTCAGAAAAGCACGGCGCATATCAGATGGCATGAGAAAAAAGATAACACCTGGCGACGCGGTGATCCTGCTTTATCCTCCCGGACTGGAATATATCACCGCCTTTTTCAGTTGCCTTTATGCGGGTGTTGTTGCCGTGCCTGCCTATCCACCGGTAACTTCGTCCATGCAATACAGGCTGCAGACCATCATTTCCGATTCAAAATCCGCATATTTTCTCTCAGATAGCACAACTTACGATCTTTTAAGATCGTATATGGATATCGAGTCTCAATTTAAAACCATGAAATGGCTCCTGACCGATAAAATGATGGACGATATCAGAGAACCGGAAGATCAAACCTTTATCAGCGGGGACGATATTGCCTTTATTCAATATACATCAGGTTCCACGGCAAATCCAAAGGGTGTCAGAATCACCCATCACAATGTGTTGCATAACTTGATGTTGATTCAACAATCATTCGAGACCACGAGTGAACAGAAAGGTGTTTTCTGGCTACCGCTTTACCATGATATGGGCCTTATAGGCGGTATGCTTCATAACGTTTACGTCGGTGCCACCACAGCTTTATTCTCACCGCTTGATTTTTTGAGAAAACCCTATAGATGGCTTAAAATTCTATCTGAAACACGTGGAAATGTCAGTGGCGGTCCCAACTTTTCATATGAACTTTGTGTTAAAAAAGTAACCTCCGAACAGATCAAGGAACTTGATTTAAGTTCATGGGAAGTGGCAGCTAATGGCGCGGAATCGATTCGTCCTGAAACCATGGACCGTTTTTTTGATAGGTTCAAGGTCTGCGGTTTCAGAAAAGAAGCTTTTTATCCGTGTTACGGGCTGGCGGAATCGACATTGATCGTCTCCGGCTCCGGGAAAAAAACAGCGCCGGTTGTCATGGCTTTTAACGCGAATGCTTTGGAAAAAAACAAGGTAGAACATATTCCTGACCCGGATAGCAAAAGTGTACTGCTTGTCAGTTGCGGAGCGCCTTTGAAAGGCAACCACGTCATCATTGTAAATCCCGAGACGGGTCACAGATGCGGGGCAAATGAGGTTGGCGAGATATGGGTAGAAAGCAAAAGTGTTGCAAAGGATTATTATAACAAACCAGAGGAGACAGGGTATACGTTTATGGCATATTGTCCAGATGACGGGGATGGCCCCTTCCTTCGTACAGGAGATCTGGGTTTTCTGTTTGAGGGAGAATTGTTTTTTACCGGAAGGTTAAAGGATTTAATTAAAATCCGGGGGAACAATTATTATCCGGATGATATCGAAGATGCCATCGAAGCTTGCCATCCATCGCTCAGAACCGGTTGTAATGCGGCATTTTCAGTGGATATGGATGGAGAAGAAAAACTGGTTATCGTTCAGGAAATTGATAGAAAATTTCCTGATGTCAATCGATGGGAAGTGAGTGATTTGATCAGAAAGAAAGTCTCTATGAGATTCAGGTTGCCGGTATATGAAACCATATTGATCAAACACGGTTCCATTCATAAAACCAGTAGCGGAAAGATCCGGCGGGGTGCGTGCCGGTTGAGTTATCTGGCAGAAACACTTGCGAGGATATAGATGGATTTCAGTCTCACAAAAGAGCAAACAGAGATATGCCGGCTCATTCGGGAAGCCAGCCGCAAAGGGCTTAATGAAAGCGTATTCGAGGATGACGAAAAGAGTATTTTCCCTATGCATAAATGGCGGGTATGTGGTGACATAGGCATCCATGGGCTTCCTGTTCCTGGAGAATACGGAGGCTCCGGCCTTGATATGCTTTCAACGGCACTTGCCATCCAGAACCTATCTCGCACCTGTAAAGACGAAGGGCTTATTTTTTCAATAGTTGCACACATCTGTACGGTTGCGGTTCCGTTAATGAACCATGGCACAGATGACCAGAAGCGGAAGTATCTGCCTAAAATTGCAAAAGGGGAATATATCGGCGGTAATGCCATCACCGAGTCTTCTGCGGGCTCTGATCCCACAGGCATGCTCACGACTGTAAGTAAAACAGACACCGCATATACGATTGAAGGCGCAAAGATATTTGTGACCAATGCGCCTGTTTCCGATCTGCTGATCGTTTATGCCAGGCATCCCAAGGGAATGAAGATGCTGGACATATCCGCCTTTATAGTTGAGAAAGGAAATCCGGGATTACAGATCGGCCAGGTTTTTCATAAGATGGGGCTTAGAACCTCTTCCATGAGTGAAATCGTTTTATCCGATTGCCGGGTGTCTCCTGAGGCGCTTCTCGGCAGAGAGCGCTGGGGCATGACGGTTTTCAACGTGTCCATGTTCTGGGAAAGGATCATCATGAGTGCCTACCATATCGGCGCCATGGCGCAGCAATATGAAATGGCACTGGCATATGCGAATTCGCGAAAACAGTTCGGGCAGAATATCGGCCAGTTTTCTGCTGTCTCAGATAAATTGATTGACATGAAGATGCGTATCGAAACATCGAAATTACTCCTCTACAAGACATGCTGGACATATGATAAAACCGGAGATATCAACATGGCAGATGCGTCTATGGTAAAGCTTTATGTGTCTGATGTCAGGGTGAAGAGCAGCCTTGATGCCGTTCAGCTTTTCGGTGCATACGGATACATGAAGGAAAGCGATGTGGAAAAACAGCTCAGGGACTCGATCGCATCCAAAATTTATTCCGGAACAAGTGAGATACAAAAGAAAATCATCGCTGAAAATCTGGGAAGGAAGAATGACTAACTATCTGTTGCAATATATTCTGGATGAAACCGCGTCCCGTTATCCGGATAAGGTGGCCATAAAAATGGGAGACGCATGCATCACCTATAAAGATCTCCAGGATAAGAGCAATCAGCTGGCAAATTTTCTCATTGAAACAGGCTTTAAACCAAGGCATACGGCAGGCATTCTTTTTAATAAATCAATTGAGTCGATCATCGCTTTTATAGGTGTACTGAAAGCTGGGGGGGCATATATTCCCCTTGATCTTCATTATTCTCCGGCTGAAAGGATAAAACATATCATTTCATTGAGCGAGATGGAGTTCCTTATAACGGATTCCAGTAATCTGACTGAGCTTATGGCCCATGTTTTATTTGATCCACATATGAAAACGATGCGTATTGTCTGCCTGGACGATATTTATCGTGAGGAACCATCAGAGGCGATTGCCAAGCCTCTTTTTGACGGTCCCGGTAAATTTTATTTTTTAAAGAACAGGTATTCCAGCGATCTCTTGCATGAGCAGGAAACCACCGAGGATGATCTCGCCTATATATTGTACACCTCAGGTTCTACCGGAACGCCCAAGGGCGTGATGATTTCCCATTTAAATGCCCTGTCGTTCATCAACTGGTCCTTGAATTTTTTTGGTCCATCTCATCATGATGTATTTTCGAGTCATGCCCCGTTTCATTTTGATTTGTCTGTTTTTGACATTTACGTATCATTGGCCTCAGGGGCGTGCCTCAATATTGCGCCTTCAGCCATTTGCAATAATCCGCGGGCATTGATTGAATGGATTTCCACCCAAAAAATTACGACCTGGTACTCCGTGCCTTCCGTCTGGATATCGATCATGAACTATGCCCGGATCAACAGGGAAAAACTGGACGCGCTTAAATATGTCCTATTTGCCGGAGAAGTGTTCCCGCCGAAATATCTGAAAAAGCTGATGGCAGCCCTGCCTCATGCATCGTATTATAACCTGTATGGTCCGACCGAAACGAATGTGTGTACATGTCATCATGTCAATAGCCCAGATGAAATCAACGATAGGCCGGTGCCTATTGGAAAAGCGTGCGCAAATACGGAAGTTCTGGCTCTGAATGAAAACGGCATGCTTGTATCTGCCGGTGAGGAGGGCGAATTAATGGTCAGGGGATCAACGGTCACCCGGGGGTATTATAAAAATCCTGAAAAAACGAGAGATGCGTTTATGGTAAGTCCGCTTTCCTGTCACAATGGCGCACTTTTATACAAGACCGGTGACATCGTGAGAAAAAGGGATGGTGATACGTATGAATATGTGGGCAGAAAAGATTTAATGGTCAAGTGTTCGGGGTATAGAATTGAAATACCGGAAATAGAACATGCACTCTGTCACTATGATCCGATCGAAGAGTCCGTGGTCGTACCTGTTTCCGATGAAGACAGAGGCACCACCATACTGCATGCGTTTGTAAAAATGAAGGCAGGTCAGGATTTTTCCGTCATGAAAACCAAGAAACATCTGGGGCTTTTACTGCCGAGATATATGATTCCTGAACAGATCGAAAAAGTGGAGAACATCCCCAAAAACGCCAATGGAAAAATTGACAGGCCGCAGATCATGGATTGGGCAAAAACAGCATGAAAGAAACAGGTGGCGTTTGATGGTGGACCAACATGAGCTTTTAAAAATCGAACATCTGGCAAGAAAGTATAGCGAGGTGAACATCCCCCTTTACTTAAGCTACCCCACATCAAACTTCTGGGAAAACCTGGTTGATGAAGAGATGTTTGTCAACACCCACAGGAATTACTGCGCCCCTTTTATATACTTTCATTTCCCGTATTGCGAGAAGGCATGCTATTATTGCATGTGCTATAAGTCTGTCGCGTCTGATCCGCGCCATAATGATGTGTATATCACCTATCTGGAGAAGGAATTTTTAAACACCCTTGGAAGGTTGGGGCACGATGCCTTAAATCAGGTCAGGCATATTCATTGGGGCGGTGGCACGCCCACCTATTTGACATGCGATCAAATCGAGAAAATTCATCAGAAGATATTTGGTAAAATAAAACTTGTCGATCATAGGGCCGCCAGCAAATCCATTGAAGCATATCCGGATGAAAAGATACTCACTAATGAGAAGCTGAAACTTCTATTTGATCTGGGATTCAATGAAATCAGTCTGGGTATCCAGGATTTTGATGAACGGATACAGAAGACGATTAACAGAAATTGCGGTAGAGAGAACGTGTTCAGGATTGTCTCCAATGCGAAGGCATTGGGGTTCCGGGTGCATGTCGATCTATGCTACGGTCTCCCGTTTCAGGGACAAAATGAACTGGAAAAAACGATAAGGGAAGTCCTCCGTATGGACCCGGACCGGGTGGCGCTCTTTACCTATGCCCATTACCCCAACATTTTTCCGCTTCAGAGAAAGATTCCTTCTTCAAGCATTCCCAATTCCTTTATACGGGTTTTACTTGCCATGCTCGCGGAAGAAATGTTTTCCGATCATGGATTCAGGAAAGTCGGTTATGATCATTATGTAAAGGCAAATGATCCCCTGTGCAAGGCTGCTGAAAAAAAACAGGTCATCCGAGATTTCATGGGCTATTCTGTCCATGAAAAGCGGGAATTCATGGGGTTTGGAAACGCTGCGATAAGTTATCTGGGGGACGGTTTCTACCACAATATTCAGTCCCTGAAAAAGTATTACAAGGCGGTTGACGACAACCGGATTCCACTGGAAAAAAATCTGAGCCATATGTTGACCAGGGAGGATCGTATCAGAAATAAGGTGATTCAGAAGAGCATTCTAAGTGATTTTAACGTTCATAAAGAAGATATTGCCAAAGAATTTGCCATAAGCTTTGATGATCACTTTAGATTTGAACTAAAGGATTTGATTCAACTGGAAAATGACGGACTGGTGGACATGCGTGATCCCCACATGATTCGGGTCACCCGTGCCGGTGAGTATTTTGTGAGGCATATCGCCCATGTTTTTGATAATTATTATAATCGGAGAGAATCCCTGAATTGAAAAAAATACAGGCTATAGGCGGTACAAAAATGACGGACATTTACATTCAAGCAGTGAGTCATTACGTTCCTTCCGGTCGTATGACCAATGAACAGGTCATGAAAATGCTCGAAGATGAAAACAGATTTGTGCTGAGTGATGAAGAATTGAAGTTCGTTTATTATGGGAATAAGCGAAAACTGGAATTTCTGGGAGGAAGCACGAGATCCTTCTGTACCGATGGCGAAGGGTATGTGGATATGGCGGTTAACGTGGCAAAAGGTGCACTTGAAAAAGCCGGTATCAAAGCCAGTGAAATCGATTGCCTGATCGCAACAGGGATATCGAATCCCATCAGGGAGCCTTCTCTATCGATCATTATCGCCCATGAAATCGGAATGGAAAACGGCATATTTTTTGATATTACCGATGCATGTAACGGTTTCATGCAGAGTGTCAGGACCGCTTGCCTCTATCTGAAATCAGGTATCTGCAGGAATGCGTTGGTTGTGGCGTGCGAGAGTCCGCTTGAAGTAAAAGAGTCCCTTAAAGCAGGTTTCGAAGTGGAGCATATCAGTCAGATCGATAACCGGTTCAGCAATCTCATGATCGGCACAGGCGCCGGTGCGGTCCTGCTCGGATGTGAAGGTGACCGTCGAAGATTGGTAAACCTGGATGAGAAAATGGAATCAAAAGACTGGGATGCATCGATCATTACCTTTCCTGACGTAAAGATTCCCGAAACGCGATACGGCAAGACCAGGCTCAGGGGCTTCTGGACAGATGCCCGGAATATTTCTTCCATTTGGCGGAGAGGCACGGTCAAATTCATCCAGGAATCGGTCGAGAAGTGGAACATCCATTTGGATGACATCGATATCTTCCTTTTGCATCAGCTTGGCGATAATATCACCTTTTCCATATTAAAACAGATTGGCGTGGACAAAACCAAGGCCCCGCTCAACACCTTCAACGAATATGGGAATCTGGCAAGCGCGAACATCCCCGTATTGATGAGCATTGCAGAGGAAAAAGGGATAGTGAAAGAGGGTACTTCGGTATTATTGGCCAGCGGCGGAGGGGGATTTTCATATTCTGCCGCGCATTTGATTTGGTAAACATGTTTAAGGGAGAGAGGGTCGTTTTATGACAGCGCAAATAAACGATGTTGTTTTGAATTTTATTTCAAAAAAAAGTAAAATTCCAAAGAATGAACTTGGTCCGGATACGGAAATTTACGATTCCAAAATCATTTCGTCATTGGCCATGCTTGAATTGATCTCCCTGATTGAAAGCCAGTTTTCAATATACGTTGAGCCGGAAGAATTGACCGAGGATAATTTCCAGGACATTCAAACAATCATCCAATTTGTTCAGCGAAAATTAAATGCCTGAAGATGAACGGTATGGAAATTTCCTTTCAGGATAAGGAGTATGCTTAATGACCCATGGGGAAAAAGCGAAAGCCATTCGTGAAATGATTATCGACAGGGCAGCCAAACATGGCGGTCCTTTTGCATCCAGCCTGGGAATAGTTGAACTGACCTTAGCACTTTTGGACGTATTTGATTTTGATAAGGACAAAATTGTTTTTGATATCGGGCACCAGTATCAGGCGTATAAAATACTCACAGGAAGAAAAGAACGATTTTATGAACTCGGTATCAAAGGCGGACTGACCCGATATCCTGACATCACCGAAAGCCCGTATGATTTTTTTACAACCGGTCATTCCGGCACATCCGTGTCAGCCGCTCTGGGATATGCGCTTTCGAACCCTTCCAACAAATCGATCGCTCTGGTCGGAGACGGATCGCTTACTTCCGGTCAGATATTTGAGGCACTCAATCATGCCGGTGGATTGCAGCCCAGGAATCTTCTTGTTATCATCAATCAGAACGGATGGTCAATCGATAAAAACACCGGAGCGCTTTCGGATGGCAGCACGATAAAGCAGTTTGCCGAAAGCCTTAAATTCAAATATCATGGTATATTTGACGGGCATGATACTACACTTCTGATTGAAAAGTTAAAAGAGGTCAAGGAAGAGGACTCTCCTGTCATTTTTCATGTGAAAACCATCAAGGGGAAGGGATGCAGGTATGCCGAAGAAGACCCTGTGACGTTTCATCATCCGTTTTTCCCCTTTGACAGGGAAACCGGAAAGACCGAAACGATTGTCGAAGACTGGCATCAGGACGGCCTTTGGCTGCTGGAAAGCTTTTCCAGGAAATGTGCAGAATTCATCAAAAGGTACGCCAATATTTATTTTACCTCTCCGGCCTATCTGTTAGGCGGGTTTCAGATACTGGCAAAGGCCTATCCGGGAAGAGTGATCGATACGGGCATCTGCGAACAGCATTGCATGACCCTGTCAACCGCTCTGGGGCTTGCCGGAAATAAAGTTGTCATGTCTCTGGCGTCCTTCTTCCTGCCGCGCTGTTACGATCAGATATTCGACCTCTGTATCCAGAATATTCCCATTGTGGTGTTTATCTGTTTCCCGGGGATCAGGCCCTCAAGCTGTGCCACCCATCAGGCCACCTTTGATATCAGTGCCTTGAGAACCATTCCCAATCTGACGCTCATGCATCCCAAAGGAATTGATGAGTTTATGGATATGTTGGATTTTGCCGTGGAAGCGGACCGGCCGGTTTTTATCCACGGATCATATGAGGATTGCATGGAGGGAGAGAACCTTCCCATTGAATACGGAAAGGCCGTCCTTGAAACCGAAGGGGATCAATTAACCGTGGTGCCTGTGGGGGCCATGTTTAAAAGCGCATTTGAGATCGAAAGACAGATCAAAGGCGTTGAAATCATTAATCCCCGTTTTTTGAAACCGTTTGATTTCACGTTGCTTGAAACCAGTGTCAGGAAAACCGGGCGCGTATTGATCATAGAAGATGGCATCCGTTATGGCGGACTTGGAGAGAGCATTTTGGCTCATCTAAAAGAAAAAAACATCACCTGTGAATCGAAATTGATGACGATTCCGGATCGATTTATACGGCCTGGTACCTGGGAGGAGATATTCAACGATACCGGGTTGACAGATGACGATATCCTTGAATCGGCAAAAATGCTCGTTCATCAATGAATTGGATAAGGCAGCCCTTATACCGAACAGAACACATTAAATGATGGGAACTTGATTATATGAATAGGAATCCTTTAACCCGGGCAGGTATTAAAAAAAAGGTTGTCGAAATCATCAGTGAATTTGTGGAACAGGATGGTCTGATTGTCAATGAGGAAGAGATGCACATCCTTGACATTGATTCGTTGATCGCTATGGATATCATCCTCGAGATAGAGCGTGAATTTAATATCAGAATCACAGACCCGGAGATTTTGTCCATGGAGACGTTTGATCAGATGATGGCTGTAATCTACGGCAAACTGGAAGGGGTTTGAGTCATTTTCAGTTACATGGATCAACTCAGCCTCTGGGATGATATTTTTGATGAATATTTTTCAACGGTGTTCTCAAGCAGCCCGAACTGCAAGCCATATCGTATGATGCCCTCCCTTGCCAACGTCTCTGGCCCTTGCCCGGACATTTTTGACCTCAAACCCTGTCTGGTTCAAACGATGGGTAAAGGCCTGATCAGGACCAGCCGACCATACAGCCATAACCCCTGAAGGTCGAAGGGCGCGAAAAGCGGCTTCCAGTCCGGTACGGGTATAGAGCCAGCTGTTACCTTTCCGGGTTAAGCCTGAGGGCCCATTGTCCACGTCCAGCAAAATGGCATTATAGGGCAAGCTTTCATCTTTCAGAATCCGGGCGATGTCGGTTTCCCGAATTACCAGCCTCGGATCATCAAGGGGACGGCCAGCCAGGTCTGCAAGGGGACCGCGATTCCATGCGACAACTGCCGGTACGATCTCGGCGACCACGACCTGACTGTCGGGCCCGAGTCGGCGCAGGGCTTCGGCTGCCGTGTATCCCATGCCCAGACCTCCAATCAGAACCCGGGGGCAGGAATGACCGGCGATGAGTTCACAGGCCTTTTCCGCCAGAAGCTCTTCCGACCCGTGGGCTCGGCTGTTCATAAGCTCACATGTGTTTACACGAATGGAAAATTCCCGACCGCGTTTGTAAAGACGCAGCTCATCCTCTCCTGACGGGACGCTCGCCTTGTCGATCAATTCCCAGGAAATCATGGATGCCTCAATTGAACAGTCTGGCTATAAGTACAAAACATACTTGTACATTGCCCAAAAATGACAGGCACTGCCTGCAAGTACAAAAAAATGCCATATCTCATGAAATCCCAATATACCGGGTATCGGATTCGGGGCTTTCAGGCCATAGATGATGGCACCCGTGGTGTAGAATAACCCTCCCATGCCCAAAAAAAACAGACCGCTTCCCGGAATGGATTTAATGAGAGGATCAAGGACGACGATACATGTCCAGCCCATGCCTAAATACATGGCGGTCGATACCCATCTCGGCAAATTGAACCAGAATATTTTTATCGTAATACCGGCGATGGCAATCCCCCAGATGACGCCAAATATGCTCCACCCCAACACGCCTCTCAATGGCACAAGGCAAAAAGGTGTATAAGTGCCTGCAATCAGGAGATAAATCATGATATGATCAAGACGTCTCATTGCACGCTCGCCTTTTTCCGAAAGGGTGATTGCATGATACAGCGTGCTTGAAGAATATAAGAGAATCAATGTTGTGCCAAAAATAGAAAATGATACCACGTGCCAGGCCGAAGCTTTTATTGCTGCAGATGAAACCAAAACGGACAAGCCCGCTATGGAAAACAATGCCCCAAAGAAATGAGAGATGGCATTTACCGGTTCTTTGATACTGATACCCATAGTTCTTCCTGTATACCTTTTATTATTCATTTTAATTTCCCGACAAAAATTGATGCCCAAATTCAATTGAATTTTAGCTATATTTTCATCAAAGAACATGGGTAACTCATTGCTTTACAAAAATTTTACAATACGGGCACAATTAAACATTCAAGAAATCAGGGGGCGTTGCCGGCATTTTTTACAGAATAGCCCTTTTCCCGCGATTATTCTCAATCCCTGTTCCCGTTCACTTTATGAAGAATATTCGTCTATGCCTTGAAGGCCAGTTCTCCGTTCTGGAATACATATACCGGGTTAAAGGTGTGTCGTAATGTTTCCAAAGGATTCTTTTCAAAAATGACAAGGTCGGCAATCTTTCCGTCTTCAATGGAGCCGATCTCATTTTCCATGCCGATGATTTCTGCGTTATTGATGGTTGCCATTTTGATGAGGTCTTTCTGATTGATACCAATCACCTCACCCAGATAAAGTTCAAGCCCAAGTCCTCCTGGTGAAATAAACGGGATACCGCCATCATTTCCGCAACCCAGTTTGGCGCCAGCCTCGTATAATCTGATATAATTGTCCAGCCCGTGCGTCAGGATGGTATCTGTGGCATCTACGTTCACGCCTATCAGGTATTCAAGGCTGTCAAAATAGTCCGGATTTGTATACTTCTTGTAGGTATAAAGGGTTGGCGCAACCAATTCGCGCTCCAGGTATTCAGGCAATAACACCGGCATCAGCTCGGCCCTTAATTTCTTACATTCTGCCCTTAATCCTTCATCCCATCCCGAATCATCATTGGTCTCCCAGTCAATGGCATACCCAACAGATGCTGTAGGGATAGTATACAACTGCCTGTTGATAATTTCTTCGATTTCATATTCCGTGAGCGCCCGGTCACATGACATATGCTCAAGTGTCGTAACGCCAGCGGCAAGGCCTTTGTGCAGCCCATTGGTGTCTGTGTGATGGATAGCCACGATCAATCCCTGACGATTTGCTTCATCGCAAATCGCTTTTGCAATATCAAAACTCATTTCCCGGGGATTGGGAAGTGGCTTGGCCAGCGTTTTTTCCTGGTGGGCGATTTTAATAAAATCAGCGCCTCTATCAACAGCCATCTTTACCGCTTTTATGGCTTCTTCCGGCGAATTGACCACTCTAACCGTATTCGGGTTACCTACGCCGGTCGGGCTCAAACCTGCAAAAACCAGACTTCCGTTTAGATAGCCGCAATCGACCTCCAGCGCAAAACTGTTAATTATCCGGGGACCCACCACCTTTTTTTGGGCAATGTTTTTTTCCAGCGGCTCTCTGAGCGCAAGGAGGTCCAGCATATCGCGAACCGTGGTAACGCCATGCTTGATGCACTCTTCAGCATTCCGTTCCGATTGTCTCCCCAGGTAGGAAAGCAACGACCCCCCACCCGGCCAGGGAAACCCTCCCGGTCCGGTCATATGGCAGTGGGCATTGATCAACCCCGGCAGTATATAAGCGCCTTTAAGGTCAAGCGTATAGTCCGGTGTGATGGAATTGTCATTTTCATGGAAGATGCCGGCGATTTTCCCATTCTGGATCAGAAGTTTTGTTTCCTGAAAAAATGTGCCGGTATGTACATTTAGAATGGATGCATTCGCCAGAAGCAATTTTTCATCCGGGGTTGTAAGCGGTAATGGTTTCTCATAACGCGAGGTATCGCAACCCGTAAAAAGAAACGGGGATACCGTTGACAAGCCCAATAAAGCTGAATATTTGAGAAATTCTCGACGATTCATGTTCCTCCTTTAATGCTTAGCGCTTTTCCAAATAGAGACAAACAATCTCATGATACAATGACAATATCTATCCGGCGATGGGGATAAATATTCGCTCCCATTCAAATAGTTAATCATTTATAATTTTTTGATTTAATGAATATTGTTAATATATACACTCGATAAGTCAATAATTATTTTACATGTAAAGGAATTTTCAGTTGGACCATGTTCAGGAAAAAAGTCGGACCTGTGGAATATTTGCATGTAGCTGATCAAACAAAAAAAATTAAATCTCAACTTGACATTTGGTCAGATGCGGATTAATTTTCAATTAACCGGTCGGCCAATTAATTATTTGGAGGTAGTGAATGAATGCAAAACGAATGAGAGATCCTGAAGCAACGCGGGCGTCATTGCTCATTGCTGCAGAGGAAGTTTTTCTTGAAAAAGGATTTGGCAACACGTCAATAAGCGATATCTCCGGGCGGGCAGGTATAACAAAAAGCCTCATTCACCATTATTTTGGGTCCAAGGAAGGGATCTGGCAGGCCGTCAAACAGCGCAGATTTAATTATTATTCGGACAGGCAGTTGAAAATGCTTGAAAACAGCGAGCTGACATTAGGTTTATTAAGAGAATCCTTTATCCTCTATTTTCACTTTTTAAAATCAAATCCCGAAATCGTGAGGATTCTTGCCTGGATGTTCCTGGAGAGAGATCAGGATGACTGTGTGCATAAAGACCGGGAACTGGTTGAAAAAGGGATTGAACGCATTAAGTCCGGTCAGAAAATGGGACAGATTCGATCCGACATCGATCCGAAATTTATTCTGTTTACGTTTATTGGCATGTGCCAGCATTGGTTTCAGGACAAGGAGCATTTTATTCTGGATTTCTGTGGAGGAGAAAAAAATATACCGGAAGATCTGGATGAACTGTACCTGGACGCCATTCAAAAAATATTTTTCGAAGGCATTTCTCCTAAATAGGGGCAAGTGCTTTTTTTTGGTCACATTTATTGATCGGTCGACCAATTCATAACTTTAAACGACGTTTATAAGCCATAAATGGATTATGGCCCGGTGATCAGGAAGCGGCAACCCCTCTTGTAAAGGAGCGAAAGCTTCCTGTCGTAGGTGTCTCGGAGGTAGTTGTATCGCCCTCACATCAGACGCTCAGGTTTTCAGGCATTGTCCAGGCAAAGCACAGATCGATATTGTCTTTTGCCGTGCCTGCACGTGTCATCAGGAAAAACATACAGGTTGGGGAACATGTGGAAAAGGACCAGGTGCTCGTAACCATCGATTCCAGAGAATTCAAAAACCATTAAAATGCAGCAAAAGCTGCCACAGCAGAGCTTGATGTCAGACTCCTTCAGGCCAGCCGAAATAAAGGAAGGGTGGAAAAATTAGTCTTGGCAAAGGCGGCAACCTCTGAAGAACTAGAGCAGGTGAGTACGATCGTTGATGCCATAAAAGCATCCAGAAACGCTGCTATGGCTCAATTGAAAGAGACCGGAAGACTGCTTGCAGAAACCGAGCTGAAGGCGCCTTTTTCAGGAACCATCACAAACATCATGATAGAACCGGGAGAGTTCGCCTCACCTGGACGACCGGTGGTTGAAATTTCCGGTGATGGTGCGCTCGAACTTCAGGTAGAGGTCCCTGAAACCGTGATTTCACATGTGGCGCCGGAGAGCGCGGTAAACATCAAATTACCGTTTGCCTCAAACCGGATGATTAAAGGGAAAATCAACGCTGTATCAAAAGCGGCCATAGGATCAGGCAGACTGTTCCCCTTGAAGATTAAAATCGTTGATGTGTCCGGTGTTTCATCAGGCATGACAGCAGAGCTTTTACTTGATATTTCAGAACGCGACGCATTGACCGTACCCTTGAATGCCGTCGTCAATCCGGGCTCCAGCCATTCCAGTGTTTTTTGTGTGAGAGAAAATATCGTCAAACGGATACCCGTGCATCTCGGGTCTATCTATAAGGATTCCATTTCCGTTCAAGGGAATCTCAATGCCGGTGATCAGGTGGTGATCCGGGGGCGGATGCGCCTGCGATCGAGAGGTTGATCCTTAAGCCGATCGAGGATGCGCTTGCTGAAGTGCCTGAAATAAAAGATATTGACGCCACAGCATTTGACGAGATGGCTGTAACGCGTATTGAACTAAACGGAAATATCGATGACTTCAATCTGGTATGGGATGATGTGCGTGAGGCCCTGGAAAAAGCTTACAGAATTTTTCCCGAAGGCGCGGGCAAACCGGTTTTGGATGATAACATGCAGGATCAGGATTCTGTTGTTCTTTCAATTTCAGGATCATCTGATGTGCTTGTTCTGTCAGATGCTGCAAAGAAAGTAAAAGATGGTTTTTTAAATGTTCCTGAAGTGGCCGAAGCCCATTTGATTTGTGATCCTAAGGAGCAGGTAACCATAGATCTTGATGATTCTACTGCAAATCGTATGGGTATTAATGCCAATGATCTGGCTTTACGGTTGAGTATGCGTAATCGGATTTTGCCGGGTGGTTCGCTTAAAGTGGGTGAGAAAACGGTCCGTCTGAAACCGTTGTCAGAATTTTCAAGTGTAGCGGAAATAGCTTCCACTCCCGTTCTTTTGCCTTCCGGCAGTTCTGTCCCTTTAGGCGCCATCACTCGCGTTCACAGAGGCCCGGCTGAACCGTCAACCTCACAGATGCGGTTTAATGGTGAAATGAGTGTGGGGGTGGCGATCGTACCTGTAAGCGGCATCAATCTGGTAGAATTTGGCCACATGATAAAAGAAAAAACCGAAAGCTTAAGGGAGACAGTATCTCCGCTTACAATCAGTGAAGTCACGTTTCAGCCCAGACGAACTGAAGCACGTATCGGCGAGTTAAGCAACTCCCTGATGTTCGGTATTCTTATTGTTGCAGGGATTTTGATTCTCGCCATGGGCGCAAGGCTTGGGTTGCTGGTCGCTTCTGTGGTGCCTCTTGTCACCATGGTATCTCTTCTGCTGTTTGCATGGGGAGACGGGGTTCTCCATCAGATATCCATAGCCGCCCTTGTACTCTCTCTTGGGATGCTGGTGGATAATGCCATTGTCATGGCAGAGAGTATTCAATATCGGCTGGATAAAGGTGAGCGTGCAAAACAAGCGACGATAGGTGCGGTAAAAGAGCTTTATATACCACTTGCAGCAGCCACCTTAACCACATTGGCCGCAGTGCGCCCAAATTTTATTATAATATCATTGCAGTACCTTTCAGTCCGCATTTTGCCCAGTTGGTCGTGGAAACAAAAGAAAAGGCGGATATCGAACCTTTACTCTCCTTTATCCGGACGGATGTAAAAAAGAGATTGCCTCAAGCTGAAATCGTTGCACGTAAACTTGAACAAGGACCGCCCGTAGGTGCGCCTGTGGAGATTCGTCTTTATGGAACAGACTTCAGTAAACTGGATCAGGCTGCTGTCGAAGTCGCCCACAGGCTCGAGCGTATTCCCGGTACCGAGGATGTCCGTCAGGATTTAGGACCAGGGGCGCCCACTATTGAATTTAGAATAGATGATGCGGAAGCGGGCAGATGCGGCCTGACAAGAGCAGATGTGGCACAAGCCATTTATGGCAGAACCAGAGGGATTGCGGTGGGACAATTGTATGCAGAGGATGACCCTGTCCCCATTCTGATCCGATCTTCACAAGGGGAGAGGATGTCGGTTGATAGCCTTGTATCCATATCCGTGCCCTCACGGGATGGGCGGTTTATACCACTGTCGCAGATTGCCACCCTGGAATCGGTCTGGCGTCCGGCAGCCATCAAACATAAGAATACAAAACGAGTGGTTACCGTGTCATCCCAACTGGCTGACGGCTACACCTTCAGCGATATTTTGTCTCAGTTTAAACAACAGGTTCATGCCATGAAAATACCTGTTGGGATCGAGGTGGCATTTGGTGGAGAAGCCGAAGGATCCGGAGAGGCAAATACAGCGTTATTGAAAAGTATTCCTATCGGTCTTTTACTCCTTCTTATTGTTCTCATTGCTGAATTCAATTCTTTCAGACGGCTTTTTATCGTTCTCTCAACCATCCCCCTTGCCGCAGCAGGCGTCATCCCGGGTCTTTTAATCGGCCGTCAACCCTTTGGGTTTATGTCGCTTTTGGGTGTGATTGCACTCGTTGGCATTGTTGTGAACAATGCCATTGTGTTGCTGGATGTGGTCGAAGAAAGACGAAAAAATGGTGCAAATGTACATGATGCCTTATCAGATGCCGTTTCAAGACGAACACGCCCCATCCTTTTAACCATGGGGACAACGATTGCCGGTCTTCTGCCTTTGGCATTTTCTTCCTCAACACTCTGGCCGCCCCTTGCCTGGGCCATGATTTCCGGTCTGCTCGCTTCTACCGTTTTAACGTTAATTGTCACGCCTGCATTATATCGGGTTTTATTTGCCAAAGACAAAAAACGTCTTTTTATCATGCCGAAAAAGATACTCAAGGTTGCTTCTTATTTTAGTGTTTTTTTTCTTGTAACGCCTGCCTTGATGGCCGAGCCACGCTATATTACGCTAAAGGATGCGATGGACATGGCCAAAGACAGACCGGCTTTCAAATCATCTGTTTATCAGGCGGAAGCCTCAAATAAAGCGCTCGAAGCGGAAAAACGGGCTGCCTGGTTTCCGGTTTTGACGTCCCAGGCCGCTTATTCCATAAGGGATCGGGAGGTGGAAACCGTTATCGACGTGCCGGGGATAGGTACGTTTTCAAATTCCATCGGAGATAAAGAACATTATTCCGCAAGTATTGTGGTTGTCCAGCCGATTTTTGACCCGGCCCGTAACCTTTATGCCATTCCTGCCGCAGAAGATGATGCCAGCGCAAAACAGTTGCTTTCTCAAAGAAAAAAGCAGGAACTTTCGGCGGAGGCTGGCCTGATTTATCTCAATCTTCTTGCTGTCGATGCAACCATCATGACGACCGAATCCTATGTGGGGAGCCTTAAGGCCAGATTGGGGGAAATGCATAAAATGGCGGAGGTCGGCCGCGTCCTGGAGGCGGATTTGTTGAAGGTGTTGGTGTTCTACGAGCAGGCTGAACAGGAACTTGTTGAATTGCGTCGATTGAGAATAATTGCCGGGAAAGATCTCTCCCGTGCCGTCAACAGCAGTTCGGCTGTTGACGTCATGGATATCACCGACCTGTCTGAAAAGGATGTGCCAGAGGTGGAAGACGCCTGCCAGCTGGCACTTAAAAACAGAGTGGATATCATTTCCTTAAAGACTTCCATCGAGGCGCTTAAAAAGAAACGTGCCGGAGTTAAAGCAGGAAGCCTCCCCAGTTTGCAGGCTGTCGGGAAATGGATATGGGATGAGGGGTTGTCTTCATATTCGGAGGATTCCTGGCTTGAAGGGTCGATAAATGTGACCTGGACACCGTTTGCATCAGGCATACGCTTTTCAAAATCATCGGAACTATTTGCGCAAATTCAGTCCCTGAATAACCAGCTTCTGGAAATTGAAAACGGGATATCCCTGGAAATCCGGTCCAGGATAACCGCAATTGAAAATAAAAAAGGTGCGTATAAAGTCGAACAACGGGGGATTGAACTCGCATCTGAAACCCTCAGGGTGGAACATGCCCGCCATCAGGAAGGGCGCGCCACAACAAATGATTTGCTGGACGCTGAAGCACAACTGAGAAAAAGACGGACGAAATTTGAAATTGCCCGCATTGACATCATCCGCGCGTGGATTGAATTGTGGCTTTCTACGGGTAGTAAGGCATACGTGTTTTAATTTCCTTGGGAAGTCCCGGAAACCGTATTCAATTCGATGAACTGAGTTATGAACAAAAAGTAATGCTGGGATATTTTATCGAAAATTTCACTGTTAAAGGATGCTGAAGAATTTGCTATTGATTTGAAGAGACTTCATTCGTCTTATTCGGGTTCCTGACTTCTGCATATTGGGGGGCTGATTCGAAATTTTCGATAAATCCTTTGGTCAACGGTTTCGAAACAGCGTGTTCGTAAATCAGACCGCCGGGCTCTATGCCTCTTATTTTTCCATCATGAAAAAACCATGAAAGAATCTGTTTTCCCAGCGCTGTACGGTCACTCATATCTTTCAATGATGAGGTTTTATACGGATGTGGTTTCGGAATTTCTTCTCCTTTTGCTTTTAAGGCTTTTATGAAATTGATGATTCTGGCCAATCTCAACAGCGTCACTGATTCAAGGCGTGAAGTGGTATTGTCGACAGGAATCGCGGTTGATCGCATCAGGGAAAATGATCCGGGCAGATTCCCGGATGCCTCAAGAAAGTCGTAGTCAAGACTTCCCGGAGCCGGATAGTAAATGGAGACACCAACCAAGGCTTTTCTGTGAGACAGATATAAAAGGTCATCCATTGAAGACGTTGCGGTTTGTCCGGGCGCACCTGCAATGATATAGCATACGGTTTCAAGGCCAAGCTTGTCGGACACATTCAGTATGTGGTCAGTTTTTTCCCTGACATCCGGCCGGTTAAACCGTTTCAGCTGGTTCAGGTCGGTTGAGCCCAAGGACAAGTTGAGGGTTTTGAAACCTGCCATCTTCATGAGAGTGATCAACTCTTCATCCAGTGATGGTGGGAAAAGGCCGTTCATGGCCCTAAGTTCCAGATGATTTTCACCAAATGTTTGGATGATCCTTTCCAAAAGGGTGATAAACCATTTTCTGTCAAGCGACAGATTCTCATCTTCAAAATCGATGAACCGGGCATTTCTTTCTGATGCTTCACGGGAAAGTTCCGCCATCACGTGATTGACACTTCTTTTTCTGTAATGCCTGAAAAATGCGCCCATGGAACAATAGGAACATGTCATGGGGCAGCCTCTTCCGGTCATGATAGAAATAGCGGAACCTTTTCCCCGCTGGTAGTAGGCGGATTTAATCAGATGGGATGCGGGCAGGGGATACGCATCCGGCTCTTTCATTAAAGCAGGTTCACTGACATGAATATGACCGCCTTTTTTTCTGAATACGATACCAGGAATCGTTTCAGGTGATTTTTTCGTTTTGATGCATATAGCAAGATCGGAAAGAGAAACTTCGCCTTCTCCCCGGATACAATAGTCGATAAAATTATGTTGCATAACGTACTCGGGAAGAGCCGTGGGGTGATGTCCCCCCAAAACGATTTTTGCCTGGGGATGAATCTCTTTTGCAATTTTTGCACAGGTGAGCGCTTCGTCACTGTATGCTGTGAAGAGTGATGATATGCCGATAAGAAAAGGGGTGCATTTTTTTAACTCGTGCTTCAGGTGTTCATAACTGTAGCCAAAATGTCTGAATTGATGAAACAGCGCAAATGGAGACACATCAGCCCTGCCGTAGTATTCATTGAGATAGGTCATATTTTTCTGAAGATCGATGGGCTTTGATTTTTTCGTGGCCAGCATGTCAATGATTGTCACCGAAAACCCCGCATCGATAAGGGTAGCTGCAATCGCAGAAAGACCATAGGGAATTGTTCGTTTGGTGGTGAGGTAAAAATCCCTTATGGGCGGTTGAATCAGAAGAATATCCGGCATGTCTGCAGGCGGTTTAATGGATGTTGTATTATTTGACATCGGCAATAAAAATGGCTCTGACCGGGGCAGGATAACCCTCGACCGTTTTTGAAGGATCTTCCGGATCAAGGAAGTCAGACAGGGACTCCGTATTGACCCACTCGGTTTTTCGCTGTTCTCCTTCTGTCGTGGGAGAAATGTCAATGCAGCGGATATGACTGAATCCAGTCCGGCTAAGCCATGAAGACAGGCCTTTGACCGTTGGAATGAAAAAAACATTTCTCATCTTTGCGTATCTGTCATGCGGGGAAAGTACATAGTCTTCTTCTCCATCAATGATCAGGGTCTCAAGAATCAGTTCTCCTTTTTTTTGAATGGATTTGTGAATCTGTTCCAAGGTTTCGATAGGGGATTTTCGGTGATATAGAATTCCCATGCAGAATACGGTGTGAAAATAGTTTTTGAATGGGGGCAGCTCTTCAAGCTTTGCCGGGATACAGAACAGATTTCGAGCTTGTATATATTTCTGAAGAATCAGATATTGATAATAGAATCTGATATAAGGTTCGATACCCAGAACCATTTCAGGTGCCTGGGGGGTCATCCGGAACATGTAGTATCCTGAGCTTGAGCCGATATCGAGCACACGCCTTCCCTTTAATGGCGAGATGTGATCTTTTAGCCGATTCCATTTAATATAGGAGCGCCATTCGGTATCGATATGGATGCCGAATAATTCAAACGGTCCTTTCCGCCAGGGATGGGCGGCCTTGAGGAGTGTGAAAAGCGGCTCCCGGTCTTTGGGATCTAAATCTTTTTCAGAACCGATTTTTATACAATCGCGGTCAAAATCAATTGCCTCTGGCAATGCATCCGGCAATTGATTTTTTAACACGCGCATATCCCTTTCAACGCCGTATTGCCTTTTAAGTTGTTTTTCCTTTTTTTCGACCAGGTGTTTCAGCTCTTCGTAGCAATGGTCCAGTTTCAGATCGATGCGTTTGGTTAATAATCCGTTCATGGTTTATGATTTGATACAGATAAAGGATGAAAAATTGAACCACTTCTGAAAAATGTCTATGGTACGAAATCCTGCGGTTTGAAATCGTTTGATATGGGTCTCTATGGCTTCCGGTATCAGGACGTTTTCCAGAGCGTCTCTTTTTTGACTGATTTCAAGGTTTGAATAGCCGTTTTCCCTTTTGTACCGATAGTAAAAATCCTGTTGAAGACGGGTCATCTCATCGTTTTCATGAATCACTTTTTCTGTCATTAAAAGAATACCTTGGGGAAGAAGGGCATCAAAAATTCTTCTGACAATATCGTCTCTTTCTGATACAGGTAAAAATTGCAAGGTCAGATTGATGATCACAACTGACGTATTCTCGATGACAACGTTTTCGATATTATCCAGAATCAGTTTGATACAATCGCCATTTGGTCGATCTGAAAGTCTTTTTCTATAAGCTTCCAGCATGGCATTCGAGCTGTCCACCGCGATCATGTCAAAGGGTTTTTTGCCCATTTCACCCAGGAAATGAAGGCCAAAATTACCATTTGAACATCCGAGATCATATATTCGTGATTCATTCTGATAGAACATGGCGGCAAGCTGTGACATCCGGGTCAGTCTTTCACTGTAAAACGGAACCGATCTGTGAATCATGTCATCAAATACATCAACGACCGATTTGTTGAATTCAAACGGGGGGACCGTCTTTTTGGGTTTTTTGTAAAGCGTATCTTTTTTCATAAACAATCTGCCTGTCCATACGATTTTCCGTAGGCACATACCCGTCAGATAATGGATAAAATAGCAAATATTTTTTTATTTCTCATTCAATTTTTGGTTTACGCGGACGATAATAAGCAGTACGATTGTTTGATAAATGACCCAACTTTTCATATAAAAACAAACATCGCTTTACCAAACGAACCTTAATTATTTTCCATGCGTTTAATTTTTTAATTGACTTGCCAGTCTATATTAGGTAATGATTATTCATGTTTAAGATGGCGATTCATTCTTTTTTATAAGAACATCGTTCACTGAATGAATATTTTATTTGTCTATATGATTGAACTGTTGACCCGAAAAGTTAAAAGGAGAGATAGGAGGCCAATGATGCGCAAACTGATTTATGGACTAATACTTACAGGTGTTATTTTGATTCACCAGACTGCCCCATTTGCCGGTGAACTCTCCAAAGAAGGAGAAGATATCCTAACGCAGGCTTTGGCGTTTAAAGGCTATGAAGATGCGATTTGTCAGTTCAATCTGAGAATTGCCATTCCCGAAATAGATGGGAACGAAGCTGTCGACCTCTGGGGGACACTCATCAAGCATGCCGGTGACGAGCCATTGCCCACCATTCTTGTGGCAACACCCTACAGAAGGGAATTTCTCGTCTTTGACGCATTAACCCTTTTTCCCAGAGGATATAATATTCTTTGCATCGATATCCGGGGAACAGGTTCAGCCGAGGGCACATGGATGTCTTTTAATGAGGCAGAGCATAAAGATGTGGCATTTGTCATCGATAAGTGGATTCCCAAACATCCCTGGTCAGATGGTAAAGTGGGGATGCTTGGGCCTTCCTATATGGCGATTATTCAAATCATGGCAGCCGGAAATATTGAAGTGGATGAAAACGGCGAGCCGGTTCACCTGAAAGCCCTTTTCCCGATCGTTCCCATGGCGGATACGTATAAGGATATCGTCATGCATGGTGGCAACCTGGATCTCCTGTTTATTCCGGTATGGCTACTGGGAGTTGATTTGCTGGCCATGATGCCGTCAACGCTTTATCTTGGGGGAGAAAATGCCGGAATGGACGGTACTTGGGAGGATCCGGATACACACGTGATCAAGGAAGCCGGTCAGAACTGGCTGGCAAGCGTTAAACAGCTGCAACTGAATGGGAGCTGGTTCTTGGAACCTGAAAACTTGGTTGATAATGATTTTTTTGACGAACGATCCTCTATGATTTACTGGCCGGAAAAAAATTCAACTGCCAATTTCGGACAAACGAAAACCATTCCTTCAAAATTGCCGGTTTTCATGGTGGGGGGATGGTATTGTATCTTCACCAATGGCGAAAGCAAGACATATCAGTATGGTCTCGCCGAACACGATGTGAAAGACAAGGCCATGGTCATCGGCCCCTGGTATCATCTGGACGGATCGTTTTGTTTGGGAGTCGATGGTATGATGATGTTTACCAACGCCGTTCAGGCAAGATGGTTTGACTGGAAAATCAAGGGAATTGAAGATCCCTTCATGGTTGAATTCCCCGTGGCACTCTATATTATGGGGGAAGATAAATGGCGTGCTGAAAAAACCTGGCCCCTTGCCGAATCCCGCGTCGAAAATGAAATCCTTTATCTTTCAAAGCAAAAAGCCAAATACAATTATAAAGACTGGTTCTCCTTTTTTAACCGTAAAAATGACTACAAGCTCACGGAAAATATTACCCAAAAAGATTACAGCAAAACAGATCCGGTGTTGAAACACAGACCCCAGAGAAATCTTCAGGGTATGGCGTCAAGATCTATGTCGAGATGGTTTATAGGGGTTCCAGCGATTATTTCACAGACCTACAAATATATGTTCGGCAAGGATGTGGACGATCAGGTTTTTTATGAAGACGAACGCCTGGATGAGGTTGGTGTTCTCACATTCACGACAGATCCGCTAAAGGAAGACGTTGAGATTACAGGACCGATGAAACTGACTTTCTGGGCAAAGACAACATTCGATGATCCGCTTGAAAACACGTGGCTGTATAAATTTTTAGACCTTTTTTTTCTGGTGACAAACAATGATTTGGATGCGATAGAAGATGAGAATAACACGGTGAAAATGTTAACCGAAGAAGATGATGTGCAGTTTGTCGTTGAAGTCAACGATGTGTTCCCCAAAGGACGGGCCAAAAATATCACATCCGGATGGTTGAGAGCCTCACATAGACCGTATGATCCGGATAACGTCCATGAAACCGATCCGGAATATATGGCTTTTGATCCTTTTTACGATAAGGCAGACAGAAATCCCAATATGATCAATGAAAATGAAGTCTACAAATACGTGGTCGAAGTATGGCCCACGGACAATGTATTCAAAAAAGGGCATCGCATTCGTGTGAGTATCTCTGCATCCGATTTTCCTCATCTTCTTCCCATTATGGTGCCGTGTGACAACACCATCCTCATTGATGAGAACCATCCGGCTGCATTTGAATTTACATCCGTGAACCAGGATGACGAAGGCGTTACCTGGAAATGGATTGAAGAAGAAGGCAAATATGATCCATTAACGAATTATCTGATGAACCATAAAAATTAAAATGTGTTTCCCTTTTACACGTATTAATCTGTAAAAAAAATGAATGGGGCAGGTGCTGAACCTGCCCTATTGCTTTTTTTCTCTCCTTTTCCCCTTCATCTTCAGTCACAAAGAATTGTACGATACCCCTTGATTTAAAAGACAGTTATGATATCAATTTGAAAAATAGCACAATGATTTGATTTGCTAATTTTAATAACGACTTCATGTTGAATTTCATGTGGTGATACTATCAGTTCCTTGTCGCAATTCAGTATCCTTGCCACATCCTGAATTTATTATGGCTTAATTGCGTCTTGTTTTTCCTCCCAACTAGAAAAGTGTTTAGTAACGTTTGTTTGAGCATAAATAGAAAAGCAAAAGAAGTAATAAAAAGAAGGTGAGGGAACTATGAAGAATAAAATAAATCGTTTATTGGTAGCCCTTGATGGGTCTGATCAGGCCAGTGTTGTTGTGAACTATGTCGGAGAGATATTTCCGCCCGAGACAACACATGTGGTTTTATTTCATGTCATATCTGAAGTCCCGGAATTGCTCTGGGACGTGGAAAAAAATGCAGAACAGCATTTTCAGATCCACTCGGTTAAGGCCTGGATGACTGAACAGAAAAAAATGATCGGTGAATTTCTAAACCAGTCGAAACAACGGTTGGTGGAGAAGGGATTTTCAGCAGAACATGTTGACATTGTCGTTCAGTCCAGAAAGAAAGGAATTGCAAGAGATATCCATGATTTTTCACGAGAGGGTTTTCACGCGCTTGTTTTGGGCAGGACGGGTGTCAGCAGGTTAAAAGACCTTTTTGTGGGGAGTGTGGCAAGCAAGCTTCTGGGAAAAGTATCAGATATTCCACTCATCGTTGTGGGAAAACAGATTCGTCCAGGCGGAATACTTATTGCCTATGATCAGTCTGAAGATGCAGACAAGGCTGTGATAGCTGTTGGTCAGTTTGTGGGAGGGGATAGTCACAATATCACAGTTCTACACGTTATCCGATCACTGAATATTCTTTATTTGAATGAAATTCAGAGACATTATCCGATAGATGAACTTGAGTGGACAGAAAAACATCGGGAAACCATTGAACCTGAGCTCGATCGAGCCATCAGTACACTTGAAGAAGCAGGTATTCAGACAAATAGAATTTCGAAGAAAATTCTTACAGATCAAATTTCAAGGGCCGGAGCAGTGATTCAGGAAGCAAGAGATGGCAATTACAGCACGATTGTCGTGGGAAGAAGAGGGCTGTCTATTGTAGAAGAATTTCTTCTGGGACGGGTAGGAAAAAAGATATTTCAGATGGCCAATGATATGACCGTTTGGGTTGTGGCATAAAGTATTTAAACATTTGATTTTATTTAAGTTAATTATTGTGTCTTTTTTCAGGTTTCCGCATCCGGAAGGAAGGATAAAATTCTAAAACGGACTTTTTTTAAAATTTCGAGCTGTTAACCATGTTTCCCGGAAATAACTTAGTCTTCTCTTGATTATTGAAAAAGAAGAATGGTACCTTAAGCTCAAATGATCGTATTTAAAGACGTCTGACAGGTAAGTCGAGCTGTCTTTTAAAAAATTATTAAATTAACTTTTTAACATACTTAACCTTTAACCCTTTTCCTCGACTTGCCTGTCACGTTTTAAAAAATTGAGCTTATTATCTGCCGCCCAACTTCATCATTATATTTATATACCATGTGATGGCTTATTATAGCCTCCGAAGGTTAGAAATTAAAAAAAGGGTTGTTGAGGTGGAAGAGAAAAGAGGGGTTCTTGAATACTCGTGCATCTCAATGAAAACGGTATTCCAGGAACCCCTGATTTTTTATTGCTTCTTTTGTTCTGTTGTTATAATCCAGGCCGCCTCATAAAAATCAGCACCTTTAAATTTGCTGTCTTCATTTTGCGGAACAGAAGAATTTTCACGTGCTTCATTTCCAAATGTTTTCTGGCTGCCATTGTACTTGTTAAGACCGTTTCCTGCAGGCTCCATCTGCATATCACCTATGGGAATTTCACTTGCATAGACAACAATCTTATCCTGGCCAAAAGGGGGAGAGGCGGCCAGTGTGAAAAGATCGCCTGTATCGGGAATGTTGTATACCGTATCTTTTTTAAAAAAGTTGATTTGCCTGTAATCATTGGGAAGAAGTTGGATAATATCACCGCTCGCCGTAATATCAATGATCTTTGCATAAAAATCCCTGTTTCCCCGGATATGAACCTGAATGGATTCACCTTCCTGAAAGTTCTTTTTTTCCGTCCAGACTTTAACGGTAAGCGGCGCCTCAACATTCGCTTCCATTGGTTCCTCAATGTCCGGTGTCTTGGGCTTAAGGGAATATTCCACTTCCGCTTTAATCCAGACATGATATCGGGTATTTTCTTCAATCCCAAAATCCTTTTGTTCCAGAATGGTAATCATGCCCTCCGATTCTGACCAGATCATATCGTACTCGGTTGTAAAATTTTTCACTTTGGTTTTTGACTTGACATAGGTTTTGGCCATTTCCAGTGCCTGACGTTTGGCATTGGAAAATGCGGCTGCGCGTGTGTCTGCGAGAGTCATATCTTCTGATAAATACGCAAAGCCGTCAACTGTCTGAAGGCAAGACCGTTTTTCATTATCCGGCATGGTGTTAAAATTCAACTGGCTGTCGCCCCAAGATGGCACAGATATGAAAAGAATCACGAAAAAGAGGGGCAGCTTAAGGTACCATCTTGTCATATCGCTTTGTATTTGGTTTAAAATATTCACAACTTGCCTCCTTTAATTTTGGTATTCTGTTACACGAATATATGAAATAAATCAATCTCATCGGAATCTTTTTCACTATTTTCGAAATATTCCCCCTGAAACTTGGATATGATTATGGATATGCCTGAATGGGTGTATGGAAATTCCTTTGTTTTATTTGACACCCACTGTAAATGGCTATATAAAATGAGTTCATAGGTTTTTTAAAAAACTCTTTTGCATGGCAGAAACGAGTTGCCGTCACAGTTAAGCCGGATCGGGGGATAAAAGGTGCTTAGTGACGGGAACGTTTTCTCTGTCCTGTCATCCATGATTATTCTGGAGAAACACATGAAACAAAACAATCAGCCATGGTGTCTGACCGGCATATCACTCGTGGTGATGCTCTTGACCATATTCTTATTCTTTTCCTGTTCTTCAACAAAAATGGTCAGAAAGCCGCCGCCGTTTCAGGTCATCAAATCCATCCTTGCAAAAGACGTTGACAAAACAGGTAGTTCGGGTGCGCCGGTCGATGTGACCGATACATTTACCATCTCCGATCAAAAAGTGGTGTCCCATGTCCAGCTGAAAAATGTTTCCGGCAAACACACGTTGAAATGGGAGTGGTATATGCCGGATGGCCGTCTTTATTATTCATCAAAAGGATGTGACGTGGCACCTGCCAAGGGGAAGTATTTCAAGGATACATCTGCCTGGCACAACATTTTTATTGACGGGGACAAAGCTTCTGCGTTTCCGGGAACGTGGATGGTAAAGGTTTATTATGACGGTGATGTGATATCGACCAAAAATTTTGAAATACAGGAAATGGACAGGAATTTAGGTGCGGTTGTGATCAATACCACTCCTGAAAATGCAACCGTTAGAATTTTGAATATCAAGCCCAAATTTTTTCAGGGCATGAAATTGGGTGCAGGTGAATATGATGTGGAAATATCTGCGCCGGGTTATCAGACACAGCGAATGTGGCTTACTGTCAAATCGGGAACGCATAATTCCTTTGATTTGCCATTGCAGCCCGCCCAGCCTGCCGGGGTCAATTTTTTAAGCAAAAGGAATTCATATGCGGTTATCATCGGTATTTCCCGCTACCAGTTTTCCAGTACAGATGGATTGCAGGAACTGGCGTTTGCCGATGATGATGCTGAAGCATTCAGGAATATGCTGCTCCAGCTGGGGTGGAGCAATAGTCATATCAAGACCCTGATCAATGAAAATGCCAAGAGAAATGACATTCTGATTGCCCTTGAATCCTGGCTGACCAAAGTCGGCCCTGATGATATGATTGTCCTTTTCTGGTCCGGACACGGGTTCCCGGACCCTGAAGACCCGGAAAAAGTTTACTTTGCATGCTATGATACAAATATCAATATTCCGGCAACAGGTTACCGGATGGACAGGGTCAGGGAAATTCTTCAGGAAAGAAATGCCAAGAATGTCATTGTCCTTGCCGATACCTGTCATGCAGGAAAATTAATCACCAGGGGAAGCAAAGGAATCAGTGTCCAGCCCTACGTCCAGAAACTCAAACGGGAGCAGCGCATTCCCAAAGGGTGGATTTATATGGTAGGTGCGGATACGGATCGCCTGGCCATTGAACATTCATCCTGGTCAAATGGTGCATTCACCCATACACTTTTAAAAGCATTGGGGGGAGAAGCAGATGGGTTCGAAAGTGTTTCACCGAAAGATGGCGTCGTGGACATGCGTGAACTGAGGGCTTATCTGGAATCCGTCATGCCTGATGACACTCAGAAAGTTTTGGGGACAGCCAAACGGCCAATTATTACAACTTCTTCAGGTGATCCTGAAATCTGGAATATCAGTCTTGATTTGAAATAAAAAAGCAGCCATCAACAACACACAGGGTAAAAAAATGAAAAAATGTTTTAAAAAAACAGGATGTGTTTTTTTTGCTGTCCTCATGGTTCATGTGGTCATCATTGATATGGCCATTGGGGCGCCCTCAAAACCAAAGATGAAAATTACAAAGTCCGAGCCAACCATTGTCACATCACCATTGGAAAACATTCCCAGTGAAAAACAGGAGGGGGGAGAAAGCTGGCTAAGTAAAAATAAATGGTGGGTGCTTTTGGGTGCTGTTGCGGCAGGCGGTGCGGCAGCGGCTGCTTCCGGAGGTGGTGGCGGTGGCGGAGGTTCTTCTGACAGCGGTGATACGGGAAATGTCACTGTAAGCTGGCAGGATTAAGCCCTGGTCATTACAGATTTTTTATTTCAATATAGTATCGGCATGGGAGAGATGATAATGAAAAGACCGGCAAAAGGTCTCCTTAAACAGTATTTTCTTCAATATTGTATTAGTTTGTCAATATTGCTTCTGATTGGTGGGTGTTCAGGCAATTCACCTGGAACTGAAGATTACGGAAGTATTGCAATCAGCATTAAAATAGTGGACAATGATGGCCCGGAACCCGATAATGAAACGACTAAAGCAACAACACGGGCGCTCGACTGGGATTATCAGGTCTATGTGAGCGTTTTGGATAGCGGTGGCAAGCAGATTGCCAAAGGGGGGCCATGGGACTGGGGTGATGGGCAAGGAACCGTATCTAATATCCCGGTCGGCTCAAACAGGCAGATTCGTGTGGATGTCTATGACAGTTATGGGTCCGCATTGCTCTATTCGGGAAACTTAAATAACGTAACCATAACATCCGGAACGAACAATCTGACCGGTACCCCGATATATGTCGATGCCGTAATCGATATCATTTCATCATGTGAGGACTTCTCAGGAACCTGGAATGTGACCGTTATCGATGATTACTCATATTGCGGGTATGATTATTCAGACCCGTATTACGGGACCTATTACATTAGTCAGAGTGATTGCGGTGTTGTAATCCAGTTTAGCATAGATGGTTCGACAGGCACGCTTTACGGCTATGTCGAAGATGATATGCTGAGCCTGTATGATACAACGAGCGCGGATGGATCATATACATATACGGACTGGGATTTTGAAAAACTGACAGCCGATACGATTGACGGGTATGTGGACTGGGTTTGGAATTACGGTAATGGAACCTGCGCAGGCGCCTCTGTTTTTTATGGTACCAGAAATTCCGGTTACTGATCATGCATTAATGATATTTACGGCATACGTGTGTTTGCAATAAAGCTGGACAATAGTTTAAAAATCAAAATAATTTTAGCATCATAAGAAACATTTGACCGGAATCAGCCATAATACTGAATTTTGGCTGTTTTTTCGGATTGGTTTATCCATTTTCACGATTGTGACCTCCTGCCTCATTTTTATTCAGTTTTTGAGGCCTTCCTTTTAATTATTGAGTCAATTCATTTTTTTGAGTCATGCTGGTTGGCCATGCTGCTATTGATAAACGAAGATATTCTCTGTGTATCAGAGAAATTGGAATCCTTTCAAAGCGGAAAAAAATCATAAAAAAATTTAAAAAATCTAGCAAAAAAATATTGACTTTTATTAACTCTTTTTATTTGGGGCACTTTTAAAATGGGGGAAAAAATAAGATAAATTTTTTAAAAATAGAAGAAAATAAGAGAAAATGATAGAATTTTGAAGATAACGAATTATTTGTCATTATCGCACAAAAGGTGGATATACCTATTATTCCTGAAAAAAAATTGATTTCGTGAAAAGGTCGTATTTCACATTACTTGCCGGATTGTTAACAACTTTATTTTAAAAAACAGATAGATATAAACATTAATCCATGACGATTCAAGGGGGAGCAAAATCCTAAATATCAGGTTTGACTCTCCAGAGAAGATGTCATAGAAACTCTCCCATTGTGTTCGTCACTTAATTTTTTATCTTATACATTTTTCCCGTGAACTTTAAAAAACCAGTGGATACCCGCATTCTGGCAGTTAAATAAAGGTGGCGCTGGTAAGGTTTGTCTTTTTCTAAATTATTGGAATACGCTCATTTTTTGGTTGATGGACAGGTGTCTGCTCTAATGGAAAACGTTTGGTCTCAAGCAAAGTCGGCAATTAAAAATACGATTCCACCCCATATCTACAAGATGTGGATCGATCCTGTAGACTACCTCGATAGCAGCGGGAATGAAATTATATTGAGTTGCCCGAATTATTTTTTGCAAAAAAGAATACTGGATTATTACGGGTCCATGATTCAAAAAGAATTGGAAAACAAAACCGGCACACCGTTGAAATTCAAGTTGGTTGTATCAGACACCCCATCACCATTTAAGGAAAAGGAGATAACGACCCTGTCCATACAAGAGATGATACCACGGCAGGCAACGCTGCCATTCCTTGAAAACAAGCTCCTTTACGGAAGGATGCTTCGGAACGACTATACGTTTGACAACTTTGTCGTGGGCAAAAATTCAGATTTTGCCTATTCTGCCGCACTCTCACTGGCATCATCCAAAAAGATGCATCAGAATTCCCTGTTTCTGTTTTCAAATACAGGCATGGGGAAAAGCCATCTGGCCCAGGCAGTCGGTCATCATATTCTGTCCGATCGTCCTATGGAAAGGGTTTATTATATAACGGCTGAAGATTTTACGAATGAAATGATCAGCTCTATTAAAAATTCTTCGATTGATAAATTTAAAAATAAATACAGGACCCAGTGCGATGTGCTTTTATTGGAAGATGTGCAGTTCCTTACCGGCAAAGAGAAAACCCAGGTTGAGCTGTCCATTACACTCGATTATCTGTTTGAAGCCAACAAAAAGATTATTTTCAGCAGTAGCCAGGCGCCGGGAAACATTCCAAAATTAAATGACCAATTGAAATCAAGACTTTCATCGAGCCTGATTTCAAATATTTCAGCACCTGGTTTTAGAACACGCACACGGATACTGCAGAAAAAAGCAAAAGAAAAAGGATGCCAGATACCCGGGCTGGTCATTGAGTATCTTGCAAGCGAACTGACCGAAAATGTGAGGCAGCTTGAAAGCGGTTTAAATGGGGTCATCAGCAAATCTTCCATATTAAACCTGCCCATTGATATCAATTTGGCTGAAAGCGTGGTCGTAAATATGGTCAGGACAAATTCTGCGATTACCATCGATACGATCAAGAAGCTGGTCTGCAAAAATTATAATGTAACCGTGAAGGATCTGGTTTCAAGTTCGAGAAAACAGTCTATTGTAAGACCCCGCCAAATGGGCATGTATTTGTCACGTAAATATACGGATCAACCTTTGAATGTGATCGGTCGCAGCTTTAACCGGTATCATGCCACTGCCATTCATGCGATCAGCGCTGTTGAGCGGGGGATCAAATTGAAAAACGATCTGGGCAGACAAGCCTCTATTCTTACCAATAAACTGGATACAGGCGATTTTGAGGCATAATTACCGCTTTTCAGGGATAAAATTTTTTTTCCGGATAATTGATTTCCTCCTACAGGTTTTTTATGCTGCTTCAAAAACGAACGATAAACAAGCTTTCAAAAATCGTGGGCAAACATTATCTGTCCTGCAGTAAAGAAGACCTTCTGTGCTACAGCTATGACGCCACAGGAAGGATTTTTATGCCGGATGCGGTTGCCTTTCCCGGGAGTGCCGATGAAATTTCCCGCATCATGATGCTTGCCTGTGAGGACGGATTTCCCGTCGTGCCCAGGGGGGCTGGCACAGGGATGGCAGGCTCGTCTTTGCCGGTCCAGGGAGGGGTGGTGCTGGCCATGTCCCGTTTGAACCGGATTATAGACATTGATGCCGAAAATTTTACAATAACGACTGAACCGGGTGTCGTGACCGGTGATCTTCATAAAGCAGTCGAACAAAAAGGTCTCTTTTATCCTCCAGACCCATCAAGTGCTGAAATATCAACGATTGGTGGGAATCTTGCCCAGTGCGCAGGTGGACCAAGGGCGGTCAAATATGGGGTGACGCGTGATTATGTTCTGGGTCTGGAGGCTATCCTGCCAACCGGTGAAATGATAAAGACCGGTGTCAGAACAGCAAAAGGTGTTGTGGGGTATGATCTTTCAAGGCTTATCGTGGGGTCTGAGGGGACGCTTGCCATCATCACAAAAGTGATTCTTCGCCTGCTTCCGCTTCCGGAAACGGTAAAAACCATGACAGCAGTTTTTGACAGCATGGAAAAAGCTGCCCAGGCTGTGGCAAGTATTATGAGAAGCAGTATCATCCCCAGAACGGTTGAATATATGGATGGTGCGTCGATAAAATGCGTGGAAAGCTATACGCCTACAGGGTTTCCTCCAAATGCTCAAGCAGCCTTGATTATTGAACTGGATGGCGGGAAGGATGAAACCGAAAAAAAAGCCGGTCAACTCAAAAATATTTTGACCTCCTGTGGGGCAGCAGACGTGAAGGTGGCAGATACCGAAGCGGAAGTGAAAGCGATCTGGAAAGCACGAAAGGCCATCTCTCCCGCACTTTATACATATGGGCCGGACAAAATAAATGAAGACATTGTCGTTCCCAGAAATAATATACCCGATATGGTCAGGAGACTAAAGGCACTGGGTGAAGAAACAGGTCTCACCATCGTCAGTTTCGGTCATGCAGGCGACGGGAATATTCATGTAAATATCATGCTGGACCGGTCAGATGAAAGAACAAGCGAACTTGCCATGAAGACGGTTGATGATATCTTTGATTATACGCTTCTTTTGGGTGGCACCCTATCCGGCGAGCATGGCGTGGGAATTACCAAAAAACATTACATCAAAAAAGAAATAGGGCCAGTAGAACTGGCCCTGATGAAAAAAATAAAATCTGTATTTGATCCAAAAAATATTCTGAATCCAGGTAAACTCTTTTAACCTGTCTGTCTCACATAAGACGGTTGGGCGTGTTTCTACTGAATTCTCAACAGTGCATCATTTGATGCCAGCAGTTCCTCCAGAAGCTCCGTCTGCATGCTTTGATTATGTTCAATGATGCATCGAAGGCTTATACTGCATAATTTTTTGCAGATGACATTGCTCATGTTGAATTCACCCATGCATCCAAGATAATCACTTGTGTGAATATCATCCTGTTTCAGTTCGTTTATCATTTCTCACCTAACGCTATTAAAGACATCATTTGTTTGTGAATTTTACCATTTGTAACAAGAATTTCCTTCATGTCAACCCTAAATGCGTTATTTGAAAAATCCGTTACAACACCTCCTGCCTCGCTTGCTATCAGTGCGCCTGCCGCTGTATCCCAGGGTTTCAGATTCTGTTCCCAGAACCCCTCAAAACGCCCGCAGGCAACATAGCAAAGATCAAGGGCGGCAGCACCCAGCCGCCTGACACCCTGTGCGTGATTCAGCATGGTTCTGAATCGAATCAAAAGAGGATCGATCATATCCCTTAAATTGTATGGGAATCCTGTAGCCAGAAGACTGTCATCAAGGCTGTCTGTTTTCGAGACAGAGATAGGTTGTCCGTTTAACGTCGCCCCCATCCCCTTGACACCAGTGAACAGCTCACCCGTGGATGGATTAAATACGATGCCCATCATCACTTCATGCCTTACGGCAAAAGCAATTGAGATCGCGTACAATGGCAGGCCATGGGAGAAGTTTGTCGTGCCGTCCAGCGGATCGATAATCCAGCAATAGTCGGAATTCAAAAAGCTTTCACCGCTTTCTTCGGCAATGATCCCATGATCCGGAAATACGGAACGGATGGTTTTGATAATTATTTTTTCGGATTCTGTGTCAGCCTGTGTGACAATGTCTATGGCCCCTTTCTTTCGGACGGTTTTGATATTTCCAAAATAAGAGAGGAGAACGTCAGCACTATTCTTTGCGGCGTCAAGTCCTGTTTTTTTAATATGCGCCAAATCCATAGTGCTTTGCAATGTATATTTTTTAACCCAGAGAGTCAACAGGATAATCTTACCCTTTCGATTTCGCCAGAAACAGCAGCTTATGAATAAACCGTTCCTTGATCATCAGGATATCCATCAATACCACATATCCGCAGGGTATGATTAAAAGAGTGATGCCCGTGGCGAACAGCACGCCAAATCCCAGGCTGATGGCCATGGGGATCAGAAATTTGGCCTGATAGCTTTTTTCAAGGATCATGGGAAAGAGGCCCGCAAATGTGGTTAAAGAAGTGAGAATAATAGCCCTGAAACGCATCATACCAGCTCTGATGACCGCATTGCCTATTGACTCTCCCTCGTCTCTCAGCTGGTTGATGGCATGGATGAGGACAAGGGAATCGTTGACAACCACACCGGTCAGTCCCACGATACCAAACATGCTCAATATGCTTAAGTTGAATCCCATGATGATATGGCCTAAAAGTGCGCCGACAATGCCAAAGGGGATGGCAGACATGACAACGAACGGCTGTGAGAAAGATTTGAATGGCACCGCAAGAAGCGCATAGATGATAAACAGGGAGATAATGAATCCATTTTTGACATCGGCCATGGATTCTTCCTGCTCCTTGCCCTGGCCTTCCATGTCGTATCTCAGTCCGGGATAATTTTCTTTCAGTTTGACGAGACTATTTTCACTCAGGTTTTTCCGGACGTCGTTGGCATTGGTCATCGATTCGTCCACGTCTGCATACACCTTTATCACCCGCCGTCTCTGAGCGCGTTCAATGGATGCGTAACCTTGTTTGACAGTGACTTCGGCGACGTCCCTGAACGGGACTTCAGCGCCACCGGGTGTGCGTATCCGCATTTCCTCTATGTTGTCAACGGATTTACGCTCGGATGCCGGGTAGCGGACCATGACCTTGACTTCATCCTTTCCCCGTTGAACTCTTAAGGCTTCTGCGCCATAAAATGCGTTCCTGACCTGGAGTGCCAGATCTGACAGCGTCAGCCCCAGGCTTTCAGCCGATTCTTTCAGATTCAGCTGGATTTCCTGTTTACCTGACAGAAAACTGTCACTGATATCAAACACGCCGGGATAGTTACCCAGTTCCTGTTTGAGTTCGGCAGCCGCAGAGACAAGCTGATCGTGGTCTTCCATGGAAAGGTGAACTTCTATCGGGTTTCCGGGACTGAACAGAACGCTCTGGAAAGTGATCGATTCGGCACCAGGGATGATACCTGCTTTTTCGCGCCATTTTGATGCCAGAAGGGCTGCACTGACATCTCTTTGCTCACCGTCTAGAAGTTGAATGGTAATCTGGGCCAGATTTCCCGAAACATCGTCTCCCTTTGCACCCGGCCCTCGGCCGGCCATGTGCATCCCGACAAAGGTGACACTATGTTCAAAAAGAGACGGAGCATCATTGTGCCGGTTTTTGTCGGCCTCGCTTATGACTTCTCTTGCTTTTTTTTCAAGGTCCCATGCGATTTTCGTTGTGTGTTCAAACGGCGTCCCCGATGGCATGGTGAGCGAACAGACAATTTCATCACTTTCCACAACCGGCATAAAGGTAAATTTTAAAAACCCGCCCTTAAGGGTGCCGATGGCGAGAAACAAAAGCAGGAATGCGGATGCCATGGTAATATAACGCCATTTTACACAAAAAGAGATGGCATTTTTATACGGGCCGCCAATAAAATTCTGAAGCATGCCAGGGATTCGGCCCGTTTTTTTTTCAGTCAATTTTTCCACATGTCTGGTACGGGCAAGATGGGCGGGAAGAATAAAAAGAGATTCAACCAGAGATCCGACAAGCACAACAATGACCACAATCGGAATATTCCGCATCACCTTCCCCATATTACCGGTTCCCATCAGAAGGGGATAAAAAGCCGCAATGGTCGTAAGAACGGCAAAAAGGACCGGCATACCCATTTCCCTGGCCCCTTTTTTAGCCGCTTCAATTGTAGGGAGCCCCTGTTCCATTTTTTTATAAACATTTTCTCCGATAATAATCGCATCATCCACGACAATTCCCAAAACCATGATAAAGGCAAAAAGAGAAATCATGTTGATGGACACATCAAACTGCGGCAGGAGCCACATGCCGGTCAGAAATGAAATGGGGATGCCCAGGGTGACCCAGAAGGCAAGTTTGATGTTTAAAAAAACGGCAAGAATCAGACTGACAAGAACCAGGCCATAGAGCATATTTGTTAAAAGGAGTTTGATGCGTCCCTTGAGAACAACAGACTGGTCCTTGAAAAAACCGATATCAACACCCTCCGGCAGCGAAGGGCGTATTTCGTCAATATAGGCTCTGGTGGCAGCCACCACATCCAGGGCATTCTGGTCGGCCACCCTGAACACCTGAATGACGGCTGCAGGCTTTCCCTGAAATTGGGTCACCAGATCCACATCTTCAAATCCGTCATTTATTGTGGCGATCATGCCAAGCGTCACACGGGTACCGTCCGGACGCGTTATCACAGGTACGGTATCATATTCTCCGGCATCATATTTCCGCCCCTTTGTACGGACCAGTATCTCTCCTTCTTCTGTTTTGACACTTCCGGCCGGCAGGTCAAGACTCGATTTTTTTATGGCTTCTGCCACCATACCCAGTGTGAGATTATACTTTCGAAGGGTTTTCTCCGAAATATCCACATGGATTTCTCCGGTTCTGATGCCAAAGAGTTCCGCAAGCGTGATGCCCGGTAAATTGGTGATGTCATCCTTGATTTTTTCGGTGATGAACTTGATGGTCGACTCCGGTGCCTCACCATAGACGGCCACGTTAATCACCTGTGACCGTCTGGTCAATTCACGGACCACTGCTTTCTCCATTTCCTTTGGAAAGGTCGTTATCCTGTCGACTTCGGATTTGACCTCATCCAGGAGTTCCTTGACATCCCAGTCCTTGATCACTTCGATCACAATGGCGGCAATCCCTTCTTTTGCCGTTGAGTCAATCCGTTTGATTCCGGCAAGACCGGCGACACTCTCCTCTATTTTTCGTATGATGGCATCTTCCACTTCTTCCGGTGATGCACCGGGGTATACGGCGGTAATGGAAATCCTGTCCAGTGAGAATTCCGGAAACACTTCTATCTTTGTATTCCCGCCCGTCACGACGCCGGCAAGTATCAGAAACATCATGAGAAGGTTGGCAGCAACGTGATTGTCAGCGAACCAGGAGATAATACCCTTCATTTGTCTTCCTCCGTCTTATAAGGAAGCGGTTTGACGTTCATTCCGTTCGTCAGGGATTTCAAGCGTGTGGTCACGATGCGCTGACCGTTCTCAAGCCCTTTTTTTACAATAACCAGATCCTTTTGAACCATTGCGATTTCAACCGGCCTAAACGTGATCTTGTTATCGTCATCAAGCACCCAAACCACGTTGTTTTCATGAAGCGCTTTTGGGGGAATGCCCGCCGCATTCTCGATTGTTTTTCCATAAATATCCACAGATACAAAAAGACCTGGGGCAAGGGGAGGGGTTGTCTTATAGGGCTGCGCCACGCGAACAATGACATCTATCATGCGGGTCCGCTCATCGACTTTGGCCGACGCCCGATGGATTTCACCCTGCCAAATCATGTGGTGCCCTGAAAAATCAGCTTTGACAGACACGGTTGTGTTTTCCGTTTGTTCTTTTGAAAATCCAGGCACATAAAACCAGAACAGTTTGTCATCTTCCAAAGGAACGGCAATCTCTACAGATTCAGTAGAAAAAATAGAGGCCACCGGCACGCCGGTATTGATAAACTGACCAATATCGATCTGTTTATTGCCTACCCGTCCGGGAAACGGTGCCTTTATGATTGTCCGGTCGAGGTTCAACATGGCTCTTTCCAGATTCGCTGTCTCTGCCGCCAATCTGGCCTGTGCCGCCAGAAGCTGCGGTTTTTTCAAAACCAGATCCGAAGGGGGGAGTCTGTTTGCCGAAACATTTTTATCATGGAGCATCCACTCTTCCTGGGCCGTAACCGCTGCCTCTTCTGCCAGCTTCAGGTTGCTTTCCGCTGTTTTCATGCTTGCCCTGGCCATGGTTACCGCCAGTTCATAATCCACTGGATCGATCCGAAAGAGAATATCTTCTTTTTCAAACCTGCCGCCATTTATAAACGACGGGGATATATCGATGACCTTTCCGCTGACCTGAGGCACGATACTGATTTCTTTCAGCGGCTTGACCGTGCCTTCTCCAGTGAGGACGATTTGATGGTCCTCTAATTTTACAGTGAAAAATTCCACCGATGGCATGCTGGATCGGGGGGGCTTTTTTTCGATTTGTTTTTTCTGCGCACCCAGAATTTTCATGCCGATAACACCCAATATCAGGATCAGCACAGCTAATATAATGTGAATTTTTTTCTTATGATCTGGCATGATGGAATCTTCTCCTTCATTTTGTTCCGGGTTATAAAAGAATGATCTGGCTCGGTTATATTAAATCCCGTCATTCGGGTATGGGGTCTGGAAAACCGGCACCCAGAGCCCTGCAGAGTGTGACCCTGTTTGTCAATATCGCAAGATCCGTCATGATCAGCCCTTCTTCAGCCTGGTATCTGACCTGTCTTGCCTGTAAAACAGCAGGATAGTCTATAAGCCCTTTTTCATAATGCAACTCGGCAACCGTTTGCGTCTCTTTTGATTCTCTCAGCAATGTCAACATTCTTTCCCTTTTTTCGAGCTGGTTTTTCCGGATCACAAGTGCGCTTTCAACTTCAAAAAAGGCTGTTAAAACCGTTTTTGCGTATTCCTGAATGCCTTGAGCAAATTTCGCTTCAGCAGACCGTTGATTGGCCTTTAACCTTCCAGCATCAAATAGCGGTCGTGAAATCCCCATGGCAAGATTCCACAATTCAGCTTCAGGTTTGAAAAGATTGTCAAGGTCGGGGCTTGCATAGCCAAAATTTCCGGTAAGAGATATCTGGGGGAACCGGCTTGCCTTTGCCACATGAATTCTTTCCTGAAGTGATGTCAACCTGGCATGGGCAGCCCGGATGTCCGGCCGTCTTAACAGCAGATCGGAAGGCATGCCCGGTTCCAGGGGCGCATGATATTTAAAATAGTCATCTTTTTTTTTTCGGACCGGAGAGGTTTTCGGGTATTCTCCTGCAATGACCGAAAGTTTCTGCTGAACGATGGAAAGCTCCTGATTTAATGCAGGCAGCGCGGATTCTGCCTGGGCAAGGGAACCGGCGGACTGTTTGACGTCAAGAAATGAGGAAATGCCTCTTTTATATCTGTTGCTGATGATGTCAAAATTGTTTCTGTAACTGTCGATGGTCTGGTGGGCCAGTTGAACCCGCCTTTCCAGTGATTCAAGTGTCAGATACAGGCTGATGCTTTCTGCGATGATCGAATTGATAAGGGTCAGTCTTGTTTCTTCCGTCTGCAATAAATCCGCTCTGGCTGCTTTTTGGGCACTTGAAAGCCTGCCCCATAAATCGATTTCAAAACTGGCCGGAAATGACAGATTGAAAAGGTCATTTTTCTGATCTGCCCCGGGCATCGTATAATATCCGGCAGTTTTCTGGCGCTGGGCCTGGGCTTTTATTCCGATTAGAGGCATTCGGTCTGCCTTTGTTTGAACAAAATAGGCTTTGATTTCATCGATTCTGGCTGAAGCGGTTTTTATATCCAGGTTGTTTTTCAATACACGGTTCACCAGTTCATTGATATCCGGATCCCCGAATTCTTCCCACCAGTGATCTTCCAAGGTATCAAACTGTATGGCTTCTTCATGGTTCTGAAAGCGTTCCGGCGCCTTTACACCATTTTCAGGCCATGGGTGAACCTTTGGTTTACAGCCTGCCAATATGGATGCGGCCATAAAAAAAAAGAGCAGAACGGTCAGTCTTTTTGAAAGAGGGATCATATGTGTTTCACCTTGTATGAAATTACGGAAGAATGCGTCATTTAAGGGGTGAGCCCCACGTGATGGTCAATCCGGTTTTGCAGCTTGTCATCTATCTGAAATTCAATGTGAATCCTTTTCAATTTCAAAAGTGCGTCATCTGTGATTTTGGGGTCGTTGATCATCATCTGAGCAGTTTAAAAACTAAGCCCAAAATGTCAAGGGATTTTTAACCGTCTGTTCCTATAGAATCCGCTGTCCGTGCGTTTTTCATGACATCCCGACACGCTTGCTTAAAAAAAAGATTTGCGTACGTTCAGAAAATGAATTAATCCATTTTTCGGGTTTAATCATTATTTCATCAGGTTAATGGGTTATATTCATGCAGTATGGACATTTTTTAAAGATCATATGTGTGCTCCTGGTTGTTTCCGGCATTCATGCAAACGCCTCCGAAATAGACTCCTTTACCGGTCCGTGTGAATCTTTGCCGGACCTGACATCGCACCTGAATGAAAAGGTAACGGAGGGGTTAAGACAGGCATGTATCAATGCCAACAGAAAATCAAGAATGGTTTATTTCAGGCATTCCTATCCGTTCAGAGGTGAAGAGGGGGTGGATTATTGCAACAGTGACCTGTTATATTCGGAAATCAGAGGCCAGTTTGCGCGCGCCATTGAAGGGCAGCTTGAAACATATATTAATGAACTGCCAAAGGAATTGGCCAAGTCCGTGGATTTTGATCATTCAATTTACAGGGATTTTACCGTAGAGGAAACCCCGACCCTTGCAGGCTTGAAAAAGATGGGAACCGTTATCAGGATGCATGACAACATGGTGGGGGCGGATAAATTCGGTCATTTTTTCTCAGAAGGATGGTCCTATTTCATCCGGGCTTATGAAAAAGGGGAAAATATCGATGCAGCGCTTTTTTTCGGAGAAATGACAGAGAGTATCTATTTTGGTGCGCTTACCACAGGTGTGTTTTCATATTCTGACCTTACCGCCAATTTCAACGGCATGCGTTTTTGGAACCATATTCTGGCTACGCATCCTGATCCCTTATTCCCGGATCAATCCATCATGCCATATGTCCGATGCGAAAATAGCAAATGGTCTGTTGTGAACGATTTTGACTGGAACGATTACATCGACCCTGCCTGGGATGAGCGGTTAAACTATTCGCTTTTCAGAAACAAGATCCTTCTTCACAAAGTCGAATCCCGAATCGCCTATATGGAAGACACGGACACGTCTCATTGTTCCTGCGAAGACAATGAACGGGAAACAGCGAACCAAATGATGAGAAAAAAATATGGCGCCTACGGCACAACTCTTTTAAACCTGGATGGCCATCAGATTCTTTCTGAAGAATTGAGCCCGGCAAATCTTGTGAATCGATTCTTTGGGCTGAGAGCAAAACGATCTCAGGCACGACGAGAAAAAGCCATCATGGATTTTTTGTGGGAATATCAGAAGAAGCTCCATGCACCCCAGGAAAACAGATAAGATAATGAAAAAAATTTTTACAGCCAAACACCCCACAGAAGCCCATATGGTCAAAGGCTTGCTCGAGTCGTTCAATATACCATGTCAGATCCGGGGAGAATCCCTGTTCTTCATTCGCGGTGAGATTCCCATCACCGAAGACACGCTTCCCACTGTCTGGGTCGATGATGGTGTCGAAGATAGGATCATCGAAGAGATTATGGCTGATTTCAATAACGAATCAGCAAGCGATCTTAAGGCTTTTGACTGGAGATGCCGTCATTGCGGCGAATACATCGAAGGCCAGTTTACGGCATGCTGGAAATGCGGCAGGGAGAAAGCGGAAGATAAAATATAAGTGATCAAAAAAAGAGAGAAGAGATCTGGAAACCCAGTTAACGATCGGATGGAAATTTGATAACTCAACTGCAGAAAATGGTAAAATTTCTTTTAGACGATTCCCATTGGAACTGATGCAGTTTTTCAGGAGTGATAAAATTCGGTTTGGCGCAGGAATCAGCTATCATATTTCACCGTCAATTAACGGCAGTGGGTTTGCATCGGACGCTGATTTTGATTTTGACAACGCCTTGGGATTTGTCTTTGAAGTTGATTATTTGTTCTCAACCGTTTCTGTTGGCGGACGGTATTCAATGATCGAGTATTCCGGCGATTACACAAAAGATATCGACGGAAGCAGTTTCGACCTGATTGTATCTGTCAGATTTTAATAGGCGTATATACTATTTTTGATAGGGATATAAATGAAATATTTAATTTTCAATTATTTATCACCATAAAACCCGCCTGCATGTTGATCCATTCCAAGAGAATTTGGCCTCGACAAAATAAGGGGCTTCAGATTATTCTTAAAGTCATAAATATTTGAAATAGAAATATATATTCATTCCATATGTGTCACAACTACAAGTGACGTTTATTTTTACAGGCCGGCAGCCATCGGTATATCTACTGACAGATACTGAAGGGCGAATCTGCGGGTGGGGCGGAGACATTGATTTCCTGCAACCGAAAGCATTCAAAAAAGGGGATTTCATTTCAGATATTTTCGATTTCATGCACGGCATTCTCCCAATAGAAACCGAAATGCTGCTGCTGCCGGATTTGAGCATTCAATCAAAAAGAGTTTTCGATGCCCATGTGTTTCAAGCCATTGGGGGTTATGGTTTGATTTTGGTGGGTAAAGGAGCTGAAAACAGAAGCAGGGTTTCCTTGCAGCAGTTTACAAACACGATAGAACTTGAAAAGATAACTCACTTTGCAAAAATCGTATCGGACTCCAAAACCGGGATTTCGGAAACGCCCTTGCCCTATTTAAGCATATTGGCCGATGCGATATTTGAGCATAATGGTTATATCGAAACACTGATAGGGGATCGACTTGTGGCGCTGTTCGGCATGTCTCATTACCGTCGACAATTGAAACTCAGAGTGAATTGGTCAGCGATGCTTTCGTGATGGCCGATCCTACCCGAATCCATCAAATCATCATGAATCTTTGCACCAATGCCTGGCACGCAATGGAAGAGGGGGGAGGCGTCCTTCGCATCGTAGTGGAAAATACCGTCATTACAACGGATGACCCGACCTGCCATCCGGATTTGACGTCAGGTCAATATGTGTGCCTTCATGTTGCGGATACCGGACATGGCAGGAGAAATGCTTAATAGACTTGGGTATGCTGTTGTTACATGCAATGACAGCATTGAAGCGTTAAACGAGTTTTTCAAGGATACGCATTTGTTTGATCTTGTGATTACCGATATGACCATGCCAAAAATGACCGGCAAAGTCCTGGCAAGGGAAATGTTCAAAATGCGTCCGGAGAGGCCGATCATCCTATGCTCAGGGTATAGTGAAGAAATGACAGTTGAAAAGGCAAGGGAACTAGGCATTCGGGAATACCTGATGAAACCCATCGGGATGCAGGATCTTGCAAAAGCGGTCAGACGGGTTTTGGATGGCAAGAGTTCTCTTTGTTGATGCGAATTCTGACTCTCATAGACGATTTAAGAAATACATAAAAAATTCTTCGACAATCTGGTTGAAACCACAGGCCAGTTCTGTCTGACGTGCGTCTTGTCTTGTAAACCACTTCATGCACTGGCCTTCAGTGAGATGAATGGTGTTGATACTAAGGTTCTCTTTTTTCCAGAACATGTGTTCTTCCCTGTCAGGGAAGTCATAGCTTTTGAAAAATTGAAACTGTTTCAGTTCGATGTCTATTTCCTCTTTCATTTCCCGGATGATGCATTCACGGGGCGTTTCATCTTTTTCCACATGGCCGCCAGGAACATCCCACATGTTGGGATAGGGAATTTCAGGTTTGTCATCTCTCAGGAAAAGAAGAACCTGATTTCGGTCGTTGATGAAAATGATGCTGGCGCCTTTTCGTTTCATAAGATTTGTATTTCCCGGATTTGGTGTGTTTGTAACGGTTATTTCATCCATGCTTAGGCTTGCCCATATTGGGGAAGGAACAGCGAAATAATCCAGTCCCGTATGATTGCAGGAAAAAAAGATATGAGGATCAGAACTCTCGCGTCCAGCCCCACGACATATCTTGCCTTTGGCCATTTGGCCGAAAGGGTGTGCTCGATTTTTTTTGCAATCAGGTAGGCGGGAATGCCGTGGGTTGTGATGGTATTTATTTTGTTGAATATCGGGCCATATATGTCATAAGCGGTTTCTGGAAATGCCTTTGCCGCCTGGTTGATGGTGGAAGCGGTTTTTTCCCAGATGGGCGTGGCCACATCCCCGGGCTCGATCACGGATACCGGAATGCGAAAGGGCCTTAATTCGACACGGAGCGAATCTGAAAATGCCTCCAGGGCGAATTTTGAGGCTGCATAGGGACCTACAAAAGGAAGGGCGATTCTGCCGCTGATAGAAGAAATATTGACAATTCTACCGTGCCCTTTGCGCAGCAGGGGAAGGCATGCCTGGGTTACGGATATGGCGCCTATCAGGTTCACTTCCATGACCATCCGGATATTTTCGATATCCATATATTCCAAAGGACCGCCAAATGGGATGCCTGCATTGTTGACAAGGCCGTATAACCCGGATGAGCCCGTCTCGTTCTGGATGGTGTTGACTGCAGAAAGAATATCCGCTTTCCGGGTAACGTCTAATATTACCGGTTTGATGGAACCCCCTGACTGGTCTGTCAACAGCAGGGCATCCTTTTCTTTCCTGACACCGGCAAAAACACTGAATCCCTTTTCAGTCAAATGGCGTGCAGCTTCCTTTCCAATACCTGTGGAGGCGCCTGTGATCAGAATGGCCCGTTTCCGGGAATGAGGCGGCATATGCATATCCTTGTTTTTAAATTGCAGGTTTTTTGAAGATACTTAAAAAAATAACGATTCAGATATAATCAAGGCCCGGGAAGGTGTCAAGGGGTGTCACAGGTAAAAACAGGGCGCATCTGGAATTTATCTATTAAATATTACTGGTTCGAGCAAATCTCTCAAATTCTTAATCTTAATCGAAAATGCATCAAATATGGCCAATTACCCTTTATCTTGGAAGGTTGAGAAGATTTAGCGTACGATTATGATTAACCGGGATTGACAAGACAGCGCCAAATGCCGGAACATAAAATTTTTTTTAAAACGATTTTTACTTTGAAATGAAATGTTGTATATTGGATATATAAAAAAATATATAATAAAATTTACAGGTTCTGGAAAATATGAAACTCGACGAAACAACGATTGCAATCATTCGGTTAATGAAAGACGGAAGAATCCCGTTCAAAAAAATTGCAGATGAGCTTTCTTTTACTGAAGGGACAATCCGGTCACGTGTTAAAAAAATGCAGGAAGAAGGGATTCTTGAAATCACAGGCCTTGTCGATCCTGAAGCAGTGCCGGGTCAGAGCGTTGTTCTGATCGGTGTCAGCCTGCACACCATGGATCTGGTCAAAAAAGCGGAAGAGATCAGTAAATTAAAGGGCGTGATTTCAGCGTGCGTGGTCACAGGAAGGTATGACCTGATTATCACGGTGACCCTTACGACTGACTATGGCCTGCTTGAGTTTTACACGGAAGAAATGTCAAAAGTGTCTGGTGTCCGGTCAGTGGAAACGTTTGTTGTCTATAAAAGTTACAACATGAAGATTCCCTGTGACCTTTTGAATATCGGGTCGAAAGCCCCTGATGAAAATGAAATGAACCGGTAGTGTATGGTTTTTTCCATAATATTTCAAACCGTTGCCGGATAACCTCCTGATGAAAGGAACGTATATGGAAGAAACAATAAAATACACCCCCCTGCACGACTGGCATCTCATGCATGGCGCCAATATGGGCAGTTTTGCCGGTTATGACATGCCCATGTGGTATAAGGGCGGCGCAAAAGAGGAACACTTATCTGTGATTCTTTCCGCAGGCCTTTTCGATACCAGTCATATGGCGGTGATTTCAGTCAAAGGAAAGGGCGCATTTGATCTGTTGCAGCGTTGCTTTTCAAGAGACCTGGCATGGGGAAAAAAAGACGGCAAAGACGCCTCGATGACCGGTAAATGTGTCTACGGTGTGTTTTTGAATGATTCTGGGGGCGTGATCGACGATGCCATTGTATATGGGGTTGCTCCGTCTGATTATCTGGTAGTGGTCAATGCCGGAAATGGGGAGAAACTGGCCAGCCATCTGAGAATACATGCGGGAACCCATCCGGTTGATATCGAAGATCATACGGATAAACTGGGGAAAATGGATCTTCAGGGCCCTTTGGCAGGAAGAATCCTTCAGGATGCAGGTGCATTTTCTGGAATGGATATCCGGGAAATGAACTATTTCACGTTCAAAGGTCACTTCCTTGGAAATGTTTCCGGCCCGTCAATTAACGGCATACCGGTTCTTTTGTCACGAACCGGGTATACCGGGGAATTCGGTTTTGAAGTATTCATGAAAAAAGAGGCGATGCCTGCCATCTGGCAATCGATTATCGATGCCGGGGAAAAGTGGCATATCCTCCCCTGCGGCCTTGCAGCACGGGATTCGTTACGAACCGGTGCCGTGCTGCCATTATCCCATCAGGATATCGGGGACTGGCTTTTTTTGAATCATCCGTGGACGTTTGCCCTGCCTTTTGATAAGGGTAAAAAAGGATTCACCAAACCCTTTATCGGAAAAGATGCCCTGGAATCGAATATGAGGACGCACAGCCACGTTACCTACCCATTTGCCGGGTTTGATTTGAGAAAGGTGACGACCAGTAAAGCGCCGTCTGTGTTTACAAAAGACGGCAAAAAAATCGGAAACGTTCTGACCTGCGTCACCGACATGGCCATCGGGCGTCATGACCGCACGATTATAAGTATTGCCGAGAAGAACACCCCACAACACATAGCGATAAAAGGATTGAGCTGCGGATTCCTGAAATCGGAAGTACCGCTCAAACCTATGGATATGGTCACACTTGATGATGGTTCACGAAAAATTGATGTTGAAATAAGAGCAGATTTGAGACCCCATAGAACTGCCAGGCATTCCATGGACAAAATGATGGTGTCATAACGAGTGACAGAGGAGGATCTAAACGTGAAAGAAATCAATGAGCTTATTTTACCGAATGATTTATTTTACACCGAAGCGCATGAATGGGCAAAGACGGAAAAAAACAGCGTCAAGATAGGCATTACCGACTATGCACAGGATCAGCTGGGCGATATTGTTTTTGTCGAGCTTCCCCAGGTAGGAGACACGTTTGAAAAGGGAAGTGTCTTCGGTTCCCTGGAATCGGTAAAGGCGGTGTCTGAAATATACATGCCTGTATCCGGTAAAGTGACAGCCATTAACACGGCACTGGCCGATTCGCCTGAGCTTGTAAACCAGGACCCTTATGCTGCATGGATCATTGAGATTTCACCGACAGATCTCTCTGAGACCGATACGTTGATGAAGAAAGACGCATACCTGAAACAATTGAAAGGATAGGCCACATGCGGTATCTTCCCCATACCCTGGATGAGGTGGCTGAAATGCTTTCAGTTGTGGGACTGAAACATCTGGAAGATTTGTTCAAGCCGATCCCCGCATCCTTGAGAAGTAAAAAAGGTCTTGCCATCCCCGGCCCACTTACAGAATGGGAGCTTGAAGAGCGAATTGCGGAAATAGCAGATATCATGGCCTCCACCGAGAAGATGAAAATATTCCTGGGCGCCGGCAGTTATCGTCATTATATCCCGGAATCGGTCAGGTATCTGTTGTCACGATCCGAATTCAGCACATCCTATACGCCGTATCAGCCGGAGATCAGTCAGGGAACCCTTCAGGCCATATTCGAATATCAGACGCTTGTGTCCCGTCTTTTGGGAATGGACATGGCAAACGCATCCATCTACGATGGGGCCACGTCTCTTTCAGAAGCTGTTTTAATGGCTATCAGGATAACAAGGAAGCGGAAGGTGGCTGTATCCCGTCTGATTCATCCCAATTACAGGCGTGTGCTCGAGACATACCTGACGCCAGCCGGATATGACATCGTGGAACTTCCCTATCTTGAAACCGGAAGAACAGATATCTCCTCTTTAAATGATTTTGAGGATATTGCGGCTGTGGCTGTTCAATCTCCCAATTTCATGGGCATGATAGAAGATCTGAAGATGGTCAGGGAAAAAACCAAAGACCGGAACACGCTTCTGATCTGCGCTTTTTCGGAACCACTGGCCTATGGGCTTTTAAAACCTCCCGGGGCTTTTGGTGCAGACATCGCTTGCGGAGAAGGGCAGAGTTTTGGCATCTCCCAGTCTTTTGGCGGCCCGGCATTGGGCATGTTTGCATTCAAGAAGGACTATGTGAGAAACGCACCCGGCAGACTGGTGGGGCAGACCACGGATCTGGACGGCAATAGAGGGTATGTGCTGACCCTTGCCACCCGTGAGCAGCATATCAGAAGAGAAAAGGCAACGTCCAATATCTGCACGAATCAGGGGCTTTGTGCGCTGGCATCTGCCATGTATATGGCCTCTATTGGTGGAACAGGCATAAAGGAACTGGCCCGGCTGAACTATGACAAGGCCGCTTACCTGAAGGAAGGATTAAGAAAAAAAGGCCTGAAACTCAAATTTGACGGGCCGACCTTCAACGAATTTGTGGTAGAATATCCCAAAGGCGCCTATCAAAACCTGATGAAAAAGGGCATGGTCATCGGCCTTCCGCTTGAGCCGTTTTATCCTGAACTGGCCGGCCAATATCTGGTCTGCGTGACGGAAACCATTAAAAAAGAAGATATGGATAATCTGATAAAGGAGATGTGAATTTCGATGTCACAGGAATTGCGAACCAACGGTATCGTTCAGGATGAACCGCTTCTCTGGGAGAAAGGAAGAAAAGGGCGTGACGGATACTCCATGCCTTTACGGGATGTTGAAAAAGCGTCCATTGACGAATCGCTTCTTGGTGATGGCCCGGATTTTCCCGATTTATCGGAAGTGGATGTGGTCCGCCATTATACCCGGCTCTCCCAATGGAATTTCGGCGTGGATACCGGCATGTATCCTTTAGGGTCATGCACCATGAAGTATAATCCCAAGATCAATGAAAAACTCTCCTCCTATATCGGTCTTACACGGTCCCACCCGCTTTTGCCGGCGCATTTGTCCCAGGGCACCCTAAGACTTCTATATGAGCTGGAATCATACCTTTGCGAAATCACAGGCATGGATGCCGTGAGCCTTCAGCCTGCTGCAGGCGCACACGGAGAGCTTGCCGGCATGCTCATTTTTCATGCATACCATAAAAGCAAGGGGAAGAAACGCAACAAAATTCTCATACCGGACACGGCCCACGGCACCAATCCCGCCAGTGCTTCTTTATGCGGGTTCCAGGCGGTCGTGGTAAAATCGAGCGAAAAAGGCATCCTCTCCCATGAAACCGTGGCCGAGCTGATGGATGAGGATACAGCAGGCATTATGGTCACGAACCCCAACACACTGGGGCTTTTTGAAAAGAATATCCGGAAAATTGCCGATATCGTCCATGAAAAAGGCGGCCTTGTCTACGCGGACGGCGCAAACATGAATGCGGTCATGGGCATCGTCCAGATGGGGAAAATCGGCGTGGATGTCATGCACCTGAACCTTCACAAGACATTTTCAACCCCCCATGGCGGCGGCGGTCCAGGGGCAGGGCCGGTATGCGTCAAAAAGGAACTGGAGAAATTCCTGCCGGTTCCCCGCATCCGGAAAGTCAAAGATGCGTATGCACTGGTAGAAAACATTCCGGAATCGATCGGCAAGCTCCATACCTTTTACGGCAATTTCAGCGTGCTCGTCAGGGCCTACTGCTATATTCTCTCCATGGGACCGGAAGGCCTGAAAGCAGTCAGCCAGCATGCGGTGTTGAATGCAAACTACATCAAGGAGAAATTAAAAGATCATTTTCATATTCCCTACGACCGCCCCTGCATGCACGAGTGCGTATTTACAGACAAATTCCAGGAGAAGCATCATGTAAGCACCCTTGACATCGCCAAGCGGATGATCGATTACGGCATCCATCCGCCCACCATTTATTTTCCTTTGGTCGTACACGGTGCCATGATGATCGAGCCGCCTGAGACCGAATCCAAAGAAGAAATCGACCGGTTGATTGCCGTGTTGAAAATCATTGCAAAAGAAGCGGAAGACAATCCGGAGATCGTCCGAAACGCCCCGCAATTTGCGAGAATGCGGCGTCTGGACGAAGTGACGGCAGCGAGAAAACCCGTGTTGATTGGGTAGAAGGGCAAGTGTTTTGACAAGAGTAAATAAACGAAATGCATGTGTGACAGATTTGAATCTCATTGATTATGAGGAGGCCTGGAAATTTCAGTCCTGCCTGGTGACGGCCCGTCACCAGGGAAGGCTTCCTCTGGATGTGTGTCTCCTTCTGGAGCATTATCCTGTCATGACACTGGGGAAACGCGGGGGCCGGGAGAATCTGATCGTCCCTGAACGGTTTCTTGAAAACAGGCAGATTCCTCTCATCCAGGTGGAAAGAGGGGGGGACATCACCTATCATGGACCGGGTCAGCTGGTGGTTTATGTGATTTCCGATCTTGATGAACAAAAATGCGACGTCACCACATTCGTCTCCATGCTGGAAGAAACCGTGATTCGAACCCTGAAAAATTACGGGGTCAGGGGGGATAGACTGCCATTAAACAGAGGGGTATTCGTATCCGGCCAAAAGATCGGGAGCGTGGGCCTGGCCTTGAGAAAAGGGGTGACCTTTCACGGGCTCTCCCTCAATGTCAATCTCTCCCTTGAGCCCTTCTCATGGATCAACCCCTGCGGCCTCAAAGACATCCGGATGACCACCATCCAAAATGAGATCAAAGAAGACGTTCAGATGGCGGAAGTTAAACAGATAATAAAAAGCCACCTTGAAGACGTCTTTTCCCTATCATTACACGATAAAACCAGAGACGATCTTGAAACAATCGCAGGCTTTTCAGGCATCAAAACAGCATCGGCAAAAAATGAGGCGGCGCATGCCTGAATCCCGCCATTTGCCAAAACCGGCCTGGCTAAAACGAAAACTCCCCTCAGGTTCGGACTATGAGGCTATGAGGCAGTTTATCTCCTCAAAAAAGCTGAATACCGTATGCAAGGAAGCAAACTGCCCGAACCGGTTCGAGTGCTACCAGAAAGGCACGGCCACCTTCATGATCCTGGGAGACCATTGCACAAGAAACTGTCGGTTTTGCGCTGTGCAGCCGGGAATCCTAAGCGCGCCGGATGATGATGAGCCGAAGCGTGTTGCGGAAGCCATCAAGGACATGGGCCTCTCTTATGCGGTCATCACATCCGTCACCCGGGATGACCTCTCAGATGGTGGGGCTGACATGTTCGCCCGGACCATCCGGGTGGTCAGAAAATTAAATCCCCAAATTCGAGTGGAAGTCCTGGTCCCGGATTTCAAAGGGGATGCATCTGCCATCCGCGTGGTCGTAACTGAAAAACCGGATGTATTCGGCCACAATATGGAAACCGTCAAAAGGCTTTACCCCAAAGCAAGACCGGAAGCGATCTACGAACGGTCCCTCGATGTCTTGCGAACAGCCAAAACCATCCGGGCCGATCAGCTGACCAAGTCCGGCATCATGGTAGGTATAGGCGAAACCTTGGATGAGATCAAAGAAACATTCGATGATCTTGTCCAGTCAGGATGCGACATGCTGTCCATCGGCCAGTACCTGAGCCCGTCAAAAACACACCTTCCGGTAAAAGAATATATTTCCCCGGACACTTTTATCCACCTCAAAGAAATCGCCCGCCAATCCGGCCTGAAACAGGTCGCCAGCGGTCCCTTTGTCAGAAGTTCATTTGAGGCATCGGGACTGTTTCATAGCCTTCAAGTCGAATTCTGACTGAGCTGTTGTTGCCTATTTTCCGATAAATAAAAATCAGCAACAGTCCAGCCCCAAGAAGAAAAACAGAGGCCGGCTCAGGTACGGGATTTCCGGCTGTTACCTCAAATGACAGCTTGTCAATCTCATTATTCCGTATATCATCAAGATAAACGGTATACATGCCGGTAGGAACAGTTCCGCTGGTCGGGGCAAGTGTGAACGACCAGAAGGCATATTCTAGCTGAGAACCTAATGTAAATGGATCTTCGGGAGTGGAAAAGAAGAGGGTTAAGGTATACATGTCTGACTGCTCAGGTATGACATATTCGTACTCCAAAGAAATGCCGGGAAATCCCATATCACCTCCGCTACCAATAGTCAGGTCGTCTGATGGCGACAGATTTTCCAAATAAACTTTCCCGGATACCACATCTGATACCAAAACCGTATCCGGTGTTTCATCACCCAGATGAAGTGCCCATATGGTGTCAGCCGATACGGCGGATACCATAAAGACTGCTGAAAGAATAACCGGCAAGATGAATTTGATTTGAATCGTTTTCATGGCTTTTTCTCCTGATGGTGTTGTGAGATGTGAATAGAAAGATGATGCATGGCGTTAAATGAAACTATATCTAATCACAATTTTGAAGATAGATCAAAGCAAATTTCAGGGTATGGGTGCAGGGAAAACACTACTGTTATCAGGTGATAGCGATTATTTTTTTGATTGATTCCGCTTTATATATTTGTAATTTTTACGAAACTGAAAAGTCGATCCCTATGGCGGGCATTACCTTGACGGATTCTTTTTTCGATGGTAAGTATCGGCTCAAAATTACAATTTTTTAACCCTAATGAACAGTAAGGACCAAACTTGAATATTTTAAATGTAATTATACAGACATTGGGTGGACTAGGGCTTTTTATTCTTGGTATGAAAATGATGACCGAGGGGCTTCAGATGACAGCCGGCGACGGCATCCGGAAAATACTGAGCGCGGTGTCTTCAAACCGGGTGATCGGGTGCCTGACCGGGGCAGGGGTTACGGCCATTATTCAATCGTCTTCTGCAACCACGGTGATGCTGATCAGTTTTGTGGGTGCCGGGATGATGACGTTGCAGCAGGTGGTTGGTGTGATTCTGGGCGCGAATATCGGAACGACCGTTACTGCCCAGATGATTGCATTCAAACTGACCGAGCTGGCGTTGCCGGCCATATCCATCGGTGTGGTCATGAAGTACTTTTCAACCAGCAAGAAAAAGAAGTATATTGGAGAAGTTATTTTAGGTTTTGGCCTTCTTTTCTACGGGATGACAGTGATGAGCCACGGTTTATCCCCAATAAAGGGCGATCCTGCGTTCATCAATTTTTTTACCAGATTCAACCCGCATACCTTTGGCGGCATTCTGCTTTGTGTGGCAACCGGGGCGGGACTTACGATTCTTGTCCAATCCTCATCGGCAACGGTCGGGCTGACCATGACGCTTGCCTCCCAGGGATTGATTGATTTCCCCACATCCATGGCCCTTGTTCTCGGTGAGAATATAGGCACGACAATTACCGCTGAACTTGCCACCATCGGCTCGGATAATATCAATTCGCATCGGGCAGCCAGAGCCCATACCATGTTTAATGTGATTGGCGTTTTTTTGATAATTCTTGTGTTTCCTTTTTTCGTGAAAATGGTTGAAATTGTATCTGTCCATCTTGGTACAGGACCGATATCGCAAATCGTGGACGGTGAGTATGCAAATGTGCCCCGCTACATTGCAAATGGTCATTCGGCATTCAACATCATCAACGCTCTGTTTTTTCTGATTTTCCTGCCATGGTTGATCAAAGTGGCGATTATATTGTCACCCAAGCCAAAGGAAAACGAAGATGTTTTTAAGCTTCCCCATTTTGAAGACCGTTTCCTGGAAACACCCATTGCAGCACTTGCAAGAGTCAGAAATGAAATAGAGCGAATGGCAGGATCGGCAAGGGCCACACTGACCAACACGATTCAATGCCTGGAAACAAGGGATGTAAAAGAACTCAACAAATACCGGCGGTATGAGGAACATCTGGACCTCATGCAGAAGGAAATTATTCTCTACCTGACCAAAATTTATCAGAATGATATTAATGAATCTTCGGCCATAGAAATTTCACGATATATCCGGATGACAAATAATATAGAAAGAATCGGGGATTCGGTAGAAAACATTGCACTGATGATAGACGACTTTATTGAGAAAAAAGTCGATTTTACGCCAACAGCCATTACGGACATCAAGATGATTTCATCCAAGGTTTTGGAATTCATGAATTATGTCATAGACGGGATGCATGCGCTGCCAGACAACTTCATGAAAAAAGCCCAGGAGTTGGAAGACACGATCGATTTTTTAAGGGAAGGTATGCGAAAGTCGCACGTTGAAAGACTTTTGTCAGGTACATGTGGTGAGCAGGGTATCCGATACAGTGATATGCTTTCCAATTTTGAGAAAATGGGAGACTATTGTTACAATATTGCCCAGTCTCTTGCCGGTGTAAAATAATACGTCTTTTAAAACGGCATTCAGGCCGGTTCAAGCGTTTTCGTTTGACGATACCTGAAAATGAGGAAAATGGGAAGGAGCGAGAGGCAGATACCGGATAAAAATATCGGAGAATAGCCAAACGCATCGGAAAGGGGGCCCGATGCCCATGCCCCAGGCGATTTGCCGATGACCTCAATGGCTGCTAAAATTGTGTAATGGGTGGCGCCGATAGATTTGTCAACCTGTGACATCATGAAGGCAAACATGACGGTCGTGAGCATTCCTCCGAAAAAATGTTCGAAAACCGTCACACCGATCACGTGAACATCTGTGGGGTGATAAAGCGTCAGTGCCCATTCAAAGCCTAAAGGAACGGTTCTCAACACGAGAGACAAAGCGAGCATGGACATCAGAGAATATCTTTTTGAAATCGCACCTCCGATAAAAGATCCGGAGAGGGAGGCCACCATCCCGTATGTACCTACCCATAATCCTATCTGGGACGCAGTAAATCCGGAATCCACAAGGAACGGTTTGAACATGACATCGATCATGAGTTCCCCTGTTTTATAAGTAGCAATGAAAAATATCAGCCATCTCCCAGAAGGGCCTTTGAACATGGCCATTATTTTTTGCATGATTTTCTTCAGGTCTCTTTGGTCAGGAGAATCTGAAAGGCCCGGCATCGGCTCCCTGAACAGGAGGATGGCAACAAGAGGGCAGAATATCAAGAATGACATGATTGCAAACATTCCCTGCCATCCGGTCATGGATGTCAGAAAAACAAGCAGGCCGCCACTTATGATCATACCTGCTTTGTATCCAATGACCTGCGCGGCGTTTCCCGGCCCTAGTTCTTTTTCACTCAAGAGGTCGACCGCAAGCCCGTCCACGGCGATGTCCTGAATGGCGGAAAAAAAATTCATGGCAAAAACAGATGCGAAGAGAATGGATATATGACTATTTTTAAGCGTTATTGAGGCGACCAGCGAGGATAAAAGGAGGCAGGTCTGCATGGGAACGATCCATGATTTTCTTTTTCCAAATCTTTTATTGTAGTACCGGTCGGAAAAGGGCGCAAAAAGCGGTTTGAACATCCAGGGAAGTGCGAGCAGTCCCGTGAATCCAATGGCCGTAAGGGATACGCCCTGGGATCTTAAATACACAGGTAAAGCCGTTGCCTGAAACCCGAATGGGAGTCCCTGTGAAAAGTACAAAAGAAAAAGAAGTCCCAGGTGTTTTGACGACACTTTATCGTTGTTTTTTGAGGGGGCTTTTTTTTTATGATAAGATTTAACGGTCATGATGTCTAATGCTTGAGTATGAACTCCCAGGTAATATGGATTGCAGAAAGGGACATCATGATAATAAACGCATGTCGCTGATGTTTTTTGAGCCAGTTGATATGAATCAACCGTGATCCGATCTGGCCTCCCAGTATCACGCCGCTGCATGTGGCAAACAGAATCGACAAATTGCCAGGAAGAAAATTATTTCCAAACATGACACTCCATATGGTTAAAAACAGATAGAAAAGTGCGGCGCAGAACATGACAAATATTCCTGTGGCAACGGCTTTGGGTCCTGGCATTTTAAGTCTGCTTTCCATGTAGGGAATCAACCAGTCCGAATTTCCAATGCTCAGGAGGCCTGTAAAAACGGAAGAAATGAGAACAATGATGTTGCTTCTCTGAAGCAGTTCTTCGGGGACAATGTATGGTTTGTCTTCCTCGACCGGTTCCGGAGTGTGTGTGGTAATTCGTATCAAAAGGAATACCACCACCAGCACAAAAATGATATACAACCATTTTTCATGGGAAGCCGGCATGATAAAACCTGCTGAAAATCCAATGAGAACCCCTGCCAGAGTATACGGAATAAAGTGACGGATGATTTTTCGTTCGAGCAGGTCATCGTTGAAATATTTGAAAGACCCGCTCCCTTTCCCCATAATCTGGTTAAACAGGGAAATGGGAACGATTTCGGTGGGTGCATACCCCAGAAAGGTCAGAAAGGGAAACCACAGCACACCCGCCCCCAGTCCGGTAAACATCACCATGGTTCCAACAAAAATCCCATAAAAATGGGGGAGGAAAAATCCGCAGGACAGGCCGCACATCGCAGGATGATTCAATGAAAACATGCCAACAATATAAACAATATCCAGAATGACCCAGAATATGAGTGTTTTTGCCCCCTGTTTGAATAATATGCGGAAGGCCTTTAATGAATGTTCAGACCATGTATGGGGTGAGGCTGTATTCGGATTTCTTTTCCGCCGTATCAGACCGTCTTCTGAAAAGTAATTCTGGACCAGATGCATGGTGCCATCCAGGATAAATCCTAAAAGGCCTATTGCAATGATGATTGCCATGAGACGGTCGTATTCCATGATATCTCTTGCATCGTTGATCAGATATCCCAGACCGCTTGAAACGCCCAGGAATTCTGCCGGGACAAGAACGATCCATGCAACCCCCAGACTTAATCTCAAGCTTGAAATCGTTTGCGGGATAATCGCAGGAACCAGCACTTTCAGAATCAGCTGGCGATCATTCGCGCCCTGATTGATTGCCATTTTGATCCATTGACGGTCAACATGAAGCACGCCGAAGATGGTATTTAAAAAAATAGGCCAGATGGTTGAGATGGTGATCAGAAAACAGATGGCGGACTCAAACTCTTTAAACATGAGAAGGGCTATGGGCATCCAGGCCAAAGGGCTGATCATTCTTAAAAACTGTACAGGCAAATAGGACGCGATTCTTAAGCGACTGTAATATCCGGTTATAAGCCCTGCGGGGAAGCCTATGAGAAAGGCAATGAATATCCCTGTGATAATTCGTTTCAGGCTCGCCATGACCGATGCCCAGAAATGGCTGTCCTGAATCAGGTGGATAAGTGCGTTTAATGCCGGCGCAGGAAGAAATCCTGAAAAATGTTCATAGCCCGGTCTGCTGAAGATGATATTCCCGGCAAACCCCCATAGGGCGATAAAAGATGAAACACCAATGAGAGACAAGATAAAACGGGAATAAATGTCTTTTTTGGGACCATGAAGAATCGGTTTTTCTTCGAGCACGGTAGCGGTGTTCTTTTTCATAATTCGATGACTTCCTCTCTTTCCCATGGATTGGCCGTTGAGAGGTTATCAAAAAATGAAGGGCCGCCCGCGGATAAAATGGCCTTTTTGACAAACGAATCATTTACCAGATCCGTCACTGCAAAATCAGGATCAAGGGTTTTCAGGAAACGCGTATCCCCTTCCATCCGTGTCTGGCCCATTTCATTTATGATATATCGTGTGGCTGACGGAAACGGATAAGGTTGGAAACCGATACGTTTAACCTGCCATTCCGGATGCCTGATGGCTGCGGCGGATTTGTTCTTGCTATAGATTTCAGGATCGTAGAGTGTAAATACGCGTTTCAGTATGTCTTCCTGCACCGGCAGATATCTATTGCCTTCACGGCTGAGCATGTGTGCTGTCTTCAAGGGGTTTTCAAGTATCCAGCGTTGCGCCCTCACAATGGCATTGGTGACTTTCTGGGTGAAGATCGGGTATCTTTTGATGATGTCTTCGTTCATTACCACCACACAGCAGGGATGATTTTTCCAGATATCGCCGGTGAACCGGAGGATCCTCGCGTTTATTTTAACTTCTCCAATGGCATTAAACGGTTCTGCAACGATATAACCGTCTATTTTTTTTCCGGCAAGAGAGAGAGGCATATCCGGTGGCGGCAGGATGAAGAGATTGACTTCATGGGGTTTAAGCGGAATGTCCTGACTTTGTATCACGGGGGTAAGCCCCATTTTTCTGATTCCGGCCTGCAGGATAATATTGTGCATGGAATACCAGTGGGGGACAGCGATCTTTTTACCACCCAAATCAGCGAAACTGTTTATGCCGGAATCGTTACTCACCGTCAGTGCGCTGCCATTGATATGGTCCCAGGCAATCACTTTGACAGGTGCTTTGATATTATATCTCATCCACACAGGAATGGGAAAAAGCAAATGGGTCACATTGAATTTTCCCGAAAGAAAGGATTCTGAAAGCGCAGACCAGCTTCGAATCAGAACAGGAGGCAATACCTTTAAACCTTCCTCGCTGAAATAGCCGTTGCCATGAGCGACAAGGAGAGGTGTGGCATCCGTGATCGGCAGATAGCCAATCCGGACAGTATCATAGGATTCTTTTGCAAAGAGTTTTGATGACGACAACCCGGTTGCTGCAAATGATGAAAAAACACCTGCCGTGGTTTTTAAAAATTGCCGTCGGTTCACGTTTTTTTCACTCATGAAAAATGCCTCTGATTTTCATCAAACCCTTTCAGATTGAAGGAATATGTGTTTGAATTTTTTCATTACCATTGTTTTTGTCCGGAAGAAATTTTCGTCTGTTATCTTTCGGGGGTAGGGCAGCGGGTTTTCAACGATGTCCATAATGCGGCAGGGTGAGCCGCCAAGTATGACGATTTTCTTTCCCATGAGGATGGCTTCATCAATATCATGGGTTACAAGCATGGCTGTAAATTGTTCACTCATCCAGATATTGATCATTTCTTCCTGAAGCCTTGACCGGGTAAAAATATCAAGAGCGCCAAACGGTTCATCGAGCAGAAGCGCCTTTGGCCTGCCGATCAGTGCTCTTGCCAGTGCCACACGGCACGCCATACCAACGGAAAGTTCAGCCGGGTAAAGCCGGTTTCTTCCTGAAAGCCCGATCAATTCTATAAACTGCCCGACCCTGTATGCCAGGTTGTCCATTTCTTTTCTTAATTTGCATCCAAAGGAAATGTTGTCCTCCACATTCAGCCAGGGGAGCAGACAGGGCTGCTGAAACACGATATAAATCGACGGATGGGTCCCCTTTACACGTTTGCCATTTAAAAGGATATCTCCTTTGGACGGTTCGGAAAGACCTGCAATGAGATTTAAAAGGGTTGATTTTCCGCAACCGGATTTTCCCAGAATGGTCACAAAATCACCTGCCTGAATGTTCAGATTGATATCTTTCAGTACATTATGGGTTTCTCGGGAAGGGTATGGATATTGTTTGTCAAGGTGTCTGATTTGAATATTCACAAGCGCAGTTTCATTTTTTTTAAAGGATGATTTTATCAACCGGTTTTGCTGCCGGTAATAATTTCAAGTTAAAAACATTTTTTAATGATTGCTAAAAGACTTTGGTCCTTCTATAAACTGGCCACATCCGATATCTGTTTCACCTCAGGATAGTATGATAAAAAAGCGGGTTAGTCAATTACACTCTTTTTATTGACTTCATGGTAAACTCCGTGTAGGCTTTCCTCTAAAAATATCGGGCAAGAAGCCTGTTTGATTGATTTGGTTAATAAATTCAAATTATTATAACGTAAGCCACGAAGGTAATCCGTACCATGAAGGTACTGTTTCGCTCGTGGTTTTTTTTTGCCCGGAGGATATAAAAATGACTCGTAATTGTGTGTTTTCAAGTTTGCTCAGTATGTTGATATGGTTTTCAACCCCGGCATTTGCCCATTTTGGTATGACCATCCCATCAGATGCCATGGTCATGCAGAAAGACCCCCGAACAATCCAGGTTCAGCTGTCGTTTTCGCACCCCCATGAAATGGTGGGCATGGATCTTGTGAAACCCAAAGCGGTTGCTGTCATTGCAAACGGAAAAAAAAGTGATCTGTTAAATACGCTCAAGGAAATAAAAGTCATGTCCCGACAGGCCTGGTCTTTGGACTACAAGGTAACACGGCCTGGGATTTATGCGTTTTATATGGAGCCGACGCCCTATTTTGAACCAGCGGAAGACTGTTTTATCATTCACTATACAAAAACCGTTGTTGCTGCCTTTGGTGATGATGAAGGCTGGGACAAGGAAGTCGGCCTGAAAACGGAGATTGTACCCTTGTCCAAACCTTTTGGGCTTTATGCCGGTAATGTATTCCAGGGAATTGTGAAACTTGACGGCAAACCCGTTCCCTATGCGGAAGTTGAAATCGAATACTATAATGAAGACGGACAGCTCAAGGCACCAACCGATTACATGGTTACCCAGGCCATCAAGGCCGATCAGAATGGCGTCTTTACCTATGCAGCTCCCATCAAGGGATGGTGGGGATTTTCCGCGTTGAATACAGCGGATTACAAATTAAAGCATGACGGTGAAGACAAGGATGTCGAACTGGGCGCTGTTATCTGGGTTCAGTTTCTCGATTGGAAATAAACGGAGGGGAAAATGAAAAAAATAGGCCTGCTGATCACAGGTGGGATGATCATTGTCCTGCTGCACACTTTTTTTGCTTATGCCCTGGATGCCCCGATTTCAGCCGATCAGATTGCAATAAACAGCATCATCGAGATCGAGACCTGCTATCATGAAAATTATCAAAAAGAGGATACAAGTGATATCGGCCTTGCCAAAGCCGAAATCGGCATCAGTTCCGTATTCTCAGACTCTATCAATGGCTATGTCCTCCTTGCATGGGATGAGGAAGAAGATGTTTTTTCCATAGATGATGCGGTGATTAATCTGGCCTGTCCCCAATTTTCCGGCATATCGATGAGCGCCGGAAAATTGGTGGTGCCGTTCGGCCGGTTCGAAACGTACATGATTTCCGACCCCATGACACTTGAATTGGCTGAAACAAGAAATACGGCCCTTCAGCTGAGTGCCGAAAAAAATGGTATGTATGGCAGTGCATATGTGTTCAATGGAAAGGTGGATGAAGCCAGGGAGAACGATATCATCAAATGCTTTGGTTTGAATACGGGCTGGACGCTTGAAATGGATGACCTGAATCTGGATATGTGTTTGGGCTTTATTAATAATCTGCCGGAGTCCGGGAACATTTCAGATACGATTAAGGAAAACGAGTGGGAGATAAAGGGTTATATGGGCGGTCTGTCATTTTATGGAAAGGTTCAATTCAAAGGGTTGATACTGATCGGCGAATATATTACCGGTCTGGAAGATTTCAAATACCTGGATGGTAATGGCCTTGAAGAATCCGGAGAACCTTCAGCCGCTCATGTGGAATTGGGTTATACGTTTGATATCAGGGCAAAAGGGATGGTCGTTTCCCTGGCCTATGAGAAAACGGATAATTGTTTGTATCTGGAACTCCCGGAACAGCGCATTTTATCGGTAATCGGCTTTAATATAGCGGAAGGTCTTTCATTATTCGGTGAATACAAGCTGGATTACGACTATGGGAAAAAAGAGGGTGGCACCGGTGAAACGGCAAATACGCTGACGTGTCTGCTGGCACTTGAGTATTAAATAGCAGGGGGGACGTTCCCCCTGCCAATAAGGAATGGGGATTCATGCATATCTCTGAAGGCGTTTTATCCGGTCAGGTACTTGTTGCAGGTGGTGTGCTTGCCGCAGCAGGTACGGCAATCGGATTGAAAAAAATGGATTATGAACGGGTGGCTGAAGTGGGGATTCTGGCATCTGCCTTTTTTGTGGCCTCCCTTATCAATGTCAGAATAGGCGTGTCGAGCGCGCATTTGATTTTAAACGGCATACTGGGATTGCTTCTGGGATGGGCCGCGTTTCCGGCCATCTTTGTGGCGTTGATCCTCCAGGCTGTTTTATTTCAGTTCGGCGGTATTACCGTACTGGGCGTGAATACGGTCATCATGGCATTGCCTTCGGTGATCTGTTATTATCTTTTTTCAAATATAATATTTAAATCGAATTCCCTGGCCATTACAGCCGCGTTTCTGGGAGGCTTTTTATCTGTTTTGTTTTCAGGGCTGCTACTGGGTGTTGCCTTGATATTTACGGAAGAAAGTTTTTTTGAGATGGTCCTTTTGATTGTGGGCGCGAATTTTCCGGTCATGGTGATTGAAGGAATTGTGACGGCCTTTTGTGTAATGTTTTTAAGAAAAGTCCGGCCTGAAATGTTGCCGGGATATGTGAAATAAAGATGAAACGATTATTTATTAAATGGGTCGGGCTGGTTTCACTGGGCTTACTGTTTCTGGCACCGGGGAAAATGGCCTTTGCCCATAAGGTGAATGTCTTTGCCTGGGTTGACGGCAATACCGTGTATTCGGAAAGTAAATTCAATGGCGGCAGAGTGGCAAAGGATGCTCTTGTCGAAGTTTTTGATATGAATGGTGAAAAACTTCTCGAAGGCCGGACAGATGACAAGGGAAATTTTTCGTTTGCCATTCCCGAAAAAACAGCGATGAGAATCGTTTTAAAAGCAGGCATGGGCCATCAGGGTGAATGGACGATTCCTGTTGAGGAGATTGGCGGTGATGTGATAGCTGATGAAACCGGGGAATCCGGTATGGGCACTCCTGAAAAAATAATTGAGACGCCTGTTTCTGAGGCTGATACGCCCAAAATGCCCAATGCTTTCAATTATCTTTCAAAAGAAGACGTGGCTGGAATTGTTGAAAGGGAACTGGATAAAAAAATGAAGCCGGTTGTCGAAAAGCTGAACCGGCTCCTTGACCCCCATAAGAAACCGTCCGTGTCCGATATCATAGGTGGCATCGGATATATTATAGGCCTGGTCGGATTGGGCGCATATATTAAATCCAGGAAAGAAAAAATATGATCAATGAGCCGTTCGCCTCCGGCAATTCAATTGTCCACAGGCTTGATCCCCGTTTCAGGACGTTTTTTGCGGTCCTTCTGTCAATCGAAGTGGCCCTTTTAAAAGATTTCTCTGCCATGGGTTTCGCCCTTCTTGTTGCCTTTTTTTTAGCAGCATCAGCAAGATTAAATATTCGGGAAGTCATGAAACGCCTTTCCTCAATATTCGGGTTTCTTCTCCTTTTATGGATTGTGATTCCATTGACATATGAAGGAACGCCAGCCTGGCAGGCAGGGTGGCTGACCTGGACCAGGGAAGGCATACACCTTTCTGCCCAAATCAGCCTGAAGTCCACCGCCATCCTGATGATATTCATGGCCCTTGTGGCAACCATGACATTATCCACACTGGGCCGGGCCTTAAAAAGACTATCCATGCCTGGCAAACTGGTTCATCTTTTATTGATGACTTACAGGTATATTTTTGTTATTGGTCAGGAATATCAGCGGCTTTATACGGCCATGCGGATAAGGGGGTTTCGCCCCAGCACCAGTCTTCATTCTTACAAAACCTATGCCTATCTGTTTGGCATGCTGTTTGTGAGAGCCTCCAAACGGGCGGAACGGGTCAATCAGGCCATGATTTTAAGAGGGTTCAATGGCCGGTTCTATAGCCTGGATGATTTTCAGCCCTCTTACAAAAACTGGATTTTTGCAGGGACAATGATGATGATTTTTACCGGGATTTTGCTTATGGAGAACGGGTTGTTATGGCCGATGAAACCATTTTGATTCGTATGGCAGGGGTTTCCTACAAATATCCTGGCAGTCAGCTCAATGCTGTGGATGACCTTTCCATGACATTTGGGAAAAAAGACAGGATCGGCCTTATCGCTCCTAACGGCAGTGGTAAAACAACACTTTTTCATCTGATCATGGGGCTTATCAAGCCGGACCAGGGTGACATTGAAATATTCGGCAAAAAAGTCGTAAAGGAAAAAGATTTTATTCCGGTACGCCAGAAGATCGGGCTTCTTTTTCAGGATTCGGATGATCAGCTTTTCAGTCCCACCGTGATTGAAGACGTGGCCTTTGGCCCCTTGAATTTGGGAAAATCCAAAGAGGAGGCCATAGATATTTCAAAACGAACGCTGCAGTTTTTGGGTCTTGAGGATTTTGCAGACCGGATCACCTTCAAACTTTCAGGTGGCGAGAAGCGTCTTGTCGCCCTGGCCACCATTTTATCCATGGAACCCTCTGTGCTTCTTCTGGATGAACCGACAACAGGCCTTGATTCACGAACCAAAGCCAAGCTGATTGATATCCTGAATCATTTGTCGCTTCCCGGTATCGTTATTTCCCATGAATATGATTTTATTACAGCAGTCACCGACCATATTTACACCATGGAAAACGGGAAGATCAATCTGGATGAAGAACTCCACATTCACAAGCATCATCATGTGCATCAACATGGCAAACAGCCACACAAGCATGTGTGAGAAGCTGATCCCGGTAAATTCCGGATGGCAAAAAGATGGCCGTTTAATGTGAAAATACGGAAATTTTCACTTCCGGTGTGATCAAAAGTGCCGGTGCCAGGGTTTGGATGGTTTTATCCACATACTCGGCGGAGAAGTGGCTTCCCCTGTAATGAAAAAGAGCCTGGGGCAGGCAGCTTAAAAAAGCCCTGGCCACATCCGGATCAAAATGACTGCCGGAATCTTTTTCCAGAATGGCGATGGCTCTTTCAAGAGGCATGGGATCACAGCTCATGATTTCTTTTGCATCATATTTGGGATAATCCCTTTTTGAGGTCAGTGCATCAAACACATCTGCAACGGCAAGAATTTTGGAACCCAGATGCATTTCATCACCGGTCAGTCCGTCTGGATATCCTTTGCCATTCACTTTCTCGTGGTGATGGGCGGCGATATCCGGAACCTCTTTCAATTTGCTCGGAAAGTGAAACTTGTCAAGAATCGATTTTGTTTTCAGCGGATGCGTATTCATTTCTCTTCTTTCTTCATCCGTGAACTGGCCGTTTTTCAGGAGCACATCGTCCCTTATGCCTATTTTACCGATATCATGGAGAAGCGCTGCATATTTCAACACTTCCAGTTCTTCATCATCAAGCCCCATCTGTTTTGCGATCATCAGGGCATATACCGTCACCCGTTCCGAGTGACCTGCTGTAAATGGGTGCCTTGCATCAACGATCGTGGACAGGGTCATGATGGAACTGTCAAAAGAGAGTTTGATTTCTTCATGAAGCAATGAATTTTCCAGAGATACGGCCACCTGAGACGCGAGTCCTTTTAAAAATACCTCGTCATCCCTGCTGAAACGGTCTTGTCCTATCTTGTTAATCACCTGAAGCACACCGATTTTTTCCCCAATGCGATTGATGATGGGGACACATAATACCGATTTTGTACGGAATTGATTTTTTATATCAAAATCCTGATTGAAAAAAGGAAGCTCCCAGGCATCACTGACATTCAAGATCACACCGGTCATGGCCACATGTCCGCAGATTCCCTGGTCAATGGGGACACGGATTTGTTCAACCCCTTCTGCAACTTCAGTCCAAAGTTCCTGGGTTCGCCAGTCAATGACATAAAGGCTGCTTCTTTCCGCATTCATGACTGTGGTGACTTTTCCGATGATCAGGGGAAAAAGCCTTTTATAATCGAGCTCAGACGTCAGATCGTAGGCAACTTCGATCAGGGTGGAAAGACGGTTGTTCAGGTTTGTCTGGGCCTTCTGGAGTTCGTCGTTTTTTTCCTTTAACGCCTTTCCATTTAAATACCGTTCGATTTTGATATTGAATTCATCGACGGTAAACGGTTTTCTGATAAAATCCTTGGCCCCGCCACCGATGATTTTATCGTAGGAGTAATCGGAGCTGTACCCGGTGATGATGAAATCAGGTTGCAGAGAAATTGAATTCAGCGCTTTTTTCATTATTGAAAGGCCATCTGTTTCAGATGCACTGATATCTGAAATGATGATGTCAAAGGTATTTTCCTGAAGCCGCTTCAGGGCGTCGTTGCCATTGTCTACCGTTTCAACAGTGTGGCCCAATGCGGTTACAACCACAGACATTATTTTTAAAAAAGCAGGATCATTTTCAATAATGAGGAATGATTTTGATTTCATTTTTTCATTTTATTATTTTATGGCTTAACATGCAATATTTATTTGGATTTCAAGGTGCTTGACCGCGTGGAAAATATGTTTCCGTATTACTTGGTGCCAAACTGAAGCAACCATTCCTTGTTTTCGGACTCGATAATCACATAATCCTCGTCAATAAGGGCAATGGTTCCGCGATCAACACTGCTGCCTTGTTTGACGATTTTATTGTTGATCACAGCAATTCGCCGGTGCGGGTCTTTTGACCATGAAATGGCCTGAAGGGTCAACCAGGATGAATCTGTAATTTTTTCAATTTCAGGCGGAGTATCCTGATTCTTGTCATCGGCATGTGCGGTCATCGCAGGTTGAATCGGGGGGGCTTCACGTTCTTCGGGTTGAACCGGAAGCGTTTCAGTTGTTTCAAATTTTTTGGGGGCAATAGCTGCCGGCTCCTCGTCATCAACGATCGTTTGCAAGGGGTCTTTTTCCGGGGTTACGGAGATGTCACCCCTGTTTGCGCGTATAACCTGATTTTGTTCCGGAATGTCGGAAGGGCTTTTTTCAGCGGTTGATAAAACGGTTTCTTCAGAAAGAGGGTGTTTGTTTTCATCCATATTGAAATTTTTGACCAGCCAGAAAATGGCAATGAAGGAAAGCAGGCAGGCCGTCACCTTCCCAAAAGCATTAAAAAACGACTTGAGAAACTCGGCACGGACCTGTTTTGATGGGCTATTTTTAGGGCTTTCCTGCGCTTCTTTACCTGAATCTGAGGTTTCTTCTTCGAGTCTTTGAAGTGCCTTTAATATGGAACTCAATTGTTCAACCCTCGCGCTGGGATTAATGTTTATTTTAAAAAATTGAACCTTATCAGATCCGTCTGGTCAGGATAGAATATAATATACATAATTAAAATGACACAGAGCAATAGCAAAAACATAAGGCCAGGGTTTCTCCTTTCAGGTGCAAAATATTTTCCGGAGATATTTTTGCTTTCAAGCTCGATGATGGCTTTTTGCACAATTTTTCCTGTGATGGCGTTCTTTTTTTCAACATAAGCTGCAAGAAACGCCCTGTCACAGAGAATGTTTATCAGTCTCGGGATGCCGCCCGAGTAGCGGTAGATTTTTCTGAACGCGGAATTGGAAAGTGTCACCTGGGGTTTTTGAGATGCCACATGAATGCGATGCAAGATATAATCCCGGGTTTCTTTCAAATCAAGCGGGAAAAGATGGCACCGTATGGTGATCCTCTGGGCGAGCTGCCTCATTTCATGGGAGTTGATAATGATATCAAGTTCCGGCTGGCCCACAAGAATGATCTGAAGCAGTTTTTGTGTGGACGTCTCCAGGTTGGACAGAATCCGCAGCTGTTCGAGTACGTCTTTGGAAAGATTCTGGGCTTCATCGATGAGAAGCACGATATTTTTCTTTTTTTCTTTTTTTTTCAGAAGGAACTGGTTGAGGTGATCGATCAGTTCCTTGGTATTGTCTGCCCTGGAATCAATTTCAAACTCATCGTTTATGGCTTTGATAAGCTCCACAGACGAGAGATTGGGGTTGAAAATATAGGCCACTTCCGTATTTTTATTAAGGCTTTCAAGAAAGACCCGGCAAAGCGTCGTCTTCCCGGTTCCCACTTCGCCTGTGATTTCCGCAAAACCCTCTCCGTGGGATATGGCATATTTGAGGTGGGCCAGGGCCTCTTCATGGTATTTGCTTAAATACAGATAGTTCGGGTTGGGAACCAGCTGAAACGGACGCTCCCTGAGGCCGAAGTATTTGTGGTACATGATTCGTTGTTTTACCTGTAACTATTTGATATTAAATAAAAAAAATATATGATACGATTTTTCGAGTATAATTGGGTCAAAACCGGGTGTCAAGGAATTAAAGTATGGGATCCGGGTAACCTTATTTGGAAATGGTTGTGTTCCAATTCAGATAGAAATCGTTCTTTCAGTGCGTAATTAATAATTTATGCAGATGATTCGCAAACGCGTTCCGTTCTCTTTGGCTTAACGCGGGTGGACCGCCTGTATCAATTCCACTTGCTCGCAGCGTGTCCAAAAAATCTCTCATATTCAGGCGTTCTTTGATATTGTCCTCAGTATACAGCTCTCCACGGGGGGTGAGCGCATAACCTCCCTTTTCAATCACTTCCGCTGCCAAAGGGATGTCACTTGTGATGACAAGATCACCAACGCTAAGCCTTTTAACGATCTCTTTGTCGGCGGCATCAAAACCAGATGCGACTTGAAGCAATTGAATGCAGCGCGAAGGCGGTATGCGCATCGGTTGATTAGCCACAAGTGTCAGCAGCATCCCTGTACGTTCAGCTGCTCTAAACAAAATGCTTTTGATCACCACAGGGCATGCATCTGCATCTACCCATATTTTCATTTAAAATCTCTGCCTCTTCTGTATGTTTCGCTCCGAGTTAACGCGCCGTGTGGCCTAAATTTTACGCGGAATCCTTTTTCTATTTGAATCACAGACTTCATTTTCGCTTTTTTTTGAAGGATAATTTCTACAAATCGCCGATCGTGCTTCATATACACCACAAGAATAGTCGCCATTATGCTCATTTAAGAAAATACAATCACCGTTTTCTTTGAAGTCTAAAAAATATTCTTCAACTGCCCCATATTTTTGATTCGTAAACGCATCTGACGGTAATCCTGTCAGCTTTTCTAACGCGAAGATTTCATATTGAGATAATTCTACAAAAGGGTAATTTTGACAGCATTCCCCGCATTTTTTACATATCTCACTGGTTATTATGTTCGCCACTGCCGAATATATCCTAAAATTTATAACCCGTTCTCGTAATTAACACAGCCACGGCAGCTGAAATCAGATGGGACACGCCTTGGCGTTAATTATTTGCATTTTTTATCGTAAAAAATTCCGGTAAAATAATTGAGCGATCGTAACAAGAACGATGAAAAGAAAAACAGGACGAATAAATCCAGCACCTTTTCTGATTGCCATTCTCGAGCCGGAATTAGCGCCAATGACCTGCCCGACCGCCATAATTACGCCTATCCGAATATCAACATTTCCAGATAATGTAAAAACGCTTAACGCTACCAGGTTACTGGTAAAATTCATGATTTTCGTAACGCCAACCGCTTTGGTAAAGGTATGGCCCAGAAAGAACAGCAAACTCGCTGCCCAGAACATGCCGGTCCCCGGACCAAAAAATCCATCATAAAAACCCAATAACACGCCAAAAATGATGTAATAAACAGACGTGTTGATTTTGGCTTTCCGATCAACATACCCCAGTTTTCTTGAGAAAGCCATATAGAGAAAAACAAACAACAGCAGAAACGGAACCAATCGACCCAGGAACTGGGGATCTAACTGTTGAATGATGAAAGAACCGGTAACAGCGCCGATGAACGTGGTGAGGATTCCCAGTCCGCATTCTTTTAAAATGACGTTCCCTTTTCGGGTGAAATTAATCGCCGCAGTGCAGACCCCAAAAGTCGCCTGGAGCTTATTCGTCCCCAACGCCACTTGCGGGTTGATGCCAAGAGAAAGCAATACCGGCAATGAAATGAGCCCCCCGCCACCTGCAATGGAGTCAATAAACCCTGCGAACACCCCGGAAAAAAACAGCAACAATCCTATTTCATAAGTGAGTTGCATACGGTTTCCCCAATCGGCACATAAAAATGCGGGCTCCTTGAGGCGCATCTTTGCATGATCTATGACAGCATGGATCGCAGACGGTTCTGAATGATTTCTTCAGCTTCGGACATGATCCGGTCAATCAATTCCCTGCAAGTTGGGATATCGTGAATCAAACCGGCTACCATACCGCAAGACCAGGCCCCGGCATCCATATTCCCTTCCTTCATTATTTTCGGATACACGCCAACCACTTCCTCTAAAATATCTTCAAATTGAATCGTGTTACCTAACATCGCCTCCTTTTGCAATAGTTTCTCAACAGCAGGATTGTTCATGACACGCTCCGTGTTTCGAAGCGGTCGCATGATCAAACGGGTGTCCAATTCCGAGGCTGCGACAATGGCTTTTTTCACATTTTCATGCACGGGCGCTTCTTTGGTTGCGATAAACCGGGTTCCCATATTGATACCCTCTGCACCGAGACTGAGCGACGCAACCAGGCTCCTTCCATCTGCCATTCCACCGGAGGCTACAAATGGAATTGTCAGTTCTTCCCCGGCTCTTGGCAGGAGAATCATATTGGGGATGTCATTTTCACCCGGATGCCCGCCGCACTCAAACCCATCGATAGACACCGCATCACAACCTAATGTTTCAGCTTTCAGCGCATGCCGGACAGACGTGCATTTGTGAATAATCTTAATGCCGGCATTTTGTAATCTGGACAGATACGCCTCAGGATTACGACCGGCAGTTTCCATTATTTTGACACCCCCGTCGATTATCGCGTCAATGTAGCCTGGATAATCAGGGGAAGTCACCGTTGGAAGGAAGGTTAGATTAACGCCAAATGGTTTATCGGTCATCTGGCGGCAACGGGCGATTTCCTTTGCAAGATCGGACGGTGTTTTTTGCGTTAACCCTGTGATGACGCCAAGGCCACCGGCGTTTGACACGGCTGCTGCCAGTTCAGCGAAACCGACATAATGCATCCCACCTTGAATGATGGGGTGTTTGATGCCAAAAAGTTCTGTAATTTTTGTTTTCATAGGCGTTCCTTTGCTCACTGACTGCAGGTCCACGAAATACAACCGCTACTTTGGGTGGTTCCGAAAGAGGCCGGACACTTTCATCTTCGTAAACGTTCTTAACGGCCCAGAAGACAGCATTGGCCACTTTAGGCGATTCTAAACTGACGTCAAAAACGGCTTTGACTCCCTTTACACCATTCAGGGCGGCGTATTCCTCTGATGAACCTGAGGTTGCCGTCAATGCGACAAACAGTGTGGCGATCAAAAATGGCCCCCAAGTGACGAAAAAAAGTTTTTTGATTTATGTGCATTTTTGTTCTTCTTGTTTGAAATTTTTATCTCTTAACTACGATAAGCATGATTACGCTAGAATAAAATCGTGGTCTGACCGGCCCTTTAATGGGCGACCAAAGTAGTTTAAAAGTAGCTTTATCCTTATTCGTTATGCGCTATGATTTATTTCTTTTATCAAAATGACCAGCCGGTGGAGATGTTCTTTTCCTGGTGGAAAAACTTATTGAATCTGTCGGGCAGACCTCCCTGCATGTATAGCAGGCAAAACAATCCGGTATTGTCTTTCTGTCGCGTTTTAGAATAGCACCCATTACTGTCGAAGGGCAGGCTGTGGCGCATTTTTGGCAGGCGATGCAGGTTTCATAGTTTACACTTATTTTCGCAAGGCTAAATCTTTCAACAATCCACCCCACAAGACCAAACGGGCAGCAAAGGTGGCACCATGGGCGATAAATGAACAAGCTGGCCAACCAAAGCAATCCCACGAACACCCCGCCCGACAGCCCCAGATATGCAGGTTTAAATATCTTGAAAGGATCAATTGGCTCAATGATATCAATAGTCCATGAAAACGCTACGAAGGTAAATACACAAAGAAACATAACGCGGATTGAGTTGGTAAGGGCAAAGGGTAACTTGATTTGCCTGCCAATTATTGGCTTTCGTTTGTCTGTCTGATTGATATGGAAAATCAAATCCTGCAGGGTGCCAATCTGACAGCCCCATGCGCAAATATATTTGTTGGCAAGAAACACGATCGCCAGAAATATTGCCAAGGCTATCATTCGCGGGGGGAAAATAACATGTGCAGTGCCATAGAGGTGAATAGCGTCCTTTACTGTTCCCATGGGGCTGGGGTCTGCGCCCAAAATAACGCCAAAGATCAAGACAGCGGCAAACAGCAGCCATTTCCTGAGGCTGGCCGTAACCTTTCGGTTTCTCAAAAGAATAAAAGTCGTACCCAGAAAGGCAAACCAAAGAGCAAACTTTAATGGAATTTTAATCCAGTTTTTGCTGGCGCTTTCCGATGCTAAAGCAAATTTTTTGTTCACCATGGAAGAAATCTGATCAGCCGTGCCGTATTCACTCAACTTCTTTTCCAGGTCAGATTTATCCTTAAGTCCGAAAATGGCCTTCAAAATATTGTTTGGCAATTCGTTAGCCCGGCCAAACTGGGTAACTGTCATTTCTTTTTCAATCTTGAGCTCGCTGGGTTTTGGCCGCGCTTCAGGTTTCCCACCCCAAATTCTATTGGAGACAGCGGACAAACCAACAATAAGAGCAGCCAAAGCAACAAGCAATATCAGCGTTTTTGAAGATGAATGATTTGTCATCGGTTTTCACCTTGAATGGAATGAAGCTTCTGTAACACACTGTTTAGGATCGCTGCTAATCAGCCTCTTGGTTTTTTGCGTCGGCTGAATTAGCCTTGTGTACGCCCGGCATGGGCATCAGCTGATAGGGTGAGTCCTTATAGCTGAGTCACTGTTAAAAATCCTTAACATGAACTATTAGTTAATGGCAAGGGCTTTCGCTTTAAGCGACAGCGTCTCGGGGAGAGCATTATCGCGAGGAGACGTCTGGAGGACTCGGAGCCTTGCGGAGCGGCGAGTCGGAGGCGAGAGTGGTTGAAATTGTACTTGAGATGGTTTGTAGAATAATCGATTGTTATGAATAGCACGCCTGGCGGGATACCGAATATGTTTTATATTGAGATGGATATGCTTACCTGAATTATCTTGAAAATCCACTGGTCGTTCAAATCAAAGAAAAGGAATTCGTCAATCAGGTGAAAATGTATGCCAAGATTGGAAAAAATTTTTAAACCGGCTTGTTTTTGGTTCTGTCGTAAAGTTTACAAGCTGGTCCCTGTCGGGCATGAATTTTAAATTGTTGAGTAGCCATGGAATAAAGTAGCTATTTTTATTGAGCATTTACACTATCAAAAATGCGTTTCGAAAACAATCTCCCAGCTGCCTGGGTGTACGCATATTTTATTTACCCGAAATAGGTCTCCACATGTTGTATTCATAAACACATTGACACTCAATAGCCGCGTTTATATATTGCACATTACCAAAGGAAATGTCTTATCCTATCACATTCAAGTTGTCTCGACAGTTGATATTGAATTTCATAAATTAATGAGAGGCATACATGCAGTCAAATTCAGGAAAAAACAAAAGATCAAGCTTGTATAAATTAGCATTTGTGTTGTTGGCCGTCGTGCTAAGCATGGCTTTAATTGTTGGTTGTGGCAATAATGACGATGATGATTCACATAGCGAATCTGCTATAACAGGAAAAACAGTTACAACAGGCTATGGCGATTTGAAAGGGACGGCAACCAGCGATGTCTGGATCTGGAAGGGGATTCCATACGCAGCTCCGCCGGTGGGTAACTTGCGATGGAAAGCACCGACAGATCCGGATGCATGGGATGGTGTGCGGGATGCCGGCCAAGCCTGTGACGAATGCTTGCAGCAGGTTTACACTTCGCAATGGTTTCCAAGCAATGCATTTATCGGGAGCGAGGACTGCTTGTATTTGGACATTTACGCGCCACGCACAGAAGACACAGATCTTCCGGTTTATGTATATATTCATGGCGGATCTGGTAACTTCGACTCAGCTAAGAAGTATGATGGTAGCGCCCTGGCTGAAAGAGGACACATAATTGTGGTGTATGTGCAATATCGCCTCAATGCAATGGGCTTTATAACCCATTCAGCGCTTCGTCAAAATGGCAATGACTTGGATGATTCGGGTAACTATGGTCTCCTGGATATTCAAAAAGCCCTTGAGTGGGTTCAGGAAAACATAGCCGCTTTCGGCGGGGATCCTGATTTGGTAACTGTCGGTGGCCAGTCTGCCGGAGCCCACAATATAATGAATTTAATCGTATCACCCGTAACAACTCAATTTGCTACGGATCTATTCCGTGGTGCGTTCATGCAAAGTGTTGCCGGACCCGGAACAATGACACTATCTACTGTATCAGAGGCTGATGCGAGAACCAATACAACCATTGATGGTCTGTTGATCAGAAATGGTCTGGCTGCAGATGCAACAGCCGCGGTCACCTATAGGGCTGGTATGAGCGACTTCAAGGCCTAAATATCATCGATCAGGAAATATATGATAAAGAGGTTGTCTCCTTCTGTTGATCTTTTTCATAAAAAAAAAAGTAAAATTAACTTTACTCTCCTGTTAAGCCTGATAGAAACAGAAAGGATCCATATCTTTGAATACATTCAAGCCATGACTGTGGGTTATTGCCAAACACCCCCGGCATGCTGCATTCAAGTCGCAATTCAGGCAGGCGTCACTTCCCATTCGGTATTTTTTGGCAAGGTCGGAATGATAAATTTCAAACAAGGAATTTTTTCGGATATTGCCGATGAGTGAAGGGAACTTTCTGCAGGCATGTACCTCGCCATCGGGTAGTAGAGAAACAAAATTGAATGCCGCACCGCAGCCGTAACCGGTGCATCCACCAAACAGCTCATGCCCGTTTTCTTTTCGCACGATATTGATCAGATTGTCTTTCAAACCCAGTATTGGACTCTGTTCGGCCGCTTCTTCATATTCTTTTAAAAAAGCAATGAATCTTTCCTTTTTCGGCATCATAAGGCGTTTGCCTTCTCCGACGGTGGAAAGCCGGTTGAAGGTAAAAAAATCAGCATGGCCCGTGAGCAGTTCTCCCAGAGGCAGAACCTGATCCAGATTGTCATGGGTCAGCGTGAGCATGACCATCGTAGAAATACCCATCTGTCTGAGGTGGTCTAAAAACGCAATCGATCGTTTAAAATGACCTGGTCCGCGAATATAATCGTTGTGGTCTTCAAGACCTTCCAAGCTGATCTGGAAAAATAGTGGTTTTACGATTTCAACCAATTTTTCAATCTGATCTTTAGGGGTAGGATTGCCGAGTATAGCGACGCCGAAACCTCTGTCTGATGCTTCTCCGTAAATTTTTGAAAACGGCGGATATAGAAGTGGATTTCCTCCGGTAAAGGTTACCTGACCGCCCACATTCATCCGGCTGCAGAAGTCATAAAAATCTTCGAGAATTGAAAGCGCCGTGTCATATGGCATGGGTTCACGATCGCTGCGATCGTAGCAGTGTTTGCAACGAAGATCACACGCCTGGGTAATGTGCCACTGGAGTGTGAACATATCCGTGGATTTAAAAGGTTCCATTTCGTTGGTGAATGGAGGTAAAGGTAACACATCTCGTCGGATTTTGGATGGCGGTGACAACAGGATACCCTGCTTGATTGCGTTTTTCAAAGTTGTCTGAATTGCCCTGACCGGAATATTACCCATGACCGCGGCGTCTAAAGGATCAATCTGCTCAACACTAATTTTTAATGCCAAAAGATCGATATCCGTGGCGTCACGAATATGGAATCCCTTTGTTTCAGGATGGTGCCAGATGATGACGTGGCCTTTGGAAGCTTCCGGTTCTGCGCAAACCCTTCCGTTCATAGGGGCTTCCACCAGGTTGGCCATATTTTTCCAGTTAACTGGAATAAGGGTAAGCGTCGGGTTGACAACCAACTTTTCGGGTGGTTCGTCAGGAAGGGCATTTTTTGTTTTTGTTTGATGCCAAACCCATTCCAATCGGGCAAGATCATCAATATAATCCGGCATAAAAAAAATGGGTTTCAAAGAAGCGATCGTGTCAGGGAACAATTGGGGTGCGAATTGTTTATCCAATGCCGCCATGACCTTGTCCCAGGATTCCATCCCAAGGATATGGCGGCAATTGGAAAAGATCTGTTGATACTTTTTGCTAAATGGATTTGACACAATGTTCCATTAAAATACGAAAAATGCATTTTTTCAAGCGGTCTGAAACCGGTCACGCAAACTGCGTGTGAACTTAGGAGCTTCAGCCGCTTTTGGCGGGTTTTTCTTGCTTTACATCGTCGGTGCCACCGGCACCGGAAGAACCACCACTTCAGCCACTTTTGGAGCTACCTGCTCCTTTTTTTTCGCCGCTTCATCCGCTAGATGAGCAGCTGTCGAGGATAAATGTCGATCCTGTAATCAGGCCGGCAACGCAGAAACCTGCAAGGATCTTTTTAAGGTCTTTTACTTCCATAATGATCTCCTATCAGGTTAAATGTGAAATGCAGTTTATTCCCCCCGGGATGAGGAACACAAAAAGCGAAACGGAACGGTAGGTGGTATATCAATAATTTCTATTGTTTCGCCAAATAAGATTAAAAATTTCTATATCAAACACTGAGTTGACTGTCAATTCCGAATATACTTAAAAAAGGTATATCCTGTCCTTAAAGGGAAAGATAGGGACGTTGTTGACAAATTATACAAAATGTCATCTCCGTCTTAAAATCTGTGCAATCCCGGATGTCGAGATCCCCAAGTATCTTGCCGTTTCCGCTAAGGATAGGCCATATCGGTTAACAAGGATTAGCGCAATTATCTTTCTTATTTTGGGTAGAGGTGAAATACGACTTCCAGACCGAAGCATCGTGACTGTGATGTTCTCCTTTTTGCAACACTCTTGAATTCTCTTTTCGATACGTTCGCCTAAATCTGCAGACGGCAACTGATATTTTATCTTTTCATCGGCCTGACAAATCATTTCGGATACAAAACTCCCGCTACCGAGAATCCTATCATCTCCTTCCGTTTTTTCTCCATTCTTTCTCATGGATTTTACAGCCGACCACCCTCCCATGGAACGGATCAATCCGCCGCCTGTCAGATCCGGCCTCTTGCCAAGTTCAATTCCCTTTTTGATATACGACCGATAGGATTTTTTGGCATTTTCTTCTGTTTGACCGAACCATTTTAAGACATCATCCCTGTCCTGCCAATCAACCTGATATTTGCCCACAACACCGGAATGACCACACCATTTATAATTGTCCAGCTTACTAATGGTTTTCACCAGTTTAGCCCTCAGCGGATTTAAATGGATATACCGGACGAGTTCCATGAAATAAGGTTCTTCTTCACAAACAATCGATTTTATCGATTCTGGAATAAATGGCCATAACGTTTATGTCTCCTATTGTAAGATATGGCATAGCCGGACAGCAAACGCCGCATGAATGTTGGCAGGCCTGAAGAACCGCTCCTCAGTAAAATATGGGCATGATTGCTCATCAAGGCCCATGCATAAATTGATATTTAAGAATAAATAATAGTCTCTGCCGATTTGACGAATCGGTCAGATAAGTAAAACCCGAAAAATCTTCACGGAAAAATGCTATGCGAAAAGTGATTGAAAAGCAAATGAAAATT
>Ga0180007_10000116_pt1 | contig 141862 bp, 112 predicted proteins | sample MM_PC_MetaG_FD_121122 | JGI IMG/M metagenome (GOLD analysis project Ga0180007, IMG submission 121122) | Groundwater microbial communities from the Aspo Hard Rock Laboratory (HRL) deep subsurface site, Sweden - MM_PC_MetaG | ecosystem: Environmental > Aquatic > Deep subsurface > Groundwater...
AGATTTTAAAATAAATTGTTTAATTCCGGAAAGCCATATCCTGGAGTTGAACCAAAATTTATTAACTCCCGGTGGCAAATTATACTTCAATCGAATTAATGTGGGCTGCTTAGAGAAATCAACTTTTTTAATTATTTGAGCTGTTTCTCCCACATACATTTTAGAAATATAATAACGATATAAACTTTCAACTCTCGTTTTATCGAGTAAATATTTTAAATCCGGATTTGATTTTTCATCTTCCTTTAAATAATCCAGATGAAAAATATAATGTTCCAGTTTATTATATAATTTCTTTGAATTGACAGCTTTATAAAGTTCGTTCGAATCTTGTCTATAAAAGGCCAACGGTTTGTTTAAAAAAGCGACTTTATATTTAACCGCAATTCTTAACCAAAGATCAAAATCTTCCCCTAATTTTAATTCAGGTTTGAATCCCCCTGATTCTTCAAATATTTTTTTAGGTATAATAACCGATGAAGAGGTAAGAGGCATACACATAGTTTTTGAGTAAACTCTAAAATAATTAATTAAGCCGTGCTGAAAATCGGAATCAAGTCCAATTGTAGCATGCTTTTTAATCCCATATTTAACAAGAGAATATTTACAACCATACAAACCCGCTTCGGGATAATCTTTAATAAGTTTATTCATTTCAGATAAATAATTAATATCCCACCAATCATCAGCATCCAAAAAACAGATGTAATCTTTAGTTGCTTCTTTCACTCCGTTATTTCTAGCCCAGGAAACCCCGGAGTTATTTTGATTAATTATTTTAATCCTATGATCTGAATAACTCCCTATTTTCTCTAAACTATCATCTGTTGAACCGTCATTTACTATGATTAATTCAAAATTTGAATAACTTTGCCCCAAAACAGAATTAACCGCATTGAGTATATAAGGTCCTTTGTTATAGAGGGGTATTATTATTGAGAACATATTAGAAATAATATTCTATATTTTTTATTATAATAGTTTTAATTGTTTTGCGACTTCAACTTTACAGATAAAATAATTATAATCATCACTTGCAATTATTTTCTGAACTAATTCTGGACGGGGTCCTTTATTAAGTTTAAAATAGAGATATCCGACATCATCCAATATAGACTGAACCTCAGCGCCCAACTCATCAGTTAAGATCTCAATTAACATAGTTGGAGCGAAATTACGCAGATATTCCCCCATTCCAACCAAAACTTCAGCCTCGAAACCCTCAACATCAATTTTAATCAAATCAACTTTGGATAATTTTTCCTGTTTGATGAAATCAAATAACGTAACAGTTTTAATTTGAAAAGCTAATATTTCTTTGGTCGAGTGATCTTTAGCGAATTTTTCATCGAGTGAAGCTGAATATACATTTTTTTCGGTCTTTTCACTAAATATTTGTGAATAACCGGTTTTATTTGAGATTGCTATATTGTGAATATCAATATCGTATTTATTTAATTTGCAATTACTGCTATAATAATTATAAACATGAGCCACCGGCTCAAATCCGATTACTTTAATATTTGGATTTACGGATTTAGCAAGGAGAGAATAAAAACCAGTATTAGCTCCAATATCAAGAACAACTTCGGAATATTTTACCATTTCAATCCATAGATCAACCGACTGCCTCTCCCAATTAGCGCCTTTACCCAGACCGTACCAGAATAATAGATTTTCCCTGGAAAATCCGCGTTTATTAAAACCATTCATACGAAAAGAATAACCATTATAGTTTACTGGAAATGATCCGCCAAAATAGAGTTTATGGGCTATTTTTAGTGGGGGTTTGTAAAACATTTTTATTAAAAGAAATAAATATTTTTTACCAGGTATTAACTGATATAAATTATTAAATAACTGTTTCAAAATTGATTTCATTCGAGTGTCTATTCTCTATTTTTATGACTATAGGTAATGAATATGTGTTTTTTTTATAGATGTTTCTATTTTTTCTAATTTAAATAGTATTCTCTCAACAATAAAAACCAACCACTTTGTTATTTTGAATCGATTAAGTCTTTTCATACTGATAATATAATTTGCATATCGATCATAATCAGCCAGAATATTCACCGGTATCGTTTCTTTTAATACTTTCCTGCGTTCATTTTCTTGTAAAATATTATTGGTGTTACTTTTACCTGTCATATCAAAATATGTTAAATCAATATCTTTATAAGCGACCTTAACATTGTGCATTCCAACAACAGTCATAAAGAACTTCCAATCGGAAACAATTTGTAGATTTTCATCATAAAGACCAAAAGTGTCAAATAAACTTCTTCTAATGTAAGTTGACGGATGATTTAGAGTTCCCTTATAAAATGTTAGCATAGAAATTGTAGGGATCTTTCTATTATAAAGCACCCGATTTTCATCCATTTTTTTAATCATATTACCATAATAAATATCACATTCTGGCATATTTGATAACATACTTGAAGTAACTGTTGGTGAAACCAAAAAATCACCGGAATTTAAGAACTGACAAAATTCACCATCCGCGGCTCTGATACCTTTATTCATCGCGTTATAAACGCCATTGTCCGGCTCACTGATCCAATACTTTATTCGATCGGCATATTTTTTTATCACATCAATACTTCCGTCTGTAGAGCCTCCGTCAATAATTATATATTCAAAATCTTGGGAGGTCTGAGAAACTACACTTTCGATAGTTTTTTGAAGACCCAACACATTATTGTAATTGATTGTAATAATGGAAAGTTTAATTTTATTCACTCTCAAAAAATTATTGCCGAATTTTTTATTGTATTTTGAATTTAGAATTGTAATGTGAGATCAATTCATCACTTATTTGCCCTAGTAAACCTCTATAATTATACTTTTTTAAAACCCATTCTTGCCCTTTTGATGCAATATCTTCACGTACAAGATCATTGTTTATATAGAAGTTTATTTTTTCAACACACTCTTCAACATTATTATAGGTATCTAAAAAATCTTTCCAATCAATTAAGGATTCACTGTACCTGGTAAGAAGAAAGGATCCGACACCTAAAACCTCAAATATTCTCTGATTTACTGCTTTACCATTAGCGGCAACACCATAATCATTCATAACAATTTTAGATTGTGCATAAATTTCGAACATTTCTCTACCGCCGGCTTGTCCTCGATGAGATTTGGCAAGCAAAGGGTATTTTTTATCAAAATCTCCAGTTTTATACCCCCACCAATAAAATTTTATTTGATTCCCTAATTCAGCGAGTAATTTTTCATAGAAATTAGTTCTATCAACAAAGCCGTAATAGTCACCAAGTCCACCTATAAAAGTGATATCATATATTTTGGTAGAAAACTGTATTTCATCTGTTATTCTTTTATCAAATCCATTTGAATTTGAAAGAGTTTTGATATTATTTGCCTCGAAAAAATCTTTATATGAATTTATATTTGTGTAGATAAGATCGAACGAAAGGGGTGACCAATCTTTAGGAATTCCACAATCCATCCTCGAAACGAGAAGGCAATTATCTTTGAATTGTTCCCAAAATTTACTTCTTATAGTAGATTGTTCTCTAACATAAATCACGTCCGGTTTTTCAATCTTAATAATTTTTTTAAGTAATCTTTCGTTTAAGGAAATGTTTTTTAAAAAATATTTATTCATTATTTTATAGAATAGTTTATACAAAAAAAATAGGCCGCCAAAATATCGATTACCGCATTTATCTAAATATACTCTATTCCCTAAAAATATTTCTTTAGCATCCCAACCGTGTACTGAAAGATTATATGAATAAAAATCCGAAAAATTCATTCTTAACGATATAACCCATTTGTGAAATTCTTCATAACTCATTTTTTGAATTTCACTAAAATTATCTCTTATTTTAGAATTGATATAATCTGCGGGATAAAGAGTGTCGAATTTAAGTAGTTTCATTTTATTGCAAAGGCCTTGTGATCATATTTCAAGATTTTGAAGATAGTTCAATTTTATATAAACTAATTTTATGAACGAGTTTATTTTAGGTACTTTTGGGCATTGGGTCCAACATTGAATAAAAAATCAATTATTGACAGATTATATATAAACTCACCCCACAATTGGTTATATACAGGATGAATAAAATTATAAATATCACACTGAATTCCTTCTGCCGAAAATTTTTCTGATTCTTGATAATTTTTACTACCGAAACCCGCCAAATAATTTGATGCTTTTAATTCTTTACAAATACTGATGAGTCTATCTGTTGAGTCTCCTACTGTTGATAACGAGCTCGAAAAAACGATTTTATTATCAAATCCCATATAGCTACAAAACGTTTTTATTAAATTTACATTCACTTTCACTAGATTTGATTCGTTATCCAAATTAGAATCAATAATATCAAATATTTCACTGAAATATTCGGATTTTCCATAATTTGTCCTGATAGAGGATTTAATTTTTGAAAAACTTTTAGTATGGTTTATTATTTCAACTTCGTTTATCTGCTGTCCAAATTTACCTGAATGCTTTACCGGTTGAGTTAACCATTGCTCCCCATTTTGGGATTTAATTTTATTACGATTTATAAAACTGTTCTTTGTAAATTGTACGTCATCAAGCATCACAAAAACGTCAGCTTTCATAATTTTATAAAAAAAGCCAATCCAGGGAATAAAATTAGGTTGATGTATTGCAACTGTCATAGTTTCTCGATAAGATTAATTAATTTTTCTGCGATTAACTCTGTCTCTTCTTTTTTTAATGTGGGATAAATTGGAAGGCTAAGAATTGATTTTAAGTTATTCATCGTGTTGGGAAAATTATTGTCATTGAGGTCTAACATCTGATGCATCCCCTCGAGCACACCATAACCACATTTTACCCCTTCGCTTTCCATGCCAAATTTAATAATGTCAATTTTATTTCCAACTCTGACCGGATATCTATAAAAACAAGCTTCGCATTTATTTGCGAAATCTGTTTGAATTAGAGGATGATTATCAAAATACTCATCGTAAAAAGAGGCCAGTTCTTTTCTTTTTAAGATAAACTCATTATTTTTTTGTAATTGTGAATTGGCCAAAGCAGCTGGAAGATTGGTCATATGATAATTGTATGCCAAATATTTATGAAGTTTTTTATGACCATAATACCTAAAGTTTTTAATTGTTTCTATAAATTGCTCATTATCGGTCAAAATCATCCCACCATCGCCGCTGCATATCATTTTACTGGCATAAAATGAGAATACACTTAACTGTCCAAAGTTTCCGAGTAATTTTCCCTTGAAGGAACCGCCAATCGCCTGCGCGCAATCCTCAATAACTGGTATTCCTAAAGAAATAATTTCTTCGATAGGTGCAGGAAATCCGAAGGTATGAGGCACAATTATCGCTTTAGTCCTTTTCGAAATTCTTTTATGCAAATTATCCGCCGAGATATTGAAAGAATCTTTATCAACATCTATAATAATTGGTTTTGCTTTTAATAGTAGGATTGGATTTAGTAAAGCCGAGCAAGTGTAAGATGGAATTATAACCTCATCATTCTCTCCGACCTCCAAAGAAATTAATGCTAAGTGTATAGCTGAAAATCCACTTGAAACCGCGGCGGCATATTTTCTATTATATTTTTTACGAAAGGCTGATTCAAGAATTTCGACATTTTCTCCATCCTCTAGGTGTCCACTTGTCAGAACATTCACAACTACGTTTATATCAGAATCATCTATTGTAGGTTTTGAATGTAATATCATCATATTCCCCAAAGCTCGTTCGCTTTTAAATATTTTGCTGGATTGCCAACAAATACTGAGTTTTCCGGAACATTTTTAAGCACAACTGCTCCCGCACCAATTATAGAATTCTTGCCAATATTAATTCCTGCCGTAATAACCGCATTCGGTCCTATATAAACGTGGTCTTCGATATTTACTTTCCCGCATATTGTAACAGATGGCGATACATAACATAAATTTCCCAGAGATGAATCATGTTCAATAACTGAATTTGAGAATATTATATTTTCATCACCGACACTGGCTTTTGTGTTTATAATTACGCCAGGACAAATTAAATTCCCTACTCCAATACTGATTTCATTTGACAAAAAACAATTTGGATGAATAATGTTGATAGTTTTTGCCCCTTTTTCTTTTAACAGCTTGGAATAATAAATTCTATTTTTTATTGCATTTATATTGCCCAAACAATTAAAATATATAGTTCCATTACTGGCTGAAACGACATAATTTGATATAGCATCTTTTATTAAGTGGTTATTATAAATTTTATTTATTTTCTCAATGGAATCATCGTAAATGGTTGAGACTGAAATATCTTTTTTATAATTTTGAATTATATCCAAAGCGATTGAACAAACTCCACCCAATCCCAATAAATTTAACTTTATTCCATTATCCATCTAATAACCTCAAAAACTTCTGCATATTCTTTATTTACTTGCACACCGCGAATCCTGGCCAAAGATTTTATAAATTCAGCATTCGCATAGGACCTATGTTTTTGTGAATGGTATTCTGATAATGCTTTAATTTTAATTTGTATATGGGATTCATCGAGAGTAATAAATGCTGTTGTATTAAAAGTAAAATTATTCCATGGCATTTCATAACAAAGTATTGTACTGTTTTTGAAAGCTCTTATTCCCTCAAATGCGATTGTATAATGATCCTGATGAATATCATTTACAGATGGCATAAATACTATATCGGGAGATATATGATTTCTAACTTTAATAATATCTTCCAGTATTTCCTGCCTCTTATAATTAAAAGTTCTAACGTCGTAATCAAACAATATTAAATTTTCCGGTTTGATTCCAAGTACTTTGGTCGCGGCTTTTACCTCTGTGATCAAAATATCGGAGGGAAATTCTTTGGCTACCGACTGCTGGCAAGCTGAAAACGCAGCGTAATAAACCTCATTACCCTCGTTTATCATTTTACTAATTGTTCCACCACAACCAAACTCACCATCATCTGTGTGTGGTGCTAAAACAAGAATTCGTTTTTTCACTTTTCCTCAAAGTAGTTTAATATATAATTAATATTCTAAAAATATTTTTTGTAATAGATTATACACAAACCTGTAATTCAAAATAAAACTTAAATATATGTAAGCTTCCAATAACTAAATATAAATCAATTTTACAGCTCCAAGTAATGTAAGTACCTGAGCTCTTTCACTGGTATTTCCATTTGCATATAGATAAGAACAATCTTTTTTAAGATCATCATTATTGATAAGATCTATATTACTCTTATAATACGAATCCAAATAATTTCGTAAAACATCATTAGTAAAATACCATTGATCAATTGGGGTCATATGAAATCGGGTGTCAACTTTGGTAGTTGCTGCTTTGCCCGGTTTGAATGGCAACCTTCTTTTAACTGCTCCCAATGCCCATTTAAAAAATAAATCCTTCCTGATTTTCCTTCCAAATAGGTTTATTTTGTTATCTTCTAAAAGATATTCTATTTTTGAATTCGTCTTCTCCCAAATATAATCAGCCGCTTTAGGATATTTTTCCAATATCCATTCAATATATATTTTATGATTAAATCGCATTTCAGCAGGAATGGAATAACAGAAAGAAAGGAAATCTACATCCAAAAAGGGAGAACATGTTTCAGTTTTTTCTTGAAAAACAAGCAAACCAACATTTGCTCCTGTAAAGGCACGAGTATACAATTTAAAAATCTCGGCATTGTAATAATCACGTTCAATTTTATAATTTTTTATCTTATCAATTATTAGTGTGGAATAAGCTCCATCAATAATCGAATATTTTTTTTCAACCTTATTATCAGAGAAAAAAGTACCTACTATTGCGTCACCAATCTGTCCGGTATGCATAATACCAAATTTTTCAAAATCAATTAAATCATATAGACTTTTTCCATGAGCAAGCCCAAAATAATTACCTCCACCATAAGAAATGCTTGTAATATCATCAATATTTTTTAAAAAATTACCATGATCTAAAGCTTTAAATAACCAATCATGATTTAACTCTGTAGAGATTTGTTTTGCAATCGTTTCATCAAGATAATTTGACTGTGAAAATGTTGTATTTAATTGATCTATAAATCCCAACTCATGCGCAACCCATACTGTCATACGAGAATCAAGACCGCCACTTAAAGTTGTTATATGTCTGTAACCATATTCAATATCTTTTTCAAATTGTAAACTTACGGCATTTCTAAAAAGACGATCAATTTCTTCTATGGCTTCTTGTTTTGTTAAGGTCTCATTTGGAATATTATTAAACTCATGATACTTTATTATGTCAACTTTATTATTAGCATCAATTTTGAGGTAATGACCAGCCTGCAATTTTTTTATTTCATCGACCAGTGTATGATCTTCAATCATAAATCCACATGTCAAACAGAGATATGCGCCGGTAAGATTTAATGTAATATTAAAGTCGTTTTTCTTAAGATAATCAAGAACAAATGCCATTTCGGAACCAAAAACAATTCCGTCAGGCAATAGGAAATAGAAAATCTGTTTATCTCCAATTTGATCAGTATAAATAATCCATTTTTTGGCCAGCTTATCAAAAAATACTCCTGAAAAACTTCCCCTGAATTGATTAAAAAAATCCTCACCATGTTTTTTATAGGCAAGTATTATAGTCTTAGCAAATGAATCGGAACCAAAATTACTTTCAAGAGTTTTACGATTTAATACAACTCCCTCAACTAAAATCAGAAAATTTTCATCTTCATAAAATGGTTTATCATTTAAGAACTTATTTATAGTTCGACGTTCTATAAAAAAAGCATTATCCTGCTTATTCTCAATTAATAAGTTGGTTCTTTTTTCATTTGAAAAAGCGACTGAATTTCCATTTCCAATTCTTCCAATAAATCCAGGCAAAATTATCCTACTGCTTTTTAAATATAAATGATTGAAATAAATGAACTATTTTTTTATTGATGATGAATGCGATACCAATATAAAATATTCCGAAAATTGCTCCTCCTAATATTAAATTCATTATTTCGCTACCGGCATAAAAACTATTGAGAACTAAAGAAGGAATAATTGCCACCAGAGAACTAATTATAGCGATCTTTAATGAGCCAGCATATTCACGAAGTGAAATGTCGGATAGTGGGTATATCATCATTCGCCAATAAATGAAAAAGAAAAGGAATTGAAGTATAACTTGAGAATAAGCAACAGCCACTATGGAAAAGAAACTAGCAATAAATATTGATATTGGAGCAACGACCACGCGTATTATGCTCCATTTGAAACCAAGATCTGTTCTTCCTCTGGCGACCATTAAAACGCCTGCGGGATTTCCAACTGTAGCGAACATTCCCCACAGACTCAAAATCTGGACAAAAACGGAAACTTCTACGTATTTGGCGCTATAAAGCAAGATTACAATTGGTTTTGCAAATACAAAAATAAATGAAAGGATTCCAAAATTGATAACACTTAAGATCTCGAGTATTTTTATATAGTTTTGCTTCAGAGCGCTTATATCATTTTGAATTTTTGCAAAAATCGGGATACCAACCTTTGTTATAATTGGATTAATCATCTTCATAGGTTTTAGAATAAGTTCTTTAGCTAGATTATATATACCGAGATCATCCATTCCAAAAAATTTGCCAAGTAATAAAACATCTATTTTATAGGCGAAATAGTCCAGAATCTGCTGTGCCATATCATAAATACCAATATTAAAAAATCCTTTCACTTCTTGTAAATTGAAATGAAATAAAATTTTATTTTCATTTCGACCGGAAATACTAAAGACAATAGCAGAAAACAATGCAGAGCCAATTGAAGTAATAATCAAACTATAAATACCAAATCCGAATAAAACGAAAGTAACCGCAATTGTTAAACCCAATAAACTATTTATAATGCTTATTTTTGATATAAAATTAAATTGAAGATTTTTTTGTTTGATTGTATAATATATTTTACCAACAGGCGAAATAATAATTGACAAGCCCATTAAGATGATTAAATGTGTTAGCCTGGGATCGTTATAGAATTGAGCTATAAATGGTGAAATACCACAAATAATTAAAAATAAAAAAATATTTAATAACCAGTTAAACCAATATAAAGTGCTGTATTGTTCAACTGAAATATCTTGCTTATGTAGCATTGCCGTTGTTATACCAAGATCAGTAAACATGGCAGTAAATCCTAAGACCATATTCACGATTGCCAACAATCCAAAGTCAGCTCTGTCTATATATCTCGCAACAACGGAGATTTTTGCAATTTGAACAACAGTAGCAACAATTGTTACAACTGTATTCCATTTGACACCCGAAAAAGCTTTTTGTTTTAGTGTCATATTAAGAGAGAAGAACCTTAACTAAATCTTCAACTTTAGACATTACATTTTCGTTTCCATACTCTTTTGTAAGTATTTCTCGATTATGCATTACTTCATCAAAATGTAATTTTTCTAATGACTCCTTATTACCTGGTTTTAAATTATCCTCTATAGAATAAATATTACACCCTAATCTTTTAAAATAATTGTAAAGTACATTTTTTTTACTGAGATAAACTCTTCCTCCCAACCATAATGCAGTAATTATATTGCCCATTGCTTGTGGGCGATAATGATTCATAATAAAAATACTGCTGGTCAACAATAATTTATTATAATCCTCTAACTGTAATAATTCTAAAATCGGACTAAAGGTATCACCAAAATCTTTTATTCCCTTCTTAAGAATAATTTTTCTGTAATACATGTCACCATAATTGAGTGGTACTATTATTTTCCGATTCTTTAGATTAAAATCTTTGAGGATATTAAATATTTCAAGATGGTTGTTAGTAATTGTTGAGGAGTTGCCAATAAATATATTATTACTGGAAACCATTTCGTTTTTTAGATTCCCGATTGTATGCTCAATACTGTAATAATTATACCAGACAGATTCAAATTTACAATTCAATTTATTTTTTACAATTTCATAATCTTCACTTATATCTGTAAGACAATAATCTATCAGCGCAAAAGTTTCCTTATTAACTTGATAGGAGAATTTATATTTCTCTTTGAAAAATAGCAGTGACAAGTAACTTTTAATTCTTTGTTTAAATAAATGTAATTCGTAAATCCTACGAGAATGATTCCCCAGATATTTCCTCTCATATTCAAGTCGGTTATAGAATTCTGCCCCCCAAAACACCCATGCTTTCTTTACATGCAAAGGAGTTTTAAGAATTACATTCTCCTGTTGATCAAGAAATAAACCATGTGTAATTATTGCTTTATATATATGCAGATTATCGATTAATTTATCAAACTCAGGACTATTGTTGGGGACAAGATCTATTTTATGATTTTGTTTAATGTGTATACATTTATAATTTTCATTTGGTATAAACACAACAAAATTATTATTTCCCGGAGCCGCTGCTTCAAATTGGTCTATAGCGTAGTCAGTAAATTTGGAATCTATCAATAGATGTAATATCATTTCTTGTTTTCGCCTTTTATAATATCTACAACAAAATCGATCATACTTACTTCAAGTTCATAAAACATCGGCAATCTGACTAAACATTCTGTATATTGATCCGAGTTCACCAAGATTCGTCCATCATGCCTGTCTTTGTAATACTCACTGTTATGCAGGCTCAGATAATGAAATACAGCTTCAATTCCATTTGTTTTCAAACGTTTTATCAATGAGGTTCGCTGTTCAAAACTATTACATACTAAATAAAACATATGCCCGTTATTTGTAGCGTAATCTGGTATGTGAGGTAGGCTAATGTTTGATGTATCAGCCCAATTTTTGAGTGAGTCGTAATAGTGCTGCCATATATTTTTTCTTTTTAATTGAATATCATCCAAATTTTCCAACTGTGCCCATAGATAAGCAGCCAATATATCTGAAGGCAGAAAAGAAGATCCAGAATCTACCCAGCCATATTTATTTATATTGCCCCTAAAAAACTCGGCTCTGTTGGTTCCTTTCTCCCAAATAATTTCAGCTCTATTTACATACTTATCATCATTAATAATCAGTAATCCCCCCTCGCCGCAGACAATATTTTTAGTTTCATGGAATGAAAAAGTGGCAAGATGCCCGATCGACCCCAAAGGTTTTCCCTTATAGTAGGAATCAATTGCTTGAGCGGCGTCTTCAATTACTATTAGCTTATGTTTATTAGCTAAGTCCATTATTTTGTCCATGTCACACGCTATACCGGCATAATGTACTACGACAATTGCTTTGGTTTTTTCATTAATTAAAGACTCAATTTTATCAACGTCTATATTGGGATTATCAGAATTGCTATCGGCGAAAATTATTTTTGCACCCTGCCTTACAAAAGCGAGAGCAGTGGAAACAAAAGTGTATGATGGAATAATTACTTCATCACCAGGTTGAATGTCAGTTAATATCGCACACATTTCTAAAGCGTCTGTACATGAAGTTGTGAGTAAAGTTTTTTTGAATCCGTATCTTTCTTCAAAAAACCTTTGGCATTTTTTTGTAAATATTCCATTACCAGAAATATGTTCGCCATAAACTGCCTGATAAATAAAATGTAATTCTTTTCCCGTTAGGTATGGTTTGTTAAATGGTATCATATCACAATTCTTTTGTCTGATTGGTAAATTAGATAACCGCTTCTATCTGCGCTACAGGTAGCATAATTCAAATTATCATTAATTCTACTGTTTGTCACAATACTTTTAGAATATCGCTCTTGTATAATCGAATAGGTGTTCATCGTGTCTTTTGAAAGAAAAAAGACACCGGAATGTTTATTTTCGGTAAATTCAGGGACGTGGAATTTATTTAAGGAAACTTCAATAACACCTTTTAGAAAATCATAACCGGTTGAGAGGTATACTAAATCCGATCCTATAAAGTCGCCGCCCATTCTCGCGCCCACTTCTATAATAAAAATATCCCCATTCGGTTTGATTCTGATCTCTGTGTGTCCTGCTCCATATTTAATATTGAGTGAAGTCAAAGCCTTAAAAGTGAGGTCTTTAACTCTTTTTAAAATCTTTTTATCAATTTCCGATGGTTGATGATGTTCAATCTCAACGAAATATGGATCATTTGTTGTAACCTTATCTGTAACATTAAGTAAAAAGTGAGATCCTTCCCATGATATAGTTTCAACGCTCACTTCCCTTCCATCAATAAATTCTTCTACAATAGCCTCTTTTTTAAAAGAGAACTGGCAAGCTCTAAAAACAGCGCTCTCAAATTTTTCTTTATTATCTGCTAACATTACTCCAAGACTACCGGACCTATCAACTGGTTTAACAATCACTGGAAAAAAGAGATTATCATCAAATCTATAATTCTCTTTATTAAGTTTAAAATATTTTGGTGAGTTCACATTATTTTTTTTAAAAGCCTCTCTCATTAAATATTTATCCGTACATAAATTGGAACTGCTTACAGTATTTGAAATAAGATTCATATTTTCCGCAACGAAACAAACAGATGGGACTGCCACATCAGACGCAATAGATGTTATTCCATTAATACCAATTTCTTTACATTTATCCAGAATTTTCTCTTTTTCAATTATTGAAATTGGGTAAAAATAGTCCGCGACATCCTTACAAACTGCCCCCTCTTCCCAGGCAAAACAATGTGTTTCAATTCCCATATCATTTGCCTTATTTACAAGAGGAAGCTGTAAATAGCTTGCACCTATTACAGCAAGTTTTTTCCTTCCCTTATTTTTCTTTCCTTGATTTTCAGGTAACATTAAATTTTTCTTTTCAGTTTTTCAAAACTCATATTCGAATCAAATCTAGTAGATGGTATCATAGATTTTCCCGCCAAAAGTTATGTAGTCTAATACGATAGCATCGTACACTAAACAATTAATCCATAGTTGAGAAGAATAGTCCCACCATCCTGTTGGAATACTCCCATCCTCAGCCTGATTCTTCAATAATGCGGCATGTAAAACTTTCTTTTTTGCAAAATAAATTGGATTTTTTGTGACTTGATAAGCCAAAGAATATGTCGCTACCACTTTAGACAAAGATGCATCAACAGGAACATAAAACTGATATTGCTCAAGTACTGAGGGGGTCAAATAACTACTAGTTGATCTATGTTCCCAATATGGCAAAGGTTTACTCCAAACAACAAATTGATCTTCCACAAATCGTATAATTTCTTCCGCTTTATTTATAAAATTTCTATCCTTATCAGAATTTTTCAATAAATAGATTGCTGTATTACAAGGATCGTGCATCGCCAAATTTTCATATTCCCCTTGAATGTAAGCATCCTCGAATTGCCCTTCCCAATTATAATCCTGCACCGGATAATTTATAATCCATTGGAAAGATTTCTCGACGACCACTTGGTATTTTTCAAATCTATATTCCGAAGTTAATCTTTCTAAAAAATTAAGTATGGAAATTGGAATTGCCAAATTTGGAGCAAAAGGTTCACCTGACGGTGTTTTAAGTTTTACATACCATGTTCCGGAAGGTAATTGAGTATTTACATAAGTATCGGCAATTTCAACAGCGGCATTCAGATATTTTTCATTTTTTGTAACTTCATATAAATCCAAATAATAATTTCCGGCCTGTGCGTTAATACTTACCATAATGTTGCCGTTATTTACTTTTGAAGTTAACTTGTTTCCAGTGTATGTTGGAGGCCAACCGGCTAAATTAGAACTTTCAGGTTCGCTTATTCCAATTAAATAATCTGCTGCATTTTGGGCGATTTTTAATGCTCTGTCACGATTATTCGGAAAATATTTTATATATAAAAGCATCCCTTTGATTACAGTACTTATGTTTTTACTCGGATAACAGTATAAAATGTAGTTTGAATCCGGAGTTCCTGTATCAGCCCAACGTTGGATATAGTCTAAGTTATAAAAATAACTCAGAAGTTTTCTTAATTCTTCTTCACCATTGTTTTTGATATCAATTTCTATCCCTGGGAAAGGGGCCGCTTTATAAAATTTTCTTACCCCGGAAAGTCCAACAGGTCCGGTGTTATCGCAAGCTTCTACCTTTAGAAACACTTCACCGACCGGTATATCCGCCCAAATTGGAGAAAGCGGATCATATTCATTTTCAGATTTAAATGAGTATTCTTTTTTATCAGCAAATGAAAGAGCTGTAAACAAATAATATTTTACCTTACCAAATTTTTTAAATTCAAAAGCCGGAGCGTAAATAAAACGGGTAGAGTATTTATTCCAAAATGGGATAGAATCAGGTATTCCGGGACGAACAGGTTGCAGCGATTCTTTAAGAGCCAATTTGGCAAGATCCGAACTACTATCGGAGAAAAAGAAAAAAGTAAAAATAGTCCCGGCAATCGTAATTATTAAGATTATTACCAGCAGGTTTCTTTTTAAAAAACTAAAAATTAATTGTTGAATATCTTACCTTTTGTTTTTATAAAACCATTAAAGTCAAAAAATAATGAAATCATTTTTGTCCATTATTAAAATCTAATTCAGAATAATTTCGTCACAACTGACAGTAAAATTTGCTGCCATATCATCCATAGATTTATTCTTTATATTCATCTTAGTGTTTATTGCTTTAATTCTGATAAATTTTGCCACTTTCCCATCAGAAAAAAATTTGAATGTTTTAATACTATTTTCTTTATCAGCGGAATCAATTTCTGATTTGACAATTTCAATCTGATTAAATTTTTCGCCATCATTAGAAGTTAGCAGTTCAACAGAGGTCGGGAATCCAATACTATTTGAAATATTTCGCAAAAAATTAGTGCTAACAGAATCAATCAAAATGGGATGTTCCATATTAATTATAACATCCATTGTGCCCGATTTGAACTCCAACCAATGCGTTAATGAATATTCTTCTCCGAGAAATCCATCGGTTAAAGCATTCACTCCATTAACCGTGTAAACATCTGAGACTTGAGTTAAAGATTTTACTCGTTTATTTAACGCTGAATGGTATAACATACCTTTCGTCATAAAATTTTTGACACTATTTTCATAGTCATCAATATATCCTCTTATTTCAGATAATTGCTCTATCCCGTTTTCTCTACAAAGTTTTACAAAGTTATTTAATCTTTCCTGAAATTCTTTTTTTACGACAAATTGATCGTTCACATTTTCAAAATAAGATAGTTCCTCTGTAACATTCCATTTAGCTATTTGGAGAATAGCAAATTCAAGCGGCAATCTCGCACGCCTGACCCTATTGAGAAATTCCGGCTCCTTTTCCACTGCTGATTCAGCTTTATCAAAAAGGTCACTATATTTTTTTAGTAGAGCGGGGGTAAGATAACTTTTATTAGCTCTCCAGGGATTTGACCAAATTTTAAGTGAACCCATTGAATTTATTAGTGATTCATGCATTGTGGCAATATACTTTTTAATATAAATTCCCGCTTCCCCATAATAACCGAAAATAAAGTCATCTATAATATTTTCAATATTACAATTCGGATTCCATAATAATTTGGCAATCACGTAAGATCGTAATTCGTTGAATTCGGAAAACTGTTTTCCACTTCCTTGTTCGAACACCATATTGACATTTTGGGATACAAAATATTCAAGATTTGGTTTTAGCACATGAAAGTTTGGAAACGGGCTTATCAAATTCGCAAATTGAACGATATAATCCCATATCATTATATTATCAGTTAACTTGCGCCAATCTCTGAAATCATTCCTAAATATATCGCTTCTAACATCCGTAAAAATCGGACGGCTCCTGTTGCAGTCATAAGAACAAAGGAAAATTAAAACATTCTTTCCGGGAAGAATATTTTTAGGAGCCGATTGTGAATAGCTGTAAGCTAAAGTAGTTATAATTTTATCCGGGAATTTAGTGGCAATTGAATTTACGAATGAGATTAGCGCACCGGAATGTCCTCCGTATCTAACTTCCAGATCCCTGCATTCAGCGCACTGGCAAGGCCCACGAGTATCATTTTGATCTACAGGCCAGAATTTAGCATTTGGTTTTTTCTTTATCCTGTCTTTTAATTCACTCAAAACAATATTGAATACCTCTTTGTTGCTTAGGCATAATTGTGCATCGGGTACTCTTTTGCCATTTATTTCTGAAAAATATTCTGGATGTAATTCAAAATAAGTTTCTGGTGGAACAAGTCTGCTAAATGTATGTACGCCCATACCCCAGTCTCTATCCATATCCCTATTGCTTTTTAACTTATGCCAGTCGGAGTAGGATTGAAAATAATTATCCGGCATATAGAGCGAACGGTATTTGATAGTCGGGGAATATTTAACATTTATATCTTCGATATAAAAATCATTTCGCTTAGGTATTATTGATGCAGTAGAAGTATATTTTCGGCAGTTTAAATAATCTTCCAGAAATGAAAATACTCCATATAATATTCCTTTTTCTTCTCCACCCAAAAATATTAGATGATTTTTATAGGTAAGAATTTGGAATCCATCATCTTCCAAAATTGATTTATCAAAATCAAAGTCGATTTTTTTAAAGTATCTATTTTCTCCGATAAAAATAAATGAACCTTCCAGAGGTGAGGTGTCATCTACAATGGGAAAATCAATATTCGAGATTAATTTTAAATATGACTGCAATTCTTCAGCTGATTTAATATGCAATGAGTCCGCATTTTGAGAAAGCATTATTCTATAATCTGTTTCACCATTCGCGAATAAATAATTACCTTTTTCTGGTTCACAGCTTACAATTAAGATAGACATTACTCCCAAACAGCACCCAAACTTTATTAAATTTATTAGCATACAGTAATTAATAAATTAGTACGAAAATTTTTTGTCACATTCCGTTCATTTTACAATTCCAAATCAACATTGAACAATTTATTGAGGGATAAAGCTTCTTGCCGGATGAGTTCAATAGTTAGTTTTATCTATAGTATCGATATACAGAAGTGCATCAAACTAAAATTATCTTCTACTATTTATAAATGATATCGTATTCTTAAGTCCAAAATCAAAAGAATATTTTGGTTCCCAATTAAATTTATTTTTAATAAGTGAAATATCAGCAAAAGAATGCTTGATATCACCTGGGCGGGCATCTTCATAAATTGGTACGATTTGTTTATCGATTAGCTGATTAATATTATTAACTAAGTTATTTATTGTAATTTGACCATGAGTAGCGCAATTCAATGTTATAGGTGTATTACACTCCACGGTTGCCGCTAAAATATTAGCATCAACAACATTTGCTACATATGTAAAATCTCTGCTCTGTGAACCATCTCCATAAACAATCGGTTGCTTATCAGCAAGCATAGCACTAATAAATTTAGGTATTACAGCGGAGTATTGTGAAGTTGGATCTTGTTTAGGACCAAATACATTAAAATAACGAAGTGCTATTGTTTCAATAGAATATAATCTATTAAATACTCTTGAATAATTTTCACATGACAATTTTGAAACTGCATATGGAGAAAGTGGATTTGTTGTCATAGACTCTTTTTTAGGTAATTCGGGATTATCTCCATATACGGAAGATGAAGAGGCAAAAACAATTCTTCGTACTTTATTTTCTTTTGCCGCGTTAAAAATGTTTAGTGTGCCTCCAACATTTACTTCATTTGTTGTGATTGGATCATGAATTGATCTTGGGACAGAAGGAAGTGCAGCTTGATGCAATATTATATCCACTCCCTTAACTGCGTGATTTACAGAATGATAACTGCGAATATCTCCCTCAACGATTTCAATGTCCTTTTCAAATTCCTTAATATTTTCTCGTCTTCCTGTCGAGAAATTATCCAGAACCCTAACCTTCATGCCTTTCTTAAGGAGTTCTTCTACTATATTGGATCCAATAAATCCGGCGCCTCCAGTAACAAGATATTTTTCACTCATTAATTATTTTTCCTCGTTTTCTTCGAATTTCATATTATTTAGTTCTGTACATAATTAATTTCTTTAGAGGTTATTTTCATTTCGGTTTCAGATTCGATGCGATGGCATACGTTATAAATAATAGAGTATTACTAAGTTAAAAAATACTAAGCCTTATAAACTTTCCCGTCATTTAATCCATTTATTTTAAATGCGTTTCTTGTGTCAAGGATGAATTTGGCGCTTTCATGAATAAAGTTATAATCGTAGTCGTCGTGATCAGTACTGAGAACCAGTAAATCATAACCCGAAATATTTTCTTTAGTTAATTCCACCGATTTCATATCGAAGTTATATTTTCGTGTTTTAGGCAGTACGGGAACATATGGGTCGTTATAATCAACCTCGGCGCCTTTATCCCTAAATATTTCAATTAATTTTAAGGATGGGGATTCACGCATATCGTCAATATTTTTTTTATACGCGGCTCCTAAAATTAGAATCCTGCTGCCATTTAAGGTTTTACGTTGTTGATTCATAGCCTCCATAGCTTTTTCCACTACATAATAGGGCTGAAAAGTATTTATTTCGCCAGCCAGTTCAATGAATTTGGTATTTATTTCAAATTCACGGGCTTTCCAAGTTAAATAAAATGGATCAATAGGTATGCAATGCCCGCCAAGACCCGGACCGGGGTAAAATGCGTTAAACCCAAAAGGTTTTGTTTTAGCGGCATTAATTACTTCCCAAATATCAATACCCATCCTGTCGAATACCATCTTTAGTTCATTTACTAAAGCTATATTTACTGATCTGTAAATGTTCTCAAGAAGTTTTGTCGCTTCAGCAGCTTCCGGTGATGATACAGGAACGGTTTCAACTATAACATGATTGTATAAAGCTCGAGCTACTTCCAAACAATTTGCTGTAATTCCGCCAACAACTTTTGGTATCGTGGCTGTGTTATAATTAGGATTATTAGGATCCTCCCTCTCCGGACTAAAGGCCAGATAAAAGTCCTCGCCAACTTTAAACTTTATGTTTTGATCTTTGTCCTTTTCCATGCCAGCATTCTCAAACACAGGCAGCATCAATTCCCTCGTTGTTCCAGGATATGTAGTAGATTCCAAAGTTACAAGCTGACCTTTTCTTAAATACTTTTTAATTGTATCAACTGTGGAAACTATATAGGTCATATCTGGTTCGCGATGTTCATTTAATGGAGTTGGAACGCAAATAATTATTACGTCAACTTCAGGTAGTCTTGTGAAATCTGAGGTGGCACTGAACTTGCCACTTTCAACTGCATTTTTAATTCTTTCCGCTTTAATATGTTTGATGTATGTTTTCCCTCCCATTAGAAAAGGAATCTTTTTCTCATCGACATCAAAACCTAAAACTTCAATGTCTTTTTCCACAAACTCTAATCCCAGCGGCAAACCAACATACCCAAGACCAACAATCCCAACTTTAACTGTTTTATTTTTAATTTTTTCTAGTATTTCCATTTTTTTACCATTATCTAATTAGAAATATATTGTCAACTATATAAATATTATTAATTCTATTTTTATTAGCACTGTGGCGAGACATTTTCTTTTCTCGATAAGTCGCAAAGGCCGCAACATTCTTTTTATTCATTATGTTTTTCTTTGCGTTCGTGGCGTCGTTGCGAGACATTTTCTTTTCTCGCAGAGTCGCAAAGGCCGCAGCGTTCTTTTTATTCATTAGTTTTTCTTTGCGTTCGTGGCGCCGTTGCGAGATATATTCTTTTCTCGCAGAGTCGCAAAGACTGCATCGTTCTTTTCGTTCATTAAGTTTTTCTTTGCGTTCTTAGCGCCGTGGCGAGATTCCTTCTTTTTCCCGCAGCGTCACAACATTTTACTCTTCCAGGTTATTAACAATCCTTTTGATACCGTCCTTCAATAGGGCTTCGTTAAAATTTATTAAAAGTCCTAATTGCAGATCAGTTAAACGCAGATATGTAAGCAGTTGTTTATAATGCACATCCGCTAAATTATCTACAGATTTAATTTCAATTATAACTTTATTTTCAACAATAATATCCGCTCTAAAACCTATTTCCATTTTTATATCTTCATAAATTACAGGAATGGCTTTTTGTCGTTCATAGAATAAATCAGCTTGCTCGAATTTATAACATAGCAGCTCTTCGTAAACAGATTCTAAAAGTCCGGGACCGAGTTCTTTATGAATCTCAAATGCTTTATCCAGTATTATTTTTGAAATCTCATTTTCAGTCATTTCTTTTTACTTTTATTTCCCGCAATTTCGAAATGCTTTTCTTTGCGTTCTTCGCGTCGTTGCGAGACCGTTTTTTTCTCGCAGAGTCGCAAAGGCCGCAACGTTCTTTTTATTCATTATGTTTTTCTTTGCGTTCGTGGCGCCATAGTGAGATACCTTCTTTTCTCGCTAAGCTGCAAAGGCCGCAACGTTCTTTTCGTTCATTAGTTTTTCTTTGCGTTCTTAGCGCCGTTGCGAGACTGTTTTTTTCGCTTCATGAGTGGCGCAATGACGATTTGACACAGCTTCGCCAGGTCAGTCACATTTCTGATTTTGATTTTTTTACAATAATATTATAAATGATACAATGACTCTGTTTATACTAACTCACAAAAAGTCCAATATAATACGGACATTTATAAAGTGATAAGTATAAAGTTTTATATTGAAATCATGGAATTAAATCCATGAGTGCCCTTTCAATATCGTCTAAATAGATAATTCGAAATAAATTACGGGTAAATCAAAAACCCTTAAAATTGATCAAGATTGCCCTCGTGATCATCTAAAAAAATCAGCGAATAATTATATTTTTATATTAATTAATTCTTATAATTTTATCGAATAAAATAATAATTAGGATGAGAATACCTTATATCCTAAATTCATTTATAATTTATCCTGCATTTTCAATCATTTATTACAAGTATTGTTTAATTCGTGCCCTTGCCCTCAAAAAGCAATTACGGAATATTACTCTACAAACTTCATATATACATAAAATCTTTTAATTAAAGAATGATCTGCTTCACATTTAAGTTTTGTGTTCTGCTCATTCATTCCTGCGGTTATTTTTGAAGGCAAAGTAAACTTAACATTTTTTTTTCTATGCATCAATTAAATTCTAAAAATATCATAATTTTTTTAATACATTTTATCTTTTTTTATCTTATATAGCTTTAAATGCGTATAAATCTTTAATAAACAGGCAAAAAACACAATTAAATTAAATTTTTGAATTAACTGACTGACGAATTAAAACGTAAGTGCCTTTGATTAATATCCTCTCTGGATCACCTTAACATAATCCGATTCCGCCATAATTTTTGCAAGTTCATTTATTTTGGTTTTAGCTTCCCAGCCGAAAGCTGCTTTAGCTTTAGATGCGTCCCCTATCAACAACTCTACCTCGGTAGGTCTGTAATAGTTGGGATCAACTTCCACAACTATGTCACCAACTTTAACAGATTGGGCAAATGGTTTTAAATCCGTGCTGCTTAATAATTCCTGACCAGTACTGCCAAATTGTGACGTTTGTTCATGCACGATATATCTCTCCAACAAAGCACTAAGTACTTCAGCACTACGAACATTTTTCACAAGACCTTTTTCATTTTCATCTTTGCCTTGCCATTCAAGTTCAATTCCAAGCTCGTTGAATACAATACTCGTAAAATCACGTACAGTGGTTGTTTCTCCGGTAGCCAGCACAAAATCATCAGGTTCATTTTGTTGAAGTATTCTCCACATACCTTCGCAATATTCAGGCGCGTAACCCCAATCCCTTTTGGCGTTCATATTTCCCAGATAAAGCTTTTTCTGAAGTCCGCTAACTATCCTCGCGGCGGCTCTTGTTATTTTGCGCGTAACAAACGTTTCACCGCGCCTTGGCGATTCGTGGTTAAATAAAATGCCGTTGCTTGCGAAAATGTTGTATGCTTCTCTATAGTTTTTTAAAATCCAGTAAGCGTATAATTTAGCTACACCGTATGGCGATCTTGGGTAAAAGGGTGTGGATTCATTCTGAGGTATCTCCTGCACTTTTCCATACAGTTCAGAAGTGGAAGCCTGATAAAATTTTGTCTGCCGTTCTATTCCAACTTCACGTATTGAATCCAGGAATCTTAAAGTTCCAAGCGCGTCCACCTGGGCCGTGTAATCGGGCACTTCAAAAGATACTTTAACGTGACTCTGTGCACCTAGATTATAAATTTCATCCGGCTCAATTTTTTCGAGCAGACGATTTAAACTGCTGGCATCTACAAGATCACCATAATGTAAAAACATTGTTTTATCCAGAATCTCTGGGTTATTATACAAATGGTTTATCCTGCCTGTATTAAATGAACTACTTCGTCTTATTATTCCATGTACTTTGTAACCTTTATCTAATAATATTTCAACTAAATAGCTTCCATCCTGCCCTGTAATCCCTGTAATTAAAGCTTTTTTCATAATTCAATTCCAGATTTAGTATTTTTTTAATAAGAAAATCGGAAAAATCGATGATTTAATGAAACTGTTTTCCCATTCTCCTCTTTTCTGTTTTTTTGTAACGATCAAATCAAATTTAATAATTCATTCTTAACCTGGTAAAGTAACTCATCAAATTTTTCAAAATCAGGTTAAGAGATAATATTAATTTCTTTGAACGAAAACATTCCCGCGAATAATTCCCCCAAAGAACATAAAACGTTATTTAAAAAATTTAAATATTCTTTTATATTTATTCGTTGTAACTCCATTCAAACCAGTAATATCTAATCCCTTTTTTAACAATTCACCCGACTTTCCATTATTGCATCTTTCCATCAATCCTGCATTTTACAAATCCATAATTTCATGCAGCCTTCCGTTGTCATCTTACCATAATTCCAATTTATATTTTTATATTTTAAAATTTTCAACAAACCATTTATAGGTCAATTCTATTCCTTCCTTCAGACTCGTTTTGTGTTTCCACCCTAGTTTATGCAGACGACTCACATCCATAAGTTTACGCGGTGTACCATCGGGTTTAGAAGAATCATATTTTATTTGTCCCTTAAATCCAATTACATCCTTTAGAGTATCGACGAGTTCCGCAATTGTTAAATCCTCACCTGTGCCTATATTTATCTGTGAAATTCCCTGCTCATACAGATCTTTTGCGTCGGTATTATTCATTAAAAAATAAATCGCGTCAGCTAAGTCCTCTACGTACAAAAATTCACGCTGCGGTTTACCTGTACCCCACACTTCTACGGAGTTTAATGTTTGCAAACGGGATTCATGAATTTTCCGCATTAGTGCCGGAAGTACGTGTGATGTTTCCAAATTAAAATTGTCGTTAGGTCCATAAAGGTTGGTGGGCATTACACTGTAAAAATTACAGCCGTACTGTTTATAATAATTCTCACAAAGTTTAATTCCCGCAATCTTAGCTATTGCGTAAGGTTCGTTGGTGTATTCAAGAAAATCTGAAAGAAGGTATTCCTCTTTTAGCGGTTGTGCGGCTAATTTTGGATATATGCACGAACTGCCCAAAAATATTAGTTTCTCCACACCAAATCTGTAAGCGGCGTTTATTATATTCGCTTCAATCATAAGATTATCATAAAGAAATTCCGCACGGTAGGTATTGTTCGCTAAAATTCCACCGACTTTAGCCGCTGCAACAATTACATAATCGGGTTTTTCAGATTCAAAAAAATCCTCAACATCTTTTTGTCGGGTCAAATCCAATTCTTTAAAATCTCGGGTAATAATTTCACTGAAGCCTTCTGATATAAATTTTCTTAAAAGCGCGGATCCTACCATACCGGAGTGACCCGCAATATAAAGTTTTTTGTATTTATCCATCATATTCATTCACCCAATAATTTCCAGTAATAATAATAAAAATCTCAGTTTGAAATTACGTACTGTAAACTAATAAATTTGTTCAATTTTAATGTAAGAGATACTTCTCAAATTTTTAATTGTAATATTGAGGGCGAGGCAAAAATAAAAAAAAATAGTTTTCAATCAAACTACTATTTTAGGACATTTTGTCTGGAGTGGGTAAAATGGATTTTGTGCTTCGACTCCGCTCAGCATGATAAGGATACTACTCAGAAAAATCACTTCGACTCCGCTCAGCATGATAAGGATACTACTCAGAAAAATCACTTCGACTCCGCTCAGCAAAACAATCATACAGCTTGTTCTCCTCAATTTCGTTTATGATGGGATTCCAATAAATAAGTATTAACTTCGCGAATCTTTAAGAATACTCTGAGTTAATTTAGAAGAACTTTAAATTATATTGCTTTTATCCTGAATATAGAGGAGCACCCTTTAGTTTTAATAAGGAATACTAATTACCAATTCCTGATACATATTTACCGCTTTTTCTTTATCTTTATTTTAATTGAATTACTAACTAAGGTACAGGGGTAAAAATGGAAGCTGTTACAGGATTATCAGTTCTAATAATAGTGGGTGTAATTTTCTTTTTGATAATTTTCACTTACTTTGTTCCTATCGGATTATTTATCACCGCTTATTTCTCCGGTGTTAAAGTTAAAATATTTAAAGATCTTGTTGGAATGCGGCTGCGTAAAGTATCGCCGATGGTTATTGTGCGAAGCATGATTTCGGCCACAAAAGCAGGACTTCATCTCGACATCTCACTTGTGGAAGCTCATTATCTGGCGGGTGGAAACGTAATTAAAGTTGTTAACGCTTTAATTTCAGCTAACAAAGCGAATCTTGAGCTTTCGTTTGAAAAGGCAGCCGCTATTGATCTTGCCGGACGCGACGTTCTTGACGCTGTTAGAATGTCTGTGTTGCCAAAAGTAATCGAAACTCCAATGGTTTCCGCTGTCGCAAAAGACGGTATACAGCTAAAAGCTGTTGCGAGAATAACTGTCCGTGCCAATCTGGAAAGACTTGTTGGTGGAGCGACTGAAGCAACAATTTTAGCTCGTGTTGGGGAAGGTATAGTGTCAACAATCGGTTCAAGTAATACGCATAAAGCGGTATTGGAGAATCCCGACAGTATTTCCAAAGTTGTATTAGCAAAAGGACTTGACGCGGGTACGGCATTTGAAATTTTATCGATTGATATAGCTGATGTTGATGTCGGTACAAATATCGGCGCCATATTACAGACAGATCAGGCAGAAGCCGATTTAAAGGTTGCCCGCGCTAAAGCTGAAGAAAGAAGGGCAGCTGCTGTTGCACTAGAGCAAGAGATGACAGCCGAAGTTGCCAGAATGAAAGCAAAAGTTGTTGAAGCCGAAGCAGAAATTCCGCGGGCTATTTCAGAGGCGTTCCGTTCTGGTAATTTAGGGGTTATGGACTATTATAATCTGCGCAACATTCAAGCCGATACTGATATGCGCAACACTATAGCAGGACCAAGCGACAAAAAGGACGATAAGAAAAACTAATCAAGGGAAAATCGCGGCGGTGGAAATTTCTTTATAGGTTCTGAAGTCTCCGTGGTGAAATAATTATGGATAACATTGTAGAATATCTTGTAATATTATTTTTTATAGTCAGCGCACTTAGTTCGTTTTTTAAGAAAAAACAGAACTCCAAAACTGAACCGGATGCTGAAGAAAAGCCGAAATCGAAAAAATCAATTGATCTCGGCAAAATTCTTTTCCCCGATGAAATATACGGAGATGGAAAACCTCAGCAGGATGAGTCAGCCCAATATAAATATGATTCCGCCGATCCATCAAAATCCGCGGATCCATTCGACGAATCCGCGGATGTTTATAACGAGCATACTAAATATAAACCACAGAAACTATCCGAGGTTGATTCGTATTTTGAGGAGGCGATTAAAAGATCCGCACAAAGTGCACAAACTAAATCATACACCGGGCGTACAAAAACATCACGGGAGATTCGAAAGATTGATGAGGAATCAAAAACAATTGGATCCTCAGAAAGTGAATATTCAACGAAAAGAAGAAACGATATCAAACTAAAACTGAAGAACACTAACGAACTGAGAGACATTATAATTATTAATGAAATATTGAATAAACCTATAGCTCTTAGGAGACGATAATTTTTTTAGTTTATATTTATATCCAATTATTAAGATAACAGAATTTAAAATAGAAAAGAGAACCGGGCTTTGGATAAGTGTAAGAGATTTAAGTGGCTAAGAAATATACTTTAAAAAGAATAAATGAAACGGCGTTACAACAACCGGCATTAACCGAAGCCCGATTTTCTATAAATTATCAGCATGAGTTGAACCCCACTCAGTTTGAGGCCGCTTCACGTATTGAAGGCAACTATCTTGTAATAGCCGGAGCGGGTACAGGTAAAACCCGAACTTTGGTTTACCGCGTCGCCCGGCTAATTGAATCGGGCTATGATCCGTCTTCCATTCTTCTGCTTACTTTTACCCGTAAAGCGGCTAAGGAAATGATGAACCGTGCGGCGGTTTTGCTGGATCACCGTTGTTCCAAAATAAATGGCGGAACATTTCACTCTTTCGCGAATCTTACTTTGCGCAAGTATTCAAAAGCTGTTGGACTCGATTCGGGATTTACAATATTGGACCAAGGGGACAGCGAAGACGTTATAAATCTTATTCGTGCGCAGTTAAAACTATCAGAATTAAAGAAACGATTTCCAAATAAACAAACCTTGCTTCGTGTTATAAGTCTTAGCGCAAACACAGGCATTCCTATTATTGAATTACTCGAAAAAGATTATCCGCATTTTGTTCAATACATCGATAAAATTTCAGATGTACAAAGAATTTACAATGACTATAAAGTCAAAAATAATTTGCTCGATTACGATGACCTTCTTATTTATCTGGAAAAATTTCTAACTCTCAATAACGGGGCCGCAAGGGCGCTGCTCTCTAATATTCATTTTATAATGGTTGATGAGTACCAGGATACAAATAAATTGCAGTCGGATATTGTTAAAGCTTTGTCCCAAATAAATAATAACGTAATGGTCGTAGGTGATGATTCACAATCGATATATTCTTTTCGTGGAGCGAATTTTAAGAATATAATGGAATTCCCTTCCCTGTTTAAAAATGTGACATTAATTAAGCTTGAGGAAAATTACAGAAGCACTCAGCCTATACTCGACTTCACGAATAAAATTATTGAGCGCTCTGTTGAAAAATATCCTAAAAATTTATACACCCGTAGAACAAACGGTGATCTTCCCGGAATTGTTTCGGCAAAAAATGAGAACATGCAGTCGCGTTTTATCGTTGAAAGAGTGTTGGAATTACGCGAAGAAGGAGTTCCTCTTAATGAGATAGCGGTATTGTTCAGATCCTCATATTTTTCATTTGATTTGGAAGTTGAACTAAAAAAAGCAAATATCCCTTTCATAAAATTCGGCGGGATGAAATTTGTGGAAACCGCTCACGTTAAGGACGTACTTGCGTTTCTTAGAATATCCGACAATCCGCGCGATTTTGTGAGCTGGTATCGGGTGCTAATGTTGCACGAGGGTATCGGACCAAAAAAAGCTCAAATGATAATGGCAGCGTTGGACTCGCTTGATTTTAACTCCTATGAATCGACTGAAGCTTTAATTCCTGCCAACTATCACGAAAAAGTAAATCCGCTTGTAAGTTTGTTGTTTAATATCCGGAAGAAACAATATCACCCGGCGGACAAAATTGAATTGATTATCGAGTATTATAATCCTCTGTTTTATAACAAATACGACGACTTCAACAAACGAAAAAAAGATCTGGAAATTCTTGCCAATATTGCCGCCAACTATACGGATACAGAAACTTTTCTTTCTGATATGGCGATTGAACCGCCTCAGGATAGTGTAATTGATGTAGATGCAGAAGAAAAAGAAAAGGAATTTTTAACACTTTCTACTATACATTCCGCTAAAGGTTTGGAATGGCATAGTGTATTTATTATGCACGCGCTCGAAGGTTTTTTCCCCTCGAGCCAATCGTTCGATAGCCTTGAATCGATTGAAGAAGAAAGGCGGCTGATGTACGTGGCATCTACACGTGCAAAACAGAATTTATATGTTTGTTATCCTACAAGTATTTTCGACCGGCAAGTTGGTTTTACTTTGGCTAAACCTTCAAGATTTATTGCGGGAATGGATGAGAACATAGCAGAGGAATGGATTATTGAAGATGAATTTTAATAAAACCGTTTTTAACATATTTATTGAATTAAATTATTCACTTTATGATTTTATTAATATTTCAACTTCTTAACGATAAAAGTCTATGTTTGTAATTACGCTTATAATATTGTTATTCTCACTTCTCCTTCTTTTAATTGGGTTTCTCCTATTTTTTTCTCTAAGTAGAATTTCCGAAGAAACATTAACCGAAAGCACATTATTAAATTTTTCAATTATAATTGCTGCGAAAAATGAAGCCAATATCATCCAGGCATTATTAAGTTCTTTAGATCAACTGAATTATCCGCAGGATAAATTTGAGATAATTATCGTAAACGACAATTCCACTGACGATACCGCTGAAATAATTTCCAGCTATGCATCAAAAAATAATAATCTTAAACTTATCCGTTCAGATTCTTCAAATATCGGGAAAAAATCAGCACTTACAATTGGTATTAATAACGCAACTTTTGAAAATCTTATTATAACGGATGCGGACTGCACTGTTCAGCCGAAATGGTTAAAATATTTCTCACAAAAATTGAATAGCTGCGACATTGTTTTTGGTGTAGCGCCCCTTAATCAGAACTCAGGAATCATAAATAAAATAATTTGTTTCGAAAGTTTAAGAAGCCATCTACTCATTTTCGGATTTGCGAATATAGGTCTGCCTTATTCGGCTTCGGCACGCAGTTTCGCCTTCAAAAAGAGTGTGTTTAATAAACTAGATGGCTATAATGGAACTAACGAAACATTGAGCGGCGACGACGATTTGTTTTTAAGAGAAGCTATTAAACATAAATTATCAATTAAATTTATTACAACTAATCAGGCATTCGTTTATTCGGAACCAAAGAAATCCTTAAACGATTATTTTAAACAGAAAGCAAGACACACTTCAACTTCACATCACTATTTATTGCGTCACAAAATTATTCTTACTCTTTGGCATACGGCAAATATTCTTTGTCTCTTTTCGTTTTTATTATCATTTCTTAGTTCTATATTTGTTTTACCGATAATAATTAAAATGCTGGTTGATTATTTGATAACTAATTCATTCCAAGAAAAATTCGGCTATAAGTTTAATACATTTGAACTGTTCGTATTACCACTAACCTACGAAGTATTTATCATTATTAATTTTATAAACTCATTTCGTTTTAAAAAAAGATGGTCATAATTTATTTATAGGGAACTTATGGATTATAAACTGCTTATAGAGGAAGCGGAAAAAGCAAAAACAAAAGCTTACGCTCCGTATTCAAATTTTCGCGTTGGAGCCGCTTTGTTAACTGAGGATGGTAAAATATACACGGGCGGCAATATCGAAAACGCATCCTATGGACTTACTATGTGTGCTGAAAGAACAGCCGTCTATAAAGCTGTTTTAGAGGGAGAGAAAAAATTTAGGGCAGTTGCTATTACAAGCGATTCACACGACTATATATCACCTTGCGGAGCATGCAGACAAGTACTAGCCGAACTTTGTGGATTAGATATCGACGTTATTATGCTTAAAAATATTAATGATTTTAAACTTGTTAAACTAAAAGAGCTGCTGCCGTATTCATTTACTAGAGATTCTTTATAGTTTGAATCCACCGGCAGACCATTTTTTAAAATATTTTATCTAACATTTGACATTGGTTTTTAATGACAACTTTCACGCCTCATTTTGTGCCTGCCGATACCGGTTGGGTTGAAGTTATTGTCGGTTGTATGTTCAGCGGTAAAACCGAAGAACTAATCAGAAGACTTCGGAGAGCACAAATCGCCAAACTTGATGTAAAAATTTTCAAGCCTGAAATTGATCAACGTTATTCGAAAAGCTCAATTGTTTCACATAGCGAGCAGGCCCTGGCGTCTATACTTGTAAAATCTTCATCCGAAATTCTGGAACTTGCCGGTAACGCTTCAGTTATTGGAATTGATGAGGGTCAGTTTTTCGATAACGAATTAATAAATGTATGCAATATACTTGCTGACAAAGGAGTTCGAGTGATCGTTGCGGGTTTGGATCAGGATTACCGTGGTATTCCTTTCGAACCGATGCATCAGCTTTTAGCAATTGCGGAGTATATTACAAAAACTCTTGCTATTTGCGTTGTATGCGGAAATCCGGCGGGTAGAACACAACGTACAATTAAATCCGGTGAACGTGTTTTGGTAGGAGCGGTGGATAGTTACGAAGCCCGCTGTAGAAAGCATCATTATATTCCTGAATCAGAATAAGGAAAACTAAATGGATATGATCGGTATCCTCCGTGGAATGATTGGAATTCTATTAATTGTTGGGATCGCGTATTTATTGTCGAATAATAAAAGTAGAATAAGTTGGCGTCTTGTAATTAGCGGTCTAACGCTGCAGTTTGTATTCGCAATTTTTATAATAAAAGGTAAAGAACTCGGTGAGTTATTTTTCGTGTTTGGCTGGCCTAAATTATTCTTCCAATGGATAAGCAGTTTCTTTGTACTTATACTAAATTTTACCACGGAAGGCGCAAAGTTTATTTTCGGTGATTTGGCAATTAGCCCGGGAACTGAAAATAGTCTCGGTTATTTTTTCGCTTTTCAAGTGCTCCCTACTATTATTTTCTTTGCAAGCTTAATGGCAATTTTATATCACCTCGGAATAATGCAGCGTATTGTTCAGGCAATGGCGTGGGTAATGGCCAGAGTGCTTGGGACGAGCGGAGCGGAATCGTTATCATGCACCGCGAATATTTTTGTAGGGCAGACTGAGGCGCCGCTAATGATAAAACCATTTCTTAAAGGAATGACCAATAGCGAGCTTCTGACAATTATGACAGGAGGAATGGCAACTATTGCGGGCGGCGTTATGGCAGCTTATATTCAGATGTTAAGCAGTTCATTCGCACAATCGATGGGAATTTCTATTTATGAAGCACAATTGTTGTTCGCTACGCATTTGCTTGGAGCGAGTGTAATGGCCGCACCTGCCGCCTTGGTAATTTCAAAAATTATTTTTCCTGAAACGGGACAACCGGAAACAAAAGGAAATGTAAATGTTAAAATCGAAACCAAATCTTCCAACGTAATTGAAGCAGCCGCCGGCGGTGCCAGCGAAGGGTTACAACTGGCATTAAATGTTGGAGCTATGCTGCTTGCTTTTATAGCGCTTATCGCACTTGTTAATTACGCGCTGGAAGGATTTGGTAATCTAGTAGGTCTTAACGCCATTTTAATTCAGCATTACGGCAATCCTCTAAGCATGCAATTATTCTTCGGGATTATTCTTCAGTTTCTCGCTTATGGAATTGGAGTTCCTTGGGAAAACGCTCTTCAATTCGGAAGTCTTATAGGTACCAAAGTGGTACTTAACGAATTTGTAGCGTACCTGGATATGAGTAATTTAATTCAATTAAAAGAAATGGCAAATGAAAAAGCGATTTTAATGGCTACTTATGCTTTGTGCGGATTCGCTAATTTTAGCTCTATCGCGATACAGATTGGAGGATTGTCCCCCCTTGCGCCTGATAGAAAATCCGACTTAGCAAAACTCGGATTACGCGCGGTAGTTGGCGGAACTCTGGCTACTTTAATGACGGCGACTCTGGCTGGAATACTTTTTTAGTTGTTAATATTAGTCTTTGTCCGTTGGGATTGTTTATAAAATGGTGTACGAAAAAAGAAGAAAACAATAACGGTAATTTTTTTATTCAGGATATTTTTTATAGTTATGTATAATAAATAAATTTTCATTTAATAATTCAAATTATGACTGGCCTTATGGATATTCAATTCAAATACGATAATCTCTTAAAAGAAATTAAATCACTCGCTCCTTTTGAGCCAGAAACAGCTTTGATTTTAGGCAGCGGGTTGGGCGGATTTGCTAATGTTGTTAATACTATAAAGTCTATTCCTACAGCAGATTTGAATGGTTACCCGGAATCTACAGTTCAGGGACATAAGGGATATATTCATTTTGCTGAACACAATAACAAAAAAATTTTGATATTTCAAGGCAGAATTCATTTTTACGAAGGATATAAAATTTACGAATGTGTTCTTCCAGTTCTAATCGCATATAAATTAGGTTGTAAAAATTTAATTTTAACAAACGCGGCAGGAGGAATAAATCAAAATTTTAATCCGGCAGATCTTATGCTTATTACTTCATTGAACACTATAAATATTAAAAAAGAGATAACTGACCTTGTTGGATTAACATCTCTTGATAGTAAAAACCGATCTCTCGATTTTCCATCCCAAAAAATCAGCAACGCGATAAAACAGGCTGCCTTATCTGAAAAAATACCGCTTAAAGAAGGGGTTTATTACTTTACAAAAGGTCCTAGTTATGAGACTCCCGCGGAAATAAAAATGATGCAGATGACCTCTAACGACGCGGTGGGTATGTCAACAGCCCACGAGGCATTGTTTGGTTTAACATTGGGATTGCAAGTAGCGGCTGTCTCTTGCATTACAAATATGGCGGCTGGAATTTCACAAGTTAAATTATCCCACACAGAGGTTATGGAAACAGCAGAAGTAGTTAAAGAACAGTTTGAAAAACTGATTAAAAAAACTATTGAACTTCTGTAAAGTAATGCGACAATATCGAAGCAGCATTTATAACAGCCGTTTCACTTCTTAATCTGTTATTGTTCAATTTTAACACTTTTTTATTTTTAATCAAGTTGATTTCGTCTTCTGATAATCCCCCCTCTGGACCGAAGATTAAATATTTTTTTTTATTATCCGCATTGATGTTGTCATTTGAATTGGAGCTCAAATAATCTTTAAATAAAATATCACCCGATTGATCGAATATTATTTTAATGCCTGATAAATTATTAAAATTTTCAAATTTATCTAAAAACTCTATTGTCGGTAAAAAACTGCGCAGAGATTGTTTGATAGCGCCAATAGATATTTTATTCCACCTCTCGCTTTTCGAACCTCTACCTATGCATCTGGATGATTGAAACACAAGAATATTAGTTATTCCTAGTTCCACACATTTTTCCAAAGCCAGTTCCAATTTGTCATTATTCTTCAAACGAGGAATGCAAACCACAAAATCCTTTAGAGGATCGGAATATTCAAATATTTGTATTATTCCAGCAATACACTCCCCTTTTGAAATGTGTTTAATGCTTGTGCGAAATATTTTACCAGTTCCGTCGGTAATAAATATTTCATCCCCAATGCTATTACGCATTACCTGAGATATGTGTTTTACTTCCTCGCCGACAATAACCACATCTTGTTTGGCTATTTTATCGGGAGTAGTGTAATATAATTCGGTGTCAGAAAGAAAAACCTGATCCAATTAAAAATTCTCCTTTACCTTTATTGTTAAAAGCATATTCAAATCTTATTGCGTTATAAGGCAATACCAGTATTGTAATACCCGCACCGAAACCGGAATCGAAATTATTCATACTTAATTGTTCTATTTTATTATACGTTATACCCGCATCATAGAATAAATTTAAATGGAAAGCAATTCTAGCGGAAGTTAAATTCTTAGGAATCAAAGGTAAATCTAAACTCACATCCCATTCTTTTAAAAGGGGATAAGCGGTTTCGAAAGAAGTCATTAAAATATTTTTACCTTCTCTAACATTGTTTCTATGCCCGCGAATATAATCAAGATAACCGAAAAAGAAATAATCGTACAAAGGCACATAATCTCCGAAAGTGTTCCTGTATGCAACGCGCCATTTACCTGTTAAGTTTTCGATGACTTTTCTATATTCCCTGAAATCAATTCCCCAAACATTATAATTGATTTTCGAATTAAAAAGACCTTTGTGTAAAAAATCAAATTTCGAATATATGCCGTTTGTCGGAAATTGTTTAAGATCGCGGGTATCGTAGACATACATCATCCCCATCATCATTCCTCTATCAATATTACCGTCCGATGCGGTTATACCTCTATAATTAATTTCTGGTGCCTCCACATAATTATAGCCGCTTATCAGATAAACATCATTAAATTGATTGAGTCTTTTACCAAAACTGAAAGCACCCGAAGCAACCGTATAATCAAAGGACCCGCCGTGAATTATTTCAGCCTTTCTGCTTTTATTAACCGGAGTTTGATATAAAATTGATGAGCTGAATATTATGCCTTGCGATTCTATCAATAATGGATTTAAATATGATAAGTAATAAAATTTATCGTATCCGAATGAAGCAACCGCTTGTATTGTTTCGTTTCTACCGCGGAAATTTCTGTATAATAAACTCATCCCGTATGATGTTTGTTTTAAGTCTTTATCCCGCACACTTAAAAAGGGAATAGGATAAATATACCATGATTCATCAACATTAATAACGATTACAATAACCGAGTCATTTTTTTCGGCGAATAATTTAACAAAATTAAATAGACCAAGACTGTATATACGTTCCTTGTTATATGATAAAATTTTACCGCTGATCTCGTCGCCATTTTTGAAAGTAAGTTCGCGCATAATTACAAAATCTTCTGTAGTTTCATTCCCTCTTATCTCAATTGAATCAACCTTTATAAAGATATTGTCATCTACATCAAGCGTGTCCGAGTTAAAGCCTTTGATCTGTTGGACGAACAAGGAAATAAAAAGAATGGTAAGAGAAATTTTATAGAGCATTGTTCCACTCTAATAGAGATATGATAATAACTAATAAAAATTTATTTGGAGATTGAGGTTTTTTAATTTGTTTTATGTTCACGTTAGTGAATTTCCTGTTAAAGTTTTCTAATGTTGATTTAATATCAACAGAGAACCTTCCTAATTACATTTGTTAATTCCATTAGAATTGTATGCGGAACACTTGTTGAAAAAATAAATTCGGCACAACTAAACAAAAAAATTCAACAATTAATAACAGTTATTATGTTGAATGTATATACATTCATCCTGAACAACAGTTATACCTTTTTTCGAAATAGGTTTTACAGCTTCGTCATTTTTTATTCCCAGCTGCAGCCACAATACTTTAGGATTAATATTAATAACATCCGGAATTATTTGCGGAATGTCTTCGGAGCGTCTGAATACATCCACTATATCAATTTTTTCCGGTATTTCTTTCAAATTTTCAAATACCGGTATTCCATCTAAATCTCTTTCTTTACAGGCTGGGTTTACGCCATAAACTTTATATCCTGCCGCAACGAGATATCGCGCAATGTTTCTGCTTGTTTTATTGGGATTTGTGGAAAGCCCAACTACAGCAATTGTTTTGGCATCTTTTAAAATTTCACAGTAATTCATAAAAACAATCTTATTAATAATTATAAAATATATTTTGGAGGATTAAAAATCCTCCAAAATTAGGAGATTAAATTACTCCTATGAAATAGTTTCTTCAATATAAGCTTCAACAGGCAAACAACTGCAAACCAAATTCCGATCTCCATAAGCGTTGTTAATTCTACCGACACTCGGCCAGAATTTATTTTCCCTGCACCATTCGGCCGGGTATGCCGCCATTTCCCTTGAATAGCTATGATTCCAGTTATCATTAATTACAACTTCGGCAGTATGCGGCGCGTTTTTTAAAGGATTGTCTACTTTATCTAGAATTCCCGCTTCAATTTCCTCAATCTCTTTTTTAATTGAAATCATAGCGTCACAGAATTTATCAAGTTCCTCTTTAGATTCGCTCTCAGTAGGTTCAACCATTAATGTGCCCGGCACAGGAAAAGATACAGTTGGAGCGTGATAACCGTAATCCATCAATCTTTTAGCCACGTCTTCAACTTCTATATTGGCGGTTGTTTTGAAGGGGCGAATATCGAATATCAGTTCATGACCCACGTATCCTGTTTTACCAGTATACAACACGGGAAAATATGGTTCAAGTACGGCTTTTAGATAATTGGCGTTTATAATCGCAGCTTCAGTAGCGGCTTTTAATCCATTGCCGCCCATCAGTTTAATATAAGCGTAAGATATCAGCAACACATTTGCGCTCCCCCACGGAGCGGAGGAGACTGCGTTCAACGCCTTATTCGTGCCTATGTCAACAACAGAATGACCCGGTAAAAAAGGAACGAGATGTTTGGCTACGGCTATTGGGCCAACTCCCGGACCACCGCCTCCATGAGGTATAGAAAATGTTTTATGAAGATTCATATGACATACATCAGCACCGATAACAAATGGATTTGTTATACCAACCTGAGCATTTAAGTTAGCGCCATCAAGGTAAACTTGTCCGCCATTTTCATGAATTATTTCGCAAATCTCTTTAATCTTGTTTTCGAATACTCCATGAGTGGAAGGATATGTTATCATCAAACAACTGAGGTTAGATTTATGTAATTCGGCTTTTGCCTGTAAGTCTTCCAGCTGAACGTTACCATGTTTATCACATTCTACAATAACAACTTTTCCGCCGGCCATTACCGCGCTTGCGGGATTAGTTCCGTGAGCCGATGAAGGAATTAAAATAACGTTTCTGTGAGTATCTCCTCTGCTGATATGATATTCTCTAATTACCATTAAACCTGAGTATTCACCCTGAGCGCCAGAATTTGGCTGTAAAGAAACGCCGGCAAATCCTGTTATTTCGCACAATTGTTTTTTCAGCTCTTCAAACAACTGAGTATATCCGGCAGCTTGTTCACGAGGAGCAAAAGGATGAAGCTGATTAAATTCCGGCCATGTTACTGGTAAAAGTTCCACCGCAGCGTTCAGTTTCATTGTACATGAACCTAAAGGAATCATTGAATGTGTAAGTGATAAATCTTTTCTTTCAAGTTTTTTAATGTAACGCATCAAATCGGTTTCAGTTTTATATTTGTTAAAAACAGGATGCGTCATATAAGTGCTTTTCCTTGAAAACTCATCAGGAAAGTTTATATCTAATTGGCCATTGATCTCATTCAATTTTTTGCCGGTCAATTGAGAAAACACTTCTAATAATTCTTTCACGTCTTCCAGCAGAATATTTTCGCCAAAAGATATTCCTACTCTGGAATCATCATAATATCTTAAGTTAATTTCTTTTGCTTCTGCTATCTTTTTTAATTTCTTTTGCTCTTCTTTATTATCCAGTTCCAGTTCGAGAGTATCGAAATAAACGGTATTATTTTGTATGAGACCCATATCTTTTAAAGCCAAATCTGTGGTTTTAGTAAGCAGGTGAATTCTTTCAGCAATTTTTCTTAAACCGCATTGACCGTGATAAACAGCATACATCCCAGCCATTATAGCCAATAGTGCCTGAGCCGTACAAATGTTGCTTGTAGCTTTTTCACGTTTTATATGTTGCTCCCTTGTCTGCAATGCCATTCGCAAAGCCGGCTTTTCATGTACATCCATGGAGACTCCAATTATTCTCCCGGGAACATTTCTTTTATATTCTTCTTTTGAGGCGAAGTATGCGGCGTGCGGTCCGCCGTATCCCATAGGTACGCCGAATCTCTGTGTGGAACCAACAACTATATCGGCGCCGAATTCTCCCGGCGGTGTAAGCAAGGACAAACTTAAAAGATCGGCAGTTACAATATTATAAATGCCCGCTTTGCCTGATTGATCAAAAAGTTTTTTGTAATCAACAACTTTTCCGCTTCCAGTTGGATATTGTACAAGCAAACCAAATACATCTTCGGATAACACCCAATTGTTTTTATCCTCAATTTGAAGATCTATCCCAAGGGGATAGGCACGAGTTCTTAGCACATCAATCGTCTGAGGGAAAACATCGGTATCTATTAAAAATATGTTGGAGTTTTTTCTATCTCCTTTTCGCATGTTAAATGCCATTATCATTGCCTCACCCGCAGCTGTACCTTCGTCAAGTAAAGACGCGTTAGCCAATGGCAATGCGGTTAAATCGCATACCATGGTCTGGAAATTTAGAAGAGCTTCCAATCGGCCTTGCGAAATCTCTGCTTGATAAGGAGTATATTGCGTATACCAGCCCGGATTTTCAAAGACGTTCCTTTGAATTGCCGCCGGGGTAATTGTTGGATAATATCCCATACCAATATAATTCTTAAAAATTTTATTTTTTGCGGCCAGCAATCTTATAGAATTTATGTACTCAAATTCGGATTGTGGCGGCTCAAGTTTTAATTTTTCCTCCAGCTTAATTGAAGATGGAATAGTTTTTTCTATCAATTCTTCCGAAGTATTTACACCAATTGCCTTCAACATCTTATCCAATTCCTCTCTTGAAGGTCCTATATGTCTTTCAACAAATTGGTCTGTTATTCCTAACGCTTTCATAAAACTCTCGTTTTTATTCCATAAAAATCGAATTTATAATTAACGCCAAACAAATTTAGTTTGACATACGAAATATAAATATTTACACTGAATTACTTAGGGATTATTTAAAATGGACGGATTTAGTTGTTGTTCCTGAAAATTTTATCTATAGCAATTTTTGCGGCTTCCTGTTCGGCGGATTTTTTGTTTTTCCCTTCACCTATCCCATAACTTTCACTACCTATAATTACGTCAACAACAAACTTTTTATCGTGATCGGGGCCCTCTTCGCTGACTACTTTGTATTTAGGTGCGGATAGTTTTTCGGAATGAGTTATTTCAAGTAATTGACCTTTAAAATTTTTATCAACTTTTACATCACCTGACTGGAAATTAGGAGTAATTATCCATCTTACAATAAAATGTTCTGCTGTTTTTAATCCTTTATCAAGGTAAATAGCGCCAATCAATGCTTCCAAACAATCAGCGATAATTGTTTTTTTCCCCTCTTCTGAACCTCTTACATAGCGGTGATCGTATAGAACGAAATCAAAAAGATTTATTCTTTTTGCAGCCTCGAATAATGCTTCTTTATCTACAAGGTGAGATCTGTATTTGGTGAGAAATCCTTCGTGTTTGTTGGGAAATTTTTGGAAAAGAGTTTCCGCTGCAACCAAACCTAAAACCGCATCGCCTAAAAATTCTAGGCGTTCATTTGATTTTTCAAATTCCGGAGAAATTTCAAGATAAGAACGGTGTGTAAGCGCTTTAATAAAAATTTCTTTTTGACCGAACTTTATACCAAGCCGTTTTTCAAGTAAGACTAACTTTTCCCGTTCGAATTTAAGAAGATTAGCCTGTTTCCCGCCGGGAAACAAATTGCTGATAAACCGACGAAAAATTTTAAACAATTTTATCCTTCGTACTTCTTGAATAAAATAGTAGAATTATGACCGCCAAAACCAAAAGTATTGCTCAAGGCGTATCTGATTTCTTTCTCTACTGCGACTTTGGGAGTATAATTAAGATCACAATCAGGATCCGGTTCGTCAAGATTTATAGTAGGCGGAATTATTGAATTTTTTAACGCCAAAATGGTGGCGATAGATTCTACCGCGCCTGCTGCGCCTAGAAGATGACCAGTCATAGATTTTGTGGAACTGACCGATAATTTATAAGCGTGATCGCCAAAAACTTTTTTAATTGCGAAAGTTTCGTTTTTATCGTTTAATTCAGTGGATGTTCCATGGGCGTTTATATAATCAACCTGATCGGGTGAAATTCCACCATCACGCAAAGCTTCGCGCATTGAGCGTTGAGCGCCTTCACCTTCGGGTGCCGGAGCGGTAATGTGATAAGCATCGGCAGTTAATCCTACACCAAGAACTTCTGCGTAAATTTTTGCTCCTCTTTTAACGGCATGCTCATATTCCTCTAAAATAAGTGAACCTGCGCCTTCGCCCATTACAAATCCGTTTCTGTCCTTGTCAAAAGGACGCGAAGCTTCCATATATCTCTCATTCCATGTGCTTAAAGCGCGAGCGGAATTAAAACCGCCAATTGCCATGGGAGTGATGGCGGCTTCGGAGCCACCGCAAACCATTAAATCTGCCGAACCTCTTTGTATATGAATAAACGCATCGGCAATTGCATGTGTAGATGTAGCACACGCGGAGGTAGTTGCGTAATTTGGTCCTTTTAATCCGTGCAATATAGAAATTTGACCTGCAGCGATATCGGAAATCATCATCGGCACAAAGAATGGGCTTATTTTTTTTGGACCTCCACTAATCAATGCTTTCGTTTGTTCCTCAAAAGTCAGCATTCCGCCAATACCGCTTCCAAATATTACACCAAATTTTTCTCTGTCAACAGAGTCCAAGTTGATTTCAGAATCCTTCATGGCTTCATTTGCAGTTACCACCGCGTACTGAGCATAAGGATCCATTCTGCGAGCTTCTTTTTTATCAATAAAGTCTTCCGCAATAAAATTTTTAACTTCGAATGCGAATTTAGTTGTGAATTCGGAAGTATCGAATTTTGAAATTAGACAAGCACCGTTTCCGCCCGAAATTAATCCGCTCCACAAATCGGCAACATTATTTCCAATGGGCGTAAGAGCACCCAAACCGGTTACAACTACTCGCCTCTTTTGCATTATTGAACTCCCGTATTTATTACTAAATTTATCTAAAATTATTGAGTTTAAAAGGGAATAAAGAAATTGTTCAGATATAATACCGCCCCCAAAACATTTGGGGGCAAAATAAAAAAATTGCTGAAAGGTTAAAATTAACCTTGTGCTTTTTCGCTTAAATATTTTACAGCGTCACCAACTGTAGTAATTTTTTCTGCATCTTCATCAGGAATTGAAAGATCGAATTCCGATTCGAATCCCATTACCAATTCAACTATATCAAGTGAATCGGCACCTAGGTCGTTAGTGAAAGACGCTTCTGGTGTAATTTGTGAATCTTCAACGCCGAGTTTATCCATTATAATCTCTTTTACTTTAGCTTCAACGTCCATTATACACTCCTAAATATATTGTTAGAAATAAGTTTATTTTGAATCTCTTACATTACCATGCCGCCGTCAACAGCTAAGACTTGACCTGTGATATAATCGGCTGCATCACTGCATAAAAATCCGACTACTTTGGCGATATCCTCAGGTGTCCCGAATCTTTTCATCGGAATGATAGCTTGTAATGCTTCTTTTTGTTTATCGTTTAATTTCTCTGTCATTTCTGTTTCAATAAAACCAGGTGCAATCGCGTTAACTGTAATTCCACGGGCCGCTAGTTCTTTAGCAATTGATTTTGTAAATCCGATAACACCCGCCTTGGAAGCTGAATAGTTTGCCTGCCCGGCATTGCCAATTAAACCAACTACAGAAGTTATATTAATTATTCTGCCGGATCTTTGTTTTATCATTGGTTTTATGGCTGCCTTCGTATAATTAAAAACACTCTTTAAATTCACATCAATAACTTTATCGAAATCAGATTCTTCCATTCGTAACAACAGGTTGTCGCGTGTAATGCCCGCGTTATTAATAAGAATATCCAGACCACCCAGTTTTTCAATAGCGCTCTCAACAGTTTCCTGAGCTTTCTGATAAGATGAAACATCGGCTTTGAAGGCAAATATTTTGGCCGGACCTTTAGATAACTCATCAACTAAGAGTTGTGCCTGATCATCACTGCTATTATAAACAAAAGCAACGTCTGAAATAAAAGAATTGCCATATGTACCATTGGCAAGTTCAGTTACAATAGCTTTGCCTATACCGCGAGTTCCGCCTGTGACTATAACTTTTTTATTTAACAGGTTCACTTATACCCTTTTTGGAATTTAACTTACTAAAATATTCGGCTCTATACTCTTTTAATTCAACCATTCCGTCTTTTCCTAATAAATACTCCAATTCACCAAGACAGCAATCATATATGGTTGAATTTTGATTCTCAATTTTATTACAATAGTGCATCCTGTCTAGATGATCGTCATCTATCGAAATAGCTCCATTGATAATAATTAAAGGAAATAATATACAATATAGCGGTTTATATTTCCACTTGAATTCTTCATCTTCCATGGCAACTTTTTGAAGGGTACAAAATCCTTGTTTATCCAAAAAAACGCATTTCCCATTGTATAATTCAGTTCCTACAGCTATGCCAGAATCAAAATCTTCATCTTCTTGCGGTTCTTCGAACCAAAGAGAATCATCCGTAGTTTGGGAATCGTCCATAGATTTTTTAATACGATCCTTCATACCCATAATTTTCTCATGTTCCAATTTATCGGTATAAACACCATAATAACAGCATTCACCCGAACAAATGCACACATCGCAAGCATTTACAAATTTATGAGTAAAAATTAACGGATCAATGTAATAACCATTTATCTTTTTTTCAAAAGTATCAGCCATTATGCCATGCACCTTTCTACGTCCTCAAAAGTATCAATTCCCCAAACTTTCACATCCTTATTGATTCTTTTTACAAGACCTTGCAAAACTTTGCCGGGGCCAATTTCAATAAACTCATCGGCACCGTCTTCAATCATATTCAAGATTGTTTCTTCCCATCTTACAGGCGCGGATAATTGCTCGAACAATAAATTTTTTATTTCAGATGCATTTATCACCGGTTTAGCGGTAACGTTGGCGTAAACGGGAATTCTCGAATTTCTAATTGATGTTTCTTCTAATTTTGCTTTTAATTTTTCTTTAGCACCTGACATCAAAGGTGAATGAAAAGCTCCGCTTACTATAAGTTCCTTAACTAATTTTGCACCGCTCAGTTTGCATATTTCCATCGCTTTACGAACCCCTTCAATAGATCCGGAAATAACTATTTGACCGGAAGAATTAAAATTGGCGCATTGAACAACTCCAATTTCAGAAGCCTCCCTGCATGCTTCTTCAACTTTCTGGTTCTCAAGTCCAACAACTGCAGCCATTGTTCCAGGTTGTTCCTTACCCGCTTGGAGCATAGCTTGCCCTCTTGTCCTTACAAGTTTAATGGCATCAATCATATCAATTGCGTCTGCACAAACTAGCGCGGAATACTCACCAAGTGAATGTCCCGCAGCCATATCCGGTTTAATATTTTGGATTAGTGAATTTAAAAAAACACTGTGCATAAAAATTGCTGGCTGGGTAATATCCGTCTGTTTAAGAGATTCCATTGGACCTTCAAACATAACTTCAGAAAGTTTGAAGTTAATCGCCTCTTCGGCCTCAAGAGCGGCATTCCTTATCTTTTCAGATTTCTCAAAAAGATCTTTCGCCATCCCAACGTATTGAGATCCTTGACCAGGAAAAATAAACGCAACTTTTCCCATTAGTCCATACTCCAAACCAGATAACTTGCGCCCCAAGTAAAACCACCGCCGAAAGCTGCAAGAACAAGTTTATCGCCCTTCTTAATTTTTCCATCTCTGTAATATTCAGTTAAACAAAGCGGAATTGTAGCGGCTGTGGTATTGCCATATTTGTCTATATTAATCGTTACACGTTCTTTTGGCAGCCCCATCCTTTTAGCAGTAGCGTCAATAATTCTAAGATTAGCCTGATGAGGCACTAACCAGGCAATATCGTCACCGGTTAAATTATTTTTTTCAAGAATTTCAACTGACACATCAGCCATTCCTTTAACCGCCACTTTGAATACAGCTTTTCCATCTTGATATATATAATGATACTTGTTGTCAATGGTTTCATGACTTGATGGCATAGCGCTTCCTCCCGCTTTCATGTGAAGTGCTTCAGAACCGGAACCATCAACTTTTAAAATCGAGTTTTGTAAACCAAAATTCAAATCTTCATTTGGTTCCAGAAGCACCGCGGAGCCAGCATCTCCAAACAAAATACATGTATTTCTATCAGTATAATCAACTATGGAGCTCATTTTGTCGGCACCTACAACAATTACCTTTTTATGAGTACCGGCCTCTATAAATTTTGATCCTGTATCCAGAGCAAATAAAAATCCAGAGCACGCTGCGGAGAGGTCGAATCCCCAAGCATTTTTTGCACCAACTTTATTTTGCACCAAACATGCTGTCGCCGGGAAAAACATATCGGGTGTAACTGTGGCAACAATTATCAAATCAATTTCTTCAGGATCTGTACCCGTTGTTTCCAATAAATTTTTAATCGCACCGGCGGCAAGATCACTTGTAGCACCTTGCTCCAGAATTCTTCTCTCTTTGATACCGGTACGAGTCATTATCCACTCATCATTTGTATCAACTATAGATTCAAAATATTTATTGTCAAGTACTTTGTCGGGAACATACATCCCAACGCCAGTTATTGCAGCATTTATTTTTTTAGTCATTATTTTTTTCCGTGTAAAACTTTAACGATTCTTCAATTTTTTGGATCAAATTTTTGTCGTACATTTCTTTGGCTTTCAATATCATATTTTTGATGGCTAATGGCGAGCTTGAACCGTGCCCTATTATACTGATACCATTTATCCCTAATAACGGAACACCCCCATACTCCTGATAATCCATCCCAGTAAGGGCCCCTTTAAGTGTTCCTTTTGCAAGTAAGGCTCTTAGTTTATTAGTTATACTTTTATCGGCATAAATTCGCATTTTCCCTTTTAACAATCCTATAACACTTTCGGCAAATTTAAGCAATATATTTCCAACAAATCCGTCGCAAATAACAATATTAATATCACCTTTAAGTACGTCACGACCCTCAACATTTCCGATAAAATTAAGATTGGAATTTTTTATAAGTTTGTGCGCTGCTTTAGTGGCTTCATTCCCTTTTTCAGACTCTTCACCGACACTCAACAGACCGATAGTAGGATTTTTAACTCCTTCAATTTCAGAAACAAATATTGACGCCATAACCGCGTATTCAAAAAGGTGATCGGGTTTACTGTCAACGCTAGCGCCAACATCGTAAACATAACAGACACCCCCTTTTGCTGTCGGTAATGCCGCACCCATTGTAGGTCTGCTAACACCCTTAATTCTGCCAGTGATCAGAGTTGAGGCGGCCATCATTGCACCAGTATTGCCAGCGCTAACAAAAGCGTGGGCTTTTTTATCTTTTACAAGTTTGGAGCCGACAACGATTGAAGAATCAGATTTAAGTTTTAGTGAGGTTGTAGGTGAATCGTGCATTTCTATTATTTGCTCAGCATGAATAATTTTATCTGAATCAAATTCAAGATTATTCTCGCTTAATATTTCCTGTATAGAATCTTTTTTACCCACAAGCAATAGCTCAAAATCCGGGCTGGATTTAAATGCATCAATAGCTCCAAGGACAGCATTGCGAGGGGCGTAATCTCCCCCCATCGCATCTACTGCAATAATGCATTTTGGATTAATTGTTGAACTCATCGAATGATTTGATTAAGATTCCGGAACAAACATTGATCTGCCGGCATAATACCCGCAGCTTGGACAAGCTCTGTGACTCATTTTCATGTCACCGCAATTAGAGCACGAAGTTAACGTAGGAGCTGCTGCTTTATAGTGAGTTCTTCTCTTATCGCGTCTACTCTTGGAAATCTTTCTCTTTGGATGTGCCATTTCTCAACTACCTATGTTTATTTATTTAATTTATCTTTCAATTTTTGGAGTGGTTCCCAAACATTTGAAACATTATCTTTGGAACAGCCACAAGTTTGTTCATTCAAATTTTTACCGCACTTAGGGCATAAACCCAGGCAATCCTCTGAACAAAGAATTTTCATCGGTAATGCCAAATTAGCGTATTCTTTAACGTCTTCACTTAAATCTATTTTATCCGCTTCAGGAGCTAGCTGATAAACATCTATATCTTCAAGAGGTTCTTCTTCCCTTCCGAAAAGATAAATGTTGTCGAAATGATTTTCAAATTTACTTTCAAAATCATCAGCGCACCGGTCACAAGTTAATTTAACGTCTACCGATAAATCACAGCTCAATACCAATTGGCTGTGAGATTTATCCATTTTACAATTTATATGAACATCATTTATAAATGGCTCTTCAAGATGAAGATCCTTGGCTTTTTTTACAAGCTCAAATTCGTGAATTCCATCCGAATAGTTTGTAAACTTGATAATCATTATATAGAACCAAAAAAAATTATCTTGCAAATATACTAACAGTCATTTTATTAAGCAAGAGATTCTATAACCTGAAAAATTGTTGTTTTACATGAATTTACCACAAAAAGAGAATGAATATCAAATTAATTAACAAAGAAGTTTTGATCAAGAAAATAATAACCAAAAATTAAACTATATTTAAAGTTTACAAACCAATATATTTTTGTTGTGATAAGTAGAAAATCATTAGCTATTGCAATATGGGAATTTAAAGAAAAAGTAAGAAAAAAATCATTTCTTATTTTTACTCTTCTGTTTCCACTTGTCGTAATTATACTAAGTCTTGCGCCCACCATGTTAACTTCCGAACACCCTACAAATAATTTGCGCTTAATAGGTTTTGTTAATATAGATGAGCAAGAATTCAGATTACTTGAAGAAAAAAACAGAATATCAGAGCGAGAATCCAGATTTATTTTCTTTAAAATGATTAAAGATGGCGATACTGATGAGCAGGTTACGTGGGCAAAAAATAAGGTGAAAGCTGGAATCGCCGATGGTTTAGTTCTTTTCAATAACCAGAGTAATTCAACAGATTTATTTCATAACAAAGAATTAAGCGCTGCCGATATGCTTCTGTTGCAAAATTTATTAATTAAGGTCTCGCTTAATAAATTTCAGGATAAGCTAAATCTCACAAATCAATTTACCTTTGATATTTCACCAATTCTTGTTGAGTCCGAAAACTTATCTACCTCACTGAATATATTTTTTTATTCTTTTTCACTTATTGTTTTGCTGGCTTTTTTAACGTTATCCTCAGGAGGCACTTTTGTAAGAAGTATGCTGTATGAGAAGTCTAACGGACTTATCGAATTATACCTTTCAAGCTGCAGCAGCAAAGAACTTGTCGGAGGTAAATTATTCGGGCTTGTTCTTATTGGACTTTTTCAAACCATTATCTGGCTTTTATTCGGTTTAATTTTTCTCTCAAATTTTTCTATACTTCAATCGGTTTCCGGATACTTTGTATTACAGCTTATTTATTTCCTATTAGGTTATTTATTATACAGTACAATTTTTCTTGGTGCAGGTTCGCTCATTTCAAATGAATATCAGGCTCAACAGGCAACGTCATTATTAAGTATAGTAATAATTTTCCCGTTACTACTATCTGTAAATATTTTACAAAGTCCGGAATCATTTTTAGCCAAAGTATTGGCTATAATTCCTTTTACAGCCGCTCCGATAGGTATTTTAAGATCATCTGCCGGTTCGGTTTCAATGTTGGAGATAATGCTCAGCATTTTTATACTTATAGCATCTATATATATTTCTGTATTGATTTCAGCAAAATTATACGACGCATCTATTTTGATTAGAAGTGGAAATTTTTCATTTAAAAATTTTAAAATGATGAACAGAAAAACAGAATGCTGATTGCCGCTTCAATTGTCGCATCTTTTATTCCAATGGTTGTGTATTTATTCATTATTTGGAAAATGGATAAGTATGAGCCGGAACCGCTAAAGTTTGTAATTTCCCATTTTCTGTGGGGAGCTTTCGGCGCCATTATTTTTGCTGTTTTGGGAAGTTCAGCAATAGAATGGTTGCTCGATATATCCCTCGGCCAAAATTATTATCCCTTATTAATGACAATAATTACAGCGCCGGTGCTTGAAGAAATTACAAAAGGTATATATTTCAGGAAAAGTTACTCTGACAAACGGATGGACAATATTACGGACGGTTTGGTTTATGGCGCAGCAATCGGTTTAGGATTTGGGATGACAGAAAATTTTTTCTACTATATAACGTACGGCGATACATTTTCAGAATGGTTTGGATTAGTACTTATCCGAACATGTTTTTCGGCACTAATGCATTGTATTAGTACAGGTATATTCGGCGCAATTTTAGGTTATTTGAAATTTTCAACCGTTAAATATAAACGTATCATCATAACTGCCGGCATTTCCCTTTCTATTTTTATTCATGCAGTTTGGAATATCTTTGTCAGTTTTAATTCGACATATATTTTTGGATTTCTATTTCTTTTAATTTTGATATGTTTATTTATTTTGATGTTTAAAATTTCCTTGCTTTTGGAACGCAGGATATTACAAACAGAATTAATTGATGAAATGCCTGAGGATATTCGTATGATTGTTGCTTCGGATAAAAGATTTAAAGAAGGCTGGATCGAAGCACCATTTAGAAAAAGTTTTATAAAATATTCCACTATGCTTGCATTCAGAAAAAGACAATTAAAAATTTATAGAAATGATGAAAGTTTAATTGAAGAAATTAAACTTTTACGCGAAAAAGTTATTAATTTATTGAAATCGAAAGAAAAAACGGAGTAGAATGAGTCACATTGGTATTTTTGGGGGAACATTCGATCCTATACATAACGGACATTTGATAACAATTTCCAATGTTTTAGAACAGCGTAAATTGGAAAAAATTATTTTTGTTCCCTGTTATATATCACCTCTTAAAATCGGTCAATATTCAATTAGTGCTGAACATAGACTCGCTATGATTAAAACCGCTATTAAAAATCACACTAAGTTTGATTGTTCAGCGTTTGAGATTGAACGGGGAGGAGTATCTTATACTATAGATACTTTAGAATATTTTAAAACTTTATACGATTCTATCGATTTGATTGTAGGATACGATAATATAGCGGTTTTTGATAAGTGGAAAAATCCTGATAAGATTTTTAGCCTTGCAAACGTAATTGTAATGAAACGAAAAATTGATACTACCCCCCTAACAGAGAATACGTTTATGAAAAAAGCCGTTTATGTGGATACTCCGGTCATTGATATTTCTTCTTCAATTATTAGAGAAAGACTACTGAAGAATTTACCTATCGACTTTCTTGTACCTGAAAAAGTAAAAGACTATATTATGAGTAATAAGTTATACCAACCAAAAAATTTATGACTATTAATTCGTTGATCGAAAATTTATCGGTACGCAGCAAAATATCAGTCGCCCGCATAATTACACTTATCGAAAATAACAACTCAGCAGACTTAACGGAATTACAGAATCATATTTTCAGGAAAACCGGCAATGCATATCGAATTGGAATTACTGGTCCTCCGGGCGCTGGCAAATCAACAATAACAAATCAACTAACCAAAATATTCCGCTCGCAAAATAAAAGTGTTGGCATAATTGCTGTTGATCCTACAAGCCCTTTTACCGGCGGAGCTTTGTTAGGCGATCGTATACGTATGAGTGAGATAGGGACTGATGAATTAGTACTAATACGCAGCATGGCAAGCCGCGGAAGCCTGGGCGGATTAAGTAAAAAAGCTGCCGAGGCTGGTGACGTGCTTGATGCGGCCGGCTACGATTTTGTAATTTTTGAAACTGTGGGGGTCGGCCAATCGGAGTTGGATATAGCGAAAACTGCGGATACCACAGTTGTCTGTCTCGTTCCAGAATCAGGCGATTCGATTCAAGCCATGAAAGCCGGCTTAATGGAAATAGCGGATGTTTTTGTACTTAATAAATCCGACCGACCGGGGGCCGACAGCGCGTTTACGTCACTTAAAAGTATGACGCATCTAAAATTCAGAGATCCTTCATCGTGGACACCTGAAATAGTTAAAACAACAGCCTCAATGAATATTGGAATTACTGAACTAGTTGACGTTATTCAAAATCATAGAGATTATTTGGTTTCCACAGACCTCTTAAATAAAAACCGTTCTAAACACTTTATAAGCAGAATAGAAGAAATTATCATTTCAAAATTCAGCCAGGAACTATGGAGAAAGAGTACAAAAGAATATCTTTTAGCAAATATTTATCAGGTTACAGAAGGGAAAAAGTCACCTTATGAACTTGCCGATGAAATTTACAGGATTTTTAATTCATAGAATTAAGGAAATAAAATGGAAAATTTAACTCAAGACCGTTTTATACTTTCATATTCCGAAGAACAGAATATAATTAGGGAATCCATAAAAAACTTCGCTCATCAAAAAATTAAACCCGTTTTTATGGAATACGACGAAAAACAAGAATTCCCCAAAAAAATACTGAGCGAGTTAGGTGAGCTGGGATTTATGGGCATACTTGTTCCAGAAAAATTTGGTGGTTCAAACCTCGGTTACATTGAATATGCCATTATCGTAGAGGAACTTGCATTTATAGACCCCTCTATATCGTTATCAGTTGCCGCCCATAATGGATTGTGCACGAATCATATAAATCTTTTCGCGAATGAAGAATTAAAAACAAAATATTTGCCCGACCTGGCTTCCGGAAGAAAAATTGGCGCCTGGGGTCTTACTGAACCCGGTTCGGGAAGCGATGCCGCGGCTTTATCGACTACCGCCGTTAAAGATGGTGATTACTATATATTAAACGGTACTAAAAATTTTATTACTCACGGAAATGTAGGTGAAATTGCAGTTGTAATGGCAATAACCGAAAAGGAGAAAGGCAAAAAAGGTATTTCTGCTTTCATTGTTGAAAAAGGGACATCAGGCTTTTCCTCAGGGAAAAAAGAAAATAAATTGGGTATGCGGGCAAGCGAGACCACGCAGTTGATTTTCGAAAATTGTAAAGTTCCCGCTGAAAATCTTATCGGAGAAGAAGGAGACGGATTTATACAAGCTATGAAAATACTTGAAGGCGGAAGAATTTCAATTGCCGCTTTAAGTATTGGACTTACTAGAGGATGTCTCGAAAATTCTGTAAAATACACACAGGAAAGAAAACAGTTCAAAAAACCAATTTTTGATTTCCAGGCTATCCAATTTAAACTTGCGGATATTGCAACGGAGCTGGAAGCGGCAAGGTTAATGACCTATAAAGCCGCGTTTAATAAAGACGCGGGTAAGGATATAAATAAGGAAGCTTCAATAGCGAAACTTTTTGCTAGCGAAATAGCGACAAAAGCCGCCAACGAGTCAGTTCAGATTTTCGGAGGATATGGTTTTACTAAAGACTACCCTGTTGAAAAATTTTATAGAGACGTTAAATTGCTTACAATAGGAGAAGGTACATCCGAGGTACATAAAATAATTATAGCTCGAAATTTAATCAACCAATAGAATTGAAAAATATGAAAGTACTCGGTTTAAACAAAGAAAAGAACGGGAAATTTTTTCTGAATGAAGATTATCAGAAAAATCTTGTCAGAAAAATTACAGCGATAAAAAGACAAATTGAACTTGGAGGTGGCGAAAAATACATTGCTCACCAACATGCTAAAGGGAAACTTACAGCTCGGGAACGTATAGCGAGACTGATTGATAAAAACAGCCAATTTATTGAATTGAATTCTTTTGCCGCATACGGGATGTATGAAGAATACGGCGGCGCGCCTTCGGCGGGAACTGTTTTTGGAATCGGCAGACTAAATGGCCGCGACCATTTAATTGTTGCAAATGACGCAACTGTTAAAGCCGGTGCGTGGTTTCCACTTACTGCTAAGAAAAATTTGCGTGCTCAGGAAATTGCTATGGAAAACAGATTGCCCATTATTTACCTAGTGGATAGTGCTGGAGTATTCCTTCCATTGCAAGAGGAAATTTTCCCCGATAAAGAACACTTCGGCAGAATATTTCGTAATAACGCTCGATTATCAGCTATGGGTGTCCCTCAACTTTCGGCAATAATGGGACCCTGTGTCGCAGGGGGAGCTTATCTTCCTATTATGAGTGATGAAGCATTAATTGTTGAGGGCGAAGGCTCGGTGTTTTTAGCGGGGCCGCATCTTGTTAAAGCCGCAATTGGTGAAGAGATTGATAATGAAAGTTTAGGCGGTGCGGTTGTTCAATCCAATGTCTCTGGTGTTACTGACTATGTTATGAAAAATGATGATGAATGCCTGGAACAAATTAGAAGATTAACCGATAAAACAGGACCTTCGTTAAAAGCGAATTTTAATAGGATTAAATCAGAAGAACCCCTATTCCCAACTGAAAATATATACGGAATTCTCCCCAAAGAAACAACAGAAGGGTATGATACTTACGAGCTACTAGCCCACTTAGTTGATAAATCTGAAATTGATGAGTATAAAGCGGGATATGGAAAAACACTGATTACAGCTTATGCCAGAATTGACGGATGGGCTGTTGGCATCGTTGCAAATCAAAGAAAAATTGTAAAAACAGAATTAAAAGAAATGCAAATCGGCGGAGTAATTTATTCTGATAGTTCCGATAAAGCGGCCCGATTTATAATGAATTGTAATCAGAAAAAAATTCCACTTATTTTTTTACAGGACGTTACAGGATTTATGGTTGGTAGTAATGCGGAACATGGCGGCATTATTAAAGATGGCGCCAAAATGGTAAATGCCGTTGCTAATTCCGTTGTGCCCAAAATAACAATTATTGTTGGGAATAGTTTCGGTGCAGGGAATTACGCGATGTGTGGAAAAGCTTATGATCCAAGATTTATATTTGCTTATCCAAATGCGAAAATTGCCGTTATGGGCGGCACACAGGCAAGCAGCGTTTTACTGGATATAAAAATTAAACAATTGAAGAAACAAGGGAAAATTATTTCAGAGTCAGAAGAAAACGAAATTCTAAATGAAGTAAAAAAATCTTATGACTCTACAAGCGATCCTCTATACGCGGCCGCCAGATTATGGGTAGATGAAATAATTGATCCTGCCAGAACAAGAGATTATATTTCACGTTCTTTGGATGTGTGCAACAATAATCCTGATATCGAGAAATTTTCTACAGGTGTTATTCAAACGTAACAACTTTTTTAATTTTAGCTTATATTACCGGATAAAAATATTCTAATGTAGTTGAATAAATTTTATTATTCTGCAGCATACTTATGTAATTAATCGATTGTTTACTTTTATTATTAAATTTATTAAAAATAGTAACATTATAGACTAAAGATTTCTGCTTTATAACCGATAATAAAAAGCGGGATTATTTCTAAATAGGATAATTATATGCTCTATGAATTTGAAGATAATAAATTTGACGAAGTATTAGTCGTTAAAATAAATACACCTGATGCCACATTAAAGTACGCTCAAAGATTTAAAAGTTATTTGACCCGCTTAATCGAAAATGATGAAAAGAAAATTTTAATCGATTGCCGCAACGTAAATTTTATGGATTCAACTTTTTTAGGATCCCTTGTATTTACATTAAAAAAAATGGCCACTTCAGGTGGAGATTTAAAGCTGGTGATTGGTAATGTTGAAAGCCCGGTATGGACGATGTTCGAAACTACAAGAATGTTTAAGGTTTTTAAAACTTTTCCAGAGATTGAAACAGCAATTGAAAGTTTTAATTGAACTAAATATAATATTGTGTTCGATCAAAAAAATTAATTGATAGGAAGCTTTTAACTTTTATCACTTTTCGTAAAAACGTACCGTCGCTTTTACCCAAATAAATTATATTAAACAGCTTAAATAGTTTTTTGATGACTAATTTCTGGGATAATGAGTTACTAAAATTATTTATTACAAAAATTAATTGTATCTAAATTATGCAGCATGACTACTTTCAGCTACTCGTTCAAGCCGCACAACGCGGCAGAAAAAACTCTTTTATAGATTTGTGTGAATTAAACGCAAAAAAAATTTTTACATTATGCGTACGTATGCTTACAAACGAAACATTGGCTCATCATATAAGCGTAAAAATTTATTTGCAGGCTTGGGAAAATATTCAATTTGTTAGAGCGGACACCGCCTTTGAAGTTTGGTTGAGAAGTATCGCCATCTACACAATTCTTGAAGAAATAAGGACTAAAAAACTTAGTGAAGAGTTAAAACTTACATCTGAAGAAATTCCGCCAGCAACAAATGACCCTTTGGAAAAGATTTTATTGCATCTGCCTGAAATTGAAAGGGCAATCTATATTCTTCACGAAATGGAAGGTTATACTTACTCAGAAATCACAGACTTTTTTACCAATTATGACGAACAGGAAATAAAATCATCGGTTCGTAAAATTCGCCGCAAAATAGCAATGGAATTAAAAAATGAATTGTGACGAATTAAAAATATTTTCGGATGATTATCTTGAAGATCTTCTGCCAAAAAATTTAAGAATTGAGTTTGAACAAAATATTGTCAATTGTGAGGAAGAAAATGAATATTTAGAAACATGTAAAAAAATAAAAAATCACATCTCCGAAATGCCATTAACCTTCGATCCACCGCCACAAATTATATCAGACCTTACAGACAAACTAATGCAGTTAAGTGATTCCGCGGAAAAGGTGAAAATTGAACCTGAAACATTGAAGAAAATTGAGAAACGAAGCCGGAAAACTGAATCTAAAATTGAAACATTTGAGGCGCCAGCGAAAAAAATTGTAAAACAAAAAAAATCTGCTATATCCAAAATTTCAATGCTTTTGGTTATCCTTATTGTTTTTTTAGGAGCGCTTAGCTATTATTTTATAAGAGTATTCAATAATAGCGGACCGTGGAAAGCAACTTCACTGAATGGAAGCGTATCAATTAACAACAACAATGTGAAACAATTAAATGTAAATCAAGGCGATAGAATTACTACTGTAGTAAATTCATCAGCGAAGATCATTATTCCAATGGAAGGCGAAATATCTCTGGGCAAAAACTCATCAATTTTAATAACCGAGACTAAACAGACTACTAACTCAATTGTATTTAATTCTGGGAGCATTAGTTTTACACCAATTAGTGATAATCCAAATTTTGAAGTTGTATATAATGATTTGATTGTAAATGGAATGAATGGCACATTTTCAATGCAAATTGATTCAATTGGTCAATGCATCATAGAAGTAGAAAAAAATAAGATTGAAGTAATTACGAAAAAGGACCGGCTAAAATTATCTAAGAATTATTTCTGCATTATTCAGTCCAATAATGTAATCATGTTTCCTTTCCACAATAAATCGAACGAAGAATTCAGGAATGAACTTTACAGATTAAGTATAAATATAAATGATATCGGACTGCTCAGTTCTGTACTTTTAAAAGCCCGTGAAACTGATGCTTTAACATTATTGAGGATACTCGAATTATCGATGAAGGGCAACAGGGAAATGATTTACCAAAAGTTAGCAAATTTTTTCCCGCCTCCTGTAAAAGTGTCGAGAGAGGGAATTATTAATGGAGACGTTGAAATGCTTAAATTATGGTGGAACGACATAAGCTGGCAATTATAAACCGCCGGAATTTAACCGACGGTATTAATTTTTTTTTAATAGTTTATTCACTTTCTTTAACAAGAGTCCAAAGCGCCGATGATATTGCCAAAGTTATCGCACTGATAATAAAAATAATATTCTTATCTGCAACCGCACTTATAACATAGCCCAGTACCAAACTAACTACTAATTGGGGTATTACAACGGACAAATTAAAAATTCCCATAAAATAACCCATCTTTCTGCTGTCCACTTTTTCTGAAAATATCGCAAATGGTAGACTTACTATCGCTGCCCAGCCGACTCCCGCAAATGCCATTAAAACATAGAGTGAAAAAGGAGTTTTCCCAATAAGCACAATACCCAGGTAAGCTAAACTCATAATTCCCACACTAATTAAATGGGTTTTTACACGCCCAATTTTTTTCGTAATGGGTTCAAGTACAAATGCTGGAAGTAAAGCTCCAATAGCGTTCAAAACAAGAAATGAAATTGATAATATCTGACCAATCTGATTATCAATATCCGGAGTCAATTTTTCCTGAAAATCCACAACACCGTACATTTTTTGTTTAATATATATAATTATATAAACGAACATAGTTTGAACGCCAATCCATGAGAAACTATGAGCAATAAAAATTTTCCATAATTCGGGCCAATTTGTTGTAATTGTTTTATGTTCAATCGAATCCTCTTTTACAACTTCAAGTAGTTCTTTTTTCTCCTCTATAAAAAACATTGGAATAATTGAGAAAAGAAATACAAGTCCGACTCCAAAGTAAATGAGAAAAAAATTGCCGAAAATTGCTCCTATAGCATAAGCCAAAACGCCGAATGTTCCCGATATAGTTTGCATCCAAGTATAACCTTTTGTCCTAGAGATGCCTTCAGGGGTTACATCTGCAATTATAGACCTTGTGGGATTAAAACTAATATTGATAGCTAAATCCAGTGAAAGAGCGACTACAATTGCAACAATTAGTAAACTTCCAAATCCGAAAAAATCATTTATAAGATGAATATTGGGCAGCGCAAAAAGCATTAAAGCCGCTAATGTCGCACCAATAATAACAAAAGGCCTTCTTCTTCCTCCCCAAAACCATACTTTATCGCTTATAAGTCCAACTATAGGCTGACCAAGTATTCCCGCAAGTGGACCCGCTGCCCATACTATGCCTATCTCGTGAATATCAAAACCATATTGTGTGTTCATTATCCAGCTTAATGCGGCAATTTGGATAGACAGAGCAAACCCCATAGCTGTTGCTGGTAAGCTAAGGATTGCGTAAAATATATTACTCAGTTTTTTCTGAAATTCAAGCATATTTAATCCATTCGAAATGTTTGTTAAAATTTCTTTTTTGGAAAAATCAATTCCTGCCAAAATATTCAATTAACATCTATATCAAAAGAACTTTTTTTAACCTATTCTCTCTTTCTAAAATTATTCAAATAAAAAATCCAGATATTTAACGTTTAGTTTTTATTATTAAATCATCTTAACAGATTCTTTATGCTTTTTTACAATTCCAAATCGGACATATCAAATAAATTGATTTTCTACTTCCCTTGCATTTAACCGCCTTTCAAAATAAATTTGTTGTTCTATTTAAAATGCTTGAACAAGAAAAAAATATAACCGTAAATAAGAAAGCCGAGTTTCTTTATTTTATTGAACAAAGATTGGAAGCTGGTATTTCTTTAGTTGGTACGGAGGTTAAATCCTTGAGGCAGAATAATGCAAATTTAACCGACGGATACGCAGTAATACGCGACGGCGAAGTATGGCTGATGGGTGCGCATATAGGAAAATACGATCATGGAAATATTTTCAACCACGAACCCGTTAGAAAAAGAAAACTCCTTCTGAAAAAAAGTGAGATCAGAAAATTAAAAATTAAAATTGACGAAAAAGGATATACGCTTATTCCCCTGCGACTATATTTTAAGGAAGGTAAAATTAAAGTTGAATTAGGATTGGCGAGAGGTAAAAAATCCTTCGACAAGAGAGATAGTATCGCGAAAAAAGACCTACAACGAGACATGGAACGAAATTTTAAAGTGTGATATAAACGGAGCAGAAATTGACAGACAAAATATTATTTCCTGAATTAAACGAGCAAATGGATCTTATAAAACGTGGAGCCGTAGAAATTATTCCGGAAGATGAATTAGTTAAAAAGTTAGAAAAGGCAATTAAAGAAAATAGACAACTAAATATAAAGCTAGGTTGTGATCCTACGCGCCCTGATTTGCATCTTGGGCATTCTGTAGTATTACGCAAATTAGCACAGTTTCAAAAATTGGGGCATAAGGCAATTCTAATTATTGGTGATTTTACAACTTTAATTGGAGATCCTTCAGGTAGAAATTCTACCCGTCCGCCACTAACTACTGAAGAAATAAAAGAGAATGCAAAATCGTATTTTGAACAGGCATCAAAAATTTTAGATCGTGAAAAAACCGATATTGTATATAATTCCGAGTGGCTGGGTAAAATGAGCTTTGCCGATGTAATTAAACTCGCTTCTAAATATACAGTTGCCAGAATGCTCGAGCGTGACGATTTTACAAAAAGATTTAAGTCCGGCATCCCCATCTCGATGCATGAAATCTTGTATCCTCTTGCGCAGGCTATGGATTCAGTAGCAATTAAAAGTGATGTTGAACTTGGCGGAACTGATCAAAAATTTAATTTACTTGTTGGTCGCGATATTCAGCGTGAAAATGGGGTTGATCCACAAGTGATAATTACAATGCCGCTTTTGGTGGGTACCGACGGAGTAGAAAAAATGAGTAAATCTTATGACAACTATATTGGTATAAGTGACGAACCAGGACAGATGTACGGAAAAACATTATCGATACCGGATGAACTTATTTATACGTATTATGAACTTGCAGCAGACGTTAGTAATGAAGAATTGATAAATATAAAAAATTCTTTAGCTGACAAGAATATTAATCCCCGCGATACAAAGAGAGCTTTGGCGCGTAAATTAGTCGCTATGTATTACTCTGATGAAAACGCCAAGGCAGCAGAGATGGAATTTGATAATATTTTTAAGAATAAAGGATTACCAGATGAAATTTCAGAATACAAACCCGAAACTATTGAAATGGGATTGCTTGATTTAATTGTAAGGGTTAATTTCGCCGAATCCAATGGTGAAGCCCGCAGATTGGTTCAGCAAGGAGGTGTATCAATAGACGGTGAAAAGTTTGATGATTTCAAAGCTATTATTAAATTTGATAAAGAAAAAATACTTAAAGTTGGAAAAAGGAAATTCATTAAATTATTAGCAAACTAAACCAAGGAGACAACTCTATTGTACCTTCCAAAAAAAATAGTTTTTACCAAAGGCGTTGGTCGCCATAAAGAATATTTGGCTTCCTTCGAATCAGCATTGAGAAGTGCTCAAATTGAAAAATTTAATTTAGTAAGTGTTAGCAGTATTTATCCGATCGGTTGCCAAACAGTTACCCTCGAAGAAGGATTAAAATTATTAAGTCCCGGTCAAATTGTTCATGCCGTAATAGCTCGTAACGCTACTTGCGAGCCAAACAGATTAATAGCAGCATCAATTGGTGCAGCAATTCCAGCTAACAAAAAAATGTATGGTTATTTATCAGAACATCATCCTTTCGGTGAAACAGCAAAAGTTGCCGGCGACTATGCCGAAGATCTTGCAGCAACTATGCTTGCAACAACTTTAGGAATCGATTTCGACGCTGACAAAGCCTGGAACGAAAGAGAGCAGGTCTACAAAATGTCGGGTAAAATTGTACGTACATTTAATAATACGCAAACCGCTAAAGGTGATAAAGATGGTTTGTGGACAACTGTGGTTGCAGCTGGAATACTTATTCCATAAAATTATAACGCTATAGTTTTTCTTTTACTTAGCCCATAAATATGAACGGTGGAGGCGAATAACATACCGATTATCATCGGCTCGATTTCGCCGAGCCATCCGTGTAGTGTTACGTTTGTTCGGATCAACAACCATATTAGACTCGATGCCACAGCTGCAAGCGTTTCATAAATGGCTATGTGTTTACTTATTCTTATTTTTTCGAAATACGAACTGAACACTAAAAGAATTATTCCCGGAATACAGATACTCCCTATTGTGTACCATATTTCAATAACTGACTGAATACTGTATGCAAGCAATAGGGAAATTATTCCCGTTAGAAAAAGTCCTATTCTAGTATATTTTATAAGCTTTTCATCAGATTTATCGCGTTTGACTTTCCAGATAAAATCTCTGCTAATTGTTGTTGCACTTAAAAATAAAAAACTGTTCAAAGTAGAAAGAATGGTAGCAAATAAAGCTGCGTAGAAAATCCCTTTGAAACCGCTGCCTAAAACCCTTTCGGCCAATAATGGAAAAGCGAGCACAGGATTATTCAAATTGGGTAATACGGCCCTTGCAAACAAACCTGTTGAAGTTGTAAGAAAATCGAAAACCGCCCATAAAATTATGCTTATAAGAATTCCGTACTTTGCTACATTGGGAGTTCTTGCTGCATAACATCTTTGATGAAAACCCGGATCGGTGAAAGTCCATAAAGCTATCAGAAACCACACGATAAGAAATGTAACAGAAGTGTTTCCAGTCAAAGAAAGGTGATCCGAGGGAAGATTAGATTCTAGAAAATCATATCCACCTGTTGTACTGCTGCTAACGAAAAATAAAATTGCAAAACCGGCGAACATTATAAAAAACTCCAATGCGTCTGTGTACAGGTCGGATTTATACCCTCCTTTAAAGAGATACGCTATTGAAATTATTAAACCGGCGAACAAAGCAGGTAGTGTATCAATCCCAAAAATAAGCGAAATAAGATTTGCTATCATCAGCAGATATGGCGCAGGTGAAACTAAAATAAAAATAAGCAACGCCGAAATAAGCCCTATTTTTTCCCCGTACACACTTCCAATTTTTTCAGGTATTGTAAACATTGAAGTTTTGCTAATTTTGGGAGCCAGTACAATAGCAAAAATAAACGCAAAAAAATAATATGGAAGTCCTTGGGTAAACCAGCTTACCAGACCATATCTATAAGTAAACTCCCCTACTCCCAAAATACCGCCGTACCACGTTGCCACGTTTGTAAGAATAAAAAGAATTAGACCAACTTTTCTCCCAGATAGAAGATAGTTTTCCGCATTTTTTTCTTTTTTAAAAGTCGGAATAAACCCAACAATCATTACGGCAATAAAAAATGTTAATATTATTATTATATCAAGCGTGGAAAATGAGATCATATTTTTTAACCGTTTCCAGATCCCTGATTACAAATCCAGTTCCACCGGAAATTTTAATAGTAATATTTTTTGTTTTCGCCACATTACTTGTGCTTTCACTAATACCAAATGGTAAACTTACATTTCGAAGCGGATATTTTAATCCTTTTGAGATAAATTTAGTTTTGTTGTCAATTCCATAAAATGAGATCGTTTCACCTTCATGTGTTGGGATAATATTAGAGCCTTTTATTGCGTAAAGAATCGATTTATGATGGTGAAGAAAAATTTTTATTTTATCGTTAAATTTAAGCACTACTCCCAGATTTCCGAATGTATGATCAAGTCTGTTGCCTGTGGCACCGCAAAGCACAACTTCTTCGAATCCATTTTTAACGGCGAATTTAATACTTTTTTCCAGATCGGTATCGTTCTGTCTTTTATATTTGATAATTTGCGCCGTATTTTCATAATGTTTTAATGTTTGCGCTGAAATTGAGTCGAGATCCCCGATTATAATTTTAGGTTGTATTCCCAACTGTTTAGCATTATCTGCTCCGCCATCGGCGCATATAACAAAATTATAACCTGTTCGAATAAAATAGTTAATCCAGTATTTTGATGGTTTATTACCGTTTGCAAGTATAAGGCATTTCTTTTTTTTATTTTCTTTCACGATTTTCATAAACCTACATTTACTCCTGCGGTAAAATGTCTTTCGGCCGCCGGGAAATATTCCTTTCCAACGGCATAAGCTGCATACAGATTATCAAAAATGTTGTTCACCTGTAAAAATATTTTCACTGTTTTAAATACTGGCAACATATTAACTCTGTAGCTCGCCAAAAAGTTTGCTGTAAAATAGGCGTCCACTTTATTGTCATAATAATCAACAAATCCCGGGTGATCAACTAAATAATCAGTTAGATTATCATCATAATTATCCGAAAAGAATGCACCCACATATTTTCCGCTCAACTGTGCAAAAAAACCACGATAGTTCATACTAAGAATAATATTTGCGGTTACATCAGGAAAACCGCTGATATTGTTATCTTTCAGATCAATGGATTGGTTTTCTGAAATAAAATAAACCCCTTTGTTTATATAATTTTTACTAAGAGCTGCATTAGATTTTATTTCGAATATATCGGCAAATTTTGATCCCAAACTAAATTCTATACCTGAATGAATAGTCTGATCAATATTCCCGGTGACCGGTTGACCGAATCTATCTAGTTGCCCTTTTTTTACAATCTCATCATTAAAAAGCATATAAAAAATATTCACCGAAGCTGAGAGATTCTGAACATCGTATTTTACACCAAGTTCAAAACTATTCATTACTTCCGGTTTAACAAGCGGTTTATTGAAATTATATGAACCGTCTTCGTACATTTCAAATTGCGGAACTTCTCCACCGCTTGATTCGGCAGCGTCGTAATATGTTTTTAAACGCGGTTCCCTGGATACTCTTGCGAATGATATAAAACTACTTAAAGCTTGAGAAAATTTATAGTTTACACCCAGACGCGGATTAAAAAATAAATTGTTTATTTCGAAATTATTACCCTCATAACGTTCATTATTAATTTTATAATTATGATAAGCTATTTGAGCTTCAACCAATAGATTCAATTTATCGGTTGCGTTAAACATTTCATGAGCGTAAAAATTAATTATATCTTTTCCACCGTTATAGCGATAATAGCGATAATCTTTTGTTAGACCCGCAGGAAGGTTTTCAGCATAATTTATACCTCCCCAATGTAACGATTTGTGAAATCTAATTTCCCCACCTACTATCAATTCACCCGAATTATGTTTGATACTTAGTCTTGGAATCCAGCCCCATTGTTTATTTTCCACCTGCGCTCTAATCAGAGCGTTTTGAGGCACAGAATCTGAATTGTATCCATTAGCATTCAGACGGAAATAATCATCGTAGTAAACGCTCCAGGAGCCATCGTAATCAAAGTAACCTTTACCTATCACTAAAAATAAAGCCGAATTAAAAATTATATCTTCATTAATTCTAAATTCATTTAGTATTTCATAATGCGGTTGGGAAAAACTTTCAACTTCATCCTTTCTTCTATCTAATGTATAAGTATATTTATTGCCCTCGGTCTCCCAGTATGAAAAGTTTTGTTTTCTCAAATTTCTGTCCTTTACGGCAAATTTAGGCAGTCCAGTATATGTTAAACCATCCTCTATGGGACCGCCGTAGAAATTAATTTGAGTGGTAATATTTTCATCGTAACGTACGGCCGAAAGATGATAGGATTTGAGATCGACCCAATTTTTTTCTCGGTAACCCGAGCTTAGTAAATTACCGAGTTTCATATAAACCGAGTACTTATTATCAATTAATCCGCTTGCAACAGAAGCCGTATATTTTCGCGTGTTATAACTTCCTGTATTTACATCAAATTCCATTTTAGGTTCATTTGAAAAAGGGGATGTTATTATATTGATTGAACCACCAACAGATGGATAGCCTATTACTCCTGCTCCTGCGCCGCGCTGAACCTGAATCAATTCTGTACTCTCCAGTAAATCCGGGAAGTCGACCCAATAGACGTTATGATCTTCAGGATCGTTCTGTGAAATTCCGTTAATGGCAACCGATATTCTTCGTTGATCAAATCCTCGGATACTAATATAGTTATATCCTATACCTGAGCCGCCTTCGGAATAAAAAGTAGTTGAGGGTAAATAACTCAATAATTCAGGGATATCCTGATTAACATAACCCTCTTCTATTTCTGTTCTTTTTATTTTACTAAAACTCATGGGGGATAAACCTTCCTGCCCTATCGAACTTTTTACAAGAACTGTTTGACTGGTGATTACAACATTTGTCAAAATTATTATCGTATTTTGATTTGACAGCAAATTTTTTACAGGGATTCTTTTTGTTTCGAATCCTATAAAACTGATTTGAATTAAATCCGATTCTTTGAAATTACCGGATAAAATAAATTTGCCTTCCTCATTTGTAACGGTACCAATTGATGTTGCGACTATGGAAATGTTAGCTAGTTCCAGCGGTTTTCCTGTTGAAGTATAAACATATCCTTCAACAGCAAAATTTTGTGCGGATATACTGAATGTTATTAAAAACAAAAAAACAATTAAATGTTTCATATCTACTCCTCTAATTTATATTAAGAGAAATAAAAAAGCCGTTCAGGGAAACGGCTCGGCATTTAATTGTTCTGACCGTTTTCCTACGCTGGCATTATCCAGATCAGGTTCAAGGGTATGTTCTCAGCCCCGGATGGGACACCCCTAACTGCTTTTTTATTACAAATAGAATGTAATTAAAAGAACCATTAATTCAAAATTTTGAGATTAAGACCGACTGTTATTCTATCGTCCTGTAACTCGTTCCATTGAATAATATCAGAAACTTTTACATTATAATTTTTCGCGATTATCCACAAAGATTCGCCGTCGCGTACTTTATGCACTTTTGAATCTCCGTTATTATTATCAGACTTCGTTGAATTTTGGCTCAAGTTGTTATTGTCTTTTTTATAAATAACAAGCTTATTTCCTGGGATAATTTTGCTTCCGGAAATATTATTCCAGTTTCTTATGTCCTGTGCGGACACATTGTAATTCTCCGCGATTTGACCGAGTGTATCTCCTTTTTTTACAACATGGGTTACAACATTATCTTTTTGGGAGATATTATTTTGTGTATCAATATTCCTGTCGTTTTTTGCTACCGATTGATTATTGTTTCTTCCGGAATAAATTATCAGTTTTTGACCAACTTTAATTTTATTTGAGGTAAGATTATTCCAGTTTTTAAGGTTGGTTGTAGAAACACCATTTCTTTCAGCGATTTGACTTATAGTATCCCCTCTTCTAACTGAATATTGTGAAGGATCATTATTATTTGAAGATGAGACCAAAGAAGAACTGGATCCCGAGACTGATGATCCGCCGTTATCATAAATTTTAATAGTTTTTCCTGAGTATATCTGATTATTTCTCAAATTATTCCACTGTCGTATATTGTTTGTAGATACACCGTAGCGTTCGGCAATTTCGCTAATAGTATCACCTTTTCTTATTTTGTAACGAATATATTTACCCTGTAAAGTACTTGATACTGAATTAGCTTCCCTGTCGGCTCCACTCAATTTATTGGAGTTGATCTGCAACATCTTACCTGAAACAATACGATTAGTTCTTAAATTATTCCATTTTTTTAGATTTGAAACACTTACGCCGTATTTATAAGCAATTGCGGATAAAGATTCACCACGTCTTATTTTATGTTTAATCCACGATTCACCTGCATTACCATAAATAACAGCAAGTTTCTGTTCACGCGAAAGGCTATCTAAACTAGAATAATAGCTTTTCTTTTCAATGGGAACGAATACTTGTATGGATTGACCAACTCGTATATTTGAGGTATAAGGAATATTATTCCAGTTTCTTATATCCGACACACGAACATTAAACATATCAGCTATGTCTACAAGGTTATCTTTTGGTCTCACAGTATATTGGACTACTTCCTTGCCTTTAGGAATTATAATATCAATTGAATCACTGAGAACTTTTTCGTAGATATTCTTGAATTTATTTGGATCGCTGTTCTGGGTTAACATCATTTGATAAGGAGCGTTATCCAAGAAATCACCCGCCTCTTCGAGCGCTGGCATTAGGTCAGTGCTAACCGCAAATTCAGTCTGCTTAATGCTGGAAACAGGGATCTTTAATTCTTGTTTAGGAAAAATATTAGCCCTAACCGAAAGATTGTTTACTTTTGCTAAGTTGGTAATACCTAGATGATATTTCGCAGCAATACGGGATAAGGTTTCACCTTTTTTTACTGTATGAACAACGTACTGTAATTTTGCGTCATTTGGAATTGATTTAAGATTATCGGCAAAAATCAATTCACTTACTTTTGGAATTCGTAAAGGATATCCACCTTCGTAATTCGGAGGTGTATGTGGTTGTGTTAGTTCAGGATTTAACTCCAAAATAACATCTTTGCTAACTCCCGCGCATTTAGATAGAACATCTAAATCCACAGCACCGCCAATTTTAAAAATGGTATTCTCAATAGGTTTCATGTACTTAATATCAGTAAAACCATATTTCTCAGGTTCGGCGGTTATAAGTGAAACCGCTATATATTGAGGAACATAATTTCGTGTTTCTTTTGGAAGATGTTTTCTGATCGCCCAGAAGTTTGTTGATCCGGCTTTCCTCATTGCGCGTCGAACTCTTCCTTCTCCGGAGTTATAGGCGGCTAAAGCAAGATTCCAATCACCCAGTGTAGAATACAAATCCCTCAAATGTCTTGCAGCCGCGCGCGTTGCCTTTTCGGGGTCTTTTCTCTCGTCACGGTAAAAATCAATTTTTAGATCATACATTTTACCAGTTGCTGCAACAAATTGCCACAAACCTACCGCTCTTGCCCAGGATCTAGCAACCGGATTAAGACCACTTTCTATCATACTCAAAAATATAAGCTGCTGAGGTACTTTTTCTTCATTAAATATTCTGGCCATCATGGGGAAATATTTGCCCGATCTACTAAGCCAAAGATTGATATGTTTTGCGCCTTTGCCGGTAAAGTACTCGATATAAGTTTCTACCGCATTGTTAACCTCAAGAGGAAAATCACCTACGATTATAACTTGTTCGGGTGTTGTTTCATCAGTCTGGGAATTATCGTCAATTAATTCTATTTCTGCCGCGCCCTTGTTAACCCATTCGTCGAAGGCCGTCATGGAAATATTTGCTGGCAATTCATCCAATGAATCGACATAGGTCTGATAATCATCAACAATCGAGTTTTCCAATTCTACATAAGCTTGATTATCATTAATACTTGGGTAATAACTGAGTTGAGTTATTGTGGAAAGAGCGTTTTCATAAGCTTTAATTGCGGATTCCACATAGCCTAAATTCTGATTTGCTAAAGCGTCTATATATTTTAATCGGGCTTGCTCTAATAATTCATTTACTACAATTCCGGGATCTATTACCGCCAAGGAATCTGATGGAACAAGATTATCCTTTTTTGATATGTTTTCAAATATACTGCAAGAACTAATTATAATTGTAAGAACAATCAGGTTTATGGCTAGTAATAACTTTTTCAAAGGCACCCCAAAATTTTCAAATTTGATTGCAATCTACTACCTTACATAAATTTTGTCAAGTGATAAGTTATGTAATTGTACGTATTTTATTAAAAAACAATAACTTATCAATATCAAATCTTAGGCCAACTATTTTTAGCCAAGACAATACTACTATTAAGTTTCGAAAAGAAATTTAAATATTACAGTGGAATATTGGAGTGTTTTCTGGGTGGATTTTTATCTACTTTATTTTTTAATAATTGGAACGAATTTATAAGCTTTTTTCGTGTTTCACTAGGAATGATAACGTCATCAATGTAACCGCGCTCAGCGGCTACATAAGGATTAGCGAATTTTTCTACATATTCCTTCAATTTTTCTTCTAATTTTTGTTCTGAATTATCTGACTCAGAAATTTCTTTTTTAAAAATTATTTCAACTGCTCCTTTTGGTCCCATAACTGCAATTTCCGCCGAAGGCCAAGCGTAATTAAAGTCACCGCGAATATGTTTGGAGTTCATAACATCATAAGCGCCCCCGTAAGCCTTCCTTGTAATAACAGTTACTTTTGGAACTGTGGCCTCGCAAAAAGCGAAAAGCAACTTTGATCCGTGACGAATAATTCCGTTCCATTCCTGGTCAGTTCCGGGCATAAATCCGGGCACATCTTCCAAAACAAGTAAAGGAATATTAAACGAATCACAAAATCTAATAAACCTAGCACCTTTTATGGAAGCGTTAATATCCAGTACTCCGGCTAGTACAGCCGGCTGATTGGCAACTATTCCAACGCTTAATCCACCCACTCTTCCGAAACCAACTATAAGGTTTTCAGCGTAATGTTTATGAACCTCAAGAAAATCGTTATCGTCAAGTAATTCTAAAATAATATCGTGCATATTGTAAGGTATGTTGGCCTGGCTGGGAATAATTTCATCAAGTTTAGGCACTAATAAATTCTGATTATAATCGAAATCTTTTTCGATCGGTCTGTCCTTCCAATTCAGCGGCAGATAGCCGAACAATTTTCTTATCGAACTCAATAATTCAATTTCTGTTTGAAAGGCAAAATGAGCAACACCACTTTTTATGGAGTGCGTATCGGCCCCGCCCAGTTCTTCCATGGTTACTTCCTCATGCGTTACAGTTTTTACAACAGAGGGTCCTGTAACAAACATCTGACTGGTTTTATTAACCATAAACACAAAATCAGTTATCGCGGGAGAATAAACGGCACCCCCTGCACATGGTCCTAATATCGCGCTAATTTGAGGTATAACTCCCGAGGAGAGAGTATTTCGTAAAAATATCTCAGCATATCCGCCTAAACTAACAACACCTTCCTGTATTCTGGCGCCACCGGAATCATTCAAACCAATAACAGGTATTCCAACTTTAAGAGCCATATCCTGTATTTTACATATTTTTTCTGCGTGGGCCTCAGAAAGTGAACCGCCGAACACTGTAAAATCCTGACTAAATAAAGCTACCGGCCTCCCGTCAATTTTAGCGAATCCGGTTACTACACCATCGCCCAAATACTTTTGTTGTCCAAGTCCAAAGTCTTCACAGCGGTGTTTAACTAACATATCAACTTCGTCGAAACTACCTTCGTCAACTAAAAGACCAATTCGTTCTCGCGCCGTTAATTTACCCTTATCGTGCTGCTGTTTAATTTTCTCCAAGCCGCCACCGTTAAGGGCTGTTTTTTTTATTTCGATTAATTTTTCAATTTTTTTCTTCATTTTCTACATTATAAATTTATGCAGCTTGGATGATTCCAAAGAATTAATTTCCGATTCTAATTTTAATTTTTTTTCTATAAAATCTGGCTGATTAAATAGATTTATATCCCTGCCGGAGTTAAACTTAACATCTGTCTCATAAATAATCGCGCCGGGATTCTTTTGCATTAGAAATATTTTATCACTTAGAAAAAGCGCTGAACTAATATTTGTTGTTCCAACTAAAACCGGAATACTTTCGGTCTCCCAAATTTTTCTCACCAATTGAAGTATTTTTATTAATACTGTTGGATTTAAATCTGTAAATGGTTCATCTACTAAAATAAGATCAGGTTTTCTTATAATTGAACGTGCGAGAGCAACGCGGAAAACGAATCCAGAATTAATAGATTTTGGAAAATGATCCTCGTATCCATCCAAACCAACAATTTCGATAACCCTTTTAAATTCCCTAACATCAATGTCTTTTAAATCATATATAATATTATCCTTTACATTCAGCCAAGGGAAAATTGAATATTGCGACGGAATAAATATTAAACTCTCTGATTCCGTTAAAACGTTTCCAGAGGTTGGGTTTTGCAGGCCGGCAATTATTTTTAACAAAGTAGTTTTTCCTGAACCCACAGGAGCCAATATTGTTGTTATACCCTCTGTAAAAGAAAAATTTAAATCGAAAAAAAGCTTGTTGACAAATCCTGTTGAATCCGTAAATTCTTTTGAGAGATTTTTTATTTCAAATAACCGACTCAATTAATTCTCCCAGTAAATAATTTTCGATTTCGTAAATTTTATAACTGAATCCCCAAACCAAATCAACAGAGCTATATAAATCGCTTGAGAGAACAGACCGGCAAAATCGTTGTATACGAGAGCTTGATTATAAACGTGACCAAGACCCGCGTAATCCCCGACATATTCGAAAACCAAAATCAATATCCATACAAAATAATGAATTTTCAAAATAGAATTAAAAACCGCCGGTTGAAGATTTTTCCAGAATATTTCTCCAAATAATTTTTTCCCAGATATTTTCAAATTATTTGCTACCACTAAGTGGCTATCGGTAATTGTTTCAAGATTTTCCTTAATTGACACAATCATATAGAATGTTACGGCCACAAGCGCGAAAAAAAACTCAGCGGTAATTGATTCTGGAAACCAGAACGCAAAAATTACAGCGTAAAAAAAAGCTGGAAAATAACGAAAAATTCGCATATTACTAAAACCATCCCCAAAGTAACTTAACAGTTTAAACATTGGAATTCTTGTTAACCATACCAATAAATATCCGATTATTATTGAGGAATAAACAACGAGAGTTGTAACTGATAATTCGAATATAAGGTTGTAGTCTTTCCATACAGAAAGTAAAGATTCCCAAAGAAGTGTAGGTCGGGGTAATATTTTATTTACCGGTAATACAAGTTCGAAGAGGGTCACATATACGAATAAAATTGTGAATCCAAACTTTGCCCTTGTTATAAGCAGCGTTTTATTTTCAGTTAATAGCTTAATCATAATTATCCGGGAAGTGTTCTAAGTTTTGTTTCAGAATATATCTATTGCCTGCGCATAAATCAAATAACTAATTTCTTCTTTTTGTTAAATACACATATAACTCTTATAACAAACGAGCTTTTCATAAATCTATTGGTGTTGAGGTTTTTAGAATTAATCTGTAATCTTCAATAAACATTTACATTATTGATTAATAAACGGATTATTCTCCTTCTCGTATCCAATTGAAGTTTTATCACCGTGACCTGGGAATACTTTGGTATCATCTGTTAATGTGAACAATTTATTTTTGATTGAAGATATTAAAGTATCGAAATTTCCACCCCATAAGTCTGTGCGCCCGATACTTTCAAAAAACAAAACATCCCCTGTTATACAGATTTTTTCTTTCTCAAAATAAATACAGTATTCACCAGGAGTATGCCCCGGTGTGAATAAAAATTTGGGGGAATTGTCACCCAAATTTATTACAAAGTTTTCCGTCAAAAACTCATCTGGTTCGGGAGATGGTTTTAATTCTACACCATACATCTTAGCTTGTTCTATTCCCATTTTCAACAACGGTAAATCCAACTCCGGGATTAGAAATATCGGATTATACCTTTTTTTTACATATGCGTTTCCGAATATATGGTCTATATGACAATGCGTGTTTATAAGGTACTTTACATTCAGTTGCTTCGAAACAATAAAATTATCAAGTTGATTTTCTTCATTCCCGTTATAACAACCCGGATCAATTATGGCGGCATCCTGCGTGATATTATCCCAAATGATGTAAGTATTCTCACTAAAAGGGCTAAAAATAAATTTATGTAAATTCATCATATTATTTTTTCTTAAAATTTTTACTTAATCTTTTATATAAGTTTTTGGTGTAATTTATATAATTGTCTTTAGTCTCCTCAATCGAATCGCCCGCAAATTTTTTAATAAAATGATCTGCAATAACCCAAGCCAGCATTGATTCCCCTATTACCGCACAGGCAGGAACGGCAACAAAATCGCTCCTTTCACGGCGAGAAACCACCTGCTCCATCGTCGATAAATCTACAGCTTTAATCGGCGACATAAGGGTGGCAATAGGTTTCATAGCAACTCTTACAATTATCGGCTGACCTGTAGATATTCCTCCTTCAATGCCCCCAGCGCGATTTGTTTTACGCGTAATAACATCACCTTTTCTTAAAATTTCATCGTGACTTTCGGAACCGTATGCGTGAGTGGAAGTAAATCCAGTGCCGATTTCTACACCCTTTACTGCGTTAATGGACATCATTGCCGAAGCTATATCGGAGTTAAGTTTTGTATCGTACTGAATAAAACTGCCAAGTCCAACAGGAACGCCAGATGCAACAACATAAAAACTACCGCCTAATGTATCGCCCCTTTTTTTTGCCAATTTTATTTTATTTATAATTTTTTTTTCATGGACTTCATCTAATACACGAACCGGACTTTTATCAGATTTTTCGGATAATTTCCAGGCGTTAAAATTATCCTCGACTTCATTATTAAATAACTTTTCAGCATAATTATTTTTAGGATAAATATTTCCTATATTTTCAACAAAGCTGCCAATATAAATATTAAATTCCTCCAAAAATTTACGAGCAATTGAGCATGCGGCCACACGCGCGGCAGTCTCTCGTGCACTTGATCTTTCTATTGAATTTCGGATGTCGTCCAAATTATATTTAGAGACTCCAACAAGATCGGCATGCCCTGGCCGAGGGACTGTAATTTTTTCTATCTGTCCGCTTTTTTTACCGGATGTCATTTTATCAGTCCAATTTTCCCAGTCACTGTTTCTTATAAATAACGAAACCGGAGAGCCCATGGTTTTCTGAAAACGAACTCCAGAAAGTATCTCCGCTTTGTCGGTTTCTATTTTCATACGTAAACCGCGGCCATATCCCTGTTGTCTTCTGTATAATTGTTGATTTATATATTCTTCGGTTATTTGAAGATTGGATGGAAATCCTTCCACAATTGCAGTTAAACCTTTACCGTGTGATTCCCCGGCAGTAATAAATCTTATCATGTCAGTCCGAAATGTTTGATTGGAAAATAATTACAAATATAAAAAAAGCGTCCTTAAATAAGGACGCTTTTAATAGAGGCGTATAAAATTTTATTCTTTAGGAATATCTAACCCAACTAAGCGAGTTGAACCATCGGAATAAACTAATTTTAACAGAATTGCTTTTCCTTTTTTTGCTTCAATTGATTTTTCAAAATCTTTTACAGAATCGATTGATTTTTTATCTGCTTCGGTTATTACTACTCCACGGCCTAAGCGCTGATCTTCTGCTTTACTGAATCTTTTGACGGATGTTATAATAACTCCATTTTCAACCTTATAAGAATCATACTCGGCTTTAGAGAGATTTTTAACTGTAAGTCCAATACTGTCAAATTCTTTTTCTACAATATCATTATCTTTTTTCTTAGAATCCTTTCTATTATCCGCAAGAACTGTTGTCTCATTATCGGCTTCTCTGCCTTTTAATTTAACACTTCGTTTAATTTCTTTGCCATCTCTGAAGATAGTAAGTTTAACTAAATCGCCAGCCCTTTTCGTGGCAACATAAGCTTGTAATTCATTAGCCTGGTTAATTTCCCGCTCATCAATTTTTAGAATTACATCACCCGATTTAATATCTTCCGAAGCCGCCGCGCCGTCTTTTACAACGTCCTGCACAACAACACCTTTGGCTTTATCTAATCCAACTGCTTTTGCCAAATCGCTATCAACTTCTTCAATTCTAACACCAATGTATCCTCTGCTTACTTTACCGTTCGCTATTAAATCTTCAGCTACAGATTTCGCAAGATTTATTGGTATAGCAAATCCATAACCTATGTAGCTTCCCGAAAAACCGTTTGTTGCGATAGCTGAATTAATTCCTATTACAGCTCCGTTTAACGCTACTAAAGCCCCGCCGCTGTTACCGGGGTTAATTGCAGCGTCGGTTTGAATAAAAGATTCTACTCCGTAACCGTCTTTGTCTCTAAGGATAGAAATATCTCGGCCGGTTGCAGATACTATTCCCGCAGTTACAGTTGAGGAAAGCGAGAGAGGATTACCGATTGCCATCACCCATTGTCCAACCTTAATTTCGTCGGAATTACCCAAATATGCGGCAGGTAAATTGGTGGTGTTAATTTTTATTACTGCAAGATCCGTCAATGGATCAGTACCAATTACCTCAGCTACTAATTGACGTTTATCGTGCAAAGCCACTTCTACCTTTGTGGCGTTTTCTACAACGTGATTATTTGTGAGAATATATCCATCCTGTGAAATTATTACACCGCTGCCTCCTGATTCTCTGTCCTGAGGTTTAGATTCTTTATCCTGGAATGGGAAAAAGAATTTAAAAGCATCATTAGTTTTAGTTGGTGTGCTGCTAATAACTCTTATCTGAACAATTGAAGGTGTGACTTTTTCAGATACATTTACGAATGCATCATTAAATGCCTGCGCGTCAGCGTTAACGGTTGGAACAGGTGGTTGATCACTGCCAATTCTAACATCAGCCAAAGCCGGTCTTACATACCCAAAACCAGAGACTAATACAGCGCCGAAAACTGTTCCAACAATAAGCAAAGAGATTACACCGAATATATTTTTACGATTCATTTTTTAAGCTCCTGTTGTTGCTATTACTTTGTCTAAAATAGTTTTAAAGATTTCAATCCTTTAAATTCACTAATATGATATGCCAAATGTTTTTCGAAAAACGTTATTAAAAAATCTAGATCATTTTCTTTAAAGCTTACCAAATTATTTTTGTTGCTTAGACAAATTAGCAAGTTGAAAAGTTCCTTATTAAACTCAAATGATATTAGATGGTCGCTGGAACAATCGTCGCACATCAGACCTTCCACATAACTGTAAAAAACTCCACCTGATTCCGATAATTTCTTATTGCACTCTTGACAAAAATCTAATTCAATTTTATAACCGATTTCATTTATAAAAAAAACAAAAAACCTTAAGAATATTATTTTAGCATTTTCATCAGATTTGTTCAACAGGTCCAAAATTCTTACAACTCCCTTAAAAAGTCTTTCGTGTTTTTCGTGGTCCGGTAAAAGAGTTAATATTAGTTCTATAACTGCGCTTGCGTATTTGTATCTTGTTAAATCCTCCGTTAACGAATTAAACACTTTTAATATATCGACACTGCTTAATAGCTGAACTTCGCGGGATTGTTTGTTGTAATAAACTAATTCAACAAAATTAAAAGTTTCTAGACGGGCATTCATTTTGGATTTTGGAGATTTAACTCCCTTGGCAATAACTGTAACCTTTCCATAATCAATTGTAAAAATGGTAATAATTTTACTTGTATCGCCGTGGTTTATTTTGCGCAAAACCACGCCCTGGGTTTTAATAATTTCTGACATTAAAAATTATACGGAGGTTTGAATAATCTATCTTCAGTTATTATACCCGTAATAAGATGATTTGGTGTGACATCGAACGCAGGAGAGTAAACCGGATATGATTTATCAGTAACCTGAACACCCTTTATTGAATTTATTTCATGTGGTTCGCGAAACTCTATTTTTATATCATCGCCGGTTATGCAGTTATTATCCAAAGTGGATGATGGGGCAGCAATATAAAAAGGTATTCCGTGGTATTTTGCCAATACCGCCAAATTATAGGTCCCTATTTTATTTGCCGTATCACCGTTTCGGGCTATTCTATCTGCGCCCGTAATAACTAAATCGGCACCTATATTTTTCATTACAAAAGCCGCGCTTGAATCCGTAATTATTGAAAAAGGGATTTCGAGTTTATTAAGCTCGAATGCGGTGAGACGGGATCCTTGCAATAATGGGCGAGTTTCATCAGAATAAACATGTTCTATTAATCCACTCTCAAAAGCTTTCTGAATCACAAAAAGGGCTGTTCCGCCCCCTGCGCTAACCAGTCTGCCAGTATTACAGTGGGTTACGACTATTGATTTTTTTGTAAAAATTTCCTGACCGTTCTTTGCGATATTATCGCACATCAATTCGTCTTCGGCAAATATCTTGTTGGCTTCAGATTTTAATATCGTGTAAATATCGGGTGAAGCTGAATGTTTTTCAAATATTTTTTTCATTCGTTCAAGCGCCCAGAAAAGGTTTACTGCTGTAGGACGAGTAATTTTCAATCTGTTGTAGGCTTTTAAGAAAGTATCGGTTGCCGAATTGTTATTGAACTTCAGAGCAAGAGCAAGAGCGTAAGCAGCAACAATACCGATAGCTGGAGCGCCTCGAACTTCAAGCTTTTCGATCGCAATTGCAATACGTTTATAATCATCGCTTACAATATATTCTTCTTCAAGTGGAAGTTTTGTTTGATCCAATAATATAAGATGATCGTCGGCAAACTCAATTGTTTTGTATTTATCCATGATTAAAAACTCGATAGCTCCCTAAATTCGATATATCGATCGTGTATTTCCAGATTGGACAAATTTTCAAGACCTTTTGTACTAAATTTTCCAACACTAAATGATGCCATTGCGCTTCCATAAATAACCGCTTTTTTTATGTTATCGAAACTCAGATCCTGTGTTTTATGAAGATATCCGGCAAAGCCTCCCGCAAAGGCGTCGCCTGCTCCAGTAGGATCAAAAATACTTTCTAATGGATAAGCGGGAGCAGAAAAAATTGAATCTTCTCCAAATAACAAAGCCCCGTGCTCACCCTTTTTTATAATTAAATATTTTGGGCCAAACTCTCTAATAATTTTTGCGGCTTTAATCAAATTCGGCTCATTTGCCAGCAAACGTGCTTCAGAGTCATTTATAATGAGCATATCAACTTTACTTAACACAACCAATAAATCATCAAGCATCGTATTAATCCATAAGTTCATTGTATCGCAAACCATAAGTCTCAAACCTTTCATCTGTTCAATTACTTTTAACTGCAATGAAGGTAATATATTGCCTAATAATAAAAATGAATTGTTTTTCCATTTATCGGGGATAACGGGATCAAAATTTTCGAAAACATTTAGGTGGGTAAAAAGTGTATCACGAACATTAAGATCGTATTGATACTTACAACCGTAACGGAATGTTTTACCGCCTTTTACAATTTCCAGACCGTCAAGATTTATATTATGCGCCTCAAGCATTTTTATATCAGTATCCTTAAAGTCCTCACCGACAACTCCTACCATGTTTATAGGGGCGCTAAAATAACTGGCCGCTAGTGATATATAAGTAGCTGAGCCACCAAGTGCTTTTTCAATTTTATCGAATGGTGTTTCTACATCATCGTAACCGACAGAACCTACTACTAATAAAGACAATTTTACCTCTCCAATATTTAATTAAAAGCTTTTTACAAAAATCGATATTTATTACGCTAAAATCTATTATTCTATAATTTTATCGGTAAGATCAACGAACTTAAACTTTGATTGCCTGTTTATTATAAAATCTTCAATTATATCTACCGATTTCCGTTGGCCATCCCAGGCTAATAATTGTTTTGCTTCCGGCGGATTAACCCATCTGTACTCCGAATGCTCATCCGAAATTGCGACAGTACTTTTAGAATTCACTAAAGCCACAAAAACAGGAACCTGGCATATACTATTTTTTTCTGGGGAATAGAAAGAGTTGATATGTGGAACAACCCATAAATTGCTGGGTGTAAGTCCGGTTTCTTCTTTTATTTCCCTAATTGCGGTCTCAAATGCTTTCTCATTTTGTTTTATTGATCCTGTAACCATTTGCCATATTCCAGGGTAAATCTCCTTATCCGATCTCTTTAACAGAAGCAATTCGATCCCAGCAACAGTTTTCCTGAACAGATGCGCTTCTACAAGATATGATTCTACATTCATAAAATTTTTCCGAGTAATTAAAAGTATGCTCTGGCTTCGGCCCGAAGCGTATGAATAATGTCGCCGCTGCCCTGCTTACGACCATTATAAGCGATAGTTGTCTGCAAATTTGTTGTCAGTCTGTAATCGAAATTAAGCCTCCAAAGATAATTCTTTCCGATAACTTTACCCTGAGTAATTGTAAACGGTATAATATTGTTCGTATTTCCGGCGGTTAATTCATCACGTTCAATTTCTATTCGAATACGTCCTTTACCGGCTAAAGAATAAGTGAATCGAAGCAACTGATCGTTATTAGCAATTTCAGTTGGTTTCGTCGGGAACTTATCCGTTATTATTCCAACTATCAAACGCAGACCGAATTCAATATCTTTGAAGGGGCGGTAAGAAAACTCAGTTGATAATTCAGAAGCGGTAACATTTATCGATCTGTTCAGGTTTGGGGGTGCGGAAACAATTTCGTTTTTTATATTATAATCTGTCAGGTTATTAATTTCGTCACCCATTCTGAATTTTAATCTTACAGATCTTTCATTTAGATATCCTTTCTCTAAACCGCCGCTGTACTGATTCAAATTTCGTCTTTCAGAGAATCTGAACCTTAAAGAAAAATCGTTGTTGTTATTAAATAAATTTAAGTCCTGCTGAAATAAATTAAACCCTTTAAGAGTCGTAGAATCGTCCAAAAATTTACTGAAATTAAGAAAATAAATATCTTTCGAATTCTTGACTTTGCTGTTTTCCTCAATACGGTAATTGGTTTCAGTGGAAACTGGAGTTAATATTTTTTTGAATATAGAATTACTTTTAAATATTTTTTCAAACTCAATTTTCCATCTGGTGTTGGTTTTAAGATCTATCACAGGAAACAATTCATCTGTTGGAACAGTGGTCAGAATATAATCTCCTTCATAAATAGTTGGCTCAAACTCCTCTTCGTCCGAAAGTCCATTAAGATTTATATCCCCTAGATAAACATAATTTCCAGTTCCCTGCTGAACCCTTATAAAAACTTTTTCGAGTCTGGCTGTCTTCTGAGATGATGCTTCATAATATAATTCACCGGTTATAAATCTTTCCCAAAAATCGAATCTGTTCTGCGAACGGAGCAAAACTGTTTCATTATCCAGTAACCCGAGTTTTTCAGAATTCTCCGAATAATTTTTATTACGGAATACAATACTCATTTCGGATTTTACTTCTTTAATTTTGCCGTAAGAAAGTGAATAAAGTTGAGTTCTTGTATCAGATTCTTTTGTAAACTCTCCGTTTACAGGACTAAATTCAGAGCGGAATGAATATCTGGTTGAAAGTGTCAATCCAAATATGTTTGCTATATTTAATGTAGGTGCAATTTCAGTGTATCTTAAACTACCCGTTAAAAGTGAGTCTGCTCTTTGAAAATAGTCTTTTTTATTCTCGAATAAATAATCCAAACCAGGTGTAAAAATTCCTAATGAATATTTTAAAAATCCATTTTGTTTATTCCATGAACTTGAGAAATTTCCGGATACCGATTCCACATAATCTATTTTGTAACCCGCATTAATGTTTTCATACTCAGAAATACTAATATCCGTCCAAAACCTTTCGGATGAAAATAATTTACCTTTATTTAGTGAGCCATATGATGAACTTAAACTTATCTGCTCAATTGGATTAATAATTATTGATGCTTCCCTAAATGTTTCGTCAGACTGCTGGGATTGTGTAATGTTGTAATCCCTGTTGAACTCAACCGAATTAAATCGGTCGAGAGAAGTGAATCTGCTCGCGACAAACCTATCTCGAAAACTTACACCTATTTTATTTAATTTAGCGAATCCCAAATTAAAATCATTTTTCCGAAAACTTAATTTTAGATTGCGCGCATAACCGGAATTGTCGTTATCATCGATAGAGGAAAAATTATTTTTATCCCATAAACTTCCCGCCAATTCAAGTGACAAATTAAGACCGGGGACTATTTCGCCGCTCACAATAATATTCCCAACTTGTTTTGATTCGGCAATTGGAATATATCTTACCGGAAGGTATTGCCCCTGTTTTAAACCTACAAATTTATATTTTCCGATACTTTCTTTTATATAATCTCCTTCACCATTTCCTAAATAACTGAAGGTGACGTTGTAAATTGAATTTATATTTCCGGGTTTATAATTGTAATACACCAAACTCTGCCCGTTGATAACGGTATCAATTTTAGAATACGCACCTATTCTACGTCCCAATGAATCTAGTTGAGCAAGCACAACTCCGTCGCGCACTGCAAGATTCCTCCTATCCCCAGCCTGTTTTAAAATTTCCTTTTCATCATCCGATAAAGTTATATCAATCGGGCTGTTTTCATCATCCGCTTCGCTAAAAAAGTTTACACCAACAATAAATTTATCATTTAAAAATTTTCCATTAAAATTGGTCCCAACAAAGTTTCTTTGAAACTGACGATCTGTATACTCGAAATCGACTGTAATTCTGCTTACTGAAGTGATTAATCTGTTTGGTGTAAATGTAATTTCGGCGTTGGCATATTCAATTACATAATCGTTATTTTCACCTCTTTTTAACTCTTCGCCGTCAACATAAATTCTTTCACTCCCCGCAATCGCGATTATATCCCTTTCGTTGTTAATCCCCGTCAGGCGATAGGGTCCTTGATTTCCATCATCCCCATTAAACTGAACCGAATTGAACTTGCCGCGAGCACTTGCGAATGATACTACGCCGCCATAATTATCATAGTTAAACTCTCCTTTTAATCCCTGCAGTTTCCTGTTTATTTTACCGAATTCACCCGTTGAACCAACAAGTTCGTAATCACCAAACGTTCCAATAACATTCGGATGTCTGAATTGAATAAAGACCTTGTCTAATTCTTCCAAACGTTCTGTATTACCCTCCGGCTGTATGGGAGTGTTTTCATCAGTAAGAGCAGCAACAATTTCTATATCGTCCGATAATTTACCAGACATTTGAAGACGAAGTCCGCTGTTAACTGAAAAATCTTTATTTGAACCAACAGTAAAACCACGAATTATTGAACCGCTTCGCTGAATATCTTTTCCGAATATTTCATCTGTAGTTAATGCTCCACTCTCGTCTTTAATTACACGAATACTATCCTGAAATTTGTCGTCGAATTTTATTACAAGACTTCGCCGCTTGTATTCTCGTTTTAATCCCATTAAGACTGTTTGATATTCTATAACAACAGTATCTAATAATGAATAAAATAAAGAGTCCGAGAGATGAAATCGACCGTGGATATAATCAATACTGTAGAAATCGCGGGAAAGAACTTTATCGCCAAGTGTTATTTTCTCGCTATACGGAAGTATGCTAAGAGATTTTAGTTTATAGGAATTTGCGAGATTTACTCTGAAAGTGTCAACTGCTTCAATAGAATTAAATTTTTCCTGCGCCAAGAGAAGCGGAGTAATCTGAATGATTATCAGAAATATTACAATAATTCGTTTCAAATAGATTGAAGTGTTGATAGAAGTTATAGTCCTTGTTTGTAATTGATCATTATGATGCTAAATCTATTTTTAACAATCAATTATTGCAAGGACATTTTCTGGAATCCAAACCAACCCGAAAAAACATTAAATTTAATAATGATTCAAAACAGTATGAATCTTATAATTTTTATTATTCGTACCTAAGCGCTTCAATGGGATCCAAATTTGCCGCTTTATAAGCCGGGTAAGTGCCAAAACCAACTCCAATTACAATACAAATAAACACACCTATCGCAACCCAATCCAGAGGAATTGTTGCTTTTGCGTTAAGAAAAGACCCAACAAAATTACCGGTTCCTATTCCAAGTACAATGCCTATAAAACCACCGATTAAACAAAGAGTTATGGCCTCAATAATAAATTGATTTAGGATATTCATTTTTTTTGCACCGATGGATTTCCGGATACCAATTTCTTTTGTCCTTTCGGTAACCGAAACAAGCATAATGTTCATAATCCCAATGCCGGCGGCCAGTAGAGCTATTGTAGCTATTGCAAAAGCACCGATTCGAACGTTATAAGTAATATCATTTATCTGAGATAATATTGAATCGTTGGATATAATCTCAAAATCATTTTCTTCGCCGGGAGGAACTTTTCGAACTGTGCGCATATGTCCCTCGGCTTTAACCATTAAATCTGGATATTCTTCCTTGGACGGGGCCATAACAGATATACCGACACTGCGACGTCTATCGCCAAAAAAACTGCCGAACGTACTAATTGGTATTATGGCAAAATTATCTAAACTTTCTCCGAATATATCACCCTGTTTCTCCAATACGCCTACAACTTTTAATTTATAATTATCCATTCGAACATCCTGACCGATTGGATCCAAACCTTTGAACAATTTCTCAACCACATCGGTACCTAAAATTACAACTCTGCTCGCGCTGTTAATATCCTGATGATTTAAGGCTCGGCCTTTGTCCACATTCCAATCTCTTGTAATAAATGACTCCGGTGTAACCCCGTTTATTCTTACATTAGGATTTGTTTTTTCGCTTCCAAATTTAACAACTCTTCCACCACGTCCTGTTTCAGACGATACAGCTATTGCCCCTGTCATCAATCTTTGGAGATGTTCAAAGTCGTCCATAGTTATATCTTTTCTGTTTCTGTATTTTGCCCATTCACCAGGTCCACCTGTCCTTACCGCCGGCCACTTTTGTACCTGGAATGTGTTTTTACCAAAGAATGAAATTCCTTCCTCAATACTATTTTGCAGCATTGTAATTACGGTACTTACTGCTATGATGGAAAATATCCCGACCACAATGCCGAGTATAGTTAGAGCGGATCTTAATTTGTTAGTGTAAAGCGATTGTAAAGATACTCTTACAATTTCAATTAGATTCATGGTAACACTCATTAATAAAACTTATTGAACGGATGTATAAATATAGAGAAAGTTTCAAAAAATTAAAATTTTGGTTTTAATAACTATTTGTATATTCTGAATATTAGTAGCGCCTATTCATAACGCAGTGCTTCTATAGGATCCAGATTTGCGGCTTTATACGCTGGGTAAGTGCCAAAGATTACACCAATTATAAGACATAAAATGACACCCACGCTAATATAATCGAGGGGAATTGATATAGTTTCCACAAGCAGCGATCCAATCAAATTACCGGCAACTAATCCTAATATTATACCCAATAAACCGCCAAATAAACAAAGTGTAATCGCTTCGGTTAAAAACTGAAATAGTATGCTCCTTTTCTTAGCCCCAACAGATTTTCTGATTCCAATTTCTTTAGTTCTTTCTGTGACGGATACGAGCATTATGTTCATAATGCCTATACCCGCAGCAAGCAAAGCTATGGCCGCAATTACAAATGCCCCGACTCTGAAACCGAGTGTTATAGAGTTTAGTTGTGTAAGAATTGACTCGTTGGAAAAAATAGAAAAATCGTCATCCTCAAAATATTGTAATCCTCTAACAATGCGCATATATCCTGTAGCAAGTTCTATAACATTATTGTACGATTCGTTGTCGTGGGACATCACAGTAATATTAATACTTCTACTCCTCTTGCCATAAAAGCTCTGGAATGTAGTTATAGGTGTAACCGCAAAGTTATCCTGGCTGTTTCCAAACATAGAGCCCTGACTTTCGAGTACACCAATTATTTTTAGTTTTTTACCATCTACTTTTACTTCTTTATTAATCGGGTCACTGTTATTAAACAAACTTTTTGCAATATCAGCACCGATAATTACTACCTTTCTGAAATGATTTACATCGTCGTAATTGAATATTCTTCCGTATTTAATTTCCCATTTGTTATTTGGGAATGCTTCGGGAACACATCCGCAAAATTGAATATTTGGATTTGTTTCTTTATTCCCGCTTTGAAATATTTTACCGAAATTCCACTGCTCGGCCCCAACGTATTTTGCCTCAACTAATCTATCTTTAAAATTCTCATAATCTTCAAGAGTTATATCTTTTCTATTTCTATACTTTGATCTCTCTGATGGATCGCCCGACATTATTACTGGATATTTTTGAATCTGGAAAGTATTTTGTCCAAGCATCGAAACGCCTTGTTCAATACTGTTTTGCAGCATCGAAATTATTGTACTAACAGATATAATTGAAAAAATTCCTACAACAATTCCAAGTATAGTTAGGCTCGATCGAAGTTTATTGGTCAGAAGAGAGCTGAATGCAACTTTTATTGATTCCATAGAGTTGTCAGACAGTTAATTAAAAAGAGGTGCTAAATTAATTAAGCACCCTTTATAAACATTTTCCGTGCAAAATTATTCATACCTTAAAGCCTCAATCGGATCAAGATTGGCGGCTTTATACGCAGGATATGTTCCAAAAATAACGCCTATAATAACACATAAGGAAACGCCAACACCTACCCAATCCATCGGAATTACGGCAGTGGCGTTCATCAAAGAACCAACCCAATTGCCTATGCTTACGCCAAATACTATTCCGACAATACCGCCTAAAATAGAGAGCGTTATGGATTCGACCAAAAACTGCACTAATATATTGGATCTTTTGGCCCCTATAGATTTCCTAATCCCAATTTCTTTAGTTCTTTCTGTTACTGATACGAGCATAATATTCATAATACCAATGCCAGCGGCCAGTAATGCTATGGCAGCTATTGAAAAAGCACCGATTCTTACTCCTGCCGTCATTTCATTTATTTGTTTAAGCATCTGCTCGTTAGAGCGGATCTCAAAATCATTGGGTTCTCCCGGCGGGACTTTACGTATTGTTCTAAAATATCCCTCGGTAATTTCAATAAGTTTATCGTATCCGGCTTTATCATAAGACTGAATAGTTATATTAACACTGTTATTTCTGTCACTTCCATAGTATGCAAGAAAAGTGTTAATTGGAATTACGGCAAAATTATCCTGGCTTTGCCCGAATACGGCGCCCTGACTTTCGAGAACACCCAAAACTTTATATTTTCTACCGTCCATCCAAATTTCCTGACCAATGGGATCCAAATCATCAAAAAGTTTATCGGCAATATCTTTACCTAATATTATAAGTTTGGCCGCGCTTTCAACTTCATTTTGGTTAAACTCTCTTCCAAATTCAACAACCCAATTATTGTTTGGAAAAGCTTCCGGAGTACAACCGCTTAGATTCACATTTGGATTAGTCTGTTCGTTACCATATTTAAGAGTACGACCCCAACGCCAAAGTTCACCACCCACCAATAAAGCGTCGTCCTTAAGTTTATGTTGAAGCCTGTAATATTCTTCAACGGAAATATTCCGCCTGTTTCTTATCAGTGCTCTTTCTTCGGCACTTCCTGTGTTAATAGAAGGCCATTTTTGAATTTGGAAAGTATTTTTCCCTAATGCCGATACGCCATCCTCAATACTCGTCTGAAGCATGGCGATAACTGTACTGATTGAAATTATAGAAAAAATACCCACAACAATTCCAAGAATTGTAAGAGTTGAGCGCAATTTATTTATGCGTAAAGAATTTACAGCAACCGCTATTATCTCAAATAATTTCATTATTCATACCTCAGCGAGTCTACCGGATCCATTTTTGATGCCGTATAAGCCGGAGCAAGCCCGGAAAAGATACCAACCAATAAAGAAACCGTTATAGCAAGAATTACGGAGTCAGGGGTAATTTTAGATGGGAAATCCATTTGAGCAATAATCATACTTGTAACAGTAGCCAAAAATAAACCAATTAGACCCCCTATCAAACAAAGCATTGCCGCTTCGGCAATAAATTGTGTGAGTATTGTCCTGCTTTTGGCACCTATTGCCTTTCTTATGCCTATCTCTTTAGTTCTTTCTTTTACTGATACGAACATAATATTCATAATTCCTATGGCACCAACAAATAAGGCCAATCCAGTAATTACTAATCCTGCAATTTGAATAACTCCAACGGTTTGATTTATATTATTAAGAAGCCCTTCTTGCTGATTTATAGAAAAATCATTTCTGTCGCTATATTTTAGACCCCTTACTCTTCTCATAATACCAATAGCTTCTTCTTTTACATCTTCCACCATTTGGCTGTTGGCTGCCCGAACATTAATTGTAATACTTCTGAAATGTTGGCTGTGAAAATATTTGAAAATATTTTGGATGGGTATAAAAACCTGGTTATCTGGATTAAAATTACCCATAACCCAACTACCTTGCTCTTCTAATAATCCCACAACTTTAAATTTACGGCCGCTGATTTTAACAAAGTTTCCCAAGCCGTCGCCTAATGGGAATAATTTTTTGTTAATTTCGGAACCGAGAACTGCGACATTTCTACCCCCATTACTTTCAAGTTCGTTAAAAAACCGTCCCTGTTCAAAGGAAAGATTTGTCGTTTTTATATAATCGTCTGTAGTTCCTGTAATTAATATAAACTCAACCAATTTTTCCTCATGTTTTACAGTTTGGTTAGTCCAAACACTCGGTGCTATAGCCACAGGTAGTTTAGCCAGGTCAACATATTGATTATAATTATCCATGTCGAGGTTTTTTCTATTTCTTAATTCCCACCATGGAATATCGTTATCGAACCATGCCCACTTATCGATATATAAGTTATCACTACCTAAGGAAGCCACTCCTGTTTGAAAAGATTCGTCAATACCACGTATAGCCATAGTCATAACAACTACCGCCCAAACGCCAATTATAATTCCCAAAGTAGTGAGTACTGATCGTATTTTATTTCCTAAAATTGCTTTAAAGGAAATATACAACCCCTCTTTCAACTCAAATAGAAAATTCTTCATATTTATTCCTTTCGGATATTAAACCGATTCTTTTTTTTCAGGGATAAATCTCTTAGTTACCGTTTCATCGCTTTCTATCAATCCATCACGCAATCGTACAATTCTAGCCGCATGTTCGGCGATATATTCCTCATGAGTTACAAGTATAATAGTGTTTCCCTGAGAATAAATTTCGTTAAATAACGTCATAATATCTTCGCCGGTTTTCGAGTCAAGATTTCCAGTAGGTTCATCGGCGAGAATAATTGAGGGATTAGTAACCAAAGCGCGAGCTACTGCAACACGTTGTCTTTGTCCGCCCGATAATTCATTAGGTTTATGATGCATTCTATCGGCCAAACCAACATTATCCAGCGCGGCCGCTGCTCTTTCTTTTCGTTCAGTTGAACCGACACCGGCGTATATTAAAGGCAATTCTACGTTATGAAGAGCATCCGATCGGGGCAAAAGGTTAAAAGTCTGAAAAACAAATCCTATTTCTTTATTTCTAATATTTGCCAGATCGTTATCATTCATTAAACTAACGTTATGTCCCTTAAAATTATACAAACCGCTTGTGGGTGTATCCAGGCATCCGAGCATATTCATTAGAGTCGATTTACCCGATCCGGAAGGTCCCATAATAGCGACATATTCATTTTTATTTATATTTATTGAAACATCTCGAAGGGCATGAACCTCTTCCATGCCCACCTGATAAATTTTTGCTATATGTTCAATTGTTATTATATTCATTTTTATCTCGAATTTTAGATTTAGTGATTAAGAATTATCAGCTTTTAGTTGTGTCAGCTTTTTGTTCTTTCTCACTTTTTTTATCTTTCCCTTTTTCGTCACTTGGAACTCTTATTTTACTTTTATCCTCAAGATCTTTCGAAATCGCTCTGTATGGCCCGCTTATTACTTTTTCATCGCCGCTTAAACCGCTGACAATCTCTATAAAATTGTCATCACTAATACCTGTTTTCACTTCAATTTTTTTAGCTGTATTTCCATCGACTACAAAAACAACTTCTTTTGGTTTAGTTGGTTTTCCATTTTTGGGAGCAGAATCCGATCCACCACTTTCACCGCTTTGTTCGTCAGATTTAAACTCCTCACCACCGGCAGGTTTATCTAATCTGGCAGTAACGCTTTGAATAGGAACACTAACAACATTAATCTTTGTTTCCGTCTCAATATCCGAATCGCAGGACATTCCGGGACGCAGTTCAGCTTTTGGATTGATCAATTTAATACGAACCTCAAAATTTACAACTTCATCCTGGGTTCCCATTCCTGAAGTTTGAGCACTGTTTCCTATCTGACTAACAATTCCTAATAGTTTTTTATCTCCCATTGCGTCGACTTCAACTTTTGCTGTATCTCCAATTGATACAAGCACAACGTCATTTTCGTCAACCTCTACCCGTGCCTCCATATTATTCAGATCCGCTACAGTCATTAAATGTGTACCAACACTAAATGAACTGCCCAATACTCTTTCACTCAATTCAACGTTTAACTCAGAGATCCGTCCGTCTATTGGAGAATAAATTGCGGTTTTATCAAGTTGTTCCTGTGTATAATCAAGATTTTCTTTAGCTTGATCCACAGAAGCTTTCTGCGATTCGTATTGACCTTCATTTTGCAGGAAGTTGGATTTTGCAATTTCCATTTCCTGTTCACTCGCTAATCCTTTTGCGAATAAATCTTTAATTCGATTATATTCCTGATTTGATCTTTCCAAAGCGGCAACGCGAACTTTTAATTGTGCTTTTGCGGCTTCCCATTGAGCGCGGGCCTGGTTTCTTTGAGCAATATATTGCTCAGGTTTAATTCTAACAAGAAGCTGACCTTTTTTAACATAATCACCTTCTTCAACAGGCAACTGTACAATTTCTCCGTTCACTTCCGGACGAAGCATAACCTGATATTCAGGATAAATTTTACCTGTTGCGGTAACTATTTGGGTAATAGTTCTTTTTTGTGCTAATTCCGTTTGTACAGTAACAATAACTTCTTTATCTCCACTCACTAATACAAGTACAACAACAATTGCTAATAGTAAACCAATTCCACCGAAAATAAACAATTTTTTTTTCGATTTTTTCTTATTGTTCGAAGCCATTAGATATATCTCCTCTACTATAAAATTTTATTCGTATTTATTATAATCCAATTTGCCAAGGACATTTAACATATTATCCTTTTGTTTGTAAAACTCGAATTTCGCATTAATATTATCATTCATGGCTTGTGTATAATCCCTGTCCGATTGTAAAACGTCCAGTATAGTACCTGAGCCCAAACTGTATCTTTCGTAATTTATTCTACGGTTTTCTTCGGCAGCTTTAATGTTTTCGCGAGCTACTTCTAGACTTTTTTTGCCAGCTAATAAATCTAAATATCCCTGTTTAACTTCAATCTTAATTGTCCTTTCCAAAGCCATAAGATCTTCACGTGAGTTTTTATACTGCACTTCAGCAAATTGAATCTGATTTTCGGTATTCCAGTTGGAGAATATTGGAATATTTAATGTTAATCCAACACTGTACTCCCTTCTATTAAAGAGGTCAGAAGCAATTGTTGAACCTGTACCAAAACCGTAATTCCCGCTTAAAGTTGGCATTAAACCCGAATTTGCGATTGTAATTCCATTTTCCATACTATTTAGATTTTTTAACTGACTTTTATAATCCAACCGCATATTTAGAGCTTGAGAAACCATTCCGCTTATTTCGCCAAATTCTTTCATAAAACTCTCTGTATTTATAGCTTCAATATTTTCTAGCGGATCAACCAGTTCAACTTCTTCAAGAACATCTAATGATAAATAATCCAATAGAGCGTTTTTGGACTTAGCATAATTATTTTCAGCTTGAATTAATAATAATTGAGAGTTACCGAATTGAACTTGCTGAGCGTAAACATCGGCTATAGGCACAGAGCCTAATTTATTTCTCTCAACAATCGTTTCAAATAACTTTTCGTTATACTTAACGTTATCCTCACGAACTTTCTTAAGAGCCATGGCATTCAGGACAGAATAATAAAAATCTGCTGTATACTGTACGATATCCTGTTTGAACTTATCTAGAGAATATTCCGCGGCCTGAAGATTATTTTCAGATTGTGAAATATTGGCATAATTTGCCAAGCCGTCAAAAAGAACAACAGAACCTCCGGCAGAAACTGACCAACTTCTATTTTCACTAGTTGAGGCAGGTATATTAACTGATTGACCAAAATAGTCATTCTGTAATCCGCCGTCATCGTCAATCCTCTTCCAACCCCAGTTTCCGGATAATCTAAGATTTGGTAATAAATCCCCATAAGCACTTTTGAGGCTACTTTTTGCAGTTTCTAAATTATTTTTTGATTTAATTAAACTTGAATTGCGTTGAAGAGCTATTTGGATTGCTTCGCTTAGAGTTAGTTTCTTCTGTGCAAATATTGGGGCAATTAAAAACATGCACATAAGAGCAACCAGATATTTTCTCATTATTTACTCCTTTTATAAAACGAATGTTGTAATAATCTTTTATTATAATTCCATTAACCGCAAATTTGGACGGTTTAAGAATCCAAAAAGTTACAAAAAATTACCACTATTAATAAAATAAATTTATTTTGTTACACGAGAGGTCAAATATTATTCGAAGAGATATATTTATCTTTTATTTCCAGTAAGTAATTAAATGCGTCTTCGTAAGTATTTTTTATTTTACCTTCAAGTATTGCTTCCTCAATATCAGATTTAATTAATCCAACAGTTTTTGAAGGACTAAGGTTGCAAATCCGCATAATTTCATCTCCGCGTACTGGTGACTGAAACGCCCGAAGTTCATCTTTTTCACTCACCTCTTTAACTTTAGCCATCACTCTGTCGTAATTAGATAAATATCGGCTTACTTTTTCAGGATTTTTACTTGTAATATCCGCTCTGCATAATATAAGAAGGTCGTCCAGATCATCATCGGCAGATACTATTAACCGACGTATTGCCGAATCTGTAACAGTTTCATTTACAAGCGCAATAGGTCTAAGGTGCAGTCGGATCATTTTCTCCACATATTCACGCTTACTAAATGGCAGTTTCATTCTTCTGAAAATATACTTCATCATTCGTGCACCAATTTCATCGTGCCCATGAAATGTCCAGCCGGTTCCTTCTACAAATTTTTTAGTTGATGGTTTAGCTATGTCATGCACCAAAGCTGAAAATCGCAGCCATAAATTATCCGACACCTCCGCCACATTATCAACAACTTTACAAGTATGTAAGAATACATCTTTGTGATGAAAATCCTGCACTTGTTCCACACCAGTCATTTGAGAAATTTCCGGAAAAACAACTCTCATTATATCGGCTTTTTCTAAATATAATAAACCTACTGAAGGTTTTTTTGATGCTAATATTTTTAGAAATTCATCAGTAATTCTTTCCTGTGATATAATTTTTAATCTATCAGCAAGATTTTTTGCCGCTTCAATAATATCATTGTGAACAATAAAATTTAACTGTGCCGCAAATCTAAATGCTCGCATAATTCTTAATGGATCATCATCAAATGTAATGTTGGGGTTTAACGGAGTTCTAATAATTTTTTCTTCCAGATCCATAATGCCATTGAAAGTATCAATCAATTGTCCGAAGTTTTCTCTATTCAATGAAACCGCAAGAGTATTTATTGTGAAGTCGCGTCGGCTTATGTCATCATTGAAAGTACCGGGTTCGACAAATGGATTTCTGCTATTTTTTGAATATGATTCTTTCCGAGCGCCCACAAATTCCAGATTATAATCGTCATACTTAAAATGAGCCGTACCAAAATTCTTATAGACAGCAATATTTTCAACGTTTAATTTCTTCGCCAATAATTTTGTAAATTCAATCCCATCTCCTGTCACAACAAAATCAAATTCATTCGCTTTTCTTTTCAAAAGAAAATCCCTTACAAACCCTCCGACAATGTATAATTTAACGCCGCACTCTTCAGTTAAATCAGATGCAATTTTAAGGAATTTTTTCCCCTCAATAAAATCAATAATTTCTTCACTTTGCAACAGAAAAGTCCTTTATTTTTTTTCCCCTTAGGATTTTATCGGCATAATTATTAATCCAAACTATTTTTTTTAAATTTTCAGAATTAGTATTGGATCTTTCAGGTTTGCTTAATTTACTGCTTAAATTAGAAAATCCAATCGCTTTCTGGTAGAATCCCTGAATCAAATAATAATTAGAAAGTAAATTGTAGATATAAGATCCAATATACTTATCATTAATTAAAATGTCGTCTAATTGTATATTAACTATTTGGTGGGATATCTTAAGTTCGTTCGAAAGATTAAGAATTAATGGTATAAAATAAGCCGAGTGTTCATTATTATGAATTTTTGTAAGAATATAAAATCTTTCATTCTGATTACCTTTTATATACAATAAATAATCATTGGGATATTTTTTCATTAACAATTTTCTTGTTTCAGCAATGCATACATAATATTCATTTGGCAGATTAGTTGAAACATCGGAATACAAACTATCAGCATAATCGTAATCAGCATTTAATCCTGCCAGATCACCAAACTCTATAAGAAGAGAATATTTGTATGCGCTTTTCTCAAATTTTTTAATCTCATATTTAGCTATTGTAAATGCATCGGAAATCTCACCTAACTTAATTCTACTTCTTAATTTCCCAACGAGAGAAGAGTATGCTCCGGAATAATTATAATTTTTATCAAAAAGTTTCTTTGCTTCAATATAATCTCCTTCACTAAAACTTTTCCAGGCATCATCAATTTGATTTGCCGAAATTCTTGGACATATTTTTTTTACTAGAGGTAACGTTCCAAAGAATAGCTGTGCTGTGCTCCGCTTAACTTCATAATTTAATGAATCCAAATAGCTATAATATGACGATTCTAAATTTTCAATAGAATTATCATAAACATTTTGGAAATCGGAATCAGAGTAAAACGAATTTAATTTTGATATACCGTATTTTCCAAGAAGATACTTTATAAATGAACCACTATAAATATAAGAAATAGAAGAAGTTCCGCCTAAAAAGTTAAATCCAGAAAACAACTGACTAAATGGAATTGTATAACCCGATTCGCGCGCTATAGCCGCCAAATAGTCAATGTCGTATCCATTATAATCATTTTCAATTGCCATTGCATAACCTTCTATAACAGCGGGATTCCAATTATCGGCTAATTTTAAAAAAGTGCTCCCGATTTTCGCTGTAAAAATATGAACTAACTCGTGTTTTAAGCTATTTTCATAATTATCAAGTGAAGTATAAGTTTGTCCCAACCATGGTTTTGCCACATCCGCGTTTCCTGCTCCGAACAATTTCCTTTTTTGAATGTTATCTTTGAATATAAATGAATTGATTTTTTCCGAATAATTGATTCCTGTTTGTTCTGTAATTTTGAAGAAGTAATACTCATGGAGCAGTATCAAATGGTTAAGCTCTGAAACACTAAGTGATTGGGGGTAATTTATTATAAAATGATCAGTTACCACCTCTCCAATTAAATTTTTTTTTAATACTTCCTCGGTTGTTGAAAAACCGAGTGAGGGTTTGAGGTAAAAGTATAATCCAAATGAAATAATAAATATTGGGATAATTATTTTATTGTTAAAAATATTATTGGTTTTTTTAATATAATTTGCTCCAATAAGCGTTATTACGAAAGGGAGCATAGAATACAATCTGAATTGAATCATTTTTAAGTCAATTGGAATACTTTCATCGTAGATTGTACCCGGGAAAAAAGTAAAAATAGAATGATGCAGATAAACCTGAGGACGAAAATATATCTCCGCTAGTGGCGTCAAAAGCAGAACAAGATAAACAAATGAAAATATTAACTTTCTAAATTTTTTAGCTGCAATAAAACTGAAATAACCTAAAACTGCTCCGATAAAAATTGCAGGTATTGTGATAATTAAATAGAATAATGCTCCCTGCCAAACCGGACATACTTGAAAAAATAATGTGCCGAAAAATGAAATAACAAAAGGAACCGCGCCAACTAACCCTAACATCAAAAAAGTAAATTTATCTATTCTGGAACCATCACCTTTTAATAACCCTTCTATAATAATTAATCCGGAAAGGTATCCTAAAAGGATGGAATTAAACGCGGAATACTCGTAACTTAAACTGTTAAGTAAAGGGAAAAAAAAGCAAGCAAAAGAAGTAATAAACGCAAAGATAAAACTGAAAGTCCTTACATCCCTTTTTATGTTAAAAAATTCTTTAAGCATTAGAACTCTGTTGTTTTCACTCTTTCTATCTCCGCGCCGAGGGTCAAAAGTTTTTGCTCAATTTTCTGGTAACCTCTATCAAGATGATATATTCTAAGAACTTCCGTTATACCTTCTGCTGCTAAACCGGCCAAAACTAAAGAAGCGCTAGCGCGTAAATCGGTAGACATAACTTTGGCTCCAGTCAATTTTTTAACACCTTTAATAACAGCACTATTTCTAATAATTTCTATGTCTGCTCCCAATCTATCTAGTTCCGGTACATGTTTAAATCGATCGAAATATATCGAATCCGTTACAGTAGATGTTGAGTCCGCAATCGCCATTAGGGCTGTCCACTGCGCCTGCATGTCGGTTGGGAAACCTGGATAAATAGAGGTTGAAACATCTACGCTTTTGGGCTCATAGTCACTTGCATCAAAAGATACTATGTTATTGTTTATAAATACTTTAAGTCCAGAATCCTCAAGTTTACTAATTACAGAATATATATGCTCCGGATTTTCATACGACATTTCGATTTTGCCTCTAGTAATTGCTCCAGCGATTAACAAAGTGCCGGCCTCAATTCTGTCACCAATTATTTTTGCGGATGTAGGTTTTAATTCATCCACACCTTCAATTTCTAAAGTATTTGTGCCAATACCTTCTATTTTTGCACCCATATCAATTAAAAATTCAACCAGTGAGGTTATTTCAGGTTCAACGGCGGCATTTGATATTTTTGTGCTCCCCTTAGCTAAAGTAGCTGCCATTAGTGTATTACCTGTCGCTCCTACACTTGAAAGATCAAAATGGATGTGGGTACCAATAAGTTTATTTGATTTAGCAATTATATAGCCTGATTCTATATCAATTTCAGCTCCAAATTTCTTCATAGCTTCCAGATGCAAGTTAATTGGTCTGGGACCCCAGGCACAACCACCTGGCAACGATACTTTTGCGCTGCCAAATCTTGAGAGCAAAGGTCCTAAAACATATACAGAAGCGCGCATCTTTTTTACATGTTCATATGGTGCTTCCAGACTAACAATAGAACTGGAGTCTAATTGAAGATTATTCTTTTCAAAAGAATACTCTAAGCCAAGTTGTTTTAATAATTTAGCCATAGTTGAAATATCATTTACTTCAGGTACATTAGTAAAATTGTTAATACCCGAATTAAGCAAACAAGCCGGCATAAGAACAAGTGCCGCATTTTTTGCTCCGCTAACTTCAACTTTACCCTTTAATTGTTTACCACCGTGAATAACAAATTTGTCCAATACTTACTCCTTTTCATCAAGTTCAATTTTAATTATGCTCCCATTTGAACTGCTTACAAATATATTGCCAGAATTTGATTCTGAAATTTTTGTTAAATTTGAATAATTATTTGTAGAAATCTTTTCCCAATTTTCCCCTTGATCTTTTGAAAAAAGTATGATGCCCTTTGCTCCAACAATAATCATTCTTTCTGTATTCAAAATTTTTATATCGTTTAATCCTTCTTTTTGAGATGTAGATATTTGCTCCCAATTATCACCACCATCTAATGTCCGGAATATGCTGCCTGCTCCGCCACAAATTACTCCAATTTTTTCATCAGCGAAATCTATAGCGCGTAAATATTTTTTTGTAAACGGTTTTAGGCTAACCCATGAATCTCCCGAATCGTTTGTTTTTAATACAACACCTTCCCAGCCAACCGCGAAAGCTTTTTCTTTATTTATAAATTTCACGTCGAAAAGATTTTTTTCTGTATCTGTAAATGCCTTTTTCCAGTTTAATCCACCATCTACTGACTTTAAAATTAGCCCCTTACTCCCTACGATAAAACCTATATTGTCCAAAAAATTTATGGAATAAAGATTATACCCATCTTCAATTTTTAATTGTTTGTAATCTTTAAAGAAATTTGAGCTCATTGCCAAAAAGGAGTGATCACCAATAATAAATGATTTGCCACTGGCAAATAAATACAAATCTCTTAGGTTGTTAAAATTTTCTGTTTTACTTAGAGCCCATGTTTTTCCCTTATCGGAGGTATTTGAATACGAGCTTGAATCACCGACAGTAAACCCGAATGAGTCACTTATAAATTGAAGGGAATGAATACCATTTTTACTTCCAGTATTTATTTCCATTATCTGACCAATCGAATTTATATTCTTGTCATCTTCAAAAAGAGTTTCAATATTATACTTTTTATAAGCATCCAGAGTTTTGCTTTCTAACAAATCACCTACCTGAATGAAAACAAAATAAACAAGAGCAAAAAATCCCATTACAAGGACTGCAGTCGCAACTATTGAATAAACTTTAGTTCTACGCGGATTTTTTTTCGTACGCAGAAAATATTTGGATTTTACATCTCTAATAAAGTCATCCATTTCATGCAATTTGTCCAAAATCTCATCGCATCGGAGATATCTTTCTTTAGGATTTTTCCTTAAACATTTGAAGACAATTTCATCGAGAGTGACAGGAACACCGGGCAATGCTAACGATAATCTGGTTGGCTCTTTCTTCAGATGCCCTTCCATAATATCAAATTCGCTTTCAGCAAAAAAAGGAGGTTTACCAACTAACATTTCATAAATGGTGACACCTATAGCATAAATATCAGTTAAATGATCTACATCATCCCCTTTTATTTGTTCAGGACTCATATAATAGACTGTTCCTACTTTGGAACTTGTTTGAGTTATTTCTTTTGAAAAAAGGGATTTCGAAATTCCGAAATCCATTATCTTAACAGTTCCTTCAGTGTTCAAGATTATGTTGGAAGGTTTAATATCCCTGTGTACAAATCCTTTGGAATGAGCGTAACCAATAGCTAAAAGTACTTGTTTAATAATATAAACGACATCGAAAATGTGAAGCCGGAAATTCTTGAATATTACTGTTTCAAGACTTTCACCATTAACATACTCCATCACAATTCCAAGAAGCCCTTCATACTCAATAAAGCCAAAAACAACAACTATATTGGGATGAGAAAGCTGAGCATGATTTTTGGCTTCCCTTTTAAATCTATCTATAAATTTTTGTTTATCAACGGCTTTTACAGAAAGGACTTTAATAGCTACAAAACGATCCAGTTTTTCGTCGTGGGCTTTATATACCACTCCCATACCTCCGCGTCCGAGCACAGAGATAATTTGGTAATTTTCAATTTTCTTACCAATTAAGTCTTCCATAAGAGATAAAATAGGTGACGTAATTAAATTGATTTGGTGAATATAACAAATAATTTTTATAATTAAGAATGCTTGTGAATATTTGAATATTTTTACCTAAATTTACAATTCTCTTTTTTAAGAAGTAAAATTTTTAAAAATATTTTGTTTAGAGAGTACTGCGAGAGTGGCGGAATTGGTAGACGCGCTAGATTTAGGATCTAGTATTCGAGAGGATGTGGGGGTTCGAGTCCCCCCTTTCGCACTATTTTTCTCTTCATCCGATTCCCCTATGTATAATAATCAAAAAGTAAGATGAGGTTGTTTTGGAAACAAAAGTACATGAATTAACTGCCAGCGAGAATGAATTAGAAGTTACGCTGCAATATGATGAAATTAAATCCGAGTTAGAAGAAGCTTATAAAGAGGAGCGGAAAAAAATATCTTTACCCGGTTTTAGAAAAGGCAAGGCCCCGCTTCAGATGTTGAAAAAAATATACGGCGATGCCATAGAATATCAGGCGAGCGAAAAAATCGCTAATAAAAAGTTTTGGGATATTGTTGAATCCGAAGGATTAAAACCTATCAGTACTCCTCAATTAACTGATATAGATTTTCAGGTAAATGAAAAACTATATTTTAAAGTTAAATATGAAATTAAACCAGTTCTTGAAGTAAAAGAATATACGTCTCAAGAGGTTGAAAAACCAGTATTTAAACTACGTGAAGAAGATATTGAAAAAGAAATTGACGCTCTTTTAAAAAGTAAGGCTACATATGAGCCTGCTGACGAAGTTTCTGAGGAAAATTGCAGAATTACATTGGACCTTCAGAAACTTGATGATGAAGGTAAATATGTTGAAGGCAGCCGGTCAGAAAATATGCTGGTCGATTTAAGCGACCCTAAAGTGAATCCGGATATCAAAACTAACTCGCTTAATAAAAAAGTAAACGATACATTCAATTTTACTTTTGTTGACGAACACATGCATGGTGAAGAGGTTCACAAAGAAACTTATAACTACGAATGTAATATTACTAAAATTGAAAAAATTGTTATGCCCGAGATTACTGAAGAATTAGTTGAGGAAATTTCGTCTAAAAAAGCAAAAACAATTGATGAATTGAAACAACAATTGAGAGACAATTTTCAGAAATATTACGATGAACAATCAGATAGGATTTATACAAATTCTCTGTTAAACAAAATTGTTGAGAATAATAATTTCGATCCGCCCAAAGGCTACGTTGAAATTCTGTTAAAAAGATTTGTTGAAATGGAGAGGGAAAATTCAAAAAAATACAAATCCCCTTTTAACGAAAATCAGGCAAAAACTCAGCTTCAGGGACGTGCAGAATGGAATGCTAAATGGGAAATAGTTATGGAAAGTATTGCCGCCAAAGAAAATCTTGCAGTTGGCGAAGATGAACTTGAAAAATTAGCTGAAGTTGAATCGAAACAAACAGGAATTTCTGTTGATAAACTTATAAAATTTTACAAAGACACTAAAAAAGATGATGGTTTACTGGAAGAAAAAGTAATAGAATTTTTGAAAGAAAAAAATATTGCAAAAGAATTTGATCCTGATGACAAAAAGAATGAAGAACCTAAAGAAAAAAAACCTAAAGGTAAGAAAAAATGAGACCTGAAATTTATAACCAACTCGTCCCCTATGTAATTGAACAAACTGGCAGAGGCGAGCGAGGAATGGATATCTACTCGCGCCTGTTAAGAGAAAGAATTATTTTTCTCGGCACTGCAGTAGATGATCATGTAGCAAGTTTAACTATCGCACAATTATTGTTTCTAGAGGCTGAAGACCCTAATAAAGACATTAAATTGTACATCAATTCCCCTGGCGGTAGTGTTTCCGCAGGATTGGCAATTTATGATACTATGAAATACATAAAAGCCGATGTAGCCACCATTTGTGTCGGTTTAGCCGCAAGTATGGGCGCAATTCTGTTGGCCGGCGGAGCTGATAATAAAAGATCCGCGTTACCCCATTCTAAAATTATGATTCATCAACCGTGGGTAGGCGGACTTCAGGGACAAACTTCCGACATTGAGATTCATGCGAAAGAAATGATAAAAACACGCGACACATTATATAGTATATTAGCGACTCATACTGGCAAATCATATGATCAAATTCTTCTAGATTGCGATCGAGATAATTTTATGACGAGTGAGGAAGCAAAAAAATATAAGCTGATCGATAATATATTGGAAAAAAGAGAACTGCCTACTACTTCAAAAAAAGAAGATAAATCTGATAAAAAATAAATTAAAGGAGCCAACAGGCTCCTTTTTTATTTGCCTTTCTACAAAAATACTATCCTTTTGATTATCTTCACTTTAAATTGTGCTGTAAAAAATAATTTCTTTCATGACAAAGGTTTGAAAAATGAAAAAACACTTGCTCATTATTATAATTGTTTTAACAAATTTAGTTTTTGCTCAGGAAAACAAATTCTCCGCGGAAGATATTGTACTTAACTCTTATACTACGCTAGCTCCTTCTTCCATGGAACAACTTAAATGGCTGCCCAATGATGCGGAATATTCTTATATCGAACACGATGGGAAAAACCAAATTTTAATGAAAGGTACAAGATCTGGGAAAAAAATTAGTCTCGTGGATTTGGAAGAGTTAAATTCAAAATTGGTTGTCTACGAGAAGAAATCGAATGATCGGTTTCCGAAATATACATGGATTACCGACTCGAAATTCGTTTTTTGGATAAAAAACATCTTATTCAGCTACGACGTTCGCTTAAAAGAAATTAAAAAAATGAACGAGATTCCAACTGAAGCCGAAGATAAAAGTACTTCCTTTGACTATAAAAATATCGCTTACGTTTTGGATTACAATTTTTTCGTAAAATCGGGATCTAATGATGCCGAACAATTAACCCATGATGGATCATATGATTTCACGTATGGTAAATCAGTTTCTCGTAATGAATTTGGGATTAATGAAGGTATTTTTTGGTCACCATCAGGGAAAAAAATCGCCTTTTATCACGAAGATTTAAGATCTGTAACAGATTATCCGCTTCTTAAATTAAACACAATTCCGGCAAAAACTGAATTGATTAAGTATCCAATGGCTGGTGGCAAAAGCCCCAAAGTTTCACTCGCCGTTTATGATCTGGAACAGAAAAAAACAACATGGCTTGAAACCATAGGTCCGGAAGATCAATATTTAACATCAATTACTTGGGCCCCTGACGAACAATCAATTTATTTAGGACAGTTGAACAGAGATCAGAACCACCTTAAACTTTATAAATACAGTGTAAGTTCGGGCAAACAGGATACTCTATTATTTGAGGAAAAAAACGATAAATATGTTGAACCTGAAGACGGATTAAAATTCCTCCCGAATGACTCTGAAAAATTTATTTGGTTATCTAGAAGAGACGGATGGAAACATGCATATCTATACACGACTAAAGGTAAACTGATAAAACAACTTACTAAAGGTGATTGGGAAATTACTGAATTTCATGGATTCGATGGAGCCGGTGAAAATATATTTATTACGAGTACCGAAGCCGGCCCCGATCAACGACAATTCTATAAAGTTAACATTAAGACTGTTGAAAAAAATCTTCTTACAAGCGATGCCGGATCGCACAGCGTTGATATACATTCTTCCGGATTCTATTTTATAGATTCATATTCGAGTCTTGAGGTACCAAAAAGAGTTAGACTAATAAATTATAAAGGGGAAACTGAAAGTATTTTATTAAACTCACCGGATCCTTTAATAGGTAAAAATATAGGGAAAACGGAAATTTTTACAATCAAAGCCAGCGATAGTAAAGATTTGTATTGCCGAACTGTTTTCCCCTCAGATTTTGATGCTACTAAAAAATATCCAGTAATTATTTACGTTTACGGCGGACCACATGCGCAATTAATTACTAACACTTGGCCTGTGGGAAGATATTCACTTTGGTTTTATAGAATGGCTCAGGAAGGATATATTGTTTTTACTTTAGATAATCGTGGTTCATCAAATCGTGGATTAGAATTTGAGCAAGCTACTTTCAGAAATTTAGGTACTGTTGAGATTGAGGATCAATTAAAAGGTATAGAATATTTAACATCACTGCCTTACATCGACTCAAATAGAATTGGTGTTTACGGTTGGAGCTATGGAGGTTTTATGACAACTTCCCTCATGTTACGCGCAAATAATAAATTTAAAGTCGGTGTTGCGGGGGGTGCAGTTATTGATTGGAATATGTATGAAGTTATGTATACCGAAAGATATATGGATACTCCAGAAACCAACAAGGAAGGTTATGAGAAAGCCAGCCTTCTTAATTATGTCGATAATCTGAATGGGAAACTGCTGCTAGTGCACGGAACTGACGATCCGACTGTTGTTTGGCAAAACACTCTTAGATTTGCTCAGGAAGCGATGCATAAAAACAAAAAGCTTGATTATTTCCCTTATGTGGGTCACCCACACGGTGTAGGCGGAAAAGATGCAATTCACCTTTATCAAAAAATAACAGATTATTTTTTAGAGAATTTATAAGGTTAGATAAAATATCCCCCGGGTAAATTTCACCGGGGGGATATTCAGAATATTAATTTTACTTCAGAAGAACCATTTTCTTTGTATCAATAAAGTTATCCGATTCAATCCTGTAAAAATAAACGCCGCTTGAAACTTTTGCGTTCCATTTTATTTCATGTATACCAGCGGTTTTAACACCGTCGAACAGTGTTGTAACTAATTCTCCCAACGAGTTATAGACTCTTAATGCAATTTTAGATTCTTTAGGAACCGAGAATTTAATACTCGTTGATGGATTAAAAGGATTAGGATAATTTTGATTCAATTTATAAGTCAAAGGAAGTATCTCATCTTCAACAGAAACAAGATGATTTTGTATCGCTATATTATCGATAGCCCATCCCCAGCCGACAGTAAATTCATCTGCAAATAATCTGAATCGAATCAATACTGTATCTCCAGCGCTGAACTTATCCAATAAATTAATGGAATGGTTTACAAACATTGATGATGAACCACTTGCGTTTGCGTTATAAGCTGCAAGCCATTTAGAATCCGAACGGGCATCGTAACCATCCAGTAATGGAATCCATTCGCCCCCTTTATTACCTTCAACAATAACATAATCCCAAAACTCATCGTCTCCAAATACGGTACCAGGTTCTCCAGATTCAATAATTGCAACATCATCATATTTAAACGTTGCATTGCTGGAGGCTACAACTATGGGAACCCTTAATACCAAAGTAGCTTCTTTTAGATTTTCGTATGGATGCGCAGAATGCGCAGCTTCGTTGCTGAATCCGCTAACAACAGCTGCAGAAAAACCATCAAAAACAAAATCGCTAATATTATTGGAAAATGATGTTTCATAACCCAATCGTGCGGCTAACAATTCCAACACCTCAAGACTATATGCATATGATTTTAGAACACGACCACCAACATAAGAATGTAATTGTACTGTAACGATACCAGTACCTGCAAAAGGAATCGCAACATTAACATCCTTAACATCGTTGGAAAGAATAGTTTTTACAGGATTATTATTTATAAAAACAACAGTAGAGTCATATACTGATCTTAAACTGGCGTTAAATAATAGCCCGCTGCCGCCCTGACTAACTTTACCATTAATTCTTGGTGAAAATGCCATAACAGGTGGTTTATAATTTGCAAGTTCCGGAAGAGTTACACTGTATATTCCGCGTCCGTGTGTAGCAACAACAACCTGATCATCAACAATTTTCATTTCCCATACAGATACCGCTGGCAATCCACTGTTTGCGTAATGCCACGAAGCGCCGCCGTCAGTAGATTCCACAAGACCTATATCAGTACCAACCCATATAATATTATTATTATAAGGCATCACTAAAACACAATAAGTTGCAACATCCGGAAATCCTGTAGAGCTTACGTTATTAGTACCAAATCCGGTTATATCTTTCCAGGAATTACCATAATCTGTAGTTTTTAATACTTTTGGTGCTCCACTGAACGAAAATGTTGCATAAGCAGTTGCCGGATCAATTGGATCAGTATCAATGCCACTTATGCGACCCATTGTAACCTGGTTATAAAGATTTGTTTTTGTAAACGTTAAGCCGCCATCTTTGGATATATGCGGAACACCTGTTGCACTCATATACATTCCAGCCCAAACAATCTGTGGATCCGCTAATGAAATTGCGACCTGCGCCGAATAAACTACTCCGCCGCCGCCCCAGCTGGAAGAAATTGGAGAAAGAGTCCATGACTCGGCAAAGTTATCTGATCTCCAAACACCTTTGGAACTTACTGTAAATACCATTTCCGGATCAATTTTGGAGTTTGTAACTTTTGAAACAAAAGGCGAATTAGCTGAACTGCCCCAATCGTCAAACCCAACATTAGCATTTAAGAATGTTTCCCCTCCATTGGTGGATCTTCTTAAACGATTATATTGAGAGCCCCCAATCATTTTATTTGCATCAGCGGCATGCCATGCGGTTTCGTAACCGTCACCGCCAATTCTATAATTATATAATGTTGTTGCGCTGGCGTTCTCACCAGCTTTGGATTGCCAGGTGCCATTGTCCTGCATTCCTCCGAAATACTCGTTAGCTCCCGGTTTTTTATCAACGCCGTAAAATTGAGAAGTATTATAACCGTTCTCATCCGTTTCCCGCCAGTTAACTCCATTATCATCGGATATGGCAACACCGCCGTCATTGGAATTTAGCACTCTAAAAGATTTAGTAGTCGCATTCATCGGAATCATAACAAGATTATGATGATCGACATGAATATCCGGCTGATTTCCTTTATACCTTAAATAGCCATCAACAATAGGCATAGTTTCCCTAAATAAAGCGGGTAAATTGCCCACCATAATTTTCACTGTCATATCCGGTAAAGTTGCGGCGTCCCAGGATACTCCGGGAGCGTTTCTGAAAGTGAACGCGAAAATATTCTTAAATTTCGCACCGTTATCTTTAGCAATATCAGCCGAAGGAGTTGACGCGTTGTAATCAACTGCATTTATAAGAAGAATATCACCGTTCAAAGCTCTTAAATTATAAACACCATCCTTACGAACGTCCAGGAATGAGGCCATTAACTGTTTATTATTTGTGACATCCCAAACTTCAAATGGTACATCAACATAATCCTGATAGGTATTCGAATTATCTATGAAACGATGTGCATTTTGATGTTTACCGGGTCCGAAACGTAATTCAACTGAAACTAAATCAGTCTCCTCAAAAACTTTCTCTTTCCAATAATCTTCTCCCGAACCTATAGCACCTGAGCCGTATGGTAAATTGGAAGGAACGAGCCCAAACTTAGTTTCAATAGTACCAATATCAACTGATGTAATTCCTTTTGAAGAATCCAATGTTATTGAAGCTTTCCATAGATCAATGCCTCCGAAGAAAACTTCGGATTTATCATAAGGGTTAACTGCTATTGTATTATCATACCAGCCTTGAGCTCCGAGCCAGGTACTTTCGTCACCTTCAGCGCCATCTTCATCCCAATCATCCCACTTGGATTCAATAACTTCTATCCAGTTTTCACCTTCATCGATTGATGCAAATAGTTTGGAAGTTGCGCCGTCTACTGAAGCATACAGCCACGAGGTATCGGAAGGAGCGATATCAATTTCAGCTCTGCCGCCAGAAATGTTATCCCCCAATGGCGCACGCCAGGTTAAACCAGCATCTTTGGATTTATAAACGCCTTTACCCTCTATGGAAGCGTACAATGATTTAAAGTTTTTAGGATTTGCCCTTAAATCCTGCACTCTATTGCCTGATGAATAAACTTTGGTAAATACTGTTCCACCGTCAGTGGTTCTGAAAATACCCGTATTTGTGGCAACTATTACTATATTTTCATTGTTTGGATCTACAACCAATCTGTTTATAGCCGAATAATTAGCATCCCATGCTGTACTTTCCAACTGAGTCCAGGTCAATCCTCTATCGGTGGTTTTAAACATACCATTACCATTAATAGCGTCAATATTAAAAAATCCTTCTCCAGTTCCGACGTATATAACGTTATGATTGGATTGAGACATCGCCAAAGTTGAAGTGGACAGATTTGGCAAACCTTCTGTTAGATGAACCCATGAAACCCCAGCGTTGGTTGTTTTCCAAACACCTCCGCCCACTGATCCTGCGAACCAGGTGTTTTTTGTTGCGTCATCAGGATCTACTATCAATCCTCTGGTTCTTCCGCCAACATTTGCGGGTCCTCGTTCAATCCACGGCAATTGCGCTCTTGAACTGTTAACACCCTTCAAAGATATTCCGGAAAGATTGTTGATTTTTTTAAATTCTGTCATTCTGTAATTAAACGGATAACTTGGTTTAGTCTCCCCATCTCGCGTTCTTATCAACCTGTGATATTCTTCGAACTTGTCCGGAGAATCCATTTTCTCGTAACCTTTCACTTTGCTTTTTCTTTGTGAAAAAACTTTGTCATTATAACTTTTCTTAAATTTGCTGGGCGCATAATTTTCCGCGATCTTTTTCGTTTCTTTTACACTTGTGGTTTTATCTACTTTATCATTCGTGACCACATAGGTGAAACTTAAAAAAAGAACAGCAATTAAAGGTATTATTGATAGTTTTCTCATACATTTACTCCCATCTATTATAAATTAATCTGCTAAAACTCCCTACAAACTTTTACTGTGGATTTGACTTAGTGTTTGTTAACACATTATAAATATATTTTGGCTTAACATTATTTTCATCTTTTGTGATTATCCCGGGGTGTAAAGTTAGTTTTACCTCGTAATCTGAACTCCAAACTACATTGCCCAATACGAAACTATCTTTAAATATTACAGTGCCTGCTGAAACATCATAAATGAAAAATTTTTTACTCCTGTCCTCATCGTATCGTTCTATACATAGAGCGTATTCTTTCGAAATATTATAAATTACATCGTAATCTTTTTTGAAAAGCTCATCGGCCGAAATTTTAATTTTTGACTTATTATTTGCAGTATCATTCTGGGACTTTATACATTGATATGAAGAACAAAAACTTAATAGTATAAATAAAGTAAAAAAGAAAATTATTTTGCTTATTAAAGCCACATTACCCTTTTAAATTGGTGTGCTATAAACGGATTTGAATTTAATATAAATATCATAACAATATTATAATAAATTCAGTTCAAATCAATTTTTTTTTACTTTGTTTTTGGACAAAAGTAACAATAAGCTCCTCAAGCGCAATTATAAATTGAATCTATTCACTATTACGAATAAATAAAGTTTACTATTTAATGAGTAACATCTTTTTAATAGAACTAAAAAACTCCCCCTTTATGGATTGGAATTCTATCTTATAAAAATATATCCCGCTGCTCATTTTACTTGTTATAGATTCATTTATTATAAAACTATGAACGCCAGGAGCAAAATAAGTATCCACTAAATCTTTTATTTTTTCACCGAGCAGATTATATAAAACAATTTTCACAACTCCTGCATCGGGTAAGGTAAATTCTATATTAGTGGACGGATTAAAAGGATTTGGATAATTTTGGCTCATGTTAAATTGAACCGGAAAAGATTTTTTTGTTTTTAATGATGTTAATCCACCAATAGAGTATGCTAAACCTATTACGCCTTTGAGGTTCATATTTCCGATAACCTGCCCGGAGCCTGAAATGACATCTATAACAGCAAGCTCACTAAAATCATTTTCATTTCCAATTGAAGCGTAAAGTTTTCCCTCTTTATCAAAAGTTATTGCCTGTACCATTTTGCCCAATCCGGCGGAACCGATAAAAATCAAGTTTCCATCTTTATTCAACTTGTAAAATTGATCCTTCACAATTTCATTATTCGAGGCAACAATCATCTCATTTGTAATAGTATTTATTGCGAGGGCACTGACGTTAAAATCAAGCTTTTTAATAAATTTAAACAATAAGGTTTTTATTTCTACGGTATAATATTCATTTCCATTTGTTATAGCATGTAGCAAACCTTCCTTATCAAATGCTATACATTTTAGATCCAGAGGCGCTACTTCATACAACATAGCTAAACCATTATCGGACCTCAGTTTTAATATACTTGGTAAATTTGTATTAGGTTTACTAAGAGCATAAAGCTCATTGTTTGTAGGATCAATCGTAAGACTGCTTACCGGCTTAAATCCGGATTTGCCTAAAACTGTGCTCCCCCCTGAATTTATATCAATCGAGGCTATTCTACCCAAACTACCCACTACATTCGCAGTTGATGCATAAAGAATATTTTTTTCTGTTCTAATTATTTCAAAACCTTTCCCTAAAGCCGGGACAATTATCTTTCCGGCAACAGGAGCATTTGTATCAATAATCAGAGTATCCAGATAAGTCTCTTCATGAACCGTTGGCGTAAACAAAAAATTAATGTTCACAGTATCAAGAGAGGGAATTATAATAGGTAATGCCGGACTTAAGTGCTGAAACCTTTGGGATTTATTTTGAATTGATGAAATTATAAGATCGCTGCCTCCAAAATTAGATAGGGGAAAACTAAGTGTTTTACCCCCCGCATTTAATTGAGTTGTTCCAAAATTAAGTTCAGTTTGTTCCTGATAGACATAAGGCTCGTTGAATGCTCTGTACCTTACGCCTCCTAATTGCGTTCCCCAAGTGTCGGTAGCTTTTGAATACTCCGAAAATATCCAGAATGTATTCTCGTCTGTCGGGTCCACCCAGGCGCCGTTGTAATCGCCCCATCGGTTTCTATCCCCTCCAAGAGTTAATTCGTACTTGGCATTTCCTTTTGTTAATAAATTGCTGCCGATAAAATTTTTAACATCCGAAGGGAAAAATGTAAAATATACTCCAGCGTATTCGTTGGATGAAACACGCGTATAAGTAATAACGACATCGTTGCTTTTATTTACAGCCAGCGCGGGATATAAATAATAATGTTCCGGAGTGCCTAGAATTACATCTTCAGCCGCCTTAAAATTATTTGCGTTTACAGTTAAATACCTGACGCCAATTTTATTCTGGAACCTTGCCGGATGTACAAGGTGTATTTTACCATTTATATAAACTGGCTCTTGTCTTAATTGTAAATCACCATGCTCAATTGTATTGGAGCCCCCGTCGAGCTGCTCAACTTTAATTCCCTCTGTTGTAGCATACTGAATTGTTGATACAGGAGAACCCAATAATATTGGAGTAGTTAAAACATTTTTTAGCTTGTAGATTCCGAAACTGTTATGCGTAGTGCCCAGCCTAATAGCAGCCAAATAATATTCTGACGCGGCTTCTTTCATTTGAACCGGTCTTATTCCAAAAGCAGGAGTGCCTTCTCCGGGATAATTTATACCCCAAAAATCCTTCCACGTAAGTTTGCCAGGATCCCCAGTAATGTAAATATTCTTTTTATCGATAATCCGTAATTTACTATAAGCAAATTTGTTATCGGAAAAAACAAACTGGTTTGAAGTTATATAAATTGCTTTATCATCATATCCTAATCCAGGGTAGTCGCCCCAATTGCCTGCCGGAGTATTCCCGTTGGTGTTGCTTGGAAGTGCCCAGGTATACCATAAACCGTTGGGATCCGAATCATCGGAAACAGCTAATAAGAAATAAGACATACTATTGGTCTCATCAACATGCAGCCATACTGTAACCCATCTATTGTGAAACTGATCATATATTATTTTCGGGTCAAAAGGCGAAATACCATCAATAAAATTAAACATTGCCATTGGATTAATTTGAATCTGTTTCCCTGTTCTTTTATCCCTAATAAATATAAGACTGTTTATTACCATCATAATATGATCTGGTCCTGCCGCAACATAAGGGTCAGGAGGTATTCTCAAATAATTTCCGTCTGTATTTAAATCCGGGCCATCAATATTATGTATTATGAAAGGTTTAGCGGCGCTTGTTTTCGACAATTTATTATAATTGGGATCTAAAATAAAATTATCCTTATAAAGTCCATTTGGTTGCACTCTATCCGGACCGGCTTCGATTTCAGGTTTTGGATGAATGAATATTTTTGTTCGTATTCCTCCATTATGTTTATACAGCCCGATTGTATTGGTATTGAATGTATAACCGATCGAAATATTTCCATCGGCAGGGCCCAGAGCTGATACCTGAGCATAAGTTGATACAGAATAGAAAATAATAAACATCAATAAAAAGGTTTTTCTCATTAAAAATCCCGATAAAAATTTTTGGAAATTAGAAAAAATAAAATGTCTTAAATTAAAAGAAGAAATTAACTGATTAATGAAATTAATACCAGCTAAATAAAAATCACTTATTGTATGCAAAATAATTGAGTCTGTAAAACAATTTGATTATTTGTGGTAAAATTCAGTTTTTTTTTAACATTGTAAGTTCTTATTATTAAATAAGTTGTGTTATTTTTGCAAGATAGTTCAAAATATCAATATATCTTCTTTTATAATATATAGAGAAACACTATTTTTGTTTTTTCGATAACTGATAATCAGGTAAATTATGGGTTTACACAAGCTAAAAAAAGGATTAGACTTACCAATTAACGGTAAACCTTTACAAGAGGTTAAAGTGACCAAATTACCTAAGAGGGTAGCCTTGTTGGGTGATGATTATGTGGGCATGAAACCAACTATGCTTGTTCAGGTTGGCGATAAGGTTAAATTGGGTCAAGTTTTATTCACCGATAAAAAACAGCCGGAAGTTAAGTTTACTTCTCCAGGCAGCGGTACCGTAGTGGAAATAAATCGCGGTGAAAAAAGAGTTTTTAAGTCAATTGTTATTGAACTTGAAGGCAGCGATGAAATAACTTTCCAAACTTATTCGGAAGGTGAGCTGCCTAATCTTACACGCGAGAAAATAGTTGAAATACTTACGGAATCGGGTCAATGGACTGTTTTACGTTCCAGACCATTCAGTAGTGTGGCCAATCCTACTAATACTCCTCACTCAATATTTGTGACAGCTATGGATACAAATCCCCTGGCTCCGGATATTGAAAAAGTTATTGCCGGCAAAGAAAATAACTTTATAAACGGTTTAACCGTTCTTTCTAAACTTACTGACGGCAAACTATATTTATGCAAAAAAACTGGCGCGAAAATTCCTCAGCCAAAAATTGACTCATTGGTCGTTGAAGAGTTCGAAGGTCCTCATCCTTCGGGCAATGTTGGAACTCACATACATTTTATAGACCCCGTTGGTAGGAAAAAATTCGTTTGGTATATAAACGCGCAGGATGTTGTTTCGATCGGCAAATTGTTTACTACCGGCAAAATTGACGTAGAAAGAGTAATTGCTTTAGCGGGAGCTGCTGTAAAATCACCTCAACTTGTTATAACCCGCGTTGGCGCTGCTATTTCCGATATTACAAGCGGAGAACTTATTGAAGGTGAAAACAGAATTATATCCGGATCTGTTCTTTCAGGAAGAACAGCCGCAAATGATGAAGCTTACCTTGGCAGGTTTCATCAGCAAATATCCGTAATTAAAGAGGAGCGCAGCAGGCATTTCTTAGGATGGTTGAGTCCCGGCTTTAATTTGTACTCAATTAAAAATATTGTATTGTCGAAATTAATTCCCAATAAAACTTTTGATTTTTCCACTGCTTTACATGGCGGACACAGAGCTATTGTACCAAGTGGTAATTTCGAACAATTGGTTCCATTGGACATTATTCCAACTTATCTGTTAAGATCTTTAGCGGTTAATGATGTTGAAGAAGCCGAAAAACTTGGGCTGTTGGAATTGGATGAGGAAGATTTGGCGCTTTGTACATTTTCTTGCCCATCAAAATTAGATTATGGTCCAATGCTAAGAGAAAATTTAACAATAATCGAAAAGGAAGGATAAAATTGCGATTCCTAAGGAAATTTTTAGATAATCAAGAGAAGCATTTTACCAAGGGAGGCAAGCTCGAAAAGTTGTTCCCACTTTTCGAAGCGGCTGATACATTTTTGTATACTCCCGGAACCATCACAAAAAATGCTTCACACGTAAGAGATGTGATGGATTTAAAAAGAATGATGATGACTGTTGTTTATGCACTTATTCCTGCTGTACTTATGGCTCTTTTTAACACAGGTTATCAGGCAAATTTGGGATTACAATCTACAGGACAAACCGTATTCACTAACTGGCAAGATCAATTTATAGTATGGCTTGGTGTTGGTCACGACCCTTCCAGCATTCTGTCTAATATGGTTTTGGGCGCACTCTATTTTTTCCCGGTATATATAATAACACTGGCTGCAGGCGGATTTTGGGAAGTAATATTCGCTTCAGTAAGAAAACATGAAATTAACGAAGGATTTTTGGTTACAAGTTTATTGTTTCCTTTAATCCTTCCTCCAAACATTCCTTACTGGCAAGTGGCTATTGGAATTTCTTTCGGTGTTGTTATTGGTAAAGAAGTTTTTGGTGGTGTAGGAATGAATATATTAAATCCAGCACTTACTGCAAGAGCATTTTTGTTCTTCGCATATCCGGCCGCTATTTCGGGAGATAAAGTTTGGGTGGCTGTAGACGGTTTAAGTCAGGCGACTCCACTTGCTCAATTTGCGGATAAAGCTATGCATGTAAGTTATTCGTGGATGGATTCATTTTTAGGTTTAATCCCTGGATCCATGGGCGAAACATCCACTTTGGCAATACTCATTGGTGCAATTATTCTAATTGCTACACGGGTAGGTTCTTGGAAAATTATGTTCAGTGTTTTAATTGGAATGGTTGGTATGACGCTCAGTCTAAATTTAATTGGGAGTTCTACAAATCCAATGTTTGCCCTCGGACCGGAATGGCACTTGGTTACTGGCGGATTCGCTTTCGGAGCTGTATTTATGGCAACAGATCCTGTTAGCGCCGCAATGACAGAACAGGGAAAATATATATATGGACTCTTAATTGGGATTTTAGTTGTGCTTGTAAGAGTTGTTAATCCTGCATTCCCCGAAGGAATGATGCTGGCAATTTTGTTTATGAATGTATTCGCACCGATTATCGATAGATATTTCATTAATATGAATATCAAGAGGAGGGTAGCACGTAATGTCGCATGATAGCACAAAAAAAACAATAACAGTTGCGCTTGGAGTTTGTTTGGTTTGCTCCGTCTTGGTATCATCAGCTGCAGTTGGTCTTAATTCTATTCAAACAGCTAATAAAAAGCTGGATAAAATTAAAAACATTCTTGCAGCCGGAGATCTTAAATCCGAAGGACAAAATCCTGAAACAATTTATAAAGAGAAAGTTAAACCAATTGTAATAGTAGTTAAATCCGGCGATGTATTGCCGGAAAGTAAATATGACGAATTTACAAAACCAGAATCTTTTGATATTAAGAGCATAGTGCAAAATCCAGATTACAGCACAGCTATTGCAGCCGATCAGGATATTGCCGGTATCAAGAAAAAACCCAATTATATGGTTATATATGAAATCCTCGGAAAAGAAAATGAGGTTGAAAAATTTATTCTGCCAATTTACGGCAAAGGATTATGGTCAACTCTGTACGGTTTCTTAGCCCTGGATAAAGACCTTCAAACAGTTAAAGGTATTACATTTTACGAACATGGAGAAACGCCTGGATTAGGTGGCGAGGTTGATAATCCAAAATGGAAAGCAAGCTGGAATGGGAAACAGGCTATTGATGAAAACGGCCAGGTAGTAATTGAAATTTTAAAAGGAATTGTTGATCCTACTAATCCTAATGCTAATCGCCAAATAGACGGATTGTCTGGATCTACATTAACAACAAGAGGCGTAGATCATCTCGTAAAGTATTGGTTGAGCGAGCAAGGATATGGTCCTTTCTTGGCTAAAATGAAAAAGGATGGTGCCGATGAAAAAATATAAAGATGTATTGCTCGATCCCTTGTTTAACAACAATCCTATAGCTTTACAAATTCTGGGAATTTGTTCCGCTTTGGCGGTAACATCAAAACTGGAAACCGCTGTCGTGATGTCTCTAGCTGTAATTCTTGTTACAGGTTTCTCCAGCTATTCCGTAAGTTTGATCAGAAACTATATTCCCAGCAGCATAAGAATACTGGTTGAAATGACCATAATAGCATCTCTTGTTATAATCGCCGATCAATTAATTAAAGCATATGCCTACGATGTCAGTAAACAACTTTCAGTTTATGTGGGATTAATTATCACCAACTGCATTGTGATGGGAAGAACTGAAGGTTATGCTTTGCAAAATCCTCCGGTAGCAAGTTTCATAGACGGAATAGGCAACGGTTTGGGATATTCTTTTATTCTTCTTGTTGTAGGCTTTATTAGAGAATTATTTGGAGCCGGAAAATTATTCGGTATCTCAATAATTCCTTTAACAACCGACGGCGGTTGGTATGTTTCCAATGGTTTATTGCTTCTGCCGGCAAGTGCGTTCTTTTTAATCGGATTCATTATCTGGGCAGTTCGTACCTGGAAACCTAATCAAGTTGAGGAGGATTAAGAAATGTTAGAACATTATATAAGTTTGTTCGTTAAGTCTGTTTTTATTGAGAATATGGCACTCGCTTTCTTTTTAGGAATGTGTACCTTTTTAGCGGTATCTAAAAAGGTTGATACTTCAATCGGATTAGGAATAGCTGTAATAGTTGTACAGACAATTACAGTCCCGGTCAATAATCTCATTTATCAGAATGTTTTGAAGGAAGGAGCTTTATCCTGGGCTGGATTGGAAAATGTAGATCTCACATTTTTAGGGTTAATTACCTACATCGGAGTTATTGCCGCAATGGTTCAAATACTAGAGATGGCTTTAGATAAATATGTGCCCGCTCTTTATAACTCCTTGGGTATTTTTCTGCCATTAATTACTGTTAACTGTGCGATTTTAGGCGGTTCCCTTTTTATGGTTGAAAGAGACTATGTTTTCGTAGAAAGCATTGTTTACGGAGTTGGTTCTGGTACAGGTTGGGCATTAGCTATTGTAGCATTAGCCGGTATCCGCGAAAAATTAAGATACAGTAATGTTCCTAAAGGATTACGCGGGTTAGGGATCACTTTTATTACAGTAGGCTTAATGGCTATGGCGTTTATGTTATTCTCAGGTATTCAATTATAGAGGAAGTTTTTGATGGACGGACTAAATTTAATAATATTAGGCGTAGTTATGTTTACGGTTATTGTTCTTGTACTCGTAGTCATAATTCTATTAGCCAAATCGCAGCTAGTGGCATCAGGAAACGTTAATATTATAATTAACGAAGATGCCGATAAAACTTTAACGGTACCTATAGGCGGTAAATTACTTAATGTATTAGCTGGCCAAAAGATTTATTTACCGTCGGCATGTGGAGGCGGAGGTACTTGCGGTGAGTGTAAATGTTTGGTTACAGAGGGCGGTGGGGATGTATTACCTACCGAAACTTCTAAACTTAACAGAAAACAAATAAGAGAGCAATATAGGCTATCATGTCAGGTTCCTGTTAAAGGCAATCTTAAAATAGAAGTGCCCGCAGAAGTGTTTGAAATTAAAAAATGGGAATGTACTGTAAGATCCAATCAAAATGTAGCTACTTTTATTAAAGAACTTGTGTTGGAATTGCCCGCTGGTGAAAAAGTTGATTTTAGAGCTGGTGGATATATACAAATTGAAGCCCCAGAACATATAGTTAATTACAAAGATTTTTTGGTTGAGGAAGAATATAGAGAGGATTGGGATAAATTTAACCTTTGGCGTTATGTCTCTAAAGTTGAAGAACCAATCGTGCGCGCGTATTCTATGGCTAATTATCCTGAGGAAGAAGGAATAATTATGCTTAACGTTCGTATCGCTTCACCTCCCCCCAAAATGCCAGATGTACCGCCTGGACAAATGTCTTCGTATATTTTTAATTTGAAACCGGGTGATAAGGTAACCATTTCTGGTCCATACGGTGAATTTTTCGCTAAAAAAACCCAAGCTGAAATGGTATTTGTCGGCGGCGGCGCTGGAATGGCTCCAATGCGTTCGCATATTTTCGATCAGTTGAAAAGAATAAAAACTGACAGGAAAATTACATTTTGGTATGGTGCCAGAAGTTTACGAGAATGTTTCTATTCGGAAGAATTTGATAAACTGCAGGAAGAAAATCCCAACTTTACATGGCATTTGGCTTTATCAGAACCTTTACCCGAAGATAATTGGAAAGGACATACCGGATTTATTCATCAGGTTCTTTATGATAATTATCTCAAAAATCACTCTGCACCCGAGGATTGCGAATACTATATGTGTGGTCCCCCGGTTATGAATTCGGCGGTTGTTAGAATGTTGGATAATTTAGGCGTTGAACCTGAAAACATTATGCTTGATGATTTCGGTGGTTAATAATTAATTTAGTTGTTCTCATAGCTCAAGAAAAAACGATTTTATGAAAAAATTACTGATACTGTTGATATTGAGTTTTTTAACAGGATGTTCCAAGGAGGATGAGCAGAATAAACTTATCTCTCTTAGTGGAAGAACTATGGGAACAACTTATTCCGTTAAATTTATTGCCGATAAAAATATTTATAAAAATAATTTTGATTTTGTTCAGCCGAAAATCGATTCGGTTTTGCAAGATGTTAACATTAAAATGTCCACTTACATCCCCTCTTCCGAAATATCTAAATTTAACTCTTCCGCTTCATTGGATTGGCTAAAAGTATCTCGAGATTTTGTTTATGTAATTGCTGTGACCCGATTATTAGGATTTGAAACCAATGGAGCGCTTGATTTAACAATTGGACCATTAGTTAACTTGTGGGGTTTTGGCCCAAGCTTCAAACCTTATATTATTCCAACTGAAAATGAGATAAATTCGGCCAGAAAAAATATAGGTCTGGAGAAAATTGAGGTCGATGAAAATAATTCACAAATTAGAAAAACTATCCCCAGCCTCTATTGTGATCTGTCTTCAACCGCAAAAGGATTTGGTGTTGATAAAGTGGCTGAATTACTGGACAAGTTGAAGATTCCTAATTATTTAGTTGAAATTGGTGGTGAGGTTAAAGTAAAAGGTAAAAACCATTATAATAAATTATGGCAGGTTGGAATTTCTGAACCTGATATTTCGGGGAAAATTCAAAAAGTTTTGCCTCTCAATAATTTGGCAATGGCTACTTCCGGCGATTACTGGAATTATTTCGAAGAAAACGGGGTTAGGTATTCCCACCTTATTGATCCTAGAACAGGTAAACCGATTGATCATAAACTGGCTTCTGTAACAGTTATCCACAAAGAATGTATAATCGCCGATGGTTACGCTACCGCAATAAGCATAATGGGACACGAAGAAGGTTATAAATTTGCAGTTAAAAAGGAACTACCCGTTTTTATGATTGTTAGAGAAAATAACACATTTGTTGTAAAACAAACTCCTGCATTCGAAAAAATGTTTGAAAGTAAATAAGGATAAATAAATGTTACAATTTATTGCAGTTTTTTCAATTTTTGCTATAGCTCTTGTTGGATTCGCCTTATCGCTACATTTTAGTCAGTATAAAAAACGAGCGTCAGGATGCTGCGGTGGTGGCAATTGTGAAACTAATGGCGGTAAAAAATCACATGGGCATAGTTGTTATAACGAAAAATTGGATTTTGTAAATAATCATTCAGTAACTGAGAAAAGTTAATTTTCTCAGTTACATCACTACTGAAAAAACTGTCCCGGAGTTTTTCTTACTTTCAACTTTTATTATAAAGTGATTCAGTTCGCAGTACTCTTTAACCAATGCCAGCCCAAGTCCATTTCCTTCATACTTTCTGCTATATCCCTGATCTTCCTGTGTGAATGGTTTATACATCAACGGGAGATAATCCTCTGAAATTCCTATTCCAGTATCCCGTATTTCAACCTTTCTTTTATGATTTTCATCTTTCCCAATTATAATTACAACTCTGCCGGTATTAGTATATTTAATCGCATTATCAATTAAGTTGGAAAATATTTGGTGTACGGAGTATCTGTCGGCAAACATCTCAGGATCATCAGAATCGAATTCAAAAACAAATTCCAAACCTTTTTCTTTAGCGAAAAAAGAGAATTCCGAATAAAGTGGTAAAAGAACTTCTTTACCAAGTAAAAATTTATTCGGCACGGGTTTATACGTTTTTGCGTGTATTTCGGACATATTAATGATTAAATCTGTTGTTCTTATCATTCTATGCCCAGCCATTTTAATCGAATTAAATGAATATTTTAATTCTTCAGAAAGATTATCTGTTAATTCATCTTTTATTAATTCGGTATTACTGAGCATTATATGAATTGGAGTCCTAATTTCGTGTGACATTTGGGCAAGGAATTCAGATTTTAACCTATCCGATTTTACGGCTTCATCTTTTGTAATTTGTAATTCTATATTAATACTTTGCAAAGTTTTATAAGCCAATAATTGGCCGTTATATAACTGAGCGTTTTTAATAGCTGTAGCGGCTTGTCCTGCTAAAATTTCAAAGGTATCTGTTATATTCTTTTCATCAATATGGTGGAGTTTTTTACTGTCGACATAAATAACTCCAATTTTTCTATTTCCCGTTACAAGAGGGGCACAAAGAATTGTTTGTAATTCAAGATTAAAAATACTACTGCTGTTATCAAAATTATTATCGTTTTGAGCAGATTCCACGAACCTGGATTCACCGGATTTATAGACTTCCTCTACAACACTTTTAGAAACAAGATAGTCATCTTTTTTGATGATATTACCGTTACTTTTTAATCCGAGTTTGTACTCAAGTTCGTCTTCATCATTAAGCAAAACAATAAAACCTCTCTCACTTTTTGTGAAATCTATCGCATTTTTTAACACTAATTCCAATAATTCATCGAGTATTAAGGTACTATTAATTTTATTTACAATTTCTAGTATTCTACTCAAATTGTGCGAAACTTCGTTCGAAGCGATTAAATCCGGCACTTGAAGCGAAGAATCAACTTGCATCTTTAAATTAGAAAATTTCATCACGTTCCCCTAGAATGGATACAGTTCATATAACAATTTATGTGCCATACAACTAAAATCAATATTCGTTTGGTTTAGGTACTAAATAATAACTTATTACAATAAAATAACTTACAATTATTAGTTATTGCAAATATTCCTCTTATACTTTAGAAAAGCAGCATGTAATAATTACCTGTAATAGATTGAGAGTATGTAACAAAATGATACTCAGTATCTAATATTTTACGCCATTATATTATCGTATAAAAATAAAATTAGTTTAGTGGAAAGCATATTTTAACGTAAAAACTGAACTATGCAATATTAGGGCAGGAGACTTCAGAATAAAAGGCGGGATTATTTATTTAATATCCTTAAGATATCCTCGGCTTCTTTTAAGGCATTATTTTTAGTATAGTAACGGAGCGCGGATAATAGATTTTCCCTGGATTCCGTTTTTTTGTGCATAGATAAATAGAGTACACCTAATTGGACAGAGGATTCAGCAAGATTCATTTCGTTTTTAAACTCTTGATTTATACGTATGCTTGCAAGAAGGTGAGCTTCGGCGTCGTTTAATTTTCCTTCGTTCTTTTCTATTAGGGATTTTATTTTAAACGCATCAGCAATTGTTAAACGATCATTAATCATATAGCAATTTCGTAAACATTCTTCCAAACTTTTCTCGGCTTCTTCGATCCTATTCATATAAAAATATACTTCCGCTAAACCGAGGTAGGAAATACCAACAATAGGGTGCAAATTTTCCAATATCGCAATTTGGTTACTTTCTGAAAATTTTTCTAATGCTTCTTCGTAATTTTCTAGTTTTAGTTGAAGCATCCCGATATTGTGTAATGTTTCCGCAATTTTCTTAGAATCCTCAAGCTCGTAAAAATCATTTAATGCAGAATTGTAATAATTGAGTGCTTCGGAGTATTTGTGAGCCATAGTACAAATTATTCCGAGGTTGTTTTGAATTTTACTTTTCACGAGATTTTTTTTCGTGCTTTTTACAAACGAAAAAGCATATTCAAATTGTTTTAAGGCTTTGGTTATATCACCCTTCTCAGCAAATACAGCACCTAAAAAATTTTCAGTATCCGCCAAACCCATTCTGTTATTTTGTCTGGAGTAAATGTTCTTGGCTTTTTTAATATTATATTTAGTTTTTATCCAATCCCCTTCCCACAAAGCTATTTGAGCTAAGCCCAAATAGGCGGCGGCTGCGTAATCTTCAGTATTTTTAGTATGCAGTTTTTTAGACCGGCTAATTACCATTTTAAAGATATTTATTGATAAATCAGCGTATCCATGGTCTGAGGTAAAAAATCCTATTTCTAACAAAAAACTGCTGAAAATTGCGTTTGGCAGCTTTCGTCTGTAAAATGTTATAATTAAGTCTAAAACTTGCCCGATTTTCGATTTGGTTTCTAATATATTCGAGTCATTAACCATCAATGAGGATGATAATATTTGATTCACAAATTTTTGATCTTCAGTAGAACTAAACTTGTGAGAAATATGCAGTAATTCTTGAAAGTAATTCTCTAGTTTATGTGACAAAGTTCGACCCAAATTTAATGGTTAAGACAAAATCAAATAACTGAACTATTATCTTCTATAAAAAATTTTTTAGAACCAGATTATAATAATTAAATTTATTCCAATATTTAACAAATAATTTAAGAATAATATTTTTTCAGACCTTATTAACTAAGCAGATCTAAAAATTATGAAAGATTATAAAATACTATTTTTATTAGGCTTTAGGTAATATTACAAGAAATGTAGTCCCGACATTTTTCGTAGTTTCAATGTCAATTTGAACGGAATTTATTTCAGCATAGTTTTTCACTAGAGCAAGACCCAGTCCATTGCCTTCATAACGTCGATTATAACCCTGTTGCTCCTGAGAAAAAGGCTTAAAAATAAAGGGTAAATATTCGTCAGAAATACCGATTCCAGTATCTTTAATTCTTATAATATAATTTAATTGATCCTCTTCAATAATAATTTCAATATTACCTTTTGCTGTAAACTTAACCGCATTGTCTATAATATGATAAAAAATCTGATAGATGGAATATTTATCGCTGGAAATGGAAGTTTCTTTAGTGTTATCAATTAGGTTCATTTGAAGATTTTTTTGGCTGGCACGTGTTTTAAATTCCGAATAAATTGGCAGTATAATTTCATCCATAAAACTAAAATTTGAGTATTTATATTCGTAATTGCCAGTCTGAACTTCTGCCATATTTAGAATTAAATCAGTAGTTCTAATAATTCTTTTACCAGCTTCGGTAATAGCGCCAAAATTAGATTTTAACTCATCATCTATTTTATTTTCAACTTCTTCTTTAATTAGATTAGTAAAGCTCAGTAAAATATGAATAGGAGTTCTAATTTCATGAGACATCTGCGCAAGGAATTCCGTTTTTAGTCGATCTGATTTTTCAGCTTCTTCTTTTGCCAGCAACAGTTCTCTGTTGGTTGACTGAAGAGTTTTATAAGAAAGAAGCTGCGCTTGATAAAATTGAGCGTTTTTAATCGCCGTAGCTGCCTGCCCGGCAAATATTTCAAAAGTATTGGTTATTTCTTTAATATCAATTTTATGCAGTTTTCGACTATCTACATAAATAACACCAACTTTTTCGGAATTTGTAATTAATGGTGAGCAGAGAATTGTTTGTAATTCCAGTACAAGTATACTTTTAGAAGATTTACCGTTAAGATTGTCCTGTGCGGATTCAAGAAATTTTGAGGTACCCGACTGAAAAACATTATTAATTACCGATTTACTTATTATAAAATCTTTTCTATCCAAAAATTCATTGTTAGAATTAAGACCAATTTCAAATTCTAATTCACCGTCGGAATTAATTAAAAATATGAATCCTCTATCCGTTTGAGTAAGGTTTATTGCACTTTTTAGTACCAATTCCAAAACTTCATCCAATACAAGAGTTCTGTTTATTGTATTAACAATATCCAGAATTAGTTGTAGATTTTTTTGGTGGTTATTAATACCGGCTGAATCGGCGTTGTTATCAATTGAACCATCAACCTCTTTTTTTAAATCTATAAATTTCATATAACCAAGTATACTTTTAATAATCTAAAATTGAAGTGCAGAAATAATTATGACCTCAAACGAACACCATATTTAAGAAAATATTTCTTGAAGTTTCCTGCTTTGATGAATAATGTTCTTTATATAATACAAATTATCTTTTTATTCAATGTTCTGAATCTTCATTAATTTATCAAAAAAAAATATTTGAAAAAAGCGGACTGATTATATTATAATAAAAAGCCCGCTGTTCAGTTTTAACTTCGGCATGTAAAATTTTAGTCTATATTTCAAAGTTTATAAAAAAAATAGAATCAACTTACTGTACTATATGCTTTAGAGTTGTTCCAAATCCACAGGATTGATAAATTATGAATTAATTTTTTATTATTAAGACCGTTTTCCCCACAAATTCCGTATCAATCAAGAAAAGAAATCAAAATAAATTTGTTCTATTATAATACATTCTTGTAATTATTATCTTGTGAAACCATATCTGGAAAAATGATGAATCTCAGCGCCGATAACTGTTAATGAACCTTTTTTAACGTCAACTCTTAAAGACTGGTAAACCGCTGGTTCAAATTTATTCCCATCCATGTAACCAAAATCTACTTTATCAGGGTCAATACCGGATAAATTTAGATCGGTATAATGTATTGTAAAATGCAAAGGCTTATTAAATTGCATACTAGGTCCAAAATCTACAGCAGCAAATTTGTTATCATTAGAGATTGTTAAAGTTTTAGTTCCCTCGAAAGCGCCCTTAGGGATCAAAAGGATTCCAAGTCTAAAGGTAATTATTCCGCCTTTATCCCCATTTATAGATTTTTCAACATAATCATCCGTTATTTTATTTAAGGAACCGTCAGAGAGCGATATAAAACTCCTGCTCTGTGTTTCAGGATTTGTAATTGAAGTTTTCTCAGAGCATCCTAAGAAAAACAAAACTCCAATTGTAAATATTATCAGTATTTTTTTCATTTTGACCCCTTTTTCTAATGAGACAATTTAGCAATAATACAGCACCTGCTTAAATGTGTCAAAAGATATACCACATCATTTTAAGCCTATTTTAGGCATATTTTGTAAAATATTTGACAAATCAAGTAATAAATACCTGTACAAATTACATAGTAATTCAAGTTTTCGTTAAATAATTAAAATAATCGGCGATTATAATTTTTTTTCTATTACTGAATTAATTTTTGGGAAAGCTGATTGCAGGAACTTCTTTTTGCGGTAGTTTTCTTTTAATTCCTGAGCGGGAATATTTGCTAAAATAAAATCGTATATCGATTTAAAGTAATGCGCGTAATTTGTGGCTTTTTTAATATTCCCCCTCTCTTTATAATATTCGAATAATCCATAAATAATTATTAATGTTAATTCGGTTATCGTTTCGTGTTCTATTAACTCATAAGCTTTATTTAGAAAATTTATTTCCGGCTCAGTTGCTTGTTCGGAATATTGTGCTGAAATTTTTGAATGCTGTAAATTCCACCAGGCGTCATTGATATTATTTTTTTCAGATAAAGATTTTACATTAAAATCGTTCACAAAATTGGATACGACTTCGCAACTTGAATTATTTAAAAGCAAATCAATCTTTTGAGTAAATAATTCCATCAATAAAATGGAATCGTTATTTGTGGAAGCATCTTGAATTAACGATTCAAGATCGTCCAGTTTTATTTCCATACCAGCCAAATTTTCGGCAAAAAATGCAGCAATTTTATTAATATAACTAATTCGGTTGACCTTTTTATCCTTACTGATTCGAATCATTTTATCAATTAACTCATCAAGCTGTTTCCGCGAATTCAAACGATAGTAAATTTTCGCCAGATGGAAAAATGACTCGAACAGTTCATCGGTATTATTTAATTCCGTAAAAATTAGCTGAGCTTCTTCTAAAGATTCTATTGCTTTGGAATATTCGCAAGTCTCACAATAAGTTTCGCCCAAATTTGTTAATGCTAATCCATTTCCAAATATGTAAGCGATACCCGAGAAAATATTATTTGCACGTTTATATTGTTCAATTGCTTTTTCGAACTCATTCTGATTAAAATGATAGATTCCCGTGTTCATCAAAATTTTTGCTTCCTGCTCAACGTTACCCACTGATTGGTTAAGATGTAAGGCTTTATTCCAATGATTTTTTGCCGATTTACTATCCATAAGCATATTATAAATGTTGCCTATGTTAACTTCCACTGCGGCAATTTGCATAATATCTTTAGTTTTTTCGTAGTTGTTTAAAGTTTCATAAAAATATTTAAGAGCGCTATTCAAATCATTATTCTTATATATTTCAACAAGACCTAACATATTATTTATTTTACCTTTTTCAAGAAAGGTGACTTCTTGTTCTTCGAGCATCTCTGAACAATATTTGGGTATTATATCATAATTATTGAGTTCCAGTTCTATCAATGATAGTTCATATTTTATGTTAATCCTTTCTTTTGAAGTAAGATCCTCGGTTAATATTTCTTCAATCAATTTTTTACTCTTAGATAATTCTCCAATTCTAGCAAAACAAACCGCCTTTTGAATAGTTAATTTTTGTCTGGTTTTTGCCTCAAGTTGAAGTTCCAGCATTCTATTGGTTAAATCTAAACACGCGTTAAACTCAGCCAGTTTATATAACGTTTCTGAAATATCTATATTTATTTCCAAATGCAAATTTTGCGGCAAATTGAATTCTGAAAGTTTTTCTAATATCAATCTTTTTGTAGCGTAAGCGGAAACACTTCCAGCTTTATCTATAAAAATTTTATAATATTTATAACTGCTGTTATAATCCCCAGCCTTCTCAAATTGAAAAGCTAATTCTGATATATATCTATCGTCATTTAATTCAACTAATTTTGAGGATATTTTCTCATGAAGATTACTATTTCCATTGGTAAGATTATAAACATAGTTTCGCAGAGAGTTAGAAGTAAATTCAGGATTTATACTTTTTTTAGATCTCAATAAAATTAATTTATCGCGCAATGATTGCAAAACTAAATTGGATTCCAAATCATTAAAACCGCAGATTAAAGCTACAACAGATTCGGGCAAAGTTTCTTTTAACGCGGAAACTGTTTTAATATAAGAAAACTCCTTATAGTTTAGATCCTGAATTCTATTCTTAAATAATTGAGATAAAGATTCTTCTATCGCTTTTTTATCCTCTGGTGAGTACTGTATTATGGCTCCCTCGGAAGTATAATCCAATATTTTCAGATAGATAAGGTTGTCAATAAATTTAATAACACTACCCGGAAGAAAATCTGAAAACTCTTTAATCATTTCCAAAAGTTTCTCGCGCGGGAAAAATGCCGCATAAGATTTATCTATAAAATGACCTAATTCCTCATCTGTAAACGGAACCAGTTGATCAACTATTATATTGCGGAACAGAGATTGAGATAAACTAGAATTTATATCCTCTGTTAAAATTATTTTAATATTATTAGATTGTAGAATAGGAAGAACAGACTGAAGTATTTCAAGAGACAATGGTTCAAAGTTTTCTATATTATCTATTAATAGCACAAAATTATTAAGATTTGCAATTTTTGCTATTATGGATTTAAGCTGACCAATTAAATCTTCAGAATCGTAGTTAATGTGATTGGCTATATAACTAATTAGACTGCTATCGAGTTCATCATGAATAAAATCAGTATAAACCAACCTGTCTATAAAATCCACAGCAAAATTATTTAAAGGACCGTCGGCTAAAACCGATAAATTGACAACCCGTTCGTAGTTATTTTCAATTTGATTGAGTATTTCAGATTTACCTGACCCCTCCTGACCGGTAATTAAGAATATTTTACTTTCATCAGAATTATTTATATAGTTTTTAATGTTTGATAAAATTTCATCACGTCCAACATAATAAGGAATTATCCCCCATTCTTTCCTAAATCGGTCAATCTCTAAGCCCAAAAAATCGAAAATTTGTAAAGTTGTGTAATAACGTTCCGATGGATTCTTAGATAACAGTCTGGTTATTGCGCGCTGTAGAGGAAAAGAATAATCTATTTCGGGCACTTTTACATTTTCACTAATTTGCGCTCTATAAATATCTATTTCTTTTTCAGCTTTGAATGGAAATTCTTTAAAAATAATTCTATATAGTAACATCCCAAGCGAATATAAATCCGCGCGATGATCGGTATGTTCTTTCTTAATAATTTCCGGAGCTATATATTCCTTGGTACCTCTACTTACAAAACTATCCACAGAAGAAAAATATTTGACGAAACCAAAATCTATAAATTTAATTGTGAGTTTCTGATTTACAACACTTATAAGTATGTTTTCTGGTTTTAGATCAAAATATATATAATTTGATTGGTGAAGATAATATAGCACCGAATTCATTTGTAATAAAATTTCTTTGATTGTCTCTTCAGAAATATCCGCGAATTGGTTCAATTCCTGTCCGCGGAAATACTCAAGAATGATAAACTTATCACCAACTGAAATTTCCTCGCCCACAGAATTTTTTTCGAGTGATAAAATTGTTCCTTTTTCGTAGGCGCTTATAATATTAGGGTGGTCTAATTTCCGCAGAAGATAATATTCATGAAGAAACGAGCTTAGTTCATCCTTATCGGATTTACCGCTTAGTACTTTTATGGCAAATTCTTTTTTAGAATTTAATAAGTCGGAACACAAAAATACCCGACTTCTCCCTTCGCCAATTTTCCCCAGCAATTTATATCGATTATTGATCATTTGGCAATCAATGGATTGAGTCTTTTATTTAATTTATCGGCGAAAAAGTTAAATGAAAATAATGTAAAAACCAGAGTTACGCCCGGAATTAATATCATCCACCAGCCTTTACTCAAATATTCTTGCCCAGATTGAATCATAGTTCCCCACGAATTATGATCTATACCGACTCCAAGTCCCAAAAAGCTTAATGTAGATTCTGCCAAAATTACATTTGCAAATTGAAAAACTAAATTTACTAAAATAGGCGAAGCAATTACAGGCAAAATATCGTTAAATAAAATATGTTTGTTGTTTAATCCCAACATTTTGGAGGCAAGTAAATAATCTTTTCCGTTGATTCCGATTACCTCACCCTTTACAATTTTAAAAAGAGACATCCAGCCTGAAAAACCTAAAACAAAAATAACAGATAATAAGTTATTTCCAAATAAAGCGAGAATTAAGAGCACTAAAAATAATGAAGGAAAAGCCAAAAACATATCAGTTAAACGCGATAAAATAATATCGATTATTCCACCGGAATTACCGGCGATAAATCCTAAACCTATGCCCAAAATCAAAGAAATAAAAACTGAACCCAAACCCACCATAATAGATATTCGGCTGCCATAAACAAGCATAGATAAAACATCTCTGCCAATATGATCTGTGCCAAACCAAAAATGTTTGGTATAAATAACCGGTCCATGTTCGTTTGATACTACATCAGTAATTGAATATTCAGTTGAGTTGAATTTCTGAAAAACAGTACAATTACTCCCATTCCGTGTAAGGCTGTCTATAAAAACTATATTATTATTGAATGATTTTTTGATAGTATTATCTTTTAATAACATAAGATCGCTTTTATCGGATTCTTTGTTTTGATTTAATAAAATATAATTCACGCTCGAAAAAGGAGGCAGCAATTTTGTAACAGATATGTCTTTATGAAAATTTGGATGTTGTTCGCTAATTATTGGAGCGAAAATCATAGAGTAAAACAAAAGGAACAAAAATACTATTGAAGAGGAGACATTATGAATAAGTCTCGATATTCTTTTTCTTAAATAAAATAGTGAAACGGGCACAAACAATATTAAAATGCTTGTAATAACTAGTTCTAAAGAATCAAAATCAAGAATTACAAAGGCTTTTGAAAAATTGGTAATCAAATTATACAGTAGAATACCTGTAAATTTGTAGCAATCCAATAAATATGAAAATTGTGCGATTGGTACAATTAGACTGATAAATAAAAGAATATTTACTGTAGTAAAATATTTTTTATTCAATTTAGCAATCCCTTAATTAACCTTTTATCTATAGACATTCTTATTAGATCCGTAAAAAAGCCTGAGGCGATAATCATAAACCCAGCTGTAAAACAACATCCAATAATTAATGGATAATCGAGGGACAGAATGGCGTTAAGTGTCAATCTGCCCAAGCCTGGTAATCCGTAAATCACTTCAATAATTAATGTTCCGCCGAGCAGTTGTCCTAAATCAACTCCTGCCACAGCTATTACAGGGTCTAAAGCATTGGGAATAATATGTTTTTTCAGAATTGTTTTTTCCTTCATCCCCAAGGATCTAAGATTAACAACGAAAGAAGAGTTAATAGTTTTTTTTAAGTTTTCGCGCAAATATTGATAATAAATCGGGTATAAGGAAAGTGTTAACGTTATCGTGGGTAAAATTAAATGATTTAAAATATCCATTGCTTTTTGAAAAACATTTAACTGATCGAATGAATTAGAATAAAGTCCGGAGAGTGGAAATAATTCCAGTTGATAGGCAAATATATAGAGTAGAATTATACCAGATACGAACGATGGAGTAGAATATAACACCATCGCTACTTTCAGAGTAATTTTTTCGAAAAGGTTCCCTGCGTGTGTAGCTGCTATATATGCCAAAGTAAAACTTAACGAAAACAAAATAATAAAAGCTGAACTGGAAAAAAGGAATGTAAAAAACACATATTTGCCCAAAACAGAAATTACACTTTTATGGTAATTAAAAGAAACTCCGAAATCCCCCGTAATAAAATTATAAATAAACGAATAATACTGCTCTAAAACGTGTTTCTCCTCTGAAAAACTATGAGCGATTTTTGATAGTAAATCTGAACTTAATTTTGGAGAAAAATATTTTAATGAAGGATTGCCCGGAGATAATTGTAATAAAACAAAAATAAATGAAATCACTACCAATAAAACTATAATGGAAGAAAGTAATCTGTAAAACAATTTTTTTAATATAGCTAGATTCATAAAATGTTATTCTGTACTCCAATTCCAGCAGGCCTGTACAACACCTAAAGGATTAATTCTAATATTTTTTACTTTTTTATTTACAGCTACAATATTGTCAATCCAATATAAAAAAGTATATGGTTCTTCAGAATGAATTATTTGCGAAATTTTCCTCAAAATAGATTTTTTTTCAGAATAACCAATTTTTTGGTCGTATCGGAGAAGCAATGAATCCATAATTTCATTTTGGTAAGATATAAAATTTAATGGAGTATTTTTTAAATCGGAATACCATTGGATCTTTAGATTAATTGGAATTGGTGTCTGCCATCCAACCATCCAGGCGTCGTATTTTTTATTAAATAGTCCATCTAAAAAAGTGTTCATTTCAAGGAATTCGAAATTAACATCAACTCCAATAGATTTAAGATTATTCGCAAATATAGTAGCAGCAAATTTACGTCTAGGATTTCCGGAGGGGACTGCAATATTAAACTTAAATTTTAGATCACCTTTCTCAAGAGTTCCATCTTTATCCAAATCCTGCCATCCTTCCTGGTGCAATAGCTCTAAGGCTAGTTTAGGATTATAATCGTATGGAGTAATATCTTTATCGTAAGAATCCAAAAAAATTGAAGAAATTGGTCCAGAGGCTAGTTCACCAAAATTGTATAAAAAGTTATTCAACACCTCCTTCCGGTTAAGAGCATATGTTAAAGCTTTGCGTACATTTGGATTCGAAAATAATTTATTGGGTATATATTTTTCATTTTTCGAATATTCAGTTGGATCCATTATATTCCACCCGATATAGTCGTATTCTCTCCCTTTATTCAAGTGAATAAACACATCAGACAGATTATTAATTTCTGCGGCATCCTCCGGTTTAATTTCTTCAACAATATCAAGTTCTCCCCTTTTTAACTGAAGAAAACGATTATTATAATCCGGTATTACCCTAAAAATTAATTTTTCGGGACTTTCTTCCCGAATTAAAAACGATTTGTCGTTTTTAACCAAAGTTACCGCCTGATCTTTATCCCATTTTTCTAATTTATAAGCACCATTTGTAATAGGCTGCAGGTTAAAATTTGAATTAGCAATATTTTCCCGTTTAATGTCTTTAAAATAATGATGTGGAATTAATGGTAAATCTATATCGTAAAATGAAGGTTTGGATTCCGGATTAAAAATAATTCTAAGCTCTAAATCGGTTATTTTTTGAAAAGATTTTTCGATGTCTATTTTACCATCCGGGAAATGATAATAATTATGGAAAAATCCCATAGCTCTGCTCTGAACTATTGGATCTGAATATATGTCAAAACTTGTAATAATATCATCAACAGAAACTTTTACTCCATCGGACCAATAAACATCATCTTTAATTTTAATGAGAAGTGAAGTGGAATCATTCTCCCACTCAATCTGCTCTGCAAGCATTAGATATGTTTCTAAATCGCCCGACTTTTCATCCCATTGATACTGGACAAGCGCAAGAAACAATAATTCAGCAATATCTCCCTCATTGGGTTGGAAAGCGAAGAGAGGATTTAATGTTTCAACATCAGATCTTACACCGATTGAAATATATTTTTTATCGGTGTTTTCGGATGAACACGAATAAAATAATAGTATAAAGACAATATGTATGAAAAAATATTTTTTCATTTGATAATTGAGCACTATTATTAAATTACCAACAATTTATTATTTTGGTTATTAAATGACAAAAATATATACAATAATAGTAATATAATCGGATTTTTATGCTTTCTGTTGAGCAACTAACAATTAAATTAAATAAATCCGGACGCACTATCGTCAATTCTGTAAATTTTAAATTATTCGGATCAAATATTTATTCAATAATTGGCAAAAATGGTGAGGGCAAAACTGTTATGCTTAAATCGTTAACCAGATTATTGGATGAAGAAGTTTTTTCGATTGATGGATCAGTAAGATTCAACGATACTAATATTCTGATGCTGGATAATACTTCCCTTCTTGGGGTAAGAAGGAGCATTAGGTATCTTTTTCAAGATGCTGTTAACACATTCGATCCGTTAAAAAAAATATCCTATTATTTTGATGAAAAGTTTATTAAGGACAGAAAAAAAATCCCCGAGACATTCAATAATTTGCTGCTAACACCAGTCGAAAAAATACTTAATTCGTTCCCCTATGAATTAAGTACTGGCCAGGCTCAACGGGTCAGCTTCGCTTTGGCTTTATTGGGTGAGCCAAATATTCTTATATTGGATGAACCGACTTCCGCATTAGATCCGATTAATGCCAATCTTTTTAAAATTGTTTTATCGGATTATATAAAAAAAGATGACAGACTTGTTTTGATTGTTACACATGATATAAATTTCGCTGAAAAAATCAGTAACAAAATTGCTTTTATGCATTTGGGAAAATTAACAGAATTTGAAAATCCTTCCCTTTCAATTAAAAAATACAATGAAATTTTCCTTAAGGGCATTAATGATTAAATTAAAAAATGTTTCTTTTTCGGTGAAAAGTGGTTTCGTCAAAGAACGCACAATACTAAAAAATATATCATTCGAAGTTCAAAAGGGAGAAGTTTACGGCATTGCCGGTCAATCCGGCTCAGGAAAAACAACTCTCGCAAAACTTATTTCGGGTATATATACACAATACGAAGGTAGTATTCAGATTCAAGGATTAAAACTTACCGATTATCTAAAATCATTAAAATTACAAATACTGCTTCAGAACAGTAACGAACTTATTAATCCAATTAGGAGAATTAAAGACATTATTTCCGATGGTTTTCAGAATAAGAACGACAACTCTTTGAAGATAGTGGAACTTCTAAAAAAATTGAAACTTCCGGATGATGTAATTGACATGAAGGGATATCAATTGAGCGGAGGAATGCAGCAAAGGGTGGCGCTCGCAAGAATTTTAGCCGCTGAACCCGAAATTATTTTAATGGACGAACCTTATTCCGCACAGGATATAGAAGCTCAAACATTTATGAAGAACATTATAATTGAATTGAATAAAACCAAAGGCATAACATTTTTAATAATTTCTCATGATTTGAAATTTTTACGCGAAATTTCCTCAAACATTTTAATTTTGCATCATGGTGAAATTATTGAGGAAGGACCTACAGAACAGATGTTAAGCTCGCCCAGTCATGAGTTTACAAAATTTATTTTAAGCGCCGAAAATTACGAACTGAAGCAGGAAGATTTTAAAAATTTCAAGAATTCTAAAAACAACATATAATGGTTTACCATTTTCTTAACTGACTACTGCCAGTTTGTAATGTATGGTGGAATAAGTAATAATAATCCTACAATAAAGAGTATTATTTGAAGTGGAAGCATCCATCGAACCCATTTTTCCCACGGTATTTCCGCCAATGTTAATACGCCCATAGTAACTGCAGATGTTGGAATTATAAGATTTGAAAATCCGTCGCCAAACTGAAATGCCAGAACCGCTGTTTGACGTGTTACGCCTACAAGGTCTCCCAATGGAGCCATAATAGGCATTGTAAGCGCCGCCTGACCGCTGCCAGAGGGCACAAAAAAGTTAATTAGTGATTGTACAACAAACATTGCCTGACCAGATACTACAGGGTGCAGTCCTTTGATTGCAGATGCGAGCGAAAAAAGTATCGTATCGATTATTTTTCCGTCAGTAGCTATTATTAATATACCTCTGGCTAAGGCTATTACAATCGCGGTTCCTATTAAATCTTTAGCTCCAGAAATAAAAGAATCGGTAATTTCTTTTACTTTTAATCTGCCCATAAAGCCCACGGCAATACCGGTCATAAAAAATACAGCGCAAATTTCCTCAATGAACCATTCATATTTTAACACACCAAAAACAAGTACAAAAAGTCCTAAAAGGAAAGTGAACAAAACAATTTTATGTTTGTTATCTATTCCTTTAAAAGTATTTGTTGAATTAAGATTAAGTTTCTTTTTTTTCTGAATATCAATTTCATATGTTATGCTCAATTCAGGATTCTGTTTAATTTTTGAAGCATAGCGCATTACAAAAAACACAGCAACGCTTGTTAAAATCAGCCAGACTATCAGTCTATATTCGATTCCGGAGAATAAAGGCAATTCCCCTATACCCTGCGCAATACCCAGAGTAAATGGATTTAAAAATGCCCCAGCAAAACCGACACCGGCGCCTACAAATGGAATCGCTACTCCTATTATGGAGTCGTAACCAAGCATCAGTGCCATTGGAACAAATACAAGTATGAATGGAATTATTTCTTCACTCATCCCAAAAACAGCGCCTGCTAACGAGAATATTACCATAAATATTGGAATTAGAAGACGTCTTACAATTGGTGATTTATTGTACGCTTCCGCAACAGCTTTAATTCCGGAATCAACCGCTTCTGTTTTCTGAAAAACACCGAAAGCTCCCCCAACAATTAGAACAAATCCAATAATCAGCGAAGCATCCACAAATCCGCGTATTGGCGCCATAAGAACATCATCAATATTCTGCGGATTATTCTCAACGAGATGATAGGAATTGTCGCTAACTATGGACTTATTGTTAATTAAAACCCTGTTAAACTCCCCTGCGGGTATAAGCCATGTAAGCAAAGCCATTAAGACGATTATTGAGAAAATTATCGCATACGTGTTTGGAGCTTTCAAACTACTTAAACGCATAAAATCACAATCTTATTAATGAAAAAAAAAATGAATAAGTAAACGACGTAAAATATGTATTACTTATCAATTTTCTTAGCCATTTTCTGCATTACAGATTATTGTGGAAAATTTTATGAAATAAAGACGATTATTATTTAATGATTTATTTTGTGGATAATAAGGCTTTCCGGAAAACTCCAAATCCGGACTTAATTATTTCAATGCAAATTATACTATTCGGGAATTAATAGAATTGTTTTGTAAGCGGATTAAAATTGGACAGGCATTAACTATATTTAATCAATCCTTGAAGGTCTGTAATAGACCTTCAAGGTATGTAAATAATTAAATAAGTGTCTGGTAGCTTTGTAATGTTTTCATATAATTAGCACGTTCAAAAGCCGCCGGTTCCTGAACTGATTTCTGGCTCATGCTTCCCTTCATCATTTCTATTGAAGCATATTCATTTTCTTCCATCCAGTTTTTAACACCAGTCAAAATCTCGTTAACTCTACCGATTCCATTCATAAGTAATTCTGAGGCCATCATAGCAACGTCGCCGCCGGCCATCATAACTTTTATTATATCTGTAGCGTTGTGAACTCCGCTCGTTAATGCCATACTGGCCTTAACTTGACCATACAGAATAGCAATCCAGCGAAGTGGTAATCTCATTTCCCAATTTGTACTTAATACTAAATTAGGTACGACCTCTAATTTATTTAAGTCGAAATCCGGCTGATAAAATCTATTGAACATAACCAAAGCGTCCGCGCCAGCGGTATCAAGCTGTTTGGCCATATTAGCAAAAGAGGTAAAGTAGGGATTTAATTTAATTGCTACGGGAATACTAACATTTGATTTTACCGCTTTTAACACGTCCACATACAGTTTTTCAATATCTGCGCTGGTTTTGTTTGGATCTGTTGGCACATAATAAACATTAAGTTCCAATGCATCAGCCCCAGCTTCTTGAATATTTCTAGCGTATTTTACCCATCCGCCGGTGCTAATACCATTTAAACTGCCTATTACTGGAATAGCTACAGTTTTTTTAATATCAGCTATAAGATCAAGATACTCCACAGGACCAACTTTATAATCTTCCAGTTCAGGGAAATAACTTCGCGCTTCAGCGAAACTTTCAGTGCCATAAGATAAATAATGATCTAATTCGCCGGCTTCATGCGAAATTTGTTCTTCGAACAATGAATGCACAACTAAAGCTGCAGCCCCATTGTCTTCCATAGATTTTACATTATCCAGATTCCAAGTCAAAGGAGACGCAGAAGGAACTATAGGGTTTTTTAACTCTAGTCCCATATATTTTGTTTTTAAATCCATATTAACTCCAAATTTATTTTAATTTTCCAATCATTACGGAAGAGACGGAACCGAAGTTCCGCCTCAATTAATTAAGCATCTTTTTTTTCATCATTGGAAGAATAATCAAAACCAGCCATTTGTTCGTAAAGTTTCCATTTCTTTAATAAATGAGCTTGAGCTTGTTTCAATAATTCTTTAGCACCTTCAGGATTAGATTTGGTTAACATTTTATATCTGGTTTCCTTGTAGGTGTATTCTTCCAATTTGATTTTCGGAGCTTTGGAATCTATTTTTAATGGATTTTTACCTTCCAATAAATTTTCTGGATTAAATCTAAATAATGGCCAGTAACCGGAATCAACGGCTAATTTTTGATTTTCCATACCCTTAGCCATATTTATTCCATGCGCTATACAATGGCTGTAAGCTAAAATTATGGAAGGACCGTCGAAAGCTTCGGCTTCAAGAAATGCTTTTAAGGTTTGTGTATCGTTGCTGCCCATAGCTATCTGAGCGACATATACATTGCCATAATTCATTGCCATCATTGCCAAATCTTTTTTAGGAGTAGCTTTTCCGCCGGCGGCGAATTTTGCTACTGCTCCAATACCTGTAGCTTTGGAACACTGACCACCTGTGTTAGAATAAACTTCAGTATCAAGTACAAGTATATTTACATTTTTACCTGAAGCTATAACATGATCTAAACCGCCGTAACCAATATCATAAGCCCAGCCGTCCCCGCCAATAATCCAAACCGATTTTTTTACAAGATAATCTACAATCGGTAATAATTGTTTAGCGGAATCATCATCTAATTTTTCCAACTCTTTTTTAAGTTTTTCAACTCTTTCTCTTTGTTCGTATATGTCAGCCTCAGATTTTTGCACAGCATTTAAAATCTGGTCAACCAACTCTTTATCCAACTTATCGCTCAATTTCACCAACAATTCATTAGCGTATTGTTTATGTTTATCGATTGACAAACGCATACCGAAACCAAATTCGGCGTTATCTTCAAACAACGAATTTGACCAGGCTGGTCCTCTGCCTTCGTTGTTTTTCGCCCATGGAGTTGTTGGTAAATTGCCGCCGTAGATTGATGAGCATCCTGTAGCATTAGCAATTACAGTTCTATCTCCGAATAATTGCGATACAAGTTTAACATAAGGAGTTTCACCGCAGCCTGAGCAAGCGCCTGAGAACTCGAAAAGAGGTTGTAATAACTGACTGCCTTTAATTGAACCTACATTAAGTTGAGTTCTATCAAATTCCGGAATAGTGAGGAAATAATCCCAATTTGCTCTTTCTTTTTCTCTGAGCGGTATTTGTTCAACCATATTTATAGCTTTAAGTCGGGTTTCCTGTTTATTTTTAGCCGGACAAACTTCAACACAAATTCCGCAACCGGTGCAATCTTCTACAGCAACTTGAATTGTATAAGCTTTACCTTCGTACTCTTTTCCTTTTGCTTCTGTCCATTTGAAAGTTTCGGGTGCGTTTTTGGTTAGTTCTTTATCATAAGCTTTAATACGTATTGTTGCATGCGGACAAACCATAGCGCATTTTCCACACTGTATACATACATCAGTATCCCACGCTGGCACCTCTAAAGCGATATTACGTTTTTCCCACTGCGTTGTTGCAGTCGGAAATGTTCCGTCTATCGGCATTTGACTTACAGATACCTCATCACCTTTGCCTGCCATCATAAGACCAAGGACATTTTTAACATAATCGGGAGCTGAATCAGAAACTATTGGAGGCAATTTAATTGTACTTGTAGCTGTTTCAGGAAGAGCAATTTTATGCAGATTTGCAAGTGTCTGATCCACAGCTTCGTAATTCTTCTTAACAATTTCTTCGCCTTTTGCGCCGTAAGTTTTTTTAATAGCCTTTTTAATTTGTTCAATCGCTTCATCTTCCGGCAATACACCAGAAATTGCGAAGAAACAAGTTTGCATAATTGTATTAATTCTTGCGCCCATGCCTGTTTCTTGCGCAACTGTGTAAGCGTCTATAGCATAGAATTTTAATTTTTTATCAATAATCTGTTGTTGAACTCTATTCGGTAATTTATCCCAAGTTTGATCAGTAGGATATGGACTATTAAGAAGGAATGTGCCGCCTTCAATAATTATATCCAAAACATCAAATTTTTCCAAAAGGTTAAACTGATGACATCCAATAAATTTAGCGGATTGAATAAGGTATTGAGAAATTATTGGTTTTTTACCGAATCGTAAGTGGGATACAGTTGTTGAACCAGATTTTTTTGAATCGTATACGAAATAACCTTGAGCGTAATTATCAGTTTCTTCACCGATAATTTTAATCGAGTTTTTATTTGCGCCCACTGTACCATCGGCACCCAATCCATAAAACATAGCGCGTACTACATCGTCGCCTTCAATAATAAAATGAGGATCGTAATCTAAACTTGTAAAAGTAACATCATCATTAATACCGACTGTAAAATGATTTTTTGGAATGTCTTTCTTTAATTCATCGTATACTGCTTTAACCATAGCCGGAGTAAATTCTTTGGATGACAATCCATATCTTCCACCTGTGGTTCGCGGCATTTTAGCAAATTTAGGTTTTTCGCTCATCATATCTTCTGTTAGTGCGGCTATAACATCTAAGTATAAAGGTTCGCCACCGGAACCGGGTTCTTTTGTTCTGTCGAGAACAGCTATTTTTTCTACTGTTTGCGGTAAAGCGTCTATTAATTGCTGGTTTGAAAAAGGTCTGTAAAGACGAACCTTTAGAACACCGACTTTTTCACCCATTTTTTCGGTTAAATAATTAACCGTTTCCAATGCTGTTTCACTTCCCGAGCCCATCATAATAATAACCTGTTTGGCGTCGGGTGCACCGAAATAGTCGAATAAATGATATTGTCTGCCGGTAATCTGCGCAAATTTATCCATTGTTTTTTGCACTATATCGGGACAAGCATTATAGAATTTATTGACGGTTTCTCTTCCCTGGAAATAAACATCAGGATTCTGAGCTGTTCCTCTAAGAACAGGTCGATCAGGACTAAGTGATCTTTGTCTGTGCAGAGTAACAAGTTCATCACTTATCATTGCTTTAATATCTTCTTTGGTCAACTGTTCAATTTTATTTACTTCATGCGAAGATCTGAAACCATCGAAGAAATGAATAAATGGTATTCTTGATTCTAAAGTTGCGGCATGCGAAATGGCTGCCATGTCCATAATTTCCTGAATTGAGCTTGAAGCCAACAAACCGAATCCGGTTTGTCTTGTTGCCATAACGTCGCTATGATCACCAAAAATAGAAAGAGCCTGTGCGGCGATCGATCTTGCGGATACATGAAACACTGTAGGGGTCAACTCACCAGCAATTTTATACATATTAGGGATCATTAATAAAAGTCCCTGTGAGGCTGTAAATGTTGTTGTTAACGAACCGCTCTGCAAAGCGCCATGAACCGCGCCGGCAGCTCCTCCTTCACTTTGCATTTCGGCCACAGTTGGTACTGTTCCCCAAATATTTTTAACTCCCTGAGCAGCCCAGGCGTCAGATAATTCGCCCATGCCCGATGATGGTGTAATCGGGTAAATGGCAATCACTTCACTGGCATTATATGCCACATAAGCAGCTGCATCATTTCCATCAATGGTTATTTTTTGTCTTGCCATTAATTTTTCCTCAAATTATTGTTTATTGATCATAATTTATTTCAAAATGTAATTATTTTAGAGTAGCAAATATTTTGCCACTATAAAGATGCTTTTATCCGCTTAATTTGTATATTTTCGAATAAATAATATATTATATCTCTAAATAGTTAGAAAACTTTCGAGTAAAATCTTATTTATAAGAAAGGTAGAACAACGATAAATAATCAATAGGGAATTTAAGAATATTTATGGTTATAATAAAGACATGTTTGTCCATTAAAATAAGACCACATATATTTTAATAAGTAAAATAAAAACTAACTAAACCATTTATTCTATATACGCGCCGAAAGGTAACTAAAATTAAAATTGCAACAAACGTTTTCCATTAAATCTTAATTTTTTTATAATTATAAATAACACTCAACAGTAAAAAAATATTTTCGATTATCCACTCAGGAGAAGTACATAAAAAATTATTTTTCAAATAATTGAAGTGTTAAGATGACCAATTTTAGAGCTTCCAAAATAGAAATAGTATTTATCCTTAACCCGAAAGGTGAATTCGTATTTCAAAATAGTGAATGCAATAAATTTTTTGATAAATATTTCTCATCAAGCTGTAAATCCACACTGGATGAGCTTGTAAAAGATTCTGCAAATGAATTTTTGGTTGAATTCAGGAAAAAGCATAAAATTTCTCAGCAGCAATGTATTGAAACCGAATTACAATATTCCCCCGAGAAAAACAAAGGTTTTAATTTCCTTTTACTGCCAACTATTGATAAGTTAAAAACCGGTGGATTTACAATAGTATTCGGTTATCCCGTAAGAATTTTAAGTAAATCCAAAAACAAAAAGAAACAAATATTCGAAACAGACTTTAAATACTATTTAAGTTGTAATTCAAAATTTGAAGTCCAAGAGTTCGCAATTAATTCTAAATTGCCCAAAATATCAAACTCTGCAAAAGAAAAATTATTATTAAAAAATCTTCTCCCCCCCGATTTGTTTAATCATATAGTTGAAATGAAAAATAATAATTTGGGACTCGGAACTATTTACAGCAGTCAATTTGATTATAAAGAAGATGAAAAAAGTGTATCAATTGACATAAAGCAAATAAATACACCCGATGGTTTAATTCTTTTTATGGAAGACCTTACACATCAGAACAAAATGGATAGTGAACTGAGGAAATATGTTGAGGAGCTCCATTACAACAAAATTATAAGTGAGCAATACGCCAAAGAACTCAGTTTAGTGAATAAAAAATTGAATGAATCGCAGGAAGAATTACGTGAGTTAAATATTAACAAAGACAAATTTTTCTCTATTGTGGCGCACGATTTAAGAAGCCCGTTTTCTTCACTTCTGGGTTTTTCGGAATTTCTTGCTAAAGAAGCCGCTACTATGAACACTGATGAGATTAAAGAATTTTCGAACAGTATATATAAAACCGGACGACATCTGCTCTCTTTATTGGAAAACTTGTTGCAATGGTCCAGAATTCAATTAGGAAGAATTGAATACACACCTATAAATTTTGATATATCGGATCAAATAAAAGAAATATCAACATATTACGAGCATGTGGCCTCACAAAAACGAATTACAATAGATATCAAAATTCCCCAAAAGGTGCTAGTTTTCGCGGATAAGAATATGATAGAAACTGTGCTTAGGAATCTTTTATCGAACGCTCTTAAATTTACACAGCTCGGCGGTAATATAAGTATTGAAGTAAAACAGAGGAAAAAAATTATTGACGTAAGCATAAAAGACGACGGCGTTGGAATCTCGGAAGATAACAAATCAAAATTATTTAAAATAGAATCGCAATTGACTACAGTTGGTACTAACGACGAAAAAGGTTCCGGACTTGGATTGTTATTATGTAAGGATTTTATAACTAAAAATAAAGGGCAGATAGCCATTGAGAGTGAATTAGGAAAAGGAACAACATTCATTATTTCGCTTCCTATAAAATCCGGATTTACAGTTCAAACAGACGCGGAGAAAGAAGTTCAACCGCAGAAAACAACAAGGTATAAATTCAGTAAATAATAAGTAGTATTATAAATGTTATCAAAAGACAGTAGTTTAAAATTATATTTAATAAGCGATTTTAACGACCCAAATTATGCTGAAAATTTATTCGGACAAATCGGTGATTACAATTTGAGCATAGTCTCTTCGAAAGAAATTATTTTCGAACAGAAAACCCCAGCCATTTATATCGTTCAAATTTTCGAAAACGAGTCCGAAATATTGAAAAAACTGCTTTCTTTAAAAAATATAAGAAAAGACAGATTTGTTTTTCTAATAAGCGAATATTCAATTAATTCAATAACACAGCTGATAAGAAAAGGTTTTACCCACTTTTTTTTACTTCCAGATGAAATCACTCATCTTCAAAAATTCCTAATAGATGAACTTAAAGGTTTGGACATTAATTTCGTCAGCAAATACAAATCTTTAAATGAGACCAATTATATTCTAAAAACAGTTTTCGGTTCGGGAGATAATGCTAACAATAAAATAGCGCAAACAAAAGAATATGCCTCGGACAGAAGTATAAATATAATTATTGAAGGTGAGATAGGGTTAGGCAAAACAAACCTTGCCAATACAATTCATCAAATAGCTAAAAAAAATGAACACTGCTTAACCGAACTGATTTACCCATATATGGACAATGAAAAATTCACACTTAAAATCACTTCCCCCGAAAAATCTTTCTATAAAGATTTAATTAATGATTATGAACTTTACGAAGCAATTCCTGCCGGTACTCTTATAATCCGGGAAGTAAACGAAATGCCCCTCTCAGTCCAAAAAAGACTGATTAGTAATCTAAACTATTTTTTCACCAAAAATAATTTGGACGCAAAATTTAGAGTAATTTGTACCACTTCTGAAAATTTGGAACAAAAAGTATGTGTCGGACAATTTGATGAGGAATTATATTATTATCTGAATATGGCTCATTTAGACATCTCCCCCCTGCGTTTTCGTAAAGACGATATACAAAATTTATTTGAACATTTCGTAATTCATTACAGCAATTATTATAACAAAAAAATTTCCAGAATCGAAAGTGATGTATTTGACTTTTTATTTACTTATCCATGGCCGGGAAATATTCAGGAATTAAAAAACACCATACAGAATTCAATCATTCTTAATGAGGACAATATTTTCTCACTAAAAAGCTTTAATAATGTAATTTACCAAAACCATAAACACGATCACATAACACAACCTAAGCAGATAGAATTGGAAAGTACAGTCAATTTAAGTATTGATTATCAAAAAACATCGTTACAGGATCTGTCTCATATTTACACAAAAGCGGTTTTAGAAAAGGTCGATTCCAACAAATCAAAAGCATCCGAGTTTTTAGGAATCTCCCGTCCCACACTGCAAAAAATTTTGAAAGACTCAAACTAACCATCATAACCTCTTTGTTTACTATCACTTACAGCATAGCACTTAAAACTTAACAATTTATTATTTTGACTCATTTTGGGATACTGTCTTATTTTGCCACATTTTTCAAAATAATATTTTCATACTTCGTTTTTTTTAATTATAAATATTTAATTTTTACTTTTTGCTTTTTTATATTCGTGTTGTTTGGAGTGGAAAATTATTTTACACTCCTGTAATTCTTACCAGATAAATAATCATTTATTTAGAAGACAGAACATCTTAATTTAATATGGCATACGTTTTGTCATTATCAATGAAATAAATTAAATGAAGGAGAAGTCATGAAGAACAAATTATTAGTCCTGGCGGCAACTACCTTATTCCTGTTAATGGCATGTAATGATAATACATCGGTAGTTAGTTCAACTAACGATCCCGCTCCGAATAGTCTTATATCAGAAAATTCGGGAACAGTTTCCAAATCGAATAAAAGCGTAGTAGAGGATGTCACGATTAAATATTCAAAAAGTGTTACCATTCAGAACCAGAAAGGTGGGAAAGTAGATATCTCTTATTCTTGGACATCAGGCCCACACGCGGGTAAAAAATTTGAATGTGAATTGAAAATTGAACCAAATTCCTTTAATACAAATAAAGTTACTTTTAAAGCTACTTTTGATCCTGAAGAACTATCTGTCGATCTCGATCCACACGGAACAGTTTTTAATAAACCCATTTTATTAACATTAAAATTTAAGGGAATTGACTTAAAAGAGTATAAAATTAATCGTGATAATTTCTTCCAATATATCGATGAAAATGGTAATCCTTCAAATGAAACTATTAAATACCAAACTCTCGAAATAAATGAACCCGAAGGTTATGTAAAAGTTTTTGACGCTGAATTGTGGCATTTTTCACGATATGGCTTTACAAGATAACTAATGACAAATAAGAAAATCTTTACAACTATATAAAAAGTTTACAAACAACAGGAGAATTGAAATGAAAAAATTACTTTCACTAGTCGCGATAGCAGCCCTTTTATTTACGGCTTGCAACGACCAGAGTTCAATTGTTACCCCCGATATTCAGAGTAATTCCAACAACACTACTCTAAAATACGG
>Ga0180007_10000117_pt1 | contig 141709 bp, 88 predicted proteins | sample MM_PC_MetaG_FD_121122 | JGI IMG/M metagenome (GOLD analysis project Ga0180007, IMG submission 121122) | Groundwater microbial communities from the Aspo Hard Rock Laboratory (HRL) deep subsurface site, Sweden - MM_PC_MetaG | ecosystem: Environmental > Aquatic > Deep subsurface > Groundwater...
ATTCAAAGGGAATCGTTTACAATTGTTCGCTCGTTTATTGGCCAATATGCTCTTTCAAAGGAGACATTTTTGGAATGGGATTTAGACAGAAAGATGGATAGTGTTTTAGCAAAAAATCCTAATGAGGATATTGGCAATAAATCACTTGTTATATATTCAGGTGGGGAACTTAGTATTGATAAATATTTACGTTGGTATAGAAACAGGATACAATATCTAAAATTTAACAAATCGAGTCTCGCTTCGTTTTCAATTTCAATTGAACAATCTATTTGGCAAATGGTAAGGGATGAACTTCTAACAAATTTAGCCCTTCAAAGAGGAATGTTCTCGAAACCGGAGGTACTAAAACAATCCCGCTGGTGGAAAGATAAAATTGTTTTTAGCGCGGTTATGAACCAAATAAAAAGTTCGATTGATTTGAATGCAGAGGAAATGAATCTGAACGATGGAAATAATTCACAAAGCGAAATTGATCGAATAAATCAGGAAACAACAAAAAGAATATTTAGAGAACTACAGCATTTAAAAAAGAAATATAAAGTTGAACTAAAAGAAAAATTATTACAAGAAGTTCAGGTCACGTCGGAAAATGATCCTAAAGCAATAGATTTATATACTGTAAAAAAAGGGGGGTTAATCCCTAGAACACCTTTCCCTATCATCGATAACTTCTGGCAATATTGGGAATAATAATAATGAAGAGAAGTTATTATTACAAAAATATAATTCTTTTGATAATACTTGCCGTGATTTTAATTGCCTTAAATTCCTGTGGAAATAAAAATGAGAGAAAGGGTGATTCATTAATCTACTGGTCATCAAATAACACTCAGGAAATTGAATTCGCAAATTACATTACTGAAGGATGGAATAAAAATAATCCTCAACAAAAAGTTACATTCCAGCCTGTTCCCGAAGGACAATCGAGCGAAGAAATTATTTTGGCGGCGGTTGTTGGAAATACTACTCCGGATATTTATTCCAACATGTGGCAGGGTGATGTAGAGGCATACGCCGAAAGCGGCGTTCTGGTGGCTCTTGATACCCTGGCTGGTTTTTTAGATTTTATTAGTACACGATGCGATTCATCTGTAATAACCGAAATAACTTCCGAAGACGGACATATCTATCAAATCCCCTGGAAAATAAATCCCATTATGCTGATGTATAATGTTAATTCGTTAAAAGATATTGGAGTAAATAAAGTCCCGTCTAATTACGGCGAATTTTTTAGCTCCTCAGCAAAATATCAGAAAGATACAGATGGAGACGGATATATTGACAGATGGTTCGGTTACTCAGAAGTTTTGGTTACATGGTGGCAAAGGTTTTTTGATTTTTATCCTTTATATCTCGCGGCTTCAAACGGAGCCAATCTCGTAAAGAATAACAAGGCGGTTTTTAATAACGAATACGCGGTTCAGGTTTTTAAATTTTTGAGAGAAATGTACGAAAAAAAATATTTCCCCATGGAAAGACTTTCTGCAAGACAAGATCCTTTTTTAACGGAAGTAATTTCCACAAGATTTACGGGACCGTGGGAAATAATACACGCGGAAAAATATAAACCGAAAGGTCTTGAGTACAGTTTTGCCCCAATGCCGGTTCCAAATAATCATGTCGGACCGGTTTATACTTATGGTGATCCAAAAAATATAGTGATTTTTAACACATGCCCCAATCCACAATCCGCATGGGAATTTATAAAGTACATGATTGAAGAAAAAAAAGATTTGAAATTGCTGGAAATGACCATGCAGCTCCCAAGAAGAAAACATATTGAAATAAATCCGATTTTTCAGGAGTTCTTTAAGAGTAATCCTAAAATGAAAATTTTTGCCGAACAGGGAAATTATGTAAGAGGCACCGATACCGCACCTGTACTTAAAGAAGTTTTCGATTTGATTTCTCAGGAATATGAAGCCTGTGTAATTTATGGAATAAAAACTCCAGAGGAAGCAGTTGCGGCGGCGGCAGAAGCGGTAGACCTTTTATTTATTGATAAAGCAAAATAATAATGTTAAAAAAACAATTGACACCTTATTTATTAGTTTCGCCATATCTGCTGCATTTGGCTGTATTTGTTGCATTTCCCGTGGTTTTTTCTATTGTTTTAACTTTTCATAAGTGGAATATAATATCCCCAATGGAATATGTGGGTTTAACTAATTATGTAAGGTTATTTAAGGATGCTACATTTCTGAAGTCATTAATAAATACTTGCATATTTTTAGCGATACATATTCCATTGCAAATTATTGTGGCGCTTTTTCTTGCTGAAGTATTAAATCAAAAAATTAAATTCCGAGGGTTTTTCAGAGCGGCTTTTTTCCTTCCAGTAATTGTTTCGGGAGTTGTTGTAACAATTCTTTGGCAACAATTGTTTGGTTATGATTCGGGAATGTTTAACAGATTGCTGGTAACAATTGGTTTGGATAAAATCGGTTGGTTAACCGATCCTAATGTTGCCATGACATCAATAGCGTTAATGGCCACATGGAAAAATGTGGGTTTGTATATTGTCCTTTTTTTGGTCGGTTTGCAGACAGTGCCTGCGCATTATTACGAAGCAGCAGAATTAGAAGGGGCAACTCATACACAAAAGTTTTTCAAAATTACACTACCCATGATAAATCCAACAATATTTATGGTTGTAATTTTGTCTACAATTGGTGGCTTTTCACTTTTTATTGAACCATACATTATGACAGGCGGTGGACCATTGAATAGTACAATATCCGCCGTGCTTTATATTTATAAACAAGGTTTCTTTTATTATCATATGGGATACTCCGCTACTTTGGGCTTTTTCTTCGCCATGATTATTCTTCTTGTTGTAATGATTCAAAAACGATTTGTTGAAAAGGATAAATAGAAAATGAAAAAAGTAATTTTTTATTTATTGTTGATTACCGGCGCGTTAATATTTATTTATCCTTTCGTCTGGATGATAAGCGCTTCATTGGCGCCAGAAAATGAAATTAGTAATCTTACACTTTTCCCATCTACTTTTACTATTGATAGCTACAAACTTATGATAGATAAAATCCCTATCGGGCAATCATTAATAAACAGCCTTATAGTTTCATCATCTGTTACTCTGGGTGTGCTTATATTCGGGTCAATGGTTGGGTATGCTTTGTCAAGAATGGAATTTCGCGGCAGAGATTTAATATTTTATATAATCATTTTTACGATGACACTGCCTTTCCAAATAACTTTAATTCCTCAATATATAATTATAGTTCAATTTGGTTGGGTGGATTCTTTTCTTGCCTTGATTGTTCCATACCTGATGAACGCATTGAGTATTATTATGTTTCGACAATATTTTAAAAGTATTCCTCAGGATTTAATTGACGCCGCCAGAATTGATGGCTGTGGAGAATTAAGAATAATATTTAGAATATTATGGCCCAACTCCGTGCCCGCTCTTATAACGATAGGAATAATAACATTTATGGCATCTTGGAACGAAGTCCTTTGGCCACTAATTGTTATCCGGGACGAAAGTTTGATGACTATGCCGCAATTAGTTACTCTATTTGCGGTCGGCGGTAGAGCCGAATCTCAATTAGGTGTTAAATTAGCGGCTGCTGTTATGCTCGCTTTGCCTATAATAATAGCTTATTTGTTTTTTCAAAAATATTTCATTCAGAGTATGGCTTCTTCGGGAATTAAAGAGTAAAAAATATCAGGGGAAATATGTCTGTTAAAAGATTAAAAGAAATTTTTAGTGCTGACTCTGCAAGGGTTATTCTTCAGACCTTTGAATTGAATGATGATAGAGCACTTAGAGTTATAAACCGTGTCTTGGCGTTATCGGATAAAAATATTACAGAAACGCTGGAAAAAATATTTTTAGAATTTAAGGATAGACACAGAAATATTCAGGAAAAGTTCCTTGAAAAATTTAACAGTTATTCCCATTTAATAGATAAGAACGAAACGTTAGCGGAGGAAAAAAAACTATTGATTGGGGCATATCTTTCGAAAGAATACTCGATTGAAGCGGCTGCATTATTTAATCCGTCTATCGTCCCACACCCGGATCAAAGCGGAATTGAAGAAGGGGAGCTGAAGTTTATTATGAGTTTAAGAGCCACAGGAGAAGGGCATATCTCATCTGTTGAATTTAGAGAAGGAATAATAAGTAAATCAAATGAAATAAATATGATTCCTGCAACAAAGTATGTATCAGCAGGAAAAAGAATTGATAAAAAATTCAGTAAAGATCTGTTGTTAAAAAAGTGCATAAATCAAAATTGTTTAGCGGAGAAAGTTTTAGACAATTTTCAAGAGGAATTTAAAATTAAAGAATATGACGAATATTTAGAAGATAATTCAAAAATATTGTTACAAGACGTAAAAACAACAAAATGTATTGAATTTCTAGATGATTATATCGACTCGAATTACGAAGTTATTTTTGGTAACGATTTACCGGTTTCGGAACGTGTTCTTTTTCCTTCATCCAAATATGAAAGTATGGGCATGGAAGATGTGAGATTCGTAAAGTTCGTGCATGAAGATCAATCAATAAAATATTATGGCACTTACACAGCTTACAATGGAAAAACATTCAGAACACAATTAATTGAGACCAATGATTTTAACCATTTTCAAATTGGCACAATGACTGGCGAAGCTGTATATGATAAAGGTATGGCTTTATTTCCAAGAAAAATCCATGGTAAATATTTTATGATAAGCCGTCAGGATGGAGAAAATATTTATTTGATGAGTAGTAACGATTTATATCATTGGGATGAGTATATAAAAATTATGGAGCCAAGAGAAAGCTGGGAATTTATTCAATTAGGGAATTGCGGTTCTCCAATTGAAACAGAAAAAGGATGGCTTGTTATTACACACGCAGTTGGTCCATTAAGGAAATATGTTATCAGCGCAATTCTTCTTGATCTAGAAAATCCTTCAATTATTATTGGGCGCCTTAAAACACCTTTACTGTCCCCGGAAGAAAATGAACGCGAAGGCTATGTTCCTAACGTTGTTTATTCCTGTGGATCGTTGATACATAATAAAGAATTAATTATTCCATATGCAAAATCGGATGCTGCATCTGGATTTGCAAAAATTGATTTAAATTTATTATTAAATAAACTAACTAAAGTCTAAGTCATTTTACGAAGTATTATAAAAACGGGAAAGTTATGGAACTAAAAAGATATAATGGTAACCCCATAATAAAATCATCGGATGTTGCTTTTAGAGTCAACAGTATTTTTAATCCTGGTGCGGTTAAGTATAATGGTAAATATTTATTATTATGCCGTGTGGAAATGCCATCAGGAAGATCATCCTTTGTTGTTGCGGAAAGTGTTGATGGCATATCGTTTAATTTACATTCTAAACCTGCGTTAACACCTGAGGACCATAATCAATTTTATAAGTATGTTGAATGGGGAATTGAAGACGTTAGGATTACCCCATTTGAAGATAAATTTTTTCTGACTTATACAGGATACTCCAAATATAATCCGCTGGTTATACTTGCCGAAACAAAGGATTTTATAAACTATAAAATTCATGGGCCTATTTCGGAGCCTTCAAATAAAGATTGCGCTATTTTTCCGGAAAAAATTAACGGATATTATTATAAAGTAGATAGACCTACTACTGAAGATAGAACAGATATGTGGGTTGCAAAAAGTCCGGATTTAATTCACTGGGGGAGTTATGAAATTATGATGGAACCCACTTCAGGAACCTGGGAAACAAATAAGATAGGAAATTCTACTCCTCCAATCCGTACGGATAAAGGATGGCTAATGCTTTATCATGGAGTAAGAGGATTTGGTATTTCATTTATCTATAAAGTTGGTGTCGTATTATTGGATATTGAACAGCCATGGAAAGTTATTGGTAAAAGCAGAGAACCCATACTTAGTCCCGAATTAGATTATGAAAGGATTGGCGATGTGGGTAATGTAGTATTTACTAACGGTTGGATACCAGAAGATAATGGTGAAGTAAAAATTTATTATGCTGGAGCTGATACGAATATATGCCTTGCAACAACAACCATTGATCAATTAATAAGCGCGTGCGAGTAATTTATGTTAAAAAAATCTTTTATAATAATATTTACAAGTTTCGTTTCTTTAACAATGGCTTGCAATAATTCATCATCAGATGAAGTTCAGTCAATTATAAATACAAGTCATTTAGATTTTCTTTACGAAGATAAAATTATTGGTAGCGACACATTGGGTATAATACACATTTATTGTGAATACCCGGAATATAAATGGGTGGATGATGATGATGAAGGAATTGCATGCATAGATGACGCTGCCAGAGCCGAGGTTTTTTATTTGAAACAATACGAGAAAACGTTCAATGAGGAATATCTGCGCAAAGCTAAAAATCTTCTTAAATTCATAATGTTTTTACAATCGGATAACGGATATTTCTATAATTTTATTTGGGAAGACGGTTCGATAAACAAATCTTTTAAAACTAGCACGGCTATTGCTAGCTGGTGGTCATGGCGCGCATTATGGTCGTTATCCGAATCTTATCCCTTATTTAATGAAAAAGATGAAAAATTTGCCGCTGAAGTACTTTCGTCTATACAGATAATTGTAGATAATATTAAAAATGATTTTCCAAAAACATTTTCAACTAAACAGATCGAAGGGCAGATCAAACCTGATTGGCTTCCTTATGAAACCGCAAGTGATCAGGCAACTCTAATTATTATGGGTTTGACTAATTATATAAAAATAGTTGATGACCCTAAAATAAAAGAGATTATAAGTAAACTATGCGAAGGGATAATAATGATGCAAGCAGGCGATAAAGACCAGTTTCCTCACTACGCGTTTTTAAGCTGGGAAAATAATTGGCATGGATGGGGCAACCTGCAATCATACGCATTATTAAATGCTGGCCAAACTCTAAAAAGAAATGATCTTGTAGATGCCGCATTAAAAGAAATAGAACACTACTACACATATCTGATTAAAAATGGATTTGTTGCTGAATTTGCGCTTTATGAAAATAATGAACCCGAAATAACAAAGTATCCTTTAATTGCATATGAAATTAGACCGGCTGTTTATGCAAGCATAAAAGCTTATCAAATTACAGGTGAAGACAAATACGCACGAATATCTGTCGAATTATCAGATTGGCTGCTTGGAAGCAATAAAGATAAAATAGTAATGTACAATAAAGAAACCGGAAGATGTTTTGATGGAATTATAGATGAGGGGTCGGTTAACCGAAACTCCGGCGCCGAATCAACTATCGAAGCTTTGTTAGCGTTTCAGGCAATAGAAAGCTTTCCGGTATCACAACAGTATCTTATGGATATTATTAGGGAACGGGAAAAAAAATAATTCAAATTAAAGTAAAAATTTGAGATTATTTTCTTAACAAGTTTTATTCAAATTACCATACTTGGATCTGAATATTGATGTGAACTCCCTCCGGGAAATAATATAAATTATAACCAATTCAGAATTTATTGCGGTGGATAAAATGTCAACCAATAAAAGATTATTATTGAACTTTCCAATTATTTTTATTCTTCTATTTATATCGTGCAGCGTTCAAAAGAATTCGGACAATTTAAATGATAAAATTGAAATCAATTTTGCGGGTGATGCCAAAATTGAAATTGGCAGCGCTTATGCCGGATTAGAATTCCATCATTCATCCTGTTTACCACAACGAATCAGTTTTTATTATCCGGTCGCTAACAGTATTGATATGAGTACAGATTTCTGGAAAAGAGATACCTCTTATATTATGGCTGTAGGAATTAAAACAGGTAGCGGGAAAAAAGAATTTATAGATCCTAAAAATTACAAAGTATCTTTTACACCTTACTCCGCAGACTTTACAAAAACCGATTCTGAAAAAACTATTGATATTTCATATCACTTCACAAAAAACAAACCAGCATTTGTTGTGGAATTTAAAATTACAAACAACACTATCGTTACTCAGCAGTATGAATTTTATACTTTACTTGAGGCAGCATTAAGGACAAGCCATACTTTTAAAATGGTAGATAAAGCCTGGACAGGTTATGATGAAAAACAAAGCACAGTTTTTGTTAATTATGAAGATAAGGGGACTAAACAAACACAATTATTTGTTATAAACGCGGGGGAATTGCCCGTTGATTATAGCACTAAAAGTAGTTCGGATATTACGCCAAAGGAAGCTACGGACGAATGGATAAATAATAATCAATTAACAAAAGATATTATACCGAAAAACTCACTTAACAAACCCGCGGTTAAGTATTTATATAAAAAGAAATTGGGACCGAAAGAATCATTTATTATTACTCAAGTTATAGGCACTTGTTTTCAGAACGAGGCCGAGGAACTAATTAAATATCTAAAAACCAACTATAACAAAGAAATTGCCGACTATGAAAACGAAATATTAAAAAACATAACTGAAAAAAATAAAATCGGTACCGGGGATACTTCATTAGATAAATCCGCAAAGTGGGCGATGGCTATGCTCGAGGTTAATAAACATTATATAGATGGTGATATTGTGCCAATGCCTTGTCCCGCTGAATATAATTTCTATTTCGCTCATGATGTGCTTGTTACAGATTTGGCTGCCGTTAATTATGATTTAGAAAGAGTGAAAAATAATCTTAATTTTTTAATGAAACGTTCTACTAAAGACCATATTATACCTCACGCATATTATTGGAAAGATACAACCTTTGCTACTGAATATGCTGATAGAGATAATTGGAATAATTACTGGATAAATTTAGTGGCGGCCAGTTATTTAAGACATTCAAACGATAAAGAATTTATAAAAATTCTATACCCCTATTTAACACGCAGTATCACTAACGCTTTAAAAAACTTAGGGAAAGATAGTTTAATGTGGTCATTCAGACCGGATTGGTGGGATATAGGGAAAAGGTATGGATCAAAAACTTATATGACGGCATTGGCAATTAAAACAATTGAGGAATATTCATACATATCGGCGTCAATAGGTGAAAATCTAAATCTTCTTAATGAATATGAAAAATTATCCGCTTCAATGAAAAAGAATCTTGTAAGTCGTTTGTGGAGCGATAAACAAAATTATCTCATTAATTATTATGAACCGGCTAAAATAGACACTCATTTGTATATAGGATCTTTATTGGCCGCATATTATGACATGCTGGATGAACAAAAATCCTTTGAACTAATTAAGACTGCAGAAAAATATTTGTTGGATCCTAATATTGGAATTTACAACGCGTATCCTATGGATTATGAGAAACTTGGTGATTATTTAGGATTTGTAGGCAATGAGGCGGGCGCAAAACACTATTATTTTAACGGTGGAATATGGCCTCAGGGCAACGCATGGTATACACTGGCTTTAATTAAAAACAACCAAAAAGAAAAAGCGTTCAATTTTATCAAAAATGTAATGACGTTAGACGGTATTATGTCGGGTCCAAATGGTCAACCGGCAATGTATGAAGTTAGAAATAGCAACAAAGGAAATCCCGCAGAATATGGTACGGTGGATAAACCAAATTTTATGTGGGCCGGCGCATGGTATCTTAAGTGTTTATATAATTTATTTTTGCTGGAAGACAACACATGGAATATAACATTTAATCCCTATTTACCGGTTGATACTAATGATATCAATTTCCGTTTAACGGTTAACGGAACAAAAGCGAATGTTTTTGTTTCAGGTCAAGGACAATCAGTTAGCTCCATTAAGTATGACGGAATTGCTTATCCATCTTTAGTTGTCCCTAAAGAAATTAAGAATATTAAAAATATTCAGATTATAATGGGAAATCCGGATGGACCTGTAATTTCAAGAACTAGCTCATCACTTGATCGTGCGCAATTGAAAAATTATGAATTGACCGCGGTGCTGAAAGCATTCCCGGGACACGAAAATATTACAGAGATAATCTCACCATGGGTGCCGGAACAATTGTCCTTAAATGGTAAAGATTATTCTAAAGCGATGACATATGAGAAAAATGGATATGAATATCAAATAAAAATAAAAATTGAGCATAGTGCTTCCCGGGAGGATGTAATAAAAATTAGATTTAGAGGTGAATCGTGAGGACATTTCTTCTTTCGATTAATCGTCGGATGATATTACTTATCTTATTTATGCTCCCACTAATTGTAAAATCTCAATGGGTGGTTGATAAAACGAAAGGCAATCACAACAATACAAAAAAAGGATTTATGGATGGTAACCTCGTTGGGACTGTATACTATAATTTTGGAGAAGTAGGGGATTACCTTAATGAGAAGAATAGAAGCGGAGTATGGCCGAAAGGAACAAATCATATTTATCTTGATGGCGTCGCTATAATTGTTCAAGCTGAGGCTAAAGCTCCTAGCGGTGATATTATCCACCCTTTAGAAACCAATTATTATGAATTTACGCGTTACAATCCTTCAACTGGAATAACATATGGGTGGTGGCCGTTGCCGAATTATGCAAATCCTTTTAACTCAAGCCCTGCTCGTAGTGATGACGAATTTACTAATCAAGTAACCTGGCCAAGTCATTGGCCCGATAGAACTTCTGATTGGGACGGGTATTGGAATGGTTATTTTGGCAAAGGCGTAAAAAATGCTGATCTGGAAACATACTTTGTTTTTGATGACAATGAAGATCGCGAATATATTGATAAGTATAAATTCTATCCTGACGAAGAGGATCATACAAGAGGCGGACTTGGTATGCAAGTGCGTACAAGAGGTTTTCAGTGGTCGCACATATTAGCAACCGACGTAATTTTCTGGTATTACGAAATTACTAATATGGGTACATACGATTATGATAAAACATTGTTCGGTCAATACGTTGATTGGGGTATAGGAGGCGCAAATGATAATAACGGTGATTTTGATGAACTTATGGATATCTCTTATGCATGGTCGGTTCAGTCATTAGGTTCACCAGGTAATTGGGGACCAGTGGGTATGGCTGGATATGCGTTTTTAGAAAGCCCCGGAATCGCGGACGATGGTGCTGATAATGATAAGGACGGATTAACAGATGAGAGGAGGGACAATCTACCCAGTATCTTTATTGATGATCCCAATAAAGATCCTTTTTTGCGGAATGTCTTTCAGGACTCAACAAGGTTCAGGGAGTTTTATGAATACTCGTGGAGTCCTCATTGGGATGCAGATGAAAATGCCAACTGGACATCTTACTTTGACTTAAATGAAAATGGCAGGTATGATGAAGGTGAATCATTAAATGATGACGTTGGCACCGACGGTATTGGGAATTTTGACGAAGGTTATACTGGTCCGGATCCTGACGGTACGGAAGGCAACGGGCGACCCGATCAGGGTGAACCTAACTTTGGACTGCTTGATAAGGATGAATCAGATCAACTCGGTTTAACCGGATTTTTGATCTATGCAGTTCACGATTATGAATTAAGAAATGACGAACAAAATTGGAAAATGTTATCTTCACTTCCAACTCCTCACGGAAAGCCTTTGATTGGTGTTAATCTGGCCAATAGTTTTTCGAGTTATTTGTTTCATATGAATGGTAGAAATACTTATTCAGTGCAAACAGGTGAATTACAGGAGACGGGTGAAACGGAAAGGTTTTCGATGGCGCTTATTTTTGCAATAAATAAGGACGATTTATTCCGACGTAAACAAACAGTACAAAAAATTTATAACGCGCATTACCATTTTGCCAAACCTCCGGATAAACCAATATTGAAAGCGATTCCGGGTGACCGCAAGGTTACTTTGATTTGGGACGATCGAGCTGAAAAAACATTTGATCCATTTTATCAACAATATAATTTTGAAGGATATAAAATTTATCGGTCTACTGAACCAAATTTTATTGAGAACAGAATCATAACCGACGCTTATGGCAAAGCGACCTACACTTTGCCACTAGCGCAATATGATATTGTGGATGGAGTGAAAGGATTACATCCTATAGATGTAAACGGAGCTTTATTTTATTTAGGCAATGATACTGGGCTTCAACATTCATTTATAGACTCATCTGTTCAAAACGGACAAACATATTATTATGCAGTTGTAGCGTATGATAAAGGATTTACAACCGTAAATGTAAAAGGAGAGTTCGAAGGGATCTCTCCATCTGAAACTTCATCGATAATTAAAAGAGATATCAATGGACAGATATTAAAAGATATTAATACCGCGGCTGTAACTCCTCGTCCCAACGCGCTTGGTTACATTCCTCCGGAAATTAAAAACTTTTGGGCCAGCGGACCCGGTTCCGGTAAAATATCACTCAATATCCTCGATCCGGATTCAATAAAAAATGAGCATGTATACAGAATAGAATTTGGTAATAATTCTGTTTTCCAAAACAAAGGCAAATCGACTATAAACTTAATAGACTATACTGCTCAAGATACATTAATTCATAACAGTATTATTTCGGGTGAAAAATATCAGACAAAAATCACCAACGGTTTTTCAATTGATATTTACTCGGACACAGCCGTTGTTGTAGATTACGATAAATCAAAATGGATAAAGGGAATCAGCAATTATATTGTTCCAATTGGTTTCGATAGTCGTTTTGGTTCTGCTTATAAAAACAGGAGAGTGGATTATCCGGCAGATTTTGAAATTACATTAACTGAACCACTAATGGGCGATTTATCATTCCCGTCAAGTACTTTTAGTCAGCCGATACAATCGAATGTTATTGTTAAAAATATTACTGAAAATATAGAACATACTCAATTCATATTCAGGGATGAAAATAAAGATGGGCTATTCAATGATGGTGATGCGATTTTTATAGTTGTTGGGGACTCTTTAGGAAAGTCTGCAACAAACTTATCCAATTATAAAGTTTCATGGTCAATGAGTTTTGTTAAAGATTCTACAATTGCGGAATCAGGGCAAAGACATCCAATTCCTGGAGACGTTTATAGAATAAACACAAAAAAACTTTTTAGAACCGGTGAATATGTTGAATTCAAAACTTCGGCTCAAATTATTGACATTGGATTAGCAAAGTCTCAATTGGATAAAATAACTGTTGTACCAAATCCATATACTGGCGCAGCATCGTGGGAATCTGAAAATGTTGAAGTGGGACGCGGAGAGAGAAAAATATTTTTCACTCATCTGCCGGGTTATTGTACAATTAGAATCTATACAATTAATGGACATCTTGTGAACACACTGGAACATAATTCAGTAATGAATGACGGATCAATGGAATGGAACTTAGTTTCCAAGGACGGGATGGACATTTCTTTCGGAGTTTATATTTATCATGTAGACGCTCCCGGTATTGGAACTAAGATTGGCAAATTCGCAGTAATTAAATAAAGATTAATGAATAATGGGCTTTTAAATGAATAAAAAAATATTTTTATCAGACAATTGGAATCTTAGTCTTTTACATGATCACTGTCAAACAAAACTGTTTAGTGATAAAATAAAAATACCTGTCAATGTGCCTGGGACTGTTCATACTGATTTATTAACGGCAAAAATTATTGACGATCCATATTATTCCGACAATGAACTGAAACTAAGATGGATAAGCGAAAACGATTGGCTCTATTCATTAAATTTTGATTTCCCAGAAAAAATTATTTCGAAAGAATATATTCTTGTATTTGAGGGAGTGGATACAATAGCTGAGATTTTGCTGAACGGTACAGTAATGGGAAGTACGGTAAATATGTTTTTGAAATATGAATTTGATATTGGCGGAATTGTTAAAGAAAAGGATAATTTGCTCGAAGTGAAAATGTTTTCAGGTGTCAGATACGGAAAATCGGAGGAAGAAAAATATGGACGTATACCCGTTGCTCTCGATCCGGAAAGAGTTTATATAAGAAAAGCACAGTATTCATTTGGTTGGGACTGGGGTCCTTCTTTCCCGACAATGGGCATGTGGCGCCCTGTTTTTATAGTTCCAAAACCAGATTATAGTATAAATGATGTTTCTTTTACTACTGTATCATTAAGTGATAACCAAGCTGAAGTAAAGGTTTCATATACAATTCAATCGGGTGGCGCGGAAACATTCGAATCACAAATAGTACTTAAAAATAATAGACATAATTATGAACGTAAGGTGCAAAAAAAATCGGGTGATTCGTTCGAAGAAACATTTATTATTGATAATCCAGACCTTTGGTGGCCCAACGGTCAAGGATTACAAAACATGTATGAGCTGGTTATAAATTTACTTGATGCTGATGACAATGTACTTGCATCGAAAAAAAAACATGTCGGTATTAGAACAATAACACTTCAACAAAAAAATGATGGGAAGGCAACATTTTGTTTTGTTGTTAACGGTAAGTCGATTTTCGCAAAGGGCGTTAATTGGATTCCCGGTGATTCGTTTCTTCCTCGTGTAACATACGAAAAATATAAAACTCTTCTCACAATGGCTAAAGATGCCAACATGAATATAATTAGAGTGTGGGGCGGCGGTATATATGAAAACGACGAGTTTTACGATTTGTGTGATGAGCTTGGTTTATTGGTTTGGCAGGATTTTATGTTCGCCTGCGGAGCATACCCGGAACATAAAGAGTTTATTGATAATGTGAAAAATGAAATCGAATATAATGTAACACGTTTGCGCTTACATCCCTGCATTGCTTTGTGGTGCGGAAATAATGAAAATGAGTGGATTTGGAGTTTTAGTCAGAAAACAGCTTACACGGAAATGCCAGGGTACAAAATTTACGCTGAAATAATTCCTTCGTTACTTAATAAACTTGACCCTGCACGACCATATTGGGAAAGTTCCCCATTCGGATTTGATGAAGATCCAAATTCTCAGACCAGCGGAAACAGGCATCAATGGAATATCTGGAGCCATTGGATCGATTATATTGATGTTGTTAATGATAACAGCTTGTTTGTTACTGAATTTGGATTTCAGGGACCAGCTAATAAAGATACCTTTGTTAAATATTTACCCGAAGAAAATAGGGAAATACAGGATCCTGTTTTTGAGTTTCATAACAAGCAGATTGAGGGACCAGAAAGAATAATGCGTTTCCTTTATGCTCATCTGCCGATTCCAAAAACATGGGATGAATTTATATATCTGGCACAATTAAATCAGGCATTCGCGCTAAAAACATGCCTGGAACACTGGCGCACAAATCAGATAACAAATGGTGGTATAATTTGGCAGATAAATGATACTTGGCCTGTTACAAGCTGGGCGCTTGTGGATTCGGAATTGAAGAAAAAAATGTCATATCATTTTGTTAAAAAAGTATTTCAGCAACGATCAATTGTATTCAGAAGAGAGGGCAAAGAACTTAAATTATTGCTGAACAATGAATTAGATTCTTTTACCGGTAAGATTGTACTAAGTTATTTGGATGCGACTCATAAAACTATTATAAAAAAAGAGGATATTTCTGTTCACGCCGCGAAAGAGGGACTTCATAAATTATTTATTATTGATTTTGAAGATCTCAAGACTAATTCCTATTCAACATTAATAGCGACTTTGTATGATACAGAAGGGGAACAAATAGATAGAAATTATTTCGCTTTGAATAAATGGAAACATATGAAGTTGGCAAACGCCCATTTAACTTTAGATATATCGGGAGAAAAAATTAAAGTTGAAACAGACGTTCCCACCTTTTTTGTGGATTTTTATCATCCCGGAGTAGAGTTTGATAAAAGAGGTTTTATTATTCTTCCGAACGAAACAATAACTCTCCATGCTAACCTGATAAACGGAGATTTTACCGGTTCTCAAATGAAACATCAGATGTTAAATAATTACTTAATTCAAAAACCATAAGTGCGGTTAAATAATGCGTAATTATAAAAGATATTCGATTTTAATAATAATGTTAATTAGCTGTAACATTTTAGGGCAACAACTAAATATCACGCAGGTTGAAAAGATGCCCAATAAGCCGGAACCATATTTAATGAGGGATTGGAAGCAGACCGCAATAGGCTACGACTCCTATGTTTTTAATTTTCAGGCCTCGGGACAATATTTGCCGCTAATAAGTATTAACACAAATACAGTTAACTATAAAAATCATAATAGTTTTAAATTGCACACTGTCGTTGGTACTAATTCACCCGGATCGGCAGAAGCTATTAATTGTTTACCGGCTGTTATAGGCGCCTCTTTGGTTGGAATAGATAAATCTAATAAAGACGGTAATAATTACGTTCTAATGTGCGAAGAATGGTTCAATAAAAGACCTGAACAAAATGTATATAAAAATCACCCAGTCGATGATACCGCAGATGATTGGTGGTATGAAACCATGCCTAATGTTTTCTTTTACCAGCTTTATTCATTATATCCCTCAACAGGCGATTTTGATAATCAGCTTATCTCAGTTGCTGATCAGTGGTTAAAAGCCGTTGTAAAAATGGGCGGAAGCTCAACTCCATGGAAAATACCTTATATGAATTACAGAGGATGGGATTTAGCGACAATGCTGCCATTTCCGTCGGGTGTAGCAGAACCAGAAGCTGCTGGAGCTATTGGATGGATTCTTTATAACGCCTTTGTTGAAACTGGAAACGAGAAATACAGACTAGGCGCTGAATGGTGTATGGAGTATTTGAATAGCCTTACATCCAATCCATCTTATGAGTTACAGTTGCCTTACGGCGTTTACGCCGCTGCAAGAATGAACTCTGAATTAGGTACAGACTACGATATTCCAAAATTATTGAACTGGTGTTTTAACGTTGGTTCCTTGAGAAATTGGGGAATTATTGTGGGTCGATGGGGTAAATATGATGTAAATGGATTAGTTGGCGAAGTTAATGGGAATAATGATTATCCGTTTTCAATGAACACATTCGAACATATAGGCGCTTTGGTTCCGCTTGTCCGTTACGATGACAGATATGCGAGAGCAATAGGGAAATGGGTTTTAAACGCTGCGAATTCCTCACGATTATTTTATACAAAATATCTTCCGGATAATCATCAGGATAGTGAAGAGTGGGCTCATCAGTATGACCCGGACTCTTATCTCGCCCATGAAGCTATAAGGCAGGAGTTATACGGCGCAAGACCATACGCAACCGGTGACGCTATAGCCGGAGGATGGGGGAAAACAAACCTAACATTATACAGCTCCTCGCATGTTGGAATTTTGGGAGGAATTATCGATACAACTGATGTACCGATGATATTAAAATTGGATCTCTTAAAAACCGATTATTTTAATAAAAATAGTTTTCCGTCATTTTTAATCTTTAATCCTTATGAGGTTCAGAAAACTATTACTTTTCCTGTTGGAAACGGCAACTATGATATTTACGACGCAGTCACCAACTCGTTTCTCAAAAACAGTGTAAGCGGTGAAACGAGCATTTCTATTCCACCCGACGCTGCGGTTATTGCCGTGTTGGTACCATCGGGAGGTAATTTAACTTATGAACGTAACAGAACGTTGCTAAACGGCGTAGTGGTTGATTTTAATAATGGTATGCAGGTATCCAACTATCCTCCGCGAATTAAAAGTTTATCTTCTGATAAAAATATTTTATTGCAGGGGCAGAGCGCAAACTTATATTGCACAGCTTTTGATAAAGAAAACTCAACTTTAAGTTATATATGGAATACAGACGGCGGATCTATTTCTGGAGAAGGGGCGCATATTGTTTGGCAGACACCTAATCAATATGGTGAGTATAAAATACGTTGTATTGTAGATGATGGTAAAGGAGGTAAGGATACCGCAACTGTTCAAGTTCAAGTTGTAAATCGTATAAATAATGCCCCTATAATTAATAAAATAAATGCGGAGCCCCGGAAACTTGATATAAATTCCGAAACCAATTTAATCTGCTTTGCAACCGATCCCGATAATGATTCGTTGACATATAATTGGAATTCGGCATCCGGATCATTTACGGGGGAAGGATCGAGGATAATCTGGATGGCTCCCGATATAGAAGGCAATTATATAATTAAATGTATAGTGACTGATGAATATGATGCTGCTTCAGAAGACAGCATAGAGATCATGGTAAGGGATTTTTCGAGTGTTCAAACCGGAAATTTAATAACATTTTATCCTTTCAATGGAAACGCAAACGATATTAGCGGAAATAATTTTAACGGAACTGTTAACGGTGCGCAATTAGTGTCCGACAGATTTAATAACAGTTCGAGCGCTTACCTGTTTAACGGTGTAAATAATAGTATTGTCGTTCCTAACAATGATATTCTAAATTTTCAAAACGCTATAACAGTTAGTTTTTGGATACAAGTAGATCAGTTCTATGATCGAGAGGCTTACCCACTATCACATGGAAACTGGGAGAATAGATGGAAAATATCTATTACTAATAAACATGTACGGTGGACTCTTAAAACGAATACCGGAATAAAAGATTTGGATTCTGAAACGGAGTTGGAAAAAGGAAAATTATATCATGTAGTCGCGGAATATTCCGGTAAAGATTTTGAATTATATTTGAACGGCAAATTGGATGCTTTCAGTTCACATTTGGGGGCAATTTCAAAAACTTCAATCAACTTAACTATAGGGCAAGTGTTACCGAATAACAATCAGTATAATTTTAAGGGAGTGCTGGATGATATTAGAATTTACGATTATGCATTACCGTTTCAATCAATAGTTGAATTGTATGATTTCCCAACTTCAGTTGAGGATGATATTAAAACTCAAATTCCTGACGTAAGTATGTTATGTCAAAATTATCCAAATCCGTTTAATCCGGTTACAACAATTCAATACCAAATACCGGCTGTTAGAGATGCGGTGAGCGGTTTAAAAGTAACCTTAAAAATCTATGACATGTTGGGTACTGAAATAGCGACATTAGTAGACGGTTTCAAAGCTGCCGGTTATTATAAAATTGATTTTAACGCTGCTGGATTATCAAGCGGAGTCTATTTTTATACTTTGAAGGCAGGAGATTATATAAACACTAAAAAATTTGTTTTACTCAAATAATTTAATTGGTACGGACACAAAAATAAAATGAAAACTTATTTCCTTTCAATATTTCTGCTCATATATTCTTTTATAAATGGACAGAATCTTTCGAATTCCGAAGTTATTAATCTTAGGGAGCAATTAAGTTTTCAGTATAAAGGTAAATCACAAATAGAGGTGGGCGGGCCTTTTGTTGGAATCGAATTCCATAACGGATTACCACTTCCTCAAAGAGTTAGTTTCTTTTATCCTGTTGCTAACAGCGTAGATAATAGCACCGATTATTGGTTCCGGGATACTACCCATATATTAAATATTTATACGAAAACTAATGATAATGAATATGAGTCGATAGTTTCACAAAATTGGAGTTATAAATTGACTCCTTACAGAGTCGAATTTATGAATGATGATAATGATCTGCAAATTAAAATAAGCTATGAATTTTGTAAAACATTATCGGCTTTTATTATTAAATGTAATGTCACAAACACCTCTATCGTCGAGAACAAATATTCTTTAATAACATCTTTTTCCACGGGTTTAAGAACCTGCCACACATACGATTTTGTTTCACCGGATAATTCCGCATACTCTGCAAATGGTTCAATTGTAATTTCTTATTATGATGATATTAGAACACAATCCTCGGCGGTTTATATTATAAACCGGGGAGAAAATCCGGACAATAATTCTAATTTGAGCACAAAACAATCCGATATTGCCTTTAATTATTGTAAAACCTTAGTCCCTGGAAAATCATTTAACATAGTGCAAATTGTAGGATCGTGTGAGATTAAAGAAGCGGATAAAGTTATATCATATATTAATGAAAACTATCAGAAAGAAATTGATGATCTGGAAAAATATGTTCTTTATAAAACATTCTCTGAATCAAAATTTTTAACCTATTCAGAATCAATTGATAAAACATATAATTGGGCAAAATCTGTTATTATATCAAATACGCATTATATAGATAAAGATACTGTTGTTATGCCTTGTCCGGCGGAATACAATTTTTTCTTTACTCATGATATGCTCGTATGTGATTTAGCCAGAGTGAATTATGATATTAAAGAAGTAGAGAAGGATTTATCATTTATTCTGAAACACTCGAATACAGAAAATGTTATACCCCACGCATATTATTGGAAAGACAATAAATATGCTACAGAGTACTCGGAGCTGGATAATTGGAATCATTTATGGTTTGTTATATTATGCGGCAAATACCTAAAACATTCTAATAATTATAATCTAATAAAAAGTTTATATCCTTTAATTGAAAAAAGTATAAAAATAACTCTTGGAAATAAAAAAGAGGATGATCTGATGTGGGCTTCCAGACCAGATGGATGGGATATAGGCAATAGTTATGGTCCACGCTCTTTTATGACCATTCTGGCAATTAAAGCCCTTCGAGAATATGTTTATTTATCTACAATAATCGGGAAAAATTATAACGCCCTTTCGGATTACGAACGTTTATCAGATAGAATGCAGATGCAGTTAAATAATAAACTTTGGAGTGAGGATAAAAAATATCTGATTAATTATTATGAAAACGACAGTCTGGATACTCATTATTATATAGGTTCTTTGCTTGCGGCTCACTTTAATCTAATTGAGGAAGAAAGGAAGCAACAAATTATTCAATCGGTCAGAAATAATTTATTGGATCCAAAGTTAGGAGTGTACAACGTTTATCCAATGGATTTTCATTTATTGAAAGATTTTCTAAAATTTCAGGGAAATGAGGTTGGAAATCCTTTTTTATATGCAAATGGCGGAATCTGGTCGCATGCCAATGCCTGGTATCTTCTTAATTTAACGGCTTCAAATAGAAATGAGGAAGCATATGATTTTATGAAAAATATTATGACTGTGGATGGAATAATTAATAGTCCTAACGGACAGCCAGCGATGTATGAATACAGATGCAGTAATTACTCGGACAGCTCGATATACGGGAAAGTAGATAAACCTCAATTTTTATGGGCTGCCAGCTGGTATATTTATAGTTTATACAACCTTTATGGAATTAAGGATAGTGACTGGAATATTAATCTGAACCCTTGGTTGAAAAAAGAACAGTCTAAATGCACATTTAGTTTGATAATAAATAACGATCCGGTTGAGATTACGTTGGAAGGGAAAGGTAAATTTGTTTCGGGTATAAAATATGACGATATAAAAAAATATTCTTTAGTAATCGGAAATGATGAAAAAAAAATTAAAAAAATAAAAATATTTTTAGGTGAAATTGAAACTCCTTATGTAGCGGCAACAAATTCTATTTTAGACAACTGCGATTTCGATGAAGAAAATAAATCATTAAAAATACAAGTGACCTCGTTTCCCGGGCACGAAGGTTACGTGAAAATATTATCGGCAACTGTACCGGTTAATATAATAATGGATAATAAAAATATTATCGAAAGCGGTAGTATTAAAAAGTTACAGGATGCTTACGAAATAAATATCCCTTTTAAGTTTACAAAAGAAACTGAAATTGTTAGACTGCAATTTAAATGATCAATTGTAGTTAAATTGTTTATACGATCACACGGAGTGAGGACAAAATGGCTGAAGTAATTCTGAAAAACTTATCTAAAAGTTATGATGGAAAATCTAAAGCGGTTAACGATGTAAATATAAAAATAAATGATAAAGAATTTGTCGTGCTAGTAGGCCCATCGGGCTGCGGTAAATCAACAACGCTAAGAATGGTTGCGGGTTTGGAAGATATTTCAGGCGGCGAAATTCTTATTGACGGAAAAGTGGTTAACGATATTTCTCCAAAAGATAGAGATATCGCAATGGTTTTTCAGAACTACGCTCTATATCCGCATATGACTGTTTTTGAAAATATGGCTTTCGGCCTAAAGCTTAGGAAATTCCCCAAATCAGAAATTTTAAATCGTGTTCAGGAAGCGGCCAAAATATTGGATATAGAGAATTTCTTGGAAAGAAAACCAAAAGCACTCTCTGGAGGACAAAGACAGAGGGTAGCCGTTGGACGCGCTATTGTAAGAAAACCCAAAGTTTTTCTTTTTGATGAGCCGCTTAGTAATCTTGATGCGAAATTAAGAGTACAAATGCGTACTGAAATTTCCAAGCTTCATAAAAAACTCGAGGCTACTATGATTTATGTTACTCACGATCAAACGGAAGCAATGACGATGGGTGATAAAATCGTTGTGATGAAAGACGGATTTGTTCAGCAAATAGACCCCCCCTTAAAACTATATAATAATCCTGTTAATAAATTTGTCGCCGGATTTATCGGCAGTCCCTCAATGAATTTTATAGATGGGAAGATAATTAAAAACACAAAATTACTTTTCCAATCTGTTGATGGAAAAGATACAATTGAACTATCAGGAAAATACTCCTCTAAACTCGAATCATATTTAAATAAGAATATTATTTTGGGTTTTAGACCTGAAGATATCCAAATAAAAAATACAGAATCAGGTAATTTATCAAGACACTCAATTAAACTGGAAGTAGTTGAGCCGATGGGTAATGAAATATTTATTTATTTTCTTCTCGGCAATGCGGAAATAACCGGCAGAGTTCCGGCAGACACTATACTCAAAGTAGACGATGTGATAGATGTTTTTATTGATAAGGATAAATTGCATTTTTTTGACGCCGATGATCAGAAATCAATTGTCGATTAAATTTACGAGGTAGTTCGAATAATATATGATCTCAAAAAAAATATTTGGAAGAACAGGGCATTATAGCAGCAGAACAATATTTGGAGCTGTTGCGTTGGCAAACTTAAACCAAAATGCCGCCGATAAAACATTGGATCTGCTTTTAAAATATGGTGTTAATCATATTGATACCGCAATGGATTATGGTGACGCTGAATTAAGAGTTGGACCCTGGATGAGACAACACAAAGCTGATTTTTTTCTCGCCACTAAAACAAGTAAAAGAACCTATCGGGACGCACTTGCGGATTTGTATAAATCATTAAAAAGATTGCGAGTCGAGCAAATCGATTTGTGGCAAATGCACGCTTTAATTGATCCTGCAGAATGGGAAGTTGCAATGGGTGAGGGAGGCGCGCTGGAAGCCTTTATTGAAGCTAAAGAAAAGGGTTTGGTGAAGTATCTCGGTGTTACAGGTCATGGATACACGATTCCTAAAATGCATTTAAAAAGTCTTGAAAAATATGACTTTGATTCTGTGCTTCTGCCATATAATTATTTTATGATCAATAATACCCAGTATGCCTCTGATTTTAATAAATTAAATGGATTTTGTATATCTAAAAAAGTAGCGGTACAGACAATTAAAACTATTACAAAAGGTTCGTGGAAGTCTGATAATAAAAAATATTCTACATGGTATGAACCGCTGACAGATCCAACAGAAATTGAAGCGGCGATGTTTTATTCAATGAATAATCCGGATATTTTTATCAATACAGTCGGCGATATTGAGTTACTTCCTTTTGTGCTTGAAGCCGCGGATAATTATGAGAATAAGAAAGAAAAATATTTACCGGAGAATATATTAAAAAAAATAAAATTCAATTCTCTTTTTTAATAGATTATGATTTGTTCCGCACCTTATTAAACATATCAATAAATATTAAATAATTATATGTCCCTTTGATTCGGAAAAAACTAATATGACAGGAGATAAAAACAGCAACTATTTGTTTAAAGTAATTTATTATGTAGTTGTTTTCTCGATTGTTCTATACTCAGAATCATTGACTCAAATTAAAAGAGAACTACCTATGGAACAATACCGACCGCAATTTCATTTTACACCAGAAACCAATTGGATGAACGATCCAAACGGTCTTGTATATTTTATGGGTGAATATCATCTATTCTATCAGCATAATCCTTTCGGTAATAAGTGGGGACACATGAGCTGGGGTCACGCGGTAAGTGAAGACCTTGTTCATTGGCAGCATCTTCCTGTGGCTTTATCCGAGGAAAACGATGAAATGATTTTTTCCGGATGCGCGGTTGTTGATTGGAAAAACACTAGTGGATTTGGGAGACAACAACAACCGCCTATTGTCGCGATTTATACAGGCAGGCGTAATAATGACGACAGACAATATCAATGTATCGCTTATAGCAACGACCGAGGCAGAACGTTCACTAAGTATGAGCATAATCCGGTTATTGATATTGAGTCAGATAATTTTAGAGATCCAAAAGTGTTTTGGTATGAGCCCGGTAAAAACTGGATAATGATGGTAGCACTTGCTGTCGAGAATAAAATATGTTTCTATAAATCTGAAAATTTAAAGGAATGGTCTAAATCTGGTGAATTCAATATTGATGAAATTGAGATAAAATCTAAAATTAAATGGGAGTGCCCTGATTTATTCCCCCTGGCAATTGACGAAAATCCTAAAAATACAAAGTGGGTTATGATAATATCCACTATACCCGAACCCGACGTTATCAACTCGGGAACGAAATATTTATTAGGCGAATTTAATGGCAACGAATTTATTATTGATAATGATACTTCGGCAGGGCTTAATAAAACCAATCTAATCAATATTGATTATGGAAGAGATTTTTACGCTGCTTCATCCTGGTCAGATATACCGGAATCCGACGGTAGGAGAATATGGATAGGTTGGATGAATAACTGGGAATACGCGGACAAGTTGCCAACCAATACCTGGAAAGGCTCTCAAACAATTCCAAGAGAAGTGAAGCTTAAAATCATTGACAATTCAATAAAACTAATACAACAGCCTGTAGATGAACTTAAAAAATTGAGAGGGGATAGATTAGAATTTACAAGCATTACAATCGATGAATTGAATGAGAGTATAAAGAGAGCAGATATAGATTGTTCCAGTTTAGAAATTATTGCTGAATTCGATTTTAAAGCTCACTCTGTTTTTGGGTTAAAAATTCGAAAAAGTGAAAAAGAAGAAACAACAATAAATTTTAACTCAATTGATAAAACAATTACTTTGGATAGAAGTAAAAGCGGTGTTGTAAATTTTAATAAGAACTTCGCTGAATCACACAAAACAATTTTGGAGAAAAGTGATAAATTAAAATTACACTTATTCATCGATTCCTCCTCAATTGAACTATTTGTTAATGAAGGGGATGTTGTATTTACTGATTTAATATTTCCTTCGCACAATAGTACTGGGATAGAGTTTTTTGTTTCTTCCGGTGAGGTAATTATAAGAAATTTATTAATATGGGAAATATGATCCGTTTAATCGGCTAACAATGGAATAAATGAAATACAAAGGATAGTTTAATTTAAAATCCTATTGCTCGTTTAAGAATCCAATTTGTGTAACTTTTTAGGGTCTGAATATTTCTAAAAAATTATAATCGCTTATAAATTATTAAATTAATACTGCCTAAAATTCAAACATTCCCATGTATTTATAAATTTCTTTATTATCAGAAAGAATATTTTGTAATAAAATTTCGATATGGTAGTTTTCCAACTAAAATATTTAGCAAAACAAATTATAAGGCAAACGATTGATATTTCAGAATGAGAATGCTTTTGAGAAAATGGAGTTTCCAAATTACAAACCGGAAAACAATAAACTAATCTCCAAAACATTTGAAAATTGCAAGTTTATTAATTGTGATTTCAGCGGATGTAATTTTTCCGATTCATTTTTTACCGAATGTTCTTTTACTAATTGTAATCTCAGCAACGTGAATCTTAAAAATACAAGACTGCAGAAAATAACTTTTTTTGAGTGTAAATTACTTGGGATAAATTTTACAGAAATAAACAGACTTTTCGTGAAATTATCATTCAATAAATCGCTTATCCGTGACTGCAACATCTCAGAATTAAACCTGACAGGTACTACTTTCACAGACTGCGAAATTAATCGATGCGATTTTTATAAATCGAATCTCAGTAAAACTATTTATAAAGGTTCTTCTTTGCCAGGGTCATTATTCGAGTCTACAAATCTTTCGGGCGCCGATTTTTCAGAAGCAATTAATTACAAAATCAATCCGGCAAATAATAAAATTAAGGGAGCAAAATTCAGTTACCCTGAAGTACTTAATTTACTTAGCATTTTTGAGATAGAAATAGAATAGGAGTCTGAGCTCGTTAATATTTTAATTGATCCAATATTTTAAAACAAAAAACCCCCTCAAAAGAGGGGGTCGGTTGATAATAAGTTTTATTCAAAGAAATATCTTAAACCTAACTGCATCTGCCATCTAGAGAATAATCCTGGATCGTCAATGTATGTCTCGGAGACATTCGATTTATAATTAAATACAGGTTCACCGCCACCGTCAAATGAAACCAGTTGAAGTGGCGCGATGGCCGCGGAGTTAGCAACTTTTCGTACGCCCCAATCGGAGTTTAATAAATTGCCGACGTTCAATATATCCAAACTCAGCTGGAAAGTGTGCTGTTGACCTGCCAGCATAAGTGAGAAGTCCTGCAGTATTTTTAGGTCGATATTAAAATACCATGGATTCACAGCGCCAAATCTTTCCGCAATTTCACCACGGTGTTCACTCAAATAATCGTCCTGTTCAATAAATTTATTAAATGCTTCCCATTGCTGATCCGCTGTAACTACATTGCCCGCTGAATTTGTGTAAGGAGCAAAATTTATCTCATTTTTATTGTTAGGAATATAAATAAGATCATTGCTATATCCATCTCCGTTAACATCGCCGATATACGTATAAGAGTATCTATTGCCTCCGGCTCCAGCAAAACGATTGCCCTCTGCGGCTTCAAACACCATACCGAAACTGGTTGCGAAGTTTTCATTCCAGACGTATCTGTAAGTAGCGCTTCCAACTATTCTGTGGCGTTGACCAAATTCTGAATAACTCAAATTTGGTTTGTTCGGATCACCTTGAGTGGGATTTTCCTGCCAAAGAACGCTGGCTATTTCAGTTGATTTAAGCAGAGATTTGGCTTCGGTATACGCGTAGGAAACAAAAGCATTCAACCCGAAACTGAATTGTTTTCTAAGTTGAGCGGTAATACTATAATTGTAACCTTCATCGGAGTTATCAATTATATATGCGCCAGCGCCACCGTCGGGATTTAACTCATGAAGATTATTGCCATCCTTATCAACTCCTCCGAAAAATGGTCTGCCGTCTTTAAGATATCTTACCGGTGTGCGCAAATCAGCGTTCCTTAAATAAATGGAATTTATATCCTTACCATAAATGAATTCTACTGTTCCTAATAAATCCCAAGGTAGTTTTTGATCGACTGCAAGATTGGTGGTCCAAACCTGAGGCCATTTAAAGTCGGGAACCATCGCGTTTAAGTCGAAAGTCTGCTGCAGTTCAGAATCATCTTTTGTTTCAACATGTTCCGCGCCGGCAGCCGGAGGAAGATTTGGATTGGCACCTGGATTAGAAATGTTATTACCGACCCATACAAATGGTATTCTTCCAGTAAAAATACCAGTACCGCCTCTTAATTGTGTTGATCTGTCACCGGTTATATCCCAGTTGAAACCAATTCTCGGCGAGAATAGAGGAGTTACATCGGGAAGTTTACTTTGATCTACAGATTCCGGGTTATCGTTTTCATCCAATAGAGTTAAACCTCTAGAAAAAGGATTATCCACCGGATCGGTGAAATACATAGGAATATCCATTCGAACACCGTATGTAAGGGTGAGTTTTTCTGACATCAAATACTCATCCTGAGCGTATAAAGATAGTTGAGCGACTTCTATAAATTCGCCCTTATAAGGAGGTTTACCTACTACGGAGCGGAAATCATAAAAGTTAGCGCTGTTAGGATCTGTACGTGCGAAGAAATCATCGAGTGATGAGAATGTAGCACCGCCTAAGAAATCAAGAAAATCAGGAAGGAAGAACACACCGTTCTTAAATATATTAAAGGAATTAAAAAATTTGAAATACTCGAAGTTGGCTCCGACAGTTATAACATGATTATCTAAATAATAGCTGAAGTTGTTTGTGAATTGCAAAACATCCTGATCGAGTATATTATGAATTGAGAAAGGCTCCTGACCAAGTGTTGTATATGTAACTCCGTTTTCAGCGATCTGAATTGTCGGGAACGCTTCACTGAAAGCATCCCTAAAATCCCTGAATCTGTTATAACTGGCGAAAAAACGATTGGAGAATTTATCGTATCTGCTGTTTAATTCAAGAGCGAAAGAATGAAGTTGGTTATTAATCGCGTATCCGGAGTTTCTGAAAGGCAGAGAGTTCTCATTTGGTCCTCTACCAGTTCCATTGGGACTTAGCACAAATGGATGGGGAGGTAAATCGCGCTTGGCGTTAAGAAAATTATATCTGAAAGAAAAGTTATTTTTTTCGTTTACGTTCCAATCTAATTTCAAAATAATTTTTTCGTTATCCGTTCTATTGATATAATTGTCATATGGACCTGTATTGTAGCCATAAACGTCTTTCATTCTTTGTCTTATTTGATCCATGACACCTGCGTTTACTCTGCTCTCACCAAAAATTATATTTCCGTCTTTATCCGCAGCGAAGTTGGTTCCTGGATCTTCTCTTCTCTCAATCTCACCGTTAATGAAGAAAAATAATTTGTTCTCTATAATCGGCCCGCTAACTGTAAAACCTGATTGATTATAGTTAAGATCAGGATTTGCAATTACATCATTACCACTTACCTTATTTCCGACCATGTCGGCATTTCTATAAAAACTGTATAAAGATCCTTTAAATCTGTTTGTTCCGCTTTTTGTTACTGTATTTATACCGGCTCCTGTAAATCCTCCTTCCCGCACATCAAAAGGAGCCACGGATACTTGAACCTGTTCAATCGCGTCGTAGGGGATAGGTTCCGCGTTCGCTTGTCCACCTGGTGAGGGATCGTCTAATCCGAATGGATTATTAAAATATGATCCGTCAACGGATATGTTGTTATACAACCAGTTTTTACCGCCGAAACTATAATTACCGTCACTGCGAGGATCGAGACGGGTTAAATCCCTAGTACTTCTTTTAATTGTAGGCAGTTCTTTAACCTGAGAAGGATCTATATAAGTTGCCGCTCCGGTTCGGTTACCGTTTAAAATTTTATCTTGTTCAGCAGCAACCACAACTTCTCCTATCTGAACAGACTCGCTTGTTAAAGTAAAATCGAGTCGAAAGTTTTCCGCTATGTTCAAATAAATATTTTCCTGTTTCTCGGCGTTAAAACCGACGTATGAAACCGTTACGGAATAAGGGCCGCCTATCTTTAAGTTTTGGAGATTAAATAATCCACTTTCCCTTGTTGAAGCTCCGTATTGTGTGCCTGTAGGAATATGAACCGCTATAATATTGGCGCCAGGTAAAACTTCTCCGTCGCTGTTAAATACGAATCCGTTTATTGATGCTGTTGTAACTCCCTGAGCGAAGATGTTTGAAGAAGTGAATAAAAGGAGGATAATTAAAAATGGTAATTTTTTTAACATATAAACTCCCTATCTAGTTATGGTGATGTAGTTAGTGAAGCGGAAAAATGAAAAAAGGAAAATTTATTTATAGAAGTTAAGAGAGGACATACTTAAAAACAAGAAATGTTTTTAAATATTAACAAATAATTTGTTAACAAAATTATGATGAATGAAACTTAATTTAAAATAAAAACGGACTAAATATTTAGAGTAATTCGTTAAAACTGAACTTATTGTACTTCGGCAGTAGTACCGCAGCATTATCCATTTTTGTTTTGTTCAGGAGGACATTTTACAGTGCCATATGAGCAAAAAACACAGCAGTCACCCTTTTGGGGTTTTATAATATCACCGCAATTAGTACATTTATAAAAATGTTGACAGGCGTTCTCCGGCATTGTTTCCTCTTTTACAAATTCACAATTAGGACATTTGATCGATGACCGAAGGTCTATTTTATCGTAAAATAATTTTGACATTTTAATCAACTTAAATAATTTTTAGACACCACTAAATTCAAATCCGAAATTCTATTACGGCCCAATATCTTAAAATAAATTTTATTTTCAATTTTTTGTTCAATTATACTTCAATTGTAAGCATAAAAGCGGTCTTAAACGACCGCTTTAAATAACAAACTACAATTCTGAATCAATTATTTCAGTTGGAAACCATTTATATAAAGCTGGCAGCACAATTAAAGTAAGCATAGTTGAAGTTACTAAACCCCCTGTAACAACGGTTGCGAGAGGTCTTTGTACCTCGCTTCCGGTACCTGTGGAAATAAGTAACGGCAATAATCCTATAGTAGTTGTTAACGCGGTCATCAGTACTGGGCGAAGCCTTAATTTTGCCCCTTCAATCGAAGCTTCGTCTATATGTTTCCCTTCGCGCAGTAGTTGATTTAGATATGTAACCATTACCATTCCATTCTGCAGCGCAATTCCGAACAGCGCTATAAAACCTACCGATGATGGCACGGACAAATTTTGTCCGGTTATCCATAATGCTATTATCCCGCCAACTAACGCGAGTGGAATATTAATAAAAATGAGAAGTGTGTTTTTCATAGACTTAAAACTGGAGTATAAAAGAAAGAACACTAATAACAGAGTTACGGGAATAACAAGTAAAAATCGTTTATTTGCTTCCTGCTGTAGTTTAAACTGACCGCCCCATAAAGTATAATAACCGACGGGAAGTTTAATCTGATCTTCAATTAATGCCTTACTTTCCTCAACAAAAGAACCTATATCTCTTCCCGTAACGTTACACTGAATTGTTATAAATCTCTGGTTTTGTTCGCGGGTAATTTGTCTCGGCCCTTCTATTTCTTCTACCTTTGCCAATTGACTTAGCGGAACATTTATTCCTTTAGGAGTTTTTATTAACAACTCTTTTATAACTTCTTCGTTATTTCTGTATTGGGGGGCGAACCTTACGAATATATCAAAATGCCTCATTCCTTCAAATATTTGGCCGGCAGTTTCTCCACCGATCGCTGTTTTTATAACTTCCTGTACATCAGCCAGATTTAATCCGTATCGGGCAATGGAATGTCTATCTATAGTTATTTTATATTGAGGATTACCGCTTATTTGATCTACTTGTAAGTCTGCCGCTCCTTTAACATTTTTTAACGCGCCGGCTATTTTATCGGCGTTCGATTTTAACAGTTTAAGGTCATCCCCGAATAATTTTACTGCTAGTTCGGCGTCAACACCTTCAAGCAATTCATCCACCGACATTTGTATGGGCTGAGTGAAATTTACAAGTATACCGGGAAAGTTTTTTATCTTTTCCCGAATCTCATTTTCTAGTATTTCTTGTGTTACTCCTGGGCGCCATTTGTTTTTATCTTTAAATATTATGAAAGATTCGGCACTATTAATCGGATCGGTATGGGCACCTACTTCACCTCTTCCTATTCTTGTAACCGTTTTTTCAATTTCAGGAATTCCCATTATTCTTTTTTCAACTAACATTGTAGTTCGTTTGCTCTCTTCAAGAGATATTGATGGAGCCATAGTCAGTTTTACAATAAGCGTTCCTTCATTAAGTTGCGGCGTGAATTCAGATCCAAGTTTAGGATATATATACAGACCGGTAATAATAAAAATAAAACCTAATAACATAGCTGCGATTCGGTGTTTAATGAAAAAACATAATGTCTCGTCATAAACTTTCATTAAAAATTTTATAAAATAAGTTTCTTGCGGTAGTTTATTTTCAGGGTTTTTTTTGATTTTGAGTTTCATTAATAATGATGATAAAACGGGCGCAAGTGTTAGAGTAAAAATCAAAGAACCAAACATAGCAAGGGTTATTGTATAAGCAAGCGGTCTGAAAGTTTTTCCCTCAACACCTTGCAAGGTAAATAAAGGTATAAAGACAGTAATTATAATTATAATTGAAAATATAATCGGTCTCACAACCTCTTTACTGGCTTTTGATATTTTCTGAAGTAAGTTATCGCTGGGAGAGGCATCTTTTATTATCCGGTCAATATTTTCCACAAGCACAATACTTCCGTCTACCATCATGCCTATCGCTATAGCTAGTCCGCCGAATGACATTAGGTTTATAGATAGATTAAAATATTCCATTCCGATAAAAGCGAATAGAACAGAATAGGGAATAGATAAAGCAACAACAACACTCGGCCTTATTGAACCCAAAAACATAATTAGAATTACAGCCACTAAAACTATGCCCTGCAGAAGAGCGTTTGTTACAGTATTTACGGAAGCTTCGACCAAAGATTTTTGCTCGTAATAAGGAACAATTTTAATCCCTTCGGGGAGTGTTTTGTTAATCTCAGTCATTTTATTTTCTACGGAATTTATTACAGCCGAAGAATTTGTACCGAATAATTTAATAACTTGCGCCGCAACAATTTCTTCGATTCCATTTTTTGTTTGAAGTCCACGTCTTATAGAACCACCGATATTTATATCCGCAACTTGATGCAAATAAACAGGAGTTCCGTCTTCAGACTGTATTACAATATTTTCTAAATCATCGATCTTAGTGGCTAATCCAACTGATCGCACGAGAAATTCTTCGGAATTTTTTTCAATAAAAGATGCGCCGACGTTTAAGTTATTCCGTTTAATTATTTCCACTAGGTCATTTACCGCTAAACTATATTTCAGCAAAGCTATTGGATCAACCACCACGTGAAATTGTTTTTCATACCCGCCAATACCGAGGACTTCGGTTACACCGGGAACAGTCTGCAATTGATATTTTATTATCCAATCCTGCATAGTTCTAAGTTCTTCTAAACTGTATTTGCCCGTTGTATCATCCAAATAATAAAACAAAACCATACCCATTCCAGTGGAGATAGGTCCGAGCTGTGGTTCCCCGAACCCTTCCGGAATCTGTTGGCGCGCTTCCTGCAGTCTTTCATTTACAACCTGACGAGCGAAATAAATATCTGTTTCATCTTCAAAATAAATATTAACGACAGATAACCCGAAGTTAGAAACCGAACGTATGTTCTCTACATTTGGCAAACCGTTCATGGCAGTTTCAATTGGAAAAGTAACGTATTTTTCAACTTCCTCCGGCGCGAGTCCCTCTGTTATTGTAAACACTTGAACAAGCGATGGGGAAACATCGGGAAATGCATCAATCGGCAATTTATTATAGCTTATAAAACCTGCGGCTAATACGATAACCCCAAAAACTGTTACAAGCAGACGGTTCTCAAGGACAAAATCTATAATTCTATTCATATTATTCTCCTCTTAATGACCATGATCTCCACCGAAGGATTCTTTTAATAATTCAGATTTAATTACAAAAGCTCCATCGGATAAATAAATTTGTCCTATGTTCAAACCGGTTAAAATTTGCGCGTATATTGTATTAGTTTTACCAATTGTTACAGGCTGAGCTCTAAATCCCAATCCGTCGCGAACAAAAACAACTTTTTGTCCCTCAAAATTGTGAATAGCTGTCAACGAAACTGCCTGATCTACGGTCTCAATTTCCGTATGAACTTTAGCGTTTATAAACATTCCAGGTTTCCAAATGGATTTTGAATTATTTAATTGAACTCGGGCTTTACCGGTTCTCGTATGCACATCTACGGTAGGGCTTATATAAAATATTTTCGCCCTGGCAGTAATATCAACTCCATCAAAAAAAACGTCAACATTCTGTCCGACTTTAATGTTATTCAACTCCTCTTGATAAATGTTCAGCTCGGCCCAAACTGTACTGAGGTCGACAACTGTAACAACATGTTCATCATCACCTATAAATTCTCCGGGAGTCATATGTAAATCCAGAACTACGCCGTCAATTGAGGATTCAACGTTGTAGGTTACAAGACTTTCATTACTTTCAATTACTGCAACCACTTCATCTTTGCTTACTTTATCGCCGATTTTTTTATAAACTTTTTTTACTATACCAGCGAAACGTGGAACTATATGAGCAAGTTTGTCCGGATCAACAACAATTTCGCCCGTTAAATCCACGTGAGCTTGAAGCAGCTTAGGACCAACTATATCGGTTTTAATTCCGAGTTCGGTAATCACTGAATCGGATAAAATTATCACTCCTCCCAAATTATCGTTTTCGTTGTGTTCATCTGATAATCCGCTTTGTTGATTAAGTAATTCATCGTTATTATTTCCCTGGAATATTAACATGCCAAACATCATTATTGCTGAGCCTATAACTATTCCAATGATTATAAAAAATATTTTATTTTTGTTTTCCATATAAGGTAACCTCTATTTAATTTTATCCGCGATTATTCCTTCGATTTCCGATTTTACACCGTGAATTTCTGCAATTGTATTTACATACTGGTTTTGAAGTTCAAATAATGTTCGTTGAGAATCCAAAACATCAAGTACTGAATATTTTCCTGAAATATTTCCATTTTTTATTATTCTGAAAGTTTCTTCAGAAAAAGGAATTGATACGTCTCTTAATTGTTCCAGGGTGTTTAAAAACGAATTGTATTTTATATACGATTGTTTAAGTCTGGAAGCTAATCTGCTCTTAACCAATTCGTATTCTACATGTTTTTGGTCAAATCTAATTTTGGATTCTTGAATTGAGCCCTGATTATTGTTGAAAAGAGGCAATGGAATAGAAGCGCCGATAAGGAATGTATTTGTGTTTAACTCGTTTAATCTTTTGTACCCGGCACTGATTGTTAAATCGGGCACGGACAATGATTTCTCGTAATCAATAACGGCGTTTAGTTTTTCGTATTCTTTGTTATATCTCTTTAGATTTGGATTATTATCGAGATAAATTAAAAGAGAATCGTAGCTCGGTAAAACTGAAACATAGTCCAAATCCCCGCTCAATGATTGAAATGAAAGTGACGGGTTATTAATAAGAGACTTTAATTCGGTTATTGATACGGCGTAATCGGCTTGTAAACTAATAAGTTTTATCTGCAGGGAGTTTAGAACTATATTTGCCCGCGATACTTCTACAGGAGAAATTTTCCCAACTTTAATTAAATTTTTCAGATTAGTTATTAGTTCTTCGGATAATTTAATCAACTCATCATTTTTTTCCATTAGTTTTTGCGCGGCTAATGCTTTGCCAAATGATACTTTTATTTGAGTTGAAATTTCGAGTAGTTTTATTTCATAATCCCACTCTGAAAGTGTAATATCCAATTCGGCAATTTTTACGCGGTTTTTTATTTTGCCCGCGAGCAAAATATTTTGATTCACCTTAACCGTTGATTCGCTTCCCCTAAATCCCCGGAAATCTTTTTCACCAAATATATTTTCAGACTCCACTTCAAGTTCCGGATTCGGGTACAAACCGCTTTGATGTTTAGCAGCTTGTTGGGCATATATTTCTTTTCTAATTATCTCTAATTCGGAATTGTATTTAATCGCATTATTAACAGCCGCATCTAATGTGAACAATTCAGCTTCAACTGACTGAGCTTTGGGCGCAATTGTACACATAAATAAAAGAGCGGCAGTAAATACGCACTTCTTCAGGCGCATATAAACTCCTAGGTTTATATTTATAAAAATCACTAAATATTAATATTTAAAATGGTTTGACTCGAAAGGGGATGATCAAATTAAAAGCGAAACCGTTGTATAGTTATGTAAGGGTGGATTTCTAAATAAGTAATTATAAGTTAAAAATGACAATATTGTTTTTTCGTCAGGCTGGAAAATGTTTGAATAATTTTGTGGTAGTAGAGAAGGAATTAAAATAATATTCTTTGTGATATATTGATTAGCTTCATAACAAAAATCATGCAGACTGACGTCTATACAATTATTGTTGTTGATGGATGCGGTTTTTACAGCATTTTGTTCAATTAAATAATGATTATCAGAACAATTTTCACACTCGTTAACTTTCTCAATGGCAACATGTCCATCTGCGCCATAACAAACAAAATATTTATCAATAACGTGATGGAAGAACGTAGCATGTCCTATTATTGTGAATAACAATAATACGGTAGTAAATTTATGAGTAAAATTGCTGTTCATTTTTATTTTTTCAAGTCAATTTGTTGGTTAAGTTAAAATTATTTTATTCATCATTTCTATATAAATAACTATTTATATCATTCCAAATTTCCATTCTACTCTCAATTCATAATTCCGGTTCATTTTTACAAACACCATAATTGCAATATTTATTTGGTAAAAATAGTTACAATTAACCAATTATGCGAATATTATAAGAACCTACTATTCCAATACGCCTGGGAAAACTAATATAAATTTGCTGCCGACATTTTTTTCAGATTCGATTCTTATTCTTACGTTATTTAAATCACAATACTTTTTTACCAAAGCCAGACCAAGTCCATTACCTTCAAATCTTCTTGAATAACCACCTTCTTCCTGAACGAATGGTTCAAAAATACTGCTTAAGTATTCTTCCGTCATACCGATTCCGGAATCTTCAACCGTTACTTCCACGCAATTGTTGGATTTGTTTTCTACAATACTTAAAGTTATAAATCCTTGTTTAGTATATTTTATGGAGTTATCGATAAGATTTGCGAAAATTTGGGTTATACTGTATAGGTCGGCAAATATTTTTATATCCGGTTTTGGGCAATTTAGTATGAACTCTAATTGTTTCGCTTGAGCGGCATTGGAATATTCTTTAATTATCCCATTCAAAACATCATTAAATAAATCAATTTTTTTCGGAAAACTCTGATAGGAACCGATTTGCATCTCCGACATATTTAAAATCAGCTCGATTGTTCTTATTAAACGCGTGCTCGCTGAATTGATAACGGTAAAATATTCTTCAACTTCGGGCGTAATAAATTCGTTTAAATCCTCCTTAATAAGATGGTTAAAACTCATAATTGAACTGAGTGGTGATCTTATCTCGTGAGACATTTGTGCAAGGAATTCTGTCTTCAGTCTATTGGATTTATCCGCTTGTTCTTTGGCAATCATTAACTCCTGATTTACCTTTTTCATCTCCGAAATATCTATTGCCACTCCAATAAGCGCTATTGGGTTTTTATTTTCGTCCACTAAAGCCGAAGTCGATAAAAGAAGCGGAAATTTTGTTCCGTCTTTTTTGCAGTTTATAACTTCACCGCGCCATCCGCCCTTAAGAGTTTTAGGAAGTATTTCAGTCGTTATATTTTCTGAATAATCTGCAGGTCGCAATATTTTGATATGTTCGCCAATAACTTCTTCTTCTTTATATCCGTAGGTTTTAAGAAAGGCCTCATTAACATAAAGAATTATATCGTTACAATCTGTTATTGAAACACATTCAGTAATACTCTCTAAAGAATGAGCCAGTAATTTTAACTTCTTTTCAGCTTCCTTTTTTGCCGTAATATCCTGAACAATCGCCAAATGCGAAAGGGGAGCCTCACCGGGTGTCCAAATCGCCGATACGGAAAGATCTACCCAGACCATTGATCCATCTTTACGGTAATAACGTTTTTCCAAATTAAAATCCCGTATCTCACCATTCACCAATCTTTTCATATAACTGATGTCTTTTTGTAAGTCTTCGGGGTGCGTAATCGATTGAAAATCCAGTGTTAATAAATCCTCTATTGAATACCCCGTAAGCTCGGCGTACTTTTTATTTACGCGTAAAAATTTACCTGTGGCGGTTTCAATATTGGCAACTCCAACTGAAGCTTGTTCAAAAAGTGATCTGAATTTTATTTCACTTTTGCGCAGAGCGTCTTCCGCTATTATTTTCCGCTCAACATATAACATTAAAGCCCTGGCAGAAAAAATGCCGCCTGAAATTATAACAAGAAATGCAAGCGGCAGGTGTCCGTCGCTTAAATGATTTATATTTTCGAAAAGCACGACTGACAAAAGAACAAATGTAACCCACATAACTAAAGCCGAAACCATAGTTGTTAGAAAAATCTTGTTATTCATTCTCATATGAGAAAAAATTTCCAACTTCAAAAATGCTCGTAAAAACGGTAGTCTTAAAAACGTTTCAGCCGATATTGATAAAAGAATGAAATTAATACTATCCTTAATAATAAAACTAACTAATAAATCATTTCCGATGGATGTGATATAAATAGATGTCCAGAATGGTGGATTTAATGATAACAATGGATTAAACAATAATAAAAATGAGGCGGAGAATAGAATTATAAACGAACCGAGCAGAATTGAAAGTCTTAATATAGCAGAGAAATTATTACGCCAAATTTTATTACTATTGATTAGACCGATTAAAAAATAGAATATTAATATTAAAATGAAAGTAAGAACATTTGCCCAACCGTTGTTTGACCACAAAAGAAATGGGAAAAAAGCTCCTCCGGCTAATCCGGAAATTAAACCGTACCTTGGTCCGAATGCTATACTGGATAATAGAGGAAAAATAATCGACCACGGTATATCGATTCTTGTAATGCCTATAAATACTTTTATCCCGAATTGAGAGAAGTATAAACACAATATTCCCAATAAAATCGAAATAAAAATTTTCATTTTTTTCTCGAAATTGCCGATATCTATTAATTTAGATCTATCTTGTAAATAGTTTATCAATTTTAGCATTTATCCCAAAACAGAATATGATATATGGTCCCGAAAAAATCAGACACAATATAATTTATTGATATCCAATATAAAATCTTCTTATCCGATATTCGAAAACATTCCAATAATATTGAGAAAATAATTCAATTTTTTTTATAAAATCAACTTTCGGGATTTTTATAAAATCTTGTTTTTTAAACGATCTTAACAGATTATTTATGAATGTTAGTTAATTAAAAATCAATAAATCAAATAAGTTGTAAGTTAATTTGAGGATCTATTTTAGGATATATTTAAAGAACATTAAAACATCAGCTCACCTTTAAATTCTATTATTTTTAAATAAATAAAATATTTTTCCAGATTTAAAGATTTCGAGCGAAGTATATGGTACGATAAATTAAAATAATGCGGAAGGGAATCGGGGTATTTTGTGGGGACAAAACAAATCGATATTGTTATTGCGGATGACCACGCGGCTGTAAGGGATGCATTGAAAAAGCTTCTGAAGGATACAAATAATAAGAAATACAATTTTAATGTTGTTGGTGAAGCCGCTACTGGGGATGAACTTATTAATTTACATTCCAAAGAATCACCCGATATAATAATTACAAATTTAGTACTCAAAATTAAAAGCGGTTTTGATGTTCTTAAAATCCTAAACGACACAACAAGTAAAACGAAAGTCGTTTATTATTCCTCCTATAACGACGTATATCTAATATACAAAAGCAAATTAATGGGTTGCGCAGGATATTTTCTTAAAAATGAAGAGGATCGTAAAATAATTGATTCACTTATAAAAGTTGTAGATGGAGAGAGTGTATTTCCTGATATCTCAGAAGATGAAAACCGCCTGCCGAAAGAATATTTTTACACAGGATTTGAGTTATATGAAATAAACACACTGCTTTCCGAAAGAGAAATTGAAATATTTAAACTATTCGGTATGGGTTTCAGTATTATCCAAATCTCGGAATCTTTAAATATTTGCAGGAAATCTATTGAATACCATCAGAAAAATATAAAGTATAAATTGTTATTAGGCAATCAGTATGAACTGATAAAAATTGCCTCTCGTTTTAATTTGATTGATCAGGAGTAATATCAGCTTTTATGGGTTGATATTCTTAAAAACTGCTCTCAATAATTCAGAATAATGTTTGGATTCGAAAAAATATTATACTTAATAAAGACTCAAGTACTATTTATACCTCGCAAAATATCCCAAGTACCAATTGTACATTTGCGCAAATTAATAATCCAAGCAGACTCACTGCTGAAGTGTAAAACAAAGTCATGCAAAATGGTTTTAACAAAACAAAATAGGTGCAATTATTTCCCTAAAAATTAGGGAAATCCCTAGTTGATTTTTCTAGAATGTCCCTTATATTCCAACTGGAAGGTATTTCAATCCAACACGCCGCACGGGGAAAAATAAAAAAAATATTTTACATAACCGGCTATTATTTTATAGCAGGGATGCTGTTATTTTCAGGTATAACTAAAATAATTTATTATACACTCATATCTTCAATGTGAGGGTATTGGTGTGGTTTTTATCAAATGAGTTAAACTGTTTCAGGACTATACAAAAATCTAATTACAAAATCGTGTTGGAAACTGCCTGATTTAGTCCTTTGATGAATTGTTTTATCAGCAATAATGCTGTATAATCATTTACACCTGGGATTATTATTATAATAAAAAATATAACTAAGTAATTGCTAACAACTGATGGATTCGATTAAAAATACAATTGTAACACAGAATGTAAAAATGTTAGAAATAATCAAGAATTTAGAGCAAATCGCTACTTCAGATTACTCTGTTCTATTATTGGGGGAATCTGGTGTTGGAAAGGAATTATTTGCCGAATATCTCCATAAAAAAAGTAAAAGAAAACAACTGCCATTTATAAAAGTTGCACTTGCTGCTTTACCCTCGGATTTACTTGAGAGTGAACTATTTGGGTTTGAAAAAGGCTCGTTTACGGGTTCGATTAATGAAAGGAAGGGGTTATTTGAAGCGGCTAATAATGGTACAATATTTTTAGATGACATTGATGATTTTCCCGTAAATCTTCAAGTAAAGTTACTCAGGGTATTGGAATCAAGAGAAATTAAAAGAATTGGTGCTCAAAATTCAATTCCGTTAGATATTCGTTTGATAACTTCTTCAAAGATCGATCTAAACGATTTAGTATTACAAGATAAATTTAGACTGGATTTATTTTTTAGAATAAATGTTTTGCCTATTAAAATACCTGCATTAAGAGAAAGGTGTGATGATATCCCGTTTCTTGTAAAATATTTTTTAAATTTATTTGTACCTGAAAAAGAAATTGAAGTATCTGACAAAGTAATTGAAGTATTTAAAAGCTATTGGTGGCCTGGGAATGTACGAGAGTTAAGAAACATTGTACAAAGGATTGTTTTATTTACAAATGGAAAAATTACAGTAGATAATTTACCAGATGAAATGCTTAGCAAGCAACACATTGAAAACATTTTTATAAAGTGCGGTTTATGCTTAAAAAATACCAATATGAATTTTGAAAAAATTATGACTTGTGCGGAATTGCATTTGCTCGAGCAAGCTTTAGCATATTCAAAAGGTAATAAAACCCTCGCTGCGCGAATGTTGGGACTGAATTTATCAACCTTCAGAGATAAACTCAGAAAACATAATATTTGTTACAATATCAAGGCACAACGAGAATCCGCACCTTACTGACGGAATTCCGCCACCATTCAATAGACAAAATCAAAAAACGAACTTAAAAAGATTCTTTAGATTGGCATTTCTTTTGCATTACTTATATAACTTTAAAAAGTGTATAACTTTTTCGCTAAAAGTAATGCAAAAATTCAAGTATCTAATATTCGACTCCGGTTATTAACGATGCGAAAAATATTAATTTAGGAGAAATTGTCAATGGAAAATCTATCGAGTAAATATCCTACCCTAACTCAAGACACTATTATTTCAGTTTTGCCAAACAAAGACATATCTATTAGTCAGTTATCGAAAGACACACACTTTAAATTAACCTATGATGGTTGGGTAGTATTAAAACAATGTCAAGGTTCTAAAAACATTTTACAATTGTTTGGCGAACTTAATAAAGACTATGAAATAGAACTCCAAGGTCTAACAAATTTTTTGATTGATGCAGAAAGGAGGGGATATATCTCTTTTAATAATATTTCAGGAAAGCATACAATCAATATCAAAGGAGATGGTAAAACATTTTTTCCCAATGCAGTATCAATATTGTTGACAAATAAATGCAACTTACGATGCGAATACTGTTATGGGGACTACTCTTCAATAAAAAATGAATATTTCCCAATAGATAACGTACCAGAATTTTTTGATATACTGGAAAAGAACGGGATTACGGCTATTGAATTATCCGGTGGTGAACCCTTACTACATCCTCATTTTAATGAAATATTAAAATTGGCATGTAACAAAAAGTGGCATATAAATATATTGAGCAATGGAGTTTTATTTAACGATGAAATATTTCGAACAATTAAAGACAACAAAAAATGGATTTGTTTGCAAATTAGTATTGATGGCTCAAATGAGATTATTAATGAAAAAGTAAGAAATGTAAAAAAAACTTTTAGTAATACTTTACATACCATACACCGACTTCAGGAAATGGATTGTAGGATAAAGGTTGTAATTGTACTAACGCCTAATAATAAGGATGATTTGAGGAATACATGTGAATTAATGAGAAAAGTGGGTATAAAAAATTTTTCTATAAGCATAGCAGATTCAATTGGTAGAGGTGCAACCCTGAATAACCCTGATGGTTCCGCATTCAATAATATGCACAGTATGTATTATTGCGAATTGGCTGAAATGGTAATAAAAGTAAATGAAGAATACAGAGATATTATATATGGTGTCGATAAGTTTAAAAAAAAATTCGCTGGCGATTTACACAAGTTGGGTAACTGTGGAGCGGGTTGGAGAATTGTTACAATTCTGCCTAATGGTGATGTAAAAGGATGCCAACTTTTACCGACAGAAGTCGCTAGATTAGGAAATGTATTCACAGATGATTTTTTAGAAATATTCAACGGAAGAGAAAAAAATAAGTTTTATCAAACATTTTTTAAGACAGAAGATGAAATTCTATGCCAAGGATGCGAATACATACATTATTGCGCTAAATGTTGTACAAAAGTATATCTTGCAAATAAAAAACGCCTTTCAGAAGGTAAAGGTTATTGTGATTTCGCAAAAAAAATTAAAATGAATGAAACATTAAACTTTAAAACTAATGTTTCGTATACAATATGATTTTTAATAAAATTATTAATAGTTAAATATTTGTTGAGCAATATCAGCAGAAAGGAGGTAGAAATGGAAAATCATATTAAGAACAAATTAGATTTACAAAAAACGTATTTAAAAAGTGAAGCTTGTACAGCTTGCTTTTTATGCTTTATTACACCGGGCATTCCAGATACTGAATTTCTGGCTGTTCTCCACGCTTGGCCCTGGTGATATACAACTTATCGTTTTCTAATATTCCTCGCATCTTATTTAAATAAATAGTATTTTTTATCAAAATGTTATAAGCTGATATTGCTCATAAAAATAGTTGAAGCGGTATGGTATTAGGCATTATTTTCATCGTTGTTGGTATTTATTTTATTGTTGGAATCACATTTCGATGGGATTGGTTTAAAGAACAACCGAAAGTACAACGTGTTGCCAATTTTATTGGGAAGGATAATATTTATACTTTCTATTTTATTCTTGGGTTTGTTCTTATTGTGACCGGGCTTTTAAAAATATTATTAACCAAGTGACAATATGCTTGAGATTAAGAAATTGGTAAAAAAGTATCCTCCATTTTCGTTAGAAATAGAGCATCTTGATGTAAAAAAAGGTAAAATAACCGCTCTCGTTGGTGAAAACGGTGCGGGAAAAACTACACTATTACGTTGTATCACAAACTTAATTTCTAATTATCAAGGAGAAATTATAATAGAGGGGAAAAAATATACTGGCAAAGAAAAGGATATAGTGAATAAAATAAGTTTTATGAGCGAAGAGCAAACGTTTATTCATGATCTCAATGCGAATGAACATTTCCAAATTGTACGTAAAATGTCTAAATATTGGGAATCAGCAATTTGTGATAACTTGATTCAGAAATTAAGTTTGGATATAAGTAAACCGATTAAAGAATTATCAAGGGGAAACAAGATCAAATTAGGAATTATCATTGCTTTATCGAGATCGCCTCATTTTGTAATAATGGATGAACCCACAACCAGTTTAGACCCCATAATGCATGAACTAGTTATTGAAGAAATAAATCATTGCAAAAAGAGTAATACAACTTTTTTAATTTCATCACATAGTCTTGATGATATTAAAACTTTAGCTGACGAAATTGTTATTCTAAAAGATGGAAAAATTATAGATATTGTTGATGCCGAAAGTGATAATGTAAAACATAATGTTCACAATTATATTCTATCATCCTTAAAAGAGAATTCATAGAATGCTAAAATTATTTAACGATTTTACAATTAAAATAATATTCAGAACATTCAAGCGAATTTTAGTAATAACTTTTCTAATACTAGCAGTACTTTTGTATAATGGTGTACAATATCTTGAAGTTTATTCTGTGATCTTACTCGTTTTATTAAGTGTATTTAGTTCTTTGAAAGCTAAGGAAATTAAGGAAAACTGGAAATGTTTTTTTGTATCACTCTTGGGTTATGATATATGGGTCTCGCTCTATGGATATGTGCTAACAATTTTGTTCGCAAATATTTTGATGACAATTTCGGGGATGATTTATCTCGCTCTATGTATTTTTGGTTATCATACTACAGATATTGCGATTTTTGTTGGTCTTTTTATAGTCACAAATCTAATTTTGTTTTACTATTTAATTGTTCAATTTATTTCGGAATTCATAAAATATGAGCACTTAATAATTTTGCAAAAGATTCTTGTGTTATTAGCAATCTATCTTTTTATTAGTCTTAAAAATGTGTTAGGGGAGTCTTCATTATTTTCTTATTATATACAGTACTTGTTGATACTAGTATTATTCTTTAACTATGCATTAGTTTTCATTTTACATGAATTACTGTTAAAGAAAAGATCAGTTTTCAAGTAAACTACTCTGATTAATGAGTGTTGATTCTGATTCGGATGGTTACATTTATCTCCCTATAATAGATCCGTATCCATCTGTTCAAAAATTTTCTCTAATTATTAAAGAGTAAAAAAAAATATTCTAAACAAAAAAACTGATTTCCTCAAATAGATTTCTATTGGATTTATATAAATTATTTGTGATTGATTTTAATGGAGTTTTATGAATTCGCTGAAACTTATTATCCTTTACATTCTGTTTTCAAATACTATTTACGCACAATGGAGCAATGACCCGGATGAGAATTTACAGCTTACCAATTGGGGAGATACACCCATTAGTGCAATAGAAGACGGTAAAGGCGGCGCTTTTATTAGCACGGGTTTTAACGGACCCCTTGATCGTGCACCCTGGGATACTAAATCTCCTTCTCTTATATGGATCGATAAGTATTGATATCATAATCTTGATACAGCACGCATACTGGGCGGACCTGGCGAAGTTCATGGAAACATGAAGCTTTTGAAAGATGGAACAAGCAACTTTTTAGCTGTATTCGTTGACCAGACATTTTTATACTACATAGAAAACACACCGCGATTCAGGGATAGAGTAATAGTCCAAAAATTTGATTCTTTTGGTAATGTTTTATGGGGTGATGGGATTTATATTACTAACGAAACTTCGGATGAAATACAACATACTTTATTTGAAACTGTCAGTGATGGAAACGGAGGCTGTTTCATTTATTATGAAGAAAGGGATAGTCTTTATCATAGCGATCAGGGGATTAGAGTGGTTCAGCGTATCTCACGGAATGGACAAAGATTATGGGGGGGGGAAAGGTATAGTTTTATACCATGGATTTTTGAGAGATTATTTTAGTAACTCGTTACTTTATAATCCAATAGAAGATATGCTCATTGTACAGTATAAAAATGATGACACAAACCGGAATTATTTAGTAAATATTAGTAATGAAGGGAATATACTCTGGGAAATTCCTACTAGAATAAATTATTTCGGTCATAAAATAGTATTACTAAATCAAGATATATTTGCAATTATTTGTACTGGGTTTGAGAATTTAGGTGAACTTGTTTTTGATAAAATTTCCTTTGATGGAAAATATTTAGACAGTGTTATAACTAATGGTATGAAGGGATATATAATTGAAAATGTGGATATAATTGAAGATAAAATTTTTTTGGAATCGTATGATAGGACATCCTCCTCAATTTTCACCAATTATATTCAAAAAATTGATTTTAACGGGAATAATTATTTTGATAATGGAGGAATTCTAGTACTAGATTCCTTGGGTTCAATAGCAAAAATGTTCTCTACGGATTCTTCAATTTTTGTAGTCACACATCATTACGCACAAGCAATTGATTTTGAGGGAAATAATCTTTGGGATCCTCCGGTCTTACAATATTCTACTCGCTATATGGGCTATCACGATTTTATTTCCGATGGTAACGGAGGTTTTATTGCGTTCTGGCTGCAATATTTAGATGGAGTCTGGGGGCAGCAAGTAAGCGCCAAAGGCAAACATGGCGATGTTGTCACAAATATTATTGGCACCAAAAAAGATATTATACCAGACAATTACATCCTTTATCAAAACTATCCCAATCCGTTTAATCCTTCCACTACTATCACTTATTCACTGCCTGTGGGAGGTTATATAGAATTAAAAATATTCGATATTTTGGGGAGAGAAATAGCCATACTGGAGAATGGTGAAAAAGCTGCCGGCACATATACCATAACATTTAACACAAAAGATTTTCAATCCTACATACCAAGCGGAGTTTACTTTTATACACTTTTTGTTAAAGACCAATCCTCCCATTTATTCACGTATCAAATCACTAAAAAAATGTTGTTATTAAAATAAGTACTTCAACTCTTTTGCTCAGATAAATTGATTAACTAAACATTTACATCCGCATAGAAACGTTACATTGACTGCAAGGCAATTTATAGAGCTAGTGGGATTATTGTGAATCGGTAAAGAATGTGAGCATAAATTCTAATAAAAACGTGTGAAGTAATAATCCAAGCAGACTCACTGCTGAAGTGTAAAACAAAGTCATACAAAATGGTTTTAACAAAACAAAATAGGTGCAAATATTTCTTTAAAAATTAGGGAAATCCCTAGTTGATTTTTTTAAAATGTCCCTTATATTCCAACTGGAAGGTTTTTCGATCCAACACGCCGCACAGGGGAAAAATCAGTTGAATAGAATACAAATAAGAGATAGTTGTATTTATTCTATATTCAATGATGACTTAAATACCAAGCCTAATTTAATAAAGTATAACCTGAATTTTGAAAAAAAGAGGAGAGGGAATTAGATATTTCGCCTAACAATAATTTGGGATACAAAATTTATGTTACAAAAGATAGAATATTGGTTCATGGTAAAGAGTTATATATATGGAAATAAAATGTAAAATACTCCTCGTCAAGAGTTGGAAACATTAGTTAAAACAATAAATCTAAGCCTAATTATTCAATTAAATTAAACGTGGAGAAATTATCGCTCGGTGTTTATATTGATTCTTTCAGGGATAATAAATTCATCATGAATAGAAAGATGATATTGTAAAAATGATTAACCAATACTTTTACGAATACATTTACAACTATGGAAAAAATAGTAAGCATTTCATCCCTGAAGACGTTTTAATTACGGTAACCCTATCCCAAATTTGTAGACAATCAGATAAGCTGCCATATTTAAGTTAAAAAAAATACAAGAGCAGAAAATGTCATTATAAAGAAAGATATACCAAAAAAATTAAGACATCGGCAGTAAAAATGGAGCAAGATATATTTAAAAAATCCATAGCCTTCTTTGCGAAGGTGCGAGACTAAATACAGGTTTATCAGAGAAGGGAGAATGAATTATATAATCTGTCTGTTGTGTAAAAAGTTGATAGTAAGTCGTTCAGGCTATTACAAGTATCTAAGTAATTAGGAGACGTTAAAAGCATTTAAGGACGTAAAAGTACTGGGAATAATCAGATTTTATTACAGGAAATGGAGTGAAATATACAGACTTCCGTGAATAACGGCAGCCATGGAAAAATCTGTATTAGAAAAATTTAATTATGGAGAAATAAAGAATTATTATTTATTACCATTCAATCCTAGGCAGGTATTACTTAATTAGTGGATAGGGCAACGAGTAAAATGGTAAAAAACAATTTTATTGTCAGCGTTGAGTCTGTTAAAAAAGTATACAAAAATAATAACAACTTGATTACTGCATTAGATGATATAAACTTAAGAATAAAAAAAGGTGAAGTTTTTGCATTGATTGGTCCAAATGGTTCAGGAAAGACTAGTTTAATTAAACTTTTATTGAATTTTATTTATCCGACAAGGGGAACTATCTTTATTGAGAACAATTCAGTGTACAATAGAGTATCGCGTAAAAATTTAGGATATGTTCCGGAAGAAACTAAATATCCATTTAATACTAATGTAATTTCCTTCCTAAAAAGAATGAGCAAAATAAATGGATTCGAATCAATATCTCAGAACAAATATATATTAGATCTTCTAAAAAAACTCAATTTGTATGAAAACCAAAATTCAATCTGCAATTTTTCCAAAGGTATGAAGAAAAGGCTTAGTATTGCTTATTCTTTACTAATTAACCCGAAAATACTACTTCTGGATGAACCGACGGATGGTCTTGATCCGGTTGAAAGGAAAGTAATAATTAGTATAATCAAAGAGTTTAAGGAAAATAATGGAACAGTATTCTTATGTTCCCATATTCTCACTGAAGTAGAACAACTTTGCGATAGATTTGCAATTATTCAAAAAGGTAGAATTATTTATGAAGGGAGAAAGGAAGAATTTAATACTAAAGGATTTATCGTAACATTTATTAACTATAATTCTGAAACATTAATAAATAATTTTGATCCGAAATATCAAATTCAATATGATGGAATTGAGGGTAAAGCTGAAGTGACTGATGAAAATGAACTATCAACATTAATAGCATTATTGTCTCATTATAAAATTGTTGTTAAAGAAATTAAATCTAATAATGTTAGTTTGGAATCGATTTATGTGAAATATCTTAAGGAGAATAAATAGTTGAAAGCTATTTATGGTATAGCAGTAAATCAATTATATGTAATATTCAGTTCCAAATATTTACGATATTTTTTATTTGTTATCGCAGTTTTAGTGTTCATCTTTTTATCTGGAATAAGTAGTAAAAACCTTGAAAACGGATTTATAATATCTATTTGGGGAAATGAAATACATAACTTTGACAGTATTTTCTTAAAAATATATTTATCACTTATTTACCTCGTACTTTTTTTAATCATTTTTCCACTTGGATTTGCACATCATATTTATAATTTAATTACAACTGATTATGCTAATATTTATCTATCGCGATCAATTTCTAGATCCGATTTGCTAATAGGTACTTTATTTGCATTTTATAAGTTTTATTTAATTTTAACTTTCTCAATTGTTTTTATAACAACCATATATTTCTTTATAATCACCGGAACTGTGATCGTAAGTTTACTGACAACTTCGTTACAGTTTATATTATTATTTTTTTCATCGTTTACGCTAATGAGTTTATTTATTATAGGGACTAATAGTATAGGTATTGCAACTTTATTATATGTAATCTATATATTTTTTATCAGCGGTCTATTTGTTATTAAAACATCAAATATATTTTTGCTGAATGTATTAAATTTATTTTCATTTTTATTACCTCCCATTTCTCAGACCTATGAGAATTTTGAAGCTGATAAAACCATTAATGTCATAAAGTCTTTAACATCATTAATATTTTTATTTTGTATTTCAGTTTTAATTTACCGAAGAAAAGAGTTTTATAAATAATTTAATTGAATACCTATTACACCGCTCTTAGTGAACCCGCTGAGTTGTAAAGAAATTAGTTAGCTCGAAAATGAGTAAGAAGTCAGCTACAATAATGACAAAAAAATGAAGAGTAAAAGAATTAACTAAAGAAGAATACCACAGGTTTACAGTGAAGAATTCGGATGTAAAGCTGTTAAAGAAGTGCTTTATGGTAAACTTACTCAGTTTGAAGTAAAACGAAATTATAACGTAAGAAGTAATGAAGTTATTCTATATCGGATGATAAAGCTTAGGTGAATAGAAAACTACAGAAAAAAATAGTTATTTAACAGGAAAAGGAAGTGATTAAAAAATATAAGCTAACCGGAGAGCAGAAGAAAATTAAGGATTAGCAGGCAGCTCTTAAAAAAGAGACAAACAAAGCATTGAGGAAACGATTATTGAGATAGTTGAAGAAGAATATGGAATACATATAAGAAAAAAGTATGACCAAGAATTCCGGGAAGAAGTATCGAATATGTTGAAGACGAGGAATTAAATTGTAAAAAATATTTTTCATAACCGGCTATTTTTTTTATAGCGAGGATGCTGTTATTTTCAGGTAATGCTAAAATAATTTATAATATACTCATATCTTCAATGTGAAGGTTTTGGTATGGTTTTTATAAAATGAGTTAAACTATTTCAGATATGAGTCGCAATGAATCCAAACGCGAATATGAAATAACACAAAATTATTTTAAGAAAATTAAGTAGTCCCAAATTAATCTTTAAAAATTAGGGAAATCCCTAAGTGATTTTTCTTCCAGTCAACTTATATTAAAACTAAAGTAAAAATTATAATAATATATAATTTAATTCTCTTTTTATTATTACTATCCAGTTAATTCTCTGAAATTCTGCGTCCTATTAGAACAAGTGCTAGGGGATAAAATTTTCCACAGTGGCTGAAACATAAGTTTGTCGTTTTGAAATATCGATATACAAACTGTTAGTTAAAAATGAATAACTTGATACTATTGTCAAAAAATCATTTTTGAATATTGAATTCATTTCTATTTAGAATAACGTCTCATAATTATTAACGGACTTTTTGGTGGAGAATATGAAAATAAAAATTATAATTATAGTTGGGCTGCTACTAATAGCAGCCTGTTCATCAAAAGAGAATTTAAAACAGAATCTTACAATTAGTGCGCTCGTTAAAGAATTTGATATGGATATGAAATATTCTGATACCAAAGAAATATTTTTTGAAAAATACGGAATAAACGTAATCTCCGATGGAATTATAGAGGGCAAGAATATGATAAGAACTGAATTCTCGGCAGGAAAAATTAACAATCATAATTTTAACAGGTTATATGCACAGTTTCTTAATAACAAATTATATTTTATGAGTTTACAAATTTGGAATGATTCGACCCAATTGGATGATGTATATAAAAATCTGATAGAATTAACTAAAAAAGAATTTAATGAACCCAATGAGAAAAATATAAGTGATATGAATTGGAAGATTAGAAATGAGAAATCGGATATAACCAATTTACTTTTGTCTATTGATCCGGAATCAAAAAAAATAATAATTATTTCTCTTGGGTACTATAATGAAAAATAAATCCTGTATTTATATACCTCCGATAATAATTTTGACATTATTATTTTATTCGTGTGAATCAAATCAGAACAAACACTCTCAGTTATTTAACAAAAATTTGGATTTAGATCTTGACTCAACGAAAATTATTAGAATTAATCCGGATGGTATTTCAAAAGAAATAATTTATCCAGATCTAATTATTGATGACAAATTTATCAAATCAACGGGAGATACGGTTTATTTGGCGGAACCTACATCATTGTTGATTTACGATGACAGTTATTTTATTCTCGATTCAAAATTAAATACAATTATTGAACTGGATATAAATGGAAATTTTATTAAAAAGATTGGGAGGAAAGGAAAAGGTCCGGGTGAATTTATAAAACCATTCTCAATACATCGCACTAACGATTATTTTTTAGTTTTTGATCAGGGGAATGGAAGATTACAATTTTTTAATAAAAATTTTGAATATATTAATTCATTATCCGCTAATTATTTCCCATTTATGCAGTCGCTTTCTTTTAATATTGAAAATTTAATGATCCCAACCGAGATGACTAACACATATGAAATTTATAAACTTGAAAATATATCAAGAGAAAAAATAGAGATGGACACGCTTTATTATTTCCCTTACGCAAGTTTTATAAAAGATGGTCGTGAATTTCCGCATACAATAAAAGCAAAATATATTGGTTCCAATTCAATTTGTTATTTTTTTCATTCTTTTCCATTTTTATTTTTTTCTAATCAAGCCGGAGAAACTGTTTTGGAAATTGAACTGTTTGGAAAAATGATTGATGAGATTTTCGAATATCAAGTTTCAGCTGATCAGAGAGGAATAGCAATGCATTTAACCGATATAGCGGTAATTGATTCCAGGCTGGTGATAGTTCTAGACCAGAAAATTATAATTTTTGAATCCCTCGACAATAAGTATAAAATTCATAAAATATACGAGATACCCAGTGAATATCACTTGTCCAATATAGATGTTATTGGGAATTATATGTTTACATACGAATGGAGCAGAGCTCGTATTATTAGATTTAAGTTGTCCTGAATTCTAAACATATATTCACGTAAAATCATAAACCTCAACGGATTCGCATATCGATAAAATAGAAATATTTCAGAATATTTTAATAATAAATAATACTCATTATTTAAAAATGATAAAAAATGACAACTGTTAGACAATTATCTCACTGGAGGCACATTAAATAATATTAACCATAAAATAGAACTAAAGACTTAGTTCTACAATTATTACTTCAACATAAATTAATTAATTAAATATTTACATCCGCATAGAAACGTTACATTGACTACAAGTCAATTTATCGAGCTAGTGGGATTATTGTGAATCGGTAAAGAATGTGAGCATAAATTCTAATTAAAACGTGTGAAGTAATAATCCAAGCAGACTCAGACCTGAAGTTCAAGCTAAGTTTTTACAAAATGGTTTTAACAAAACAAAATAGGTACAAATATTTCTTTAAAAATTAGGGAAATCCCTAAGTGAATTATCAAAAAAATTACTTATAATGAATTTAAGGTTAATGCACGATCTGAAGTTTGAAGAGGGGACAAACACTAAGAAATATTGCACAAACCTAGTAAACAATTAATTGTTTTTTTGCAAAACGGTTTATTCATTAAAATTACTTTATAGTCGGTCTCGGTAAATTCTAAAAAATATCTGAAAAATGAATAATCTAAATTCATACTCAGGCAATCCGTAAATTATTAATCATTACATTAAACGAAGAATTTTTGCATATTAAAAAAAGAATAATTTACTAAAATATAGCCCGGCGCTTATGTTTTTAGGATTATTTAATAAGATTTGTCATTCATAATGCAAATCTCAAAATTTTCAATATCCCGCCCTATATCAACAATCATGCTTTTTTTAGCATTTGGATTCCTGGGATTATTTGCTTTTACTCAATTGGGTATAGATTTACTGCCGAATATTTATCTGCCGCATTTGATTGTTCAGACAAATTATCAGAACGCCACACCCGAAGAAGTTGAAAAACTTATAACGGAACCTCTAGAGTCCACAATAGGTACAGTGAGCGGCGTTAAAAAAATTACGTCAGCTTCAAAGGAAGGGGTTTCAGTTATATCCATAGATTTTGTTTGGGGAACTGATATGGATATGGCGGTGCTGGCGATGCGGGAAAAACTTGATAATGTGAGTTTTGTAATGCCGCGCGGATCCGGCAGACCCACAATTGTGCGAGCCGATCCTTCTGCCGAACCAATAGTTTCTTTGGTTTTAGCATATAAGGACAGAACACATAATCAAGATTTAAGTACGAAATATAAAGAACAAAGTGGTAGGAATTTATCATCATCAAAATTCATTGACCACTCCTCACCTGAGTATGAAATAAAAAGATTAATTGACCTAAAAGAAGCGGCGCGGGTAGTATTTAAACGCAGGATGGAACAGATTGACGGAGTTGCGCAGGCAGTAATAACAGGCGGATTGGAAAGAGAAATATTGATTGAAGTTGATCCGGCAAAATTAGAGATGTATAATTTAACATTCGAACAAATCGCGCAATCGTTAAAGTCATCAAATATAAATCTTCCAGCGGGATCCATAATGAAAGGACTTTTCAGATATTCGTTAAGAACTTTCGGGGAGTATACCCATACCGATCAGATAGGCGGCACGATAATCAAATATCAAAACAACAAAAGCTATGTAAAACTTAGTGATATAGCGGAAGTTAAAGAAAATTTTAAGGAGAGAGACGGTTTAACAAGACTTAACGGATCGGAAACAGTAGGATTATTGATTTATAAAGAACCCGAGTCAAACACAGTCTCAATTTCATCACGTGTGAAGGATGTTGTTAAAAATTTAAAAGAGGAGTATCCGGAATATGATTTGATACTTGTATCGGATAATTCCAACTTTATTCAGGACGCCATTACAAATGTAAAACAGGAGGTAATATACGGAGGTTTGCTCGCGACCATTGCGTTGTTTTTCTTTCTGGGCAATTTACGCAACATATTCGCTATCGCCGTTACAATTCCAGCTTCTCTTGTTATTACAATACTACTGATGTACTTGTTCAAGATTAATTTTAACATAATATCGTTGGGTGGAATAGCGGTCGGCGTTGGCATGCTGCTGGATAACTCAATTATAGTTATTGAGAATATAATTCGTTACAAGGAGCAGGGACTTAAATTGCGGGACGCGGCAATTAAAGGGGCATCGGAAGTTTCAATGCCTGTAGTAGCGGCTACATTAACTACAATTGTTGTTTTTCTTCCTTTAATATTTATAAGGGGAATTACAGGCGAGTTATTCAGGGATCAGTCGCTCGCCATCACCTTTTCATTGACCGCATCAATATTGGCGGCGCTTACTCTTATTCCGTTAATTGTATCGCGCGATAAAATAATTAAAATCGATAGGAAAAAATATAGCGGCAGTTATATCAGAGTAAATAAACCTGCTAAAGGAAAAATATTGGTTATTATGTTCTGGATCGGTTTACCGTTTGTTCTACTTTTTAAGTCCATCTTTTTATTTTTTGTTAAATCGTATTTAACGGTTGGAGATCTGTTCACAAAATATTTCGGAAGATATTTCATAGTGGTCGATAAATGGATGGAGTGGCTTATAAAGTACTATGAAAAACTTCTCCTCCTGGCGCTGGATAATAAACCGAAAGTAATTTTGTTAACGTTTGTTCTTATAATATTAACAGTTCTAGCGGTTATTGATATAAAAAAGGAATTTATTCCGGAATCTGCGCAGGACCAGTTTATAGTTGAACTTAAATTCCCCGAAGGAACTTCGTTAAAAGGGAATGCCGAGATAGTTTCAAAAGTTGAACAAGCGGCGCTGAACTTAAGTGGGGTGGTCAATATAGTATCAAATATAGGAAGAGTTAACGAATTCGATTTTATGAATAAGGAACAATTCTCCCTTAATAAAACTAACCTCATTATCAAATTAAAAAGTTATAAATATTATTACGAAACCTTGGATAACTTAAGAAAACTTTTTACAAATCTGGCGGGTATAGATTATTCCTTTAAACAGGTTAAAACCGCCTACACTCAAATTATTTCCGCTACCGACTACAACCTGGAAATTAAAATCAAAAACAAGAATATTAATAGCGCCTATAATAAAGCAGCTATATTGATTGACAAAGTGTCTAACGCAGGGATAAATGGAATTAAAGAAATAATGATTGGAGTTGAAAAAGGTCTGCCGGGTTATGATGTTAAAATTGACAGGGAAAAATGTATCGCTTTCGGTGTGAGTATATCGGATGCATCAGCTAAACTTGTAAATGTGGTGAAAGGTAACGAAGCTACGTTTTTCTCAGATTTCGATAAAAAAATTGGTGTTCGGGTTAAATCGAAGGAAGAAAACAGGGAAGATATTCTGCGTGTACTAAATCAATATGTAAACAACGGTAATAAAATGGTACCTCTTAAAAATCTTGTGAGTATCAATTTAACGGATACATACAGTGAAATATGGCACGAAGATCAATCGAGGACATTGTTTGTTTACGCTTCAGTTGAGGGAGAAAGTATAGACAAAGTAGTTAATGAAATAAATAAAATAATAGCCGGTCTGCCTAAAACTCAAAAAGAAATTATTACGGCTGGCGGGGTTAACGAGGAAATACAAGCCTCTTTTTCATCTTTGTACGCCGCACTGGCAATTTCTGTAATGCTTATGTATATGATACTTGCATCGGAATTCGAATCGTTTTTATTTCCGTTTATAATTATATTCTCAGTACCTCTCGGACTTATAGGCGGTATTATTCTACTCTACATTCTCGGTGACAGTTTAAACATAATTTCGTTAATGGGTTTAATTATTCTTGTAGGAATAGCTGATAACGACGCCGTAGTAAAAGTTGAATTTATATTACGAAAACGTGAAGAAGGTTTGTCGGTTCGCGAAGCTATTATTCAAGCCGGGCACGACAGGTTCCGTCCAATTATAATGAACAGTTTAACTGTATTATTCGGTTTAATTCCTATGATTATTGGTATAGGCGCCGGCACACAATTAAGAATATCTTTGGCGGTTGCAATTGCGGGTGGATTGGTTTCCGCTACGGTTTTAACATTAATTATAATCCCGGTGATGTATTCGTATTTGGAAAAATATTCCAATAAAAAATATGATAGATAAATAATTCGGTGCAAAAGGAAAAACATAATTAGAAAAAATTAGTGGCTTAAAATGAAAATACAAATAAAACTAATTTTGATACCATTATTTCTAATCGTCATTACAGTATTTGGTTATTTTATATTATTAAATGACGATAAGGTTGATCCATCGATGGATGAAATAAAAAATGTGGATTACAATAAACTCGATGAGATTTTATTTGATGTAAATACATCAAAGGTAATAAGAGGTGAATTGGTAAAATCTACGAATACTAACGGGCTGATAAGAGCTAATAAAGAAATAGATATAGTTTCCAACATCTCAGGATATATCAACGAAATTAAAGTTTTCGAGGGCAAAAGGGTAAACGGAGGAGAATTATTAATTTCACTGGACGACAGGGAATTTAGAATTGCTTTGAAGGAAGCTGAAGACAGATTGATGGAAGCCAGAGTTGAGTACGGTTTTTTAGCTAAGGACACAGCTGTTGACAGCACCAACATAAAGAACGCAGCAATAATAGAAAAAGAAATTTCTACTCTTGAAGAAAATTATAAGAACGGTTTAATGAATGAATCTAAATATCTATCCGAGAAGGAAGAACTGGAACTAAAACTGATTTTTACGGGAGTTAAAAGGGAGGAACTGATTTTAAATAAAAGCGGATACAGCCGGGCAGTAAACACTAAAGAAAGAGCTAAACTTAATTTGGATTATACATTGATCAAAGCCCCGTTTCAAGGTGTTATTGGTGACCTGGATATGGCTGTGGGACAAAGGGTTAATCCCGGTGAAAAACTTTTTAAACTGCTTGATATATCAAAACTCCGGATAGACGTTGGGGTACTTGAAAGTGAAATAACTGAAATTGCCAAAGGCAATAACGCTAAAATTACAGTCACCGCGCTGCCTGACCAAAAGTACATAGGGAGAGTGGTTTTTGTTAGCCCTTACATTGATCCTGTAAATAAAACGTGCAAAGTAACAGTGGAGATTAATAATCCTGATGCAAAATTAAAACCGGGAATGTTTGCTCAGGTGAATATTGAAACGGAATCTTTAAAAGACAAGATTCTTATTCCGAAAGACGCGTTGCTCGTACGTGACAGGCGAACTCTCGTTTTTGTTTTGGAAGAGAAACTTGCCAAATGGAAATATGTAGATATAGGCGAACAGAATGATTTATTTATAGAAATCCTAAAAGGTGTGGTTCCGGGAGAAGACGTTATTGTTGAAGGTCAATATACATTGGCACATGACGCCCGCGTGAGAGTTATTGGTAATTCCCAATAGTCTAAGCGCCATTTAATGAAAAAGATATTTTACATATTTCTAGCAAGACCAATAACTTCGGGAATGATGTTTTTAAGTATAATCATTCTGGGTATAATTTCTGTATTTAATATTCCAGTTGAATTATCGCCTCACGCCGAATTCCCAAGATTATCGGTCTCCGTTTCATGGGCTAACGTATCGCCGGAAGCTGTAGAAGCATTTGTAACTTCTCCAATTGAAGCTGAACTGGCAGCTATCAGAGGGATTAAGAAGATCACTTCAAGATCGACTGAGGGGAACTGTTATATAAATCTGGAATTCCAGCCCGGTGTTAATATGGACTTCGTTAGAATTGAGATAAACGAAAAATTACATTCGCTTAAAGAAGAACTGCCCGTCGGTATAAACGCTCCTTATTTATCGGATTATATACCTGATGATTTAAAGGACCTGCAGGGATTTATGACCTATACAATATCAGGCGACGATAATTCGAGTACAATAAGGAAATATGTCGTTGAAAATATTTTATACCCGCTTCGTGCACTTAACGGTGTCTCAGATGTTTCTATAAGAGGAGGAACAGAAAGAGAAATTGAAATTATTGTCGATTACGAAAAAGCCAAATCGTTATCTGTTACAGAAGAAGAAATTCGGTTGGCTGTTGAGAACACTGAGAATATGTTGCCGGCAGGCTCAATAATTAAATTGGATAAACAAAATTATATTCGTTTAGCCAACGAAGTCAGTTCAGCATCGGAATTATATGATCAGCATGTAAAAGTTCAATCTAATGGAACTATAATTAGACTTAAGGATATAGTTTCAATTATAGATGATTATAAGAAACCTAGCGATTATTACAGAATAAACGGCAAAGAGACTGTCACAATAATAATAAACAAAGAGCCCGGCACAAATACTCTTGAAGTAGCCGGAAAGGTAAAGGAAAAAATAAGCAGGCTTAGCGCGGTGATGCCTATAAGTTACGAAGTTAATAAGGAGATAGATAAAAGCGTGTCTATTAAGGAGGAATTAAGTGTATTGTACTCCGGCGGCATCTATTCTTTAATTATAATAATAATAGTGCTTATGTTAATTTTCAGAAGCATTAATTACTCCCTGATAATTACAACATCAATTATTTTTTCTCTTTTGTTTTCATTTGTGTTATTCTATGTATTTAAACTGCCTCTTAATATTCTGACCATTTCTTCGTTTATTCTCGGTTTTGGATTTATGGTAGATAATTCAATTGTGGTGATTGATTACCTTGATAAACATTATTCGGGGAGGGGGATAAAACATATCACTATTTTGTTGAATGAAATTTTCTTTCCAGTGTTCTCCTCAACTTTAACTACAGTGGCTGTATTTGTGCCATTATTATTTTTAACCGGCGAATTAAGAATATACTTCGAACAATTCGCTCTCGGCATCGTTTTTACACTTTTAGCCTCTTTGTTCGTATCATTTACTGTAATCCCCATTTTGTATTTCAAGACGTTGACCCTCAATAAAAATTATGCTGTAATTGGGGATAATCGGTTTATTTACAAACAGTACGAAAATATTTTAGATAAAGTGATACGTCATAAAAAAATAAGCTTTGTTATTGCCGTTTTACTGTTAGGTTTACCTGTGTGGCTGCTTCCTCCAAGAATAGAAACACCGTTAATCGGCCCGGTTTATAACGCCGTTTTTGACAACAAATTGTACGATGAAATAAAACCTTATTCAAATTACGTTCTCGGTGGTAGTCTGAATCTTTTCTTTAATCATATAACCCGAGGAGAAGTATGGCAATACGGGGAACCGACATATATTATGGTGCGATTGGAACTTCCGCATGGAAATAAAATTGATAGGATAAACGAATTAACAAAAAAATTCGAAAATGAAATTTTAGAATATAGAAATCAAATAAAGTTTTTAACAGCGAATGTTTACACCGAAGAAAATTCGTTTATTCGAGTAGAGTTTACAGAAGATCAAAGTTTTACAGCATTCCCATATATGTTAAAAAATTATTTAACTGCATTCGCTACTAAGCTCGGTGGACTTAACGTGAGCGTGTCCGGATTCGGACCGGGTTTTTATAGCGGCGGATCCGGGATGAATTCTTTCTCGATAAATGTAAAAGGATTTAATTATCTCAGAGTTCGTGAATTAGCCGAAGAGTTCAGGAATATAATAAAGCGTAACCCGCGCGTCGATAACGTAGATATAGACAATTCTGGATACTATTGGTCAAAAGACACTTACGAAATTATTGGGAAAGTAAACAGGGAAAACCTAGCCGCAGCGGAAATTCCACTGGATTATTTATCAACTATATTGGCTAAAAATACGAGTGGAAATATAGGATATAATAAGTTTAGAATTAATAATGATGAGGTAAGTTATGATATACGGTATTCGAATTATAAAAATATTCAACTAAAGGAACTAGAAAACCTTATTTTACACAACCCCGTCGGGAATTGTTTGAAGATAAAGGATGTTTTTAGTTTTGAGGAGGTGAAAGTTCTATCCGCAATCAACAGGGAAGACCAGCAGTATATCCGCTATGTAACTTTCGATTATAAAGGGCCATACAAATATGGAGACGAATTTATTAAAGCTTCTATTAATAGGATGATAGTTCCGGAAGGTTACAGTGTTAAAGGACGTGAATTCAGGTTCCGATTCGGAGATGAGGAAGAAATTGATATTTGGTTAATACTTGGTATGGCGGTCGTATTGATTTTTATGATTACTTCAGGACTTTTCGAATCATTTAAGAAACCTATGATTATTCTAATGGCGATACCGTTTGCTGTTATAGGTACAATATACCTGTTCTATTTCGGAGAATTTAATATGGATAGGGGAGCCTATGCGGGAATTCTGCTGTTAACAGGTCTATCAGTCAATAACTCGATAGTACTTGTGGATTATCTTTCAAAGAATTTCAAAAATGGTAGCGTTAATAAATTATTTGAGTTTAGCGGGGACCGCCTGCGTCCTATTTTTACAACAACAATAACTACTATAGCTGCTTTAATCCCTCTGCTTCTTTCTACTGAATCCACATTTTGGAAAAGTCTTAGCCTTAGCGTTGTTGGGGGACTTTTTTTATCCTCTTTAATAGTGGTTTTATTCGTTCCACTTTTGTTTGGTTTAATTAAAAAATAAGCCACTAAAGTTCTAATCATTTTTATCTATGAAATTAAAACAAAATCTTTAATAAGTTTTTGGTGAAAACACAATATTTATCCTCATAAATAAAAAAAAATATTTTTTTTTGTTGACCTTTATGAAAATAAATTCGTAATTTCCTGTTAGCGTTAACATTTTATTCCCATTATTTCTAAATAACATATTCTTTGTCATATTTTTTTCTTATAAAATGTTAGCGTTAACAATTATTCGAAAATTGTTCGTTCATTCCAAACGCTTGTAAAAATTGTTAAGTAGTTGAATTACTTTTAATATAATAACTATTACATAGTAGAACGAAAATGCGCAATAAAAATTCCAATACACTTCAAAAATATATATCAAACTGTACCTATCCCAAAACTTATTCTAACCACAATTATAACAGGAGGAATTACATGAAATCTGTTTACACATTAAGAAACGTATCTAGCATTGCGTTCATCATGCTTCTTATGGTTAGTTTTACGCTTGCACAAGAAAAAATTGGGGGTCCTTATCAAAAAGATGCCAATACCGTTTTATTGCTTCATTTTGACGGCGACCTTACTAACCCTGCTGATCTTTCCGATGATGGAGTTGGACACGGAAATATTTCGTTTTTCCCAAGACCGAATTTTGGTCAGTGCTTGCGTTTTGATAATGACGCTCTTTCCGATTCATCATATGTAACCGTTCCTGATAATGATAATCTGGATTTAACAGGCAGCTGGACAATAGAAGGTTGGATAAATGTATTCACCTTCGGACAATCATCAAGTGATCATCGTTGGGTTCCCCGTCTTGTAATAAAACCAGGGGATGAAGCTTTCTGGCAGCCTAACTACTGGGTTGAATTATGGGGCGACAACAGGTTTTTCCAGGTAGGATTCCATGACTCCACACAAAGTAATTGGCCTGCTGTTACTTCCGCTCCTAACGTAATGTCGCCAGGTCAATGGGTTCACCTTACATTTATAAGAGACGATTCTAGAAAAATATTGATTCAAATGGTACATAACGAAGCATTGGAAATGATTTGGTTTGGTAGTATGTCTTACGCAAATTTACCTTGCACCACCCCGGTTACTACTCATCAGGATGTTCATATCGGATGGGCTGGTGCAGTAGGAATAGCAACATCAAGCGTTGATTCATGGCTCGATGGTTTTGTTGATGAAATTAGAATAAGTAATATTGTTAGAGATTTTCCCGTCCCTCCAATTATTACAGGTCTTAAACAAATAGCTAATCAAGAGGCCTCCGCCACTTCTTATGAAGTTACTGGAAATGTATCCGCTTTTTCACCTACTGGTAATATCACTGACGTAACACTTCGCTACTCAACGGACAAAGGTACTTCGTGGCACAATATTACTATGGTTAGCGGAGTAGGGGATGAATTCACCGCGTCTATCCCTCAGCAACCTACAGGAAGCATAATACAATATTATATGGTAGCAAAGGATGATAAAGGTCTCGAATCATTATTCCCTACTCCAGGAAATTCTCCTTTATCATTTGGCGTCTATTCACCTAATTCTATTGTATTTGACTTAAATTTTGAAGAAGGTAACGGACCTCTTATCGATCATTCGCCTTACAATCAGAATATTACATTTTTTGATGGACCATTCTATTCAACTGACGCAGTTTCGGGAAATTATGCATACGAATTCCCGGCAGATAAAGATTCCGCGTTTTTCTGGGTTGATTCACCATTCTTAACAAGTAAAGAATTCGCATTGGATTTTTGGTTTAAAGCCGAAGGTGATACAATACTTCCTTACATAAGAATGATAATAAGACCTACTCAACCCGCTTCTCATGTTGAACAAAATTATTATGTGAGAACTGAACCTAATAATGCTCTTTCAGCACGCTATATGGTAGATCCAAATTTAACAACAAGAACAAAGGATAATGTTAACCTTATCCTTCCAGATGGAATACTAAAAACTAATAAATGGTTTCATGTTCAATTTGAAAGAAGTAATGAATTGGCAATAGTAAAAGTATTTGATCAAAATGGAAATTTACTTGGCAAAGCTTTTGATGATGAAGATATCGCCCTAAATCCGCCTAAACCTGATGCAAACGCTCCTTTGAGAATTGGTTGGGCTGGAAACTCATGGGACGGCACTATAAGAAAGTTGAATGGTAAAATGGATGACATTAAAGTATATAATTATGCCGCTCTCGGGCTTGATACTAGTGGTGTTGTGTCTGATGTTGCCGAAGATAGATTTTTGGGTTCAGCTAATACATTCGATTTAGTTCAAAATTATCCAAATCCTTTTAATCCAGAAACCGTTATAAAATACCAAATTCCATCCTCAGGGAATGTTAATCTTGTTGTTTACGATTTACTTGGTAGAAAAGTTAAAACTTTGGTAGACGGATTTCGCAATGTAGGATCGTATGAAGTGAAATGGAACAGCAAAAACGATTCCGGATTCCAAGTATCAAGTGGAATTTATTTCTATTCACTCCAATCTGGTGAAATGATTAAAACACTGAAAATGATACTAATGCGATAATTAGAAATAAAAAGGAACCAGGTTTTTGCCTGGTTCCAATTTTATAAATGTTTTTAGGATGGAAAAGCATGTTATACGTCATTTCTAAAATTAAATTATTGTTTTGGTTGGCAGTATTATCACTTGTAAGTATTTCCTGTAATACGAATGTTACAGGTGTTGATGACTCCCCAAGTCCTGGGACAGTACGCATTACGCTTAGAGCAAATCCTTCAGATAATTATGTCGTAGAAAGAACTGATACTTTCTCTGTATTTACACCTAATACATCCTTAGGGTTTTATGTAAACATTTTTCAGGGTAGTGTTTTTGCCAAGGATAAATTTGCAATTCTTTATACAACTCCCAAAAGTTATATGCAGGAAGATTCTGTATATAATATATTCAAACAAAATACTAGTCAGGCGGATTTAAAAATAATCGCTGGTAAGTTGGATAGTTCAAAAGTCAATATTAATACTCTATCAGCAGATTATACAGAATATACAATTTTTGAATCATTTGTACCTCCCGGAAATTATGATAAAATCCGGTTCGGTGTAAACGTTCCTACTGATTTAACAAAAAGCAGAGTAACTCTTATTTCAATAAAAGGTAAAGTTACGCCCATTCCGTTGGAGTTACCTCCAGACGAAGACATTCTAAAAGAATTCCTGGTGGATTTTAAAGTTGAGGAAAATAAAACAACTCAAATTAATATAATTATTAATCCATTTAAATCAATTTCCCGCTATAAAGATAGCTATAGATTTAGCAGAGTAATGGAAGTTAATAGCGTTGAATATATTAAATAGTAGTGTTAATGATAATAGGATGTATAAAATGATAAAGCAGAGAATCTATTTGGTATTATTGTTTAGTAGTGTGTTATTATGGATTTCTTGTGAAAGACCGACGTCACCTGAAAATCCTAATGAACCGCCAAATACCACAATGGCAAATATTCCCCGCGAAAACGATACACTGTTTGCATTGGTAAAACTTCACTGGGATGGTGAAGATAATGATGGATATATCTCGAAATATGAATACAGATATATCACTAAAAGAATTTTTATAGGAGATTCCATTGTTCAGGAGTGGAAAGAGACAGATCAAACAAGTTTAGTAGTTCCATTCCTTTCGGATGACGAATTAAATCTCCAAATATTTCAAGTACGCTCTGTGGATAATAAAGGTTTTGTTGATCCAACACCAGCTGAAAAAAGATTTTATACTATTCAAACAGTTTTCCCTGAAACTGAAATTTTGTATCCAAAAAACAACAGCACTTATTTTGTAAATGACAAACCAACAGATTGGTGGCAGGGAATAAAATTAAATTATTTTGGATTTGATAAAGACGGTCAAATTGTTGAATATGCTTGGGCTGTGGACGATACAGACTGGCATTGGACAAATGATACAAGCGTCGTAATTACACCTGATTATTTCTCTAAACCGTTATCTGGACAACATACAATTAGAGTAACAAGCAGGGATAATACTAATCTTATTGACCCTGACGGGAAAGAAATTATAATAAACTTGATCAATCCAACCTTCGAGAAAAAAATTCTTGTAATTGACGCTACTACAGAATCTAATTTCCCAGCCGGATTAGTAAATAAAGCCAATGACGCCCAAGTGGACGCTTTTTACGCTGATGTGTTCGAAGGAAGCGATTCCTGGGATTTTAATAAAAACGGAATGCCGCCCGTAGATGTGCTTGGTCAATACAAATGTATTGTTTGGCATTCAGATGATCTGCCATTTTCCAAACCGCATGCTATAGCCAATTATACTGATGCTATTGAAGACTATCTTAACGTAGGCGGGAATATAATTATTGGCGGTTGGAGAATATTAAAATCTTTCGCATGGACGGATAATTTCCCGATTGTTTTTGAACAAAATTCATTTGTTAACCAATACTTACATATCGTATCTGTTGATGAAACCAGTCTTATCGGAGACTTTAAAGGCGCCGCTGGTCTAAATGGAATTTATCCCGATATAAAAGTTGATTCTCTTAAACTGGTTGGTTTCCCCTACAATGGAATGTTAGGCAATATTAATCTCATTTTATTACCAGCGGGATTTACAGATGGAATTTATTTTTATCAAAACGCCAATGATAGCCCTTATTATCAGTACAGGGGCAGAACAGTTGGTCTGCGATACTATGGAACTAGTTTTCAAGCTACAGTTTTAGGCTTTCCATTATTTTTTATCGAGAAAGAGAATGCTAAAATAATGGCTAGGGAAATTCTTAAACAGATGGGTATTAATTAGAAGTAATAATTAGGAGCAGTTTTCTGTGAAAACTAAAATATTATTTTACACCATTTCGATTGTATTATTTGCTTTGTGCCAAAATGTTTTAGGACAAGGTAGAGGTAAATTAATAGGGATTGTTAAAGATAAAACCACAAATGAATCGTTGATTGGAGTTAATATAATTGTAGAGGGCACTTATCTTGGAGCTTCTTCCGATATTGATGGTAAATATTATATTATTGGTGTTTCGGCCGGTACATATAATATAAAAGCGTCGTTCATAGGTTATAACTCTGTTACCGTTAAAAATGTTAGGGTTCAAACTGACCTAACAACCGAAATTAATATTGAATTGGAATCAACTTCATATGAAACCGAGACAGTTGTTGTATCGGCAGAGAATAAGCTTGTTCAAAGAGATATAACTTCTACAAGACGCACAATAACCAGTGAAAATATGAGTCATGTTCCCGGTCTCGAATCGAGCGCTGATATTTTTAAACTAAATGGTGGAACAGTTCTCGGCGGAGCGCCTCAATCTCTTCAACTGGCAAATGGAACTCAACTTCAGGTAAGAGATGAAAGTGTTAAAGACGTACATATAAGAGGGGGGCGAGGGGGCGAAATACTATTTATGGTCGATGGTATGCCTGTAAACCACCCATTGTATGGCGGTAGAATGGTGCTTGATCTTAACGTGAATGCGGTTGAACAGATTGAGCTTTTAACCGGAGCTTTTAGTGCCGAATATGGACAAGCTCAATCGGGTGTTGTAAATATAACAACAAAAAAAGGTGGCACTAAACTGCATGGCGGTTTTGAATATAAAACAGATGATTTTAATTTTCTGCCCGAAAACTATAATACACATTACGGCTCGTTTAATATTGGAGGTCCGGAATTAATAACAGGTCAATTACTCCCTCTTTTTGGTATAAAATCTCCCGGGTCTTTAAAATTCTTTTTAACAGCCAACGCCACACTAACAAACACTGAATATAATAATCACAAAAAAAGAGATGATTTCTCAATCTTTGGGATTAATACTATTGGTAAACAGGACAACTCTAAAAACATTACAGGTAAAATTGACTGGGATGTCACAAATAATATAAGAACAACGATTAGCTATAATGGTTCCTGGAAACAATGGAGCGCTTTCAGTTGGGAGTGGATAAACTATCCTGATCATATGGTAGAATATAAAAGAGATAATAATAACGGCAATATTCTTGTTAGCCATGTTTTATCACAAAAAACGTTTTATTCGCTAAACCTCGGCTATCTTGGAATTAAATATAATAGTTCGTTAGACGGATTAACTCCTGATAAATTTTGGGTTATAAATCAAGATACAGTTTATTCGAAAGTGTTGGCACCCCAAAATGATCCCTTAACTCAATTTAGAGATGATAAAGGCTACGAAACTTTGTGGCGGGATGATAATACAAAAACTTATACAGTTAAATTTGATTTCACTTCACTTTTCCATCCGGAGCATTTAATAAAAATTGGATTCGACGCTCAATTTCATGACATCAGTTATGTCGATATTCAGGATGGCGGTTATGAATTATCAGATTATGGAAGGTATTTATATTTAAATGATAATTATTCAGTTGCACCACCAGGACCGTATAAAGAATTTGGGCAATATAGGTGGGTATTTGACGTTAAACCTATTGTTGGCGGACTTTATGTGCAAGAAAAATTTGAAAAAGAATTTATGGTTATCAACGCCGGTGTGCGTGCCGACTGGTTTTATATGGGCAACAGTGTTGATCAAGCCGATTGGAAAGCGCAATGGAAATCTGCCACCGGTATGAAAGCTGACTGGAATTTGCTAAAAGTTAAACTTAGTCCTCGTTTTGGTATTTCATTTCCTATACAGGAACAAACTGTTATCTTCTTTTCCTACGGACATTTTTCTCAATTACCAGAACTGCAATATTTCTACAGAGATCCATACTCGGGTGGTTTAACAGGAAATCCGAAACTCGATTATGAACAAACAATTCTATATGAATTTGGATTAACTCATGAACTCTTTGAGAATTGGGCCATTGATATAAAAAGTTATGCAAAGGATATAAGTAAACAAGTTGGCACAACTCAATTATTATCAGCCTCAGGCTTACCGGTGGCTTTATATGATAATGTGGGTTATGCCCGTGCAAGAGGACTTGAGTTTGAATTGAATAAAGGTAGTTCTTATCATACAAGCGGTAAAGTTACATATACGGTTCAATGGGCAAATGGATATTCTTCATCCGCATTTGAAGATTATATTAGATCAACTAATGATTGGCCTAATCCAATTAGAGAAAGAAGATTGGACTGGGATGTACGCCATCAATTAATTTTCCAGGGATCTTTATCCGCAACCCAGGATGATCCGATAACACTTTTTGGATGGGAGATGCCTACCGATTGGGACTTAACCTTCTTGGCAAGTTTAAGTTCTGGACAGCCTTATACTCCATTTTCCTTAGATCCTGCCATTCTACAAGTGACCGAGAATACAGCCAATGGACCAATAACTTTTTCAGCGGATGTAAAATTTATTAAAAGTTTTGAAATATTGGGCGGTAAGTTTTCATTCTCAGTCGATGTATTTAATCTGTTTGATCAGAATAATGTTAACATTTATTATGGATTTAATACAGATACAGGTAAACCTTATAAATACGGAGATGTTAACGAAGCTACAAGCGGTAAATCTCAATTTTACGATTGGTTCACAATGTTTAAAAAACGAGATCCACGACAATTTACGACCGGAAGATATATAAAGTTCGGCGTAAGATGTGATATCTAAATAAGAATATGTACAATAATTTTTTTTAGGACATTTAATGATAAAGAAGATTTCTATAGTCGCTGTTATTATGCAAATCCTAATAGGATTTACGGCTGCGCAAGAGGCAACTTTTGATTGGAAGATGCATAATGTTGGCAATGTTCGCCAAGTAGTTACAAACAGAGGCGGATTAAATGCCAAGGGAGATGCAACTTTTGACTACAAAGGATTATTAAACTGCGAGCATCCGCTAAACAGTAATATGGAACATATTACAAATACAGGACTTTGGGTTGGTGCTGTTTTGAACGGAACCAGGTCAGTTTCCTTGGCAGATGGAGAAAGCGGAATTATTCATGAATTTTTTCCTTCAGCAGAGCCATGGGATACTGTGTGGGTTGTAAATAAAAGGCAAGAAGTAGATATCCCTTATTGGCCTGGATATAAAGGAATTTCTGATCAGGATTTTGTTTGCAGATATAATGATTATGGGCCAATAAGTCAGAGATTAACTGAGCATAGACCTTTATACGTTGATGTAATTCAAAGCACACATGCGTGGGCTTCTCCTCCACTCGATGAAACCATTGTTGTAGACTATTATATTATTCCAACCAAGTACGATTTAGAAAATGTATACATAGGCGTATACATGAACGGTAATGTTGGTTATGTTTTGGATAATAGTTACGGTTTAGACGATGAGTCTTTCTTTAGAAATGGAGAAAAAATTAGTTTTTGCCGTGATTTGCCCGGTGGTCCGGACGGTTCAGCTACAACAGTCGGGGAAAAATTTTACGTACCTGGAAATCCTAAAAAAACTACATATTACTGGTGGAATGGTGTTAAAGGATCTCCACCTGATAGGGATAATGATAAATATATTCAAATGTCTTCCGGAGAAATAATGGAAGATCAACGAAGTACTGGGGACGGAACAAAGTCAATGGTAGCTTTCGGCCCTTATGAAAAATTAGCTGTCGGTGATACGCTGCATTTGGTTATGGGACTGTTACTTGGCGAGAATGAAAGTGATATTATTGCAAAAGGAAAATATTTAACTCAGCTTAAAGAAAGGAATTATAAAGTTCCATCACCACCTCCAAGTCCCGTGCTTACAATTGTTCCCGAAGACAAAGGAGTTGTTCTGGATTGGACACCAAAACCGGATTCAAATCCAGAAGAATTTACCGATCCGGATAGAGCTGATGGAGTGGAAAAACCATTTGAAGGATATAGACTGTATAAAAGCACTGTCGGAACAAGCGGACCGTGGACTTTGCTCGATCAATACGATATTGAGGATGATTATGGACAAAATACAGGACTCCACCATTCATATAAAGACGTAGGTTTACTCAATAATATCGAATATTACTATACAGTTACAGCATACACTTTACCCGACGAAACGATAGATTTTCCAGAGTTAGAATCGGCAAAAACAGTTAGTAGTAAAATAGTAACACCCGGTACACCTCCACCTGCGTCTGTTGGAAAAGTTGCGGTTGTTCCAAATCCTTACCGTGGGGACATGGCATACTATTCTTATAATCCTCCTTGGGAAAAACCACCAGGAGGAAGACGCTGGTTAGAACAAGATAGGAGAATTCAGTTTATAAATTTGCCAGAGTATTGCGAAATTAAAGTTTATACTGTCTCCGGAGATCTTATCTACACAATTAGGCATGAGAATGCTTCCAGAGGATATGAAGATTGGAATCTCACATCCAAAGTTGGGCAGGCAATATCCAGTGGAATTTATCTATATACGGTTGAAGACCTGAATAATGGAAAAGTTCAAGTGGATAAGTTTGTTGTTATAAAATAAACTGAAATAATATTATTAAATCTCCGACTCAATTGAGCGGATAAAGAGTGTAAGATTAATTTAACCAGGTTTAATTATGTTTAGAAAAATTTTAGTTGTTGTTATGCTCATTCCAGTATTTGCATTTGCTCAATACGAAAGACCGGGGAGCACGGATGGACAATTTCTGAAAATTGGTGTCAGTCCTCGCGGAACGGCTATGGCTGATGCTTACATCTCAGTTGTTGATGGGGCAGAAGCCGCTTATTATAACGCCGCAGCTCTTGCTTGGCTTCAGGGAACCGATGTTGTATTTAATCATACCGTTTGGTTCGCGGGCATAAATCATGATTTTATTGCGGCTGCAAAAACATTTGGGGATGCTGGTACTTTTGGTCTATCCGTAACTGGACTTTATACTGATGAGATGAAAGTCAGAACTCCTTTACAGCCGAATGGTACGGGTGAGACATTTTACGCGGGAAATTATAGAGTTGGTTTAACTTATTCTAGGTATTTTACAGATAAAGTTACAATCGGGCTAAATCTCAATTACATCAATTTATCACTGCATAAAGATTTTTCCGCCGAAGCTGTTTCTATTGATATTGCAACAATGTATAAATCGGAATTCAGGGATTTTACTTTCGCGATGCAAATTTCAAATTTCGGATCTGATATTAAATATGTAAATGAATCATATCCATTGCCAACAAACTTTACTTTTGGAGCAAGTATCAATGCAGTTGAACTTGAAGCACAGAAATTGTTAGTATCCTTTTCTGCCGTAAAACCAAATGATGGTTCTCCCTTAATGCAAGTAGGTTCCGAATGGAATTATAATAATACTTTTTTCCTTAGAGGCGGATATAATATTAATCATGAGGTTGCTTCTTTTACATTCGGGACAGGTTTCAAAATAAATTATGCTGAATATAGTTTTAGAACAGATTATTCATACAGCAAATATGAGTTGCTTGGTGGTTCTCATAGATTTGGATTAGCTGTTCGAATATAAATCCAATTATTTAAATAGAACAAATTATTAAGGCTGGTTTTGAAATTCCTTTTTAAAATAAGTGAACAACTGTAGCATTAATATTATTACTCGTTTTATGAAGAAGATAATTATGGCACCGATTAAATAATGTATTCTTGTGAGATTTTATAGTCGATTCTTATTTATAAAAATTTTAGAAATATCAGTTGGTTTTGATGAATAATGATTTTTAATAACTCTGAAAAACCCTGCAACTTTAAATATAATATTTAACTCTAGGAGATTATATGAAATTTAGAACCATTTTATTATTCCTTTCTTCTTGGGTAATATTATTTTCATCCCTTCTTTCGCAAACACAATTGGAAAAAATAATTTCTCCGTCAAATTTACCCTATCTGAAAAAATCTAAATTAATTCAGATATCCAGCTATGATACAACGGGGGGTAACAACGATAGAATAAATATCCATAGTGGAAATACCGCAGTGCTTGCGGATGTCGAGGGACCAGGTGTTATAACCAGAATATGGGTGACAATTGATTCTAGAGATCCATATTTTCTGCGAAGAATATTATTAAGAATTTACTGGGACGGTGAAGAAAATCCTTCTGTTGAAGCTCCAATCGGAGATTTTTTCGGTAACGGGTTTCAATATACTCACTATTATTCTGCATTTGCTGGTATGACCAGCGGCGGTTATTTTTGTTATTTACCCATGCCTTTTAATAAATCAGCGAGAATAGAAGTTGTAAATCAAACAGGCGAGGAAGTGTACGCTTTCTATTATCATATCGATTATCAAAAATTAGAAGAACCATTAGATAAAGATATCGCTTATTTCCACGCTCAATGGAGAAGAGATATCAGAACCAACAATAATGAAAATTATTTAATTCTTGACGCGGAAGGAGAGGGGCATTTTGTTGGCGTAAATATGAATATGCAGCCTTATAAAAACAGTTACTGGTATTTGGAAGGTGACGAAATGATTTATGTGGACGGAGAGCAGTTCCCGTCTGTTTACGGAACTGGCATGGAGGATTATTTTACAAGCGGCTGGTATTTTAAAAATGGTGAATACAGCGCTCCATACCATGGCTTAATTATGAAGGATGATTCTACTAGCAGAATTGTAGCTTACAGATATCATATAGGTGATGCAGTACCGTTCAAAAAATCGATTAAAGTTACAATTGAGCATGGACACGCTAATGAAGAAATCGCTGATTTCAGTAGTACGGCTTTCTGGTATCAAATGGAGCCACATAAAAAATTTGAAAAAATACCCAACGGAAATTTAAGGATACCCCTTAGAGCAACAATACCCAATGGTTTATACGAAGCAGAAAATATAAAACCCTCAGATTGTAATCTCCAATTTAATGTTGAAGATATGAGTGAATACGGACCGGAATGGAGCGGTTTAAAACAATTGAGAGTGGAAGGGGAAAAAGAGAATGATATGTTCTCTCTCAATATTCCCGAGTCCGAGGAAAATGCGTACAATATAACTTTGTTTTATACAACAGGTCCAAATTATGGTGATGTAGAAATATTTAATGAATTAAATAAGATTGGCGTATTCTCTGGATACAATAAAGATGTTATGCCAGGAGGCAAAATAGAATTACCGAATGTAAAATCAGGAGAAGATAATACAAAATTAAGTTTTAAAATCTCCGGGAAAGATAAAAAATCTTCCGGTTATGCAGTTGGTCTTGATGGATTTAAACTTGTTCCTGTAAGAGAATATATACCGGAATGGTATATGATAGGTCCTTTTGCTAACCCAAGAACTTCAGATATTGATCGAAAAGGTTTAGATACCAAATATCCGCCTGAAAAAGAAATTGATTTACAAAAAACTTATTCGGGGAAGGATGGTCAACAAATAAAATGGACGTCAGAAAAAACTCCTGAATCCGGTCAAATGTCACTTTGGGAAAAATATACTCCTTCTGAATTCGTTGTGGCTTATGCACTTACATATGTGTATTCACCTGAAGATCAAAGAGTTCAATTCTTTATTGGGTCGGATGACGGCTCCAAAGTATTCCTGAATGATAAGGAGATATATAGATTTCTGGATGTTAGAATCTCCGCGCCCGATCAGGATAAAGTTATCCTAAACCTTAAAAAGGGTTGGAATAAATTATTATTAAAGATAGAAAATAATTTTGGCGGTTATGCCTTTTATGCCAGGATTTTGGATAAAAAAGGAAACTTAATAATTAATAAGGATCAAATTAATTAAATGTTCGAAATTTTTACACATATAGAATAAAACTATTCAGTGCTATTATGTCTAAACACATTAATTTTATAATTTATTTCTTTTATGTTTCAATTCGAATCATTACGCGGAATAATAATTATTCAAATAATCTTCAACTTTTAGCTTTTATACTGGCGGCAGCTCTGTTTGCCAATCAACTTCTTATGGAGGATAAAAAAGAAATTACACTAGTTCCATATGGTGCAACCTCACATAGAATAATACTTTTTCAGACTGTAAGATAAAACTATTAGGAGTGTAGTATGATAAAATATTTCCGAATTATTTTTATGGTTACCCTAATATTCGGGGTTCAGGTAAAATTGTTTTCCCAAATACATATTAACAAGGATATCGATATAATTAATGAAATATCCGCCGGTAATATAAACGTTTCCATTTATCCGGAATCCCTTAACTCGGAGATAAATAAATTATTTGATGGACAACCTTTTACTGAGTTAGGAATAAATGATGATGATTCAATAGAGGTTACAATATCGTTCAAAGACCCAACTAGAATTTTTAAAAGTAAAACATTTTTTATGATTTACGGCGGTCAGTGGTCATTGGCTACAGCAAATAATTTGGAAGATTTAAAAACTAAAAAGAATTCCTTTAAAGCATGGGTAACTGATAAACCTTATAATGGTTTTCAATGGGATTCTACATCTTTAAATAACGAAGAAGTTAGTTTTATAAAACTTACTGCCAGAAACCTCTCAGCTAAAATTGTACATCTGGGTGAATGGAAAATTCAAATAGAGAAAACTTTGGTTTCTCTTGTAATTAAGCCCGATTTACCGAGGCTTTTACCTGGAACACATCTTACATTAAAAGTTGGAATGCTGGATGAGTTCAATAATTATTATGATTACAATTTAGGTGAAAGTCTGGTCTGGTCATCAGAAAATTCGTCCGTGGCCTCTTTTGAAGATGAATTTAGTGTTCTTACGGGTAAAACACTTGGCACCACAATTGTTTCAGTAAGAACCGCTTCAAACAAACTTAGCGGTAATTCTGTAGTTTCTGTGGTAAATGATTTTGAAGCTGAAAAGGCTGATAAAATTACAGTTAAGGTGGCGGTTGTATATCAGGATCCAATGGTCACAATGGGCACAAGACTTCACACAAAATTTAACTGGTTCGATCCCAAACCAATGGTTCAGCAACTTGTTGATGAATATAATACATTCAGCGGCGGTGTTATTGATTTTAAAATTGTGGAAGTCCATGACGATCAGTTTTTATTCACTCGTTTAGATTCGACTTATATGACAACAAATCAGCTGGTTACATATTTTAACGAGCCGGGATGGGCTACAATAAAAAGTTTAGCTGAAAAAGAAAACCGGATAAAATTTGATTATAAAGCTATGATTGAATATTACGATTTTTATAATAAAAGACAAAAAGGTGACATAGATGAAGTATGGGTGTATACTTTCCCGTTCGGCGGCATGTATGAATCCCAATTAGTTGGCAAAGAGGCTATCTGGTGGAATTCACCTCCTATAAAGGATGTTCCTGCAGACTTTACAAAATTAATTTCAGTAATGGGTTGGAACTATGAACGAACAGTAGATTTAGCAATGCACAGTTTTGGTCATCGAATGGAAAGCGCTGTTAGAGCAGCTTACGGCAGGTGGGATGTACATAATGCTAATCCCAATGGTTGGGAAATATTTACAAGTATTGATAAAGAACTGGGTAATAGAGCTCACATAGGAAATATACATTTTCCGCCTAATGGAACAAGCGATTACGATTATGAAAATACAAGAGTTGTAAAAACTTTTGCTAAAAACTGGAAACGTTATCCTAATTTACTTGATCAATACGACATGGTCAGTTGCAGCGAATGGAACTGCAATCAGCTTGGATATATGCGCTGGTGGTTTTCACACATTCCTCGATTTAAGGGTATAACAGACGGTGTTTTAAATAATTGGTGGCATTACTTTGTTGATTACCAGGGCGCTATAAAACTGGCCGCTAATTCACCGGTAGTTAGTGTTAAAGATGAAGTAAATTCTTCTATTCCCGAAAAATTTCATCTGAATCAAAATTATCCAAATCCGTTTAATCCAACAACAACAATTTCATTTGAACTGCAAACTGCAGGGAGCGTTACATTAACAATTTATAATTCATTGGGTCAAAAAGTTGAATCATTGTTGAATAATTCTGAGTTGTCAGCCGGAATTTATCAAACGCAATGGGAACCCAAGGTCGCATCAGGAATATATTTTTGCCGTATTTCCACTAATGACAAAAATAATGCGACATCAAACAACTCAAATATTATAAAAATGATGTTCTTAAAATAATTAAGGTATTCATGAACAGCATTAGAGAAATATTACTTATTCTGATATTAGCAGTTCTTATCTCCGGCAATTATAATCATTTAAATGCCTTAGAGAAAAATGGATTAACAATAAAAGTAATTGTTCTAAATTTTGATCCCTTAATTCCAGAAAGAGAAAATAAGCAGCTGCATCTTGTTTATGGATGGAACGATCCCAGAAAATTAGCTGAGGAATATATCAGTGACATAAAAGATGTTAGCCGCGGCTATATTAATTATAAAATAGTTGAATGGAAAGATTTGAATGTGTTCCCTGCTAAAATTGATGGATATGTATATACCTCGGCAGAATTTATTGATTGCTGGGAAAAGAAGAGCAAATGGCATCAACCAGATAGTGTTGATTACGAAAAAATCGCTGTTGACTATGACCTGATAAAAAAAAATAACAATGATGAAATTGACGAAGTATGGATTTTCGGTGCACCCTATTTTGGTTACTGGGAGTCCGCTATGCTCGGTCCCGGAGCCTTTTATATAAATGGAGGGATATATGATAGAGTCCCCACTAATAAACCTTTTGTAGTTATGGGTTTTAATTATGAACGCGGGGTTGCAGAGATGATACACGATCTGTCGCACAGAACTGAATCCACAATGACAAGAATTTATGGCGGCTGGGCTATCGATCAGTTAACCACAACCTGGGCCAAATTTGCCGCTAACGAATTTCAATCGAATTCCTTATCTGCTGTGGGAACCTGCCATTATCCCCCAAACGGGGAGCGGGATTATGATTATAAAAATCCGCGTTCAGTTAGAAGTAATGCAAATGACTGGCTGAATTTTCCATTCTTTAAAGGAGATACTATTACAGTTAATTGTGAAACTTGGGGTGGACCCGATTATCACAGAAATTATATGAAATGGTGGTTTTCAAGGCTGCCGAATGCTTCTGGAGTAAATTCTGACGGACGATTAAATAATTGGTGGGAGTATGTATTTAATTACAATAAATATGACGAAACCGGAAAACCAAAAAATTAAGGCGATATGTTTTAATGAATAAAATAATTCAAAATGTATTGATTGTATGTTTTCTATGGCTTCTACTTTTAATCCCTGTTAAAGCGCAGGGACTAATAAGTTTAAAATTAACAATCAACAAAGGATTATTGGCGGAATCTGTAAATGTTTCTGATGAGAATAATTACTCTCTGCCTGAAAAGACTTCACTGTTCTCTCTCGAGATAAATGATTGTTTATACTATTCTTCCGACGCCAAATGTTCTTCTGAAAAAGGTGTAGTTAATTTTAAATTTATAAATGGTGTTGAAGGGAAGCTAAATGTTATTGACGACGAATTTAGACTGGGCAATAAAACAGAAATTACTTTTATCAACAACACATCAGATACAATTGATTTATCCAATGTTGTTCCTCTTGGTCAATCCGATAAACATATTTTTATAACGGCTTCAGGTCCCTGGTCTTTGGCAAGAACTAAAATATTTCAACCGAACAGAGGTCCGGTTGGAGTAGTACTTCCCGATAATGCGTGGGAGCTGGGCTACAGTTCTATAGAACTAAATGACAATCATTCCATTTGCGCCTTAACAAGAAGAACCTCAGTTGAACGCGCGCAAAAAAGAAGATGGAAAACCATTCTTGAACCGGGTGGAACTGTTAAGTATAATTTGTTTATTGAGACCTTTGCAGACAATTGGCAGAATGGTTTAAAACTAATATTCCAGAAAAAATACTTATATGATATCGATGGAGATTTTAATGAAAAATTATATAAGCGGGATGATCTCGAATGGATAAAACATTCTTATGTTATAAGTCTGCAAATGTCATGGGATAAAATGTTTTATAATTGGCCAACCAACGAATATAAACTTAATAAATATCTGGAAGATGGTAAAAAATTATTCGGCGGATGGGATATTTATGGAATGTGGCCAACTTGGCCTACATTAGGATTGGACAGCAGAAATCAGTGGGATCTATATGGCGATTTACCCGGTGGTTTAAATAAAATTAAGGAACTCTCAGGTCTTGCTAAAAATTCGGGTACAAAATTTTTTATCGCTTACAATCCCTGGGACCAAAGTACCAGAAAAGAAAATCCTTATGAAGGGATGTCCAGGTTAATAGATGCGACTGATGCCGACGGGGTAGTTCTCGATACACAGGGCAACTCCAGCGATACTTTACAGAATGCGGCCGATAAAGTTAAAAAGGGTGTTATAATGTATAGCGAAGGCATGGCGGTTCCTAAAGATATGCAGGGAATCGTATCTGGTCGTGTACACGACGCCATATTTATGCCACCCCCACTTAATCTTAATAAATTGATTAAACCAGATTTTTCAATATTTAGAGTGGCACAGTTAAGAGAAGGAAGAATTCATAGAGAAATTGCGGTTTCGTTTTTTAACGGTTACGGTATTGAGATGAATGTTTTTGGACCCGGTAGACCGGACTGGATGGAAGAAGAATATTTATATCTTGGCAAATCTGCAAAAATACTACGCGATAACTCTCAGTCTTTCAATAGTAAGGACTGGGTTCCATTAATTCCATCATTAAAAGATAGTATCTGGGTAAACGTTTGGCCTTTGCCCTATAAAACTATTTATACGGTTTATAGTCTTGTACCTGAAGGATTTAACGGAGCATTAATAGAAAAAGGTTCTGCACAAAATAAACACTATGTCAGTCTCTGGCATCATAAAGAACTGGATCCGGTTCATTTAGATGGCGAATTATATTTGCCGGCAGAAATTCGGGCATTTGATAAACAATGGTTAGGAACCCGAATGGAAGGAAACTTAGATTGTATTGCAGAACTTCCAAATATATTGAATGTCAGATTATACGATGATTCTCTCGATATTAAAGCTGGGGAGGGGGATTTATTAATTGTATGGGCTGGCGATCCTTCGTATCAAGCGGAATATAAGGAATTTAACAGCGTTAACGTTCACCTAAAACTTTTGGATTTATTTCCTAATTACGAAGGAAAATTTGTAATACAGCTTTTTAATAAAAGAAAATATAATAATGAATTAATTGACGAGAGAATTGTTAGTATTGACCCAGGTACAGCAAGAATGATCTCCAATGTTGAAAGAACAAAACCGGCTAAAACTATTCCCGATGGAATGGTTGAGATACCCGAAGGCAAATTTGAATATCACATTAATTCTGAAGACAGTTTTATAAAATATCCTGATTTTAGCGATACACAATATGTTTACACTCAAAAATATTATATTGATAAATACCCAGTTACAAACAAACAATTTTATAATTTTATCAAATCCACCGGTTATAGCCCAAAAGACACTTCTAATTATTTAAAACATTGGATAAATAACAAATACCCTTTTAATCAGGAAAGTTACCCTGTGGTTTATGTTACTTTGGAGGATGCTAAAGCTTATGCCGCATGGGCGGGAAAAAGATTGCCGACTGATAAAGAATGGCATTACGCGGCTCAAGGTCCCAAATTAAAAAAATGGCCTTGGGGTGATCTTTTTGATTCTACTAAATGTAATAATGCTAAAGGATTCTCGACTTCCACAGATGCTTATCCAGAAGGAGAAAGTCAATTTGGCGTAAATGATTTGGTCGGAAATGTTTGGCAGTTAACAAACGATTTGTACGACAATGGCAGCAACTATTTCATTTTAATACGAGGAGGAAGTTTCTATAAACCGACTTCTTCCTGGTGGTATGTTCAGGGCGGTCCTCAGCCAATTGATCATCAACAGATGTTATTAATGGTTTCGCAGGGATTTACAAGAAACGCTACAATTGGTTTCAGGTGTGTTAAAGACAGTAAATAATTTTTTAATCAGATTAAATTTTTCTAAGGAATAAATATGTGTCGTAATAAAAATCATGAGTTAAATTTGTTCCCTTTCTTAATCGGTTTAATTACAGCGATTATTTTTTACTCTCCTTATCAATTATCCGCTCAACAAATTAAAGTTGGGTTGTTGGTAAATGATAAGATTGAAGAAATAGAAGAATTGCGCGCGGCCGAAAATATAATGATGAAAGAAAATCCATTTTTGATTGAGCAAATATCGTTTAACCAAATTATTGAAGATGCGGGGTTGTTAAATAATTATGATTTACTTTGGTTTCATAGACCCGACACAGCAAGTTTTACAACAGCGGAACTTGATAAAAAAGCAATTAAAAATCTCAGAGACTTTGTTTCGGGTGGGGGTGGATTATTTCTTACTCTTGAAGCCTTTAAATATATAAATGTTCTAGAATTGGAAACAAACATTCCCGAAACTCGTTCGGTAGAATCCATTGACGATGGATTTGGAAGAAAACATGGATTCCACTCTTTACGATCCCACCCTATATTTGACGGATTAAACGGCGGCGCATATATATTCAGACCAGTGGAAGATATGCGTGTAAGACAAATCGGATTTTTTGATAATAACGTTCCGAATAATGGTAAAGTTGCCGCAGTGGATTGGGCTTATATTTTTCTTTTAGAACAAAATAAAATGGTTTTAGAGTACGAACTTGGTAATGGTAAAATCCTTGCCGTTGGAGGTTATACATATTTTAATAAAAAGAACTTAAACGCAAAACATCTTATTATGTTTGCCGCCAACTCACTAAAATATTTGACCGGTAAAATGTCGGAGAAGGATATCAACTGCTGGAATTTTCAAAAACAAGAAGTTCTTCCTGCATCTCTTACAATGCCCAATATAACCATCAAGCCCTCGCCAAACTGGAAGACAAATGATTCACAATTGAAAATTCAAAGTCGTATTGCTTCCGATAACTTTTTCGACATTGCCGGTCGTAAAATATTATTAATGGGAAAAGAAAACGGCGGACTGGATGAAATTTGGGCACATCCATTTATGCCTGTTCGCGATTATAAGGTAGGAATCCAATTCTCTTACTCCGATTCAGTTTATTGGTTAAATGACCAAAGACCGGAGATAGAAATATCTCCTGAATCTTTTACTCGTTTATACAAATTTAAACGCGCTTATTTAACTGAGGTGTTAACAGCCGATGTAAATGAAGCCGGCGGCGTATTTCACTATCAATACAGAGGTGTTTATCCGGCAAAACTTATAGTTCAATACAATAGTAATTTCCGAATAATGTGGCCGTATTCCGAAAAAGCTTTAGGTTCTTTATTTTATTCATGGAACGAGGCAATTAATGCATTCGTAATAAAAGACAAAAGTGAAGATTTTTCCTGTTTTGTAGGAGTGAATAAAACACCGTTTCAAACTTTAATTGGTCAGTTCAAAGGATTTGCACAAAAGGATTCATTATTCGAAGGTATTAGTACCGACGATTTGACTACAGGAGCACTTTTACAGATCAAATTGGAGCAAAATGAAAACATTGATGTGATTTTTTCTGCATCTAATCAAGGTATTAATAAAACATTGGAAACATATAAATCGATTGCCGAAAACCCCCAAAATGTTTTAACAAATGCGTCGGCTTATAATAATAAAATTTTGAAAAATGTTTTAATGATTAATTCCCCTGATGAAAATTTTAATACTGGTTATAAATGGGCAGTAATAGGAACGGACAAGTTTTTTGTTAATACCCCCGGATTAGGTGAATCTTTAATGGCGGGATACGCTACAACCAACAGAGGTTGGAACGGAGCGCAGAAAGTTAGCGGGAGACCAGGTTATGCATGGTACTTCGGCAGGGATGCACAATGGAGCGGTATGGCAATAACCGATTATGGTGACTTTGATAAAGTAAAATCGATACTTTCATTTTTTCAAAAATATCAGGATTTAAACGGAAAAATATTTCACGAACTTACTACTTCGGGTTTTGCACATTATGATGCGGCCGATGCAACACCATTATTTATTGTGCTTGCAGGTAAATACCTTCGTCACTCCGGTGATAGAAAATTTATTGAAGATAGTTGGAATAATATTAAAAGAGCAATTGATTTTTGTTTTTCAACGGATACTGATAAAGACCATTTAATAGAAAATACAAATGAAGGGCATGGATGGGTTGAAGGCGGTGAACTATTCGGCGCGCATACAACTTTATATCTTGCCGGGTCCTGGGCAGCGGCATTAAAAGAAGCAAGTTATATGGCCGCAGCTCTTGATGAGGATGATCTCTCGGAGTACTACGCAGAAGAATCCGAATTAGTTAAAAGTATTGTCCAAATGGATTATTGGAACGAAAAAACTAATTTTTTCAATTATGGAAAACTTCTGGACGGATCTTTTAATCCGGAAAGAACATTACTACCATCGGTTCCATTATATTTTAAACAAGTAAGCGTCGATAAAGCTAAAAAATTTCTTAATACAGTAGCGTCCAATAATTTTACAACAAACTGGGGAGTAAGAATAGTAGGTGAGTTCAGTTCTATGTTTCAACCTACGGGATATAATTACGGCAGTGTATGGCCTTTGTTTACCGGCTGGACGGCCTTAGCAAATTATCAATACGGAAAACCTATTCAAGGGTACACTCATATTCTTAATAATCTTAATGTATATAAAAACTGGTCGCGTGGTTATGTTGAAGAAGTTCTTAACGGTTCAGAATATATTCCGACCGGAGTATGTAATCACCAATGCTGGTCGGAAACGATGGTTATTCAGCCCGCGATAGAAGGCATGCTGGGATTAGAAGTTTCTGCGATTGATAAAGAGATTAAAATTGCTCCAAAATTACGACCGGATTGGGATAATCTTTCTGTAATCAATATAAGAATTGGGGAAGATTTAATTTCATTCGATTATAAAAGAAACAATGATTTTATACAATATAATTTTGCACTCGTAGGAAGCGGTGAAGTTAAACTTATTTTTCAACCGTCGCTTCTACCCGGGACAGACATCAAAAAAGTATTGCTGAACGATGAGGAATATTCTTTCAGTTTATTGGAAGATGGTCATACTGTATCGCTATTAACCGCCATTGATAAAATGAATCCGGCAAACATTAAAATTTACTTTGAAAACGGAATTTCTGTATTACCATTAGAACAAATTGTTAAACCCACTTACAAAGCCGAAGGATTAAGGATTATAGACTCTGGAATCAGCGGTGACGACTATATAATTAAATTGGAATCCCTAACCGGAAAGACAGATAAGATAAAAGTTTATTCCAATATGGAGATAGATGGAAGGATAACAAACGCGAATATAATTTCTAAAAATAAAAATATTTATGAACTTGAAATAAAATTTGAAGAATCCGGAGAAAAATATTCTACGGAAACTGTCCGGGTAAAAATCAAATAATCACATAAGGTAATAATTTATGCTACAAAGAATAATTTATATAATAATTTTATCGTGTTCATCTACTTTTTTTGCTCAGAATTATCTATCTAATTTATCGGCTACAAAAGATGATCCCATTTATACAAATTATGCCGCTCCAATCAGCCGGTCAGAGTATAAAACGGACCAAGCTTATCAGATGATGTGGTTCGACCAAGAAAGGGGAATTGATTTTGTCAGTTCCGATGGCGGTGAACTTTGTCTCGCATTTAAAGTAGGTAATGAAATAAGATATAAATTAGGACAGTTTTATAAGGAGCCAATTATAACAGCTTCATACAGTGATCTTGTTAAACTGCATTATTATCCTTTTGAAGGTGTAAACGTAGAAGTTGTTTTTAATGTTTATTCATCGAGGGTGGCAATTGAAAATATTAAGATCACTAATGAATCAAAAAATATTATTGATTTAAGCTTAATGCCATTTTTTCAACTTACCACCAGTCCGTTAATTGAACCGCAATATCTTTTATCTGAAAATGCTTTCGTTTTTAAGCACAACAAGAAACGTGATGGCTGGATGCAGGAACATAATATACCTTTAAGTGAAAATCTAAAATCAGTTTACATGATTGATGATAAACCGGTTAGCTGGGGCGGTTATTCAACTATGGAAACAGTTAAGAAGAATGATTTGCCGGGAATGTTAAAAGATATTATTTCCGGTGGCTTGAATAAAATGGAAAATATAACTTCTTCAAAAATTCTTGCGTTCGAATCCAAATATAAATTAAATGCAGGAGAATCTGCTTCTTTACGAGTTGTTCGGGGAATGGATTTAAGCAGCAAAGAAATAGGTGAATTGGTTCTGGAATCTAAATCATGCATGGATAAAGATTTAAATTCCATAATACTTGATGATGAAAAATATTACGAAAAAATACCCAGAATTGTTTTCAAAGATAAAGATGATGAAATGTTGTATTGGAACGCATTTACCTTAATAAGACAATGCATGATGCCGCCTGAAAACGAATGCAATTATAATTACTACGTATTTTCTCGTGAACCTAAATGGGGATGGGGCTACGGAGGACAAGTTTTTCACGAAAGCCTTGTTATGCTCGCTTATGCATACATGGATCCCGTAGGAGCCATGAATTCGCAAAGAGTATATATGGAAAGACAACGTGAAGACGGATATATAAATTATAGAACAGGGCCGTACTTAAATGAAACTATTGAACATGAAGGACAATATACATCCTCGGCACCATGGTATAATTATCAAAATTATGAAATTTATAAGATTACAAAGGATAAAAAATTCTTGAAGGAAGCTTACGAATCGGGTAAAAAGTTCTATAACTATTATATCAACAACCGTGATTCGGATAATGATGGATTATGCGAATGGGGTGCGCATGCAGTTCTGGAATGTGTTAGAGACGCAAGAGTTGCGGTATGGGATCGGGTTGGTTGGCCGAGCAATTTTGAAGGTATGGATTTGAATGTGATGTTGGTTAATGAAGCAAAAGCACTGTGCAGCATGTCAGAAGAATTGGGATTAAGTGATGAATCAAAAAAATGGAATACCGATGCACAAACGAGGACGGAATTAATAAACAAAACCTTCTGGGACTCTGAAACAAATTTTTACTATCAGGTTGATAAAAATGATGATGATTTTACTTACAAAAATACAAATGATCTGAAAATAAAAGAGATTATAGGATTTCTACCATTATGGGCCAATGTTGCAACACCGGAGAGGGCGGAATTGCTTTTAAAACAAATGAAGGACCCGGATGAATTCTGGAGACCATACGGTGTTCCCACTCTATCTGCTAAAGATCCTTATTATAATCCCATGGGTTATTGGAACGGTCCTGTTTGGGTACAATGGCAATATCTTTTATTAAGAGGATTGCTTGATTATAAGTATAACATAGAAGCGAAGGAATTGGTCAACAAAGTGCTCGATAATGTGATTCATCAATTAAAAACAGATCATTATTTCTGGGAATTTTATAGCCCCGATGATTACCAGGCCGGCTGGAATAAAACTTATATATGGACGGGGATAGTAGCTCGAATGTTAATAGATTTAAATAACGCCAAATAATTATGGGGCCCATTAACAAATGAAAAGAATTTTAATATTAATTTTATTGCTCATGTTGTCTGGAAATATTTTCAGTCAAAAATTGTATCTGCAAGATGATTATTTAAAAATAAATGCCGCAGCAAATGATCCCATTTATACAACATATGCAGCCACAATAGAAAGATCGAAGTTATATGGGGATAAAGCATATAAATTGGATTATTATTCGCAAAACACTCCTATAAATTATTGGGGCGATCAGGCAGGAAAATTCTATACTATTTGGAAAGTAGATCAGGTAGTAATAAATAAGATAGCTGACTTTTATAAGAAACCTGTTGTTACAGCCTCTTTTCCTGACATGGCTATTTTGGAATATGAACCATTTAAAGGAATTCGGGTTCAAGAAACTTTCTTCGTATATAGTTCCAACATTGCGGTGGTTAATTTATTCATTGAAAATATAGATAAAATCGATCACCAGGTGGAATTGTATCCTATTTTGGAGTTAGGAAAAGATTCATTATTGATAAAATCATTTAATTCATACTCCAATTCTTACATTACAAACCATCACGAATCCCGCTACAGACTGATAAGCAGTTTATACAAAAACGCTCCTTATCCTACAGAGACAAGAGATATATTGTTATCCAGTTTTAACAATTATTCTCATGGCGGTTACAAAGGCAACATGGACGATTTTTATATCACTATTAAAACTGATTTTTATGCAGAAAATAGAAATGATTCCCTGAATAATAAAGAGGAAGGATATGTCAATTTTGTTTCGCTGCATGGCAAATTAAATTTAAAAGCGGGACAATCTACAAATGTAAAATATATGAGAGGATGGCAGGATATCAATGATAATGCCGCGGAATTAACTGAACAAATGGAAACGTTAAAAGCCGAATCACTTCAAAAATATGTTAATGATAATTGTGATCTTTTTGCTACAATACCAAAAATTAAATTTACAAATGAAAATGAGAAACTCGTTTATTTGGGTTCCTTAAATCTTGTGCGTGGCTGTATGCTCCCGCCCAGTGGTAAAACGGTTAATAATTTTTACGTCTTTTCCAGAAACCCATTATGGGGCTGGGGTCACGGACATCAGGTATTGCATGAATCATTAAGCATGCTGTCATATGTTTATCTTGACTCAGAATCGGCGCAGGGATCGCAAAGGGTTTATATAGAGCAGCAGGGTGAAGACGGTTTAATTGCTTATCGGCACGGGCCTCGCGGACTTCAGGATTATCCTCACTATAGTAAAAATTTAGGAAAAGAAGTATCAACCACTTCCGCTCCTTTTTTTAGTTGGATAAATTGGGAGCTCTACAAAGTTAGCGGTGATAAACAATTTTTGGAAGATTCTTATAAATCGGGTTCTAAATATGTGGATTGGTTATATGCCAATAGAGACCTCGACAACGATGGTACTTTTGAATGGGGACCCTACGGTATTATTGAAAATGTAAGGGATTGGTATAACGCTGTTTTCCAGGTTTCGGCAGATCGATATTTGGATGTTGACAAAGAAGACATTTCTGATGAATTGGAATGTTTGGATTTAACTCTTATGGTAGTTAAAGAAATACGTTCTTTAGCAAAAATGGCCGAAGTATTAAACGATACCCAAGGATTAGATAAATGGACTAAACAAGCCGATCACGTTTCCAATCTTGTAAATGAACGTATGTGGGATGATTCCACTAAATTTTATTATTCAGTTAATAAAGAAGACCATACTTTTAAATTTATGACTCGTGATTTACGCAGACAGGAAATAATAGGATTTTTACCATTGTGGGCCGGAGTTGCTACTAAAGATAGAGCCGAGATGATTGTAAAAACTTTGACTGACACTACAAAATTTTGGCGTAAATACGGTGTCCCAACTTTAGCCGCCGACGATCCCTGGTATAGTCCTTACGTAGATTATTGCTGCAAATGGAACGGCCCCGTATGGCTGCTGTGGGATTATATGATCTTCGACGGATTAATGGATTATGGATATAAAGAACAAGCTATAGAATTAAAAAATAAAATGATGGATGCGGTAACAACTCAGTTATCCTCGAACCATAATTTTTGGGAATCGTTTAGTCCTGATAATACGGTACTTAACAGCCCTTCAAATTATATCTGGGATTCAATTATGGCAAAATTATTAATCGATATTTATACAGACGACAATAATTGAGGCTGTAATGAAAAGAATATTAATATTTATAATAGTATTATTTTTTGCGAGTAATATTAAATCGAATGATGGTTTTGTAAAAAAATTCGAATTATTTGATAATCCGCTTAAACTTTGCAGATTGGCTCAGCCGACACAGTACTTCGATAAGATTGGTCAGAAAGCTGCGCTTATGGGTTTCGAAGTTGGCACATTTGAGATGTGGATTTGGCCATGGAAAGTATTAAGAAATTTTAATATCTCTTTTTATTTGAATAATTCTACACAACCTATTCTTTCAAAAGATATTGTTAAATCAATTTCAGTAACACCTGAGACTACCGAATTGATTTACTCCTACGAATCCTTTACAGTAAAACAAATAATATACGTGCCTTATGATAAGCCGGGCGCGGTAATACTTCTGGATGTAAGCACAACAGAATCTTTATCTATAGTTACAAGCTTTTTGCCGGTAATGCAGCCGCAATGGCCTGCCGGTATCGGCGGGCAATACAGTTACTGGAATGATGAGTTAAAAGCATTCCATATTTCAGCTTCACAGCAGCGCGCGGCATTTTTCTGCGGATCGCCTGTAGCCGAAAAAATGACTGCGCCTCCCGCGCATATGTTTTCCGATAATCCACTGCAATTTAAAATTAATGTACAACCGGGTAAGAGCGGACAATATATACCTATAATAATCTCCGGCAATACTAATGCTTCGGCGTCGGAGAACAAACAACTGTACGATGATTTATGGAAGAACGCCGAAAAATATTATCAGAATAATTATAAGTATTATTTGGATCTACATAATAATACAACTCAAATTATTACACCAGATGAAAAATTAAATTTGGCATTTGAATGGGGTAAAGTTGCACTTCATAATCTTATTGTGGATAATGCTAATTTGGGTAAAGGTCTCGTAGCGGGCTATGGACTTTCAGGCGGTGGCGGCAGACCGGGCTTTGCGTGGTATTTTGGCGGTGATTCCTTTATTAATATTATGGCTTTTAATTCTTTCGGTGATTTTTCTACTGTTCGGGACGCGCTTAATTTTAATATTAAATGGCAAAGAAAAGAAAACTTTCCTATACGTAAATTAAACCCAGATGATAAAAATATTGAAATAGGGAAAATGGCACATGAATTGTCCCAAAGCGAAGGAATTATTGACTGGTGGAATAATTATCGTTATGGTTATAACCACGCAGACACAACTCCATGGTATCTTGTTGCGGTTGGAGACTACGTTCGTTCTTCGGGTGATACCGGTTTTGTTAAACAGAATTGGCAGTCTATTACGCAGGCATATAAATGGTGTATAAGCAAAGATAGTAATGATGATGGATTAATGGATCTTGAAGGCGCGGGTCTGGGTGTACTGGAATTTGGAGATTTGGTTAAAATACATAATGATTTGTACACTCAGGCGCTTTGGACGCAGTCTCTTAAAGAAATAATTGATATGGCTAAAATGGTTGGCGATAAATCAATTGAAAAAGAAGCAGAAAAAATTTATGAAATCGCTCTTCCAAATCTGGATAAAATATTCTGGATAGAAAAAATGGGATTTTATTCTTTCGGCGCCAATGCTGATGGACAGAAAGTGGAGGAGAAATCCCCCTATACTTCACCTGCAATGTTTTTTGATTTAATGGATGCTAAGCGTTCAGAACTTACAATTAAAAAATTAAACAAATCTGATATGATTACCGATTGGGGAATTAGAAATCTTTCTATTAAATCGAAATTATATGATCCTGCTAATTATAATTACGGCACGGTTTGGCCGTTTACTTCCGCTCTTTTCGGAGCAGCGCAATATAAGCATCATTTTAGCGCTCAAGGCTTTTACACAATTAATACTACCTATCCGCATATTTTTAAATTTGGACTGGGGGTTTCTCCCGAGGTAATGTCGGGGAAATATAATCAAAAATTGGGTGAAGCATATCATAACCAGGGATTTTCATATACCGGTTATATTTATCCTTTGATGACAGGGTTAGCTGGTGTAACCGTGAATGCTTTAGAAAACACGATTATTTTCGCGCCGCAAATTCCGGTTCAATGGGACAGTCTTAAAATTCAAAATATAAAATTAGGCGATCAAAAAGTTACGTTCATATATAAAAAGATAAATGATGAAATAGAAATTAGTATATTGCCTTCAACAGAAGAACAGTTTACATCAATTATTTCTCCTTCATTTTCTTTGGGCACAAAAATAAATTCCGTAATGATTGATGGAAAAGAAATTAATTATGTACACACACATCATTCGCAAGCTGAACAAATAAGTTTAGAAACTCAGATTAAAACTAAAGCCAAAGTAGTTATTAAAATAGAAACAGTTCCCGAAATATTCTTACTCGATAATAATTGTGGTCCCGGTGAAGAGAATAGCGGTTTAAAAATTATTTCTCAGGAATTAAAAGGGAACACTCTAATTGTAGATCTCGAAGGAATGAGCGGTAAAGTTTATAAGGTTGGAATGAAAAACATGAATAAACTTAAATCACTAAAAGGTGCTGAAATTAAAAATGACTATATAACAATTGAATTCGATTCGATTAAAAAATATCAATATATCAATCAACAAATAGAAATTGTTTTTTAAATATTTTTATTTCATTGAGAGGGAATATGGGTCATAGAATTACAGTTAAACAAATTGCGGACGAATTAGGTGTTTCAATGATGACTGTATCTCGTGCGTTGAACGATAGTCCGAATATCGAGGCGAAAACACGCGAGAAAGTTCTTGCAACTGCAAAAAAAATGGGGTACATACAAAACCATATTGCCCGCAGTTTAGTTCAGCGTAAAACAAATACTATAGGGGTCGTTGTCCCCGAAATTACTCACTCTTTTTTTCCCGAAGTTATTAGAGGAGTTGAAGAGGTTACTTACGCGAATAACTATCAGCTCATACTAACTCATTCGGCGGAAAACGCCAAAAGAGAAATTAATGCGATTGACACTTTAGCCTCAAAACGAGTTGACGGTATTTTAATTTCTACAGCGGAATCGGCAAATAGCAGTAAAAAGTACAAACAAATTATGGAAATGGGCATGTATATTGTTTTTTTCGATAGATGTGTTCATAACATAGGTGCGAGCTGTGTAAGAATTGAAGATGAAAAATCATCTTATAAAATAACAGAACATCTGATTTCGTACGGATATACTAAAATTGCTCACTTAAGCGGGCCGACTTCTGTATCTATTGGTCAAACCCGTTTGAATGGTTTTAAGAAAGCTTTGAAAAAAAACAATATCGATCTTAACAAAAAATATATCGTTGAATCCGGGTTTCATGAAGACGGCGGATATTCCGCAATGAAGAAAATATTGGATTTGCCTAAAAAGGAATGGCCCAGAGCAATTGTAGCTGTTAACGATCCGGCCGCTTTTGGAGCGATGAAAGCAATATTAGAAGTAGGACTTAAAGTGCCTGAGGATATTGCCATTGTTGGATTCTCCGATGATATAAGATCCGAATTAATGCCGGCTCCGTTAACTACCATGAGACAACCTGCTTATCAAATTGGGAAAAAAGCCGCTGAAAAATTGATTAAACATATTCAGAATAAAGACGAACTTGTGGAGGATATTATCATTGATTCGGAACTAATTATCAGAAAATCCTGCGGTATTTATAAATAGGGTAAACAAATTATTATTTGAATTATAACTGAATAAATTATGGAAAATAATAACACATTTTTATAGTTTGCATATATAAATGTTAACGTTAACATGAATTTAAGGAATTCAAAATGACAAAGAATATTCTGAGATTATTAATTCTATCGACAATTTTTGTCGGTCTTTTTTCTTCATGCTCTGATAAAAAAGAAACATTAAAATCAGAAGATTTGGGTTACTGGGAAAATCAGAACCATAACTATCAGCCGATTGATGTTCTTAAACGGGAGATTGATAAAAAAATAATTAAAGTACAACAATACTTAACTGAAAATGCTCTTGATGGAATTCTCCTTACACAAGTTAGAAATGTAAACTGGATTACCGCAGGTTTAACAAATACACAAATAGTGTTAAACAAAGATGTCGGCGCGGCATCTCTTTTAATTATGAAGAATAATGAAAAGTATCTTATTTGCAGCGGAAGTGAAGTCGGAAGATTAATGAAGGAATCTTTAGGCGATTTGGGATATACGCCGAAAGTCTATAATTGGTATGAAGCTAATCCTATTAAAGATGTAAGAGACGAATTGATTAAAAGTATTGCCGGCAAAGGAAAAATAGGGAGTGATGTAGACTATCCTGGAACCATACTTGTAAAAGATTCCTTTAAGAAAATCCGTTATTCTTTAACTGATGAAGAAATTGACAGATATCGCTGGTTGGGAACGCAGACAACAGAAGCCGTTAGTGAGGTTTGTAGTTTAGTTAAACCTGGAATGGACGAATATGAAATAGAAGCTTTAACGGCACTTAAACTAAGAGCAAAAGGAATAATTCCTACTGTATTACTCACCGCTGTAGACGATAGAATTTATGATTATAGACACGCTTTGCCGGGCGGACAAGTTCTTAAAAATTACGCGATGATTAACGTGGTAGCCGAAAAGTGGGGCATGCCGATAGCGGTAACAAGATTTGTGCATTTTGGAGAAATATCGCAGGAGCTAAAATCCAAACTCGAAAAAACAGCTATTATCAACGCCAAATATCAAGCGGCCACATTACCGGGTGCGAAAGCTTCCGATATTTTTGATTCCTGTAAAAAATGGTATGCCGAAGCGGGATTTGAAGGAGAGTGGCAAAAACATCATCAGGGCGGCGCTATCGGATATGATGATCGCGAATGGGTTATTTACCCCGGTATTAAAGAAGTTATACAGAACAATCAGGCTTTTGCCTGGAATCCCACAATTACAGGGGCTAAAATAGAGGAAACTATAATCGCTAAAGAAAACGGTTTTGAGGTTATTACTAAATCAAAAGCTTGGCCCATGATTATAGTTGAATTAAATGGAATAGAATATCCGCAGCCCGGCATTTTAATAAGAGATATTAAATCTGGGGAAATTGTTGAACAATCTGATTATAAAATTTCTGAAAAGGAGTAAATGTTGATTCAGGAGAGACTGGTTGCCGGATTAAAATGTATCGATTTGGAAAACGATCATATAAAAATTAGCATTTTACCCGGACTCGGCAGTAAGATGATTGAACTATATAATAAAGAATCTAAAACTCATTTTTTATTAGAACCTCAAAACGAGAAGAAAACATATCTTAAGCCTAATTATGGCGACGATTTTTCGAGTTTCGATACAAGCGGATTTGATGAATGTTTCCCGACTATTGAAAATGTTATTATCGATACGAATGACGAGGAGAATGGGAATCAGTATTTAGAATTCCCTGATCACGGTGAAGTATGGTCAAGACCATGGAATTATTCGACACTGAATGACAGTCTTAATTTGGAAATAGACGGCGTTAAACATAACTATAAATTGGAAAAGAATATTTCACTCTCAGGTAAAGTGGTTAGAATAAAATATACTCTGCGAAACTTTGGCGATGATAAATTCAGGTTTTTGTGGTCTGCTCATCCGCTGTTAAAAGTATACCCCAAAGCGGAATTGATATTGCCGCCCGAGGTGACATCGGTATTCCTGAATTGGAGCTCCGAAAAAAGTATAGGGGAGTATGGCGATATTAAAAAATGGCCTATAACAATCGAGGATAATGGAATAATTGATTTATCCGTTGTGCAGGATAAATACCTCGGCAAAGCGGTAAAATGTTTCACCGATAAATTAAAGTACCCTTACGGTGGTCTTTATTATCCTGAAGAAAATGAGTCAATTGTTTTTTATTCACCCTCCGCGGAAATACATTATGTGGGACTGTGGTTGTGTTATGGGGGATGGCCGGAAAAAATAAATCCCGGGCATCTTACTGTCGCCGTGGAATTATCCAACTCCCGAACTGATTCACTAGCTAAATCTATAAAAAATGACGATTGCGGTTATCTAGCACCGGGAGAATCTTTATCTTGGGAGATGTATATTGAAATATTTTCAGGGAAGGTAAGTTCTTCTGATATATTTAAAAATTAATTAACAGCATAAAAGAAATAGTTCATAAAATAAACTAATAATAAATTTATTTTGCGCCGTAAAAATTATTTGGCGATTTTCCGTTAAGTTCTGTATGAATTTCCAATAATTCCCGTCACCGATTCAAGAGGAGTTTTGTTTAATTTAATCGTATGTCTGTTGAACCAATATTATATTGATTAAAAATTCCTTTTTACAGCATATTCTTAATAATTTATTTAAATATAACTTATCTATTGTTTAGTATTCCCTTTGAATTAAAATGCCTTTTAATTAAGTTTAAATAAGATTTAATAGGCCGAAATCTACAAAATGATTTAAATAACAAAATTTCTTACTAATATTTTTTATCATAGTTATGGAACTGCCACATTCTGGTCAAATGGTTTTAGTGCGGAACCGTCCCGCAATAGTGCGTGAGATAAAAAAATCCCAAAGCGCAGAAGGTACAATAACCCATTCCGTACAAATTGAATATATTGATGGATTTACACATCCAGAGAGAGATCTTGTTATATGGCAAAGAGAAATAAATACTAAAGTTATTAAAGGAATTACACTTCCCGATATTTCGAATTTAAATTCCATTGATGACCCTGAATATTTTTATGCTTTTCTTAATTGTTATAAATGGGCAATTAATAATTCCATTAAAAATTTTTCATCCCCAGCCGATAATGACATTCAACTTATTTCGCCATGGCAAAGTGCAATCCAAATCCAGGATTATCAACTATTTCCTTTATTGCAAGCTGTTTCAATGCCAAGGATAAGTTTATTGTTAGCAGATGATGTGGGGTTAGGAAAAACAATTGAAGCCGGGTTAATTCTCAACGAGCTTATTGCCCGAGGGAGGCTCAGGAGAATCTTGATAATCTGCCCTGCTGCTTTACAGGTGCAGTGGCGGGATGAAATGTCTGAAAAATTCTACATCGACTTTCAAATTATCAATAGAGAAACTACTTACCAATTACAAAAAGAATTTGGCGTTGATAGTAATCCATGGTCTTCTTATCCCTATATTATAACTTCTTTGGATTACCTCAGGCAGCGAGATGTTCTTCAACGCTTTATGGCTTCATCTGAATTATTTGTTAAAGAGAATGATGCTATGCTCCCATGGGATATGCTAATCGTTGATGAAGCTCATAATATTTCGTCAAGGTTTTATGGAGAAGACACCGAAAGATTACGAATGATCAGACAGGTTATACCATTGTTCGAAAACAAGTTGTTCCTGACAGCAACGCCGCATAATGGCTATACCGAATCTTTTTCCGGTCTATTAGAATTGTTAAATCCATTAGTGTTCGAACAGAAAAGAGTACTTGAAGAAAAGGATCATTTGTTCATTGAAGAATATGTGATACGAAGATTGAAATCATACTTCAGCAAGGATGGACTTCTTGAAAGATTCACCCAACGATCAATTCACAGGGTGGATAAAGATTACAAATTATTACCTTTTGAGAAACAACTTTTTGAGGCGTTAAAAGAATATAAAGCCAAAGCTATTAAAGTAGCTTATGCTGATTATGGAACCAATAAAATAATAATTGGTTTTTTACTCACACTTCTAACTAAGAGATTATTATCAAGCGTTTATTCATTTGGTGTTACGTGGTGGAATCATTTTGTCGGATTGAAAAATGAAATTGCAGAGGACGTTGATATTGCGCATTTGATTAATAGGGCGCAGGAAGACATTGTTGATGACGAGGAAAAAGATTTACGTGAAGATGAAGTAAGCAGGCAGATAGGTTCCTGGCTGGCAAGAAACGCTGACAAATTAAAACCGGAAATAAATCGCATTAATAAGTTATTAACAGAAATAGGCTGGACGCAAAAAATCATTGATAGTAAAGTTGAAGAGGCTAATGAATTTCCAAATGATTCCAAATGGTTATCTCTTGAAAAATGGATTAATGAAAAGTTAATTGAAAAGAAGAAGTTTAAACAGGATGAACGAGTTATAATATTTACAGAGTATAAAAATACACAGAATTATTTGATTGCTCAATTCAGCAAGATTGAAATAAAATCCCCGAGAATGGAAATTTTAAACGGTCGGTCAACGCAAAAAGAGAGAGAAACTGTTAAGGAATATTTTAATGATGATGATAGCCCTTTAAAAATATTATTAGTTACTGATGTTGCGTCGGAGGGTATAAATTTACAGAATAACTGTCGATATGTAATTCATTATGAAATACCATGGAATCCTATGCGACTTGAACAAAGGAACGGGCGTGTTGATAGATTCGGTCAAAGAAGAAATGTTGAAGCATTTCATTTTGTCTCTGACGAAGAACAAGATTTAAAGTTTCTTGAAAGAGTAGTAAATAAAGTAGAAAATATCCGGGAAGACCTGGGCAATGTAAGTGAACTTTTTGATAAGAGTTTGGAAGACTATTTCCTCGGGGACAGTGCGTTGCAAAAAAATGCAATTTTATCAATTGATAATATTAGTGCGGACGTAACAGATACCAATGATCTAAAAAATTCATCAAAAGGGAGTGAAGACGAATATAAGAAGGCATATCAGAGATTTAAAGCGACAGAATTAAATCTCGGGCTTACACCCCAAAATCTTGCTCAATTACTTCAAATTGCTTTTCAGTTGGAGGGCGGAAAATTAGCACCGCATTCAAATGATATAGAGGTGTATCAAATTGAAGTTATTCCAACGAAGTGGAAAAAATTAATTCAATCCTCTTTAACCATTAAAACTGGTAGACAAACAGGTGCGTTATCTAAAATTGTCTTTGACTCATCATACTTTGAAAAAGTTGAAAATGGAAGATTAGTTTACTTGAATAAACCTGATACCAGGCTTATCCGGCTGGGACATCCTCTGATGAAGAGAGCAATAGGACTAATTAAGAAAAAATTGTGGTCCACTGAAGAATTAATTGACGGAACAGGAAAATTAAACAGAGTTACAATTCAAAAGACGCAACTTCCCTCTGGTATTGATATAGTATTGGTAAGCCATATTTTAATTGAGGCGACCAACGAATTACACGAGAATATCCATAATGAAGTTAATTCTATTCCTTACGTTTTAAGCAATTCCAAAATTAATGAAGTTGATAATCAACTTTGGCAGAACATTAAATCTCAGCCAAAGAATATACTTACTTCAAAAGAATTGAATAACTGGCTCCCGGTAATTAAAAACCGTTGGCTGGAATTGGAAGACAATTTTAAGACGCGGATAAAAGAACTTAAATTAAGTTTTAGCAGCGATTTCGAATCTTCTTTGAAACAGGGATTGGAGTCGGCTTTAAAAGATAATGAAAAGGTATATAACGATAGATTAGAAGAACTTAAAAAGAAAAAATCATCAGGTTATTTGGATAAGCTTAAAAAGCAGCTAGACGTGGAAAAACAAAAGTTGGAGCAGCAATCGTTATTTGAGGATGTAAATAAACAAAAACTAAATCGCATTAGAGAACTTGAAATAAATCTCGAAAAACATCAGACAAACAAAATTCAGTATCTGCAACAGGTATTAATGAGTGAAAAAACAAAGATTATAAATAATATTTTACCTAAAAGGTTCACTATAAATCACTTTGATGTTTATCCGCTCGGAATTGAAATATTAATCAATAATAAATTGCTGGATTAAATTATGAGTTATACAGACCGCATTAATCCTATAAGTTCAGGTATCACAACATATCTGGATGACCTTATAACTAAAAAATATCAGATTCCGACTTTTCAACGTGAAGTGGTTTGGGAAAAAGAAAATGTAAAAAAATTATGGGATAGTATTTACAAGTTTTACCCTCTCGGGAGTATTTTAATCTGGAAAACACCCCTTCTTTTACAAAATCATAGAGAAATTGGAGGACATGAAATTTCAAATGGGGGACCAACTCCGACTGAATTTCAATATATATTAGATGGGCAACAAAGAACAACTTCTTTACTAACTTCTCTATATGGAGGAACAATTGAGGGACGAGATGGATTCGATCCAACAATATATTTAGATTTAACTATAGAGTTTGAAGATGAGGTAGATGATGAAAGTTATAAAAAAAGATTCCTATTTTGGGATGAAATCGATGATAAAGATGGATCTTATAGAGCTAATATTGGCACAAAAAAAAGATTTGATGACGGGTTGATTTTTAAGTTATTGGATATCAGCAAAAATTTTAATTCGGTAGAAAAAAGATTAGTCCAAAATGAAAATGAAGATTATAAAGACTATGACCACCCGATTCGTCAGCAGTTAAGAAAAATAAAGGAGGTTTTAGATAATTATCGAGTATCATTTATTGAGTTAAAAGGGATTCAAGTTTCCGAGGTTTGTCAAATATTTGAGAGAATTAATCAAGCAGGCAAACCATTAAACATTTTTGATATTGTTGTTGCAAAGACATACAAACCCGGTACAAAAAAAGAAGGTGGTTTTTATTTAAGAGATTTGATTCAAGACTATCGTGATTCTCAAAAAGATGTTAATCATAGTAAGTTTTTAAGTATTGATGATCTGGACTATCTTCAAATTCTTGCGGTTATTATAAACAATAACATAACGGATTCAGGTGTAAACAATATTACCGATAGGTATCTTAATAACATTAAAACAGAACAAATTTTAGAGGTTTGGGAAGATGCAAAAAATGCAATAAGTAAAACGTTCGCTTTTTTTGAGCAGCACTTACATCTCAGGGTGCCAAACCTAATTCCATTCAGATATTTTTATATGACTATAGCCAATTATTTTTTTAAAAATGAATCCCTGAACTACGAAGTACTTAAAAGATATTTTTGGTTTAATAGTTTTCACAATGAAGATTTATTGGCTAATACAACACAAATGAAAAAACACATCTCATCCTTAAATGATTTAGAGCAAAACGGTGATTATAAATTTGAAAAATTCATGATCGATAAAAACAATCTTCGTAAATCATCATACAGTTCAAAAGGTCGTTTGTCTAGAGCAATATTATCTTTACTCGCTAATCAGGAGCCAAAAGATTGGCAATACCCTGATAGAAATGTTCATGTCGATAATATTTTCTTCTCAACGGATAAACCAAACCTACATCATGTTTTCCCAACAAATAGTGAATATATCTTAACAAACAAGCATGTTAATAGTATAGATAGCAACAGTCTTATGAATATTGCTTACTTAACCCAACTAACCAACATTAATATTAGCAATAAAAATCCTTTGAGATATTTAAGAGATTACGATCAACAAGATTTTGAGAAAATATTAGAAAAACAACTTATGCCTCCTGAAATACTTCAATGGGCAAGGGAAGAAAAAATGCCTGCAAATGCCTTGGATGTTTTTGTTGAAAAGCGTATAGAGCTTTTTATAAATGCTCTAAAAGAAAAATTACAATTACCGGAAGAAAAATTTGAAACTATTGATACTAAATAAAAGACCATGAACACTGACAAATTCTCATGGTGGTCTGAACTTAGACACGGCGGAATGATTATTTCTCCTGCTGTGTTAAAGGAAATCTTCCACAAAGGCTATTTAGAACCTTCCCGATATGATTATCAATATCTCAGGGATAATTATATAAAATTTGAGCGGTGGTGGGATAATCCGGAAAGAAGTCAAACCAAATTAGATAAGCTGCACAACTGGCTCGATATTGTACTTGAAAGATTTCTTAAACTCAATTCACTTCAATGGCGCAAGGGTAACGAAATTTCCAATGAGCAGGTACACCATACTATCATCGGCGAGAACATTAAACCGAACAGACTGTTTTACAGAACCGCCAGTGACGAGATTCCCTCGTTAGCTTTGTTTGTAGATCCGGGAACAAAACTTGGTTTTGGAAAAAGTAAAAAACAATACGGCAAAGTGTTAGAGTATTTACGCGGCAAAAAGATTAAACTTGCTCTCTTTACAAACGGTATGACATTCAGGTTATGTTATGCGGGACTCGATCACGACAGTTACGTAGAGTGGGACGCCGCTAACTGGTTTTCTGAGGGTGAATATCTCCCGCAACTATACGGATTTTACTATCTACTCGGTAGAGAAGGATTTTATGAACGGGATAATTGTACATTTCCATTAATCGAAGCAATTGAAAGTTCTCGCACTCGACAGGGCGAATTATCATCGATACTCGGCGAGCAGGTAAGGCAGGCAATTGAAATAATTTTAGATGAGTTCGGAAAATCCAAGAAAAAGCATAACAACTTTATTGATTCAATCAAAAATAATCCCGACGGTACGAGTATCAACGATGATACTGTATTATCGGCTATATTCCAGTCATCTGTAAGACTTGTAATGCGGCTGGTAGTAATTCTTTTTGCTGAAGCTCGTGATTTACTTCCGCGCACTAATGAACTATACCATAAACATTACGGGTTGGAGGGATTATTCGAGCAGCTGAGAAAAGCTAAAACAATTGAATCCTCCGAATTTATGGACGATCTTTCAAGCGGCTGGCTGCGCACTCTTAGTCTTTTTAAAATAATTTATCTCGGTTCGCCTCACCAGGATTTGCAGGTGCCTGCCTATGGGGGCGAATTATTTGAATCCGGTAATCCGCAAAGTTACGACCCGGTTAAACGAGCCCTCGCATTATTTGAAGATCCGAGATTCGAGATCAGTAATTCATCCCTGCTTAAAATACTTGAGAAATTGAAGTATGGTAAACTTAAGATCAAACAGGGAAGGTCTTCAACATTTATGAAAGGACCGGTAGATTTCAGGGAACTGCGTACAGAGTTTATCGGCATGATTTACGAAGGAATTTTAGATTACGAACTTAAAGCAGCAAATGAACCGATGCTGATAATTAACGCAGGAATGCAGCCGATACTTCCGCTTTCAGTCCTTGAAGGATTGTCAGAGAAACAGATCAAAGATTTATTTGATAAACTAAAACAGAAAGACAAAAAAAAGGATGATGAAGAAGAAAGCGAAGAAGAAACAAACGATGAAATAAATAGTGAAAGTGAAGATATAGATGAAAACGATGATATCGATAATGAAGTTGATAACGATACAACAGATGAAAGTGACAACTCCGATGAAATATTAGAAGACGAAACAACAACACGCGCACAGCTATGGGCTGAAAAAACGGTGGAATGTTTAGGCTTGGTAAAAAGACCAAGGAATAAGGATGAAAACTATACCTACGAAATAAAGAAACGCGAACGTGCTAAAAACCTGTTAAAAGAAGTTTACGAAACCGGTGACTACTATATAAGCAGATGGGGCGGTACCCGTAAAGGCACAGGTACATTCTATACAAGACCTCAACTCGCTATACCCACTGTAATAAGAACTCTTGAACCGTTATGTTATACTGAAAGCGCTGAAAAAGAATATGAGGTTGTTGAAATACCCGAATCTACTTCAGTAAGTGAACCGGCTGCGAAATATTCTTCTAAAATAAAATTGCCGAAACAGCCCGAGGAAATTCTTTCAGTTAAAGTATGCGATCCAGCCTGCGGATCCGGATCGTTCCTTGTCGCTGCTCTTAACTATTTGACAGACGCTTTATACGAATCGCTTATATATCATGCGAATATGCTTAACGCTAAAGAAGCAAACAGAATTACATTGCCGCTTGGCATTGTGACTGATGATCCGCTGGATAAAAACGTTCTGCCGTGTCTGCCTGATGAAGATGATTTTGAAATTCGGACTAAAGCCAAATTAAAAAGACACGTTGTTGAAAACTGTATTTACGGTGTTGACTTGAACTCAACTGCGGTGGAACTTGCCCGGCTTAGTTTATGGATTGAGACAATGGACAGGAATCTGCCGTTTGAGTTTTTAGACCATAAAATTAAAACCGGCAATAGTCTTGTTGGAGCCTGGCTGGATACTTTCCAGGAATATCCTTTAGCCGCCTGGCTGCGCGAAGGAGGTGATAAAAACCATACTACCGAAATTCATTACGAAAAAGAAACCTGGACGAAAGCAATAAAAAAACGATTTAATGATGTTATTAAACCCGAAATGGTAGAGGTAATATTACTTCGTGCGGGGCAGATGAAACTCGATTTCATCGAAGATATCGGAGATCCTATTGAAGATCATAAAAAGATAACTGAACAGTATAATGAACTTCACAAACCAGATCTTTCAATTTTCGGGTTAGAACAAAAAGCGAAACTATACAACGAGTTACTCACTTCAGAAAGCTACAAGAATATCAAAGATAGGATGGACATATGGTGCTCTATATGGTTCTGGACTGGAGATAAAATAGAGCAGTGTCCTACACCGAAAACTTTTTACAAACCTGAAACAGCTAGTCTGGAGATTGCCAAACAGATTTCCGAACAATTCAAATTCTTCCATTGGGAAATTGAGTTTCCGGATGTATTTAATCCGCACAGTAGTGGTTTTGATGCCGTAGTTGGTAACCCGCCCTGGGAAATAAGTAAACCCAACTCTAAAGAGTTTTTCTCCAACCTAGATCCTATTTACAGAACTTACGGAAAGCAGGAAGCTCTTAAACACCAGGAACGTTTATTTGATAGCAATGAAGAAATTGAATACAACTGGCTTAGTTACAACGCCTACTTTAAAGGTATGAGCAACTATGTTAAAAACGCTGCGTATCCTTTTGGCGATCCTGAAGGAAATGAGGATAACAAAATATCTTTAGCACGCGGTAAAAAGAATTTTGAGTATCATAATATGTGGCGTTTAAAACGTGATTTGCACAAATGTTTTGCAACCGATGAGCATCCTTTCCGTTACCAGGGAAGCGCCGACCTGAATACGTATAAAATGTATCTTGAATATTCTTATGCTGTTCTGCATGAAAAAGGCAGGCTGGGAATGATTGTTCCTTCCGGCATTTACAGCGATAAAGGAACGCAGGGTTTACGTAACCTTTTTATAAATAAAAGCAAGTGGGAGTGGCTCTACTCATTTGAAAATAAAAACAAAATATTCGACATACACCGCTCATTTAAATTCAATCCGATAATTATTCAAAAAGGCAAAGAAACTGATCAGATAAAAACTGCATTTATGAAACATAATGTCATTGATTGGGAGGAAGCAAAAGATTTCATTTCTTATAATAAAGAACAAATAATATTTTATAGCCCCAAAAGCTATGCCATTCTTGAATTAAAATTTTTAGAGGACTTAAGGATAGTTGATAAAATATATAAAGATTCTGTATTACTAGGAGATAATTCTAATTTGGAATGGAAATTAGATTACTCAACTGAATTACACATGACTGGTGATTCAAGTTGTTTTGTAAAAAGAACAAAATTGGAGAATCAAAATTATATTGTTAATGAGTATGGTACTATGATTGATGGGAAACGTACAATTTACTTACCACTCTATGAAGGAAAAATGATTGGACAGTTTGATTATTCAAATAAAAAATGGATTAGAGGTGATGGAAGAAGTGCCATTTGGGAAAAGTTGGACTTTCCAAAAACATTTAACTCGAGATATTATGTATCGATTGATGATTATAAGAATGTTGCGACGCATCATTTGCTGAAGTTAGCATTTAATGACATTACAACATCTGTTCACCATAGAACTATGTTTTCCGCTTTGGTTCCTAGATTCCCTTGTTCTCACTTAGTCCCTGTTTTTACTTCAGTAAATATTAATTTGTTACCAAGTTTATGTTCAATATTTAATTCGTTCGTTTATGATTTTATTGTTAGAAGAAAAATTGGATATTTACACTTAAGTTACTTTATACTTGAAGAAACGCCGTTAGTATTAAAAAGTAAAATCCCATATGCGGCTGATCTTATTTCATACAGTCTCAGTTGTAATCATATTAGTTTTGCAGAAGATTGGATAAGATTATCACAGGCTAGCCCAAATTTGAAACTTAAAAACTGGTTATCATTATGGGCAATTACACCTCACGAACGCCTTCGTCTTCGCTGTATTTTAGATGCAATTGTAGCAGAACTTTACGGTTTAGATTATGAGGACTTTGCGTGGATTTTAAGAGACGATCCCACCGATCCCAAAGGTTTTTGGCGTGTTGATAAAGACAAACCGAAAGAACTGCGGCAAACTACATTAACCTTACAGGCATTTAAAAGATTAAAAGAAGTCGGGCTGGATGAGTTTATAAAAGAAGACTGGCAGTTCCCGAAACATATACAAGAACAATTGGGACCGCGATTTTTAGACTGGCAATTAGAAGGCACTCCAGAAGAAAGTTGGAAAGAATGCGAGTACCACGCCAAGCAAATTTTAGGCGAAGAAGGCTTTAAGAATTTTATAGATGAACTTGAAAATGGGAAAACTGAAGAGAATGTTGTGAAAGAGAAAACCGGTAAATACGGCAAAGACGAAGAAATGATAGATTTATTCAGAAAGAAAGATCAAATAGATTTATTTTAATATCTTTATTACTAAGAACAAGAAAGGAATGTGAAAACAAAAACAAATGTAATTGACAGGATAAGGCATTATTCCTCGGGGAAGAAATATTTCTCATTTAAAGGATTGAAACTGTATCTCAAAAATGAAGATCCGAATCTAAAGGAAAACACTTTAAAAAGTGCACTTTCCCGGCTAAAAGCAAATGAAGAAATCTACGATGCCGGCAAGGGATACTATTCCCTGATCAAAGATAATTTTGTTCCGGATGAAAAACCTGTTAGAAGACTTAAAAACTTACTTAAAGAAAAATATCCCTTTCTTGATTATTATTTATGGAGTACCGATCAAATAAATGTTGCTTTTCATCATACATTTACCTCATCTGTTACTTTTATTCATGCCGAAGAGGATTTTCTGGACTCAATTAAAGATTCCCTTCGTAGCCCCAAATATTCAGTATTTGTTAATCCCAGTATAAAACTTGAAATAGATAAGTATGTTGAGTTAGATAAAGATACCATTATACTCCGACCATCTATAACAAGAGTTAGCGCTAAAAATCATGATGTAAATATCGAAACAATTCTGGTTGATCTATTTCTTGAAAGGAAGAGGCTAATTCTATTCGATAAATCTGAGTACGACAGAATATTCGATTATTTTATATCTAATTATAGATTAGATATCGGCTATCTGCTTAAATATTCCGCAAGAAGAAAAGTGCAAGAAGATTTTATCTCAAAATTAGAGACGCACACTATAACCACCTAACAGCACAAGGTGGTCATAGTGCGCAAGGGTGCATGTTAGTGCGTAGGGGTGCTAAATATGATAAAAGATGAATGTTTTTCTAAAAAGTGGCTTGATTCCAAAAGAAATCAATTCCCGGATTCCGATCCCGGCATTATGGAAAAATCTATTTACGCGCTCGAATTAGTAGGAAATCTAAGAACCGCAGGTCTTGATTTTATTTTCAAAGGAGGCACCTCATTATTGCTTTTATTGGAAGAACCTAAAAGGCTTTCAATTGACGTGGATATTCTTACAAAAGAGACGAAAGAGAAAATTGAAAAAGCGCTGGCTGAAATAGTAAAGAGCAATAGGTTCATTAGTTGGGAAGAAGACCCCAGAACAGAAAGCAGTATTCCCAAAAAACATTATAAGTTATTTTTTAATTCGGTTATAAATCCAGGGTCAGTATCTTATATTTTATTAGATGTCTTGTTCGGAGCTTCCCCATATGCTGCACTAAATTCAATAGAATTAAATTCATCTATCATAACAATAGAAGAGAAAGTTACTGTTAATGTTCCAACTCTTAACGGATTGCTTGGCGATAAACTTACGGCTTTTGCTTCGAACACAACCGGCATTCCCTACGGTGTAGGAAAGGAGATGGAGATCAACAAACAGTTATTTGATATAGGAATAATATCCCGGAATGTTGATAATATTTCCGAAATAGAAACTGCTTTTTCGAACTGCGTTGATATTCAGGCTGAATATAGAAAAAAGGATATTACAAAGGATCAGGTGACCAAAGATCTATTTGAATTATCATTTTTAATATCCCAGATACGATTAAAAAAATCAATATCAAACGAAATAACAGAAGAATTTGAATCGGGAATTAATAAGTTACAGAACCATTTACTTGTTAAACCATACAATCTCGGTAACGCAAAAATTTATGCTTCCAGATGTGCGCTAATAATTAGTTTATTCGGTAAAAAAGAGAAAGTTGATGAAAAACTAAAATATGAACCAACCAAAATAACAGATTCCGTACTTAAAGAAGATCTGACTATTCTCAATAGATTAAAACCTGTTTTACCGGAAGCGTTTTATTCTTGGCAGCAAGTTCAAAACTTAAGATAAAATATTCGGCATATTATGAGCACATTCAATCCTATTCAGTTTGCGGACAACGTAAACAAGAACTTTATCAATTACCAGCTAACCGCGTTTCCTTTATCCGACCCCAATATGGCCGAACAAGCCAGAAAGTTATTAAAAGGGGGAGTGGACTATCAACCGCTTATTAAAGGACCATACGTTTCGGTAAGTCGCTCATTTAAGTGGGGACGTAATCTAAAGGATTTGGCGGCAGACGGATTGGTGCATCCCGCGTTACCCGGATTAGCCGAATATCCCCAAATGTTTGAACACCAGGACAAAGCCCTGCGTGAAATCAAGAACGGAAATCATTGCCTTATTTCTACGGGAACAGGGTCGGGCAAAACAGAATCTTTCTTGTATCCTATATTAGATTATTGTTTAGAGCTAAGAGACAATAAAGCTCCCGCAGGCATTGTTGCAATACTTGTTTACCCGATGAACGCTTTGGCTCTGGATCAGTTGAGTCGTTTACGCAGAATGCTGGTTGGTTCCGGAATAACATTCGGAATGTATATTGGAACCACTGCCGCTTCAACTGGAGATGTACATAATATTCATAGAATGGAATCCGGAGAAGGCAGGATTGAGTATGGTAAATTAAAGGAGAAGTATAAAAATCACGAGCTCATGCAAATTTCGCCTCCTGAAGAAAGATTAACAGAGGAAGAAATAGCCCAGATACCGCCTCGCATACTTTTAACAAACGTTAAGCAGTTGGAATTATTAACAACACGTAAAAAAGACGTTAAAATATTTCTAAATGCTCCGTTAAAATATTTGGTATTTGATGAGATTCACACATACTCAGGTGTTGCGGGAGCTGAAGTTTCGTGCCTTGTTCGTAGATTGCGTGGATTGTCGGAAAAATCTGCGGATGATGTGATATGTATAGGAACTTCGGCAACAATAACAGACCCTGAACTCGGCGAAGAGGCAGGCAAACAGTTTGCTCAACGATTTTTTGGAGTAAATAAAGACAGGATAAGTTTAATTGGTGAAGAATATGAGAGTGAAGAATTTCCGCTCAACAGGTACAAACCTGCTCTACCACATTTCAATACACTCGATTTATTTAATGATCTGCTTGAAGCGCTCGAAGGAGAAGACGAGGAAAAAATAAAGGGATTATTTAAGGATTTGACCGGAAATAAAATCTTGGATTCCGGAAATATTTATGAGAGTTTATACGAATCACTGAAACAAAACGAATATGTTTACTCTTTGTTTTCTTTTCTTTCTAAACCTGAATACTTAAAAGAAGCTGTGCAAAAAATACTAACCTCGCTGGCAAGAAAGGATAAAAGTTCATCTCAGAATAATCAGGCGGAACTTTTATGTTATCTGGCTCTTGGAGCGGCAGCAAGTAAAGGAGACAATCCTCTTATTAAACCGAAACTGCATTACTTTGCCAAAGGGCTCGAGGGCGCTGTTGTAGCTTTTAGTAGTGAATTATCAAATGGAGAATTGAATGCTGTTTTATTTTTATCAAAGAGAAACGCGATCAACAGATTCGGATATGATGAACATGCCTATCTTCCCGTTTATGTATGTAAAACCTGCGGACAGCATTATTATGAAGCATATTTCAATAATTGTTTCTTCGATGGAAATTCCGTAACAGGCGGGCAAGCTGAGAATACTAATGTGATCTGGGCTGTATCTAACGAAACAAACGGGAACCGGGTAATATTGACTGACAACTTTGTAGCGGAAAATGATGACGACGAACAAATTGGGATTAGGTTAGACAGAAGAAGAGAAGAAGTATACTTTTGCCGACATTGCGGTACCTTGCAAAAAGATCGTGAGGATGAATGCGCAAATCCAAAATGTAAAAGAGTAAATACAATTGTAAAATTGTTCATTGTATTAATCAATAACGACGGTTTAATGACTTCCTGCCCATCATGTGGGGCTAGAGGACAAACATTCGGCAGAAATAACGAACCGATCCGACCATTAAGGGCTTCAACAGTTTCTGATGTGCATATTATAAGTCAGAATATGATTAATGCAACAAAAGGAGCTAATCAGAAATTAATTGTTTTTGCCGATAACAGGCAGGATGCGGCATTTCAAGCCGGTTGGATGCAGGACCACGCTAGAAGATACAGATTCCGTCACCTCATATACGAATACTTAAAACAGCAAGATCGACTTTGCTCAATCAGTGATATTCAAGATCATCTATACCAAACATTTTTTCAGGATAAAAGTATCGGTACCGTTTTAGCGCCCGAAGTATATGAGAACTACCGACCTGAAGTTTATGGTAATACATTTCACCAGCAATTAAAATACTTTCTCAGATTTCAGATTCTAAGAGAACTTGGAACGAGTTTCACGCAAAAGGAGGGTCTTGAACCCTGGGGTATACTATCAATTGTTTATAATAAAATTGATGAAGAAAATAAGTTTATTAAGAAATGGGCTGAGATTCTAAACGTTACTGTTACTGATCTTGTAGATGGGATTGCGAGCATTCTGGATGTATTCAGGCGTAACAGGTACGTATATGATAATCAAACTGCTATTTATACAAAAGTTTGGAATGAAGGGGATTTCGAAGTTCAAAATGGTTACGTTCCATTAATTAAGACGGCAGAAAACAGATTTATTCCACCCAAAGGTATTGCGGAAAGAAGAGTTGAAGATAGTAACTATAAGTATTATTTCCGATCCAACCGAAGTCAGTCATTGACTGAAAAATATTTTGGGAAATGGATTAATGAAAATGAAACAAAGGATACTTTCTTAAATGATCTTTGGGACTTTTTAGTAAACGACTCCAAAATTTTTACTCCTGTTGAGATTGTTGGCAGAAATAACAGGGTATTAGCTTCGGGAATTTATCAGATTGATTCAACTAAGATTGGGCTTGCAGCACAGTTAAAATTATATCAATGCAGTATTTGTCACAGAATTCATCAAAGGAATTCTCCATCAAATGTTTGTACGAGTATGCACTGCAGGGGTCGTTTAGAATTAAAAGAGCCTTCGGAAGAGAATTATAATATATCACTTCTCAAGTCATCATTCTCAATGATAAAACCACAGGAGCACACAGCGCAAGTTCCGGCGAAGAAAAGAGAAGAGATAGAAAATGAATTTAAAAAAGCTGAAGGAAAATATAATACTTTAGTCGCTACACCCACCTTGGAACTTGGCGTTGATATTGGTGATTTGGATATGGTGCTAATGAGAAATGTGCCTCCAACATCTTCAAATTATTGGCAAAGAGCCGGACGTGCAGGAAGACGACATAGATTAGCAGTTATTTATTCTTATACGAGAAGAAGTGAACATGACAAATATTTTTTTGAAGAACCTAAACTTATGCTAGATGGGATAATTTCAACACCTAAGTTTAATCTAAGAAATGAAATCATGTTAAAGAAGCATATTCATTCTGCTATTCTATCAGAGATGCTTCGACTAATATTAAATAATAAAATGGTCGCTGATTTTGATGAGACTCAAAAGGAAGAATTGAAATCAATTCTTGAAGAAACATTCCCAACGTTTATAAAATCTTACTTGTATGATGATGAAAATAGATATATGGATAAGCCTTTTAATATCAATTCTTTCGATAGATTTATTAAAAATCATGCAGAGTATTTCTTAACTGTTATTAAAAGAATATTTATTCAATACTGGAATGAAGAGGATCTTCTTGTTCTCGGTGAGAATGAAATAAAAAGAGTGATTCATGAAACTCCTGTGGAATTGGGTAAAGTTCTAAACTTATTGCACTTGAGAATGATGTGGGCAGTAAATACAAGACGCAAATTTGCGCAATATCAACAGCAAAGACTATTGGAGCCGGAAGAGGAAAAGATTCTAAAAAGATGCGACTCTTATCTTAAAGAACTTTACACCGTCAACCAGACAAATTACACGTTAAATGTATTAGCAAATGAAGGGTTTCTGCCGGGTTACGGTTTGTACGACACTGGCATAAAAGCGTTTGTGCATCAATCATTTATTGGTGACAGCAGGAATAAACCGGATTTCGTGTTATCTAGGGCTCCTATGATCGCAGTAAGAGAATATGTGCCCGGCAACATGATATACGCGAATAATGGCAAATTCAAATTAGTTCTCTACAGATTTACTTCTCTTAATGATGGCTCAAAAGAACAGGAATTTAATATCAATATTGAAAGAAGAACTCTCAATTTACGAGAGAGCGTAGATCAAAAACATGAATATTCTGATTCATCAAATCAATCGCTTGTCGGAATACCGATTAGTGATTCTGATTTACATTATGTCTCACGAATTAGTGATGAAGAAGTAAACCGATTTCAATTGCCGGTAACCATTTTAGGTAAGTTGAAAAGATATAGACGCGGGGGTAAGTTTTATACTGTTGGTTCGCAAAATGTTAAGCTTTTATTTGGACAGAGATTATTGCTTGTTAATATTGGACCAAATGAACGGGTAGATCGCAACTTAATAGGTTATCCTATTTGTAAAATATGCGGAGCTGTCAGGAGTCCACTATCATCTGAAGCCGAAATAGATCATTTTAAAAAGTTTCACAAAGAACGATGTGGAAAAGAGCCATTAAATATTTGTATTACCGCCGAAGATGATGTTGATGGTATTTTAATTGAAAATATTATTGACCAAAGAGCAGCTGCAAATATAGGGGAGAGTATAATTATAGGGGCTTCTCAACAACTTGAAATGGAAAGAAATGATTTGTCGACAATTATATATAACAATAACGATAATACATGCTCATTATTAATTTTCGATCCAATGCCCGGCGGTTCGGGGTTGTTAAATCAAATTATGGATAATTGGCGAATAATAATTGCAATGGCAGTGAAGTCATTGAACAATTGTTCGAATAACTGTGATACAAGTTGTTATGACTGTATGAGAACTTACCATAATGTTTTTAATCATTCATTGCTTGATAGAAAATATGCGCATGATATAATGCAAGATCTTCTATATGAAGCTGAATTTGAAAGTGACATTCCCCCACTTGATGAAGTCTCGAAGGAAGAACATAAAAACAAAGGAACTAATAAGGGAGAAATCAAGCTACCGGAAATATTATCAAAATATGGTTTCCCGGATTTTGATAGCCAAAAAAGAATCGATATTGGTCCACCATATAATAGTACAACACCAGATTTATATTATCAGGACGAAGTTCAAGATATTTATTTATGTATATATTTTGATGGATTATCAAAGAACATACACGGTAATGAGGAAAGAAGAAAGATTGATATTATTATTAGAAATATTCTTGAATCCAGAGGCTACGATGTAATTGAAATTGCAAGCTCAGATTTGAATGACCCCGAAGCATTAAAAATGTCTTTGAAAAGAATAGCAGTTAGGTTAAAAGTGAAGGATTTGAAGTTTTAAGTGATCCATCGGTTCAATAAAATTATAAGAAGATGTTCAGAAAATAAATTAAAAGGGTTATTATTATGTAGATTGTATAGAAACGAACTTTAAACGAATTATGTAATTTAATACTTATTAATTCTAATTAGAATTATAAAGTATGCTCCAGAAATTGTTCACTGATTTGAATTGATATTTTCCCAGATATTAATTAAGAATCATATTGGTTTAGGGAGAATGATATGAGCGAAAACAGCTTAAAAAAGTTGGTGGCACAAAAAGGATTTTTCTGGAAAAATATCACACCAAAATGCAAAGCCGAACCTACCAAATAAAAACCATTTACTGATCAGTTTACATTTTAGAGGGAGCCAGTTTAAAAACAAAAAAGCTCAAGATTAACTTGAGCTTAAATTGCGGAGGGGGAGGGATTCGAACCCTCGGTACCGGTTTACCCAGTACGACGGTTTAGCAAACCGTTGGTTTCAGCCACTCACCCACCCCTCCGAAGCTGAAAAATTTATATCTAAAATTTAATGAACAGACGTTACAAATTAATTATTCAATAACAATTACTAAACTTATCGTAAAAACATGTAATAATTTTGAATTACAAATATAGGAACATTTTTATAATTCAAAAACAATTTCTTTTTAATAATGAATTAAATTATTTTTTTCTAATAACCAACTTATCATAAGCCAAAATTAGCATTGCTGTACCAAGGGCAATAAGGGCGAAAACCAGCCACATTAAATCCGGACGGTTCATATCCCTGGCGAAAGCCGCGTAAAACTGACCAGATAAAATACCGCCAAAAAGGTTTCCTAAAGCCACGCACCAGTAAAAATATCCCATATACAGCGCGGTTTTTCCGGGAGGGGCTATTTTTCCCGTATATTCTTTGGATTTAGGGCTGGCCATCATCTCGCCGAATGAGAATACAAAAATTCCGGCAATAACTATCCAACCAGTGGTTCCCCAAATCATTATTGTAAAACTAACAACAGTAATTAATGTTCCCCAAAATATTGTGGTAAATGGTTTGAGTTTTGTTACAAAATAGGAGACCAATACCTGGAAAAATATAATTGCGCCCGCGTTAATATTTATTATATACTCAGGATTAATTTGTCCTTCATTTACCATTGAGTCTTTAAATCCCTGAATAAAATTGCCTAATCCAACTGAACCCATAAAAGATGTTACAGAAACCATCAGATCGGCTGTATCCACAAAATCTTCAATATAAACGGGAAGCGTGTAAAATATTTGGTTAAAGGAAGTCCAGAATCCGGACATAAGCAAAAGAAATAATCCGAAACGCCAGTCGCCAAGCTGCATGGGCGTTTTTATCCAGCTTGTATTTTCAAAAGAATTCTTAAAGTTTTTTCTAAGCATTAAATCGTAAACGAGGTTTATAATTACCCAGACCACGCAAAAAATTATTATTTGTGTCCATGTAAATGTACCGTCGGAAGTATATTTGGAACCAAGCACTAAAACAACAAGTAACCCGAAGATAAAAAGAAAAAACCTTCCGTTTCCCAGTACCTCAACCATTCCTTCCATAACTTTACCGAAACTTTTGTTGCTAGCCACTTCTCCTTCTATAATCGGTTCCTTATACATAAAAGCTACGAAAATAAAATTCACGGCTATCCATCCGGCGGAAGCAATAAATACATAATCCCAGGAAATAGCACGAACAACTCCTGCGATAATCGGTCCTACAAATCCGCCTATATTAACCATCATATAAAATATTCCGAAACCCATAGATGAAGTTTTATCGTTTGTTGTTTTTGAAATAGTGCCTATAATAACAGGTTTAAATGTTCCCGCTCCTAAAGCTACAAGCATAAAAGCGAGGAAAAATGTGGGAAAGGTGGTCAACTGGCCCAATAAGTAATAAGATGGAACCAGAATTGAGAAAGCGATGAACAGAATTTTCCTGAATCCATATCTATCGGCTAATGCTCCGGAAACAACAGGGAAGAGATATAAGAAGAAAGTTACCACTCCCTGCAAAACTCCTCTGTCCTCGTGCGAAAATCCTAATCCTCCTTCATCAACAGATCCTGTAATATATAGAGAAGAAACGGCGAAAAATCCATACCACGCCATTCTTTCAAAAATTTCCATTGTGTTAGCCGCCCAGAACGAGAGAGGAAAATCTTTCAAACTAATTTTCGCACTTTTCATTAATACTCCTTAAATTTTTATTATTCCTTAATAAATTTGAATAAGCAGTTAAGCCTGTTTATATTTGGGTTTATTCTTATCGGAAAACTATTAAAAATTTATCAATCTGTTGAACATATTCAACAATTACTAATTTCGTGAATATAAGAATTATAAATTGAATTAACCGGAGTTAAGATGAGCGGAACAATTTTAGAAACAAAATTTGAAGATCTGAATTTTCTAAAAAGAGGAAAGGTGAGAGACATTTATGATTTGGGTGACTATTATCTTTTAGTTTCAAGCGATAGAATTTCGGCATTCGACGTTATAATGAATGAAGGTATTCCGAATAAAGGAAAGGTGTTAAATAAAATATCGGAGTTCTGGTTTGAATTCAGTAAAGATATTATAGATAATCATATTATTACAACAAATGTTGATGAATATCCCGAACAATGCAAAAATTATAAAAATGAATTGTTAGATCGTTCCATGCTTGTAAAAAAAGCTAAACTTATCCCTCTTGAATGTATTGTAAGGGGATATATAACTGGCTCCGGATTAAAAGACTATCAGAAGACAGGCGCGATTTGCGGAATTAAACTACCGGCAGGTTTAGTGGAGTCGGAAAAATTACAAGAACCAATATTTACGCCCTCAACTAAAGCCGATATCGGCGACCATGACGAAAATATTAATGAGGAACAAGCGATTAATTTAGTTGGAAAAGAAACATACGAATTTATTAAAAATGCAACAATTTCAATCTATAATAAAGCTTATGAATACGCTTATTCGAAGGGAATAATTTTGGCGGATACTAAAATGGAGTTCGGCTTTTACGATGGTAAAATAATTCTGATAGATGAATTATTATCTCCGGATTCATCACGATTCTGGCCATTAGATAGTTATGAAAAGGGCAGAACGCAGGATAGTTACGATAAACAATTTGTGCGCGATTATCTTATCTCAATCAATTTTAACAAACAGCCGCCGGCTCCGGCTTTACCCGCTGATGTAATTTCAAAAACTACGGCTAAATATGAAGAGGCTTTATATAAATTAACCGGAAAAAAAATATAAATGACGCCAATAAAAATTTCTGTTCTCGAGAAAAAATATTTATCCGTTTCATGGAATGACGGCATGGAAACAAAAATTAAACTTGCCAACCTAAGAAAAAAATGTCCATGTGCTATATGTAACTCCGAAAAAAAAGAGAATGGGGATAAGTACATACCAATTTATACTAACGACCAACTGACCATATCCGAAATTTCTAAAGTCGGTAAATACGCAATTGCCGTTTATTGGAAGGACGGACACAACACAGGCATATACGAGTTTGGTTATTTACGCAATATCACCGATTTAACAGGGGACGGTAAATAAATGTTATTACCTAATCAGCTAACTGTCCTAAGGATTATACTCACTCCGGTTTTCCTGTTTCTCTTCCTTATGGATGATCCTTTGATGAAGCAGATTTCTATTTTTGTTTTTATGGTGGCAGCTGTAACTGATTGGTACGATGGATGGTTAGCTCGCAAATTTAATTATATAACTGCATGGGGACAGTTTCTTGATCCGCTGGCCGACAAAATATTAACTTCCGCTGCTTTTATCGGTTTTGTTATTTTGGGTATTCTGCCTGCTTGGATGGTAATAGTTATTGTGATTCGTGATTTCCTGATTACAGGATTAAGAGCTTACGCAGAGTTCAGAAAACATTATTTTACAACTAGCAAATCGGCAAAATGGAAAACATTTTTGCAAATGACTTTTATATACTATTTGCTTGTAGTTTATACTTTGGGAACTTTTCAGGTTGTAGTTGTCGATTATAAGTATATTTATGATCTATTATCGGACGCTACTATTATATATTTCAGTATGCTTGGAGTGACGCTTTTTACTCTGATTACTGGCATTCAATATATTGTAAAAAACAAAAAACTAATAAAGAAGTTGTTTACGGTTGAAGATTAATTTTTTAGAAAAAATAATTGGCTCCGCTTTTTTTACGGGCTACATTCCATTTGCTTCAGGCACATTCGGCAGTCTGGCGGCTCTTGCCATCTATTTAATTCCGGGATTTGAGAATCCAACAATTATGATTTTTATGATATCACTTTTTATTGTTGTGGGAATTAAAATCGGCGACAAGTTTGAAGCCGTTTATGGAAAAGATCCCTCGCAATGTACAATTGATGAAGTTGTTGGAACATGGATTACACTCCTTTTTGTTCCCAAAAAAATTGTTTTTATAGCCATTGCTTTTATTATCTGGCGGTTGTTGGATATATTTAAACCGTTTCCGGCAAACGCGGTTGAAAGATTTAAGGGAGGCAGAGGAATTATGCTTGATGACATTATAGCAGGCGTATATTCCTTTTTAATAATTCAAATTATTATTTACATAGTTTATTAAATTTTTGAGAAGAAACGACATGAATGCTTATTTATTATCAGTTGGGGATGAACTTTTAATTGGTCAAACTGTAAATACAAATGCATCTTTTATCAGTGAAAAGTTGACGCAAATTGGCGTTAATGTAGAAAATCAGACCTCTATAGGCGATAACGAAAACCAAATGCTTCAAAAATTTAGAGAAGCTTTTGATTATTACGATCTGATAATTGTAACAGGTGGTTTAGGCCCAACTCATGATGATATCACAAAAAAAAGTATAGTTAAATTTTTTGATACTGAACTTGTTATGAATAATGAAGTGCTTGGCGATATTACATCATTTTTCCAGAAACGCGGACGAGTTGTTACCCCTTCCAATAAAGATCAGGCATTGGTTCCTAATATTGGTGAAGTTATACGTAATAGTCGTGGAACTGCTCCCGGAATTTGGATAGAGAAGGATGATAGGATTTTTATTTCTTTACCAGGTGTTCCATTTGAGATGGAAAATATGATTGAAAGCTTTGTAATTCCGAATCTTATTGAGAAATTGGATGGTAATACAAATTCGATATTAACAACAAATTTACTTACTACAGGCATTCCGGAATCCATTCTTTTCGAACGACTTGGGAATTTGGATGAATTGCTTGAAGGCGCAAAAATGGCTTTTCTTCCTAATCAGTTCGGCGTTAGGATGAGGATTACAGTCTCCGAAAGCACAAGGGAAGCTACAAAAGATAAAATGACGCAAATTGAGCAAAAAATAAGAACTATAGCCGGAAGATATATTTATGGTAAAAACGATGATACATTGGAGAGCGTTGTAGCTAAATTACTTGGTGAGCGTGGATTAACTATAGCGGTAGCTGAATCGTGCACAGGTGGATTGATTAGCAATAGACTTACTAACATTAGCGGCAGCAGCTCTTATTTTGAAAGAGCGTTTATTACATATAGTAATGGCGCTAAAGTGGAACATTTAAAAATTGACGAAGATTTGGTTCAAAAATACGGAGCGGTAAGTCTTGAAGTAGCCCGTTTAATGGCCGATGGAGTAAAAGCTGTAAGCGGAACTGATATTGGCTTGGCCGCTACAGGAATAATGGGACCTACAGGAGCTACACCCGACAAACCGGTAGGGCTTGTTTATATTGGCATATGTGATGAAAAAATGTGTACTGCACGTGAATTCAGATTCGGCGACAGCAGATTAATGAATAAAGACAGAGCTTCCCAGGCTGCACTAGAAATATTGCGCAGACACCTGCTCGGAATACCCTATGAAGAATAGATTATTTATTGCACTCGATATTCCTGAAGATGTTATAGAAATAATTGTCAATTTACGCAATAAAGTTTATGGTGATTATTCAAGAATTAATTGGGAACCTAATGAGAAACTTCATATAACAATGAAGTTTTTGGGTGATGTAGATGAAACCTCTACTACATCAATTATAAATGCAATTGAAGAAATTGGACGCGATTTTGGACCAATAAAATGTTCGTTTAATAAATTTGGAATTTTTTACAAAGATCGAATGCCACGTATATTATGGCTTGGTACAACTTATAACGAACAATTGGTGAAAATGTATGAAACTATTAATGATGAAATGTTCAAACTCGGATTCGAAAAGGAAGCAAGAAAATTTAAATCGCACCTTACAATTTTGCGAGTAAAAGAATATAATAATAATCATAATATCGAAAAATTTAAAAATGCGGTTTTTGACGAAATTAATTTTGTTTCGGACAAACTAAGTTTAATTAAAAGTGAATTGGAGCCGGCCGGGTCGGTATATACAATTGTAAAAAAAATTATAATGAAAAAATCGGAGGAATAATGGCTACAGATAAAGAGTCGAAGCAGAAAATACTGGAAGATACGATATTTAATATCGAAAAGACCTATGGTAAAGGTTCAATAATGAAACTAGGTGACGGTGTAATAAACAAAATCGATTCAATTTCCACCGGATCAGTCTCTTTAGATTATGCTTTAGGCATTGGTGGTGTTCCTCGCGGTAGAATTGTTGAAATTTATGGTCCGGAATCTTCCGGCAAAACAACAGTTTGTCTGCATATAATAGCCGAAGCTCAAAAGACGGGCGGACTGGCGGCTTTTATTGATGCTGAACATGCATTGGATGTTGGATATGCGAAAAAACTTCACGTCGATGTAAATAATCTTTTGATTTCTCAGCCGGATTACGGTGAACAAGCACTTGAAATTGTTGACACTTTAGTAAGAAGTAATGCGCTGGATGTTATTGTAATAGATTCTGTTGCAGCTCTGGTGCCCCGGTCTGAAATAGAAGGCGAAATGGGCGACGCACAAATGGGTGTGCAGGCTCGTTTAATGTCGCAAGCACTCCGTAAGATAACTGGCGCTGTAAGCAGATCAAGAACATGTGTTATTTTCACAAATCAACTCCGCAGCAAAATCGGCGTTATGTTCGGTAACCCTGAAACTACTACCGGCGGTAATGCTCTTAAATTTTATGCCTCAGTTAGAATGGATATAAGAAGAATAGCAGCCATTAAAACCGGAGAAGATGTAGTAGGGAACAGAACAAAAGTTAAAATTGTAAAGAGCAAGGTCGCGCCGCCGTTCAAACAAGTTGAATTCGATATTATGTACAACGAGGGTATAAGTAAAGCCGGAGATCTAATTGATCTTGCGGTTGACAAAGGTATTGTAAAGAAAAGCGGTGCATGGTTTTCATACGGCGAGGATCGTTTCCAGGGTCGTGAACAATTCAGATCAAAAATTATTGAAGATGAGGTTCTTTTAAAAAGTATTGAAAAAGAAGTTAAACAAGCTCTTGGAATGGTGGAAACCGAGGTGCCACAAGTAGAAGAGGCTCCGGAGGTAAAAGAAAGTAAGAAGAAGAAGTGAAAATTGAATCAATAAAGCGCGATGGGAATTCAGTAAATATTCAGATGGAAGATGGTTCTTCTCTGAAATTGCAGCTCAGTATTTTGAAAGATGAAAATATTACTGAAGGACTTAATCTAAGCGAGAATGAAGTTGATAATCTTTTGAACAAAGCGGAATTAATTAAAGCTAAAAATTCCGCTTTACGTATTCTTTCGAGGAGATCCCATTCCGAATTCGAATTACGAAAAAAATTGTCGGATAAAAAATATTCTGCTGATGTAATTTCCAGAGTAATTGCTGATATGGCAGCGATAGGATTTATTAATGATGAAAAATTTGCCAATGATTATTACGAAAGCTGCGTACGATTAAAAGGGGACGGCATCAATAAAATTGTTAATAAATTGATGCTTAAAGGGATAAAAAAGTCATTAATCACGGTAATTATTTCCGCAAAAGAAGATGAGAATATTCATTTAGAAAACGCGCTAAAATTGACAGAAAGGAAAATTCAGTTTATTTCTAATAAAGATCTGCCAAAAGAAAAAATAAGAGCAAAAATTACACTCTACCTTCAGAATAAAGGTTTTTCTTACGATGTAATCACAAAAGTTCTTAAGACGAAAAAACTTTATTAGGTCAATTAAAAATCATTATTAAGATTTATTTTCTTTAAGTATTTTTTAAACCAAATTTGATTGGATAATGGAAAAATTTAAAAACGTGGATTATTTCCACACAGATGATTTATTAACCGAAGATGAAATTATGGTTCGAAATTCCGTAAGGGAGTTTACCGATAATGAAGTATTGCCTATAATAGAAAAACATTATCAGATGGGCACATATCCCGCGGAAATAATTCCTAAACTTGCAGAATTGGGTGTATTTGGCATTACACTGCCGGCGAAATATGGCTGCGCTGAAATGAACAATGTAGCATACGGATTAGCTATGCAGGAACTTGAACGGGGAGATAGCGGATTAAGGAGTTTCGCTTCTGTTCAGAGCGCGCTTGTTATGTACCCGATTTTTACTTTTGGCTCGGATGCACAAAAAGAATTCTGGCTGCCAAAATTAGCCTCTGCTGAAAAAATTGGCTGTTTTGGTTTAACGGAGCCCGATTATGGCTCAAATCCGGGTGGCATGTTAACTACAGCTGTAAAAGTTGACGGGGGTTATCTGCTAAACGGAGCTAAAATGTGGATAACAAACGGAACTATTGCCGATATAGCGGTTGTTTGGGCTAAATATAACGGAATTGTAAAAGGATTTTTGGTAGAAAAAGGTTTTAAAGGTTTTGAAGCTCCCGAAATGAAAGGGAAACACTCTCTTAGAGCTTCAGTTACTTCGGAGTTGATATTTCAGGATGTTTTTGTCCCTGAAGCAAATGTTTTGCCAGACGCAGAAGGTCTTAAAGCTCCGCTAATGTGTTTAAATCAGGCTCGTTATGGAATCGCTTGGGGAGTTGTCGGCTCCATGATGTCATGTTACCACACAGCCCTTGAGTACGCCAAATCAAGAATTCAATTTGGTAAACCAATTGCAGGATTTCAGTTGACTCAGCAGAAACTTGTATATATGATCACTGAAATATCAAAAGCTCAACTGCTGAACATTCGAATGGCTCATTTAAAAGATCAGAATAAAGTAAAACACACTCATATATCACTCGCAAAAAGAAATAATTGCGAAATAGCCTTGGATATTGCGCGTGTTGCCAGAGAAATATTGGGAGCCAACGGAATTTTGGACGAGTACCCTGTTATGCGTCACGCAAATAATTTGGAATCCGTTAAAACTTACGAAGGAACTCATGAAATGCATACGCTTATTATTGGCGAAGATATAACAGGATTGTCAGCTTTTGAATAAATTTAACAAAATTGTCTTGGAGATATAAAATGCTTGATAAAATTGCTTACGAAGGGCTAACTTTTGATGATATTTTATTAATACCTGCAAAATCGGAAGTTCTTCCGCGGGAAACGGATCTTACGGCATTTCTAACACCACAAATAAAATTAAATATTCCGTTTCTTTCTGCCGCTATGGATACTGTTACCGAGTCCCAAATGGCTATCGCAATGGCAGCTCAAGGCGGAATAGGAATAGTTCATAAAAATATGTCAATATTTCAACAAGCTGAAGAAGTTGACAAAGTTAAAAGATTTGAAAGCGGAATGATACACGACCCTATTACACTTTCGCCGGATAAGAACGTTGAGGACGCGTTAAATTTAATGACGAAATACAGAATCTCAGGTATTCCTATCATCGATGAGTTTGGCAAATTAATTGGAATTCTAACTAACAGAGATCTTCGATTTGAGCCTAATGTTAAATTGAAAGTTCGTGATGTTATGACAAAAGATAATTTGCGGACGGCACCACTCGGAACAACTTTGGAGGAAGCCGAAGTGCTTCTTCAAAAATATAGGATTGAAAAATTGCCAGTTGTTGACGATGAAGGTATTTTGAAAGGACTAATTACATTTAAGGATATTTCAAAGAAGAAAAAATATCCTAATGCTTGCAAAGATGAATTCGGCAGATTAAGAGTTGGCGCCGCTGTTGGAGTTACACCCGATACTATGGAGAGAGTTGAAGCGCTTGTTAAAGCAAAAGTTGACGTAATAATAGTGGATACAGCGCACGGACATTCAATTGGTGTGCTGGACACAATTAAAAGGATAAGACAAACATACAAAGAGATTCAACTGATAGCCGGAAATATAGTTACTAAAGAAGCCGCATTTGAATTAATTGATAGAGGTGTGGACGCTGTTAAAGTTGGGATTGGCGCAGGCTCAATTTGTACTACCAGAATTGTTGCGGGTGTTGGCGTACCGCAAATTAGTGCTGTACTTGAAGTTGCGCAGGCTTTAAAGGGAAAGGGTATACCTGTAATTGCTGATGGTGGAATAAAACAAACTGGCGATGTACCCAAGGCGATTGCGGCCGGCGCGGATACTGTAATGATAGGCGGTATGCTTGCGGGTGTGGATGAAACCCCGGGTGAAAAAGTTTTATTTGAAGGCAGAAGTTTTAAAGTTTATAGAGGTATGGGTTCTTTAGGTGCGATGCAGGAGGGAAGTAAGGATAGGTATTTCCAGGATATGGAAGATGATATTAAGAAACTTGTTCCCGAAGGTGTTGAAGGTCGCGTACCTTATAAAGGACCATTATCGGACGCTATATATCAATTCATCGGCGGACTTAGAGCGGCGATGGGTTATTGCGGCGTAAAAACAATTGAAGAATTAAAAACAAACGGAAAATTTGTTAAAATTACATCTGCCAGCTTGCGCGAGAGTCATCCACATGACGTTATAATAACAAAAGAATCTCCAAATTATAACTCGAAATTAAATTACTGATAAGGTCGGGGAATGTTTAAAGTACTTGTGATAGCATATTATTATCCGCCAATGGGTTTAAGTGGTGTGCAGCGGACATTAAAATTTACAAAATATATGAGTCATTATAACTGGGAACCAACAGTTATAACAGCCGGCAGTACCGGTTATTACGCTCACGATAATTCTTTAATGAAAGAAGCTGAGAAAGCCGAAATTAGAATTGTAAGAACTGAATCCTCGGATATAAATTCCCGTTTGGCAAAATATGGAACTATTGAAATGCCGAATGAGAAAATTAGAAAGTTTCTCAGCAGAGTTTCAAAAACTTTTCTTATTCCTGATAACAAAGTTGATTGGGCTAACAGAGCTTATAAAAAAGCCGAAGAGTTGTTACAAAACGAAAAATTTGACGTTATCTTTGTCTCAATTCCACCTTTCTCGGCATTTAGAATGGCAACGAGACTTAAAGCAAAATTCAAACTGCCTCTTATTGTAGATTACAGGGATCTTTGGTACGGAAATCATTTTGCTTTTTATCCCACTCCTTATCATAAAATCAGACATAAGAAATTGGAGGAGAGCGCATTAAGGGCAGCAGATCATATAATTGCGGTAAACCGTAACGTTAAAGAACAACTTATTACAACCTACAAATTTCTTAAGTTTGAAGATGTTACAATTCTGCCACACGGATTTGATCCTGCCGATTTTGAAGGCGTGAAACGGGTTAATGACAAATCTCTGAAAAGAAAAATTAAAATTCTTTACTCTGGAATATTTTACGAAAACGTAACACCAAAATATTTTCTGAAAGCGTTTAAGAAGCTTACAATCGATGAGCCTCAGATTGCCGAAAATTTTGAACTACATTTTGTGGGATTATTCAGAAGAGAAAATGAAAGACATGTTAAAAATTGGAATCTGCATCGCTTTATTCATATTCACGGTTATTTAAACCATGAAGACGTTATACAGAAACTTGTTGATAGCGATATTCTGTGGGTGATGCTTGGAAACGGGAAAAACATGAATATGGTTTCCAGCGGCAAAATATTTGAATATTTTGGCTCAAGAAAACCTATTTTAGTCTGTGCGCCCGATGGTGCTACAAGAAGCGCAGCTAAAGAATACGGCGCATCTTATATTGTTGATCCGGAAGATATTGAGGGTATGAAACAAAAATTAATTGAAATTTATAAACAATTTGTAAAAAACGAATTGCCTATTCCTGGAGAAGATTTTATTCTTAAACACGACAGAAATTTTTTAACAAAACAACTTACTCAACAATTTCAGTTTTATATCAGGGAAGATTAATGAAAGTTGCAATTATTGGTTCAGGAGGAAGGGAGCACGCACTAGCTTATAAAATAAAACAATCTGAGTTGTTGTCTGATTTGTTTATACTGCCTGGTAATCCGGGGACCGAAAATTTAGGAACTAATATTAATATTTCTTCGGAAGACAAAAAATCCATTCTTGAATTCTGTTTGAATAATAAAATAGATTTAGTGGTTATAGGAGCGGAGCAGCCTCTAGTTGATGGTTTATCAGATTTACTGCGAAATAATGGATTACTTGTATTTGGACCCAGCCAATCAGCTTCTGCAATAGAAGGGGATAAAGCTTTTTCCAAAAACTTGATGAAACAGTTTAATATTCCAACTGCCGCATTTCAAACATTCTATAAAGAAGATTATCAAAAATGTATAAATTATTTAAAAACAATAGAATATCCCACCGTAATTAAAGCTTCAGGTTTAGCCGCCGGTAAGGGAGTGATAATTTGTGGAAATTTTTCGGAAGCCAATAAAACTATTGAAGACATATTTAAGAACAATCAGTTCGGCGATTCTGGTAATCAAGTTGTTATAGAAGAATTTATGGCGGGATTAGAAGCGTCTATTTTTGCTGTTACAGACGGTGAGAATTTTGTGACATTGCCTGCTGCGCAGGATCATAAAAGAATTTATAATAACGACGAAGGAAAGAATACCGGCGGGATGGGAGCATATGCACCGGCCCCTTTAATAACAAATGAACTACTTGAAGAAATTGAAGAAAAAATTATAAAACAGACCTTAAATGCACTTTCCGCAATTGGCAGGAAATATAATGGTTGTTTATACGCTGGAATTATGATCACAAAAGAAGGTCCAAAAGTAGTTGAGTTTAATTGCCGCTTTGGTGATCCGGAAACACAGGTGGTTTTACCTATAATAGAAGGCGATTTTTTGAAACTTATTTATTCAACTGCTAAAGGCAAAGTTGATAAAACCTCTGTAAAGTATTCGGGAGCATGCGCTGTTTGCGTTATAGCTGCTTCTGGCGGATACCCGGGTGTTTACCAAAAAGGAATAGTTATAAGTGGATTGGATAAAATAACATCAGAAAACACAGTAGTTTTCCACGCGGGAACAAGAAAAAATAATGGTGATATAGTTACATCCGGCGGAAGAGTTATTGGTGTTACAAGCGTTAATAAGTATGGTGATTTATCAGATTGTAAAAAAGAAACTTACAACGAAATATCTAAAATAAATTATAGCGGTATGCATTACAGAACCGACATATCTGATAAAGCATCTTTAAAAGTTTAAAAAAGAAAAAATTAACCCGGAGGCCAGTTCATTTTTCGACCCCCTAATAGATGCATATGAAGATGATATACTTCCTGACCACCATTATCGCCACAATTAAAGACTAGTCTAAATCCTTCTTTATCAATATTTTCTTCTTTAGCTATAAAATTGGCCGCGTCTATCATTTCGCCCAGTAAAGTGCAATGCTCCCGACCATTTATTTCTCTAACAGTCGGAATTTCTATTTTCGGAATGATTAAAATATGTGTCGGCGCCTGAGGATTGATATCCCTGAAGGCTAAAACATTTTCAGTTTCGTAAACTATATTAGCCGGAATTTCACGATTAATAATTTTGGAGAAAATGGTTGTGCCCATCATACTTTTCCTTTTTCAATATCATATTTTTTCATTTTACTATAAAGATGACTTCTTTGAATATCCAATATTTCTGCGGTTTTGCTGATATTCCACTCATTTAAATCCAACTGTTTAACAATAAAGGCTTTTTCTGCTTTTTTTTTAAATTCCTGAAATGAGCTTGTTGAGTCGAATAATTCATCGTTGTTGGTTTTTGAAACTGGCAATAAATCGATAATATGACTTTTCTCAATTTCTTGTTTGGGAACCATAATTACAATTCTTTCAATTAAATTACGGAGTTCCCTCACATTGCCGCTCCAAGGTAAACTTTGTAAAAATTCTATTGCGCTTGTGTTAAAATTAACCTGTGTAAAACCGTTTTTTTCGCAAATTTGCTTCGCAAAGCTTCTAATCAATATTGGAATATCTTCCTTCCTCTCACGCAAAGGTGGAACAATTATTGGGATAACATTTAATCTGTGGAATAAATCCTCTCGGAAATTATCGATCGATATTTCTTCTTTAAGATCTTTATTAGTTGCTGTTATTATTCTAACATCAACCTCTATTTTGGTATTTCCGCCGACTCTCTCAATTTTACCGTCTTCAATAGCCCTTAGAACTTTAGCTTGCGCCTGCAGACTCATATCACCAATTTCATCGAGAAATAATGTTCCGCCATTAGCCTGTTCAAATTTTCCAATTCGTTTATTGGATGCTCCTGTGAAAGAACCTTTTTCATGACCGAATAATTCCGATTCAATAAGTTCATTAGGTATTGCAGCGCAATTAACCTCAACCAATGGTTTTGAGGCTCGGGCGCTGTTTTTATGAATCGCTCTCGCAACAAGTTCTTTTCCGGTACCATTTTCACCAGTGATAAGAATTCGTGCTTCAGTTTTAGCCACTCTGGAAATGGTAGTTAGAATATCTTTAATAACTTTACTTTCACCCAAAATTTCTTCATTTAAAAACAAATGTTCTTTGAGTTTTTTGTTTTCTGTTAACAGATTTGATTTTTCGACAGCGTTTCTAATGCTTATCAACAATTTATCCCGATCAATAGGTTTTTCTATAAAATCGAAGGCGCCCAATTTTGTCGCTTTTACGGCGTTTTCCAGACTGCTAAACGCGCTGATCATTATAACATTAATGGACAATTGTTTATCACGAATTTGATCTAAAATCTCAAATCCATTTAATCCCGGCATTTGGATATCCAATAGGAGCGCATTGTACTCTTCTTCTTCAAGACGTTTTAAGCCGGATTTAGAATCTGTACAATACTCAACGGAATAATCCGCGTAGTCGAGTATCATTTTAATGCTTTCGCATATTTCGCGTTCGTCGTCGATAATTAATATTTTGTTCATAAGTTAAATGTCTATGGTGGTATAAAATAAGTAGTAAAACATCAGCGCCTCCGAAGGTTGTGTATTATTATTCTCATATAATAAATTTCCAAATATTTCCCCAAGTATATCGACCAACAAATCTCGGAAATCTACTGCGCCTTCTACTTTAAATGTGTACTCGAATAACTCCACGAAAATACTCATAAATTTCGATAAATTAAAAATACGGATGTTGTAAGTTAAAAAAGCATTTCCGAAGAAATGTGTTAATTTATCTTTATCTCTCTCATATTCATCGGACGAGTAAAAAATATTAGAAGGAAGATTATTCAATTTTCTTTTAAATAACTCGACTGATGTTGAAGGAAGGGGAATGTTAACACGGTTATTAAATAATGGAACATGAATTGGCATTTCATGATAAGGAAGCGTTGCGAATGTGAGCGCTAGTAAAGTTTCGGAAATATTACTGTTACCTGCTTGTAATGAATTATTGTAAAGTGAGTCCGCAAGTTTAAAAGGGGGAAGACTTGCTTTTAATTCAGCAAAATTATCCGACGCAATAAATTCTGAAATATCAACCAAAGCATCATTAAAATGTTTTGATGACGTAAATTGGCAATAAACGGTTGAATTAATTAAGAATATCAAAATCCAACAGAATATTTTTTCTTTAAATATATTTTTTACTGGATTTATAATCCCAACTTCTATAAAAAATCTTTTAATGTTTGTCATCAACAAAATAGACCAGCGCTGCCGCAATGAACATTGATACGCCACCCAGCATCAAAGCGTAAATAGCCTGATCATTAAAAAAATTACTTACAAAAAAACCTAATATAGCCGCCGCAGTAATCTGAGGAATTACTATAAAAAAGTTAAATATACCCATATAAACACCTATTTTATGGGAGGGCAGAGAGCCGGTTAAAATAGCGTAAGGCATAGCAAGAATCGAAGCCCAGGCCAAACCAATCCCTAATTCCGAGATAAGCAGCAGCATAGGGTCTTTTATTACATAAAAAGATAACAGACCCAATCCGCCCATACACAGACTGATTGCATGAACTGTTTTTCTGCTTGTTTTTTTTGCCAAAAGAACCAGCAGAAATGCCATTATAGCCGCAAATCCATTATATACTGCCATTAATATTCCCACCCAATCTGCTCCTTCGTTATATAAAGCCGAAGCTGTATCGGTTGCCCCATAAACATGACGGGTTACTGCTGGAGTTGTGTAAATCCACATTGCGAACAATGCAAACCATGAAAAAAACTGAACATATGAAAGTTGAACCATTGTTTTGGGCATCTTATACAAATCGTTTATAACAACTACTAATCCAAAGTTTGTTAAAGAACGATTGGTTAAAATTCCCGCGATTATTTGAAGTAAACCAAATACGACAATACCGCCAAATAAAACACCTATGCCGTAATCCATATATACAAAAAAGTAAAAAATGATAAATAACACCGAACCTATAGCAACCCAGACAGATCCTTTAAAAGTTAGTTTAGCTCCTGCTATCTCTGATTCGTCATAATTTATTCCGGCTTCTTTCTGTGATATTTTTTCTTCGTCGTTATATTTTTTTAATTCATCCGGAGAATATTCTTTAGAACTTACAACCGTCCAAATTACAGCCAGCAAGAAAACGGCTCCACCAATATAAAATGATAATTTAACCGATAGTGGAATTTGTCCTTCTGGCGCAATATTACTTACACCAAACCAGTTGGTCATTATATAGGGGAGAGCTGAAGCAACAATAGCCCCTGTGCCAATAAAAAAACTCTGCATAGAAAAACCTATTGTCCGCTGTTCAGATGGCAGCATATCTCCAACAAAAGCGCGGAAAGGTTCCATAGAAATGTTGATTGAAGCGTCCATAATCCAAAGCATACCTGCGGCCACCCATAATACAGGAGAATTAGGCATAATTATTAAAGCTAATGAGGCCAAAATTGCGCCCGCTAAAAAAAATGGACGCCTTCTGCCAAGCCGGTTCCATGTATTATCGCTCATATGCCCAATGATCGGTTGAACTATAAGTCCAGTAACCGGGGCAGCTATCCATAAAATCGGAATTTCATCAATGTTCGCACCCAATGTTTCAAATATCCTGCTCACATTAGCGTTTTGTAACGCAAATCCAAATTGTATTCCTAAAAAACCGAAACTCATGTTCCAAATCTGCCAAAAACTTAAACGTGGTTTTTCCATCGGATTTCCTTAGAATTGTTGGTCCATAGAACTAAAAAAAATAAAAAACAATTATAATCATTTTCTTAAGAGACTGCTTTAAAAAGGTGAATTATGTATAATTGAATTCCAATTTAATAGTTAATTGGAATTACTAATAAATTTGTTATTAAACTAATTTGATAAGATATGTTTATTTAATTCATCTAAAATTTCCACTGTGCCTGATAGATTAATAAATAAAAATTATTATTTGATAAGTAAATAACAGAAGAACAATAAATAAAATGAATTTCAGTGAGATTATAAAAACAGTTCTAAAGAAGCAGGGAAATGCTTTTTTTTATACGCCATCCTTTTACGATGATTCCAAATCATATTTATTTACGGATAGTATAAGGCAAATCGATTTTAATAATGATGAGAACTTATCGACTAAGTTTTCAGAAATCGATAGCAGTATTTCGGATGGAATTCCATCTTATGGATTAATTAATTATGAATTTGCATACATGCTGGAAGAGAGATTTAAACATTTTCTTAATTCAACCGGTGAAGCATTATTTAAATTTTATTTATTCGATAGAAATAACGTCACAGTTTTTAACTCGAATAAAATTAATTTTGATGATAACCCGAACAATGATTATTTAATCCGCGAATTTAAATTGAGCGCAGCCAAAAATAAATATCTTAAAGATATAGAAAAAATTAAAAATTATATTGCAGCGGGAGACACTTACCAGGTTAATTATACAAGTTCCGGAATGTTTGATTTTAGGGGATCAATAGAGGGACTGATACTAAATCTAATATTTAATCAATCGGGGGAATATGTAGCCATAATAAACGAATTCCCCAAGCTTATCATTTCAATTTCGCCCGAATTATTTTTCACGGTTAAAGGGAATATTATCACCGCAAAACCGATGAAAGGTACAACGCCGCGCGGCATAAATCGAAAAACTGATAGCATAAATAAGTTGAAACTTCTTGATAGCGGCAAGGATAAAGCAGAAAACATTATGATTGTTGATTTATTGAGGAATGATTTGGGGAGAATCTGTGAATTGGACAGTGTATGTGTAAAAAATAAATTTCAGCTGGAAAAATATGAGACTGTTTACCAGCTGACTTCAACAATTGAGGGGCGTCTGCTTGCAGCAACTTTTTCCGAAATTATTAAAAATATTTTTCCGTGCGGCTCAATTACGGGGGCTCCTAAAATTCGAACAATGGAAATAATACATGAACTTGAGAATCGTAAACGTGGAATTTATACCGGAGCAATTGGATTTTACGCGGATAATAAAACCGTCTTTAATGTTCCTATAAGAACAATTGAACTCGATCTGGAGAGCGGTAAAGGTTTAATTGGTATGGGCGGCGGAATTGTATGGGATAGTAATCCTGTGGAAGAATATAATGAAATGCTTTTGAAAGCTGAGTTTTTATTAAATCTTCAACCACAATTCGAAATAATTGAAACAATGTTGGTGCAAAACAAATCTATTTTTCTCTTGGAGTATCATCTAAAAAGATTGGAGGAAACCGCTCGTTTTTTTCTTTTTAAATACGATAGCCGGGAAATAAATTCAAAAATAGATGAGATTGTTAACAATTCAGATTTTTCCGAAAAATATAAATTGAGGTTAAAACTTAATAAATGGGGGAGAATCAGTTTAGAAATTAATCCTCTTAAAAGCTATTGTGGAGAGTTACGAGTTCAAATTTCCGACAAAAGAGTAAATTCGGGAAATAAATTTCTTTATTTCAAAACTACGAATAGAGAATTATACGACTTACAGTTAAAATCATCACGCAAGGCGGGTTTTTATGAGGCACTTTTTTTAAATGAAAAAAATGAGTTAACAGAGGGCTGTATTTCAAGCCTAATTATTAAAAAAAACAACAAGTATTATACTCCACCTATTTCATCCGGGATTCTGGATGGATGTTATCGCCAGTATTTTTTAGATAACAACAATAATGTTTTTGAAAAATCTATTTTTATGGATGATCTTATAGAAGCGGATGAAATATTTCTGTGTAACTCAGTTCGGAAAATGGTTAAAATTTTATTTGATTCAAGTGAGTGAATTTTATTTATAAAAATTCGCATTATTCAAAGATCAGCAAACCATCTATTTGTTCACTTTTAGTGGATTTTATTAATTACTGCATTCCCGGGTGTAACTGATATCTGATATTTTATTTTTAACCCAGATTCATTACAACCCATGCCCGATTCCGCAACCTGTCTGCCAATTCCTTCAAATAGCGCCCTCTCTTCTCGTGCATATATCATAGTATAAGTACCATTAAGATTATTTACTAAATTGGAGGGAATCTCAAATCCTGTAAAATTATTACCCCCCCCGTTTTGCGCTTTCGACTTGCCATAATACTGATGGGAGAACGAAGCAATTGTTTGCAAATCATGAATAATATTCTCTCTGTTGCTCTCAATAGCATTAGAGTCGTATAAATGGATCCCATAAATTACAGCAAAAATTACAACGATTTTTGCGAGTATTAAAAGCAAAATTTGTTTTTGTCCCATACCACCGTATCAGGTTAGTTCTGTTATTATTATCGAAGAATTTTTACTTTTTTTTACTAAAATGAATTATTTCTATTAAAAGTTTCAGATACTATTATGATTATTAGGGATAATAAAGCAGGGCACATTTTTTTTTAATATATTTTGTTTCAAATCAATTGAATTTAATTTTATAGAATGAAAACTAGTAAAGACCAGACATCTCTTAGGAAAAAGGATCATATAGAAATTTGTTTATATGATGATGTGGATTACCTTAAGTCTAGTGGTTTTAATAGATATGTTTTTGAACACAATGCCATAACAGAAGTAAAATACGATGAAATATGCCTCAAAACTTCTTTTTATGGTAAAGAAATTAGTTATCCTTTTTTAATTTCATGCATGACCGGTGGAACCGGGGAAGCTCTTAATATTAACAGTAATCTGGCGGAGGTAGCAAAAGCCCTAAAAATTCCAATTGGCGTGGGAAGTCAAAGGCAAGTACTGGAGAATAATCAATATTTAGATTCATTTAAAATATTCAAAAAAGTTGCTGATTTTATTCCTGTTTTAAGTAATATTGGCGCAGCTCAAGTAGCGTGTTTAAAAAGTAATGATCCAATAAAAAAAATAATTGATATTGTAAACGCATCAGCACTCGTTATTCACGTGAATCCTTTACAGGAATTACTTCAAAAGGAGGGAGAGCCTGTTTTTTCTGGATTACTCGGAAATATTGAAAAGATTACAAAAGAGATCGATTTACCAATTATTGTTAAGGAAGTCGGGGCGGGAATAAGTAAAAATGTGGCCAAAAAACTTTTGGATGCTGGTGTAAAAGGTATTGACGTTGCAGGTGCTGGAGGTACGAGCTGGGCAGGAGTGGAATTGCTGCGAAAAGGTGAAAATTCAGAAAATTATTTCTGGAACTGGGGCCTTCCAACATCCTATTGTGTGCGAACGGTAAAAGAATTAAAAAAAGATTATGATTTTTTATTAATCGCTTCTGGTGGTATTAAATCATTTGACGATATAGCGAAAGCTATTGCTTTAGGAAGTGATATAACCGCTTCGGCAAGGTTGATGCTTCAAAAATTAAATTCCGAAGGTATTGAAGGATTAATAAATTTTATAACTCAATTGTTTGAAAACGTTAAAAATATTATGTACTTAACAGGCTGTTCTAATTTAAGAGAATTCAGTAAAGTTAATCTAATTAAACAAGAGGACTTATATTGAAAAAGGAAATAATGAAGCTGAATCACACTAAAATATATAGTAAAGAAAAGCAAAAAATTGAAAGAAAGCTTTTTTCGCTTTTAGATAAAGACAAACCGAATTCTTTATATGAACCGTGCAGATATATATTAAAAAGCGGAGGCAAAAGGATAAGAGCTATATTAGTTTTGCTTTCGGCTAAAGCGGTAGGTGCAAAATATTCAAGAGCTTATAATGCTGCCGCAGCGGTAGAAATATTGCATAATTTCACTTTGGTTCACGATGATATTATGGATAATGCTGACAAACGCAGAGGTGTGCAAACTTTACACGTTAAATACGATTTGAGTACTGCAATATTAACAGGTGATAATCTTATTGCTGTCGCTTATTTAAATCTTCTAAAGGATTGCCCTGCCGATTCGAGAAATATATTTAAAAGTTTTACTCAAGGAGTAATTGAAGTATGTGAAGGTCAGAGTCTGGATAAAGATTTTGAATCGCGTGTTAATGTGTCTCTTGACGAATATATGATTATGATACAGAAGAAAACTGCGGCACTTTCGGAAATGTGTTGTTCAATAGGAGCTCAGATTGGCGGCGGAACAGTTCAACAGATAAATAAATTGAAAAATTACGGTAGAAATTTGGGTATCGCTTTCCAGCTCCAGGATGATTTGCTCGATATTATTGGCGATGAAGACAAATTTGGGAAAAAAGTTGGTGGTGACCTTGTAGAGGGGAAAAAAACTTATTTATTTTTGAAAGCTCTGCAAAAAGCTAAAGGACAGAACAAAAAACTTTTAAAAAACGTAATAAAAAACGGCGGTATAGAACAAAATCAGGTTAAAATTTACAGAGATATTTACCATGAATTGAATATTATTGAGGATACGAAAAACGAAGTTGAAAAATTTACAAAGCGGGCATTGAATTCCGCCAAACAGATTGAAGATTTTGAAGCTCAGGAAATGTTAATTTGGCTCGCTAATTCATTATTAAATAGAAATAAGTGATGATTGAAAAGAATGTTAAAATTATAAATAACGCTGGTTTACATACCAGACCTGCTGCCACCATTGTAAAAATTGCGGCTAAATATAAATCTGATTTCTATATTAATAAAGACGGATTAAGTATTAACGGCAAGAGTATTATTGGAGTAATGACGTTGGCTGCCGCAAAAGGTAGTGACCTTGTACTTACCTTTGAAGGTGAAGATGAGCATGAAATTGCAGAGGATATCCTTTCTTATTTTAATAGAGGGTTCGACGAACTATAAATTATGATTATGAAAAGAACTAATGTATTAAAAGGTATTGCGACCGCTCCGGGCATAACAATTGCCAAAGCCTTTCTTTATAGAAAAGAAATAGAATCAATTTCCTCTGAAGAGATTAATGATATCGCTGAGGCACAAATATCTCTTAAAGAAGCAATAGAAAAATCAAAAAAAGAGCTGGGTAAAATATTTGAATTAGCAGTAAAAAAACTTGGCGAGAAACGCGCGGCAATTTTTGAAGCTCAAATGATGATTCTGGAAGATAATATTCTAATTGATACTTTATTAAATAGAATTGACAAAGAAAAAAAAGCGCCGGAATACATAGTTCACGACGAAATAACTAAATATCAAAATCTAATGAACGCCTCAACTGAATTCTACATGAAAGAACGGTCGCAGGATATTGAGGATATAAAAAATAGAATTATAAGAAATTTAAAAAATAAAAAATGGAAATCGAAGATTGACAATGATGTTATAGTCGTCTCCGAAAATGTAACTCCCGCAGATACGGTTTTGTTTACAAGGGCTAATGTAAAGGGTTACATAACCAACTTTGGTGGAATTACTTCGCATGCGGCCATCCTGGCCAGATCTTTAAGAATACCTGCAGTATTGGGAGTTCACGAAGCGACTGCCAAAATAGAAGATAACGATTTAATTATTTTGGATGGTTATCACGGTGAAATAATAATTAATCCCACAGAGAAACAAGTTGAATATTATCAGGATAAAATTGAACGTCTTGCTACATTCGATACAGAGTTGTTGACTCTAAGAGATGAACCGGCAGTAACAATTGATGGACAGAAATATATTATTCAAGCCAATTTGGATGTTAATGAAGAAATTGAGTTTGTAATACAAAACGGAGCACATGGAATTGGACTTGTAAGAACGGAACAATTATATAATGTATTGGAAAATTTTCCTGATGAGGAGACACAATTTAAAGAATACTGCGATTTAGCCAATAAATTGTACCCTCATTCAGTTACAATTAGAGCTTTTGATATAGGTGGCGATAAAGTTTTACCTTTGGACCTGAAAGAACCTAACCCAATGCTGGGTTGGCGTGGAATCAGGTTTTTACTGGATCATCAAAATCTTTTCAAAACTCAAATTAAAGCCATTCTTAGGGCTTCTGTAAATCAAAATGTAAAATTTATGATACCGATGGTCTCCTCGATTGCCGAAGTTAATAAGACAAAAATGTTGATTGATGAGTGTAAAAAAGAACTGGAAGAAAAAGGATTGAAGTTTAACCCGAATATGGAATTTGGCATTATGATAGAAGTGCCGTCAGCCGCTTTAATGATACGTGATTTCGGAAAATGCGTTTCGTTTTTCAGTGTTGGTACAAATGATTTGATACAATATTTATTGGCAGTTGATAGAGGAAATGAAATTGTGAGCAGTTCGTATCAGGAATTTCATCCGGCTGTTATACGTGCATTGGAATTTATGGTTCATGAGGCAAAAATTACGAACACACCAATGAACATCTGTGGAGAAATGGCCGCGGATCATTATGCCGTGCCAATAATTATAGGACTTGGATTCCATGCTTTAAGTGTAAACGCTTCCGAAATCCCATACATAAAAAAAATTATTAATAATTTATCTTTCAAAGAATGCCGAGTCCTCGTAAAAGAATGTTTAAAATTAACGACGGAAGATGAAATAAAATCAAGGATATTAAAATTTTACAAGGAACGTTTTACAGAATTTGTCGATAAAATTTTTGAAAACAATAATCGATAGTATCTATTATTTAAACAGTGATTCTATAATTCATAAATAATGGATAATCAGAATTAGCAAATTTTCAAACGATTTTTTTCTTTTCGATTTATTATAAAGGGTCATTTTTTTACATTGTTTATTGATAGTCAGATAGTATTTTAAGTTTTATTTTTTTTTGACATACAATTACTTCGGAAAAATTATTGATCTCCAACTTTATTAAATATACACTGCTTTTATTGATAATCCCATCGATGATAAATGCGCAATTTTATTTTTTTGGCCGAAATAAAGTTCAGTATGAAGATTTCGACTGGAAAGTAATTAAGACAGATCATTTTAATATTTATTATTACGGAGAGTTTGAAGAGATGGCGGAGATCGGCGCTAAATATGCCGAAGATGCGTACGAAGAATATAAAGTTAAATTTAATCATGTAGTTTCCGAACAAATTCCGCTTATATTTTATAACACTCATATACATTTCCAACAAACAAATACACAACCCGGCTTCATTCCAGAAGGAGTGGGTGGATTTTTTGAATTTTTAAAGGGAAGAGTAGTTATTCCCTACATGGGATCACTGGCACAATTCGAACATGTAATACGACATGAACTTGTTCACGTATTTATGGTTACAAAAATTTATAATATTTATACAACGCACAGAATATCTTTGGAAAGGTTTCCTGAACTTTGGTTTGTTGAAGGGTTGGCAGAATATTGGTCAACTACCTGGGATAGCCAGGGCGAAATGGTGATGAGGGATGCAGTACTCAACGGAATTTTTAATGATCTTCAGGATATGTACAAAGTTTACGGATCTTTTATCATGTACAAAGCAGGCCAAAAATTTCTTGAATTCGTATCATCTCAATATGGCGAAGATAAAATATTAGCTTTAATAGATAATAGTTGGCGTTTCGAAAAATTTGATGATTTGATGGAATTTGTATTAAACGAAAAGATTGAAGAGATAAATTACAAATTCGCCTACTTTCTTAAACAGATTTATTTTCCACTATATGAAAATAAAGTTCCCCATAATTTGCAGGGGAAACAAATAACAAAAGAGGGGTTCAATTTTTCACCCGGCTTGTTAAAGGATGAAAAAAACAACTCTGTTTTTTTTGTTGGAAACATGGACGGCTATTCCTCACTTTACAGAATTGACCTTGATTCAACAAACCATCCTATTGATGACGCTCAAGTCGTTGTTCGTGGAGAAAAGGAATCGGTATATGAATCTTTTCATTTATTAAAACCTTCATTGGCGGTCTCTAACAATGGGATTGTGGCGTTCGTAACAAAATCGGGAGCTACTGACGCACTGCATTTTTACTCCGCATCTCAAGATAAAATAATAAAACGTTTTCAATCACAGGAAATTATTTCAATTGAAGCACCGGCTTTTTCTAATGATAACAAAAAACTCGCATTTACTGGAATTGATTCGAAAGGTTATAATGACTTGTATACTATTGACATTGAAACTATGACTTACACAAGATTAACGAATGATTTTTACAGCGAAAGTGAACCCGTATTTTCTAGAAACGATTCTTCTCTGTTATTTATTTCAGACAGAACAGAAGGGCTTTTTAAACAATCCCACAATTTATTTGAATACACCTTTGTTAATTCCGAAATTACTTATCTAACATATATTGATGCGAATATTTCCGAACCTACAATAAACTACTCTACTGGTGAAATTTATTTTACAAGTGATAACGACGGCGTAGAAAATATTTGGAAACTTGTAAAAGATGAAAATAATGATCCTATTGGAATGAGTAAAGTGACAGATTTTATAACTCCAATTTTTGAATTTTTATTTATAGATTCTAATACAGTTTTGACATCGGCAATAGAAAAATTTTCATTCCAATTTTATCTCTATAATTTAAATGAATCCCGGGTTATTGATAATAAATACACAGCATTCAATTTTACACTTGCTTCTGGTAAATGGAATCCGGTTAAACTTTCGGTGGAAACGCAGAGAGACAGACTTATCTATGAAAATGATTATACACTCGATTACGCAGTCAGCCAGGTAATTACTGATCCGGTTTTTGGCACGCGCGGCGGAGCCTTATTAACATTAAGTGATATGCTTGGTGATGACAAATATTTATTTCTTATTTTTAATACGGCTGAAGTACAGAGCGAAATTTTGGAGAATTTTAACGTCGCAATCTCCAGGGTGAATTCTAAATTGAGAACAAATTACGGATATGGCGTTTTTCATTTTAGCGGCAGAAGGTACGATATCCGAGAGTCGGATGAATTTTTTTACGAAAGAAGTTACGGCGGTTATTTTTCACTTGTATTTCCATTCTCCCAATTCCAACGAATAGAAACTGATATAAGTATTGCTAATTCGGATAAGGAATTATTTTACAACTTGAGCAGCCGAAAAGCTTTGTTGATTACAAATACTATTTCTTTCGTTCATGATAACTCAATTTGGGGTCCAACAGGCCCATTGGATGGATCAAGATTTCGTCTAATGCTTGGTTACACAAGTGATGTAAAATATAGTAATGTAAATTATTATTCTTTGATAGGTGATTACAGACATTATTTAAGACTCGGATTACGAACAAGTTTAGCAGCTAGAGCTTCTGTGTTTTTTAACCACGGAAAAGAAGCGCGTCGTTATTTTGCCGGAGGCAGCTGGGACTTACGCGGATACAAGAGGTTTTCGATAAGAGGGGAGAAAATGTGGTTGTCCTCAATTGAACTCAGATATCCGTTAATAGACAGATTTATTGTTAACTTTCCCTTCTTTGGTTTAGGTTTTTTTAATGTAAGAGGCGCCTTATTCGCGGATGCGGGTTCAGCCTGGGACACCAAATATATTTCCACTAAAGGTAGTATAGGCTTGGGTATTAGAATGAATTTTCTAAACGCTATAATTTTCAGATACGATATAGGCAAGAGGATAGAGGATAATTTCTCGAGTATCCAGAATGGTTTATTTTATCAATTCTTTTTTGGCTGGGATTTTTAGTGAAAATAATATTGACATATGGATTACTCGTTGTGTTAGCGGCAGGCTGCTCAAAGCCAATATTATTGAGGGAAATAGGACTAAATAAAAAGGGGGTCGTTTCTTATGGTAATTCTTTGGAACAAAAATTTTATTATGATATAAATATTTCAACCGATCTAAAATTTAATTGGAAAACACAAACACAGGGGAGTTTCGGTACTGCATCATTGATTGTTTACGACAAATATATTTTCGCCTCAGATTTGGCAGGAAGGGTTTATTGTTTCAGTGATTCATCCGGTAAAGAAATTGGAGAGTTAAAGCATAAAGGTGAAATAGCAGTATCGCCTGTATTGGCTAAGGATAAATTAATTTACGCAGTTAACAACTACAAAGAAAAATATTCCACCCTCTACTATTATTTTTTTAAACAAGGCGAGTTTTACAAAGAAATTAGAATTGATGGGAATTGTACAAATCAAATAATATCATCAGAAAATGGAATAATTCTACTAACACAGAACGGAATAATTTATTCTTTTAATCTTATCGGTGATCTGGAATGGAAACTGATCACTAATAAACTTACTTATTCCAGTCCGCTTCTTTATAACAATAGTATTTTATTTAATTCACTTTCCGGTGATTTGATTATTGTTGATGTAAAAACAAGAAAAATTAAAACTCAGAAAAAATTGTCGACCAGTTTTGAATCTAATCTCATTGTAAATGGCAGTACGGTTTTTATGGGTGATACGGAAGGAAATATTTTTTGTTACGATTATATTAAAGATAAAATTAACTGGATACAATCCACTGGTGCAAAAATAGTAAGTGAACCGGTTATTGATAATAAAGGTTTTATTTACGTGGGTAATTTGGCCGGTGATTTGTTTTGTTTTGAAGTTGAGAATGGAAAAACTATCTGGGAGTTTAAAACAAACGGAGTTTTTCGAACGGCCCCAATAATATTTAAAAATGTTTTAATACAATCTGACCTTGATAAAAAATTACTCATTATAAATTGTTCTACGGGCAGAATTGAAAAACAGATTGATTTTGACAGAAGAGTTAAAACTCAGCCTTTGTATTACAAAAATAAAATATATGTGGGAGTCGATAAGGGAGAAATATTTTCTTATCAGGTAGAAAAACTATGAGTAACTGCATGTACAAAATTATATTAGCCGTATATTTTATTTCCTTTGCAATTTATGGTCAAAATTATTCCAAGCTCAATATTAATACTAACCAAGAATCTGCACTGATTTATATTAATGAAAAATTAGTTGGACAGAAAGAAGCTCAAATTAGTCTGGAGGCTGGTACTTACAAAATTTTAATAGTTGAGCGCGACAGAGGGTGGAATGCACAAAGTATTAATGACACAATTACAATAAGTAGTAGTTCAAAAATATTTGATAGGACCTATAGGTTCAAAAATTCGGTACTATTGAAAACAAATCCTCAAAATGTTTATATTTACCACAACGATTCGTTATATGCTTTTAGTCCTGCGAAGCTTGATGTTTCTTTAAATACTGTAATGTTATTAAAGACAAACTTTAGATCTAAGTTTGTTGAACTTGCAGATTTAAAACCCGAGATTCCTGTTGCTTTGGAGTTTACAGGAACAAATAAAAAGGAACACTTCGTAGATTCCCCCTGGTTCACTGTATTTTTAGGTAGTACTGTTTTATTCGGAGCTACGGCAGTTTACTTTAAAATACAGGCAGATCAAAAATACGATCGGTATACCATATCTATGGATAGAAATTTGTTGAAAGATATAGACCGGTACGATCTTTACAGCGGAATTGCATTTGGTTTGTTACAGTTTAATTTCGGATATTTGATTTATGAATTTTTATTTGAGAGTCCATAATTAAAACGATTGTGACTTGAATCATAATTCTTAATTTGACAAACAAACTGATAGTATTTTAAATAAAAAAAAAGTATTTAAGTATAAATGATTTATAATTATTTGGAGAATAATATGAAAAAATATGCCGTTCTAATGGCATTTTTACTAATGGCATTTTTTGATATGAATGCTCAAACAACCATTAGTATCGCCAATGCTACAGCACTTACAGGTTCAAATGTAACAGTTCCGGTAACAGTTACTAATTTTAATAATATCGGTTCTGTATCCCTTCAAATTAATTTTAATAGCACTGTTATTGAATATGTTGAAGTACAAAATTCCAAATTGGCTGGATACCTTGTAGGACAGGGTGCCGGTTATATTAGATTTGGCTGGTACAGCAGCACACCCGTAAATCTGGGTGATTCTAAATTGTTTGATTTGGTTTTTCTCTACAAAGGGGGCAATACAAATGTAAGTTTCGACGCCAGCGTACAAACCGAAATTAGAGATGATAACGGAGTAAAATTAAATGCTACATATAATAATGGCTCTGTTGAATTATTTACAGGTCTGCCGGCACCTTCATTGCTTACGCCTTCAAACGGAGCAACAAATCAAAATTTATCGCTTCAACTGGATTGGTCTAACGTTACAAACGCAACATTGTACGATGTGCAGGTATCAACTGTAAATACTTTCGCTACTACATTGGTAAATCAAAGTAATTTAACAGAATCAATTTACTCAATAGGATCTGGCGTACTAAGCAATTCTACAACGTACTACTGGAGAGCCAAAGGAAAAAACGGCTCATCCGACGGCAATTGGAGCAACACTTTTAGTTTTACAACAATCTCAGCCGCAGCAATTAATGTAAAAGTAACTGCAGAAAATGTTACAGCTTTTCCAAATACAAGAATAAAAGTACCAATCAATGTTGAAAATTTTGATAAAGTTGATGCAATAACTCTTCGAATAAATTTTGATAAAACAAAATTGACTTATGTTGGATTTGAGAATGCGGTAAAAAGTGATTTTTTAGTTAATGTCTCCGATAACGTGATAAATATTGCATGGATCGACATGACTACAACAAATCCCCTAACAATTATTTCAGGCAAACTTTTGGATTTGGTGTTTGATTATACTTCAACTAATACTGCAATTTCATTTAATACAAGTGATTGTGAAATTTCTTCAAGAGTAAACTTACTTAATGTATCATATGTAAATGGCGGAGTAACTGAGAGCGCACCTTTACCGGTTGAGCCTGTACTTGTTAGTCCGGCTGATGTGTCGACGAATATAAGTTTAACGCCTACTTTAACATGGAATAATGTAAACACCGCTATAAGTTATTCCGTGCAGGTTTCTACAGTTATAGATTTTTCATCACTCATTGTTAATCAAACTGGATTAACAGCAACACAAACAACTTTAAGCACATCATTAGATAGAATTACAAAATATTACTGGAGAGTTCGTGCTACTAACTCAGTTGGAACGGGTAACTGGAGTGCGGCATGGAGTTTTACTACGCTTAATCCACCTTTAGCAGTTCCAACTTTAACAGCGCCGGCTACTGGAAGTATTGACGTAAGTTTTACTCCTTCATTGGACTGGTCAGATGTTGCTGAGGCTACTTCTTACAGAGTACAGATTTCA